>JGI12048J13642_10210729_pt1 | contig 449739 bp, 413 predicted proteins | sample ElkSlonscriptome_16_FD_13642 | JGI IMG/M metagenome (IMG submission 13642)
GCAGTGTCGCGCGTCTGTTCAAGCCTGGTCGTCTCGAGTGCAGTGGCGGCGGTCTCGGCGCGCTCGGCAAACGCCTCGATGATCGCGGCGAGTGCGGTCACGTCGATCTCGCTGCCGAACAGATCGTGCTGGTGGCGCTGGGCATCGCGCAGCTCGGCAAGTTCTGTCTTGAGCGCGATTGTCTCGTCGCGCGCGCGCGCTTCCGCCTTGCGCAGTGTCTTGAGCTCGTGCGCGAACTCTTCCTTCTTGGCTGCCGCCCGCTCGGCAAGTCGTCGGGCCTCGGCCTTTGCCCCTGCAAGCGCCTCTTCGTGCTCGCGCGCCTCCGCCTCGGCTGTATCGAGCCGCGATTGCAACTCGGAAAGCTCATCGGCCATAAACAGGGCGGCGAAGACGAGATTGTGGGTCTCGAGCGGTGCGCGCGCACTCCCGAGCCGATCGTAGCTCTGTGCGATCATTGCGCCGAGCCGTGCGATCTTGTCCTCTTCGCCCTCGCCGCAGGCTACCGCATAGGTCTTGGGTCCGATCTTGAGCCTGACCTCGGGCACGGCGCGGCTCAGCTCTCGAGATCTTCGATGACCGCGTCGAGATCGCGCAGCGTATCCGCCACCTCCTCGCGCAGCTTTTCGTGCGAATTGACAAGCGCCATGACGCGCGCTGCGCCCCCTGCGGATGAACTGGCTGGGGCGCTGGCCGGAGCCCCGGCGCCCCCCAGCGCGGCGCGGTGCTCTTCCAGCAGCCGGGCCTGCGCGCGCTCAATCCGTGCAAGCGCCGCCTCGAGCCGCGCTGTTGCCTTGTCGATCGTACCTGTGGCCATGGCAGGTTGAATATCAACAGAACGCTTCGTGCGCAAAGGATTGGCGCTGCCTGTTGATAAACGCTCTGGGCGCCTGACAGGCAAGTGGGCACGCGCGGGCGACGAAGGGCAAAAAAGCGGCGCGGTGTTGACCTCGATGAATGGCTCGGCAATGGCACTGCGCAAGACGGATTTGGCTTCGAATCGCGCGGCAAGCCTGACTTTGACGGGCTGTGCAACGCGCCGTCTCCTGGGGGTTTGTCCATCTGGCAGCGCGGGCCTGCGCCCGCACCACACACGAAAGGCAGCATCAACGCCATGACAATCGATCCGGCCCGCCTGCAGCCGATGGCCAATGCCATTCGGGCGCTTTCGATGGATGCTGTTCAGGCGGCCAATTCAGGCCATCCGGGCATGCCGATGGGGATGGCCGATGTCGCGAGCGTGCTGTTCGCGCGCCATCTGCGGTTTGATCCTGCGCGTCCGGACTGGGCCGATCGCGATCGCTTCGTGCTGTCAGCCGGGCATGGCTCGATGCTGATCTACGCGCTGTTGCACCTCGCAGGCTATGCCAGCCCGACAATGGAGGATATCCGCAATTTCCGCCAGCTTGGCAGCCCGTGTGCGGGCCATCCGGAGAATTTCCTGCTCGAAGGCATCGAATGCACAACCGGTCCGCTTGGCCAGGGGCTGGCGATGGCGGTCGGCATGGCGATTGCCGAGCGGCATCTGAATGCGATCTACGGTGATAATCTGGTCGATCACCGGACCTTCGTGATCGCGGGCGATGGCTGCCTGATGGAAGGGATCAACCACGAGGCGATCGGGCTTGCCGGCCATCTCAAGCTGGGCCGCATGATGGTGTTGTGGGACGATAACGGGATCACGATCGATGGCGGCACCGAGCTTTCCACCAGCGAGGATATCAAGGCCCGCTACGAGGCGACCGGATGGCATGTGAGCGAATGCGACGGCCATGATTTCGAGGAGATCGACCGCGCGATCGAGGAAGCGAAGGGCGATGAGCGCCCCTCGCTTGTCGTCTGCCGCACGATCATCGGCAAGGGCGCGCCCAACAAGCAGGGCACCAGCGCAACGCATGGCGCGCCGCTCGGTCCTGACGAGATCGCGAATGCGCGCGATGCGCTGGGCTGGCACCATGATCCGTTCGAAATCCCCGAGGACATCCTCGCCGACTGGCGCGCGACGGGCGATGCCGGGCGCGATGCCTCGGCGGCTTGGGCGAGCAGGCTTGCCGAATCCTCGCACCGCGCGGAATTCGAACGCCGCATGGCAGGCGATCTGCCCGCAACCGACGCGCTGAGCGCACACATCGCCGATCTTGTCGCCAAACCGCAGAATGTCGCGAGTCGCAAGGCGAGCGAACTCGCGCTTGCCGCGCTCAATCCGGCGATCCCCGAGATGATGGGCGGCAGCGCCGATCTCACCGGGTCGAACAACACCAAGGCAGGCGATATAGCGGCCTTCACCGCCGATGATCGCTCAGGGCGCTATCTCTATTACGGCATCCGCGAATTCGGCATGGCTGCGGCGATGAACGGGATGGCGTTGCATGGCGGGATCATCCCCTATGGCGGCACTTTCCTCGTCTTCACCGATTATGCGCGCGGCGCGATCCGGCTTTCCGCCCTGCAGCAGGCGCGGGTGATCTATGTGATGACGCATGACAGCATCGGGCTCGGCGAGGATGGCCCCACGCACCAGCCGATCGAGCACCTCGCGAGCCTGCGCGCCATGCCCAATCTCCTCGTGATGCGGCCGGGCGATGCGGTGGAGACAGCCGAGTGCTGGCAGATCGCGCTCGAACAGGCCTCGCGGCCAAGCGTGCTCGCGCTCTCGCGCCAGGGTCTGCCGCAATTCCGGCTCGAGGCGGCGGATGAAAACCTGAGCGCGCGCGGTGGATATCGGATCAGGCAGGCGGGCCGATCGCGGCGCGTTGTCATCCTCGCGAGCGGCTCGGAAGTGGGGCTCGCGCTCGACTGCGCGCAGGCGCTTGAGGAGCAAGGCGTGGGGACTGACGTGGTCTCGATGGTATGCGCTGAGCTGTTCGACGAGCAGGACGAGGACTATCGCGCGGATCTGCTGCCGCCTGATGCGCTGATCGTCTCGATCGAGGCGGGTAGTACGTTTGGCTGGGAACGCTACACGGGCAATGCGGCCTATCCTGGCGGGCTAACGATCGGGATGGAGGGCTTTGGCGCCTCGGCTCCGGCGAAGGACCTGTTTGCCCATTTCGGCTTCACCGCGGGCGATATCGTCCCAAAAATCAAAAGCAAATTGAAGAGCTAACGAGGAGTTTCTGACATGGCCACCAAGGTTGCCATCAACGGGTTCGGCCGCATCGGACGGCTTGTCGCGCGGGCCATTCTCGAGCGCGGCGATCATGATCTCGAACTGGTCTCGATCAACGATCTGGCCGATGCGAAGGCCAATGCCCTGCTGTTTGCGTATGACAGCGTGCATGGCCGCTTTGCCGGCGAGGTCAGCGCGGGTGAGGGCGAAATTCATGTCGACGGGCGCACCATCAAGGTTACCGCCGAGCGCGATCCGGGCCAGCTGCCCCATGGCGCGATGGGCGTCGACATCGTCCTCGAATGCACCGGCTTTTTCCAGTCAGATGAAGCCGCCCGCCCGCATATCGGCGCGGGCGCGAAGCGCGTCCTGATCTCGGCCCCTGCCAAGAATGTCTCGAAGACAATCGTTTATGGGGTAAATCACGAAACGCTCACAGCTGACGACGATGTCGTCTCGAATGCGAGCTGCACCACCAATTGCCTCGCGCCGGTTGCCAAGGTGCTCAACGATTTGGTCGGGATCGAGCGCGGTTTCATGACCACGATCCATTCCTACACCAACGATCAGCGCATTCTCGATCAGATCCACAGCGACCTGCGCCGCGCGCGCGCCGGTGCTTCGAACATGATCCCGACGACGACAGGTGCGGCGCGCGCAGTCGGCCTTGTCCTGCCAGAACTCAACGGCAAGCTCGATGGCTCCTCGGTCCGCGTTCCCACGCCCAATGTCAGCCTGGTCGATCTCACCTTCGTCCCCGGACGCGACACTGACGCCGAAGAGCTCAATGCCGCGCTCAAGGCGGCGGCCGAGGGGCCGATGAAGGGCGTGCTCGATTACACCGATCAGCCGCTCGTCAGCAGTGATTTCAACCATCAGCCCGCGAGTTCCACCGTGGACAGTCTCGAAACGAGCGTGATGGACGGCAAACTCGCGCGCGTCGTGAGTTGGTATGACAATGAATGGGGTTTTTCGAACCGCATGATCGATACAGCCGGCGTGATGGCCAAGCTCATCTAGGATCAAGCTTTCGCCATGGCCGCCTTCAAGACCCTCGATGATCTGCCTGCCGATCTGACCGGCCAGGTCGCGCTCGTGCGCGTCGATCTCAATCTGCCGATGAAGGATGGCTCGGCGAGCGATGTGACCCGCGTCGAGGCGGTCAGGCCGACGATTCTCGAGTTGGCCGACAAGGGCGCCAAGGTGCTGCTGCTCGCCCATTTCGGGCGGCCGGGCGGGAAACGCTCGAGCGTGCTATCGACGAGCTTCGTGCAGGGCGATGTCGAGGCGGTGCTCGACCGCGAGATCATGTTCATCCCCGAGCTCGCCGGGCCCGTGGTCGAACAGGCGATCGGCATCCTGCGGCCCGGCGATATCGGCCTGCTCGACAATACGCGCTTCTGGCCGGGCGAGGAGGCCAACGATCCCAATCTGGCCCAGGCCATCGCGGCGCATGGCGATTTCTACGTCAACGATGCCTTCTCCTGCGCGCACAGGGCGCATGTCTCGACCGAAGGGCTTGCGCATCATCTGCCCGCCTATGCCGGGCGCTCGATGCAGGCCGAGCTGAGCGCGCTCGAAGCCGCGCTCGGCAATCCCGAGCCGCCGGTCGCCGCCGTGATCGGCGGGGCCAAGGTCTCGACCAAGCTTGCCGTGCTTGAGCATCTCGTGGGCAAGGTGCGCCATCTCATCATCGGTGGAGGGATGGCCAACACCTTCCTTGCCGCGCGCGGGGTCGATGTGGGCGCAAGCCTCGCCGAACACGATCTGCGCCAGGCGGCCTCGCGCATCATGGACGAGGCGGATCACGCCGGGTGCACCGTCCATCTGCCCTATGATGTGGTCGTTGCGACAGAGTTTGCGCCCAATCCGCCTTCGCTGCGCACGGCTAATGTCCACGAAGTCGGCCCGGACGAAATGATCCTCGATATCGGCCCGCAGGCGAGCGAAACGCTCGGCGACGTCCTCAAGACCTGCCGCACGCTGGTGTGGAACGGTCCGCTCGGCGCCTTCGAGACCGAGCCGTTCGATACCGCCACGCTCGCGCTCGCCCAGACGGTCGCAGCGCTCACGCAGGAAGGCTCGCTCATCAGCGTTGTGGGCGGGGGCGATACGGTGGCTGCGCTTGCCAAAGCCGGTGTGAGCGAGGACATCTCCTATATTTCGACCGCTGGCGGCGCCTTCCTTGAATGGATGGAAGGCAGGGAATTGCCGGGCGTCAAGGCTCTCCTGGCCTGAGTGGGATCAGATTTTTATGGCTGACACCCGCCACCTTTTCGCAACTCCCTTCCTGACTGATCGGCTGCAGAGCCCTGAAGGCATCAAGGTGTTGCGCGAGGCGATCCTGGCCGAACAGGAGCGCGATCCATCCGGCATGCAGATCTCCAATATCGGCGGATGGCATTCGAGCACGCAGATGGTTCATTGGGGCGGGGAAGCTGCGCGCGCGCTTGCCTACAAGGCGATGACGATGGCCGACGAGGCCACGCTCGATGCGGGCAGCCCCGAGGCCTCGCGCTATGACTGGGCGCCTGAGATGTGGGCCAATGTGAGCGGCAGGGGGGATGCCCATTTTCATCACACCCATCCGGGCAGCTTCTGGTCGGCGGTCGCCTATATCGACGATGGCTATGAAGGCTCGTCCGATCCCGGGCTTGGCGGCGAATTGCAATTGCTCGATCCGCGAATGCCGATGGTGCGCATGGGCGTGCCCGATCTGCGGCTGCGCGAGGCCGATGGCAGGGCGCAGCTGAGCGAGCCGATGATCCGCCCTTCGAGCGGGGCGATCGTGATGTTTCCGAGCTGGCTGCAACACGCCGTGCGCCCGTTCAGGGGCGAGGGCACGCGGATTTCGGTCGCCATCAATCTCATCGCGGTGCGCAAGGATCAGGCCGGGGCGAAACGCTGAACGATGAGCGATGAGCCCACCCAGTATGGCTATGGCGGTGCGGTCGAGATGACGAGCGGCGAATTTGCCGGTTGGCGTTATTGGAACCACGACCCCTTCGAGAACCGCGCGGGGCCCTTCTTCATGCGGCGCGAGACGGATGGCGGCTATGTGAGCGCATTTCGCGCCGCGGATCGCCACATGAACGGCGCGGGCGCGATGCACGGCGGATGCCTGATGACCTTTGCCGATTTCTCGCTCTTCGCGATCGCGACCGACGAGCTGGGCGGGGCCAATGCGGTGACGCTCAATCTCTCGGGCGATTTCCTCGGCGCAGTCCCGCCCGGCGCGCTGGTCGAGGCGCGCGGCGAAGTGACGCGGGGCGGGGGCAAGACGATCTTCGTGCGCGGGCTGATAACCGGCGATGGGACGCCGGCGCTGAGCTTTACGGGGATCATCCGTAAATTGTCGCCGCGCTAGCGCCGCGCGGCCGGGCGGCAGACAGGCAAGACCGCCCCGATGGCCGTTGCAGCGCGCGTGGGGGCTGGCTAGAGCCCCATCATCAGGCCGCGCGATCAGGCGCGACCCTACAACATTTTGCCCGAGGTAAATCGCCATGAACACGCAGGAGATGACCGACAAGATCGCCCGGGGCCACGGCTTTATCGCCGCGCTCGATCAATCGGGCGGCTCCACTCCCAAGGCTCTGCGCGGCTATGGGGTCGAAGACGATGAATGGGCCGGCGATGACGAGATGTTCGCCGCGATCCACGAAATGCGCAGCCGCGTAATTCTCTCGCCGTGTTTTTCGAGCGGCAAGGTGATCGGCGCGATCCTGTTCGAAAAGACGATGGACGGCGAGGTCGCTGGCAAGCCGACCGCCGATGCGCTCAAGGATCGCGGCATCGTGCCGTTCATCAAGGTCGATCAGGGGCTGGCCGAGGAAGCGGATGGCGTGCAGCTGATGAAGCCGCTCGACAAGCTGCCCGCACTGCTCGAGAAATCGGTTGCGAGGGGCATGTTCGGCACGAAGATGCGTTCGGTTATCAAGGCGGCTCATTCGGCGGGAATCGCGGCGGTTGTCGCGCAGCAATTCGAGGTCGGCGGGCAGATTGCCGCAGCCGGGCTGATGCCGATCCTCGAACCGGAATTCGACATCAAGGCCGAAGACCGCGCCGAGGGCGAAGAGATCCTGCGCGATGAAATCGTCAAGGGTCTCGAGGCGCTGCCCGAGGGCCGACAGGTCATGCTCAAGCTTTCGATCCCGGTCACGCCGGGTTTTTACACTCCCCTGATTGAGCATCCTGGAGTGCTGCGGGTGGTGGCGCTATCGGGCGGCTACTCGACCGAGGCGGCCTGCACGCATCTGGCCAGAAATCCCGGCATGATCGCGAGCTTTTCGCGCGGGCTGCTGCAGGATCTGCGCAAGGATCAGTCGAACAGCGAGTTTGATACGACGCTGGGCAAGGCGATCGATCAAATCGCCGAGGCAAGCGCTGCGGGCTGAGGCCCGGCCATTATCGCACTGGCCCGGCGGGGATGAAGACGAATTCGAGGCTGTAGCGTTCGAGCTCGATCGCGCCCCGATCGCCGGGCGGAGTGCCGGCATCAGCGAAGATCAGCGTGCCACCGGGCACTTCGACCGCTTCGCCCAGGCCAATGATGATCTCGCGCAGACCCGTCTGGGTGAAGACCACGAGCGAGATCACCATCTCGCCGCTCGTGAAGCAGAAAGCGGGATCAATGCAGCGTTCGTCATAGAAGATGTTGGCCGCGCTCATTCGCATGCCGCCAAGCTCGATCGTCTCGAAAAAGGCGACTCGCGAAATCGTCTCGGTGCCCTCGCCGGGCGCTGCGAGAAGCGGGGCCGGAGCCAGCGCGAGAAGGGCCGAGGCGAGCCCAGGAACGAAGGTCGATCGAAACGGGTTGCGCAAAACCATGGCGGGTTCTCCTGAGGGCACCGCTGATAGCACCGGGCGAGGCGGAGGGGGAGCGCGCTTCAACCGGCCTGTCCCGCGCAAGGACAGTTAGCGAAGGGTTAAGGCGCGAGCGAAGGCGCGAATTGCAGCGCGTGCCCGCGCTCGCTAAAGGCTGTGCGCATCATGCCGGATATGCCCGCGACCCAGCTCTATCTCATCTCGCCGCCCGATGTGAGCGGCGCCTTTCCAGCGAGGCTCGAGCGCGCGCTGGCGGCGGGTAAGGGGCTGGTCACGGCATTTCAGTTCCGCGTGAAGGGGGTGGACAGCCACGCGGCAGCGGCGCTGGCCGAGCCGCTGCAGACGCTGTGCGCCGCGCACGATGTCGCCTTCATCGTCAACGACAGCATCGCGCTGGCAAAGCGGCTTGGCGCGGATGGCGTTCATCTGGGGCAGGGCGATGGCGATCCCGCCGAAGCGCGCGGGGCGCTGGGCCGCGATGCGCAGATCGGCGTCACCTGCCATGCCTCCAGGCACCTGGCGATGGAAGCGGGCGAGGCCGGGGCGGATTATGTCGCGTTCGGCGCGTTTTTTCCTTCGACCACCAAGGACAAGGGCGCGGATTCCGAGCGGCCAACGCCCGAGCTCATCGCCTGGTGGGCGCGGCTGTTCGAGATCCCGGTCGTGGCGATCGGCGGGATCACGCCTGCCAATTGCGCGCCTCTGGTGGAGGCGGGCGCCGATTTTCTCGCGGTTTCGGGCGGAGTGTGGAACGGCGAAGAGATAGCAGCGATCGAGGCTTTCCGCGCGGCAATCGCAGGCTGAGGCACGCTATTCGCCGGCCGCCAGCGCCTGCCTTGCATAAGGCGCCAGATCGCTCCCCATCAGCTGGCCATAAAAGGTCGCCTCGCCCGTTTCATCGAGCTTGAAAATGCCGATCTCGCCCTCGGATAGAGCCACGCGCGTCCATTGCTGGATATTTCCGCCATGGGTGATGAGCGCGATGTTGGAGCGATCGAGGCCCGGCGCGATTTCGCCGAGCACTTCGCCAAGCTCGCTCGCGGCCTGCGGCAGATCGCGGCGGCTTTCCTCGCCCGGATCATGATGCATGAGCCGGGCATCCGTCTCGTAGTTCACACCGAACATGAAACGCGCGGTCTCTGCGCTGCGGCACATCGGGCTCGAAATAACGCGGCCGACCGCGATATCGAGCGCGCGCAGGACAAGGCCTGTTTCCTGCGCGCCCGCAAGCCCGGCGAGCGAGAGATTGCGCTGGGCTCTGCAATCGCCGGGCGGGCGCGTGTAATCGTCCTCGCGCGATGGCACTTCGGTGCGCTCGTGCCGGATCAGCATGACGAGCCCGCCCGCCTGCAGCTTTTCGAGCAATTCACTGCGCGTGAAGAGCGGCGGGGGCGGGCCCTGGGTTGCTGCGCTCTGCGTGGATGCGCCCTGCGCGAATGCGGGCTGAACGGGCAGGATTACGGCCAATCCGGCCATCATCAGGACAAGGCACGGGACGATCAGGCTGCGGGCCATCGGGATACCTCTTCTTCGATCATGAACACGCGCCGCCTTGCCCTTTGCGCAGCGTCTTGTCGAGCCGTGATTCTGCGACAGGCCGGGTGACCTGTGCGCTGTTTCGAGCTAGGAGGGCGGCATGAAATTCTTCGACCGCCTGCTCACGATCGTCATCACCGCAACGCTCACCTCGGCCGGGTGGATCGTATTCGGCTCGTCGGTGATGGATATAGCCGCTTCCTCGCCGGATGAGGCGGGGGCGAGCCTTGATCAGGACGAGACGCCCGCTGAGGTGCAACCAGTCCCAACGCCCGGCACCACAGCGCAAGGAGCGGGCGAAGGGGCGGCGGCTGCGGCGCCTCCTGCCGGCGCAGCGACCGCGAGCCCTGCGCCCAGCGCATCGCCAGTGCCAGGCGCGCGCGGCGCGGGTCTGACGATCCCGGTCGAGGGCATTGACGCATCGGCGCTCGAAGACAGCTTTCTCGAGCCGCGCGGGCCCGATGGCACCCGCCTCCACGAAGCGATCGACATCGTCGCGCCCGCCGGCACGCCGGTTCTTGCCGCAGCGGGCGGGCGCATCGCCAAGCTCCACAATTCCACAGCCGGGGGCAAGGCGATCTACATCCGATCTGGCGATGGCCTGCGGCTCTATTATTATGCCCACTTGCGCGATTATGCGCGCAATCTCGATGAGGGCGACCGGGTTGCCGCCGGCGATCCGCTGGGCACGGTGGGATCGAGCGGCAATGCCGAACCTGACACGCCGCACCTCCACTTCGCCGTGCTCGAGACGAGCGCGGATGCGCAATGGTGGGAGCCGGCCAATGCGATCAATCCCTATCCCCTGCTCACCGGCGAGCGATAGGGCGGGCTGCGCTGTACGCCATCTTCAGCCTACGCCGCCAAGCCGCGTGCACAGCAGGCGACCAAGCTCGCCGTCCTCGCCTCTCGCCTGGAGCTGATTGCGGCCCACCCGCTTGAACCGCTCGCCCTTCTTGGGCCCGCGGGTGAACACCAGTTCGCGCCCCTTCATCAGGTAAACGCCGCGGCCATCGCTCGTCGAATAGCCCGAGGCGGGCAGGATCGAGAAGGTTTCCTCCTCGACCACTTCATATGCCAGCCCCTGCGCATCGCCGGGAAGCGCGCATTCATAGGTGCCGTGGGGCATGGTATCGAGCATTCGGCCTTCCTGGCCAACCAGCGGGCCACCCGCCGCAATCGCGGCGGCGAGCGCTGTGAGCAGACAGACATGGCTGAATTTCATGGCGATGCGATCCTCGTTGCGCGTGCGAAAGCGCCTAGCATCGCACAGTGAGGCAATCCATGCGATTAACCATGATTTCGCTGCTAGCCCGGATATTTCGCGATCATGCGCCGCGCCATTAAGGGCGAAGTGATCGCTCCGGCTTGCTGTGAGCCGACCCCTCGGCTATGCGCGCCCATCACGCATGCGCATCGGGGCACGATCCCTTGCGCGCGCACGATCCCATTCATCGATCCATCCCCGATCCCATCTTGAGCAGAAGAGCGCATTTCCATGAAAATCAGCGGCGTCGATATCCGTCCGGGCAATATTATCGAATATGAAGGCGGCATCTGGAAAGTTGCCAAGATCCAGCACACCCAGCCTGGCAAGGGTGGGGCTTACATGCAGGTCGAGATGAAGAACCTGCAGGATGGCCGCAAGACCAATGTCCGCTTCCGCAGCGCCGATACGGTCGAGAAGGTGCGCCTCGATACGCAGGATTATCAGTTCCTCTACGAAGATGGCGACATGCTCGTTTTCATGGATCAGAACACCTTCGAGCAGATCAACCTGCCAAGCGATTTGCTCGGCGATGCGCGCCCCTTTCTTCAGGACGGGATGCAGGTGAAGCTCGAATTGTGGGAGGAAAAGCCGATCTCGGTCGAGCTGCCGCAGCATGTCGAGGCTGAAATCGTCGAGGCCGATGCGGTTGTGAAGGGTCAGACCGCCTCCTCGAGCTACAAGCCTGCCGTGCTCGATAATGGCGTGCGCATCATGGTGCCCCCCCATATCGAGAGCGGCACGCGGATCGTGGTCGATGTCTATGAGCAGACTTATGTCGGGAAGGCTGGCTGACCCGTAATGTCCATGTTTTCAGGCCTCATTCGCGTGATGGAACGCGCCGCGCGCAAGGCGGGCGGGCGCTTGCGGCGCGATTTCGGCGAAGTCGAGCATCTGCAGGTGAGCCGCAAGGGGCCGGCCGATTTCGTCTCCAAGGCCGATATGCGCGCCGAGCGCACGCTGTATGACGAATTGCTCCATGCCCGGCCCGATTGGGGCTTTGTCATGGAAGAGGCCGGCATCATCGAAGGCGCGCCCGACAAGCCGCGCTGGATCGTCGATCCGCTCGATGGCACGTCGAACTTTCTCCACGGCATCCCGCACTTCGCGATCAGCATCGCGGTGCAGGAGCCCCGGCTCGATCGGAAGGGCTGGGACGAGATCACCGCAGGGGTGATCTACCATCCGATCGAGGACGCGACTTACTGGGCGGAGAAAACGCGCGGCGCATGGCTGCAGGATGCGCGGCTCAGGGTTTCGGCGCGCTCGAAGCTGGCTGATGCCCTGATTGCGACCGGCATTCCCTTCCAGGGGCATGGCGATTTTGCCGAATGGAGTCGCATCTTCGGCGCGATCGGGCCTGAAGTGGCCGGGATCCGCCGGTTTGGCGCGGCCTCGCTCGATCTTGCCTATGTCGCGCAGGGGCGCTTCGACGGGTTCTGGGAAAGCGGCCTCAGCGATTGGGACACCGCCGCCGGGTGTCTCCTCGTGCGCGAGGCGGGAGGCTTTGTCTCCGATTATCGCGGCCGCTCGCAACCGATCCACGCCGCGCAGATCCTCGCTGCCAACGATACGCTGCATTCCAAACTGCACAAGCTGCTGGCGGGAAGCCTGCGCTGAACCAATGCGGCATGAATGCTATCGATTCGGCGCAACAGACGTCGCAAGCGCGACCGCGCGCGCAGGTGCCCCCTTAGCGTAGCGGAGGGAACAGCACCGAGGAGGCTCGCCTGGATGGGCGAGCACGATTATTCGGTCCGCAGTGCCTCGATCGGCGACAGGCGCGAGGCGCGCACCGCCGGATAGCCGCCGAAGATGAGCCCGATCAGCGCCGAGAAGATCAGCGCGCCCAGCGCGACGCCGAGGCCGACGGGCACGGGAAAATCGGCATAGGCCTCAAGCGCCGCCCCGCTCACCCAGGCGAGCACGATGCCGACCGCGCCGCCCAGCACGCACAGCACGGCGGCTTCGACCAGAAACTGGTTGCGAATATCGCTGCGCCGCGCACCCAGCGCCATGCGCAGGCCAATCTCGCGCGTGCGCTCGGTGACACTGACGAGCATGATGTTCATGATACCGATCCCGCCGACCAGCAGCGAAATCGAAGCGATCGAGACAAGCAATGCCTGCAGGATGCCGGTGATGAAATTGCTTTGCTCGACAAATTCCTCGGTCGTTCTGACGGTGAACGGGGTCACCTCATCCTCTTTCACCCGGTAGCGATCCTTGAGCAGCGCGACGATGTCGGCCTTGCCCTGCACGAGCGAGGCGCCCTCCTCGAACGCGACAAAGGCAAGCGCGAGGTCATAGGGGCCGGGCAGGCTATCGCCGGCAAAGCGCTGGCGCATGGTCGAAATCGGGATGATCAGCGTGTCATCGCTGTCATTGCCAAGGCTCGATCCCTTTTCCTCGAGCAGGCCGATAACGGTAAACGGCACGCCTTCCACCCGCACGGTCTCGCCGACGGGATCGAATTCGCCGAACAGATCGCGCGAGACTGTGCGCCCGAGCACGACAACACGCGCGGCGCTGCGCACGTCGGACTGGGTGATATAACGCCCGCGATCGGTCAGCTGGTTGACCACCGCGCCATAGCTCGGCGTGGTCCCGGTTGCCTCCGAGGTGGTCGAGGCGCCGGGGACTTCGATATCGAGTTGCTGGAGCAATTGCGGCGCCGTCGCGGAGACGCGGGGCACTTCATTGGCGATCGCGCGCACATCGCGCTCGGTCAGCCGCCCGCGCTCGGGCCGGCGGCGCGGCGGTCCATCCTCGCCATCATCGGGGCGCGGGATGAGGATCGCCATGTTCGAGCCGAAACGGTTGATCGTCTCGGTGACAGCCTCGGACGCGCCATTGCCCACCGCAACCGCGAGCGTGACCGCAAAGACCCCGATCATCACGCCGAGCATGGTGAGAATCGAGCGCATCAGATTGGTGCGAAGCGCGGTCAGCGCGATCGAAATGTTGACCGCCCAGCTTGAGAAGATGCCGCGTGTGGGCTCGCCCGGCGCCGCGCTTGCCATCAGGCCGCCTCGCTGGGCGCTGCGGCGATCGTGCGCCCCTGCACCATGCGATCCTCGATCACGCGGCCATCGCGAAAGGTGATCCGGCGCTTGGCATGTTCGGCGATCTCGCTTTCATGCGTGACGACAATGACCGTGATCCCCGAGGCATTGAGCTCCTCGAAGATCGCCATGATGTCCTCGCCTGTCTTCGTATCGAGCGCGCCGGTCGGCTCGTCGGCGAGCAGGATCAGCGGCTCGGTGACGAGCGCGCGGGCGATCGCGACGCGCTGCTGCTGGCCGCCCGAAAGCTTGGCGGGCGTGTTCATCAGCCGTTCGCCCAGGCCCATCGCGATCAGCTTTTGCGTCGCGCGCTCGCGCCGCGTGGCCGTATCGAGCCCGGCATAGATCAGCGGCACGGCGACATTGTCGATCGAGGAGGTCCGCGCAAGCAGGTTGAACTGCTGGAAGACGAAGCCGATCTTCCGGTTGCGCAAGACGGCAAGCTCGTCGCTCGTCATCGCCTCGGTCGCGATCCCGTCGATGAAGACCTCGCCGCTGGTCGGCACATCGAGGCACCCGATCATGTTCATGAAGGTCGATTTGCCCGAGCCGCTCGCCCCCATGATCGCGACATATTCGCCGCGCGCGATCGAGAGCGAGACCTGGTTGACCGCATGGATCGTCTCCCCGCCCAGATGGTAGGTCTTGACGAGATCGCGGGTCTCGACGAGCGGCGCCTCCGCATCCGTCATCAGCCGCGCTCGTCCTCGCTCTTCTCGCGCGAGCGCACGAGCACGGGTGTGCCCGGCTCGAGCCCGCCGGTCACTTCGACATAATCCTCGCCCACCAGCCCGGTCTCGATCGCGTGGCGCCGGGGCGCATAGGGATCATCGCCCGCAAGCCAGATGACCGTGCGCTTGTCGATCTCCGCATCCTCGCCCGGCTCACCGCTGTCGCCCTCGGCGCGGTCCCCCTCGCGCGGCAGAAAGCGCAGCGAGGCGACCGGGATGCGCAGCGCCCCGGCCTTGCGTCCGGTGATGATATCGACATTCGCGGTCATCCCGGTGAGCAGCTTGCCTTCGGGATTGTCGACATCGAGGATCACGAGATAGCTCACCGCGCCCGAGCCCTGCGTCGCCGACTGGCGGATCTGCCCGACCTTGGCAAGGAAGGTGTCGTCCGGATAACTGTCGACCGTGAAGCGCACATCCTGATCGACCCGCACTTCGCCGATATCGGCTTCATCGACCGAGGCCTCGACCTGCATCCGGCTCGTATCGGCGGCGATGGTGAAGAGATTTGGGGTCTGGAAATTGGCCGCGACCGTGGTGCCCGGTTCGACGAGCTTGTCGATCACCACCCCGCTGGTGGGGGCGATGATGCGGGTGCGCGAAAGATCGAGCTGGGCGGATTCGAGCTGCGCGGTGCTCTGCGCGATCTGCGCGCGCGCGCTCTGCGCCTGCGCTTCGGCGGTGCTGAGCGCGGCCTTGGCGGCGACCAGTGCGTTCTCCGCCTGATCGAGCCCCGCGCCCGAGACGAAGCCCTTCTGCGCCAATTCCTTGCGCCGGTCGAACTCGCGGGTCTGCACCTCGACATCGGTTTGCGAGCGAATGATCGCGGCCTGCGCCTGCGCGAGGCTCGCCCGCGCGAGCTGGACCTGCGCGCGCGCCTGCGTCACCTGCGCCTGCGGGCGGGTCGGATCGATCTCGGCAAGCAACTGCCCCTGCGTCACAGGGCTGTTGAAATCGACATAGACCGCGGTGATCTGGCCCGAGACTTCCGCGCCGACATTGATCGTGTTGAGCGCGCGCAAGGTGCCGCTTGCCGAGACCACGCGCACTACCTCGCCGCGGCTCGCTTCCTCGGTGACATATTCATAATCGCGCGATCCGCCGCTCAAGACCGCGAATCCGATGATTACCACGACCAATGCGATGATCCCGGCCATAACCGGATGCCGTTTGAACCAGCCGAAAATGCCTCTTGCGCGCCCCAAAACCCAGCCCTTCTCCAAGCCTTTATATGGCGTTGTTCGATCCTGCGCCGCTATCGCACCGGGCCGGGCAGATGGCAATGATGCTTGAAGCGGGCGCCAAGCGCGGCTAACAGCGCGGCCTCACGCTGCAAGGCGCGTGCCCCTGTGGTGGAATTGGTAGACGCGAGCGACTCAAAATCGCTTTCCTTAACGGAGTGCCCGTTCGAGTCGGGCCAGGGGCACCACTTCTTTTTCATCCTCGCCGCTGATCCCTTCGCTGCGCTGCGGGGCGGCTGCGGGCGGCCGTTCGGCCTTGCGAACCCGTGCGGGTTCGGTGGGGTTCCTGTGGTCCTCGCTGCTGCTCCCTGATCCCTGCACTGCGGGGCGGCACGCTTGCGCGCCGCCCCGATATCGCCGGGCTTGCGGGAGCCTTGCCTCATTGGCCGATCTGGGTCGGGTAGGGCGGGGCGGGCTTGACCGGGTTCTGCGCCGTCTCGAGCTGATCGAGCACCACCGCGATCGCCGCTTCGAGCTGGGTGTCCTGTCCGCGATCGAGCGCGATCGGATCGAGTTCGACGCGGATATCAGGCGCCACGCCCTCATTCTCGATCGTGTAGCGCCCATCGGTATCGAAGAAGCGGAAGAACGGGACGGTGAGAAAGCCGCCATCCATCAGGCCCGGATTGGCGCTGATCCCGATCAATCCGCCCCAGGTGCGCGTGCCGATCAGCGTGCCAAGCCCGCTTTCGCGGAAGGCATAGGGCATCCAGTCCCCGCCCGAGCCTGCGTCCTGATCGATGAGCATCACCTTGGGCCCATAGATACCGCCGCCCGGCGTTGCCCAGTTGAGCCCCTCGCGATCCTTCCAGCCCGCGAGCCACCGGCGGCTGAGGATATCGATGATGTAGTTCGCTGCCTGTCCGCCGCCATTCGAGCGCTCATCGAGGATCAGCGCCTCCTTGTCGGTCTGGGCGAAATACATCCGGTTGAACAAGGTGAAACCGGCATCCGCCGTGTTGGGCATGTAGACATAGGCCACCCGGCCATTGGTGGCCTGATCGACCCGCTTGCGGTTGTCCTCGATCCAGGACCATAGCCGCAGCATCCCCTCGCTTGCGACCGGCTCGACAGTCGAGGTGCGCCGGGGACCAGCAGGCGTTGCAGCGACGGTGAGCGCGATCTGCGTGCCCATCGCGCCCGAGAGCGCGGCATAGATGTTGTCCCCGGCGGTCAGCTCGGTGCCGTTCACCGCGATGATATAGTCCCCCTCTTTCGCATCGACGCCGGGGGCTGCCAGCGGGGCGGAGAGCAGCGGGTTCCATTGCTCGCCGGTGTAGATGCGCTTGATCCGATAGCGCCCATTCTCGATCGCCAGATCGGCCCCCAGCAGGCCGGGCGAAGCCGCGCTGTTGTCATAGACATCGCCCCCGCCGATGTAATTATGGCCCACGCCCATCTCGCCCGCCATCTCGACGAGCAATTCATTGAGATCCTCACGGCGCCCGAGATGCGGCAGCAGCGGCTCGAACTTGGCGCGCACGGCCTCCCAGTCGAGCCCGTGCATGTTCGGATCGTAGAAGAAGGCCTGTTCCATCCGCCACACATCGCCGAAGATCTGCTTCCACTCCTCGAGCGGATCGACCAGCATACGCGCGCCCGAAAGATTCACCGGCTTGGGTTCGAGCTTCTCGCCCGCATCGGCGGTGAGCAGGTTGCCATCATGCGTCATCAACAGGAGCTTGTCGCCCGCGCGATTGGCCGAGATATCGACGATCCCTTCGCCGACCTGGGCGGACTCGCGCTCCTCGAAATCGAATCGGACAAGCCGCGCGCGCTCGCCCCCGCTGCCGGGACCGGTCGCCTCGCCCGGTTGGGGCCGTTCGACCGCGAACAGCGCGCCGTCCTTGGCGCTCGCAAGGCCGCCATAAGCCGCCTCGGCCATCGGCAGCGCAACGATGCGGTTGGCAAGGCCATCGGGCGCGACCTTGACGGTATCGTTGTCTGTCTTGTCCTCGTCCTTCTCATCGCTTGTGTCAGCTTCGGCGCTCTCGCCTTCCTCGTCCGCCAGGAACGGGGCGAGCGGCGACTTGCCGTCGGCTTCGAGCACGGCGGCATAGAGCGCGGCTCGATAGGGGCGATCCTGTGTCGTCATGTCGAGCCCGGAATAGACCGAGCCCGCATTGGTCGAGGCGGAGAAGAACAGCAGCTTGCCATCGCGCGAGAATTCGGGCGATCCGATATCGGCATAGCCCTGGCTGACGGGATAGGTCTGGCGCGTCTCCAGATCATACAGGTTGAGCATGGCGTTCGAATTGACGCCGCGCGTCGTGAACGCCATCCAGCGCCCCTTGGGCGAGATCACCGCATCGAAATTGCCATTGCGGCGCGGGCTCGTCGCGATCTGCCAGCTGGTCCCGCTCGCGACATCGAGCGCGCGCAGCGCAAGCGTGTTGGTGGCATAGAGGATGTGCTTGCCTTCATTGCCCCATTCGATGAGCTCATGGAAATTCTCGCCCAGCGCGATCGTGCGCACCGGCTTGATCCCGCTCTGATCCTCGATCCTGAGCACCTGCCCGGTGCCATCATCGGTGATATAGGCAAGGCTCGTCCCGTCATGCGACCAGATGGCGGTGTAGTCGCGCGTCGCGGCGCTGTTCGAGATGTTGCGCGTGGTGCCCTTGTCGGTCGGCACGGTGAAGACCTCGCCGCGCGCCGTGATCGCGACGCGCTTGGCCGAAGGGGAAAGCGCAGCGCTCGTCATCTGGCCGCCGACATTGCGCCATTCGGGCCGCCGGGCGGGCAGATCGGCATTGAGCGTGATCGCGAGGCGCTGCTCGGTGCCGCTCGCAATGTCGAGCGAGTGGAGCGCGCCACCCGCCTCATAGACGATCCGCCCGTTCTTCGCCGTGATGTTGCGAATGTCCCAATCGGTGCGCCGGGTCAGCTGGCTGATTTCGCCGGTGCCGGGATCATAGCGGAAGATGTTGGCGCGCGTGTTCCAGCGGTCGGAGAGGAAATAGAGCTGCCCGTCCATCCACACCGGATCGAACTCGGTCGTGCGCTCGCCGGGAATGTCGGTCTTGGTACCCGCGGCAAAGTCGATCAGCTCGAGCGAGGGGGAGAGCCCGCCGCGATAGCCGCGCCAGCCATTGACCCCGCCGGTGAGCACGGCATTGCCCGAACGGGTGGGGACGTTGGTGAAGATCGCGCCCGCCTCGTCATAGGCTCCGCCCGAGACGACCGCATCGGAGATCTTGCGCGGCAGTCCGCCATCGAGCGCGACATGATAGAGCTGGCCCGAACGGTCCGAGCGCACTTCGCGCGCGCTGACCATCGCCACCGCCGAGCCATCGCGCACCCAGTCGATCGCGATGTCGCTGCCCGGATGCCAGGTCAGCCGCCGGGGCTCTCCGCCGCTCACATCGATCACGAAGACATCGGCATTGCCGTCGTAATTGGCGGTGTAGGCGATCTTGCTGCCATCGGGCGAGAAGATCGGATCGCGCTCGTCAGCCGGATGCGAGGTCACGCGGCGCGGATTGCTGCCATCGCTCCCGGCGATCCAGATATCGCCGGCATAGGCGAAGGCGAGTGCGTTGTCCGAAAGGGCCGGATCGCGCAGCAGCCTGGTTTCGGTCTGCTGCGCGTTCGCCATCGGTGCCGCAAGCGCGCTGGTTGCAAGCAAGGCCCCGCCGAGCCAGCCAAAATGCTTCATGTTGTACCTCACCCTGTTGTCCCTTGTTCGCGCCTTGAGCACCCTGGCCGCGCGCGTGCAGTCAGGGACTAGCGTCTCTGGCCAAAAGCGCAAAGGCCGTGATCGGCAAAGGCCCCTCCAGGCTCTGCGAGCGGCGGCGAGCGCGATTGCATCGGCCCGGCAAGGCGGTATGATCGATCAGCTTGGGTATCATCATCAGGGGAAATGCCATGATCCGTCCTGTTTTCCGTCTGGCCGGCGCGCTGGCCGCCTTGGGCGCTGCGGGGAGCGCGCCGGGTGCGCTGGCGCAAGCGAGCGATGAGAGCTTTGGCGGGGCCAAGGGCGCAGACCTCTCGATCGAGGCGATGGAGCCCGACAATTCGCCGATCCGGATCGGACGCGCGGGCGAATACCCGGCCGATATCGCGCGGTTCCTGCTGGCAACCGGGGCGGGCGCGGCCAATCTCTCACCCGATGGCGAGACGATCGCCTTTACCTGGGACGTGAGCGGTCAGCCCGAATTGTGGACCATGCCCGCAAGCGGCGGCCAGCCGCGCCAGATCACCTTCAAGACCGGCGTGCGCGCCCCGATCTGGACGCCTGATGGCACGCGCCTGTTCTTCTCGGCTGATCGCGACGGCAACGAACAGCCCGGCTATTTCGCACTCAGCGCCGATGGCATGGACGAGATCGAAGTCCTCCCCGCCCAGCGCGGCGATTTCCGCATCTTCGGCGATTTCGCCTCCGATGGCAGCTTCATCTACGCCTCGACCGCGCGCGGCACGGGCGTGTTCGACATCTATCGCGGCACGCTTGACGGCACGAGCGAACTGATCGTCGATAGCGAGCTCGGCCTTGCCGCGCGCTCGATCTCGCCCGATGGCAAATATGCGCTCGTCACCGAGACGGTCGGCGAGGATGCCGATAATCTCTACCTCTTCGATCTCGCCACCAGGCAGATGAAGACGATCTCCAAGCCCCCGCTCGAAGACCGCGCGAGCCACACGCTGGGCGGGTTTGAATGGATGCCGAATTCGCAGGGCTTCTATTTCTCCACCAATCGCGACCGTGAATTCGGCACGCTCGCCTATTATGACGTCGCCGCCGGCTCCTTCGAGCGCGTGTTCGAGACGACGAGCGATGTCGGCAGCCTCGAATTGTGCGGGCCGGGCGAGGGCGGCTCCTACCTCTTCTGGACCCGGAACGAGGATGGCTTCGATGCGCTGGGGGGCTGGCACACGGTCGAAAAGCGCCCGATCGCCATGCCCGAACTGCCCGAAGGCAAATATGCGCTCGATTGCGAGGGGACGGACGATCCCAAGCTCATGGCGAGCGTCAATGGCTGGAAGACGCCGGGCGAGATCTGGATGATCGACATCGCGCAAGGCGCGGCCGAAAAGGTGTTCGATGCCAATCTTGCCGGGCTCGATCCCGCGCGGCTCGTGCGCCCGCAGATCGTCCGCATGACGGCGCGCGACGGGGTGGAACTGCAAGGCCTGCTTTATCTGCCCGAAGGCGCGGGCACGGGCGATGACGCCCCTCCGGTGCTGTTTTCGGTCCATGGCGGGCCTTCGGGCCAGTCGCAGGCTACCTTCAATCCGGTCGCGCAATATCATGTCGCGCGCGGGGTCGCGGTGTTCGCGCCCAATGTGCGCGGGAGCACCGGTCTCGGGCGCACCTATTCGACACTCGACGATCAGGAAAAGCGGCTCGATTCGGTGCGCGATCTCGTCGACATGCTGGCCTATCTGGGCGAAGAGGGCCTCGTCGATGAAAGCCGCGCTGCCGTGCTGGGCGGCTCGTATGGCGGTTACATGGTGAACGCTGTCCTCGCCGAGCATCCCGGTGTGTTCAAGGCGGGGATCTCGCTGTTCGGGGTCGCCGACTGGATCACCGCGATGGAAATCGCCTCGCCTTCGCTAAAGGCTTCGGACAGGATCGAATATGGCGATATCACCGAAGAACGTTGGCGCGAATTCTACCGCGTCAATTCGCCGATCCGCAAGGCCGATCAGATCAACGTGCCCGTCCTCTATTCGCACGGCGTGATGGACCCGCGGATCGACATCTACGAGACCGAGGTGATGGTGAAGACGCTGCGCGCCAACGGGATCGAGGCGCCCTTCATCCGCATGCCCGATGAAGGCCATGGCTGGCGCAAGCTGGCAAACCAGCTGTTCTATTATCGCAAGCAGGCCGAATTCATCGAAGAGCAATTAGGGCTCGCCAGCGGCGGCTAGGCGCAGCAAGCGCCGCGCCAAAAACGCTTGCTTATCGCCTGAGCCTCATCGACAACGCCTCGCCCATGGACGCGACGCTTTCATCGCCCTCCTATCACGCCATCGCGGCGATGGCCGTCACGGTCGCGATGTTCGTTGCCTTCGCGCGCGGGCGGCTCTCGGTCGAGATTGTCAGCCTGCTGACGATCGCGGTGATCGCCGTGGGGCTCTATTTCTTCCCGCTTGAAGGCACCAAGCCCACCGATGGACTCTCGCTCGCCTTTGCCGGTTTTGGCCATTATGCGCTGATCACGATCTGCGCGCTCATGATCATGGGGCGCGGGCTGGTGGTGACCGGCGCGCTCGAGCCCGCTTCGCGCTTTCTCGAAGGCGTGTTCAAGCTCAATCTGCAGCTCGGCCTGCTGGTTTCGCTCCTGATCGCTCTCTTCCTCTCGATGGCGGTCAACGATACGCCGGTGCTCGTCCTGCTGCTGCCGATCTTTGTCGCGCTCGCCGCCAAGGGCGCGATGCCCGCATCAAAGACGCTGATCCCGCTCAACGCCGCCGTGCTGATCGGCGGGATGGCGACCACGATCGGCACCTCGACCAATATCCTCGTGACCTCGATCGCGGTCGATCTGGGCCAGCCGCAAATGGGCGTGTTTCACTATACGCCGATCGTGCTGATCGCCTCGGCCATTGCGCTGCCATATCTGTGGCTCGTCATGCCGCGCCTGCTCGATGACAACAGCGTCGAGGCCGATGCGTCGCGGCGCAAGTTTCACAACCGGCTGAGGATCGGGCCCGATGGCTTTCTCGTGGGCAAGGATATCGCCTCGATTGCGAGCCGCCTGCCGGGCATCGAGTTCGAACCGGCCAAGGGCGGGCCGCTCCAGCCCCAGCAACGCGTCCATGTCTCGGGCACGCACGAAGCGCTTGAAGAGGCCATGCGGGTGCTCAAGGGCGAGCTTGCGCCGGGCTGGGTGCTCGATCGCATCCGGCGCACCGCTGCCTCGGAATCGGAAGATATCATGGTCGTCGAGATGACGGTCACGGCGGATTCGCGCCTGATCACGCGCACGCTGCCCGGCTCCGGGATCGCCGATCTCTATAGCGTGGCAGTGCTCGGCATTTATCGGCCCGAGCGCCTGCTGGGCGAGAAGAACCAGTATTCCGAAGGCGGCGATCTCAGGATCGCGGAAGGCGATGTGCTGCTCGTCATGGGGCTTTCGGAGGATCTGCAAAACTTTGCGCGCAATGACAGCCTGCTGATGCTCGAGGGCGCGCGCGAATTGCCGCGGCGCTCGAAGGCGGTTCTCTCCGCCGTGATCATGGGTGGCTCGGTCGCGCTCGCTTCGTTCGGCTTCCTCCCGATCGCGATCAGCGCGCTTGCAGGCGCGATCCTGATGTTCGTGACGGGCTGCGTCAAATTCGACCGGGTGGGCCGCGCGCTTTCGGCCAAGGTGATCGTGCTGGTGGCCGCGAGCATTGCGGTGGGGCGGATCATCCTTGAAAGCGGGGCGGCGCAGTGGCTGGGCGAAGTGCTCTCGCTCGGCCTTGGCTATCTGCCGCCTGCACTGGTGCTTGCCGCGATTATGGCCTTTGTCACGCTGCTCACCAATTTTGCCTCGAACGCGACAGCCGCGACCGTGGGCACGCCGATCGCCTTCAACATCGCGACTCAGCTCGGCCTGCCGCCCGAGCCGCTGATCCTCGCCGTGCTGTTCGGCTGCAATCTGTGTTATGCAACCCCGATCGCCTATCAGACCAACATGCTGATCATGGCCGAGGGCAGCTATGAATTTGGTGACTATATCCGCACTGGCGTGCCGCTGGTGATCCTGATGGTGACGACGCTCTCGATCCTGCTGGTGCTGTTCTACGGCATGTGAGCGGCGCGCGAGGCTGGGCGCGCCCGGGGGGCTCATGGCGCCTGCCGATCGCCTGGCGGGGCTTTCCTACTCGGGCCGCTTGCGGCAGGGATAGCTGCATGTCTGCCCGCTGTGTGCCTCCCGAACCGGATCAATTCCTGCGACACGCCTTGTTTAGCGCAATCGGGAAGGGTGCCTGGTCAGGGCTATCGGGCAGGGGAGGTTTTTGCGCCAGGACACTGTAACACTTGTATCAACCGTGCTTTATGCGCGACGAGCCGAGCCGGTCAGGACGCGCACTGGGGGTCAGCGGGGCGCACGCGATCAACGGCCGCCACCACGCTGGCATACCTGCAAAGGCATGGGCCAACGCGCTGGCGGCCGTCTTCTCCTCCCCAGGAGAACGGGTTGAAGGATTGGCCTCGCCGGGCATTGTCCGGCGAGCCGTCGCGATCCTGCCTGCATCCCGGCGGCTCGAATGCGCCGGCCTGATCATGGGCGCTGGTCAGGAGCTGGGAACGTAGGTCCCGAGGCGATGGTGCAGCGCGTTGATCTTGGCGAGTTCGTCACGGTCCTCGGTGGTGCGGGCATGGCTCTCGAGCGCGCGGCGCAGGAGCTTCATGTCAGCAGTGGAGAGCAGGGCGCGGGCGCGCGAGGGTTCGGCTTTTGGCTGTTCGGTGTCGCTCATGGTCTCTCTCCCAGTCCGTCAACGGGCGGCGATTGCAACAGAAGCGATCGCCTGTGTGTATGTTTCCCACGGGGTTGCGATAGGCGCAACCCCGCGTGGATCGCAAGGGGTTCGTCCCTCAGGCAGCCTCGAACTGGTTCATGGTGTTGTCCTTGCCGCCGGCCTTGAGGGCGGCTTCACCGGCGAAATACTCCTTGTGATCATCGCCGATGTCCGAGCCCGCCATGTTCTGGTGCTTCACGCAAGCGATCCCCTGGCGGATCTCCTCGCGCTGAACATTGAGGACATAGCCGAGCATGGCTTCCTCGCCGAAATAGCGCTTGGCGAGGTTGTCGGTCGAGAGCGCCGCGGTGTGGTAGGTCGGCAGGGTGATGAGGTGGTGGAAGATGCCGGCGCGGCGGGAGGCCTCGGCCTGGAAGGTGCGGATGCGCTCATCGGCTTCGGCGGCGAGCTCGGTGGCGTCGTAGTCGATGCTCATGAGCTTGTCGCGATCATAGCCGGAGACGTCCTTGCCGCTTTGCGCCCACGCGTCGTAGACCTGCTGGCGGAAGTTGAGCGTCCAGTTGAACGAGGGCGAGTTGTTGTAGACCAGCTTGGCGTTGGGAACGGTCTCGCGGATCTTGTCGACCATGCTGGCGATCTGTTCGACATGCGGCTTCTCGGTCTCGATCCACAGCAGGTCGGCGCCGTTCTGGAGCGAGGTGATGCAATCGAGCACCACGCGGTCGACGCCGGTGCCGGGGCGGAACTGGTAGAGGTTGGAGGGCAGGCGCTTGGGCGCAAGCAGCTTGCCCTCGCGGCTGATGAAGACCTGACCGTTGGTGACGTTGGCGGGATCGACCTCCTCGGCATCGAGGAAGGCGTTGTACTGGTCGCCCAGATCGCCCGGCTCCTTGGAATAGGCGATCTGCTTAGTGAGACCGGCGCCGAGCGAATCTGTGCGGGCAACGATGATGCCATCATCCACGCCGAGCTCAAGAAAGGCGTGGCGACAGGCGCGGATCTTCTGGATGAAGTCCTCGTGCGGCACGGTGACCTTGCCGTCCTGGTGGCCGCATTGCTTCTCGTCGGAGACCTGGTTCTCGATCTGGAGCGCGCAGGCACCCGCCTCGATCATCTTCTTGGCGAGGAGATAGGTGGCTTCCGCATTGCCGAAGCCTGCATCGATATCGGCAATGATCGGGACGACATGGGTTTCGTAATTGTCGATCCGGTTGGTGATCTCCTGCGCTTTGACCTGATCGCCAGCCTCGCGCGCGGCGTCGAGCTCGCGAAACATCAGGCCAAGCTCGCGCGCATCGGCCTGCTTGAGGAAGGTGTAGAGCTCTTCGATCAGCGCGGGAACCGAGGTCTTCTCGTGCATCGACTGGTCGGGCAGCGGGCCGAACTCGCTGCGCAAGGCGGCGACCATCCAGCCCGAGAGGTAGAGATACCGGCGCTTGGTCGAGCCGAAGTGCTTCTTGATGGAGATCATCTTCTGCTGACCGATGAAGCCATGCCAGCAGCCCAGCGACTGGGTGTAATTCGCCGGATCGGCATCATAGGCCGCCATATCGGCACGCATGATCCCTGCGGTGTATTTCGCGATGTCGAGCCCGGTGTTGAAACGGTTCTGAAGCTTCATGCGGGCCACGCTTTCGGGATCGATTGCGGCCCAGCTCGCGCCGTTGTCGGCAACGAGCTCGTGCATGTGGCTGATTGTCTCCTGATAGGTCATTCTCGTGCTCCTGAAAAAGAGGGCGCGTGCGCGCGCCGGGGAGGGATGGCCACGCTCTTGCATATTGCAGTGCGTCATAACAGGAAAAGAGGCATACTTTCGTGTCTGTATCGGCGATAACGCGGTCGATCTTGTGTAATGATGTAAAGGAATTTACAAACCCTCCCATGCCCGAGAGCTCCCTCCTTGCCGGACCCTCGCTGCGCCGCCTGCGCAAGCGCGAAGGACTCACCCAGGCCGCCATGGCCGCCTCGCTCGGCATATCGCCGTCCTATCTCAATCTCATCGAGCGCAATCAGCGGCCACTCTCCGCGCGCGTGCTGGTCCAGGTGATCGAGCGGTTCGATTTCGATCCGAGCGCCTTGCGCGAGGACGAGGCGATCGGCGGGGTCGATGGGCTGGTGCGGCGCATGGCCGACAAACGTTTTGCCGATCTCGGGATCGACCGCGAGGAAGTCCGCGAGTTTCTTGCAGCTGCGCCTCAGGCCGCGGCTGCTTTTGCCCGCCTTTATGACAATTCGGGCAACGAGACCGCGCGCGAGGATGACCCGGTGGGCGATGTGCGCCGTGCGATCGAGCGCTGGCAGAACCACTTTGCCGATCTCGATCATGCATGTGAGGATCTTGCTGACGAACTGCGCCTGTCGCATTCCGATGCCAATGCCGCGCTGGCCGAACGGCTGCGCGCGCGCCACCAGCTGCAGATTCGCACCCTCCCGGCCGAAGTCATGCCCGGCATCGTCAACCGGCTCGATCTGCACAATCGGCAATTGCAACTCTCCGAAATGCTGCCGGGTGCCGCCCGCCGGTTCCAGATTGCGCGGCAGGTCGCGAGCCTCGACCTGCGCGATGCGATCCAGCAGCAGGTCGAAGGGGCTGGGCTGGCGAGCAATGAGGCGCGCGAGCTGTTTCGTGAGCATATCACCGATTATTGCGCCGGCGCGATCCAGATGCCCTATCGCCGCTTTCTGAGAGCCTGCGAGCAGACCGGCTACGACCTGGCTGTGCTCCAGCGCCGTTTCGCCTCGAGTTTCGATCAGGTCGCACAGCGCCTCACCACACTTCAGCGCGTGGGCGAGCGAGGGTTGCCGTTCTTCAGCGCGCGCTTCGGACGCACCGGGCGCATGGTTTCCTTCACCGCAGGCGCCAGCGCTGCGATCTTCCCGCTCGAGGGCGCGCGCTGGCCCGCCTGGGTGGCCTATGCTGCCTTTGAAAGCCGCGGGCAGATGCTCACTCAGGCCGTGACGTTCGGCGAGGGCGAGGGGGCGCCGCGCCACTGGTTCACGATTGCGCGCACTTTCGAAGTCGATGGGGTCGCGTGTTCGGCGCGCAAGGCGATCGTGCTGGGGCTTGAAGCGCGCTTTGCCGGCGAACTGGCACAGGCGCGCGGGGTTTCGCTCGATCCGGCGGACGCGACACCGCTGGGCACGCCGTGCCCTCGCTGCGGCCGCGCCGATTGCCTCACGCCCGCCACCGCGCGTCTTGCCCGCCCACTCGACGTGCAGGGTTGAGCCCGGTCTTTGCAGGTGGGCCGCCTCGAGCCAGCGGCGAAAGCGCGCTCACTTCGCCTCGTGCAAGAGCGTTTGCCAACGGCGTGATAGACGCGCGACCGATCGAGCGGGTCGCGATGGGCCGCCACCGCGCTCGCCAACGCGCAGGCTAAGCATGCCTTAACCACTGCACCGCCCGGAGGAAGCAGATCACGCCGATGCGTGTAAAATTTACCGACACTTAAGTTGTCGGGCCTAGATTGTCGCCAGACCTGCCCATCACAGAGTTTGCCGCCGGCCTTTCATGATCCGCCTCTTCAAACACTATATTCCCCATGCGGTGCTACTGCTCGGCCTGCTAGATCTTGCGCTGCTCGTGCTCGCAAGCGAGCTGGCCTGGCAGATGCGCGCTGCGCAGATCGGGATGGATCCCGGGCCGATGGAAGCGCGCTGGCTCCCTTTGCTGGGCTCGGCACTGGTGGTGTGGCTGGCGATGATTTCGGTCGGAGTCTATGGGCCGCTGGCCCTGCGCTCGCTTCGGTTTGCCGGAGCCCGTTTGCTTGTTGCGATCAGCCTCGGGATCATCGCGCTCGCCTTCATCGATTTCGTACTCGGGGCGGAGACCTTCTGGCGCTCGACACTGCTGTTCGCGATGGGCTTCTCGATCCTCGTGCTCGTCGCCGATCGCTTGCTTCTCAACAGTTTCCTTGGTTCATCAGCGTTTCGCCGCCGGGTCATGGTGCTGGGCGCGGGCGATCGTGCTCAGCGTCTACGCGAGCTTGGCGAGCGCCCTGAAAGCGGGTTCGTGATCGTCTCCTATATCGCCATGAGCGAGCCTGAGCGCGTGGTCGATGAAGCCATCTCGCGCGAGGCGATCTATGATCTCGGGCGCTTCGTCGAGAATCTGGGGGTGAGCGAGGTTGTCCTCGCCTTGCAGGAGCGGCGCAACGCCCTGCCGCTCAAGGATCTCCTGAGGATCAAGACAAAGGGTGTGCACGTCAACGATTTCTCGAGCTTTCTTGAGCGCGAGACGGGCCGGGTCGATCTGGATACGGTCAATCCGAGCTGGCTGATCTTTTCCGACGGGTTTTCGAGCGGGCGGATGTTCTCCAGCGCGGTCAAGCGCCTGTTCGACATCACTGCGAGCCTTGTCCTGCTGCTGTTCTCCTTGCCGGTGATCATGCTGTTCGCCGTTCTGGTGAAGCTCGACAGCCAGGGCCCGGCTTTCTTTCGCCAGCAGCGCGTGGGCCTTTATGGGGAGACGTTCTGGCTGGTGAAGCTGCGCTCGATGCGGATCGATGCGGAGAAGGACGGCGCAAAGTGGGCCGAGCGCGATGATCCGCGCATCACGCGGATCGGGCGTCTCATCCGCAAGGTGCGCATCGATGAACTGCCGCAATGCTGGAGCGTGCTCATGGGGCATATGAGTTTTGTCGGCCCGCGCCCCGAAGTGCCCAAATTTGTAGATGATCTGCAAGAGGCGCTTCCCTTCTTCGGCGAGCGCCACATGGTGAAGCCCGGTATTACTGGCTGGGCACAGATCAACTATCCTTATGGGGCTTCGATCGAGGACAGCCGCAGGAAGCTCGAATACGACCTCTACTACGCGAAGAACTATACCCCCTTTCTCGATCTCGTCATCCTCCTGCAGACGGTTCGCGTGATCCTGTGGCCGGAGGGTGCGCGGTGATGAGCGGGTTTTCCTCGACCGGCCTGATCGCGGATTACGTCGCTGTTGCGGGCTATTTTTCGGGCGCCGTGCTGAGCGCAGGGGCGGGGATCTGGATCGCCCGCTCGGGCGAGCGCGCGCGGCCTGATTACCTTGCTGCGCTTATCGCCGCTGCCATAACCGCGCTGTGGTGTACGATCGCCGCAGCGCAGGGCGCCGAGCATCTGGCCAGCGAGCTTGCCGCTAGCGCGCGCAACCTTGCCTACATCTATCTGATCTTCCGCCTCTTCAGCGCCGATGGACGCGATGAGAGCCTGCGACCGACCCGGCCAGTCATCATCACGCTGGCGCTGGTCGAGCTGTTTCAGCCGCTCTTGCTGCTGATCGATGCGCGGGTGGGGTTCATGCCCGAGCTTGCCGCGCTCACCTTCGAGGTATCGACGGTTCTGGCGATGCTGGTCGCGGTCGGCGCGCTGGTGCTGCTGCACAACCTGTATGCCGGCGCTGCAGCCGCATCGCGCGAGATCCTGCGCTGGAGCACGATCGCGCTGACGGGGCTGTTCGCTTACGATCTCAATCTCTACACGATCGGCTATCTGGGCGGTCAGGAGCCCGCTGGCCTGGTTGCCGTGCGCGGCGGTTTTGCCGGAATGATGGCCCTGTTGCTCGCGCTCGGGGCAAATTCGGCCGGAGCCGGACTGCAATTCCGGCCTTCGCGCGCGGTCACCTTCCAGACGCTCTCGTTGCTCGTTATCGGCAGTTATCTGCTCGCGATGGTTCTGGTGACGCGTTCGCTGGCCCTGATCGGCGGCGATATTGCCCGGGCGAGCCAGATTGTCTTTCTGGTCATGGCGGTCGTCCTTGCGATGATCTGGCTACCATCGGAACGCGTGCGCGGTTGGCTGCGTGTCACCGCGACGAAACACCTCTTTCAACACCGCTACGACTATCGCGAGGAATGGCTCGGCTTCACGCGCACGATCGGGCGCAATCCGGGATCGGGCGCGAGCTTTCACGAGCGCGCGATCAAGGCGATCGCCGATATCACCGACAGCCCTGCAGGCGTGCTGCTCGTCCCGAATGAGGAGGCCCAGCTCGAACTGTTCGCCCGCTGGAACTGGCCGATGATCGAAGTGCCCGGTATCGCGGGGGAATATGCGCTGGCCGGCCTGCTCGAACAGCATAGTCATATCCTCGATCTCGATGAAGCGCGCAGCGGGATCGATTACCACGGCGAGCTGGCGCTGGTTCCGCGCTGGATGATCGAGGCTGAAGATGCCTGGGCGCTCGTTCCGCTCATCCATTTCGACCGGCTCGTCGGCGCGATCGTGTTGGCGCGCCCGCGCATCACGCGCAAGCTTGACTGGGAAGATTTCGATCTGCTGCGCGTCGCCGGTCAACAGCTCGCGAGCTATCTGGCCGAACAGGCCGGTCAGCAGGCGCTTATGGATGCGAGCCGGTTTGACGAGTTCAATCGGCGCATGGCGTTTGTCATGCATGACATCAAGAACCTCGCCAGCCAGCTCTCGCTGCTCTCGACCAACGCGCAGAAACATGCGGACAATCCCGATTTCCGGGCCGACATGCTGGTGACGCTGCAGAAGTCGTCCGAGAAGCTCAACGCGCTCCTCGCGCGGCTCAATCGCTATGGTTCAGGACAAGTCCAGACCGCTGCACCGCTCGATCTTGCTCAGGTCGCGCGCGATCTGGCCGAGCGCTATGCCGCCGTTCACCGCATCACTCTTGATGCGCCCGAACCTGTGCCCGCGCTGGGCGATCATGAAGCGCTCGAACAGGCCCTTGTGCACCTCGTCCAAAATGCAATCGATGCGAGCGAGCCCGATTTGCCGGTCTATCTGCATGCCCGGTCTGAAGGGATCACCGCGCGGCTCGACGTGATCGATCATGGCTGCGGCATGTCGCCGGAATTCGTGCGCTCGGGCCTGTTCAAACCGTTTGTCTCTTCCAAGCAGGGCGGGTTCGGCATCGGCGCCTTCGAAGCGCGTGAGATGGTCAAGGCGATGCGCGGACGCCTCATGGTCGAGAGCCGCGAGGGCGTGGGCACGAGGTTCTCGGTCCTGCTGCCCGTTCCCGAAGCTGCATCCCTGCTTGACCAATCCGATCACACCGGGCCGCCGACGGCTCAAACGCAATCCCAAGAGGTGGCCTGATGGCTGACAAGAAACCCACTTTGCTTGTTGTCGAGGACGATGAAGGTCTGCAGGCCCAGCTCAAATGGGCCTATGACGATTTCGAGGTGATCCTGGCGGGCGACCGCGACAGCGCCATCGCAGCGCTGCGAAGCGAGATGCCTAGCGTCGTCACGCTCGATCTCGGTCTGCCGCCCGATCCCGATGGGACGAGCGAGGGCTTTGCCGTGCTCGATGCGATCATGCAGCTCAAGCCCGATACCAAGGTGATCGTCGCCAGCGGCCATGGTGCGCGTGAGAGCGCGTTGCAGGCGATCGAGCGCGGGGCCTATGATTTCTACCAGAAGCCGCTCGATATCGATGCGCTGGGCCTGATCGTGCGGCGAGCCTTTAACCTGCACCAGATCGAGGACGAAAACCGTCGCCTGTTGCGTGCGGCAAGCGAGGACAAGACCGTACTCGGCCGACTGATCACGGGCGCTCCCGAAATGGTCAAGGTCGCCCGCACGATCGAGCGGGTCGCCTCGACCAGCGTCTCGGTCATGCTGCTCGGCGCAAGCGGCACAGGCAAGGAATTGCTGGCGCACGGCCTACACGATGCGAGCGAGCGCGCCGATGGGCCGTTTGTCGCGATCAATTGCGCTGCAATCCCCGAGAACCTGCTCGAGAGCGAGTTGTTCGGGCACGAAAAGGGGGCTTTCACCGGCGCAGTCAAGACCACCGAGGGCAAGATCGAAAGCGCAAATGGCGGCACGCTCTTTCTCGACGAGGTGGGAGACATTCCGCTGCCCCTGCAGGTCAAGCTGCTGCGGTTCCTGCAGGAGCGCACGATCGAGCGGATCGGTGGCCGCAAGACAATCGCGGTCGATACACGGATCGTTTGCGCGACGCACCAGGACCTTGAAAGCATGATCGCCGCGGGCACCTTCCGTGAAGACCTGTTCTATCGCCTTGCCGAGATCGTCGTGCGCATTCCGGGCCTTGCAGAGCGGCATGGCGATGCCGTGCTGCTCGCCAAGGCGTTTCTCAAGCGTTTCGCCAAGGAGATGAATCCGTCGGTGGCCGGCTTTGCTCCCGATGCGCTCGCCGCGATCGACAGCCATGAATGGCCCGGCAATGTCCGCGAGCTTGAAAACCGGGTGAAGCGCGCTGTCATCATGGCCGATGGAAAGCTGGTCTGCGCTGACGATCTCGATTTTGCAGAGAGCGAGGAAGAGAGCACGCAGGTGCTCAATCTCAAGGCTGCGCGCGAACAGTCCGATCGCAGGGTCATCCGTCATGCGCTCGCCCGCTCGGAGGGCAATATCTCGAGCACCGCCAAGATTCTGGGGATCAGCCGGCCAACATTGTATGATCTGCTCAAGCAATATGATCTGCATGTCTAGCGTGCGTGCTCCTTATTGGCACGCTTTCTTCGCGGCGGCGGCTTTGCTTGCCGGTGCTTGCTCGGGCGGTATGGAGAACAGCGATGGGATGGGAGACGACAAGTCTGGTTCAGGCAGCGCTGAATTCGTCGCTCTGATCGACAAGGCGCAGGATGCAGTCGGCGCAGGCAGGCGCGCGGATGCAGCGCGGCTGCTCGAGAAGGCCCAGGCGCTCGAGCCCGACAATCCATCGCTCTGGGTAAATCTTGCACGGCTGCGATATCGCGGCGGTGCGCATTCCGATGCGCTCGAAGCGGCGGATCGCGCGCTCGAGCTCGATCCTGCATATGCCCCGGCACTTGTCTTACGCGGGCAATTGGTGCGCGACGCGTATGGTCTTGGCGGATCGCTCGTGTGGTTCGAGGCCGCGATCGAGGCCGATCCGGCCAATCCGCAGGCTTGGGCGGATTATGCGGCAACGCTGGGCGATGCGGGCCAATATGGCGAAATGCTCGCAGCGACGCGCAGGCTGAGCGAGCTCGATCCCGGCAACGGGCAGGCGCTCTATTTCCAGGCTGTGCTTGCCGCGCGCGCGCAAAACCCGGTCCTGGCTAAGAGCCTGCTCGAGCGAAGCGGAAAACTCCAGGAGGGCATTCCTGCCGCCTTGCTGCTCGATGCGCTGACCGATCTTCAGGAAGCCAATCATGACAGCGCCTCGCGCACGCTAGAGCGGCTCGCGCAAATGCAGCCTGGCAATCCGCGCGTAGTCGAACTGCTGGCCAGGGCAATGTGGCTGGGCGGACGCGATCAGGAACTGGTCGATCGCTTTGCACCAGCAGCACACAGCGAGGCAGCCTCGCCGTATCTCGCCATGCTGGTGGCGCGCGCCTATGAGAGGCTTGAAGAGCGGGACAAGGCAGCGCCGTTTCTCGAGAAGGCCTATGGCGGACGACCGCTGGGCTGGGTGGCGCTCGATGCCGATGTGCGCAGCGATCTGCCCGAACAAACGCTGCGCATGCGCCAGCTCATCGGCCAAGGACAGACGAACGCGGCGCGCGGCTACGGCGATCGTCTTGTGAAGCAGTTTCCCGGCTCGGCCGATATCGCGGTCCTCGCTGGCGATGCGGCGCTCGCAGCGCGCAATCCGGCTGCGGCGCTGGGCCATTATCGCGAGGCAGTGCGCATCCGCCGGGCCTGGCCGCTGACCCGCAAGGCTGCGGCAGCCTACAGTGATCTGGGCGATACGCTTGCGGCCGATGTGCTGGTGGCCCGCCATCTCAGCGGAGAGCCGCACAACACCGAAGCACTGCTCGTCCAGGCCGAACGCAGCGCGCGGCTCGAGGATTGGCTGCGGGTTGCGGTTCTGCTCGACAATGCGATTGCGCTGGGCGCGGGCAATGATCCGCGCCTGCTCAAGCTGCGCGCGATCGCAGCGCGCGCGCTGGGAGAAAAGGCACAGGCCGAACGCTTCGAGCAATCGCTGTGGGAGTTGAATCCGCGGCTTTTTGCCTTCAGCTGAAACAGACGCCAGGGACTGCGCCGGGCTCGACTTTGCCTGAAGGCGCGGGCACAGCGCTGCATCCTGATGTCCAAGCGCCTATCTCCTCTTGCCGATCCGATGATCGCGGTCCTGCTTGTCGCGACAGCGCTGGCGTTGATTGTGCCGGCGCACGGGGCGCTGCGCGAGGTCGCCGAGGCGGCCTCCAGTGCGGCCATTTTCGCGCTGTTTATTGTGAATGGGATGCGGATTTCGCGTGCTGAAATTGTGCAGGGATTTGCCAACTGGCGGTTTTTTGCCCCGCTCTTCGTGTTCGTTTTCGGGTTCATGGCGCTCGCTGGTCTGGGTCTTGCTGCGATTGCCGGTCTGATGCTTCCCTCGCTCGTCGCCCTCGGCTTCGTCTATCTTGGCTGTCTTCCCTCGACGATCCAGTCAGCAACGTCCTACACCAGCCTGGCGGGCGGCAATGTCGCGCTTTCGGTGGTTGGCGCGGCGATGATCAATCTTGGCGGCGTGTTCATTTCCGCACCGCTTTTCGCACTTCTGGGCGGCGAGAGCGCAGCGGCGATCAATATCGATATGATCGGGCGCATCGCACTCATCCTCGTACTGCCCTTTATCATCGGTCAGCTGGTCCAGAGCTGGACCCGCGAATGGATTCTCGCACGCAAGACGAAAATCGTCTGGCTGGACCGGGGCGTGATCGCGATCGCGGTCTATGTTGCCTTCTCAGGCGCGGTCGAGGAAGGGCTGCTCGAGATGTTCGCGCCGCTTGACTGGGCGGCGCTGCTCGCGCTGGTGACGGCCTTGCTGATCGGGGCAACGGGCCTTGCCTGGGGGATCAGCGAGGCGCTCGGCTATGCGCGCGAGGATCGGATCGCCTTCCTGTTTGCCGCTGTGCAGAAAAGCGTTGCGATCGGCGCGCCGCTGGCTGCGATCCTCTTTCCCCCCGAAATTGCCGGCTTCGTGATTGCGCCTCTATTGGCCTATCACCTGCTGCAGCTCATCTGGGCAGCGCCGCTCGCTTACAGGCTTGCCGCTAATCGACGGGCTGCGGATTGGAACGGTTGAAACGCACAGACCACAGCAGCGAAAGGCCGATCAGGATCGCGCCGATCAAGCCTGTGATCGTCTCTGGGATATGATAGCGCGCTGAAAGGAGCATGATGATCCCGAGCACGATGATTGCCCAGAAAGCGCCGTGCTCGAGATAGCGATACTGGCCCAGCGTGCCTGTGCGCACGAGGTGGACTGTCATCGAGCGCACGAACATCGCGCCCACGGAGAGCCCCAGCGCGATCACGATCATGTTGTTCGATAGCGCAAAGGCGCCGACAACACCGTCAAAGCTGAAGCTTGCGTCGAGCACTTCGAGATAGAGGAAACCGCCAAGCCCCGAGCGCACCATCTCGCCAGCGGCCAGTTTGCGCGCCTCGCGCTGCTCGATGATCTCGCCCAGCGCATGGACGCTGATGTAGGTGAGCAGGCCCAGCATTCCGGCGCTCAGGAAGGTGAGGGCGTCTGAGGGGCTCAGCAGGGTCGAAACACCGTAGATCAGCGCCAGCACGAGCGCGATCTCTAGCGCGGGTATGCTCGAGAAGCGCGCGGCCGATCGCTCGAGAGCGGCGATCCAGTGGATGTCCTTTTCCTCGTCGAAGAAGAAGGTAAGGCCCACCATCGAGAGGAACGCTCCGCCAAAGCCGGCAATGCCGACATGCGCTGCGGAAACGATGCGCTCATATTCCTCCGGATTGCCGAGCGAGAGCTCCACCGCTGCCCATGGCCCGATCCCCGCCGCGATCGAGACGATCGCGATCGGAAACACGATCCGCATCCCGAAGACAGCAATGAGAATACCGATCGTGAGGAAGCGCTGCTGCCAGACCGGGTCCATCTCGCGCAGCACCGTTGCATTGACGACGGCATTGTCGAAACTCAACGAGACCTCGAGGATCGAGAGCACGAAAACGATCCACAGCACCGAGAGCATGCCCGCGATCGTTCCGCTCGAAAACCAACCATACCATGCGGCGATCCCGAGCGCTACGGCGGTGAACAGCATCGAGAAAGTGTAGTATTTCAGAAGCGTCTGCATGGGATGCAATCAAGCCTTGGGCTGATAGGTCTGGTCTTCGCCGGGAAAGGTGCGTGCGCGAACTTCGCCGGCATAGGTTACGACCGTTTTCTCGATTACTTCGGCGATGTTCTCATACCGTTTGACGAACCGCGGCACGCGCTCGAACATGCCGAGCATGTCCTCTGTGACGAGCACCTGCCCGTCGCACCGGGCCGATGCGCCGATCCCGATCGTGGGGCAGGAGACTGCGTCCGTCGCCTGGATTGCGATCGGTTCGACCACGCCTTCGATCACGATTGCGAAGGCCCCGGCCCGATCGAGTGCCACCGCATCGCTGACGATTTTTTCGGCTTCGGCATCCGAACGCCCACGCGCGCCATAGCCGCCCAGCACATTCACCGCCTGCGGCGTCAGCCCGACATGGCCCATCACGGGAATGCCGCGCGAATTCAGAAATTCGACCGTTTCAGCCATCGCCTCGCCGCCCTCGAGCTTGACCGCCGCGGCCCCGGTTTCCTTGAGCAGGAAGGCGGCGCTTTCGAAGGCTTGCTCGGGCGAGCTTTCATAGGAGCCGAACGGCATATCGACGACGACCACGGCATGATAGCTTCCGCGCACGACCGCAGCGCCGTGATTGGCCATCATCTCGAGCGTGACGGGAATGGTCGATGGCAGGCCATAGATAACCTGCGCGAGCGAATCCCCGACCAGCAGCAGATCGCAATGTTCATCGAGCAATTGCGCCTGGCGAGCGGTGTAGGCTGTCAGCATTACGAGCGGCTCTTGCGTCACGCCATCGGTCTTGCGCTCGCGAATTCGCGGGACTGTCAGACGGCGGCGCGGCTTGGGCGTGGGATTGGCGCGGCTCGTGCTCGTATCAAGCTGATAGGTGGTCGACATGGCTGCGCATCTAGCCGCCGCCGTTGGCAAACGCAAAGCGAGAGATGGCTTTGGCTCTTGGCGCGGTGGACGTTTTCTTGCAGAGAGTTGACAGCATGCCCGGCAGGATCGATCCCCCGCATGGCGCGCACGGGCAAGAGGATAAGACAGCAGACATGGTGGCAATGACGGATTCGACGACGCGCGAGGGTTGGTCTTCGCGCAGCGCCTTTATTCTGGCCGCGATCGGCTCGGCGGTCGGGCTGGGCAATCTCGTCCGTTTTCCGGCAGAAGCGGGAACCAATGGCGGCGGGGCCTTCGTGCTGTTCTACATCGCCTGCATCATCCTCATCGGCCTTCCGGTGCTGCTTTCCGAAGTGTTGATCGGACGCCATGGACAGGCCGCAGCGCCGCAGAGCTTTCGCACGGTAGCCAAGGAATCGGGCGCCAGCGGCCTGTGGGAATGGGTTGCCTCGCTCGGTGTCATTTCGGCCTTTCTGATCCTCAGTTTCTACTGCGTGCTGGGGGGCTGGGTGCTGTATTTCATCGGACTGTTCGTGCAGGATCTGGCGGCGACCGGCATATCCGGGCCCGCCTTTGACGGGCTTTCCTTCGAGCAGGTCGATGCCTTTTTCGGCGCGATGGTGAGCGATGGTCTGACGACCAGCGTGCTGCATCTGATCTTTCTCGCGATCACTGCCTTCTTTGTTGCCCGGGGCGTCTCGGGCGGGATCGAGAAGGTCGCGGTTTATCTCATGCCGATCTTTTTCGTCCTGCTGCTCGGGATTACGATCTATGGCCTGTTTCGCGGCGCGATCGATCAGACGACGGACTATCTCTTCACCTTCGAACCCGACAAGCTTACCGGGCCCGTGATGCTGGCCGCGGTCGGACAGGCGTTTTTTTCGCTCTCGCTGGGGGTCGCCGGGATGGTGACCTATGGCGCGTATGTCGGGCGAGATGTGAATCTGGCGGGCACGTCAGTGATCATTGCAGCAGCCGATACCTCGGTCGCGCTGATTGCCGGCTTGTGCATCTTCCCGATCGTGTTTGCCGCAGGGCTTGCGCCCAATGGCGGGCTCGGCCTGATGTTCCAGACCCTTCCGCATGCGTTCCAGGATATTCCCTTTGGCTCGCTGATCGGGCTGGCGTTCTTCGTCATGGTCGGCTTTGCCGCGCTGACGAGCTCGGTCAGCCTGATGGAGGCGCCCACCGCGCAGGTGATGGGCTGGCTCAACATTCCGCGCGCCGCGGCGGCTCTGTTGGTGACAGCTGGAGCCGCCGTGCTCGGCGTCCTTTGCGCGCTTTCGACCGGAATGCTCTCGGGGTTCCATCCGCTCGGCTTCATCTGGCTGTTCGAAGGTCTCGGCATGCTCGATACGCTGGACACGCTCACGAGCCGCCTGACGATGCCGATCGGGGCGCTTCTGACATCGATCTTCATTGGTTGGGTTGCCGATAAGCGCCTGGTGGACAGCGAGAGCGGGCTTGATGGGGCGATGTATGGACTCTGGCGTTTCCTGGTGCGCTGGCTTTGCCCGCTGGTGCTCACGCTGATCCTTGTCGCTGGCGTGTTTCCCGAGCTGGTGGGCGCTGCCTGAGGGCAGGGTGCGGGTACAGGGAAGGCTGCGAGAGGCGTTGCAATTCGCTCGCCAGTGTGGAACATAATGGGAACAAAGAAGGCTTGCGCGAGTCTTCATCTCGTTGCCCATCGTGTTTCGAAGTGATTTTATGTCCCGATCCGTTTTGCCCGCCGGCGCTGATGCGCTGAATGCCTGCCGCGTTCCCTCGCGCCCCAAGGGGAGGCGCAAGGCCAAAGCGGCAAAGGCAAAGGCGGCAAGTGATGCTCGCGCGCTGGCGGCCGATCTGACTTGCGCGCTCGATGCCGATCAGATCGCCGCGCTCTCGCAGGCGCGCGCAGCGCGCTGGCAGCCGGGTCTTGCCGATCCGCCGCTGCACAGCGAAATCTTCGCCAGCAGCGCGGATGCGAGCGGCGCGGGGCTGGCGCTGGCATTGGCGCGCGATGCGCTTGCGGTGGCTGCGCGCGCGCCTGATCCGCTGGCCGAAGCCGAGGATCAGCGCCAGGTGCTCTGGGTGCAGGAGGCGCGGACAATCGCACGCAACGGGCGGCCCTATCTCCATGGCCTGCCAAGTGACTGGCGCGAGCGGCTCATCCATGTCGAGGCCAACAGCACTGCCGATGCGTTGTTCGCGATCGAAGAGGGGCTGCGTTGCCGCGATTTTGCCTGTGTGATCGCAGAGATCATGGGCAATCCGCGCGCGCTCGATTTCACCGCATCGCGCCGGCTCAGCCTCGCAGCGCACAAGCATGGCATCGCCCTGTGGCTGGTGCGCCTCGAGGCCGAGCCCGATCTCTCCTCGGCGCGGATGCGCTGGCGGGTGCGCCCGTGCGCCTCGCTGCCCCCGCGCTGGAACGCCAATGCCCCCGGAATACCCGCCTGGCAGGCCGAGCTGTTCCGCGCCCGTTCCCATGCGCCAGGACAATGGACCTTGCTTGATGACGACCACTCCTTGCGGATCGATGATCCCTCCCTCTCCCGATCAAACCCCTTGCCAGCGCCGCGAGCGACCATCGGCTCCGCCTTCGCCGCCCGCGCCCGCGCGGCGCATTCTGGCGATCTGGTGCGCCCGACTGTCGGTCGATCGCTGGCGGCTTGCGCGAGAGGATGAACCGGGCGAGGGTGCAGATGAAGCGCCCACCGCGCTGATCACCGAGACCGCGCATGGCCCCCGGATCAGCGCGATCAACGAAGCCGCGCGCGCCGCCGGGGCGCAGATCGGCACGATGCTGGCCGATGCGCGCACGCTATGCCCTGCGCTTCGCGCCGTGCCTGCAGATCCCGCAGGCGATCTCGATTTTCTCGAGAAGCTTGCCGTCTGGGCACAGCGCTGGGGTCCGTGGAGCGCGCTTGATCCGCCTGATGGCATGCTCGTCGACATCACGGCAGTGGCGCATCTGTTTGGAGGAGAGGCGCGGTTGCTCGCTGATGTGCGAAGCGCCTTTGCGCGCCGCAAGCTGGCTGTGCGCGCAGCGATCGCGCCGACCGCCGGGGCCGCCTGGGCGCTGGCGCATTTCGGCCCGGCTGACGCAATCCTGGAGCCTCAGGCAACAGATGAATTGCCCGCAGCGCTCGCCGATCTGCCCGTTGCCGCGCTGCGGCTCGATGCCGCTGTGCTGATGGTCCTGCGGCGTCTGGGGCTGGGGCGATTGGGTGATCTGGCAGGACTGAGCGATGGGGAGGATGGCAATGATATCGCTGCCCGGCGCGATACGCTCAGGCGCCGCTTTCGCGGGCGCAAATCGCCAGCCTCAAACCCGCTCATGCGGCTTGATCAATTGCTTGGTCGCATGCCCGAGCCGCTGCTGCCTGTCGTCCCCCGACAGATCCCGCTCGTTCAGCGCCGTTTGATGGAGCCGCTGCGCCACCGCGATCCGCTCGACACCGTCCTTGCTGATCTTGCGCAGGCCATGGCGCGCACGCTCGAAGCGCGCGGCGAGGGTGCGCGCCGTCTGGAGCTCGGCCTGTGGCGGGTGGATGGCGAGATCATCGTGCGCCGGGTCGAGCTCGCCTCGGCCACGCGCGAGGCTGCGCATATCGCCCGGCTGTTTGGCGAGAAGCTCGATGATGTCGATGCGGGCTTCGGGATCGAGACGGTACGCCTCGCCGCGAGCTGGGCGGAGCCCTTGTCGCTGGGCCAGAACGATATCGAGGACAGCGTCGAGCGGCATGGGACTTCGCTCGCCGCCTTCATCGACCGGCTGAGCGTGCGCCTCGGCCCGCGCGCAGTGCGCCGCCCGGTCAGCGAGGCGAGCCATATCCCCGAGCGTGCGCAGAGCTGGCAACCACCGCTCGAGCCTGTGCCGGTCTGCGGACCTGCCGCCAGCGCTGCGGCGCAGCCATGCAGCCATGCAAGACCGCTGAAGCTGCTCGACCGGCCCGAGCGGATTGCGGTGCTGTATGCCTCGCCCGATGGATTTCCCCAGAAGTTCCGCTGGCGCGGAAGCGTGTACGAGGTTGCCCGGGTCGAGGGGCCCGAGCGGATCGCGCCCGAATGGTGGCGCGAGAAATCGCATGTGCGTTTGCGCGATTATTACCGGATCGAGGATACCCGGGGCCAGCGTTGCTGGATTTATCGCAGCGGGATCGCCGGCGATGGACGCGGCGGAATGCCGCAATGGTATCTGCAGGGTCTTGATCGCTGAGTTCGGCTCATCCCGGTTAACTCTGCCTCACCGCTGCAAAGGCTGAGTTCCCGGTACCAGTCATAAAACTTCGTTTACGATCTCGGCATAAAATACGCCCATGAGCATGTACGAGATACCCCGCGCCTCCGAGCGTCGCTCCTTGGGCCTGATGGTCAAGAGCCGGGTGCAGTCGCGTGTGGTCTATGTCGATCTCATCGACATCTCCGAAGGCGGCTGCAAGATTCGGGGCAGCAACGGTTTTGCCAATATCGGCGACCGTGTGGTGATGAAGCTCGAGAACATCAACGCGCCGCTCGGCGTGATTGCCTGGGTGGACGGGAAGCTGGCGGGGGTCGCCTTCGAGGGCGAAATGCATCCTGCCGTGCTCGATCATCTGTGCACGATCAATCGGATGGACACATCGCGCGGCGCATCCGGACCGACAGAGCGTTTCATCTAGGACGCCGCTCGTCCTGGCGGACATTGCAAGCTTTGCATTTGGCATTGGCAGGATTAGAACATATAAGGAACACGCAGGTGTTCCCATGGCCCAGACGATCAAGATGCAAACCCTTCGGCAAAAGCTCGAAATTCTCGCCGATGCCGCGAAATATGACGCATCATGTGCCTCTTCGGGCACAGCGAAGCGCAATTCGAAGAGCGGCGGCATCGGCTCGACCGAGGGGATGGGCATTTGCCACGCCTATGCGCCCGATGGCCGCTGCATCTCGCTGCTCAAGATCCTGCTGACCAATCACTGCATCTTCGATTGCCATTATTGCATCAACCGCAAGAGCTCGAACGTTGCGCGCGCGCGTTTCACGCCGCAGGAAGTCGCCGATCTCACGCTGAGCTTTTACCGGCGCAACTATATCGAGGGGCTGTTCCTCTCCTCCGGTATCATCAAAAGCTCGAACCATACGATGGAACAATTGGTCGAGGTCGCCCGGATCCTGCGTGAGGAGCACGATTTTCGCGGATACATCCATTTGAAGACAATCCCCGAGGCCGATGCCGACCTGATCCATCAGGCGGGGCTGCTGGCGGACCGGATCTCGATCAATGTCGAATTGCCCACCCGTGCAGGGCTGACCCGGCTCGCGCCCGACAAGGACGAGCGCACGATCGAAGGCGCGATGGACCGGACGAAAGCGCGCATTATCGAGGCGAAGGACGAGCGAAAACGCTTCCGCCACGCGCCCAATTTCGCGCCTGCAGGCCAGTCGACCCAGATGATCGTTGGCGCGGACGATGCGAGCGATGCCGATATCGTTGGCCGGGCGAGCGCGCTCTACGGCAGTTTTGGCCTGAGGCGGGTCTATTACAGCGCCTTCTCGCCAATCCCGGATGCCAGCGCGGTGCTGCCCTTGAAGCGCCCGCCGCTGATGCGCGAGCACCGGCTCTATCAGTCGGACTGGCTGATGCGCTTTTATGGCTATGCCCCCGCCGAAGTAGCGCAGGCGACCGAGGCTGATGGCAATCTGCCGCTCGATATTGATCCCAAGCTCGCCTGGGCGCTCAAGTTCCGCGACCATTTTCCGGTCGACGTGAACCGCGCCTCGCGCGAGCGATTGCTGCGCGTGCCGGGGCTGGGAACAGGGGCGGTCGCGAAGATCCTCGCTGCGCGCCGGCATAGGACGCTGCGGCTCGATGACGTCGCGCGGCTGACGCAATCGATCGCGAAGGTCCGCCCGTTCCTCGTAACCTGCGACTGGCGCCCGACTGTGCTGACCGACCGTGCGGACCTGCGCAGTTTGCTTGCGCCGAAGCAGGAACAGCTGGAGCTGTTCTGATGGGTTTGGTTTCGCGCAAAGAACGCGGAGAAAAGAGAGACGCAAAGATGGCGTGCCAACTGCGAAGCCGTACTCCTCCTTCACTGGTTCGGCTGATGGGAACGATGCAGATGATGAAGGTGATTTCGGCACGCTCGACATCTCTGCGTCCCTGCGCTCCTCTGCGTTCTCTGCGCGAACCCTTTTCGTCGAATCCCACATGACCGCCATGCAAAACGTCAGCCTCGGCGCGCACTATGTCGTCCACCTGCCCGAACCGGACGATTTCGCCTTCTGGCGCGAGCGGGCGCGCGGGCTCATCCAGTGCGACGTCCCGCCTGACCGCGTTAGCTGGGTCGAACCGGGCGGGACGGTCGATCTGTTCGCCTCCGAAGGACCGAGCCGGGGCGAACGACGCCTGCCCGTCCCGCCAGAGGACGCGCGCGAAGTGCGCGCCTCGAAGCGTTTCATGAAGCTCGCGCGCAATGCTGCGCTGCACTCCGATCCGGCGCGTTTCGGCCTGCTTTATCGCCTGCTCTGGCGCTTGCAATCCAACCCGCGCTCAATGGAGGACAAGGCCGATCCCGATGTCCGCCGCCTCGAGGAGCTCGACAAGTCGGTGCGCCGCGACAGCCACAAGATGCACGCCTTCGTGCGCTTTCGCGAGATGCGCGATGCAAGCGGAGCCGAGCACTATGTCGCCTGGTTCGAGCCCGATCACCACATCGTGCGCGCCAATGCCGGCTTCTTCATGCGCCGCTTCGCCAACATGAACTGGTCGATCCTGACCCCGCGCGGCTGCCTGCACTGGGACGGCAGCACGATGCGCGAGAGCGGCCCCGCCCGGCGCGAGGATGCGCCCGCGGGCGATCCGGTCGAGGCGCTGTGGAAGTCCTATTACGCCTCCATTTTCAATCCGGCGCGTTTGAAGGTCGGGGCGATGCTCTCCGAGATGCCCAAGAAATACTGGAAGAACATGCCCGAGGCCGAGCTCATCCCCGCGCTCATCGCCGGGGCGCAGGCAAGGGAAGCGAACATGGTGTCGACCGGATCGCTCGACTTCGAGGAACGGCCCGAAACGCTCGACGCGATCGGCGCGGCGATCGAGCGGTGCCGCAAATGCCCGATCGGTGAGCTCGACAACCACGCGGTGATGGGCGAGGGGCCCAAGGATGCGCCGCTGATGATCGTCGGCGAACAGCCCGGCGATCAGGAGGACCAAAGCGGGCGCCCATTCATTGGCCCCGCCGGCCAACTGCTCGACGAATACATGCAGGCTGCCGGGATCGACCGCAGTGCGGCCTATGTCACCAACACCGTGAAGCACTTCAAGTTCGTGCTGAGAGGTAAGCGCCGGCTGCACCAGTCGCCGGGCGCCAAGGAGATCGACACCTGCCGCTGGTGGCTCGAGGCCGAGCGCAATATCGTCAGGCCCAAGGTGATCCTCGCCCTGGGCGCGAGCGCGGCACGCGGGCTGCTGGGCAAGACGGTGAGCATCTCGAAAGCGCGCGGAGAGCCTATCGCGCTCGAGGATGGCAGCGAATTGTGGGTGAGCGCGCACCCCTCCTACCTGCTGCGCCTCGATGGCGAGGCGCGCGAGACACAGGCGGCGCTGTTCGCGGCGGATCTTGCGGCGGTAAAGGAGCGGCTCGAGGAGCTCGAGGCGTGAGGCCATGCCTGATGCTCCGCTCACCCCCGACAAGCGCACGCTCGAGATCGATCCTGACCTGATCGAGGCGCCCGCGCGCGCACCCTTCGTCGAGCTCGGCCTCGTCAGCTGTTTCAGCTTCCTGCGAGGCGCATCGGACGCGGTCGATCTTGCCATGACGGCACGCAGCCTCGGCTATGACGCGATCGGGATTGCCGATGCGAACAGCTTTGCGGGCGTCGTGCGCATTCACACCGAGGCAAGGACACTCAAGCTGCGCCCTGTGATCGGCACGCGGATCGAGACGGTCGAGGGCTTCGCCTTCCTCGCCTATCCGGAGACCCGCACCGCTTATGGGAGGCTGTGCCGCCTCATCAGCGCAGGCCGGATGCGCACGCTCGAAGGCGAGTGGCAGGACAAGGGCGTGTGCGAGATCGACCTTGCGATGCTGGCCGAGCATTCAGAAGGCGTGCAGCTGATCCTGCTCCCGCCGGAAGACCTGGAGGAGCGGTTCACGATCCGCGTGCCGAGCAACGTGGTGCCGTTTCCGGGTTCGCGCAAGGAGCGCAGAGAGGTTGCGGAAGAAACGAAAGGGCTCACGACCCAGCGCACCGCCAGCCTTGCAGAGCTCCTGCCCGATCTGACGCACCAGCTCCCCACGCTCCGCCACCTCGCCGCCTCCTACCTTTATCGTGGGGACGACATCGCCCGGATAGACCGGCTCGATCACCTCGCCCGCGCGCACGACCTGACCCTGCTCGCCACCAACGATGTCCATTACCACGCGCCCGAGCGCCGCCCGCTGCATGACGTGATGACGGCGATCCGCTACAAGACCACCGTCGCCAAGGCCGGGCATCTGCTCAAGCCCAATGCCGAGCGCCACCTCAAGTCGCCAGCGCAGATGGCGTGTCTGTTCGCCCGCTGGCCCCACGCGATCGAGGCCGCGCGCGCGGTGGCCGATGCCTGCCGCTTTAGGCTCGACGAACTGCGCTATGAGTACCCCGAAGAGATTTACCCCGAGGGTCAGACCCCGCAGGCCTATCTCGAGAGCGAGACCTGGAAAGGGGCGGACTGGCGTTATCGCGAGGGCGTGCCCGAAAGCGTGCGCGAGACGCTGGCGAAAGAACTCGCGCTGATCGGCAGGATGAACCTCGCGCGCTATTTCCTCACGATCAAGGACATCGTCGATTTCGCGCGCACCAAGGTCGATCCGCCGATCCTGTGCCAGGGGAGGGGCAGCGCGGCCAATTCGGCGGTGTGCTATTGCCTCGGGATCACCTCGGTAGATCCGGCCAAGCACGCTTTGCTGTTCGACCGCTTCATCTCGGAGGACCGCAAGGAGCCGCCCGATATCGACGTCGATTTCGAGCACGAGCGACGCGAGGAGGTGATCCAGTACATCTATCGCAAATATGGCCGCCACCGCGCCGGGCTCACCGCGACCGTGATCCACTATCGCCCGCGCATGGCGATCCGAGAGGTCGGCAAGGCGATGGGGCTCTCCGAAGACGTGACTGCCGCGCTCTCGCGCACCGTGTGGGGCGGGTGGGGTCGCGAGATCAACGAGCAGCATGCCGCCGAAACCGGGCTCGACGTGACCGATCCGCATCTGAGGCGTGTTCTGAAGCTCACCGAGCAAATGATTGGAATGCCGCGTCATCTCTCCCAACATGTCGGCGGGTTAATCCTCACCGAGGGCCCGCTGACCGAGACGGTGCCGATCGGGAACGGCGCGATGCCCGAGCGCAGCTTCATCGAGTGGGACAAGGACGACATCGAGGCGCTTGGCATCCTCAAGGTCGACGTGCTGGCCTTGGGGATGCTGACCTGCATCAAGAAGTGCCTCGACCTGCTCGAGGCGCATCACGGCCGTGCGCTCACCCTCGCCACAGTCCCGCGCGAGGACCCGGAAACCTATGCCATGCTGCGCCAAGGCGATTCGCTCGGCGTGTTCCAGGTCGAGAGCCGGGCGCAGATGAACATGCTCCCCCGCCTGCGCCCGCGCGAATTCTACGATCTCGTGATCCAGGTCGCGATCGTGCGCCCTGGGCCGATCCAGGGCGACATGGTCCACCCCTATCTCAAGCGCCGCCGGGGCGCGGAGCCGGTGCAGATCCCCGCACCCGCCCCCCAGCACGGACCGCCCGACGAGCTCTCGAGCATTCTCGGGCGCACACTGGGCGTGCCGATCTTCCAGGAGCAGGCGATGAAGATCGCGCTCGATGCAGCCAAGTTCTCGAGCCAGGAGGCCAACCGGCTGAGAAAGGCGATGGCGACGTTCCGCAGCCGCGGGATGGTCGATGAATTGCAGGACATGATGGTCGAGCGGATGGTCGCGCGCGGCTATGACCGCGACTTTGCCCAGCGCTGCTTCAACCAGATTCGCGGTTTCGGCGAATACGGCTTTCCCGAGAGCCATGCGGCCAGCTTCGCGCATCTCGTCTATGTCTCGAGCTGGCTCAAGTGCCACTTTCCCGCGGCCTTTGCAGCGGCGCTACTCAATTCGCAGCCGATGGGCTTCTACGCGCCTGCGCAGATCGTGCGCGATGCAAGGGAACACGGGGTCGCGGTGCTGCCGGTGGATGTGAACGCGAGCGAGTGGGATTGCACTCTGGAGGAGATTGCCGAGGCAAACGATGCACGCGAGGGGCGCTTTGACCGGCACATCGCGCTGCGCCTCGGCCTTAGGCAGATCGACGGCCTGCCCGAGCATGTCGCCGCGCAGCTCGTCACCGAGCGAGCCGAGAACGGCCCATATCGCGATGTCGCAAGCCTGCGCGAGCGCGCCGGGTTCTCGCCAGCGCATATCGAGCGGCTTGCGAGCGCCGATGCCTTCACCTCGCTCGGCCTCTCGCGGCGGCAGGCGCTGTGGGATGCGCGAAGCCTCATCGGCGTGCCCGATCTGCCGTTGTTCAAGGCTGCGCGCATCCGTGAGGAGGGCGCCGAGCGGCACCAGGCGCGCCTGCCGGTCATGCCACTCTCCGAGGAGGTGGTCGCCGATTACCAGACCACGCGGCTTTCGCTGAAGGCGCACCCGATGGCCTTCCTGCGCCCCGGCCTTGCCGAGCGCGGGTTTGTGCGCGCGTGCGATCTGAGAGAACGCAAGTTCCGCTCGATGGTGCAGGTTGCGGGCGTGGTGCTGATCCGCCAGCGCCCGGGCAGCGCCAAGGGGGTGTGTTTCATCACGCTCGAGGACGAGACCGGGGTGATCAATCTCGTCGTCTGGCCCGATCTCAAGGAGAAGCAGCGCCGTGTGGTGATGGGTGCGCGACTGATGGAGGTGCGCGGCCGCGTCGAATATGACGACGAGGTGATCCACGTCATCGCCCAGCACATGACCGATGCGACGGACGCGCTTTATTCGCTCTCGGACGACATGCTCAACGCGCCCGTGGCGCGTGCCGACCATGTCAATTCGCCGCTGCCCTCGCAGGTGGGCGGCAAGAAGACGATCAATCTGCGCGATGATCTCGAAAGCAATCCGCCCGCCTTCGCCCCGCGTGACATGATCGACGAGCTGCCCGATGCGAGCGGTGCGCCAAGGCGCGGGCAGCGCCAGCTTCCCAATACCCGCGTTCATCCGCGCGATGTGCGGATACTTCCCAACTCTCGCGACTTTCATTGACGATGGCCCGAAAATCCAAGCTCCTGCGAATTTCCCGCCGGATCGGCCGCTTCCGCACCGAGCGCGGGCTGATCCTGCTCGCCATGCTCGCGATTTTCGTGTTCGCAGGGTACATCTGGACAAAGGCGCATCCCGAGCACAACCCCGCAGCACCGCTCGACCTGCGCGATCCGGTCGGCATGGCGACCGCGCCCAAGCTGGCGGCGCTCAAGGCCGATATGGGCGAATGCCGCGCGGTGCTCGCGCGTAGCGAGGTCGCCTTTGAAGCGCTTGATCCAGCAGGCGATGGGCCCTGCGCGCGGGACGGCCGGGTGCGGCTCGAAAGCTATCCGCTTGCACCTGATACCCCACCCGTCTCCTGCCCAGTCGCCGCGGCGCTGGAGGCCTGGCGCACCAAGAGCGTCGAGCCCGCCGCGATCGAAATATTCGGTTCGGGCCTCGAGCGGATCGAGCATCTCGGCGCTTATTCCTGCCGCCGCACCTATGGCAGCGAGGACGGCCCCTGGAGCGAACACGCCACTGCCAATGCGATCGACATCGCTGCATTCGTGCTCGAGGATGGGCGGCGGATCAGCCTTGCCAGTGGGTGGGACGGCGTGGGCGATGAGGCGCGCTTCCTGCGTAAGGTGCACGACGGGGCCTGCGACTGGTTCGCGACCGTGCTTTCACCCGACTACAACGCCGCGCACGCAGACCACTTCCACCTCGACCAGGACGAACGCTGGATGGGCGTGTGCCGGTAAGGCTAAAAGCGCGTCAGGCGGCTTCGAGCGCGTAGCCGGCCGAACGCACCGTGCGGATCGGGTCCTTCGCGCCTTCGATCCCGATCGCCTTGCGCAATCGCCTGATGTGAACATCAACCGTGCGCAGCTCGATATCGCTGCCCGTGCCCCAGACACCGTCGAGCAGCTGTCCGCGGCTGAACACCCGGCCGGGGCTCTCCATGAAGAACTTGAGCAGGCGATATTCGGTCGGGCCCAATTGCAGCGGGCGGCCGCGGCGCTGGACCTTGTGGGCCACGGGATCGAGCTTGATATCGCCGACCTCGATCGTCTCGCCCGCGAGCGCCGGACGGATGCGGCGCATGACGGCGGCCACCCGCGCCAGCAATTCGCGCGGGGAGAAGGGCTTGGTGAGATAATCGTCCGCCCCGGTCTCCAGCCCGCGCACACGGTCGTCCTCGGCCTCGCGCGCGGTCAGCATGATGATGGGCACGTGAGCCGTCTCCTTGTCGCGGCGCAGGCGGCGGCAGACTTCGATCCCGCTGGTGCCCTCGATCATCCAGTCGAGAATGATGAGATCAGGCACGTCCTCGCTGGCCAACACGAGCGCATCATCGCCATCGCTGGTGGCGCGGACATGATAGCCTTCGTTCTGAAAGCGGTATTCGAGCAATTCGGAAAGAGCGGGATCATCTTCGACAAGAAGCAGTTTCGCGGCAGACATGTTCAAGTGCCTCCAGACGCGCCGGACGGCCCCTGTTGCCGCACGATCACAGCGCGCCTATGTTTCAGTTTTGCTGCCATTTGATGACAGCACCCTGCTGAACTTTTCCACAAGTTGTCCGCAGATTACGGACAACCTGCTCACAGTCTTCTCAACGGTCGCCCTCAGGCGGGTAGGATCCGGTCGCGGCGAAGTGGACCATTTCGGCAACATTGGTCGCATGATCGCCGATCCGTTCAAGATTGCGCGCCACGAACAGCAATTGGGCCGCACTCGAAATGGTCGCAGGGTTCTCGACCATGTGGCTGACCAGATTGCGGAAAATGCTATTATAAAAGGCATCCACCTTGACGTCCGTCGCGATCACTTCGCGCGCAAGGCCGGGATCGCGGGCGGCATAGGCGGTGAGCACATCGTGAACCATCTCGCTCGCCAGCTCGCCCATGGCCGGGAGCAGCGTCAACGGTTCGAACCGGTCGCGCCCCTCGATCATGCCGACGCGCTTGGCGATATTCTTGGAATAATCGCCAATCCGCTCCACCACGCCGGCGATCTTGAGCGCGGCGATGACTTCGCGCAAGTCGTCCGCCATCGGCGCGCGCAGGGCAATGATGCGCACGGCGAGCTTGTCGACCTCGGTTTCGAGCGCATCGATCTTCTTGTCGCGCGCGACCACACGGTCGCCCAGCTCATCATCGCCGCGCACGAGCGCATCGAGCGCCTCGGCGATCGCGACTTCTGCCAGGCCACCCATTTCCGCGATCAGTCCGCGCAGCCGGGTGATGTCCTCGTCGAAGGCCTTGACGGTATGCTCGGGCATCAGCCGTAACGTCCGGTAATGTAGTCCTTCGTGCGCTCTTCGATAGGATTGGTGAAAATGTCGGAAGTCGGACCGTATTCGACCATCTTGCCAAGGTGGAAGAATGCGGTACGCTGCGATACCCGCGCGGCCTGTTGCATAGAGTGGGTAACGATCACAATGGCGTAGCGGCCCGAAAGCTCGTCGATCAACTCCTCGATCTTGGCCGTGGCGATGGGATCGAGCGCGCTGGCCGGCTCGTCCATCAGGATGACCTCGGGATCGACCGCGATGGCGCGGGCGATGCACAGGCGCTGCTGCTGTCCGCCCGAAAGCGCCGTGCCCGAATCCTCCAGCCTGTCCTTGACCTCGTCCCACAGCCCTGCACGCATGAGTGACTTTTCGACAATCGCATCAAGATCGGGCTTCTTCTCGGCGAGCCCGTGGATCTTGGGGCCATAGGCGATGTTGTCATAGATCGACTTGGGAAACGGATTGGGCTTCTGGAACACCATGCCGACACGCGCGCGAAGCTGAACGACGTCCATATGCTCGCCATAGATGTCCTCGCCCTCTAGCTCGATCGACCCGGTGATGCGCGCCACGGGGATCGTATCGTTCATGCGGTTGAAACAGCGCAGATAGGTCGATTTTCCGCAACCCGAAGGTCCGATGAAAGCGGTCACATAGTCGGGCGCGATATCGATCGAAACCTCGTCGATGGCTTTTTTCTCGCCGTAGAACACCGAGACGTTGCGGGCGCGCATCTTGGCATTGGTATCAGCTTTGATGCTTTCGTGGATGACTGTCACCAGGACTTCTCGAATCTGTTGCGAAGGTAAATGGCGATGCTGTTCATCAGCAGAAGGAACAGCAGTAGTACGACGATAGCCGCACTGGTGCGCTCGACAAAGCCGCGATCGATCTCGTCCGACCAGAGGAAGATCTGGACCGGCAGGACGGTTGCGGGCGAGGTGAAGCCATCAGGCGGCGTTGCGACGAAGGCGCGCATGCCGATCAGCAGCAGCGGCGCTGTCTCGCCCAGCGCGCGGGCCATGCCGATAATTGTTCCTGTCAGCATGCCGGGCAGAGCAAGAGGTAGGACATGGTGGAACACCACCTGAACCGGCGAAGCGCCCACCGCCAGTGCTCCGTCACGGATCGAGGGCGGGACAGCCTTGATCGCGTTGCGCCCTGAAATGACGATGACCGGCATTGTCATCAGCGCTAGTGTCATGCCGCCGATCAGCGGAGCCGAGCGATAATTGGGAAAGATTGCCAGAAACACGGCGAGCCCGAGCAGGCCAAAGATGATCGAGGGAACAGCGGCCAGATTGTTGATCGACACCTCGATGAGGTCCGTCCAGCGGTTTTGCGGCGCATATTCTTCCAGATAGAGCGCAGCAAGCACCCCGATGGGGAAAGCGAGCGCGAGCGTCACCAGCATGGTGAGGATCGAGCCCTTGAGCGCGCCCCAGATCCCGACGGCTTGCGGGCTTGTCGCATCCGAACGCGAAAGAAAGCCCCAATCCCAGTTTTCCGAAAGTTTGCCCTCCGCCGCCAGTTCCTGTGCCAGAGCCTGCATTTCGGGGGAACTTTCGCCGGCGAGCCCAGAGGCAAGATCCGAAGAGGCGGGTAATTGGAAGGTCTCGCTGCGCTCGATGAGCGAGGGATCGGCGGTCAGCGCCGCTGCAACATCGCGCCAGGCCTGATCGCTCAGCTGCGCGGCGCCCGCTTCACCCAGCGCCTCTTCGGCATAGAAGGCGACGATATCGGGCAGCCCCTGCATTTCGAGCACCTGGACTGCGCTGGGGGCTGTCAGCGAGATTTCATCGCCGGTCACGCCGCTTGCGGGAAAATCGATCGGCACGGCAAGTTCGGCGCGCTGGAAGCCGCCGATCCCGTTTGCAAGCATGTTGCCGAGCAGAAAGATCAGCACCGCGACCGAGAAAACGATCGCGCTCTGGCCCATCAGCTTGAAATTGCGCTCGGCGCGATAGCGCTTGGCAAGGCGCTTCTTGAACGCTTCAGTGCGGGTCGGGCCGCTGCCGGCGGCAATGATCGCGCCCGGGGTCGAGCGCGGCGCGGCAGGGATGTCGGCGGTGGTGGTTGCCATCTTACTCGTATGCCTCGCGGAAGCGTTTGACGACGCGCAGAGCGACGAAATTGAGCAGCAGGGTGACCATGAACAGCACAAAGCCAAGCGCAAAGGCGCTGAGCGTTGCCGGGTGATCAAAGCTGCCTTCGCCCGTCAGCATCTTGACGATCTGTACGGTAACGGTGGTCATGCGTTCAAGCGGATTGGCGCTCAGATTGGCGGCAGTCGAAGCGGCCATGACCACGATCATCGTTTCGCCGATTGCACGGCTGACCGCCAGCATGATGCCAGCAACGATGCCAGGCAGCGCGGCGGGAAAGAGCACCTTACGGATCGTTTCGGACTTGGTTGCGCCCATGGCATAGGAACCGTCGCGCATGGCACCCGGGACGGCGGCAATCGAATCGTCCGCCATCGATGAGACGAAGGGGATAATCATCACGCCCATGACCACGCCCGCTGCGAGCGCGCTCTCGGTTGAAGCGTTGCTGATGCCGATCGCGATCGCGGCGTCGCGGATCGCCGGCGCGATCGTGAGCGCTGCAAAATAGCCATAAACGACGGTCGGGACGCCGGCGAGGATCTCGAGCGCGGGCTTGACCCACTGGCGCAATCTGGGGTCGGCATATTGCGTGAGATAGATCGCACTCATCAGACCAAGCGGAATGGCCACGATCATCGCGATGATCGCGCCGATGAAGATCGTCCCCCAGAACAGCGGAATGGCGCCATAGCGCGAGCCATCGGGGTTTTGGGGATTGCTCATCGGGTCCGGCCCCCAGAAGGTTCCGAACAGGAAATCGACCGGCGAGACCATCCCGAAAAAGCGGACCGTTTCAAAGACGAGGCTGGCAAAGATGCCGAAGGTTGTGAGGATGGCGACGAGCGAGGCGGTCAGCAGGATTCCCATGACGGTGCGCTCGACCTTGGTGCGCGCGCGAAAATCCGGGCGTATGCGCAGGAACGCGAACATCCCGCCGCCCAGCGCGATGAGCATGGTGATTGCTATCCCGATCCAGTTGTAGAACCCGATCGCCTCGCGAAACGGTTCGACCAGCGCCTCGGCGCCGTCGTTGAAGACGCCCGGCGCATTGCCGCTCGCAACTGCGCGCGCTTCGGAAAGCCAGGCATCGCGCTCGAAACCGAAAGTCGGCAGATCGGCAGCGGCGGGCTGTGCAAGGACGCTCTGTATGACAAGCTGCGGTGCGGCGAACGACCACAGCGCAATGAAGGCGAGCACCGGCAGCGCCACCCACACAGCGACATACCAGGCATGATAGACCGGCCGAGCAACCGGGCGCCGGTCGGGCTGGGCCTGCTGAAAGCTCCACGCCTTGGCGCGCCCCGCCAGCCAGCCAGCAAGGGCAAGCCCCATGGCAATCAGGATAAGCGTTATGGGCGACATCGATTAAGCCTGTTTCCCCTGTCGGCAGCGCACCTTGCGTCGCTTGAGGCGCGTGCCTGCGAACCCTTTGCGCTTGAACCTAGCAGCGTTCCATGGCGGGCTCATGTTGAGAAAATAAGACATTGCTCACGAAGCATCGTGCGAACTTGCCACAGGCACAGGCGTGTGGGGGGCAGTCTCGGGAACAGAAGACCCTTCAGCCGCCCCCGAGCTCTCTTCGGCAAGCGGAATGCGCACGATCACCGTGGTGCCCTTGCCAAGCGTGCTGTTGATATCGAGCCGACCGCGATGCCGCTCGACGATATGCTTGACGATCGCCAGGCCAAGGCCCGTGCCGCCCGAGGCGCGGCTGCGGCCCGGGTCCGTGCGATAGAACCGTCTGGTGAGATGCGGCAGCTGTTCGGGGGCAATTCCTTCGCCCTCATCCTCGACGCTGATCCGGGCCTGGCCATCCGAGGAACGGCCGAGCTCGATCCGCACCATCGCATCTGGATTGCCATATTTGAGCGAATTCTCGACCAGATTGCGCACCACCTGTTCGAGCTGCTGGCGGTCTCCATGGACAAGCGTTGGCTCGAGAATCCGGGTCTCGATGCGCTCGGCATGCTCCGAGCCTGCCCCATCGCGCGAGGCGCGCTCGACCAGCTCGCCCAGATCGAGCAATTCGCGCGGAGGATCGTGCTTTTCCGCTTCGACCCGTGAGAGGCTCATGAGATCGTTGATCAGGCTCTGAAGGCGCAGTGCCTCGCGCTCGATTGTGCTGAGAAACTTCTGCGCTGTGGGTGAATCGAGGCTGTCCGAGCTGTCCGCAAGTGTCTCGACATATCCGAGAATGGCCGCCAGCGGCGTGCGCAATTCGTGGCTTGCATTGGCGACGAAATCGGTATGCGCCCGGCTCAGATCAGCCTCGGCCGTCAGATTGACCAGTTCGATGACTGACATCCGGCCATCGAGCACCCGGACATTGAAGTTCCAGATATCCTGGCGCCGGACAAGTCCGCGCACGCCGACCGACCCGCTGCGTTGCTGGTTGATCAGCTGGACCGCCTCGGGCTGGCGGAAGGCAATGCGGGCATCCTGCCCGATCACATGCGGGCCCAGCATTCGGCGGGCAGCAAGGTTTGCGATCGCGATCGTGTTGCGTTCTGTCACCAGCAGCGGCGCAGAGGCATGCTCGATCAGCCGGCGCATGGATTCGCGGCGCTCGGGCTCGCGCACGATCACGGTGGGTTTTTCCGGCGGACGGCCGGCCGCAACGAACAGCGAGCCGATCCACAAGATGAGCACGGCAGCCGCGATGATGGGATCGATCTCGAGCAAGACGAGAGCGATACCTGTCACCAGAGCGAGGAGGATTCCCGCGAAAGGGATCGTTTGACGTGCGCCCATTTAGCCAAGGTGTTTAATGCCCGCGCGCGACACTGCAAGGGCGTCCAGCAAGGCTGCCCACGCATCCGTCCATCACAAAAGCAGGGGAAGGAAGCAAAGAGGTGGTGACCCGTACGGGAATCGAACCCGTGTTTCAGCCGTGAAAGGGCCGCGTCCTAACCGCTAGACGAACGGGCCACGCTCGTTTGCGAGAGCGCGCATCTAGGGGCGCTCTGGCTGGCGGTCAACCCTTTCGTGGGCATGGCGATGACGAATTTGTTGCACGCCGGCCTGGCGCTCCTTGCTCAAGCAGCAAAGGCGGCATCTTCAAGGTGCAATTCGGCGGCGGGCCGGGTCCCCCAATCGTCAATCTTCACGCGCCCGGCAAGGTAAAAGCGGCGATCCTTGCTGCCGTGCAGCAGCGTTTGCGCCATCGCGGTGTCGCCCGCGCGAAAGGCAATCGCCTTGATGCGCGCGCCATCCAGCCCGCTTGCAATGATTCGCAGGTGATCCTTGCCCACGATATCGGCCTTGACGATCCGCACCGGCCCGATCGCAACCCGCGGCGCTGGCCAACCCACGCCATAGGGTCCGGCCTGATCGAGCGTCATGGCCAGTTCGGGCGTCAGGGCGCCGGGCGCAAGCGCAAGATCGAGCTTCATCGTCTGGCTCGCTCGCGCCCGCTCCACATCGCGCGCTAGTCGCTGATCGAGAAACTCCGCGAGCGCGCCGATCCGCGCCTCCTCGACTGTCAGTCCGGCTGCCATCGCGTGACCGCCCCCTGCAACCAGCAGACCGGCCTCACGTGCGGCGATGATCGCTGCGCCCAGATCAACCCCGGCGATCGAGCGGCCCGATCCCTTGCCCAGCCCATCGGCGAGCGCGATCACGATCGCCGGCTTGCCGGTTTTTTCCTTGATGCGCCCGGCCACGATGCCGATCACGCCAGGGTGCCAGCCCGGCGCGCACAACACCTGCACTGCCATGTTGTGCTGCCCGGCAAGATGGGCTTCGGCCGCTTCCTGAACCTCGGCCTCGATCGCCCGGCGCTCATCGTTGAGCACGCTCAACTGTTCGGCGATCGTGCGCGCCTCTTCGGGATCGCGCGTTGTGAGCAATCTGACGCCAAGGGTCGATTCGCCGATCCGGCCTCCGGCATTGATGCGCGGGCCCAGCGCGAATCCCAGGTCGGAGGCCATCGGCGCGCGCTTGAGGCGGCTTGCATCCATCAACGCGGCCATCCCGATCCGCTGGCGCCGCGCCAGGATCTTGAGGCCCTGCGCGACAAAGGCGCGATTGAGGCTTTGCAGGCTCGCAACATCCGCAACCGTGCCCAGCGCCACCAGATCGAGCAATTGCATGAGATCGGGCTCGGCGCGCTCCTCGAAATAGCCGCGTGCGCGCAAAGTGCGCACCACGGCAATTGCGGCCAGAAACGCCACCCCAACCGCGGCAAGATGGCCGAATCGGGCGGCCTCATCGCTTTCATCGAGCCGATTGGGATTAACGAGCGCACTAGTCGGGGGGAGATCGGCAGCGCATTTGTGATGATCGATCACGATCACCTCGACCCCCGCTTCGCGCGCCATGCTCAGCGCTTCATGCGCCATGGCTCCGCAATCGACCGTGATGACCAGATCGCTCCCCTGCTCGCCCAGTTTGACAAGCGCTTCGCCAGTTGGCCCATAGCCTTCGAGCAGGCGATCAGGAATATAATACCCGGCATCGTGGCCCAGCGCGCGCAGCAATTCGACGAGCAGCGCCGCGCTGGTGGCTCCGTCCACATCATAATCGCCATAAATCGTGATCTGTTCGCGCTTCAAAACGGCGTCGGCGATCCGCTGGGCGGCACGATCCATGTCGCAGAAGATCGATGGATCGGGCAGAAAGCCGCGCAGGGTGGGCTGGGCGTAGAGCTCGATCTCGTCGGGCGCTGCGCCGCGGGTCAGCAGCAATTGAGCGGTGATGTCGCGTTCGAGGCTCATCGGGTCCTCGGCGATTTCCATGCCGGCACCGCGCCAATGCCAGGCCTTGTCCGACAGCGAGCGCTCGATGCCAAGGACATGGAGCATTGCGCGTGCAGGATGAGGTTGACTGGCCATAATTGCTTCGCAGGATAGCGCATGCGCCGAGCGCGCGACAAGCGCTGCGGGATTGACAATCGACAGTCTGGCGCGCTGTCTTGCAGGTCTCATGGATACATCCAAGCCATCCGCCAGGCTCGCGATCGTGTGGCATTCGCGCACCGGTGCCAGCGAGCAGCTCGCCCGCGCTGCCGCAGATGCCGCGCGCGAGGAGGGCGGAGAAATTGTGCTCACACCCGCCGCCCAGGCGCAGCCGGATTTGCTGAAGACCTGTGCGGGGTACCTGTTTGTCGCTCCGGAGAATCTCGGCAGTCTTTCGGGCGCGATGAAAGAGATGTTCGACCGCTGCTATTATCCGCTGCTGGGCCGGATCGAGGGTCGCCCCTATGCCACCATCATCGCCGCGGGGTCGGGCGGCGAGGGTGCCCAGCAACAGCTTGACCGGATTGTCACGGGCTGGCGCCTGCGCAGAGTGGCCGAGCCGATCATCGCGCACATGCACGCGCAGACCGAGGAAGAGATCATGGCCCCCAAGTGCCTTTCGAAAGAGCAATCAGTCCAGGCGAGCGAACTGGGTGCCGCACTGGGAGCCGGGCTTTCGCTCGGCATATTGTGAGGACTTGCGGCAAATTTGTGACTAAGAGGGTGTTTGTTGCAGAAATGTAATCGTTCGGGACTCGACCTTCGTGTGTAAACGCGGCAATATTTGATCGGGGTCAATTTGGCCTTTCGGGGGTGAAAGGACGGTGCGCCATTCTTGATGTGATGCACAAGCCATCTTCGGGGCTTTATCTGCTGTTCCCTCGCGGGCAACGGCCCGAGGACAATGCGCTGCGTGATTTCGTGGCTGAACAGCGCACGGTTTCGATAACCCACGATCCCGGCGGCCAGGGCCCGCACGATGGCGAGGGCAGCGATGAGGCGGGCGCAGAGCCGCTGGCCATGCGGACCCGTGCAACCGCCGATCGGCATCGCATCATCGAACTGCTGCGCGAGGGACTAACCTTCGATCTTGCCGGGCTCGCGCCGGGCGAGGCGGGCGACTTTCCCGATGTAAGGCACCGCTTCGATCTCGATGAGCTGCCCGGTCCCGAGAGGTTCGAGCCGATGTTCATCGCGCCCGGGCAGCATCTTGTCGGCGGCGAGCGAAGCATTCCGGTGGTGAAGGGGCTGATCGGGCTGGCGCGCGACTTCGTCCATCATTTCGATATGCTCAGTGCGGTTGTCTGGCCGCATTCGGCCAGCGCAATCGGACGCCGGTATTTCGAATCGATTTCCACCGCGTGGCTCGATGGCGGCGCGTTTCCGGCGCTGGGCCTCACAGCGTTTCGAGAGATGAGCGATGGCGCGCTGCAAAGCGAAGGGCTCGCCTTCTGGATCGACCAGGAGTTGCGCATCGAACCGCCTGTATCGCATGACAAGGTCGCTGCGACCAGGCTCGGTGTGCGGCTGATCAACCAGTTGATCCTTGTCGGAGGGGTCGATCAGGGCGAGCGCATCGTCGCGCCCGATGGCACACAGCTCGTCATGCGGCCTTCGCGCAATGGCATGTTCGTCCAGGTCTGGCGCGAGTGACGCGCAGGGGCCGCGCCAGTGAAGACCAATCATGCCCCTGGCGCACGCGTTGCGATCCCGTTTCGCAAGGTCAACCAGCGCGGCGGACCGGGTCACGATCCCGGGCTCCAGCGTCATCATCTCCTACCTCGCCAATTGCTGCGCCGCGATTGCTTTGGTGCGATGTTCGAGACGATCGGGCGCGAGCGGGTCGGGTTCGATGACTTCCGCGTCAACGGCCTGCTCCTGCCCGCCAGCGAAGCGGCGACCCGGCGCACCGGCATGCCGCTCCATCGCGGTCCGCATCGGCGCTACAACGAGGTCGTAATCGAGCGGGTCGGGCTGATCGAGGCGCACTGGTCGAGTGTTCGCCGCGAAGATCCCGAAGCCGCTCTCATGACCGCCCTCTTGCGGCTGCGACTGCTCCAGGCCGCGCTCAGGAAGCGGCTCTTGAGCGAACAGCGGCGCATGATCCTAAACCGCCGCGATCCGCTTGGCACCGGCTTCGACTTTACAGAGCTCGATGCCATGGCCGAGCAATTGTGGGCCTCTACGGCCGCGCCGACTATTCCGCCGCCTCGGCAAGCTCCACCCAGGCCCGATAGTCAGACTTCGCTGCCAGCGCCGCTTTCGCCGCGTGATACTCACGTTCGAAGCGCGCCACCATGTCCGCGACGCTGCCGACCGACTTGACTGTCCCGATCCCTTGCCCCGAGCCCCAGATGTCCTTCCAGGCTTTCGCCTTGGTGTTGCCGCCCGATCCGAAGTTCATCTTGGATGGGTCGCTCGTTGGAAGGTTGTCGGGATCGAGCCCGGCATTCTCGATTGAGGATCTGAGGTAATTGCCATGAACCCCGGTAAACAGGTTCGAATAGACGATTCCCTCGGCGGAAGCCTCGACGATGCCCTGCTTGTAGGCGCCATCGGCATTGGCTTCCTCAGTGGCGATGAAGGCGCTGCCGGTATAGCCCAAATCGGCCCCCATGGCCTGCGCTGCGAGGATCGAGGAGCCATGCGCGATCGAGCCCGAAAGTGCGACGAGGCCATCGAACCACTCGCGGATCTCGCGCATCAGCGCAAAGGGAGATTGCGTGCCTGCATGCCCGCCCGCACCCGCCGCGACCGGGATGAGACCATCCGCGCCCTTCTCAATCGCCTTGTTCGCAAAGCGATTGTTGATCACATCGTGCATCGAGATCCCGCCCCAATTGCGCACAGCATCGAAGATCTCGGTGCGCGCGCCCAATGAGGTGATCACGAGGGGCACCTGCCACTTCTCGCATGTCGCCATATCGGCCATCACGCGGTCGTTCGACTTGTGGACGATCTGGTTGACTGCATAGGGCGCAGCAGGGCGATCGGGGTTCTCGCGATTATGCTTGGCAAGCTCTTCGGTGATCTGGTGCAGCCATTCATCGAGCAGCGATTGCGGCCGTGCATTGAGCGCCGGGAAGCTCCCCACAATCCCCGCCTTGCACTGCGCGATCACCAGTTCGGGGCCCGAGACGATGAACAGAGGGGAGCCGATCAGCGGCAGGCGCAGGCGGTCGAACGGGGCGGTCAGGGGCATCAAACTCTCGCTTTCGTCGGGATGGTGGGCTTGGCGGTGGGGGAATGGGTTTTTGTTAAAGACCGGCTTTGCCTCACGCAAGGGCCTCCTCGATCCGATAGAAGCGCGCCGCATTCCCGGCATAGAGCGCAGCCTTCTCCTCATCGCTCGCACCCGCCGTGATCCGCTTGAACGCGTTCCACAGCACCGGATAGCTCGCCCCCCAGCGATCGACCGGATAGTTGCTCTCGAACATCGCGCGGCGCGGGCCAAAGGCCTCGATGCATGTCTCGATATAGGGCTTCCACAGCTGCGCCAGCGTCTCGGAGCCGAGCCCTGCCGCCGGGCCTTCGGCAGGCATGCCGCAATTGTACATCGAGAGCCCGCCCAGCTTCACCATCACGTTTTCGCATTGCGCCAGTTCGCGGATGCTTGCTGCCCACGTCTCGAAACGCTCTTTGAGCCGGCCCTCATAGCTCGCAACGCCGAGCGGCGTGCCACAATGGTCGAGACAGATGGGCACATCGCCGAAGGCTCGCGCCAGGTCGATGACGTCGCCCAGCTGCGGCTCGAGCAGCCAGGCATCGAAGCTCATGCCCCGCTTGCCCAGTTCGGCGAAGCCTTCGCGGAAGGTCGCATCGCGATAGAGCCCCTCGGGCGCGTGGAACGGCGGGCCGAGCACTGCGGGATCGGCATCCCACGCGCCCTGATGGCGGATGCCGCGAAAGCGCCGGGGCGCGGCGGCCTGCATTGCATCGAGGACTTCGCCCACTGCGCCGCCCAGCAGCAGGTTTGCATGGCCCACGATCCCTGCGCACAGCCTCGCATCGCCATAGAGCCCGCTGGCGCTCTGCGCTGCTACGCCGTTCACATACTCGATCTCGCCCACCACCTGCTTCGCCTCGCCATAGGCCGGATTGTAGAAGGCGCCGCACTCCATATAGACACTCGCAATCACCTTGTGCCCGCTCGTTGCGTCGGCATGGAAGCCATCGAACCCGTAATAGGCGACCGGGATGAGCGTTTCGATGAAGCCATGGCGCGGCTCCGGGAACATCGGGAGCATGGGCCGCAGATCCCACAGGTGATGATGCGGATCGATGATTGCGAGGTCTGGCTCGAGGATCGGCTCGGGCGGGGATGGCGGGATCGGGCTGGGCTCGCTCATAACGTGGTCTCTCCCTTGGCGCGCACTCGGTTCATCCTTCGCAGAGCACGGTTGATACAAGTGTTACAGTGTCCTGGCGCAAAAAAGCCGCCGGAGCTCAAGCCGCTCCCCGGCGCTGCGAAAAGCGCTGCGCGGCAAGCGGGGGCAGGACGGCGGGCAACCGACATGCGCCGAGCGATAGCCGATCGGCGCGCTGTAGGAAATTCATGCGATCGCGCGAGTATAAAGATGCCAGGTCGCATGGCCGAGCACGGGCAGCGCGATGAAGAGGCCGAGGAAGAGCGGAACGAGCGCCGCGAACAGCAAGGCAGCGATGATCGCGGCCCAAACCAGCATGACGAGGCCATTGTGCTTGACGACCGCCAGGCTCGCCCAGATCGCGGTCAGGAAATCGATCTCGCGATCGACCAGCATGGGCAGGCTGATCACGGTCATCGCATAGAAAGCATAGGCCATGATCGCGCCCACCAGGCTGCCGACGCCGAGCATGGCGAGCCCGGCAGGTGTCATCAGCGCAGCGAGGCTTTCACCGCCCATGCCGCTTTCCGCCATGAAGATCGCGAAGATCGCATGCGCAACGATCATCCAGAAAGCGAAGGCAACGAACACGATCACGCCCATCGAGAGGATCTGATCGTCGCCATGCCCCTTGAGTGCGCCGAGCACGCCGCGCCAGCTCAGCGGCTCGCCCGCGCCGCGCCGCCGGCTCGCTTCATACAGGCCCACCGCCACGAACGGGGCGATCAGCGGAAATCCGGCGGTCGCAGGGATCAGCCAGGAAAGCTCGCCTCCGATCAGCGCGACATAGCCGATAACGAGCCCGGCGAGCACATAGACCCCGCCGAAGAAGAGCCCGTATTGCGGCATGGCGGTGAAATCGCGCAGGCCCGCCTGAAGCGCTGCGGTCAGATCGCCGATCGCAAGATCGTGGGCTGCGATGGGCTTTTGGGCAGGCGCATTGGCGGCAGGCGTGTTTGCGGGCCCGGTTTTCGGCGGACTGAATGGCGGCAGCCCTGCTGCCTCATCGTGCCCCCCGCGCGATGGATCTGCGATGGTCATTTGAGGCCAGCTCCTTTCCCGCCTTATCCCGATCGGCACCGTGCGCGCGTTCGCTCGTCTGATCAAGAGGGCGCTAGACACCCGGGAGCTGGAGATGAGGCAGAGCATGCCGGGGCGTGTGCTGGCGGGCTCTTGTCTCCGCGCGACGTCCTCGGCTAGGTTGGCGCAAGTTTGATGGGAGGGTTGATCCGTGCACAAGCCTGTTGGCATTTTTGCAGCCTTGCTGTTGCTCACCGCCTGCATGACGAATCGCGATGCGGGCGCGATGGCCGAGGCCGATCTCTCGCCTGCTGCAGCGCGGGGCAAGGCTTTTGCGCAGGCCAATTGCGCCTCATGCCATGCGATCGACGATGGCGCCTCGCCCAATCGGGACGCGCCGAGCCTGCGCCGCGCGGCGCATCGCATGCCTGAATGGATGGTCGAAGGCTCGTTCGAGCGCGGCGTGCAGGTCGGCCATTCGGGCACAATGCCGGTGTTCGTGTTCGAGGATGACGAGATCGCCGATCTTATCGCCTATTTCGACGTGCTCAAGGAACGCGAACTCGCGCAATACGGCGATTGAGCAGGGACGCGTTATCCCGCAGTCTCGAACGGGGTTTCGCGGGCGAGGGACTCAGGTTCTATCCATGATCCATCGGCCCGCGTCGGTCGACGAAGGAGCGTCGTTCCTCCCGGCGCCGGTCCTCGCCCGAGCGGCGCTCGCGCTTCCTGCGATCTGGGCCTTCATAGGGCTGTTGGGCCTGGCGGCGTTCACCCAGTCGTCTGCCCTCGATGGGCCCGAAATTCTTTTCGTCTGGTGAATTCATGTCAGCCTCCGTGACCGTAAGGCTGACTACAATAATTTAATCTTATCCTAAGGGATCGAATTCTTAGATTTTACAAGTGTATGCCCGTGCTTATCGTCCGCGCTCCCCGGAAATACTGCCGTGAAAGAGGACGCGAGGGCGAATCGCTAAAGGGTTCACTGAGCGGGGCGCAATCGGGCATGTCGCCGGGACTTTATCGCGCCGCAGGAGGTCTCTCGACGGCCGAATTGGCCGCGGAAAGCACGGCGCGCACGCTCGCTGTTGCGATATCCTCGTCAATCCCGCAGCCCCAGATGATCCGCCCGCCGCTCTCGCATTCAAGATAGGCCGCTGCGCGCGCGTCGCTACCGCTGCCCATCGCGTGTTCGGAATAATCGAGCACTTTGAGATCGAGGTCGAAGGCTTCCTCGAGCGTGCTGATAACGCTCGAAATGAGGCCATTGCCGCGCCCCGAGACGCTCTGTTCGCCGCCATCGACCGCGATCTTGCCGGCAAAGATGCGCGTCCCGTCCGCGCCGCGGCTTTCCTCGTAGTCGACGAGCTGGAAATGTTTGGGGCTGGTCTTGACGTGATAGGTCTTACGAAACGCGTCCCAGATATCGGCGGCGTTCAGCTCGCGCCCGAGTTCATCGGCAAGGTACTGCACCGCCCTCGAAAAATCGGCCTGCATGCGCTTGGGCAGCTTGAGGCCCTGATCCTTCTCGAGCACCCAGGCAAAGCCGCCTTTGCCGCTTTGCGAATTGACCCGGATCACCGCTTCATAGTCGCGCCCCAGATCAGCCGGATCGATCGGCAGATAGGGCACGCGCCAGGCTTCGTCATTCTGCGAGGAGCGCGCCTCGAAGCCCTTCTTGATCGCATCCTGGTGACTGCCCGAAAAGGCGGTGTAGACGAGTTCGCCGCCATAGGGGTGGCGCTGATGAACGGGCAGATCGTTGCAATATTCGACCGTTTCGATCACCCGGTCGATGTCGGAGAAATCGAGCCCCGGATCAACGCCTTGCGTGTAGAGATTGAGCGCCATCGTCACGAGGCAGCAATTGCCGGTGCGCTCGCCATTGCCGAACAGGCAGCCCTCGACCCGGTCCGCGCCCGCCAGCAGGCCGAGCTCTGCCGCAGCCACGCCCGTGCCGCGATCATTGTGGGTGTGCAAGCTGATCACCGCGGCCTCGCGGTTTGGCAGGTGGCGGCAGAAATATTCGATCTGGTCGGCATAGATATTGGGCGTTGCCGCCTCGACCGTCGCGGGCAGATTGAGGATGATCGGATGTTCGGGCGTCGGGGCAAGGACGTCCATCACCGCCGCGCACACCTCGATGCTGAAATCGAGCTCTGCGGTGGAGAAGGTTTCGGGAGAATATTGGAAATGCCAATCGGTGCCGGGCCGCTTTGCCGCCTCGTCGCGCAGCGCCTTTGCTCCGCGAACCGCTATTTCGCGCACCTCATCGCGGCTCATGCGAAAGACAATGTCGCGCCAGGCGGGGGAGACGGCATTGTAGAGATGGACGATTGCCGCGCGCGCGCCTTCGAGGCTGGCAAAGCTGGTGCGGATGAGATCCTCGCGGCTCTGCGTAAGCACCTGCACGCAAACGTCATCGGGAATATCGCCCGAGCGCACGAGCCCGGCGATGAAATCGAACTCGGTCGCGCCGGCGCTGGGAAAGCCGATCTCGATTTCCTTGACGCCGACCTCGACCAGCAGATCGAAGAACCGGCGTTTCTTCACAGCATCCATCGGGTCGATGATCGATTGATTGCCATCGCGCAGATCGGTCGAGAGCCAGCGCGGCGCCGCCTCGATCAGGCGCGAGGGCCATTGGCGGCCGGGCAGGTCGATCTGGCCGAAGGGGGTGTACTTGCGGGAAGGATCCTTGAGCATGGGCATGGTGGTGGTCTTTGCAGCTACGGTTCGGGTGGAAGGGCGGCTTGATCTGCCCCTGCGGGCGTTTCCCTCAGGGGATCAGCCCGCCGCCTGTCAGCCGAAAAGCCGTGCGCGCGCCATCACCCCCAAGGGCACCTAAGTCGTAGGAGAGGCGTGCGGATGTGCGTCATGCTGGCTTGTCCTTTGCCCAAAATCGCCGCGCGCGCAAGCCCTGCCATGATTGCTGTAACCTTTCGCGCGCGCCTCGCGAAACAGCCTGCGATGCGGGAGTTCAGACATTCACGTTTCCTGCAACACCCTTTGACCAACCCGGCTCATGGAGGACACACTCATGAAGAAGAACGTTTTCACCACCGCTTTCATCGGCCTCTTGCTCGCAGGCGTTGCCGCCTGCGGTGCGCCGGCCCAGACCCAGCAGACCGCACAGGCCGAGATAACCGAGGCAAGCGCCGATCCCGCACTGATCGCCGATCTCGGCGGCGAGCCCACCGGGCCCGTCTATCGCGCCGCCCGGGAAGATACGCTCGCGGTTTCGGGTTTCGACTTGGTCAGCTATTTCACCGATGACGGTGTGCCGGTTGAAGGCTCGAAAGAATTCACCGTGCGCTATCAGGGCTTTGATTATCGCTTCGCCAATGCCGACAATGCGCAGGCCTTCATTGAAGACCCGGCCCGATATGCGCCCGCTTATGGCGGTTATTGCGCTTGGGCGATCGGCGCCAATGACGCGCTCGCGCCGGGCGATCCCAATGTCTACAAGATCGTCGACGGCAAGCTCTATCTCAATTTCAACGAAGGCGTGGCCGAACGCTGGAACGCGGATATTCCCGGCTTCATCGCCAAGGCCGATGCGAATTATCCGAACCACTCGGCCGATGAGCACTATCAGGACTGACCCCGGTAAGCCGCTGGCGCGCTGGCCCCCCCCGGGCGCCCTTGGGATGGCGGGGTGTCCTTTTTGTGCCGGTGGGTGCGGCCTCAGCCGCAGCGCGCATCCCGGATGACGCCGGTCACGTCGATCATGATGTTGAGCCGGGGATGGGTCGGATCGGGCTCGATATAATCGCTGCCCGGTGTAATGAAGCGGACCTCACGCACATCGCTTGTTGCATCCATGATCGCGCGGCGGGTTGCATCGTCGGCAGGTTTGCCGAGGAAAGGCCCCATCCGGTTCGCTCCGCATGAAGCGCTGGCCGGATCGGTCGCAGTGCCTTGAGTGTAGGCGCCCGGCGCCGCGTCGGGCAGCGGCTCGGCGATCCGGGGCGGCTGCGGCGTGCCTGTAGATGCTTTCGCGGCGCCGTTTTCGCCCTTGATCCGCGCGGCAAAGCTATCGGCATCGTTGGCAGCCGTCTCTTCGCTCGAAGCGCCGCACGCGCCGAGCGCGAGAGCAGAGGCGACAAGCGCGAGGATGGTGATCGTTTGTTTCATGGCGGTTCCTGTCGGATCTCATGGCATTATCGAGGCGCAAAGGCGATAGTTGCGTTGCGGTTTCATGACACCCTGCGCATCGGCGCGGCAAGGAGCCTGCAGCGCGGTGCCTTGCTCAACGTGCGCGCAGCCGCTCGGGGGTGAGCTGATCGATCCGCGTCACGCCCATCAGCCGCATGCCACGTTCGATCTCGTCCTTGAGGATATCGAGCGCGCGCACAACGCCCGCTTCGCCCGCCGCCGCGAGCGCATAGAGATAGAGCCGCCCGCCGCTTGCCGCATCCGCGCCCGATGCGAGCGCTTTCAGGACATGCGTGCCGCGCCGCACCCCGCCATCGCAGATGATCTCGATCTCGCCGCCGACGGTGTCGACGATCTCGGGCAACTGGTCGAACGGCGCGCGGCTGCCGTCGAGCTGCCTCCCGCCGTGGTTCGAGAGCATGATCGCATCGGCCCCGATTTCAACCGCACGGCGCGCATCGGCGGCGCTCATTATGCCCTTGAGCACGAATGTGCCGCCCCATTGCTCGCGAATGCGCGCCGCGGTCGACCAGTCCATCGAGGTATCGAGCATCGTGTTGAAATAATCCGCAATGCTCACCGCCTTGCCGGTGCCTTCGGCCACATGCGTATCGAGATTGGGCAGGCGGAATTTCTCGCGAAAGAGATAATCGAGCGTCCATTTCGGGCGCGTTGCATAGCTCCACACGCTCGCGGGCGTGAAGCGCGGCGGCGTGGTGAAGCCTGAATGGAGGCAGCGCTCGCGCTTGCCCGAGACGATCGTATCGACCGTCAGCGCGAGCGCATCGAAGCCCGCCGCCTGGCAGCGTTCGATCATGTGCGTGTTGAGCCCGGCATCCTTGTGGACATAAAGCTGAAACAACTTGGGCCCACTGGTGAGCGCGGCGATCTCCTCGATCGAGCGGGTCGCAAGGCTCGATATGCCAAACCACAGTCCGTGCTGCTCAGCCGCCCGCGCCACTGCGCGCTCGCCTTCCCAGTGAAACGCGCGCTGGACGGCGGTGGGCGAGAGCATCAGCGGGAGCGCCGAGCGCTTGCCCAGGATCGTGGTGGAGGTGTCGATTTGCGCAACGCCTGCCAGCACATCGGGCACAAGGTCAACCTCCTCATAAGCGGCGGTGTTGCGCGCCTTGGTCAGCTCGTCATCGGCAGCGCCGTCAATATAGTCGAACACGGGGAAGGGCAGGCGCGCACGCGCGAGCGCGCGAAAATCGTCAATTCGGTGGCAGTCGGAAAGGCGCATCGCGTAGGTTTGGGCTCGCTTCATCAGGTCGGATCGGATGCAAATGCCTTGGCGCAAGGCGCCGGGCAAGTCGAGTGTGACACCCCTGCAAGCAGAGCGCGCTGCTTTTTGAGGCGTGGGTGTCACCTTCGGCACGCGCGCCGCGAACCGGGAGGCAAGCGCGGCTGCAATGCCAGCCCCGGACAGCGATTGTTCGCCCGGCGCGTGCAAACGCGCTGGCGGGCGATGCGCGCCGATGCCTGCTGTTGGCGCGCGCCTCGATGGAGCGGGGGAAGGGCGCGTCCTCCATCCCGGCCCCGGTCACATCCTTTTTGTCAGCCGCGCAAGGCGACAGGCGAAAGCCTACATGTCTTTAGCCAGCTCGAAGGCGATGCTGATCTCGAGCTCGACTTCATCGCTCACCAGCGGGATGCCGTAATTCACGTTGAAATCGGAGCGCTTGATCTCGGTTTCCGCTTCGAAGCCGACGGTCTCCTTTTTGTTCATCGGATTGACGCCCGCGCCGATGAACTCCGCCTCGAGCGTGACGGGCTTGGTGATCCCATTGATCGTCAGATTGCCGGTGATGGCTGCCTGCATGCCGTCCACCTCGATCTCGGTCGAGACGAAGCGCGCAGGCGCCGGGTCCGGGCCGAAGAAATCGGGCATGCCGCCATCCTTGGCCGGGCGCAGCAGGTGATCGGTCAGCTGGGCGTTTGCCGTGGTGACTTTGGCGATCGGGATCATGACATCGACCGTGGCCGCTTCGAGATTGGCCGGATCGAGCACCAACGTGCCCTCGACATCGCCGAAAATGCCGAAATATTCGTTGAAGCCGAAATGGCTGACTTCGAATTCGACCAGCGAATGGGCCGGATCGGCCTTGTAAAGCCCGCCGGTGATCCGCTCGGGCTCGGGCGCGCCGGGCACTTCGGGCGCGCCCTGGGCAAAGATCGCGGGGGCGGCAAGGATGCTGCCGGTGACCGCGGCAGCGCTGGCGGCGGCGGCAAGGGCGAAGGTGCGCAGCGATTGAGCCATGTGGAGTGCCTTTCCAGAGTTGTCGATTTGTGTGTTCAACCGTCTGGCCCGCAAGGCGTTCCGCGCGGATCGCGCGCCTATCAGCAGCCGCCAAACCCGCGCTGCTGGCGCGCTGCCAGCTGCGCGAGCGTATAGCGCGAGCGCGGATCGAGCGCGGGGCAGGGGCGATAGGCGGGATCCTGCGCAAGGCATCCTTGCCCGCAGATCAGGATCGCTTCAGGCACGCGCGCATCGACCCGCCAGAAGAGCCCGCCCGGCGTTGCGACATAGCCATCCATGCCGCTCGCAAGATCGCTCCTGAGATCGAGCAGCGAGGGCACTTCGCTGTCATAGCGCGGGCTGGCGCCGCCATGGGTGTGAAAGCTGGCGACGGGGCGCATGCCGGGCTCGTCGAAATAGGCGATCCCGCAGCTGGCCTCATCGCCTTCGCGCGGGCGCGAAGCGCCGAGCGAACCATCGCTGCGCTCGAAGATGATGCCGCACAATTCGATATTCTCGGCAAAGGAGCGCAGCTGGAGCGCGCCAAGCTGGACCCGGGCGAAATCCTGCACTTCGGCCTGCGTGACTGTGATCACGAAATCTTCCGGGCCCTTCACGTTGACGAGGGCGCGCACGATGATGACGAGCCAGACGATCCCGATCGCGATGAAGAGCAGGCGGGTGAGGCGCGGGCTCATGCGGTTTCGATCCGGCAGCAAGCCCGCCCGATGTCGAGCCGCATGCAATCAGCCGCAGCGCGCCTCGGTGATAACATCCTCCTCGTCGAGCTCGATCGTGAGCCGCTCCAACTCGGCCTCGCCATCGACCTCGTCGCCCGGCGCCAGCCAGCGCACATTGACCAGCGGGGCAATGCGTTCGAGCACTTCAGCGCGCACTTCGAAATCCGCCGCGCGCCCGATATAGGGATCAACCTGGCTTGCATTGCAATCGTCGGGTTCGGGCTCGGGCGTCTGGGCAAGCGCTGTCTCGTCGCGCTCGTAATCGGTTGCGGGCATAGCGACATCGGCGGGCCGGGCCGCGGTGTCGCTGTCGACAGCGTTGCCGCAGGCAGCCAGCAGCGCGAGCGCGCTGACAGCGATGATCGGCTGTGCGAGCCGGGCGAAGCACGAAGGGGCTGGATCTCTCATACCCCTCTCAATGAGGCGCGCGGGCGTAAGGTTCCGGCGCGATGCCGCGCGCGGGCCCACAGCGCCGCAGCGTGGCCTAGTTCTTTTCCTTGTCGACCAGCTTGTTCGCCCCGATCCACGGCATCATCGCGCGCAGCTTCGCGCCCGTTTCCTCGATCGGATGCGCCTGCGCACGCTTGCGCGCGGCCTTCAATTCAGGCTGCCCGGCGCGGTTATCGAGCACGAAGTTCTTGACGAAGCGGCCCGACTGGATGTCGTCGAGCACCCGGCGCATCTCGGCCTTGGTCTCGCTCGTGATGATGCGCGGGCCGGTGGTGATGTCGCCATATTCGGCCGTGTTCGAGATCGAATAGCGCATGTTGGCGATCCCGCCCTCATAGAGCAGGTCGACGATCAGCTTGGTTTCGTGAAGACATTCGAAATAGGCCATTTCGGGCGCGTAACCCGCTTCGGTGAGCGTTTCGAACCCGGCCTGGATCAGATGTGTGATCCCGCCGCATAGCACGGCCTGTTCGCCGAACAGATCGGTCTCGCATTCCTCGCGGAAATTGGTCTCGATGACGCCGGAGCGCCCACCGCCAACGCCGCTCGCATAGGCGAGCGCTGTGTCCTTGGCGCTGCCGCTTGCATCCTGGTGAACCGCGATGAGGCAGGGAACGCCGCCGCCGCGGACATATTCGGAGCGCACCGTATGACCCGGGCCTTTCGGTGCAATCATGATCACGTCGATATCGGCCGGCGGCTCGATCAGGCCGAAATGCACGTTGAGCCCGTGCGCGAAGGCGAGCGCGCTGCCGGGCTTCATGTTGCCGGCCAGGTCCTTTTCCCAGATCGCGGCCTGATGCTCGTCGGGGGCGAGGATCATGAGGATATCGGCCCACTTCGCCGCCTCGCTGTTCGAGAGCACCTTGAACCCTGCTGCTTCGGCCTTCTTCGCGCTGGCCGAGCCTTCACGCAGCGCGATCGCGACCTCGCCGACGCCTGAATCGCGCAGGTTCTGCGCGTGCGCGTGGCCCTGGCTGCCATAGCCCAGGATCGCGATCTTCTTCGAGGTGACAAGGCTCAGATCAGCGTCGGCGTCGTAATAGACTTTCATGGTTCGATGGTTCCTCGTTGTTCGGTTTTCCGGCGATGGGCCGGCGGTGAATGAAAAGGCGTCTCGCTCAGTGCGCCTGGAGGCCGCGCATCATGCCCACAACCCCCGAGCGCCCCACGCTCACAAGGCCAAGGCCCCGCATCAGCGCGATGAAGCTCTCGATCTTGTCGGGTGCGCCAGTGAGCTCGAACACGAAGCTCTGCGTCGTGGTGTCGACCACCTTGGCGCGGAAGACCTCGGCGATGCGCAGCGCCTCAACGCGCTTGTCGCCGGTGCCTGCGACCTTGATCAGCGCGAGCTCGCGCTCGACATGCGGGCCCGATGCGGTGAGATCGGTGACCTTGTGGACCGGGACGAGCCGCTCCAATTGTGCCTCGATCTGGTCGATCACTTCGGGCGGACCCTTGGTGACGATGGTGATCCGGCTGACCGCGTGATCGTCCGAGATATCGGCGACGGTGAGCGAATCGATGTTGTAGCCGCGCGCGGTAAACATGCCGGTGATCTTGGCAAGGATGCCCGGCTCATTATCTACCGTCACCGCAAGAACGTGCCGCTCGCTCGCGGCCTGTGTGATCTTCATGGCAAGAAACCCCTGATGTCCCCGATCATGTCTGGCGCCAAGGTGCGGTTCAGACCAGCGCCTTTGCTTCATCGTCCATGGTGCCATCGACCGTGTCGCCATAAAGCAGCATGTCGGTGTGCGCTGCACCGGACGGGATCATCGGCAGGCAATTGGCATCGGGTGCAACGCAGCAATCGACCATGACCGGCCCATCATGCGCGAGCATCGCTTCGATCCCGACATCGAGCTGTTCGGGCTTCTCGATCCGGATGCCTTTCCAGCCATAGGCCTCGGCGAGTTTCACGAAATCAGGCAGGCTGTCGGAATAGCTGTTCGAATATCGGCTTTCATAGGTGAGCTCCTGCCATTGGCGCACCATGCCCATATATTCGTTATTGAGGATGAAGACCTTGATCGGCAGGCGATATTGCGAGGCGGTGCCCAGTTCCTGGATGTTCATCTGGATGCTCGCTTCGCCGGCAATGTCGATCACGAGACTGTCCGGGCAACCCAGCTGCGCGCCGATCGCGGCGGGCATGCCATAGCCCATTGTCCCAAGGCCGCCCGAGGTGAGCCACTTGTTGGGGCTTTCGAAGCCATAGTATTGCGCGGCCCACATCTGGTGCTGGCCGACTTCGGTCGAGATGATCGGCTCGCGCTCTTTCGTTAGCTCGAACAACCGCTCGACTGCCTTTTGCGGCATGATCATGTCGGGATTTTTGGGAGATCTGTCGGGGTAGGCGAGGCATTCGCGCGCGCGCCAGCCCGCGATCCGCGCCTTCCATTCGCCCAGATCGCGCGGCCTGCGCTGGCCCCATGCAGCGATCAGCTGGCCGAGCACGCTCTCGCAATCGCCGACAATCCCAAGCTCGACTGCCACGGTCTTGTTGATCGAGGAACGGTCGATATCGATGTGGATCTTCAGGCTCTCGGGCGAAAACGCATCGAGCCGCCCGGTGACCCGATCATCGAACCGCGCCCCGATGCAAACCATCACGTCCGCCCGGTTCATCGCCATATTGGCTTCATAGGTGCCGTGCATCCCGAGCATGCCGAGAAAATCGGGATGCGAGGCGGGAAAGGCGCCGAGCCCCATCAACGTCGACGTGACCGGCGCGCCGGTGAGATCCTGAAACTGACGCAGCAGCACGCTTGCGCGCGGCCCTGAATTGATGACCCCTCCGCCTGTATAAAGGATCGGTCGCTCGGCATTCTCGATCATCTCGATCGCCTGCGCGATCTGTTCGGCCGGAGCGACCATCTGGGGATGCCCGCGATGCGATGCGCGCTTGTCGCTGCGGATTTCATCCGAGGGAACCGCGATCTGCACATCCTTGGGAATATCGATCACGACCGGGCCGGGCCGCCCGGTTGTCGCGATGCGGAAGGCTTCCTCGATCGTCGCGGCCAGATCGGCCGGGTCCTTCACGAGATAGTTGTGCTTGGTGCAATGGCGCGTGATGCCGATCGTGTCGGCCTCCTGAAACGCATCTGTGCCGATCAGGCTGGTGGGGACCTGCCCTGTGATGACAACCATCGGGATCGAATCCATCCACGCATCGGCGATCCCCGTGACGGCATTGGTCGCGCCCGGACCGCTCGTCACCAGCACCACGCCTGCCTTGCCTGTCGCGCGGGCATAGCCTTCGGCGGCATGCGCCGCGCCCGCTTCATGACGCACGAGAATGTGACGGATGCGCTCATCGCCGAACAATTCGTCATAGATCGGAAGCACCGCGCCGCCGGGATAGCCGAACACGAAATCGACACCTTGGTCGATCAGGGCCTGAGTAAGGATGGCAGCGCCCGACTGGGGTGGCTTGGCGGAATGGGTTGGGCCCGGCACGGGGGAAGTCCTTCGTATTTCAGCGATAAGCCCGCGCGCGGGCTGCATAGTCGGCATGCTCATAACAGAAGCGATGGCCCGGCCAACCCCGCTGCGATGGGCGGGCCCGGGATCGGGCTTGAGCGCGCCCCAATATTGGGCTGATTATATCGCGTCAAGTGCTAAGTTTGAAATAATCCTGCAAAATAACGATCCCATTCGATATTTTTTAACTCAATCTCGGTCTCGATCCGGGGCCAGTCCGGGCCTGTCTGGCGCCGGAACCAGGTGAACTGGCGCTTGGCGTAGTTGCGCGTTGCCTGCGCGGCGCGCGCGGCGGCCTCCTCGCGCGTCGCCTCGCCTTCGAGCAGCGCGCTGATCTCGGGCACGCCGATTGCGCGCATGACGGGCAGATCGGGATCGAGATCGCGCTCGAGCAATGCCTCGACCTCGCTCAGCGCGCCGCCCTCGAGCATGGCTTCAAACCGCGCATCGCAGCGACGATAGACCCATTCGCGCGGCGGCAGGAGCAGCAGCGGATAAAGCGTGATCTGCTCGGCGATCCCGCCCGATTTCGCCAGCTGCCAATCGCCCAGCGTGACCCCGGTTGAACGCTTGACCTCGAGCGCACGCGCGATGCGCTGGCTGTCGCCCGGCTCGAGTTCGGCGGCGCGCAGCGGGTCCTCGATCTGAAGCGCGGCATAGGCCGCTGGGGCTTCCATCGCGCGCACGATTTCACGCACTTCGGGATCTATCGCCGGGATCGGCGCGATCCCTTCGAGCAGCACTTTCAGATAGAGCCCCGTCCCGCCGACCAGGATCGGCACTGCGCCCTGTTCATGGCAGAGGGCGATCTCCTCGCGCGCCGCCTTGGCCCAGTTCGCTGCCGAACACGCCTCCTTGCCGTCCCATGCGCCGAACAGGCGATGGTCGATACCGTCCATCTCCTTCTTGGTCGGCCGGGCGGAAAGCACGGCGAGATCGGCATAGACTTGCGCGCTGTCGGCATTGATCACGATGCCCGTGCGGCCCGCTTCTGCAAGATGCTTCGCCAAGGCAACGGCAACCGCGCTCTTGCCGCTGGCGGTTGGCCCTGCGATGAGCGCAACCGGATTGTTCAAGGGAGTGAGTTCATTGGCCATCGCACGGCTCATAGCAGACGTTGACGAACAGAAAACACGCCTTCAGCTCGCGCGCGCGGCGCTGGTCGAACACGGCATTTCGCTCGCCGAGGAGCCGCGTTCGGGCGAGCCATCGGTGTTCGAGCTGCACAGCGCCGAATTTCCCATCCTGCGCGCGGCGATGGAGGAACTGTTCGGCGATCTCGACTGGCTGGTCGCCCCCGATCGCATCGCTGCGCCGGCACTGTTCGTCTCGGACATGGATTCGACCATGATCGGGCAGGAATGCATCGACGAGCTTGCCGATTATGCCGGGATCAAACCCAGGATCGCCGCGATCACCGAGCGCGCCATGCGCGGCGAGCTCGATTTCGAAGCGGCCCTGCGCGAACGCGTCGCGCTGCTCGAAGGGCTCGAGGAAAGCGCGATAACCCGCTGTCTTGAAGAACGGATCGAGCCGAGCACAAATGCGCGCGAGCTGGTTGCAGGGCTCAAGGCGATGGGCACACGCTGCGTGCTCGTGACGGGCGGCTTCCATCATTTCGCCGATGCGATTGGCGAGCGGCTCGGGTTTGACCGAGTCGTGGGCAACACGCTCGAGGTGCGCGATGGCAAGCTCACCGGCAGGCTCAAAGGCGCGATCAGCGATGCGAGCACCAAGGCGCGCGTGCTCAGCGAGGAAGCAGCAGCGATCGGGGAGGGCGCGGTCACTCTCGCGATCGGCGACGGGGCGAACGACGTTCCGATGATCGTGATGGCCACCCATGGTTTCGCCTTCAGCGCCAAGCCCGCCGCACGCGAGGCAGCGGATGGCCGGATCGAGAGCGGCGATCTGCGCTACGTGCTCGCGCTGCTCGGGGTTGCGGCAGGCTGATGCGCGCAGCGGGCTGTGGGAGGGAGCGGCGAAAAAGGTTTTGATTGCGTAACCGAGTGTGTTATTTACAGAAATGTAAGTAGTGCGGTGGTAGCGCTCGCACGTCGACCAACCGGCAGAGCAGATGACCCCTATGCCCGATTACAGCGCGATCCACGCCAGCGATGGCACCATCCTGCGTCATCCCGAACGCCCGCAGCCGCGCTATTCGCCGCGGCGCGCCTGGAAGAATTTCCGCCTCCTGATGAAGGACAAGGAAGACACCTCGCTCGTCTTCAAGATATACGAATCGCTGCCATCGAGCAGTTTCATGCCGCGCGTCGCCGCGCTTGCTCTGTCGGAGCGGGGCGAGTTCCTGTGCCGCACCGAACCGAGCCTGCCCGAAATCCTCGATGATCACGCATCGCTGCGCCAGACTCCCAAGGGAAGCCTTGCACATGCCTATTGCGATTTCATGGAGAGCGAAGGCCTCACCGCCGCCGGGCTCGTCGCGGAGGCAGAACGCCTGGGCCGCCCAAAATACGACGATTGCGTCCAGTGGTTTTCCGAGCGCTCGCGCGACACGCACGACCTGTTTCATGTCCTCACCGGTTATGGTCGTGACGCACTGGGCGAGCAATGCGTGCTGCTCTTCACTCATGGCCAATCGCCCACGCAGGGCCATCTGCTGATCGGCTATGCGGGATCGGCCAATATCAAGAAGATGGTATGGGGCTCCAAGGCGCCGGTCATGCGCGCGGTCAGTCAGGCCAAGCGCACCGGCAAGGGCGCTCCGCCACTCATCGAACAGCCGATCCGCGAGCTTCTGAAGCGGCCCGTTGACGAGGTGCGCCGCGTGCTCAACATCCCCGAGCCGACCTATTATCGCGCCTGTCACCGGATCTGGCGGGAGGAGGGGATTGACCCCTACGACCTTCTGGCAACCTCTGGCAACAGCGCCGAACCCGCCGCAGCCTGACCATGCGCGCTAGAGCCAGGTGGCGATCTGGCTAAGCGGTTTCTTTTTCAGCGCCTTTGCCGGCACGGTTGCATCCTCACTGGGATGGCCGACCACCACGATCATCAGCGGCTTTTCCCATTCGGGCCGCCCGCAAGCCTCGCGCAGGAAGCCCATCGGCGAAGGCGTGTGGGTGAGCGTTGCGAGCCCCGCCTCATGCAGGGTCGCGATCAGCATGCCGCACGCGATTCCGACGCTTTCGTTGACGTAATAATTCTGCGTGCGACCGTCTTCCTCGATCCCGCCCTTGCGCTGCGCGAAGACGACAATGAGCCAGGGCGCTGTCTCGAGGAAGGGCTTGTCCTCATCGGTGCCGAGCTCTCTCAGCGCGCCGAGCCATTCCTCGCTCGCCTTGGGATCTTCACCGTCTGCGCCATAGAAGCGCCGCTCTTCCGCCTCGGCCGCCTCGCGGATCGCGCGTTTCTTCCCGGAGCTTGAGACGACCGCGAAATGCCAGGGCTGGTGATTTGCTCCATTGGGCGCGGTGCCCGCCGCCTCGATTGCCGCCTCGATCACTGCGCGCGGAACCGGCGCATCGGAGAAATAGCGACAGGTGCGCCGCTGCCTCAGCGAATCGCGCATCGCCCGCGCGCGCGCGATGCTCTCGCTCTCGGTCAGCTGCCTTGTTGCATAGGGGAGGGTTTCGTGCTCTCTCATGCCGCTTCAGACATCCTGCCGGTGCGCATGATGTTCCAGGTCGCAAGGCTGATGGCGATAACAGCGCACAGCGCAGCAAGCAGATAGGGCGCGCCGGGGAAATAGATTCCCTGATCATCGGCAAAGGCCCCGAAGGCGGCTGTCATGACGAGTGGGCCGATGATCGCTGTAATGCTCATCGTGCTCGCGATGGCGCCCTGCAATTCGCCCTGCGCATCCTCGGCCACGCGCGCGCTCATCATCTGCTGCATGGCGGGAAAGACGATCCCGCCAAGGCTGCCGATGAGGATGCCGGCGATCATGTAATGGCCCGCGCCCGCAGGGGCGAAGGCGAAGAAGAGGTTGGAGGGAAACGAAATCAGGAACCCGAGTATGATCGTGCGCGCAGGTCCGATCCGCGCAATCACCTTGCCGGTCAGCCCGCCCTGGACGATCACGAGCATGATGCCGAACAGCGCCACGCTGAGCCCGATCTCGAGCTCGTTCCAGCCGAACAGCAGCGTCGTGTGATAGGCCCAGACCGACTGGTGCGATTGCGCGGCAAGCTGCATGAAGAACAGGACGCCCAAAAAGCCGAACACAACCGGGTTGCGCGCCATCTGGATGAGCGTGCCCAGCGGATTGGCGCGCGCCATGCGAAATGGTCGGCGGCGCTCGGGCGCGAGCGTTTCCCTGAGCAGGACATAGCCCGCCGCCGCGCCCGTCAGCGCCAGCACCGAAGCGACAACAAACGGGAAACGCACGTCAACCGTGCCCAGCAGTCCGCCGATGCCGGGACCGATGACAAAACCGCCCGCGCCCGCTGCGCCCATGATGCCGAAATACTTGCCTCGTTCTTCGGGCCCTGCAACATCTGCGATGCACGAATTGGCCGCCGCCCAGCTTGCTCCCATAATGCCGGAAAGAATGCGTCCGACAAACAGCCAGAACAGGCTCGGCGCCCACGCCATGATCGCATAGTCGATGCCGAGCATGAACACGGTCGCCAAGAGGACCGGCCTTCGCCCGAAACGATCCGAAAGCCCGCCGATGATCGGCGCGAACGTGAACTGCATTAGCGCATAGGCGAACAGCAGCCACCCGCCGATCTCGGCGGTCCGATCGAGGCTTTCCCCCGTCACTTCGCGCAGAAGGCCTGGCAGCACCGGAACGATCAGCCCGATCCCCACCATGTCGATGAACACGATCAGCGCGACGACGAACAGCGTCGAGGTTGGGGCGGGCGAGCGGGTCATCGCCTAGAGGTCAGGTCGCGCGGCTGCGGGGGCGAGGTCATGTGTCCATCCAGCCTGCAAAGAAGCTTTCATGCGCCTCGCGCAGCGCGTCAAGCGAAACGCCCAGCAGGCCATCGCCGCTGACCGTCCCGATGCGGGTGAAACCGACGAGCTCGGCCTCGGGGATTTCGGGGCCGCGGGCAAGTTCGGTGTTGAAGGCTTCGAGCCGGGCTGGCGAGACAGTGACGACATAGCGAGCCTGATCCTCGCCAAACCACCATTGTGCCGCGCTGTAATGCTCGCTCGCGCTCACCTGGGCGCCGATCCCTCCGGCGAGCGCCATCTCGGCGAGCGCGATGGCAAGTCCGCCATCGGAGAGATCGTGCACGGCATTGACGAGACCATCGCCGATCAGCTTGCGCACGATATGACCTGCACCCTTTTCCGCCGCGAGATCGACCGGAGGGCTGCGCCCCTCGTCGCGGCCCTTGATCACATCGAGCCAGAGCGATTTGCCCAGATGCGAGCGGGTGGGATCGGGTCGTGCCCAGAATTCGGGCGCTATGAGATAGATCGCATCGCCCTCGGCCTTGAAGGCGGTGGTGACCATTTTCGAGGCGTCTTCGATGAGGCCGACGCCGCCAATCGCCGGAGTGGGCAGGATCGCGCTGCCGCCGCCTGTCGCCTTGCTTTCATTGTAGAGCGAGACGTTCCCGCTCACGATCGGGAAATCGAGCGCGCGGCACGCATCGCCCATGCCTTCGAGCGCATGGACGAACTGGCTCATGATCTCGGGCCGCAGGGGATTGGCGAAATTGAGGCAATTGGTCACCGCCAGCGGGCGCGCGCCGACTGCGCACAGATTGCGCCAGGCCTCGGCGATCGCCTGCTTGCCGCCCTCATAGGGATCGGCATAGACATAGCGCGGGGTGCAATCGGTGCTCATCGCGAGCGCCTTCCCGGTGCCGTGGACCCGCACGACCGCCGCATCGCCGCCGGTCTGGAGCGTATCGGCCATGACCTGGCTGTCATATTGCTGCGCGATCCAAGCCCTCGAGGAAAGGTTGGGCGAGGCAAGCAGCGTCAGAAGATCCGCGCCCGGATCCTCGCTGTCGGGCACGTCCTGCATCGGCGCAATGCCTGCCCACTGGCTGTATTCCTCCTTCGAGAGATACGGCCGATCATATTCGGGCGCATCAGCGGCAAGCGGCCCGAGCGGGATATCGCACACGGTCTCGCCGTTCCATTCGAGCACCAGCGCACTGGTATCGGTGACTTCGCCGATAACCGCGAAATCCAGCTCCCATTTCTCGAAGATGGCCGCCGCCATGTCCTCCTTGCCGGGCTTCAGCACCATGAGCATGCGTTCCTGGCTTTCGGACAGCATCATCTCGTAGGGCGTCATGCCCTCTTCGCGGCAGGGCACCTTGTTCATGTCGAGCCGGATGCCGGCATTGCCATTGGTCGCCATCTCGACGCTCGAGGAGGTGAGGCCGGCAGCGCCCATATCCTGGATCGCGACGATCGCATCGGTCGCCATCAGTTCAAGGCAGGCCTCGATCAGCAGCTTTTCGGTAAACGGATCGCCGACCTGCACCGTCGGGCGCTTGGCTTCGGTGTCTTCCCCGAAATCGGCCGAGGCCATGGTTGCGCCGTGGATCCCGTCGCGCCCGGTCTTGGAGCCGACATAGACGATCGGATTGCCCACGCCAGTCGCCGCAGAATAGAAGATCCGGTCCGCATCCGCGATGCCCACGGTCATGGCGTTGACAAGGATGTTGCCGTCATAGGCGGGGTGAAAATTGGTCTCACCGCCCACCGTGGGCACGCCCACGCAATTGCCATAGCCCCCGATCCCGGCGACGACGCCCTGGACAAGGTGCTTCATCCTGGGATGATCGGGCCGCCCGAAGCGCAGCGCGTTCATGTTCGCAACGGGCCGCGCGCCCATGGTGAACACATCGCGCAAGATGCCGCCCACGCCGGTCGCCGCGCCCTGATAGGGCTCGATATAGGAGGGGTGGTTGTGGCTCTCCATCTTAAAGATCGCAGCGAGCTTTTGTCCGCCCGGTCCCTCGCCGATGTCGATCACGCCCGCATTCTCGCCCGGCCCGCAGATCACGTGAGGAGCCTCGGTCGGCAGCTTCTTGAGGTGAATGCGCGACGACTTGTAGGAGCAATGCTCGGACCACATGACAGAGAAGATGCCGAGCTCGAGCAGATTGGGCTCGCGGCCAAGCCCTGCAAGCACGCGCTTGTATTCTTCGCCCGAGAGCCCGTGGGACTCGACGATTTCAGGTGTGATATCGCTCATGGCGGCAGGCTCTAGGTCACCCGCCGCGCCCCGCCAAGCCCGTTTAGCTGGTCAGCCTGAGCGTTGCCCAGGTTGCCGCGGCGCTCGTGGTCCCTGTGGCAAAGGCGCCCCAGGCAATATCCATTACGCTGATCTTGGTTGCCCAGACCTTGAACACGGCCTGCGAGGTGAGATCGAAAGTCGCATAGCACAGCGCGCCGAGCAGCACGCCGTTGAGAAGCGCCGTCCCGACATCGCCGCTCATCAGCCCTGGCCGCACTGCAAACCAGAGCATGCCGAGCAGATAGAGCACATAAAATACGCCCGCTGCGCCCATGTTGAAATCCTCGGCCATGATCTCGCCGATGATGGGGCGATAGAGATTGGGCCCGGCCCAGCTCAGCCAAACGGCATCGAGCGCGCCGAAAATGACTGCCGCAATCCCGAAAGCTATCAGATAATTCACCATGCGCTTGTGTCCCATTGCGTTCGTGGCCTTGACCGCCTCGTCGGGCGCGGCCATTGCTCCGACGCATGGACGAGGCAAAAGGTTCCGCCAAGAGCGATGCCGAGATCGAGGCGATGAGCTTCGAGGAAGCGCTGCGCGCGCTCGAGACGATCGTGGATAAGCTCGAGCGCGGCGATGTGCCGCTCGATCAGTCGATTGATCTCTACGAGCGCGGCGAAAAGCTGCGCGCAGCGTGCCAGAAACGGCTCGATGCAGCGCAGGCCCGGATCGAGAAGATCGTAACCGACAAGGATGGCCAGCCAACGGGCACCGCCCCGTTTGATACGGCGGACTGAGCGATGCTGATGGGGATAGAGGGCGATATGCTCGCTGATGGCCTGAAGCGGGTGCAGCACGAGATCGACATGGTGTTCGATGCCGCGATGCCCGTGCCCGGCGATACGCGCGCGCGGCTCGTCGAAGCGATGCGCTATGCCGCAATCGCGGGGGGCAAGCGGATCCGCCCGCTGCTCGTGGTGAGCACGGCAGAGTTGTTCGGCGTGTCGCGTGACGCAGCCTTGCGGGCAGGGGCGGCAATCGAGGCAATCCATGTCTATTCGCTGATCCACGATGATCTGCCCTGCATGGACGATGACGAGCTGCGCCACGGCAAGGCAACGGTACATATCGCGTTCGACGAGGCGACCGCCGTGCTCGCGGGGGACGCGCTGCATGCGCTCGCCTTTGAGATCCTCGCCGACCCCAAGACCAGCTCCGATCCCTTCACCCGCGTCGAGCTGATCGCGACGCTCGGCTCGGCCTCGGGCATGGGCGGCATGGCGGGCGGGCAGATGATGGACATGGTCGCCGATGAGGAGGGCATTGATTATGATCTCCACACGATCACCCGGCTCCAGCAATTGAAGACCGGCGCGCTACTTGCAGCCAGCGTCGAGATGGGCGCGATCCTGGGAAAGGTGCCGCGCGAGGGGCGCGCGCATCTGCGGGCCTATGCGCGCGATATCGGCCTTGCTTTCCAGATCGCGGACGATCTGCTTGATGTCGAGGGCGATGCCGACAAGGCCGGCAAGGCGCTGCGCAAGGATGATGAGCAGGGCAAGCAGACTTTCGTGACCCTGATGGGCGCCAACAAGGCCCGCGAGCAGGCCCGCGCGCTGGTTGATCAGGCGATTGCGCATCTGGCCTGCTATGGCCGCGAGGCTGATCTGCTGCGCGCGCTCGCGCGCTTCATTGTCGAGCGCGATCGGTGAACGGGCGCACGGCCGGCATCGTGCAAGGGAAAGGCATGCCATGACACAGCGCGTCGGGATCTATCCGGGGACATTCGACCCCATCACGCTTGGCCATGCCGACATCATCCGGCGCGGCTCCAAGCTGGTTGACCGGCTGATTATCGGCGTCACCACCAATCCTTCCAAAAGCCCGATGTTCACAGCCGACGAACGCCTCGCTATCGTAGAGCGCGAAGTCGCCAATCTCGGGCTGGCAAACGTCGAGGTCACCGCGTTCAACGCGCTGCTCGTCAAGTTCGCGCAGAAGCAGGGCGCGAGCGTGCTTATTCGGGGCCTGCGGGCGGTTGCCGATTTCGAATATGAGTATCAAATGGCGGGGATGAACCAGCAGCTCGACGAGACCATCGAGACGATCTTCCTGATGGCCGATGTGGGCCTGCAGCCGATCGCGTCCAAGCTCGTCAAGGAAATTGCGCTGTTCGGCGGCGACATCACCCGATTTGTCTCCCCCCAGGTGCGCGATGATGTGCTCGCGCGCGTCGAGACGATGGGCGTCAAAGGCGATTACTGATGGCGGCGCGTGCCTTGCGTGCCGACGGCCTTTCCCGTTTCATTCATTGAAGTGTCAGCCCCCCGGGGCTAAACGCGCCTTCCAGCAAACCGAGAGGTTTCCGGTCCAGGACATGAAGTTTTTGAAAATGCGATACCCTATCCTCAAAGGCCCTGCCGCCTTTTGCCTCGCGGCGCTATGCCTTGCCGCCGCTCCGTCTGCTGCCTTGGCGCAAGATAGCGAGGCGGGCGACGACGATGCTGCGTCCGAAGAGCAAGCAGCCGCGCCCGAGCGCAAGCTCGCGTTTCAGTTCGAACAGATCAATTACGATACGAGCGAGGATCTCGACGATATCTGGGTGCTCGATCTCTCCAATGGCGAGCGGGTCAAGATCCGGCTGATGGAAGACTGGGCGCCCGAGCATGTTGCCCGGATCAAGCAGCTGACCCGGCGCGGATTTTACGACGGTGTCATCTTTCACCGCGTGATCGAGGGCTTCATGGCGCAAGGCGGCGATCCCACCGGCTCGGGCCAGGGTGGCAGCGAGCTGCCCGATCTCGAGGCAGAGTTCAATCCGATGCCGCATTTGCGCGGGACTGTCTCGATGGCGCGTGCGGCCGATGAAAACAGCGCCAACAGCCAGTTCTTCATCGTATTCTACCCGCGCTTCAGCCTCGACAAGCGCTACACCAATCTGGGCCGGGTGATCGACAACATGGACGCGGTCGACAAGATCAATCGCGGCGAACCGCCCAGCCAGCCCACCCGCATCCTGCAGGCTTCGCTTGCAAGCGACAACAAGCCGCCGCCCGCCTCGAGCGGGCCGCAGTCCGATGAGGACATCACCGCCGATCTGCTCAACGCGCCGATCGAGCAGCAATAGACCCCGGCGGTCATTTCGCCACACGGCTGCTCGATGCGCGTAGACCTGTTCGATTTCGATCTGCCCAATGAACGCATCGCGCTGCGCCCCGTGCGTCCGCGCGATGCGGCGCGCATGCTGGTCGTGCGCGGCAGCGATGGCCCGTTCGAGGATCGCGGCGTGCGCGATCTGCCCGCTCTGCTCGCGCCGGGCGATGTGCTGGTGTTCAACGATACCCGCGTGATCCCGGCCCAGCTCGAAGGGCGCCGGGAGGGCGGCGAAGCCAGGCTCGGCGCGACCTTACACAAGCGCGTGGATCTGAGGCGCTGGCAGGCCTTCGTGCGCAACGCAAAGCGCGTGAGAGAGGGCGACCGGATCGTTTTTGGAGGCGGCGTCACTGCGATTGCAGAAGGGCGCCTCAGCGATGGTTCGATCATTCTCGCCTTCGAGGGCGAGGAGCCGGTCGAGGTCCTGCTTGATCGTGCCGGGACAATGCCGCTTCCGCCCTATATCGCGAGCAAGCGCACGATCGACGAGGCGGACCGCGAGGATTATCAGACGATGTTTGCGCGCGAGGATGGCGCGGTTGCCTCGCCCACCGCTTCGCTGCATTTCACGCAAAGGCTCGTGGATGCGGTCGATGCTGCCGGGATCGGGCGCGAAATGCTCACGCTTCATGTCGGCGCGGGCACCTTCCTGCCGGTCAAGGCCGAGGACACCGAGGATCATGCGATGCACGCCGAATTCGGCCGCATCTGCGCTGCAACGGCCGAGCGCCTCAATGCCGCGCGCGCGAGCGGCGGGCGGATCATTGCGGTCGGTACCACCTCGCTGCGTCTGCTCGAAAGCGCGGCGCGCGAGGATGGCACGATTGCGGCTTTCTCGGGCGACACCGACATCTTCATCACTCCGGGCTACCGGTTCAGGGGCATCGATGGCCTGATGACCAATTTCCACCTGCCCAAATCCACGCTCATGATGCTGGTGAGCGCGCTCATGGGCCGCGAGCGGATGATGGCGGCTTATGCGCATGCAATCGAAAAGGAATACCGCTTCTATTCCTATGGCGATTCGAGCCTGCTCCTGCCCGAACGCTAAGGCTTGCATTGCGCGCTCCGCGTGCCACATGAGCAAATCGTGTCCGAGCCCATTCTCTCCATTCGCGGCCTCACCAAGGTTTACAAGGGCGGCACGCGCGCGCTCGATGGGGTCGATCTGGATATTCGCCGAGGTGAGATCTTCGCGCTGCTGGGCCCCAATGGGGCAGGCAAGACGACGCTGATCGGCGCGGTGTGCGGACTTGTGCGCCCAAGCTCGGGCACGATCCATGCCTTCGGGCTCGATCTGGCAACCGACTGGCGCGGCGCGCGCGCGCGCATCGGGCTCGTGCCGCAGGAGCTTTCGACCGACATGTTCGAGACCGTGCAGCGCGCGGTCTCCTATTCGCGCGGCTTGTTCGGCCAGCCCCCGAGCCGCGTGCGGATCGAGGAAATCCTGCGCTCGCTGAGCCTGTGGGAGAAGCGCTCGAGCCAGATCCGAGAGCTTTCGGGCGGGATGAAGCGGCGAGTCCTGATCGCCAAGGCGCTGGCACATGAGCCCGATCTGCTGTTTCTTGACGAGCCCACGGCAGGCGTCGATGTCGAATTGCGCAAGGGCATGTGGGAACAGATCGCTGCCCTGCGTGAACGCGGAACGACGATCATCCTCACAACGCATTATATCGAGGAAGCCGAAGAGATGGCGGACCGGGTCGGCATCATCCGGAACGGACGCATCCTGATGGTCGATGAAAAGTCCGCGATGATGGAGCGCATGGGGACAAGCGAGGCAGTGTTCGATCTTGCGCAGTGGCTCGGCGCACTGCCTGAAGCGCTCGCCGGTTTCCCGGTCGAACTGCGCGATGAGGGCCGGCGGCTCGTCTATCGCGGCGGCAATGGCGCGGGCAGCGGGCGCGCCGAGATCGCTCAGCTGACAAAGGCGCTGGTCAAGGCCGGGATCGATTACACCGGGATCGACATCCGCGACAGCTCGCTCGAGGATATCTTCGTCGATCTGCTTGCACGAGAGGAGCGCGCATGACCCGTTTCAATCTGCGCGGCGCGCGCGCGATCTATGTGCGCGAGATGATGCGCTCGTTTCGCACCGCCTTCCAGTCGATCCTCGCGCCCGTGCTCACGACCTCGCTCTATTTCATCGTCTTCGGCTCTGCCATCGGCAGCCGGATGGAGCCGATCGGCGGGATCGAATATTCCGCCTTCATCATTCCTGGCCTTTTGATGCTGACCCTGCTCGGCGAGACGACGAGCAATTCAAGCTTCGGGATTTACATGCCCCGGTTCACCGGCACGATCTACGAGCTGCTCTCCGCGCCTGTGGGCGTGGCCGAGACGCTGATCGGCTTTGTCGGCGCGGCGGCGACCAAGAGCCTGATTCTCGCCGCGATCATCCTTGCGACCGCAACGCTCTTTGTCGATTACCGGATCGAATATCCGCTCTATGCGCTGGGCTTCATCATCCTGGTTGCAGCGAGCTTCTCGCTGTTCGGGTTCATTCTCGGAATCTGGGCGGAGAGCTTTGAAAAGCTTGGTATTATCCCCGTCCTGATCCTCACCCCTCTGACTTTCCTTGGCGGCACGTTCTATTCGCTCGACATGCTGCCCGCGCCCTGGAAGACGCTCGCGCTGCTCAACCCGATTGCCTTTCTCGTGAGCGGGCTGCGCTGGACGTTCTACGGCAGCTCGGATGTCTCGATCGCGGTCTCGCTTGGCCTCACGCTGGCCTTTCTCGGGTTGTGCATCGGGATCATCGCGGTGATCTTCAAGACCGGATGGCGGCTGCGTGAATGAGCGGTATTTCATCGGATAATCAGACGGATCGCCCGCGTTTTTCGTTTTCGATCGAGGCGAGCGACGGGCGCGCCCGGCTCGGCACGATCGCGATGAGGCGCGGTGACATTCGCACGCCCGCCTTCATGCCGGTGGGTACGGCGGCGACGGTGAAGGCGATGAAGCCCGAAGCGGTGCGCGCGCTTGGCGCCGATATCATCCTTGGCAACACCTATCACCTGATGCTGCGCCCGGGCGCGGAGCGCATGGCGCGGCTTGGCGGCCTTCATGCCTTCATGCGGTGGGATCGCCCAATCCTCACCGATAGCGGCGGATATCAGGTGATGAGCCTCTCGGACCTGCGCAAGCTGACCGAGCAGGGCGTTGAATTCAAAAGCCATCTGGATGGCTCGAAACACATGCTCACCCCCGAACGGAGCATGGAGATCCAGCGCCTCTTGGGCTCCGATATCGTCATGGCGTTCGATGAGTGCCCGCGTGCAGACCGTCCGCGCGACGAGATCGCTGCCTCGATGGAGCTTTCGATGCGCTGGGCAAGGCGCAGCCGCGAGGGCTTCGATGCGGGCGAGGAGCATGCGGGGCGCGCGGCGCTGTTCGGCATCCAGCAGGGTGCCCTCGACGAAGACTTGCGCCGGGTTAGCGCCGAGAAACTAATCGAGATCGGGTTCGACGGTTATGCCGTTGGCGGTCTCGCAGTGGGCGAGGGACAGGAAGCAATGTTCGGCGTGCTCGATTATGCGCCCGGCCAGCTGCCCGAAGACGCCCCGCGCTATCTCATGGGCGTGGGCAAGCCCGACGATCTTGTGGGCGCTGTCGAGCGGGGGATCGACATGTTCGATTGCGTGCTGCCCACGCGCTCGGGTCGCAACGGGCAGGCCTTCACCTGGCACGGCCCCCTCAATCTGCGCAATGCGCGCTTTGCCGAAGACACCTCGCCACTTGATGCAACGTCCGATTGCGCCGCCTCGCGCGATTATTCGAAGGCCTATCTCCACCATCTCGTCAAATCGGGCGAAATTCTGGGCGCAATGCTGATAACCGAGCACAATATCGCCTTTTACCAGGCCTTGATGCAAGCCATGCGCGATGCCATTGGGGCGGGGCGAATGGCGCAATTCGCAGCCGATTTCCGGCGCACCTATCTTGGAAGTTCGTGATACATGCCCAAAGCCCCCGAAGACTGTGAAGACATGCGCGAAGTGCGCGTCGGCGTCGATGCGACCGATCGCGAGCTTGTCGCGCTGCTCGATCGGCGCTTTGGCTATATGCGTGCCGCCGCCCGGATCAAGCAGACGCGCGAAACGGTGCGCGACGAGGAGCGCAAAGCCTATGTCATCGAGCAGGCGATCAAGGATGCTCAGACGCGCGGGCTTCCCGGCGATCTGATCGCCGAGCTGTGGGAACGACTGGTCGAGGGCTCGATCGCCTACGAATTCGACGAGTGGGATCGGATCAGGGACTAGGGCTCCCGCGGCTCAGAAACCGGTCGAGCCGCAGCTCTTTCTTCCCCGGCTCGGCCTGGCGCACCGAGCGAGCCAGCTTCTGCGTCCGCGTTGCCCATTTCTCGCCATGCTTTTCAGCGCCGCCGGACTTGACCTGGCCAATCGCAAAGATCCGCACCGGCTTGAACCCGCAAAAGCCCAGCACCTGCCCTTTCCAGCGCCGGATGATCGAGTTGCCATAGGCCCATCGCAGGAAGATTGGCGGGGTATCCATGGTGATGATCACATCGGCGGAGCGGCCCGCCGTGTGGCGATCACACCACGGGTCATCTTCGTGATAAGCGAAGGTGAAGCCAGGCAGCAGCACCCGGTCGATCAGACCCTTGAGCATTGCAGGCTCGGCGCCCCACCACATCGGGAAGGCGAATGCGACATGATTTCACGCATCGAGCGCCTCGGCAAAGGCGGCAACGTCGCTCTCCCAGTCTGTGCGCTTGCGATAGCCATGCGCGAGGTTGGGGGTGAAAGCCATATCGCGCACGGCGGTGCGCGTTATCTGACAATCGGCGGACAGCGCGCGCTCGTAGATATCAAGCAGATGCTAGCAATAGCGCCCCTCATCAGGATGACCAAGGAGCAGCAGCACGTTCATTGCCACCCCCATTTGTGCGCGCTTCTTCATGCCTGCAGCGTGCGCAAAAAAAGGGCGGCCCCGCAAGGCCGCCCTTTTCCTTGTCTGCCAGTCCCGGCGCAAGCGTCGACCTCTCTCGATCTTGTGCCACGCCGACGGAGGCTCCCGCCTGCGCGGGATCTCACGGGAGGTGGCTCTAATCAGCGCGAATAGAACTCGACGACGAGGTTGGGTTCCATCGTCACCGGATAGGGCACCTCGTCGAGCTTGGGCACGCGCGTGAAGGCGACCTTGTCATTGCCTTCGGGCACGACGTAGTCGGGAATTTCCCGCTCGGGCAGGCTTTGCGCTTCGATCACGAGCGCCATTTCCTGCGCCTTCTTGCCCAGGCTGATAATATCGCCCACATCGCAGCGGCGCGAGGCGATGTTGCACTTCACGCCGTTCACATAAATATGACCATGCGAAACGATCTGGCGCGCAGCAAAGATCGTCGGTGCAAACTTGGCGCGGTAAACGATCATGTCGAGCCGACGCTCGAGCAGGCCGATGAGGTTCTGGCCGGTATCGCCCTTCATCCGCGTCGCGTCTTTGTAGGTCGAACGGAATTGCTTCTCGGTCACATCGCCGTAATAGCCCTTGAGCTTCTGCTTGGCGCGCAGCTGCAGGCCGAAATCGCTCACCTTGCCCTTGCGGCGCTGGCCGTGTTGGCCGGGGCCATAGGAACGCTTGTTGACCGGGGAATTGGGCCGACCCCAGATGTTTTCGCCCATCCGGCGGTCGAGTTTGTACTTGGCGCTCTTGCGCTTTGACATAAGTCTTGTCCTTCAAATTTGCTGGCCCCGCGCGCATCGCAGGGCATCGAACCCGGCATCGCACCGTCCGAGCCATTGCTCGAACGCGGCCACCGCTTCACCGGGGTGCGGGGCCCATTTGCGAAGGCGCGCACATAGCAGGGCGGCGCAAATAAGCAACATCCAATTGAAGCATTCAGGCCGCGCCTATTCGGGCAGGCGATCGGCGCGCTCAAGCGAGGAGAGGATCCCGCGCAAGGTGCGCACTTCCAGATGGTTCCAGCCCGGCTTGGTGAGCACGCTGCGCAAGGTTCGCCGGGTCGCTTCGGCGCGCGAGGCAGGGAGGAAATAGCCCTTGGGTTCGAGCATGGCTTCCAGATGCGCAATCAGGCCATCGAGCTCGTCCTGCGGAGCAGGGGGGAGCGCTTCGTCTTCGGCGGTGGGCTGGATCAGCGGGCCGGTCCTGGCACCCAGCTCGCGCCCGATCCGCGACCATTCATAGGCCACGAGGATCACCGCCTGCGCGAGGTTAAGCGAGCCGAATTCGGGATTGATCGGGACGGTGAGGATATGGCGGGCAAGCGCGACATCCTCGGTCTCGAGCCCCGAACGCTCCGGGCCGAACAGGATTGCATGGCGCCCGGCCTCGGCATGGATCAGCTGCGCAGCTCCATCCGCGCCAACGACAGGCTTGGTCACGCCGCGTTTCCTGACCGTGGTGGCATAGACATGGGCGCAATCGGCCACCGCTTGCGCCGTGGTTTCGAAGACGCGCGCTGTGTCGAGCACGATGTCGGCCCCTGCCGCCGCGGGGCCGGCGGAAGGATTGGGCCAGCCATCGCGTGGAGCGACAAGCCGCAGCTCGGTCAGCCCGAAATTGAGCATGGCACGCGCGGCCTTGCCGATATTCTCACCCAGTTGCGGGCGAACGAGGACGATGATCGGTCTGGTCTCGCTCATCGCCTAATCCTTCGCCGCCTCCTGCACGGTGCTCGCGAAAGCCTCGAAATCGCGCGCCTCGGAGAAATCGCGATAGACCGATGCAAACCGGATATAGGCAACGCTGTCGATCTGGCGCAGGCCTTCCATGACAAGCTCGCCAATATGCGCCGAACTCACTTCGGGTTCTCCGGCGGTCTCGAGCTGGCGCTGGATGCCCGAGATGAGCTGATCGATGCGCTCCTGCGAGACGCTGCGCTTGCGGCAGGCGAGGGCGACCGAGCGTTCGAGCTTCTCGCGATCGAATGCCTCGCGCCGCGCTTCCTTTCCGTCAGGGCCGGCCTTGAGCACGCTGACTTCGCGCAATTGCACGCGCTCGAAAGTGGTGAATCGCGCACCGCATGAAGAGCACTGGCGCCGCCGACGGATCGCAGTGCCATCTTCGGTCGGGCGCGAATCCTTCACCTGCGTCTCTTCATGTGCGCAGTATGGGCAACGCATGGGTGGCGATTATTTCTTGATGCGCTGATAAAACGCGATGCCCGCCCCGACAGCGAGACCAAGCGGCAGCGAAACCACCGGCAGCACCGCGCCCGCGACAGCGCCGATCGCAGCGCCTGTGAGCACTGGCTTGGTCGAGGGATGCTTCATGCCTTCCTTCGCCATGCCCGAAAGCTCGGTCTTTGCATCGTCAACCCAATCCTGATCTTCGTTGCTCATCGCCGCCTCACATGCCCGGATAGACGGGGAATTCGGCGCACAGCCGCGCAACCTCGCCGCGCACCTGCTCCTCGATCTGCGCGTCGCCCTCGGCGCCATTCTTTGCAAGTCCATCGACCACGCGCGCGATGAGTTCGCCGATCTTGCGGAATTCGCTCCCGCCGAAGCCGCGCGTCGTGCCCGCGGGCGTGCCAAGGCGAATACCGCTGGTAACGAAGGGCGAGCGCGTGTCGAACGGAATGCCGTTCTTGTTGCAGGTGAGCCAGGCGCGGTCGAGACCCTTCTCGGCGTCCTTGCCGGTGACGTCCTTGGCCGTGAGATCGACGAGCATCGAATGGTTGTCCGTCCCGCCGCTGACGATCCTGAGGCCATGATCCTCGAGGCTGGCGGCGAGCGCCCGGGCGTTTTCGACCACCCGGTGCGCATAGGTCTTGAATTCGGGGCTGAGCGCTTCCCTGAAGGCGACTGCCTTGGCGGCGATTACATGCATCAGCGGGCCGCCCTGAAGGCCGGGAAAGACCGCCATGTTGAGCGGCTTGGTGTATTTCTCATCGTTCCACAGGACGATCCCCGAACGCGGACCGCGCAGCGATTTGTGCGTCGTTGAGGTGACGATATCGCAATGCGGGAAGGGCGAGGGGTGCGCGCCGCCCGCGACCAGCCCCGAGATATGGCTCATGTCGCACAGCAGGATTGCGCCCACTTCGTCGGCAATATTGCGGAAGGCGGCGAAATCCCACTGGCGCGAATAGGCGGTGCCGCCGCAGATGATGAGCTTGGGCTTGTGTTCGCGCGCAGTGGCGGCAACAGCATCCATGTCGATCAGCTCATCACTCTCGGTGACGCCATAGCTGACCGGATTGAACCACTTGCCGCTCATATTGACCGGCGAGCCATGCGTGAGGTGTCCGCCCGAATTGAGATCGAGCCCCATGAAGGTATCGCCTGGCTGGAGCAGCGCGAGGAACACCGCCTGGTTCATCTGGCTCCCGCTATTAGGCTGAACATTGGCGAACTGGCAGCCAAACAGCTGCTTGGCGCGCTCGATCGCGAGTGTTTCGACAACGTCCGCATAATCACAGCCGCCATAATAGCGCTTGCCCGGATAACCTTCGGCATATTTGTTGGTGAAGACGCTGCCGGTGGCCTCAAGCACCGCTCTTGAAGCGATATTCTCGCTTGCGATGAGCTCGATCTTGTCTTGCTGGCGCTCAAGTTCCTTGCCGATCGCCGCTGCGATCTCGGGATCGGCGGTGGCAAGATCATCGTGCCAGAAGCCGTGCATGGGGCTGAGGACGTCTTTGGGTGCAGTGCTCATTGATGGGTCTCGATATGATCAGGGTCGATGGGCGGATTGCCGAGTTTGGCGACGCGGCGATGGTGGCGCCCATTGGGATTTCGCGCATCGGCAAATTCGGTTTTGAGAAAGGTGGTGATGCACGATTTCGCCATCTCGATGCCGACAAGCCGCGCGCCGAGCGCAATGCAATTGGCATTGTTGTGCTCGCGCGCGAGGGCGGCGGAAAGCGGCTCGGCAACGTTTGCGCAGCGCATTGCGGGATGACGGTTGACCGCCATCGCAATCCCGATCCCGCTGCCGCACAGGGCAATGCCAACCTCCGCCGTGCCATCGGCGATGACTTCGGCGAGTTTGTAGCCATAATCGGGATAATCGACGCTCTCGCCCGGATCAGGGCCCAGATCGGCGACCTCATGGCCTTCATCCATGAGCCACTCGGCAAGCTCGGCCTTCATGTCCGTGGCGGCGTGATCGGAAGCAATGGCGATGCGCATGCGCGATACATAGAGGCCGGACGCCTGTTTCGCCAGAGCGCACCACGCTCTTTTCGACCGCCAACGGCTCAGGTGTCGGGCGCAGCCTCGGCTTCGCTTGCCTTGTCGAGATATTCCTGCAGCCGGGCGCGCAGATCAGCCTGGGCTGGGCCAAGCAACGCGACCGATTCGTCGAGATAACGCTGATTGGCCATGGCAAACCCCTCCGCTCCGAGGATCGCCGGGCTCAGCTCGAAATAGCGCTGCCCGCTGGGCGTTTCGACGAAAGCGAGGATATCCTCGAGCTCGCCCTGCGTGAACAGCTCGGCATAAGCCTCGGTGAGCCCGTCCATGATAGCGGGGATGTGCTTGCGCAGGACCTGCTTGGAGCGCTCGGTGTATTCAAGGATCCAGGCATCGAGAATGGCCAAGGCGCCCGGATCATCATTGGGCAGCGAGGGCGCGATCGCCGATCGCATCTGGCTGACTGTCTGATCCATCGTGCCGAAAAACAGCGCCTCGCGGGTTTCCTCGGGATATCCCAGATCCACGATTTGGGCTGCGAGCGCGCGCGAGCGTGGATCGATGGCAGATGTGATGGGGCGATCGTTCCCCGTTTGCGCTGCTGCAGGATTGGCTTCCTCGCCTTGCCGGGCATGGGCCGAGGTGGGAATGAGCGTGCATGTTAGGACAGGCGCGAGGCTGAGCGCACACAGCGCCAGATTGATGCGGGAAGACATCGGGTTACCCTGAAGGGCCCGCCGGTTGATGGCAAGCTCAGCCTTGGCGCACATGGCTTTCTTGCGACCGGTGCGTCAGCGAGCGCCTAGCCCTGCGGCGGCTCGAGCTGCGCGGCGATCCAGTCCCACAAGGCGTTGATTTCCTCAGCGGCCTTGCCAGTCGGCTCGATTTCGGATGCGGTTTCGCCCTTGCCTGAGGACCGGTGAAACGCTGCTCGATCGCCGAGGTCAACCGGGCAAATCTCGAGCCCCAGCTGGCGCGCGGCCTCGCGCGCCTCCTCGGCCAGCACCGTGGCACCGGCGGGGACCGAATTGAGCACGACGAAAGCGGGCTTTTGGGCAAAGTTCACCAGATCCGCGATCGGTTCGAGTGCAGCAAGGTCGAATGCGCGCGGCTTGGTGGGCACGAGCACGATATCGGCCTGCTTGATCGCCTCACGCGCGGCGGCATCAGCATGAGGCGGCGTGTCGATCACAATGAAATCGACCCCGTTCTTCGTCGCGCTTTCGATGGTGCGAGAGAGCCGGGCAGGGGGCGCAGTCACGACCACGGGCAGGAAATCGCCGCGCCAATCCGACCAGGCAGCCGCGCTCGCCTGCGGATCGGTATCGACCACGCAAGCTTCATAGCCGACTTGCGCCGCGCGCGTCGCGATATGGACGGCAAGGGTAGTCTTTCCCGAGCCGCCCTTCTGGCTGACGATGGCGATGATTGGCATAACCTGGGTAATCCTCGCAGCCTTGATGCTGCGTTGCACCATGCCAAACCTGGAGGCCCGGTCAATCCGCCTTCATGTTTTCACCCACATTCGCGCGTGAGGCAATGCTTGCTTAGCGGCGGCCCTACTGGTCGAGGAAGGAGCGCATCTTGCGGCTGCGCGAGGGATGCTTGAGCTTCCTCAGCGCCTTCGCTTCGATCTGACGGATGCGTTCGCGCGTCACCGAGAATTGCTGGCCGACTTCCTCGAGCGTGTGATCGGTGTTCATCCCGATGCCGAAGCGCATGCGCAGCACGCGTTCTTCGCGCGGGGTCAGCGAGGCGAGCACGCGGGTGACGGTCTCCTTCAGGTTCGCCTGGATCGCGGCATCGACCGGAATGATCGCGTTCTTGTCCTCAATGAAATCGCCGAGATGCGAATCTTCCTCGTCGCCGATGGGCGTTTCGAGGCTGATCGGCTCCTTGGCGATCTTCATCACCTTGCGCACCTTTTCGAGTGGCATCGATAGGCGTGCGGCCATTTCTTCGGGCGTCGGCTCGCGGCCTTCCTCGTGGAGGAACTGGCGCGAGGTGCGCACGAGCTTGTTGATCGTCTCGATCATGTGAACCGGGATGCGGATCGTCCTTGCCTGATCGGCAATGCTGCGGGTGATCGCCTGCCGGATCCACCACGTCGCATAGGTGCTGAACTTGTAGCCGCGGCGATACTCGAACTTGTCGACCGCCTTCATGAGGCCGATATTGCCTTCCTGGATCAGGTCGAGAAATTGCAGTCCGCGATTGGTGTATTTCTTGGCGATGGAGATGACGAGGCGCAGGTTCGCCTCGACCATCTCCTTCTTGGCGATGCGCGCCTCGCGCTCGCCTTTCTGGACCATATTCACGATCCGGCGGAATTCGGGGAGCGCCATGCCGGTCTGCGCTGCAATATCGGTGATCTCGGTGCGGATGCGTTCGATTGCATCGGCTTCCTTCTCGGCGAAGGCGGCCCATTTCTTGTCCTTCTTCGCCTTCGCGAGGATCCAGGCATCATCGAGCTCATTGCCGACATAGCCGTTGAGGAAATCGATTCGCTTGATCTTGTGCCGCTCGGCCAGGCGCAGCATCTGTCCGCCAAGCGCGGTCAGCCTGCGGTTGAAGGCATAAAGGTTGTCGACGAGGAATTCGATCTTGGTCGCATGAAACTGCATGCTCTCGACCTCGGCGGTGAGCTGGTCGCCGAGATCCTCGTATTTCTTCTCCTTGGCCCTTGGAAAATCGCCGCCCGCCGCAAGCGTGTCGACACGTTCGGCCTGGAGCTTCTCGAAGGTGTTGAAAAGCTTGGTGATGCGCGCAAAGCGTTCGATCGCATCGGGCTTGAGGGCGGCTTCCATCTGCGCGAGGGAGAGCGTGTTGTCCTCCTCGTCGTCATCGTCGCGCTTGGATGAGCCTTCCTCGTCCTCGTCGTCCTCGCCTTCCTCCTTGTGATCCTCGACCTCGTCATCCTCGCGGATCGTGGGGCCGGCGGTCTCTTCGGATATCGTGCCGTCATCCTCCTCGTTCTCCTCCTCCATCTTGTCGGGTGGAGGCTCCTTGGAGAGCATTGCATCGAGATCGAGGATTTCGCGCAATTGCATGTCCTCGTTGTTGAGCGCTTCTGACCACTGGATGATGGCATGGAAGGTGATCGGGCTTTCGCACAGGCCCATGATCATCATGTCGCGGCCCGCCTCGATGCGCTTGGCGATCGCGATCTCGCCTTCGCGGCTCAGCAGTTCGACCGCGCCCATCTCGCGCAGATACATGCGCACCGGATCATCGGTGCGCTCGCCGGCGGCAGGCTTCTTGGCTGCGGCCTTGGTGTCCTTCTTGGCGTCCTTCTTGGCTTCCGGGCTATCCTCGCCGCCCGACATTTCTTCGACTTCGGCTTCCTGCTCGGCCTCGGCTTCGGCTTCCTCGTCATTCTCGACGATCTGCACGCCCATTTCGGACAACGCAGTCTGGATGTCCTCGATCTGATCGGGGCTCATCTCTCCCGAAGGCAGCGCTTCATTCAGCTCGTCATAGGTGATGTAGCCGCGCTTCTTGGCCTTGCTCATCAGCTTTTTGACCGAGGCCTCGTTGAGGTCGATCAGCGGCGCGTCTTCTTTTTCCTGGGTTTTTGCACTCGAAGCCATGAAACCTGTTAATCCATCTGCGCCTCGTCACGCAAATCCATTGCGAGCGCGGCTTTGATCTCGTTCCCTCGGGCCGCCCGGACAGCGGACCCTACCCTTAATTCGTCGACGAAGCGGCCTTTTTGCGCCCGAATGCCTTCAGGCGTTCATCGACTGCCTTGATCTGCTCGTGCAGGCGCAATTGCTCTGCAAAAGACCATTCCGGATCTTCATCAGAGCGCGCGATCGTTGCCGCCATAGCGGCTTCGAGCGCTGGTTTTTGAGCCAGCAGCGACACAGCTTCGGCCAGTTCCTCGCGCGCTTCTCCGGGGGGCGTGCCTTCTCTGAGAAAGGCGTATCGTAGATCGTCCGGTGGGGCAGGAAGGCCTTCAGCGGCGAATATGGCGTCGGCTGTGTGCAAATCAAGCGTTTCTGAGAGTTCGATAAGCGATTCGATGGCAGGTGCGGTGGATTTGTCGAGCCCGGCAAGGCCGGTGAGGGCTTCTAGATGCCGCTCAATCTCGCCCGGATGGCGCAGGAACCCGGCGCACACCGCGCCCAGCAGCGAACTGCGCTGGGTACCCGAAGCGATCGCCTGAAGCGTGCGACTGGCCTCGCGCGAGAGCCTTTGCGGCGCTGCGGCCATACCGGGGCGGGGGCGGCCACCACGCGCGTTCCAGCGCTCGCGCACCGGATAGGCGAAGGCGGAAAACCGATCGAGCAGTTCGCGCCGATAAAGCGCGCGCACATCGCCATCCTGGATCCGATTTATATGCTCCATCAATCGCGCCTTCAGCCCCGCCTTCGCCTCGGGGCTCGCAAGTGGCTGCGCATCGCGCTCGAATTGCCACAGGAAATCGAGCAGGCTTGCGGGCTCTGCGAGGATCTTGCGCATTGCCGCTGCCCCGCGCTGCTTGATCAGATCGTCGGGATCGAGCCCTTCGGGCAAGCTCACGATGCTCAGCGATCGCATCGGGCCAAGCATGGGCAGCGCGCGCTCAACAGCGCGCATCGCTGCGCGCCGCCCTGCCGCATCACCATCGAAACACAGCACCGGCACCTCGACCATGCGCCACAGCAGCTCGAGCTGCATCTCGGTGAGCGCGGTGCCGAGCGGGGCGACGGCGTCCGTGATCCCCGCTTCGGCGAGCGCGATCACATCCATATAGCCTTCGACCACGACCACGCGCCCGCTCTTGCGCGAGGCGGTGGCGGCGCGATGATGGTTGTAGAGCGTGCGGCCCTTGTCGAACAGCGGCGTATCGGGGGAATTGAGATATTTGGCGACGCCCTCGCGCGGCTCGAGGATTCGCCCGCCAAACGCGATGATGCGTCCGCGCTGATCTTGGATCGGCAGCATCACGCGCCCGCGAAACCGGTCATAGGCGGCGCCCTCATCGGTGATGATGCGCATGCCGGCCTCGGCGAGCATGGTAGGCGGCAGATGGGCGAGCGCGCTGGCAAGCGCCTGCTTGTCCCCGGGTGCAAACCCGAAGCCGAACTCGCGAACGGTTGCCTCGCTCAGGCCGCGGCTCTGCAGATATTCGCGCGCCGCGCGCCCGCCTGGCGCGTGCAGATTGCCCGCAAACCATTCCTGCGCTGCGCTCGTGACATCGACCAGCTCGGCGCGCTTCTCGGCCTTGCGCGCCGCGGCAGGATCGGGCGCCGGCACTTCCATGCCCGCTTCCTCCGCCAGCTCCTTGATGGCATCGATGAACGAAAGGCCGCGCTGTTCGATCATCCAGGTGATTGCATCGCCATGCGCGCCGCAGCCGAAGCAATGATAAAAGCCTTTTTGGTCGTTGACGTAGAAGCTCGGCGTCTTCTCGTCGTGGAACGGGCAGCATGCCTTCCATTCGCGTCCGGCACGGGTCAGCTTGGTGGTGCGCATGACCACGCTCGAAAGCGTGATACGCGCGCGCAATTCATCCTTCCATGCTCCGCTGATGGCCATGCGATATCCTGCGGCGAACCGCGCGCGCGTTCAAGCTCCCCGTGCCAAGGGTGTGGATAGGTTTATCCTCAACTGAGCGATTGCTTGACGAGGCCACTCGCCAGCTTGCCATCGAGCACCGCGCCATGCCGCGCCTTCAACTCGCCCATCACGCGGCCCATATCCGCCATCGTCTTAGCGCCCAGCTCGGCCTTGATCGTCTCGATTGCGGCCTTCGTCTCGGCCTCGCTCATCATCTGCGGCAGGAATTCCTCGATCACGGCAAGTTCGGCCTCTTCATTGGCCGCCAGCTCCTCGCGCCCGCCATCGCGGTACATTTGGATCGATTCGCGCCGCTGCTTGGCCATTTTCTGGAGCACGCTGGTGACGAGCGCATCATCGTCGATCTGTTTCCCGCTGGTGCGCTCCTCGATATCGCGATCCTTGATTTTGGCCGAAATCTGGCGCAGCGCGGCGGTGCGCTCCTTCTGCTTCGCTTTCATCGCGGTGATTGTGGCGGCTTTGATATCATCTCTGATCATGGGATCTGGGTTCGTTTGTTGTGGAAGATCGGCGTGCGAATGCTCTCTAACGCATCGTCCGGCCTGCGCCTAGCTTGACGCGCGCCGGGTCGGCCTCTAGCGCCTGAGACTTAGCACGCATCGCTGGAAACCCTCTTTTGATCGGAGCGCCTCATGGCCCCTTCCGCCGCTTATCCTGCGCAACCTTCCGGGGCGACGGGATGCCTTGTTCTGGCCGATGGCACTGTGATCTGGGGCAAGGGCTTTGGCGCGGTGGGCGAGGCGATCGGAGAGGTTTGCTTCAACACCGCGATGACGGGCTATCAGGAAGTGATGACCGATCCCTCCTATGACAGCCAGATCGTGACCTTCACTTTCCCGCATATCGGCAATGTCGGCGCAAATGAGGAAGACGTCGAATCGCGCGGACTGGGCGCGGTCGGCCTAGTGGTGCGCGAGGAAGTGACGCCCCATTCGAATTTCCGCGCGCGCGACGAGTTTGTTCAATGGTGCGCGGCAAATAGCAAGATCGGTCTATCCGGTGTCGATACGCGTGCGCTGACGCGGCGCATCAGGTCACACGGGGCGCCCGATGCCGTGATCGCGCATGATCCTGCGGGCGGGTTCGATATCGCGGCCCTGGTCGAGAAGGCGCGGGGCTGGGGCGGGCTCGAAGGCCTCGATCTTGTTCCCAATGTCTCGCGCACAGCGCGCGAGGACTGGAATGGCGGGCACTGGCAATTGGGCTTCGGCTACACGCAAGGCAAGACGCAGCGCCCGCACGTCGTGGCGATGGATTTCGGCGCGAAGGACAACATTTTCCGCAGCCTCGTTCGCGCTGGTGCCAAGGTGACGGTCGTCCCCGGGCGCGCCACGTTCGGCGAGATCATGGCGCTTGGGCCTGATGGCGTGTTTCTCTCCAACGGTCCGGGCGATCCGGCAGCGACGGGGGAATATGCGGTGCCCGTCATCCGCGCGCTGCTCGAGGCGGATGTGCCGCTGTTCGGGATCTGCCTGGGTCACCAGATGCTCTCGCTTGCAGCCGGCGCCAAGACGATCAAGATGCATCAGGGGCATCGCGGCGCGAACCATCCGGTTCAGCGCGTCGGGTTAGGGTGGGGCGAGACGAGCGGCCTCGTCGAGATCACCTCAATGAACCACGGCTTTGCGGTGGATGCGGCAAGCCTGCCCGAAAGCCTCGAACAAACCCATGTAAGCCTGTTCGACCGCACCAATTGCGGCATCGCGATCAAGGGCAAGCGCGCCTTCGGCGTGCAGTATCACCCCGAGGCGAGCCCGGGGCCGCAGGACAGTTTCTATCTGTTCGAAAAGTTCGTCGGGGGGCTGGGTTGAGGTCTCACCGTCATCTCTCTTCAATGGGAAGAGGGGCTATGGGCAAGGGCTCCTTGGAGAGCTTCGTCGCCCGGAAAGCCTTTGGCCTGGCCGCTCTTTCGGCCCTCGGAGGATCGCTCGCCGCCCAGAACCCCGCGATGACCCCGCCGCCGCTCGGCGAGTGGCCCGGTGCGGAGATCGTCGAGGGGGTGGCCTTCCAAGGCGATGGCTCGGTCACGGTCAGCCAAGGGGAAGGGGGCATCCCGGTCATCAGCTTCTGGCGCCCGATCCTGTTCAGGGAAGAAACCAGGAAGCCGATCGCTGCGCGCATGGATTGCAAGGTTGTCGCTTCCGACGGGCTGTATAGCGCGGATGCCTTCGACCCCGATGCGCTGCACGAGGCCATCGCCGAAACGCGCGAAGAGCAGGGATTCGAAGAGATAGCCCGGCTGCGCGATTTCGCCCAACATGTGAAACAGCTCGATGTCGTGAGCCGGCGCAATGATCGGCGCGAGCGGCACGTGCTTTCCTATATCCTCGTGCGCGACGGCGCGCGGCTCGTCGATATCCGTCGCAATTGCACCTTCATCTATCGCGGCGGCATCTCGCGCCCCGATGTGATCCCCTATGTCTATCGCTACACCAAGGTGAGCTTTGCCTTCGAACCGGGCGATGGCTCCACCGCCAGACAGGACAGCTGATGCCCAAACGCACCGATATTGCCTCGATCCTCGTCATTGGCGCGGGGCCGATCATCATCGGCCAGGCATGCGAGTTCGACTATTCGGGCACGCAGGCGATCAAGGCCTTGAAGGAAGAGGGCTACCGGGTGATCCTGGTGAACTCGAACCCGGCGACGATCATGACCGATCCCGAATTCGCCGATGCGACCTATATCGAGCCGATCACGCCCGAGATCGTCGCCAAGATCATCGCGAAGGAAAAACCCGATGCGCTGCTGCCGACAATGGGCGGACAGACGGCCTTGAACTGCGCGCTCAAGCTCGACGAGATGGGCGTGCTCGCCGAGCATGGCGTCGAGATGATAGGCGCGAAAGCCGAGGCGATCGACAAGGCCGAAAACCGCCAGCGCTTCCGCGAAGCGATGGATGCGATCGGGCTCGAAAGCGCGCGTTCGGGCGTTGCCAACACTCTTGAAGAAGCGCGCGCGGTGCTCGAGCGCACGGGTCTTCCCGCAATCATTCGGCCATCCTTTACGCTGGGCGGCACAGGCGGCGGGATCGCCTACAACACCCAGGAATTTGAACGCATCGTGCGCGAAGGTCTCGATGCCTCGCCCACGACCGAGGTCCTGATCGAGGAATCGCTGCTCGGCTGGAAAGAATTCGAGATGGAAGTCGTGCGCGACAAGGCGGACAACGCAATCATCATCTGTGCGATCGAGAACGTCGATCCGATGGGGGTGCATACTGGCGATTCGATCACAGTCGCGCCTGCGCTGACCCTGACCGACAAGGAATACCAGATCATGCGCTCGGCCAGCATCGCGGTCCTGCGCGAGATCGGGGTGGAGACGGGTGGCTCGAACGTCCAGTTCGCGGTCAACCCCGAGGATGGCCGACTGATCGTGATCGAGATGAACCCGCGCGTCTCGCGCTCATCGGCGCTGGCCTCGAAGGCGACCGGCTTTCCCATTGCCCGCGTCGCAGCCAAGCTCGCGGTCGGATACACGCTCGACGAGATTACCAACGAGATCACCGGCGCAACCCCCGCAAGTTTCGAGCCCACGATCGACTATGTGGTGACGAAGATCCCGCGCTTCGCGTTCGAGAAGTTCAAGGGCACGGAAGCAACGCTCTCGACTGCGATGAAATCGGTCGGCGAGGTGATGGCGATCGGGCGTAATTTCGCCGAATCGATTCAAAAGGCCCTGCGCGGGCTTGAAACGGGGCTGGACGGGTTCAACCGGGTGCCTGAGCTCGAAGGCGTTTCGCGCGAGATCATTGTCGCCTCGCTCAGCCGCCGAACACCCGACCGCATCCTCAAGGTCGCTCAGGCGTTTCGTGAGGGGCTCTTGGTCGAGGATATTCACAATGTGACCGGATATGATCCATGGTTCCTGCGCCAGATCGAGAGCATTGTCGCGGCCGAGCGCGCCGTTCAGGCCGATGGGCTGCCCAATGATGCCCACGGCTTGCGGCGGCTCAAGTCGATGGGCTTTTCCGACCAGCGCCTCGCAACGCTCGCCGTGCGATCGGTTGGCGTGAAGGGCGGTCTCGCGGAGACACAGGCAAAACGCTCGGGCCTGCTGCACGATGCCCTCCATGCGATGGCCGGGGCAACAAGCGCGCAGGAAGTGCGCGCGCTGCGCGAGAAACTGGGCGTGCTGCCTGTCTTCAAGCGGATCGACAGCTGCGCGGCCGAGTTCGAAGCGATCACCCCCTACATGTATTCGACCTACGAGGCGCCCAGTTTCGGCGAGGCGGAATGCGAGGCGGACCCGAGCGATCGCCGCAAGATCGTTATCCTGGGCGGCGGGCCCAATCGGATCGGGCAGGGGATCGAATTCGACTATTGCTGCGTCCATGCCTGCTTCGCGCTTGCCGAGGCAGGCTTCGAGACGATCATGATCAATTGCAACCCGGAGACGGTCTCAACCGATTACGACACGTCTGACCGGCTGTATTTCGAACCGCTCACCGCCGAGGACGTGATCGAGATCCTGCGCGTCGAACAGCGGTCAGGCGAGCTTGTGGGCGTGATCGTTCAGTTTGGTGGACAGACGCCGCTCAAACTGGCGCAGGCGCTCGAGGATGAGGGAATTGCGATACTCGGGACGAGCCCCGATGCGATCGATCATGCCGAGGATCGCGAGCGGTTTGCAAAGCTCGTCAACAAGCTCAAACTCACGCAGCCCGACAATGGCATCGCCTATACTCGCGATGAGGCGGCTGCGGTCGCGGCGCGGATCGGCTATCCGGTCCTCTTGCGGCCATCCTTCGTTCTGGGCGGGCGGGCGATGGAGATCGTCGATTCAGAGGCGCAACTCGATGATTACATCAAGACCGCCGTCACCGTTTCTGGCGACAGCCCGGTGCTGGTGGACCAGTATCTGCGCGATGCGGTCGAGGTCGATGTCGATGCGCTGTGCGACGGCGAAGAGGTGCGCATCGCGGGCGTCATGCAGCATATCGAAGAGGCAGGCGTCCATTCGGGCGACAGCGCCTGTACGCTGCCACCCTATTCGCTCTCGCGCGAGATCATTGCGGAAATGGAGCGGCAGACCGATGCGCTTGCGCGCGCACTCAAGGTGCGCGGTCTCATGAATGTGCAATTCGCAATCAAGGATGACGAGGTCTATCTGATCGAGGTCAACCCCCGCGCGAGCCGCACCGTTCCCTTTGTCGCCAAGGCGATCGGACAGCCCGTCGCCAAGATCGCTGCGCGTATCATGAGCGGGGAGAAGCTCGCAGATTTCGAGCCGTTCCGAAGAGATCTGCCTTACATGGCAATCAAGGAAGCGGTCTTTCCCTTCAGCCGGTTCCCCGGAGCGGATCCGATCCTCACCCCCGAGATGAAATCGACCGGGGAGGTGATGGGTATCGATACCAGTTTCGAGGCGGCCTTTCTCAAGTCCCAGATCGGGGTTGGAATGAGCCTGCCGCGCGAAGGCACCGTGTTTGTCTCGGTCAAGAATTCGGACAAGCCCGTGATCTTGCCCGCCGTGGCCGCGTTGATCGCGCAAGGGTTCAAGGTCATCGCAACCTCGGGCACGCAACTTTATCTGGCCGAGCAGGGTCTCGAGGTCGAACAGGTCAACAAGGTAGCCGAGGGTCAACCACATATTGTCGACCGGATAATCGATGGCGAGATTGCGCTGATCTTCAACACGACCGAAGGCTGGCAATCGCTGCTCGACAGCAAATCGATCCGGGCGACGGCCCTCGAGAAGAAGGTGCCCTATTACACCACGGCGACTGCATCACGCGCCGCCGCAGCCGCGATTGAGGCCATTACGCCGAGCGATCTTGCAGTCCGATCGCTACAGGACTACTATAGTCGGTGAACAACGTCTGATCTCCCCACATTTCGACAGCGTTTGGTCACCCGGTTCGAGGGTGGCCGCGGTCGAAACGTCCCTTCGTCCAGGGGATTTCGGGGGCACAGCGGATTAAGAGTAGGAAGTAATTCAGATGGCGACGATGGAAAAGGTTCCGATGCTGGCAGAAGGCTATGAGCGGCTCACCACCGATCTCAAGGCCCTGCGTGAGGAACGCCCGCGGATTGTCGATGCAATCGAGGAAGCTCGCGCGCATGGCGACCTGTCGGAGAATGCGGAATACCACGCCGCGAAAGAGCGGCAGGGACAGGTCGAGGCCCAGATCTCCGAACTCGAAGACAAGATCAGCCGCGCGCAGATCATCGATCCCAAGACCCTTTCGGGCGACAAGGTGATCTTCGGTGCGACAGTTACGCTCCTCGATGAGGATGACAAGCCGATCAAGTACCAGATCGTCGGCCAGACCGAGGCGGACGCGGGCAAGGGCCGGATCAGCTATTCCTCTCCGCTCGCGCGCGCGATGATCGGCAAGCAGGTTGGCGACGAGATCGAGGTGACCGTCCCTGCAGGCGACAAGTTCTATCTTGTCGACAAGATAGAATTCATCTGATTGGCGGTCTGGCTCGGTGCGTCGATAAATCGCGGCGCGCCGATCGCCCAGATCACTGCGCAGCTCAATCCAGCGTCTTTTCCATGGCGTAGTTGTGGATGGGCACCTGCCTGCCAGCATATTCGATTACGAAGTCGCGGCGTTCGATCAGGTCATATCCTGCGCGTTCGAACGCCGGGCGCGCCAATTCGCTCGCCTCTGTGTAGAGGTGGCTTACCCGGTTGGCGCGGGCATGCTGCTCGGCATGGACAAGCAGCTGGACCGCGAGGCCCTGGCGTATGTGATCAGGGTGATTGAACAGCCGGTCGAGGTGCCCGTCGGGTTCGAGCAACGCATATCCGACAGGCTCATCTTGCGTGTCAGCGGCAACGATGATCGCAGCGCCTTGTGCGATGCGGCGGCGATACATTGCGCTGCCTTCATGCTTGCTGGCCCAAGCCTCGACCTGCTGACTGGAGTAGCAATCCGGCCCGAGTGTACGGATCGCGGCAAGCGTAATCTCGCTGAGCTTTTCGGCATCGCTCGAGCGGAAGGGACGGATGAGATAGGCCACGCAGATATTGGCGGCGCCCGGAATGAACCGGGCCTCAGGCCTCGGGGGTGAGCAATTTGTGGATATGAACAACAACGTATTTCATCTCCGCATCATCGACCGTGCGCTGAGCCTGCGCGCGCCAGGCATCAACCGCCGCATCATAGGAGCTGAACACGCCGACGGTGTGGATGCCTTCTGGATCGACAAATTCATATCCGCGCGGATCCTTGACCCGCCCCCCCATAACAAGATGGAGACGCTGTGTCGGAGTGGCTTCTTCCATGATCGTCCTTTTTCGGCAAAATCGAGGGTTATCGCTGCGCAGCCCATAGCTAAGCCCTCGCGTGCTGCAAGCGTTGTGGTGAAGCTGGCGGTACTTGCCTTGTGGCGCAAAGCCTGGATCAGCCGGTCAGCCGATCGGCGACCGAACGCACGGCACGCGTTGCCCGGCGGCGGGTGCGGGCGCTCATCGCGCGGGCATTGTCAGCGGCGGTTCCGGCGGCATATTCGGCTCGCGCCGGACTCTTCTGCCTGCTGCTACTGCACTGTCCGAGAAATCTTCGGCCGCTTCCTGCCCGGCCTTGGCCGAACTGAGCGCTTCGTCGATCAAGGCTGCGCCATAGGTCACGAGCGTATCAGCCACCATTGTGCCCAGCGCCGCGCTGCGCTTTTTGGCGGCTTTTCCGACTGTGTTTGCAGTCCCCCCGATTGCGCTCGAGGCGGCGCCCTTGGCGGCGTTCGCCGCCCCGGTCGCTGCACTCGCAGCCGCCTTGCGACCAGGCTTGGTCAGCAAACCGATCAGCAGGCCAACGGCAATCGCGCCGCCGATGACAGTAAGCGGGTTTTCCTTGGTGTAGCGGCTTGCCGCCTGCGCACCCGCACGCGCTTCATCGGCGAGGCTGCGCTGGGCAATCCTGCGCTCATTCGCCTCGATTTTCGCTCGAAGCGCATCGCGCTTGTCGGAGTTTTCGGTATCGGACATTGTTGCCTCCATAAAATAGAGTGTTAGGTCGCTGCCGGGTTGGCCGGTTCGCCTCTCATTTCGCGATCGGACGGGCGGCCGACCTCATCAACGGGTGTAACCTCGTCAACGCTGCCGGTCTCGCATCCGGCAGGCCTATCATGCTGCGCTTCGGCAATCTGAAAGCCGAGCCATTCGAAGATCGCGCTGCGCGCGAACCAGAGCGTCAGCAAGATCGTGACCACCGCAATTGCGGGCTTGTTGGCACTGGCTTCGGCTTTCACCAGCGAGACGGCATCTTTTGCGCCCGCGTTGATCCGCCCGCCCATCCGGCGCGCGATCCGATCGGTCACGCTGCTCGAGGTGATCGATTGACGGGCGTGTGCGAGATCCTTTTTCAAGAGGGCGCGCGCGTCATTGCGCAGTTCGAGATCGGCAACGAAGCGGTCGGGTGGGGCACTCATGCGATCGCTCCGTTCTTACTCGTATCAGTGCTCTCGCTCTTGTCATACATAGCTGCAATCCGGCGGATGCGCGTGACAGCGCGCCATACGAGCAGTCCTGTCCCAACAAGCAGCACGCCAACGACGATCGCAATTGCCCACCAGATCGAAACGATCGGAGCAAGCGCCATCACAAAGCCAACCGCCGCCGCGATGATCGCGATGTGCAGCAGGACCACGGCGAGAACAAACAGAGCCAGCGCCGCCGCCGCATTGCTTCCGGTAAGCGCAATGCGGGTCTTCTGAAATATGATCTCGGCTTCGGCATAGTTTCGGGCGTTGTCGATGAGGCCCGCGACTTCGTCGATCAGCGATTCGTCAAATGCCTGGTCTTCCGGCGAGGAGACATCCTCCCCGGCCGCTTCCTGAGTGGGGTTGGCGCCGCCCTCGTTACTCGAAGGCTCGCTGCGCCGATTCACCTCTTTCTCGGGCTCAAGCACGACAATCCTTGCTCCGGTTCGTGGCCGCGCACAGCGCCGCGCACGCGGGGCCGGGGATCGGTTCAGAACGGCAGATCAGGCGCGCGGTCCCCGGAACAGGCGGGCAAGCATGAAGCCCGCAACCGCTGCGATCCCGACGGCGACGCCCGGGCTCTTGCGCACGAATTCACGCGCGTCCTCACCCAATTCGTCAACGCTTTTCGATTCGAGCCGGGCAGACGTCTCGGCCAGCGTGCGCGATGCCGATCGCGCATAGTCACCATATTGTTCGCCGAACCGCTCATCGATCCTCACAGCAGTGTCGCCGACGACTTGGCCAAGCGACGAGATGCCGTCGCTCGCCGCGGCTTTGGCATCATTCGCCAGCGTGCCAGCACGGGTCTTGGCCTTCTCGCTATAGGCGCGCGCTTCACTCATCAGGTCATCTCCTCTTGCCTTTGCGCTGTCACGCATCGCATCAGCGCGGGTTTCAGCCTCGCTGCGCAGCGCTGCGGCAGCAGCCTTGGCCTCGTCGATCGCCGCGCTAAAGCGCTCTTTCGCCTCGGTCGCTCCAGCGGCCGATTTGTTAGCAGCGCCGGTCTTGACCGGCTGCGCCTTCTGCGACTTTGCCGAGCTCTTGGGTGCAGCCCCCTTGCTTGGCGCGACCTTCTTTGCTCCCGCTCTCGCTGGAGCCTTTGACGCGCCTGCCTTGGGATCGCGCTTGGTCTCTTTTGTGGTGTTCTCGTCTGCCATGATCTGTCTTCTAACCCCTCGCTCGCGGTTTGTCTTCGGCGCAAGTGCCCAAGTGGATCAACCATGCACGCAGCGTGTTTTGCAACCCGGTCTTGCGCGGCTTGTGCGGCGCGAATAGGGGGTGCGTCAAGCAGCGCGGTGGCCGGTTTCGAACGGTGCGCCCTGTCTGACAAACACATGGGAGACGGCGCTGTTCCCGGTGTTTTATAGATATATAACACTTTGCCTTCGGAGCCAAGCATGACTGCGATTACCGACCTAGCCGCCCGCGAAATTCTCGACAGCAGAGGCAATCCGACGGTCGAAGTGGATATTCTGCTCGATGATGGCAGTTTCGGGCGCGCCGCGGTGCCATCGGGTGCTTCCACGGGGGCGCACGAGGCCGTCGAATTGCGCGATCAAGATCCGGAGCGCTACGGCGGAAAAGGCGTGCTGGGGGCCGTGGCGGCTGTCAACGGAGAGATCCGGGACTTGCTCGTGGGTGCCTTTGATGCCGAAGAGCAGCGCGATATCGATCTCGCCATGATCGCGCTAGATGATACGCAGAACAAGAGCCGCCTCGGCGCCAACGCGCTGCTTGGCGTGAGCCTTGCGGTCGCCAAGGCTGCGGCGAATGCGCGCGGGATGCCGCTCTATTCCTATATCGGGGGCGTTTCGGCGCATCTTCTGCCGGTGCCGATGATGAACATCATCAATGGCGGGGAACATGCCGACAATCCGATCGACATTCAGGAATTCATGATCATGCCGGTGGGCGCAAACACGCTTGCCGAAGGCGTGCGCTGGGGCGCCGAGGTGTTTCACACACTCAAGAAAGGTCTCGCGGCCAAGGGCCTTGCGACGAGCGTAGGCGATGAGGGCGGGTTTGCTCCGGATCTGGCCAGCACCCGCGCTGCGCTCGATTTTATCATGACCTCGATCGAACAGGCCGGCCTTGAACCTGGCGAGGACATCGTCCTGGCGCTCGATTGCGCGGCGACCGAGTTTTTCCGTGACGGCCGATATGAGATTACGGGCGAAGAGCTCAGCCTCGAACCTGCCGCAATGGCGGATTACCTCGCAAGCCTGTGTGCCGATTATCCGATCCGCTCGATCGAGGACGGGATGAGCGAGGACGATTTCGCAGGCTGGGCCGCGCTGACGCAGGCGATAGGAGACACGGTCCAGCTAGTCGGCGATGATCTCTTCGTCACTAACCCGGCGCGCCTTGCGATGGGGATCGAGCGCGGGCTCGCCAATTCGCTGCTCGTCAAAGTCAACCAGATCGGCACGCTGACCGAGACGCTCGCTGCGGTCGATATGGCGCACCGGGCGCGCTATACATCGGTCATGAGCCATCGTTCGGGCGAAACCGAGGATGCGACCATCGCCGATCTCGCGGTCGCGACGAATTGCGGGCAGATCAAGACAGGATCCCTTGCCCGCTCCGATCGGCTCGCGAAATACAATCAGCTCATCCGGATCGAGGAGGAACTTGGACTGAGCGCGGCCTATGCAGGGCGCGGGTGTTTCGGAGGCTTGAGCGCCTGAGCCGATCTTATTGAGGGGAACTGATTGCAAGACCCGCTCAGGCGCTTGCCGGGCGCTGATCGGCATGTGCGATCGCGCTGGCGAAGAACTGATCCATTGCCTGCAATCCGCCCTCGCTCAGATGAACGAGAACGCGGCGCTGATCATCGGGATCATGTTCGCGCACGACCAGATCGTGCTGTGCGAGGATCCCGAGCCAGCGCAGTCCCGTAGTGGAAGGCGCGGCAGAACCGATGCACGCGCTCGAAACCGAGACCTGCTTGCCTTCGGCATGAGCGATGTAGAGATCGAGCAGGATATCCCAGGCAGGCTCGCCAAACAGCTCAGCATTGTCGAAGATCGCGCATCTCTTGCGCCTCGAGGCATATATCTGGCGCGCATGATGGGCATAATGCTCCCGCAGATCATGCCCGCTGCGCCTACTCAGGAGAGATGGGGTTTGCTCATCGCAAGATGCCATCGGTTGCATGGGTGCGCCGTTGGAGCGGGCGGGGGAAAAGGCCGCGGCCTGCTTATCGGGTCCTATCGCAGCGGGCTGAGCAGAGCACTCTCCCGGGCTCGTGCCTGAGATATCATTGGTGTGGCCAGTGGGCCGCTCGGTGGCGACGAGCCGAGAAAGCGCAGCGAGCCTCCCGGTCCGCAACAACTCGGCAATCGCGTAAAGCTGATTTGCGACAGGCTCGAGGTTGAGAGGGCGGCTCGTCTCAAGCTGCGGGGCAAGCGCCTCGCTATTGCGAGCCCCGGGTTCGAAAACGCCGGAAATCCGCGCCTCCTGGGCGCTTGATAGAACGCCTTGCTGGATTGGCTCACAATCTCGCTCTGCACGCTTCGAAAACGGCGGCGAGGGTGTTGGCCGGGCCTGTCCTTCGGGGATGCTGGGCACCCATGGCGATACGCGCTGATTTTCCTCATCGCTCGCGGGCGCGCCCTCTTTATTCAGCGGGCTTCCACCTGAGAGATGCGCCTCGCTCACGCGGAGAACCGCTCAAGGGTCTGAGGAGGCTGCAGGTGCTTGAGCCGAAGCAGCTGTTTGTTCGCGACATAGTTCACCGCTGCCACAAGCCTACCCTCCCGCATCCTCATGCAACAATACGTCGCAGCCAGCGCGACCTGCCGACCATGCCTGCTGCGGCCTGATCGCTCGCCACGCGGGGATCAAAAGCGATCGTGTTTTGGACGATCGCCTCGCGCTCTGCGTGTCTCGATTGTATTAGCGCATGGGAGGTGGGCTGGCTTTAAGGGCCATTACGCAAGGTAATCTTGCTTAGGTCGTGGCGGAGTGTGCGGCTGTTCAGCCAAACCGCTCGCTCAGAGCCAGCATGGCGAGCGCGGCTTTGGCCGCTTCGCCCCCCTTGTCCTTCTGGGCAGGATCGGCCCGGACTAGAGCCTGCGCGTCGTTTTCTGTAGTGAGGATACCGTTACCGATCGCGATGCCGTCCATCGTCAGCGCCATGATGGCCCGCGCGCTTTCGCCTGCCACGATCTCGAAATGATAGGTCTCCCCGCGAATGACGACGCCGAGCGCGACAAATGCATCATATTCCCCGCTTTCTGCTGCAAGCGCAATCGCGCCGGGAATCTCGAGCGCCCCTGGCACAGTTAGCACTTGCGCGCTATGGCCGGCATCCTCGATTACGGCCTTGGCTCCTGCAATCAGCATGTCGTTGAGCGCTGCGTAAAACCGCGCCTCGACTATCAGGATACGGGCCATCAGTGCTGCTCCTCATGCTCGTGGTCCGGGATTTCCATGAAATCCTTGATGGTGAGTCCAAACCCTTCGAGCGCGACCAGTTCGGGGCGCGAATTGGACAACAGGATCATTTCGCCAACACCAAGATCAGCCAGGATCTGCGAGCCAATGCCGATATTGCGAATTTCCTCGTCATGCGTCCAGTCACCGCCCGCGCCGATGCGGGTCGTCAGCACGACAATAACGCCCGAACCATGCCTTCCAATGGCGCTCATCGCCCGCTGCAAGGTGTTCCGGCGCGGTCCGGGCGAGCCGAGCAGGTCATCGAAAATGGAAATCGGATGGACGCGCGCAAGCGTCGCCTGACCTTCGAGCACCCGCCCTTTCTGGAGGACATAGGCCTGATTGTTAGCCACGCGGTCGCGATAGGTGATGAGGCGCCACGAACCGCCGAAATCGCTCTCGAATGTGTCTTCGGCAATGCGTTCGACGAGGTGATCGTTGCGCATCCGGTAAGCGATCAGATCGCGGATCGTACCAATCTTGAGATCATGCAGGCGGGCAAATTCGATCAGATCATCGAGCCGGGCCATCGTGCCGTCCTCGTTCATGATCTCGCAGATCACGCCTGATGGATTGAGCCCGGCGAGCCGGGATAGATCGACCGCAGCTTCGGTATGTCCAGCGCGCACCAACGTGCCGCCATTGCGGGCGGCGAGCGGGAAGACATGGCCGGGCGTGACGATATCCTCTGCTCCCTTGGTGCTGTCGATTGCGACCGAGATCGTGCGCGCGCGGTCTGCGGCCGAGATGCCGGTGGTGACTCCTTCCTTCGCTTCGATCGAAATCGTGAATGCAGTCTTCATCGATTCCCTGTTGTTTCTGCTCATGGGCTCGAGGCCCAGTTGATCAACCCGCTTCCGATCCAGTGCCAGACAGATGAGGCCTCGGCCATATGTCGCCATGAAATTGATCGCCGCAGGCGTTGCCATTTGTGCAGGGATGATCAGATCGCCCTCATTCTCGCGATCCTCATCGTCTACCAGAATGTACATTCGCCCATTGCGCGCCTCTTCGATAATCTCCTCGATTCCGACCAGAACCGGGCGCTGGTCGTTCAGATCGAGAAAAGCCTCGAGCTTGGCGAGTGTCTCAGCGGTGGGGTTCCAGTCTTCTTCGGTGCAATCGCGCAAGGTGTTCGCATGAAGCCCCGCCGCTCGCGCCAATCCGGCTTTACTCATCCCACCTGATGTGACGAGATCGCGCACGCGTGTGATTGTGGATGTGTTCATGACGGCCCAGTATCACATTATGATGTGATATCAAGCGGATTTGTGGCCTTGCAGAATCGAATCTTTCGATGGGCCCGGTGCGATCCAGCTTAGGCTGCGGCATAAGCCGATCCGCTCTTGCTGAAGAGCAATCCAATGGCCTGAGCGCTTAGCGGTTCGCTGAACAAATAGCCCTGGACACGTTCGCAGCCGAGTTGCTCGACGAAATCATATTGGTCTGAAGTTTCGATGCCTTCCGCGATCACGGATAGATGAAGGCTCGAGCCAAGCTGGCAGATTGCCCTCACAATCGAGGCACTGCCGGAATCCTCAGGAAGCCGGTGAACGAAGCAGTGATCAATCTTGATCGAGTCGATCGGGAAGCGATGGAGATAGCTGAGCGACGAATAGCCGGTCCCGAAATCATCGAGCGAGATCCTGACGCCAAGAGCGCGAAGCTCGTCGAGCGTTTTTCGGACGACGTTGTCGTCGACCAGAAACGCGTTTTCTGTGATCTCGATTTCGAGACGCCGCGGAGCCAGCCCGGTGCGCGCGAGATGGCCAGCAATTTGCGCGGCTAGGTTGCCGCTCATGATCTGCACCGGCGAGACATTGATTGAAACGGCGAGATGGTCGGGCCAGGCAGTGGCAGCCTCGCACGCGCGGGCCATGACCATATTGCCGATCTGCCCGATCAGGCCAAGGTCTTCGGCGACCTGGACGAAATCTCCTGGCGGCACTTCGCCGCGCGTCTCGCAACTCCAGCGGACGAGCGCTTCGGCACCAGTAAACCCCCTATCACGCGTATTGAGGATCGGCTGAAAATGGACCTCGAGATCACCGTTGGACCAGGCCTTGCGCAAATCGGCTTCGAATGCGCAGCGCTCGAGCATTTGCCTCGTCAGCGAAGGATCAAACAGGCGTGGACGCCCGCGCCCCTCATGCTTGGCGCGGTAAAGCGCGAGATCGGCCTGCTGGGTGAGCGTTTCGGCATCGGCGTTGTCAGCAGCGGCCAGCGTCACGCCGATACTCGCTCCGATTTCGGCGACCTGACCTTCGAGCTCGAACGGCTTGTCGAGCGCGTCAACCATCCTCCGGGCCAGCGCGAGAGCAGTTTCGGCCTCGGCCACATTGCGCACAATCACAGCGAATTCATCGCCACCGATGCGCGCTACGATATCGCCCAGTCGCGCAGCGCTCTCAAGCCGGGTCGCGGCGCTCCTGAGCAGCAGATCACCGATCGGGTGACCGAGCGTATCGTTTATGATCTTGAAACGATCGAGATCGATCAGCAACAGGGCGAAGGGTGCGCCTTGCGAGTGAACCCTTTCGCAACTGGCAAGCAGCTGGTCCGAGAAGCTGAGGCGGTTGGCAAGGCCGGTCAGGGGATCATGGTGGGCGATCTGGCGCAGCTGGTCGCGCGCGTGGGCGTTGCCTTCTTCGACCAGATGGGCCGAGATACCCGTCCCCAAGATTAATACAGCCGCAATCGCGATTGCCGCGGCCATCGCACTGAACACCTCGCTATCAGCTCCCTGCGAGATGCCGACGATCGGTGTCACCTCGAAAGCGGCCATCCCGACGAAATGGAGCACCAATATTCCCGCCACGAGCAGCGCCGTCGCGTCTTTGGCATAGCTGCCGCCATGCCCCTGCCGCACACGATCAATCGCGAAGGACGAAAAGACTATCGCAGAAAGGATCGAGCCAGCAACATATTCGGGAAGCCAGCCGACCAGACCATCGGGGCGAAAGGCAAACATTCCCGTGTAGTGCATGGCTGAAATCGCCAGACCGATCATGCCGCCGCCGCAAAGGGCCGCCATCCATCGCCCGCGCAGCCGGGCCAGCCTGAACCCGATGGCAGTGCCGGCGGTTGCGATGAGCGCGGAAACGATCGTAAGGGTGGCATCAAACCGGACAGGCACTCCGGGTTGGTATCCAAGCATCGCGATGAAGTGTGTGGCCCAGATCGAGGACCCTGCACAAACGGCGGTTAGAAAGCACCAATGAAGCGAAGTCGCGCCAACTGAATGCAGGGCTCGCCGTGCGAGCCGGATCGTCACGAATGATCCCAGCAAGCAGACCAGCGCGGCAAGGATCACCAGGAGCGGGTTATGCTCGTATGCGAGGCAATATAAAACGCGCAAGACCGACCTTTCGTGCGCAGGCACCTACTTCGAGGCTCCTTTTCTTGCACTGAAGGCTTGCAGTTAATTTAAGCCTAGATATGTGGAAGTCTGTGTTTCAACATAATGGCTTACTCGCGAAATTGCCGTGCCGGAACTGGCCGCAGCCCTTTGGATGGAAGCCGCCGACCGTCTGTCCATGACACTCCGTCAGGAATAGCCCGGCCCGCGAAATGCACAGGCGCAAACGCAAGATCGGGCGCACGAATGATCAAAGCTTGGTTGGATTGGGCAACCCGGCATAAACTGCATCGGCATCGAAGGCGCGCTCATTCTCAATGGTCGAGAGTTTTGCAGGGCCGTCCCCTTGCGCCGTTCCGAGATCGATCTCACGATAAAAGCAGGATTGGTAGCCGACATGGCAGCTGCCTGGTCCATCGATCCGGACGTACAGGATCACGGCATCCTGATCATCGTCGATCAGCACCTTTTCGACCGTTTGGGTAAAGCCGCTGTGCTCGCCTTTGCGCCAGAGAGCCTCGCGGCTGCGGGACCAGAAGTGCGCCTGCCGGCTGCCGAGCGTCTTGCGCAGCGCCTCTTCGTTCATATAACCCAGCATCAGCACAGTCTGATCTTCGACATTGATAACGATCGCGGGCAGCAATCCATCCCGATCGAACCTCGGCGCCAGTTCATCGCCCAGCTCGACCTGCTCGACGCTTGAGCGTTCGGCGAAAATTGCTGTTGATTTTGTCAAGGCTGTGCTCCGGGGAAAATCTGTTTGGCGTTCGTTTCGAGGGCATATCGTATGGGGCCTGCAATAACTCAAGCAGCGCGTTATCAGCAGCGGCACCTGCGTTAGACAGACAATCGCCCGATTTCCAGACCGTTTTGAGCAACGCTGCGCTCGCGATTGATATCACCGGGCCCCTCTCGCCTAAAGCGAGAGGCCTCCCGCCAAAGGCTCCTTGCACGAGATATGTCGGTGATCCGAAGCACGTTTTGCGAGGTCTTTAATGGGTCACGAACCGTCCCGGAGGAATCAAAGGGATTGTGGCAAGGTTGAAGCCGTGCTGATAGGGCCGGGAGTGGGAGGAATTCATGAACGCATCAACCCCAGAACTCGTGCTTGCCGGCGGCACCGTCCACTCTCCTTCGGGCGCCGCAACAGCAGATGTGGCCGTACGCAGCGGCGTCATCGTCGGCATCGGCAGCTATCCCGATGCAGCCCGGCGGATCGATTGCACCGGCCTCGACATCTTGCCCGGCGTGATCGACTCTCAGGTGCACTTCCGCGAACCTGGCCTTGAGCACAAGGAAGACCTTGAAAGCGGGAGCAGGGCAGCCGTCATGGGCGGCATCACGGCTGTGTTCGAAATGCCCAACACCTCGCCCAATACAGACAATGCCGACAGGGTCGAGGACAAACTCAAGCGCGCGCATCACAGGATGTTTTGCGATCATGCTTTCTATGTCGGAGCAACGGGCGCGAATGCGGAAGAACTCGCCGAACTGGAAAAGATACCGGGCACAGCCGGGGTGAAGGTGTTTATGGGCGCCTCGACAGGCGATTTGCTCGTCGCCGAGGATGAGCCGCTGGCGCGTGTCCTGGCCAGCGGATCGCGGCGGGTCGCGATCCATGCTGAGGACGAGGCGCGGATGCAGGCCCGGCTTGGCGAGCGGATCGAAGGCGATCCGGCCAGCCATCCGGTCTGGCGCGACGATGAAAGCGCAATGCTGGCAACGCGGCGTATCATTGGCCTCGCCCGCGCAGCGCGCCGCCCGATCCACATCCTGCATATAAGCACACCTGCCGAATTCGAGTTCATTGCGCAGCACCGCGATATCGCCACCTGCGAGGCGACCCCGCAGCATCTGACACTGGCTGGAGAAGAGGCTTATCCCAAGCTTGGCACATTTGCCCAGATGAACCCCCCGATCCGCAGCAAGGCCCATCGCGATGGGCTGTGGCACTGGCTGCGACAGGGTGTGCCAGATGTGCTGGGCTCTGATCACGCTCCGCATACCCGCGAAGAGAAGGCCTCTACCTATCCTGCAAGCCCGAGCGGGATGCCGGGAGTCCAGACAATGCTACCCTTGATGCTCGATCATGTGGCGCATGGTCGACTGACGCTGGAACGCCTCATTGAAATGACGAGCACATCGGTGCAGCGCGTCTTCGGGCTCGTCGGTAAAGGCCGCATTGCTCCAGGCTATGACGCGGATTTCACAGTGATCGATCGCAAGGGAAGCTTCACAATTACCGAAGACTGGCTCCAAAGCCGATGCGGATGGTCGCCATTCACAGGGATGGAGTTGCAAGGCAGGGTGCTCGGCACGATCGTGCGCGGCAATGTCGCTATGTGGGAAGCCGAGCTTGCCGATGAAGCGCGCGGGGAGAAGCTGCGTTTTGCCGCAGCGCTGGCGGGCGAGTGATCCAGCGCGGCTGCTCTGACGCGGTCAATCCGTAAAAGTGGGTTTGGTTGATCGAGCCCTGCCGGAAGGTTCAGTTGCGAGGTGCCATTCGTATTTGCGTGGCCATTAGCATCTAGACACATCTTCCTGCCCTGCGCCACGAGCCTCGGGCATGGCTCTCAATAGGAGTGTCCATCGCCGTCGCCATGGTTGTGTCCAGCGCCTTCGTGTGTCGCAGCTTGCGATCCCGCCGCGCTACCGCCCATGCCATTTTCCCACCAATAGGGCCGGCGACCACCATTGCCAGTGATGACTTCCTGCATTGTCTTGGTGTCATACATCCGGCCGCCGATCATGACGCGCTCGATCTTGTCGCTATCGCGCACATTGGCGGTCGGGTCGGCGGAAAGGATCAGGAGGTCGGCAAGCTTGCCGACCTCCAGACTGCCCACGTCCTTCTCCATGCCAAGCGATTGCGCGGGGTAGATCGTAGCAGTCTTGAGCGCTTCGACGGCGCTGAAGCCACCGCGCGCAAAGCTCCATATCTCCCAATGCGCCCCGAGACCGGGTTGCTGCCCGTGCGCGCCAATCGAAACCTTGATGCCGCGATCGGAGATCTTCTTGGCCTCGCGCGCAGCATTGTCGTCCACAAAGGCCCATTCGGGCGCCTTGGTGCGTCGCGCGCTGCTCGCCAGCAACAGCTTGGGCGGCGAATGGATCATGAGCGGATGCGCGTAAACATCGGTTGCCTGACGCCAATACGGGTCTCCGGCAAGCCCGCCATAGGTGACGACCAGAGTGGGCGTGTAATTGGAGTTGGACTGGCCAAAGAATTGCAGCACGTCTTCGTAAAAAACATCGCCGGGCACATTGTGCTCGATGGTCGAATTGCCATCGGCGATAAGATTCATGTCCATGCCGAACAGCGAGCCGCCCTCGGCCACCACCAGCATGTTCTCCGCGGCCGAGGCGCGCGCAACCATCTGCCGTTGTTCGCGCCGGGGCTGGTTGTAGTTCTTGATCGAAACACCCCCTTGCGCCTTGATCCGGCGAACATGTGCGAGAGCGTCCTCGTAGCTGTCGATCCGCGCATAGACGCCGGGAGCTTTCGCCCCGTAGACAATCTCCCCGGTTGAGAAGATGCGCGGGGCGAGAAGCTTGCCCGCCTGTTGCCGCTCGGCTGAAGCGAAGATCAAGCTGGCATCGCTCGAAGGGTTATGGGTGGTTGTGGTGCCTAGTGCGAGGTCCTGGATAAGGCTCCAGTTCTGCTGCGGGACAAGTTCGTCCGTTCCGTGCGGCCCGTGATGATGTGCATCGACGAAACCAGGCATGATCACCTTGCCGCTCGCATTGACCATGACGGCGCCCTCTGGCACATCCACTTCGTCTGGCGCGCCGATGGCCACAATCCGATCGCCGTCTATGACTATCACGCCATTCTCGATGACTCCGGCATCGTCCTTGTCCAGGCCAACGGCCATCGTAAGGATCCTCGCCCCTGCGATGACCACGGTGCCCATGGGCACAGCCTTGTCGACCGTTATCGCCATCGAGATCGCGGTCTCAGGCCTTTCGTACCTATCTTCCTCGCTCGCCCCTGCAGGAGCGGAAGCGAAGAAGTCGCTGACCTGCGCCTGTTTCAATTCGGGACCGATCGACCAGTACAAGGTCTCGCCATTGCGAGCCCAGCCCATGAAATCTGCGCCTCCCTTAGAGACCATGGTGATCGGCACGGGGCCTTGGGTTTCGTTGACATCCACAGGCTTTCCGCCAGGGATCATTGGCATCGCAAAAACTTCGTAGTTCTGGCGAAAGGCGATGGTCCTGCCATCTGGCGAAATGCGGAAGTCATTGACGAGGCTACCGGTGGCGTGGGTGCGCACCTTATCGCCTTCGAGATCGGAGGACATGAGCGCAAGTTTCTCGCCCGAGCGACCAACCATGAAAAGCCGTTCGTTTGAAGCGCCAAATTGCGGGTTGGAGCCCGAACGCGTCACCATCACTGGATCGCCGCCGGCCAAGGGCTGAATATAGAGCCCGGGATTCTCCGATTGTTCCGGGGCGGTCAAATAGCCACCGCTGCGCTTTTCATAAGCGATTATTCGGCCATCGGGAGACCATGCAAGGTTGGCATAGTGGCCAGGCGAGGGTGATATCACGCTCGCGTTGGCGCCATTGGCATCGGCCACGACGATTTCGCCCAGGCCCTCATCGGTCCACCGCACAAAGGCGATCCGCGAGCCGTCGCGGCTGAATGCGGGATAGGCTTCCACTTCATCGCCGGTATCGCTCGTCAACGGCCGCGCCGCATCGCGCCCGCGCGCAGACTTGGTGTAGAGCCTGCCGAGCGCTTCGAACACGACACGGTTGCCCTCGGGCGAGAGCATGCCGAACTTGGCCATCTTTGTGGTAAAGCGTGCCGGAGCGACCTCGATCGCCGGATGCGGAGCGTCAGCAATGCCACGCGTGTCATCGATGCTGAAGGGGATCACGCCGTGGTTCGAGCCATCGCGGTCCACCCGGTTGAGCTTGCCGCCTGCCCAGAACACGATGGCGCTGCTATCGGGTGTCCAGTCCATATTGGGATAGACGCCGGTTACCGCCCAAGTTTCCTGGACATCGAGATCGAGCCCGCCGAAGATCATGCGTTCCGCGCCGCTGGTCAGATCCTTGACCCACAACTGCGAGGTATCCTTGTCTCGGCGGACAAAGGCGATTTCCTTGCCATCGGGAGAAGGCGCTGGGCGCACCGCTCCGCCATAGCCGTCGACCACAGTAGTCACTTCGCCCTTTTCAAGATCGTGGCGTTCGATCGCGAAGATGCCGGCGTTGGAATCCTGTGCATAGATGAAGGTGTTCCCGCCAGTCGTGTTGCGGGTATAATATATCGCTTTGCCATTGGGCGCGAAGACGGGCTCGCCAAGCTCCTTTTGCAGGTCTTCATTGCGGCGTTCGATCACTTGAACGCCTCCTCCGCCCGAGACGTGATAGATCCAGATTTCGCCGGTGCCGAGCGAACGCTCGGTGGTAAAGTGCTTTTTCGCGGCAATAAACCGCCCATCAGGCGACCAGGTCGGCTGGTTGAGGAGGCGGAAGCTCTCCTTGGTCAATTGGCGCTTGTCCGAACCGTCTGCGTTCATGATCCAGATGTTGTTGCCCCCTGCGCGGTCAGAGGTGAATGCAATGCGAGAGCCATCGGGCGAAAAGCGAGGGTGCACTTCCCAGGCCATGCCTTCAGCGATGCGCGCGGCCTTTCCACCCGACATCGGCACGGTGTAAATGTCGCCAAGCAAGGTGAAGGCAATCGTCTGGCCATCAGGCGAGACATCGACGTCCATCCAGGTGCCTTCTTCGGTACGGATCGGAATCTCTTCGATGGTCGCGCCCCTTGGCGCCTGGATGTCCCACTCGGAATCTGCGCCGCTCGCATTGTCGTCAGCGCATGCCGCGCTCACGCCGAGGCTTGTCAGCATGGATCCTGTAAGCAGTGCAGCCGCAAGTCGGCGAACGGTAAAGCGATGCATAGATGAAGGCTCCCCTGTCAGTCCTCTGGTCGAAGCTAGTAGGCTGGTCCTCCACTCTTGTCACGAGATTGGGATCGAATGCTCCGCCTGATCTCCCCCAACTCAGAGCGCCGCGACTCGAGTGAGGCAAGGCCTTGAGAAATTGCGCTGCGATCGAGCTGATGGGTTTTCTGGAGACGTTTCATGAGGCTTACGCATATCTCAATCCCTAGTGCTTCAGGTGGGAGAGGGGTCTTTCTTTTTGGTCAGGGTGTGACGCACTAACTTCTGATTGAGGTGGCGCGCAGCAAGTGGGAATGGGCGCGCGTTCACGCGATAGCCGCAATGGGACTTGCTGCTTTGACTGAGCGGTCAGGGAATCTCGTTTATGCTATTCTTCAACAGGCGAGGCCCCATGATCGGGTCTGAATGATCGCCCTGCCGTGACGGCTCGGCGTCCCTTATCGGGCAGAGATTGCGATCAACGCGCGCGTTCATCCACGATCAAGCCATCTGACAGCGCCCTGTGGGCGCAAAAGGACACCAAGAGACGGACGGCAAAGAACAACCGGAATCGACAGCCGGAAAATCATCTTAATTCAGATGGTTCCGCGTGGCTATGGCGGACAGGGTGGGATTCGAACCCACGAAGGGCTTGCACCCTTGCCGGTTTTCAAGACCGGTGCATTCAACCGCTCTGCCACCTGTCCGCTGGATCAAGCCGGGCTCGGCTAGCCGCGATAGCGATGGTGGACAGGGCTGTCACGCTCCTTTCGCGCGGCTTCGTCGCTCACTTGGTCGTATCCCCATTGGCTGGACGCGCGAAGTATGGAATTGAGGGCGCATGGAAATCACAATGCTCAGAGCAGCCATGACGCTGCTGTTCGCTCTGGCGGTTATGGTTCCGGGGCAGGCGCAGGTTGGCGCGCGCGACGGAATTGCGTTCGATGCCTATCTCGAGCTTCTCAAGGCAAGGGCGCGAGCGGAGGGGGTGAGTGAGACAACGCTCCAGCGCATGACAAGCGGGCTGACTGCCAATCCCCGCGTCATCAGCCTTGATCAGGGCCAGCCCGGGACAGTCACGCGGCGTGGATATCCCGATCTTGCACCGTATATTGCAACGCACGTGAATTCAGCCCGGATCGCTGACGGGCGCCGGGTCTACCGCGCACACCGGGCCAAGCTCGCTCGCATCGAACGTGAAACCGGCGTACCCGGCAAGATCATTGTCGCGATTTTCGGGCATGAGACAAGCTATGGCCGGATCAAGGGTGGCTTCGATCTTTCCCGCAGCCTTGCAACGCTCGCCTGGGAGGGGCGCCGCCGCGAGCTTTTCTCGTCTGAATGGGTTGCCTTGATGAAGGTCGCCGAACTCGGCTTTTCGCGCGATCAACTGGTGGGGAGCTATGCGGGTGCATTTGGCAATCCGCAATTCCTTCCTTCGGTCTATCTGCGACTTGCCAGCGATGGTGACGGCGATGGACGTGCAGACATTTTCGACAATCGAGCCGACACCTTTGCCTCAATCGCGGCCTATTTTCTTGATGCCGGCTGGAGACCTGGTCAGCCCTGGGGAGTGCGCGCGGCAGTTCCTGCAGGATTGGATGTCATGGCCTACAGGACCAAGCTTACGGCGCCAGTCTGCCCCCGCGTTCATGAACGCCACAGCCAATGGAAGACTGTGCGAGAATGGCGCGATCTTGGAGTTCAGCCTCAGCGTCCCCTAGATGACACAACGCTTGCCTCGCTGTTTCAACCCGACGGCCCGGGCCGCCCAGCATGGCTGCTGACAGGCAATTATCGCGCGATCCTCGAATACAATTGCTCGAATTACTATGCGATGAGCGTTGGACTTCTGGCGGATGAAATCGTGAACTGAGCCGGGCGCCTTGCTCGCAATGCCGAGGCGCTTTGCCTATGAAGGTCCGATGAAGCCGACTGTCCTGAGATTTTTCGTGAGAGGGGACGCGGCCCTCGCGGCCGCGATCCTTGCAGCGGCGCCCGTTGCGACAGCGGCGCAGACTGCGCGACTGCCTACTGTCGAACAGGCGCCCGTTGCGTTGTTGGTTGATCTGTCTAGCGATCAGGTGCTGTTTGCGCGCAACCCCGATCGCCGCTTTGTCCCAGCTTCGATCACCAAGGTCATGACACTGATGCTGGCCTTCGAAATGATGAGCGAAGGCTCGCTTTCACCTCAGCGATCGATCACTGTAAGCGACGAGATTGCCGCGGAGTGGAGCGGCGTCGGCTCAAGCATGAGGCTCGAAGCAGGAGACGTTGTCAGCGTCCATGATCTGCTGATTGCGATCGCGACCGGTTCTGCGAATGACGCATCGATCGTGCTCGCGCAAGCGTCTGCCGGTACGGTCGAGCAATGGACCACACGCATGAGGGCCAAGGCGCGCGAGATCGGGCTGGTGCAAAGCCATTTCGCAACGCCCAACGGCTGGCCCGATGAAGGTGCGACCTTTGTCACCGCGCGCGATCTGGTGACACTAGCGCGGACCATGATCACAAAGCACCCGGAAAAATACGCGACCTACATAGGTCGCAAACAAGTGAGCCATAATGGCTTTACGAGGGTCAATCGCGATCCGCTGATCGGTAGATTCGAAGGGGCCGATGGCATCAAGACCGGGTTCACCAACGAGGCAGGATACGGCTTTCTGGGTTCAGCCAAGCGTGCAGATCAACGGCTCGTCATGGTAATCGCCGGCTCCTACAGTGCTGGCGAGCGCAACCAGGCGGCCCGGGGGCTTATGGCGTGGGGCTTTACCAATTTTGAGCGCCGATCGGTCTTTGCAAAGTCTGCACGGGTTGGCTCGGCGCGAGTGCAGGATGCAAGCCAAGCCTCGATCGATCTTGTCACCGACCGAGCCGTCTTTGTGAACATTCCGCGCGATACCTCCGGCGAACTCGAACTGAGCGTCCAATATGACGGCCCATTGCGCGCCCCGATCAGCCGGGGCGAGGCCGTCGCGGTGCTCGAAATCAAGGCGCCGGGAATTGCGAGCGCGCGGGTGCCGTTGCTCGCTGCCGAGAATGTCGAGAAAGCGGGCATCTTTCAGCGCATTGCGAACGGTATCATGGGGTGGTTCTCGTGAAGGGCCGCTTGATTGCTTTCGAAGGAGGGGAGGGCGCCGGCAAATCGACGCAGGCGCGCCTTCTGGCGGAATGGATCGCGGGGCAGGGCCGATCCGTCCTGGCGACCCGCGAGCCCGGCGGGACGCCGGGGGCAGAGGCCATCCGGAACTTATTGCTCGATCCGCCGGACACACAGGGCTGGACCACCCAGGCTGAAGCACTGCTCTTTGCAGCCGCGCGCGCAGAGCATGTCGCGCGGGCAATCCGGCCCGCGCTCGAGCGAGGCAGCTGGGTCATCTGCGACCGGTTTATCGCCTCAAGTCAGGCCTATCAGGGCGGGGCAGGAGGGCTGGGCGACGAGGCGATTCGATCGCTTCACGCCATTGGCAGCGGCGGACTGCTCCCGGATCTTACGGTGCTGCTCGAAGTGAGCGAAGCGCATAGAACCGAACGGCTCGCGCAGCGCGACCAGGGAAACACCGACGCGATTGGCTCGCGCAGCGCGGCCTATCATCGCAAGGTTGCCGAACATTTTCGCAAGCTCGCCCAAGCGAATAGCGAATGTTTCGCGATTGTCGATGCGAACGGCTCTCCCGACAGCGTGCAGGATGCTGTCCGATCGTTGGTCTTGCCATATCTGGAGGCGCAGCGGACATGAATGATCGCTGGCCCAATCATGTGGGCGTCTGGCGCGAGTGGCGGGCAGCACTGAACAGCGATCGGATGCAGCACGCCTGGCTGCTCGCTGGAAAACAGGGGCTGGGCAAACGTGACTTCGCGGACGAGGCGGCGCGAGAGCTGATTGCCGCGCCTGGCGTGCGCCAACCCGCCGAGCATCCCGATATCGCCGTGCTCACGCATCTTCCCAAGGATGACAAGGAGGCCAAGAAGCGCGACGAGGGAAAGCCCTATCAGACAAAGCGCAACATTGCGGTCGACCAGATCCGCGCGATGCAGCGCAGCCTGACCACTCGGCCCACGCTCGGTTCGCGGCGAGCCATCATAATCGACCCATCCGATGACATGGAGAAAAGCGCATCCAACGCTCTGCTCAAGAGCCTTGAAGAGCCCCCTCGTGGCACCTTTTTCCTGCTTATCGCACATCGTCCCTCGCGGCTTTTGCCGACAATCCGATCGCGTTGTAGGGTCTTGCGCTTTGTCGGGCTGAGCGATGCCGAGCTTGCCTCGAAGCTGGAGAAACACGGTTATGTGGCTGATCCGGCTGTGCTGCAGGCAGCAGCGGGATCCTATGGCGCCGCCGTGCGGTTTCTCGAACAGGAGCTTGGCCCGCTGGCAAGCCTGATCGATCAACTGCTGGGTGGCGCTGACGGCGCGTTCACGGCAAAGGGCGAATTCGCTCGGCAGATCGGCCCGCGTGCCGATCGAGAGCGCCTTCAGACCATTCTCGACCTTGCCCAAACTCTTACTGCATCGCATGCGAGGACCACGGTGGATCGCGCTCGACGCGAACATCTGGTCGAGGCGCACGCAGAGCTTGTCAAACTTGCAGCGCAGGCACCGACATACAATTTTGATGCCGGGCTCCTGGGCCAGGAGATCGCCGGCTTGCTTGTGAGGGCAAGCACCGCTAGCGAGCACGCCCATGGCGCACATTGAAGAAGCGGACGAGGGCGCTCCGTTCTACATCACCACCGCGATTTCCTATCCGAATGGGCGGCCGCATATCGGCCATGCCTATGAGGCAATTGCGGCCGATGTCATTGCCCGTTTCCAGAGGCTGCTTGGCCGGCGTGTGCGGTTTCAGACAGGAACCGACGAGCATGGGCTCAAGATGGCCCGAAAGGCGGCAGAGCAATCGCGCACAGCGCGTGATCTTGCAGATGAAATGTCGTCCTATTTCAAGGAAATGTGCGATGCACTTGATGTGAAATATGATCGCTTCATCAGGACTGTAGAAGCCGATCATCACAGTGCAAGCCAGGCTATCTGGCAGCGAATGCAGGCCGCAGACGACCTGTATCTCGACCGCTATGAAGGATGGTATTCGGTTCGCGACGAGGCCTATTACGACGCGAGCGAACTGATCGACGGGGAGGGTGGGGTCAGGCTCTCGCCGCAAGGCACACCGGTGGAATGGACAATCGAGGAGAGCTGGTTCTTCCGCCTTTCAAAATACCAGGACCGCTTGCTGGGCTTGCTGCGTTCGCCCGGCTTTCTCGAACCGGCGAGCCGCCGCAACGAGATGATTGCCTTCGTCGAGCAGGGGCTGCGCGACCTCTCGGTGAGCCGGACGAGCTTCGACTGGGGCGTTCGGGTTCCCGGATCAGCTAATCATGTGATGTATGTCTGGGTCGATGCCTTGACGAACTATCTGACCGGCCTGGGTTTTCCGGAGAAGACGGCCGACATGGCGGATTTTTGGCCAGCGGATCTGCATCTCATCGGCAAGGACATTGTGCGATTTCACGCCATCTACTGGCCTGCTTTTCTCATGAGCGCCGATCTGCCCCTGCCAAAGAAGGTGTTCGGGCATGGCTTTCTGCTCGCTCGCGGGGGGGAGAAGATCAGCAAGAGCGCGGGCAATGTGATCGATCCGCTCCAGCTGGCCGATGTCTTCGGAGTGGATAATCTCCGCTACTTCCTGCTGCGCGAAGTCGCGTTCGGTCAGGATGGCAGCTATTCTGCCGAAGCGATCGTGCTGCGCTGCAATGCCGAACTCGCCAACAGTTTCGGCAATCTCGCCCAGCGCACGCTTTCGATGATCGCAAAGAACATGGACGGCATGCTCGAACTCTTTGTCGAGGATCAGGCAGACCTTGAGCTAAGGACCACTGTACTCAATGCCTGCCGCAACCAGCTGCCGCGCGAGTTTGAGGCTTTGTCCTTTTCGACCGGGATCGAGGCCTGGCTGAAGGCGGTTTATGCGTGCAATCAGTATATCGACGAACAAGCCCCTTGGACACTTCGCAAAACTGATCCGGCGCGCATGAAATCCGTCTTGTTGACCTTGTACATGGCGTTGCGCGATCTTGCGATAGCGATCCAGCCCGTCGTTCCGCAGAAGGCGACGGCCTTGCTGGACCAACTGGGTATCGAGCAGGACGAACGCACATTCGCCCATCTGGATGATCGTGACTGGTATGGGCGGCTTGTGGAGCGCGGTTTCACGGTCAGCAAACCCACTCCGCTCTTCCCGCGCCTCGAATTGTCAGAAGACGCGTTGGTGCTCTAGAAATGCTGATCGATAGCCATTGCCATCTCGAATATAAGGGTCTCGTTGAAGATCAGCTCGGGGTTCTCGCACGCGCGCGCGCAGCTGGGGTAGGCGCGTTTCTCAATATTTCGACCAGGCTTTCTGAATGGGATCAAGTTGTCGGCACCGCCATTCGCGAGGGCGATGTCTTTGCGAGCGTCGGCATTCATCCACATGAGGCCGACCGGCACGCAGATCTCGGCCGCGGCGTTCTGCTTGCTGCCACCGAGAACCCGCGTGTCATTGGGATCGGCGAGAGCGGGCTCGACTATTTCTACGAGCATTCCGAGCGCGAGACGCAAAAACGCCTCTTTCGAATGCACATCGATGTTGCTCGCGAAACCGGTCTTCCCCTGATCATTCACACGCGTGATGCCGAAGATGATACCTATCAGATCCTCGAAGAGGAAATGGCCAGGGGCGCGTTTCCCGCGTTGATCCACTGTTTCACTTCTTCTGCGCAGTTCGGGCGCAAGGTGCTTGACCTGGGGTTGACCATCTCGCTTTCTGGCATCGTCACGTTCAAGAACGCAAAATCCCTGCAGGAAACGGCCCGCGACCTGCCCGCCGATCGCATCATGGTCGAAACCGATAGCCCGTTTCTTGCACCGGTGCCGCATCGCGGTCGCCCCTGCGAACCCGCTTTTGTCGCGGATACGGCGCGTTTCGTTGCCGAATTGCGCGGGGTCGAACCCGAACGGCTCGCCGAAGAAACGACGCGCAATTTCAGCAAGCTGTTCACAAAGGCCATGCTGTGATCGGAGCATGGCTTTGAAGGTAATTGTGCTCGGCTCGGGCACATCGACTGGTGTGCCACGCGTGGGCGGGCCAAGCGGTGCGGGTGATTGGGGCCAATGCGATCCGGAGGAGCCGCGAAATCGCCGTACGAGGGTTTCCGTCCTGATCGAGAGCGACGAAGGGGCAAGGGTGCTTGTCGACACATCGTCAGATTGCAGGGCGCAATTGCTGGCAGCGCGCGTTACCCGCCTTGACGGAGTGTGCTGGACCCACGACCATGCCGATCATTGCCATGGCATCGATGATCTGCGCGTTTTGCGCTATGGCCGCGGTGGACCGATACCGGGGTATGCCTCGCCTGCAACGGTCCGCAGGCTACGCACCCGCTTCGGTTATGTCTTCGCTGGACAGGATGGCTATCCAACCATCATTAATCTCGACACGCTGGAACGCGTCAAAATGATCGCAGGCTTCGGCATTGCCTGGTGTCAGATGCCGCACGGGAGCGGCGAGACGACCGGATATCGCTTCGAAGCGGACGGCAAGTCCATCGCTTATTGTACGGATTACAGCGCGATAACCGAGGACATGATTGAACTTTGTGGGGATGTCGATGTGCTGGTGAGCGATTGTCTCAGGCGTGAACCGCACCCGACCCATGCGCATTTGGGGATGGCTCTCGAACTTGCGGAGCGAAGCGGCGCGCGCCAAACGGTGCTTAGTCATCTGGACAAGAGCATGGATTATCGCAGCCTGTCACAAGAAGTTCCCGACGATGTCCTGGTGGGCTATGATGGTCTTGAGGTCATTGCATGATGGAGACAGGCTGGGTTTCCATCGTTGCGCTTTTGGGTTGGATTGTCTTGGCAATCAGTGCGTTTGCATCCTTTCGCCTGAGTTGGAGCAAAGCGTTGCAGCTTGGCCTCGTGTGGCTGGCGATTTTTGCGGGCCTGTTTGTTCTGGCTCTGGTTGGCGGAGCGGCGCTTTGAAAGAGGGGCTCGCCGCGCATTCCATTGCCCCTTTCCTAATTAACATAATATATATTATCAATTTAGCTGATATGGCACCATGACCAGAGCCACCGACCCTCACCCTATCGAACGCCTGATCTCCATCATGGCACGGCTGCGCGATCCGGATCGTGGTTGTGAGTGGGACATTGCGCAGGATTTCAGTACTATTGCGCCATATACGATCGAGGAAGCCTATGAAGTTGCGGATGCGATCGAACGGGCGGACATGGATGATTTGCGCGATGAACTAGGCGATCTCCTGCTCCAGGTGGTGTTTCATGCGCGGATGGCTGAGGAAGTTGGAGCCTTCGATTTTACCGATGTCGTGAACGCGGTTGCGCAAAAAATGAAGGACCGGCATCCTCACATCTTTGGTGAAGAAGACGGAACAATGGGGGATATCCGTTGGGAGAATCTCAAGGCGTCCGAACGCGCAGCCAAGGGTCAGGACAGCGCAATGGACGGCATCGCCCTCGCCCTGCCTGCTTTGATGCGCGCTCAAAAACTGCAGAAACGCGCCGCACGCACCGGTTTTGACTGGCCTGAACCCAAAGGATCACAGGACAAGATTCTCGAGGAAATTGAAGAGCTGGACGCTGCAGCATCGGACGAACACAGGCTCGAGGAAGCGGGCGATCTGCTGTTCGCAGCGGTCAATTTCGTGCGAGCGCACGGCATAAACGCCGAAGATGCGCTGCGAGCCGCCAACGCCAAGTTTGAGAAGCGTTTCAGAGCCATGGAGCACCTCGCCGAGGGTCGCTTCGAGGAGCTTGATCTGGAACAGCAAGAGGTTCTTTGGCAAAGTGTAAAGAGAGGCGAATAAACCTCTTGCCAGCCTCGCTTTTGCACAATCCTATAGCGTCTGGTATTGCCCTAGCTCCTTGGGATTGAGCCGCACGGTCAGCCGGCGAAGCGGCCCCTCCTCGCCCTCACCTGCATCCTCCTCGCCCAAAACCTCACCATGCGCATGAAGCCAGGCGATCCGGCGCCCATCTGTGAGTGGAAGCGTCACTGTAAGGTCGCGCGCCTTGGCAGTCAGCAGCGCGGCAAGTCGCTCCGCGAGCCGGTCCACGCCCTCTCCGTCCGTTGCAGACATGAGCACGGCCCCCTGGCTCTCGGCCGCTTCGGCCAGCTCGCTGCGTCGATCCTTCCCAAGCAGATCGGCCTTGTTCCACACTTCCAAAACCGGCATGTGGCCTACCCCCGTTTCGGCATCGACCACGCCCAGATCGCCAAGCACCTCGATAACCTGTTTTTTTTGGGCAGAGTGCGAAGGATTGGCGATGTCCCTTACATGGCAGATGACGTCCGCCGCTGTGACTTCCTCAAGCGTCGCGCGAAAGGCGGCCACAAGCTGCGTGGGAAGATCCGAAATAAAGCCGACAGTGTCCGAAAGGATCGCCTTTTCGACACCTGGCAGGCTGATCGCGCGCATGGTTGGATCGAGCGTGGCGAAAAGCAGGTCCTGCGCCATCACATCGGCCCCGGTTATCCAGTTGAAGAGCGTCGATTTCCCGGCATTGGTGTACCCTACAAGCGCGATCACCGGCCACGGCGCGCGCTCGCGCCTCTCGCGGTGCAGGCTCCGGGTCTTGCGGACCTGCTCGAGTTCCCGGCGCAACCGGCCCATGCGGGTGCGGATCATTCGGCGGTCGGCCTCGATCTGCGTCTCGCCGGGACCACCAAGAAAGCCGTAGCCGCCCCGTTGACGCTCAAGGTGGGTCCAGCTGCGCACTAACCGGCTTTGCTGATAATCAAGATGCGCCAGTTCAACCTGCAAGCGCCCCTCTGCAGTCGCCGCGCGCTCGCCGAAAATTTCGAGGATCAGGCCTGTTCGGTCGATCACCTTGCGCTTGAACTTTTCCTCGAGATTGCGTTGCTGGATCGGGCTGAGCGCGCCATCAACGATGATGAGTTCGGCTGCGTATTGCTCACAGGCGATACGGATGTTTTCTACCTGGCCCGAACCGAACAGCGTGTTGGGCTGCACCTGGCGGATCGGGATGATCTCAGAATGCGCGATGACTACGCCAATAGCGAGAGCCAGACCCTCAGCCTCGCGCAAACGCTCGGTGCTATCAAGATCATAGCGCTGGATCCGGATATCAGGACACAGAACAAGGGCCCGCGCGCCGCGGGTGACCTCATCCATCAAATCATCATCGAAGCTCAGTCCTCATCCTCTTCGTCATATCCAGCATCCGTGAGATCGACCGGGCTTGCGGGCTGGATCGTCGACACGGCATGCTTGTAGGCAAGCTGGACGGCGCCATCGCGCTCAAGCAGCATGCAAAACAAATCGTAGGCCGCAATCCGGCCTTGCAACATGACCCCATTAACAAGAAACATTGTCACTTGCACCCCGGCAAGGGAAACATTGCCAAGAAAGACATCCTGCAACAACCGGTGCTTCTTGCTGCCAGAGCGGTTCTCGAATTGTTCGGCATCGATCGAGCTGCCGGGCATGATTGTAGAGATCGCGTGCTTGTAGACGAGTTGGGATTGCCCGTCGCGACGAAGGAGGATCGAGAAGTTATCAAACCAGGTGACAATCCCCTGCAGCTTTACGCCCTTCACTAGAAACATCGTCACCGGAATCTTGTTTTTGCGCAGCAGATTGAGAAACGCGTCTTGCAGATTGCCTTGCGAGCCCGAACGTCCCTGCCCCGAGCCGCCGCCGGGAGCATGCTCCTGAGGCGCGGCAGGCGAATTGGGACGCGGAGAGAGAGTACGCCCGTTCGACATGGCCAAAGCTCCTGTTCTTGGCGGCCGTCATTACGGTCCGCTCGGTCGATGCCCGCGTCCGATTGCGGATTACGGCATTTCCTAATGCCTGTTGCTAGGGCGCGGGGCAATGCTTGAATTTTTGTCAAGTATCATCGCTGTTTCACGATCATTCCTTGCGCACCACCTCGCGTCGTTCGGCCATCCCGAGCAGCTTGAGCTTGCGATGAAGAGCACTGCGCTCCATGCCGATAAAGGATGCGGTCTTGGAGATATTGCCGGAAAAGCGCCTGATCTGGATGGTCAAATATTCCCGCTCAAAGCTCTCGCGCGCTTCACGCAAGGGAACGCCCATCATCGCAGTCAGGCCCTGCCCCGAGGCGGCGAGCCTGCCGCCCGTAATCTCGGAAGGCAGCATGTCGGTCTCGATAGTGGTCAACCGTTCGCGCGGTGTCATGATGATCGTGCGTTCGACAAGGTTGCGCAATTGCCTGACATTGCCAGGCCAATCATAGGCTTGCAGCGCAGCCATTGTCTCTTCGGAGATCTCGGGCGCCGAAATCCCCTGTTCAGCGGCATAGCGCGTGAAGAAATGCTCGGCGAGCGCAGGGATATCGTCGCGCCGCTCGGCCAGCGAGGGAAGTTCGACCGGCACCACGTTGAGCCGATAGAATAGATCCTCGCGGAAACGCTTTTCCTCCATCTCAACTGATAGGTCGCGCGAAGTTGATGACACCACCCGCACATCGACACCGATTTGCCGTGTTCCGCCAACCCTGACAAAGCTCTGCTCGGTCAGCACGCGCAAAATGCGCGCCTGGGTGGAAAGCGGCATATCGGCAACCTCGTCGAGGTAGAGCGTTCCGCCATCGGCCAGTTCGAGAAGGCCGGGGCGCACTTGCTTGCCGTCGACTTCCTCGCCGAACAGCTCCTGTTCAAACCGCTCGGCCGTTATCCGGGCCGAGTTGACGATCACGAATGCGCTGTCAGCGCGCGTGCTCCAGCCGTGCAACAGCCTTGCAGCCACCTCTTTGCCAGCGCCTGCCGGGCCGGAAATGAGCACCCGGCTTCCGGTGTTGGCAACACGCTTCAAGGTCGCACGCACAGCGTTGATTGCGCTTGAATTTCCGGTGAATTCGCCTGATTCGCCTCCATCAGAACGAAGCCTCGAGTTTTCACGCCGCAAACGTTCAGTCTCAGTTGCCCGTTCAACGAGAAGCAGAAGGCGTTCAGCCTCGAACGGCTTCTCGATGAAGTCCATCGCTCCGCGCCCCACAGCAGATACAGCCGTATCGATATTGCCATGGCCCGAGAAGATAATCACGGGCAGCGCAGGCTCGCGCAGCTTGATCGCATCGAGCAGCTCGAGCCCGTCCATCTCGCTCCCATGCAGCCAGACATCGAGCAAGACGAGGCTCGGTCGGCGCTCATCAATCGCTTCGAGCGCGCTGGTGCTGTCTGCAGCGGTGCGACAATCATAGCCTTCATCGCCCAGAACGCCCGCCACGAGCTCGCGAATATCGCGTTCATCATCGACGATCAATATCTCAAGCGCCACTAGGGCCTCCTCTGGGTTTGTTGGGCCATTCCAATTCGGGCAGATCAAGCATCAGGCTGGCTCCGGATGATCGAGCTGGGGATCGCGCGAGAATCGCAAGGTCACACGGGTGCCTCCGCTTCGGCCGGGAGCAAAGGCCATGTCTCCGCCATGTTCATCGACAATCTTGTTGACGATTGCGAGCCCGAGCCCCGTGCCCTTCTCGCGCGTCGTCACATAGGGCTCGGTAAGGTGTTCGCGGTCCATCGTGAGCCCGATGCCGTTGTCCTCAACGACAATCCGCAGATGCTCGGCTTCGCTCACAAGGTCGACAGAAATCATGCCGGCATAAGCGCCCCTCGCCTCGCTGGAACGCGCCTCGATCGCTTCGACAGCATTCTTGAGTACATTGGTCATGGCCTGCCCGACCTGATGCCGGTCACAACGCATTTCGCGGTTATCAACCTTGCTCGCATCGACCTCGAACTCGATCCCGGCATGCGCCACTTCCTGCAGGAAGACAGCCTGGCGCACCAGATCGACAGCATCCTCGCTGCGAAAGACCGGCTTTGGCAGCCGGGCGAAAGAGGAGAATTCATCAACCATCTTGCGCAGATCGCCGACCTGCCGGATGATCGTGCTCGTCAGTTCATCGAACAGTTCGGTATCCTCATCGCCGATCAACTTGCGATAGCGCCGCTTCAACCGTTCGGTTGCAAGCTGAATTGGAGTCAAAGGGTTCTTGATTTCGTGCGCAATGCGGCGCGCCACGTCGGACCAGGCGGCCTGACGCTGATCGAGGAGCTGACGGGTAATGTCTTCAAAGGTGATGACGAAACCTTCATTGCCCGGCGCAACCTTGACCGCGAGGGTGAGCAATTCGCTGTTCCTTGCATGGGAAACGATCCCGCGCGATTTGCCTTCTCGCACCAACTGACCGATCTCGGGCGAGAGCGAGGATAGTGGCGCCCCTTCCAGATCAGCGCCAGCCTCACAGGTGGCGGCCTCACCAAGCAAGGCCTGCGCCGACGAGTTCGCCAACATGACGCGCATGTCATTATCGATCGAGATCACGCCAGCGCTGACCGATTCCAGCACGGCTTCCATGAAAGCCCTGCGATCGTCGATCTGGCGATTGGCAGAGACCAGCGCCTGGGTCTGCTTCTCCAACTGACCAGTCATTCGGTTGAAGGCGCGGTTGAGCAGACCGATTTCGTCAGCGCGCGCGCGACCTGCCACGCGCAGAGCGAAATTTCCCTGCCCCACCTTGCGAGCCGCTGCGATAAGATCGGTGAGCGGTTCGACCTGGCGATCAGCAAAGCGCAGGGCGAATAACACCGCGAGAACGACCAGAAGCAGGCTGACGACGACCAGCGCGACATTGAAGCGGAGCTGCAGGGTGCGCGCATCATTGTTTAGCGTTCCATAGGCCGTCACGATCGCCTGTGCGCTGGCCCAGGAATTGAACATGCTCTCTTCGGTGTTGCGGGCATTATAGAGATAGATGCCGCTTTGCTTGTCGATCGGAGCAATTGCGGCGATGCGCTCGGGGCTGCCCTCGACAACCACGAACTCGCCGGCATCGAGGCGCGGAAGGGCCCGCTGGCTGAACTCGATCGGACGGTTGTCCTCCATGAGGTTGAAGATGGCTGCCGTGCGCAGGCTGTCATCGCTCAGGCGCTGAAGGATGAGGCTTTCCGAAATCTTGCGCGATTGGGCCTGAAACGCATAGAAATCGGCAAAATCATTGTCGCTGAGAGCTAGGCGCTCGAGGATGACGCGCATGTCGCTGGCCATCGTGATGGTCTCGTCCTGAACGTCACGCTGGTTGGCGTCATAATAGGATTGCGCCAGCATGTTGGCGTTTTCCATCAGGCCGCGCGAATTGTCAGAAAACCAGAAATTGACCCCTGTCTGGAAAAGAAAGGCGGCAAAGCCCGCAACGAGCAGGGTCGGGATCGCAGCGACAATCGAAAAGAAAAACACGAGCCGCACATGCAACCGCGCCGTGCTGCCTGCAGCGCGCCGCAAGGCCAGCCGACGACCGCCCAGCACGAGGATTGCCATGGCCGGCAGAAGGACCGCGAGAAGCAGCAACGAGACAAGCATGGCGGGAAGCACTTCGCTCGGCCCGACCTCGCGTGAATAGGCGACATAATTGGCGCCAATCGCAAGGATCAGCGCGACGCCCGAGAGCACCTCGAGCCAGAGAAAGAGATTGATCCGCCGCGAATGCACCGCAAATCGCCGCCACCATTTTGACGCATGGCGATCCGGGCGGCGTGCTGAACCCGCTCGCGTGCCGCCAATTGAGGAAATTTGGTCCGCCTCCATCGTGGCCGAAACACAACCGATAGTGTTGCTATTATGCAAGCCGACAATGCCGCAGCTTGGCGTTTTCTGCGTCAAACCGGTCTATTATAACGGTCGGCCACCAGTTCAAAATCAGCGATACGCTTGCGCAAAGTGTTGCGGTTTATCCCCAGTAGCTTGGCAGCGCGCAGTTGGTTCCCGCCCGTCTGTGCCAGAGCATGGGTGATCAACGGCTTTTCGAACGCAGCAAGAGCGCTGTGATATAGCGTTCCGGGAGGCGGGTTTTCCAGCCTCAGCCAAGCCTTCACCGCATCCTCGAACGTCACCGGATCGGTTTCGCGAGCGAGCTCTCCTGCCAACGCCTGATCACTTAGGATGTCTTGCAAGGCAGCCTTGTCGATCCGTTCTTCTCGCGCCATCAGTGCTAATCGGTATATCACGTTGCGTAATTCGCGCACATTGCCGCGCCAGGGGCGCCCCTCGAGCTCTTCGATCGCTGTCCGGGTCAGGTGCCTGCGCGGAAGCCCTTCAGCGGCTGCCTCTGCAAGGAACTGGGCGCTTAGAACCTCGATATCCTCGCGCCGCGCGCGCAGCGGCGGCAATTCGATCGGCACCACATTGAGGCGGTAATACAGATCCTCGCGGAAAGCACCGGCATCGATCAGCGGCCCGAGATCGCGATTGGTCGCTGCGATTATGCGAACATTGACTTCGATTTCCTGTCGCCCGCCAACCCGGCGGATTCGCCCTGACTGGAGCGCACGCAGCAGTCTAGTCTGTGCCTCGGCCGGCATGTCGCCGATCTCGTCCAGGAAAAGCGTGCCCCCATTGGCCTGTTCGAACTTGCCGATGGCCTGGGCGATGGCTCCGGTGAATGCACCGCGCTCATGCCCAAAAAGTTCGCTTTCGACCAGGTTGGGCGGAATTGCTGCCGTATTGACCGCAATGAACGGACCTGTGCGCCGTGAGCCCAGCTGATGGATGGCTTCGGCGACAAGTTCCTTGCCGGTTCCGCTTTCGCCGGTGATCAGGACGGTGAGATCGTTTCGCAGCACCCGGGCGATCATGCGGTAGACACCCTGCATTGCTGCACTGCGCCCGACCAGCGGCAGCTGGTCGTCGAGATCGGCCATCTGAGCCGTTTCAGTTTGCTTCTGACCGCCAAGCGCCTGGCGCACCGCGTCGACCATTTCGTCGAGGTCGAATGGCTTGGGGAAATATTCAAAGACGTTGTTGTCGCTCGCTCTGACCGCCGTATCGAGCGTGTTTTGAGCGGAAAGGACAATGATCGGCATCGCCGGCGCCTTTGCTCGCACGGTGTTGAGGTTTGCGAGCCCATCGCCGTCTTCAAACAGCACATCGGTGACCATCAGAGCGAAGGTCTTGTCTGCCAGAGCTTCGTCGCGCGCGGCGATCGAGGCCGCGTGATGAACGGTGATGCCTTCATCTTCAAGCGCGGACATGATTACCGTTGCGATCGCGCCATCATCCTCCACGAGCAGGATGCGTGCCTGTGTTTTCTCAACCATGGGCGACGGGCAGATGTAGTCGGAAATGGGTGAGTCCTTGGCGCATGTCGCGCTCGTGGCTGATCGAGCCGTCCATATCGCGCATCAGCTTCTGAACAAGTGCAAGGCCAAGCCCCTGCCCCGCCGGCTTGGAAGAGACGAAAGGTTCAAACAGCCGGTCACGCACGGCAGGATCAATGCCTGCCCCATTGTCGCTGACGGTAATTTCAATCGGGAGCCTAATGGCTTTGCCCAGCCGCATCGCGCTAAACACGAGGCCGCTGACATAGCGCGTCTTTATTGTGACGTGGCCGTGCTGGTGCTCGCCAGCCTGCGCGCAGGCTGCATCGCGGGCATTCGAAACGAGATTGATGAGAACTTGTTCGAGCGCTTCGCGATTGGCGAGCACGGGTGGAAGCGAGGGGTCGAATTCTTCGTTTATCGTCACCTTTGCCGTTCCTGCAGCGCGCACTGTCGCGATCGCCGCGCGCACAGCCTCATGGAGATTGCAAGCCGCCGGCTCCTCGCGGGTCTTGCTGCCCAATTGCTGCATCCGGTCAATCAGGCGGGCAATGCGATCAACCTCGTCGCTGATCATCCGGGCAAGTCGCTTGTCCGCTAGCGGGAGCTTGCGCGCAGCCAGCTGCGCTGCACCCTTGATTGCGGCCAGCGGATTCTTGATTTCATGCGCCAGAACAGAAGGCGCACCCGAAACCTGGCCATCATGCGACACACCCGGCATGTCTTCTGTGCTGTTATGCACGATCGTGACCACTCGCCAACCTTGATGCCCGGCGAGGGGCGAGATGGTAAGGTTTATGAGCCGTTCGCTAACTCCCACACGAGTCAAGACATCGCGCGCAACGAGCGCGCCCTCGCCGCGCATCAATCTGCGCGAGACGCGCTGATCGAGGGGGCTGATCACCTGTTCGATCGGCTTGCCGATGATGCGTTTGACGCCCATTCCCATAAAGTCTTCCGCCGCGTGGTTGACCTGCGCAATCTGTCCCTCAGGGTCAATCAGCAGCAATGGGAACACAAGCGCTGCAATCTGCTCGCGCGCGCCGGGCCGATCCTCCAGCACACCATCCTGGCCGTCCCGCGCGTGCAATGCCATGTCGCTCGTCCCTTCGCAGATGGTCACGCAGCCGCAGCGCGGCGATGCAGGAAGGGCCCATAAAAACGGGCAATTTCGCCCAGCACCTGGCGCGGATCATCGATCGTGTTGACGAAATGACGAAACTCAGCCGATCCGTGCATGCCCTTGGTATACCACCCGAGATGCTTGCGTGCGATCTTCACTCCGACATTGGCACCATAGTGATCGAGCATCCGCTCATAATGCTCAACCAGCGTTTCATATTGCTCATCGAAGCTAGGTGTCTCAATCGATCTGCCTGTACGCCACCAGTGCATCACCTGAGCAAGCAGCCAGGGTTTGCCATATGCACCGCGCCCGATCATGAGACCATCAGCGCCCGATTGTTCGAGCGCGCTTGAGGCATCGGCGATCGTACAGATATCGCCGTTGACGATGACGGGGATCGAGACCGCTTCCTTCACGCGCGCGATGAAGGACCAGTCGGCCCGGCCCTTGTACATCTGATTACGGGTCCGGCCGTGGATGGTGATCATCTTGACCCCAAGATCCTCAGCAATGCGGGCCATTTCCGGGGCATTGAGGCTCTGGTGATCCCAACCCATGCGCATCTTCACAGTGACCGGCACATTGACCGCCTTAACCGTCGCTTCCATCAACTTGGTCGCGAGCGGGACCTCGCGCATCAAGGCGCTGCCGGCATATTGGCCGACAACTTTGCGCACTGGACAACCGAAATTGATGTCGATGATCGCAGCCCCATTGCCTTCCTGAAGCTTTGCCGCCTCTGCCATGCTAGCAGGATCGCATCCGACAAGCTGCATCGAGACAGGTTCTTCGGTACTATCCCATTGCGCTTTTTGAATCGATTGCCGTGTCTCCCTGATCGCGGCTTCACTGGCGATCATCTCGGTCACATTGAGACCGGATCCAAAGCGGCGCACCAGCGTGCGAAACGGCTTGTCGGTAACCCCGGTCATCGGAGCGAGCAGAACGGGCTCGTCGATCCGCACCGGGCCAACATGGATCGGCCTCAGGGCCGGAGGTGTGGGAAGCGCTGTCATCTTGGGGAAATGCCTAATATTTGAGCAGGTGCATAGTGGATTGCGCCTCGATCGTCCAGACCCTAACGCAGCCTCAGCCATGCGCGAATTACCCGCCCTCCCCTCGTTTGCCGCGATCATCGTTGCCGCGGGCAAGGGCCTTCGCGCAGGAGGCGATCGTCCCAAACAGTTCCGGCACTGGCGCGGGCGTCCGCTCATCGCCCATTCGGCGATTGCTCTGCGCGATGCGGGCGCATCCGAACTCGTCATCGTCGCGCCACCAGGCCTGCACGAAGAGGCGCGCGCAGCCGCGCAGGTGGGAGAGTTCGCGAGGGTCATCGATGGCGGATCGACACGGCAGGCTTCGGTGCGCGCTGGGCTGGAAGCGATTGCCGATACAGCGCCAGCTTTTGTGTTGATCCATGATGCTGCGCGGCCCGATCTGCCCCGCGCTGTCATCGCCGATCTGCTCGAAGCGCTGAAGACGCATCCCGGCGCCATTCCGGCGCTACCGGTAGTCGACAGCGTTGCTGTCTCGAGCGAAGACGGAACCATGGCCGGGCAGGCCGACCGCGAAAGCCTGCGCCGAGTACAGACCCCGCAAGCCTTTCGCTTTGCCGATATCTATGCAGCGCACCGCGCCTGGGCAGGAGAGCCGACTGCCGGAGACGATGCGCAGGTTCTAGTCGCCGACGCTGGAAATGTGGCCCTCGTGACCGGCGATGAGCGTTTGAAGAAGATAACCTTTGCGGCTGATTTCGAGGAGCCTTCGATGAATGCACCGCTACGCATTGGCCAGGGCTTTGACGTCCACCGACTCGTGGAAGGCAAAGAGCTCTGGCTGTGCGGGATCAAGCTTGATCATACGCACGGTCTCGCCGGACATTCGGATGCCGATGTCGCGCTCCATGCAATTACGGACGCGGTGCTCGGCGCGATTGGCGCTGGCGATATCGGAACGCATTTTCCGCCCGACGATCCGCAGTGGAAAGGGGCCAGATCCGGCCAGTTTCTTGAGCATGCCGCCAGGCTCGCCAGCGATACAGGATATGTGCTTGGCAATCTCGATCTTACGATCATCTGCGAGGCACCCAAGATCGGCCCCCATCGCGCTGCCATGCGCGCAGAGGTTGCGCGGCTTGTCGGTCTGGACGAAGATGCGATCAGCATCAAGGCGACCACCACCGAGAAGCTGGGTTTTACCGGACGCCGGGAAGGTATCGCAGCACAAGCTATTATTAGCCTTTATCGTGAATGACTTGTCCGGGAGATCTGAAAATGAAACGAGCTAATGCCCTTGCCCCGATCGCGGCGCTTTCGCTGGTCAGTGCGCAGGCCGCCGCTGCGCAGCAAGCTTGCATCCCGGCGACCGATCTGGCCGACACGGTCACTTATGCGGTGCCGCTCGCCTATGATGCCACGCGCTCTGCCTGCGATGCGCAGTTCAAGGCCAGCGGCTTCATGAAGAATGACGGCGTTTCCTTTGTCGATCGGTTCCGGGCCAGACAAGACACCGCCTGGCCCGCCGCGCGGCGTGTTCTGACGCTTTTTGCGACCAGCATGTCAAATGGGGAAGATGCGCCGGATCCTGCGATGAGCGAGGCGATTGCCAATATGCCCGACGATGCCTTGCGCCCCTTCGTCGACGCGCTTGCAACGCAGAAGCTCTCTGAAGAGATCAAGCCCGACACTTGCGGCAAGATCGAGCGCGTCATGTCACTGCTGAGCCCGCTACCGGTGGAGAACGTATCTGGTCTGGCCACGTTGATCGTCGAGCTGGCGGGAGTCGAAAAGCCATCCATCTGCGCATCAAAGCCTGTGGCAGGGGCGCGGGCGAAGGCCAAGCCCAAATGAGCCCCTTCCTTTTGCCTGTCGATATCGTCGAGCTTGCGGCACGGGTCGTAAACGAGAACGCAGCGGCCGGCCGGATGATCGCAACCGCTGAGAGCTGCACCGGCGGTCTTGTTGCAGGCGCCATTACCGAGATCGGCGGATCCTCGGCTGTGCTGGATCGGGGCTTTGTCACCTATTCGAACGAAGCCAAGATGGATATGCTGGGGGTTTCCTCGGATATCATCGAAACTTTCGGGGCAGTCTCGATCGCCTGTGTCTGGGCGATGGCGCAAGGCGCACTTGAGCGTTCGGGCGCTGATGTCGCGGTCGCCATCAGCGGGATTGCCGGCCCGGGCGGCGGAACACAACTAAAACCTGTGGGAACGGTCGTCTTTGCGCGCGCCTTGCGCAATGAGGCCGGTGAGCCTGAAGGGGAGCTCAAACAGTTTGATGGCGGGGATGATCCCGATTTGGTGCGCGCATCAATCCGCCATCAGGCAACCTTGTGCGCGCTCGATCTCCTCTTGCCAGGCAGCGAGCGGCAGCCGCGCGGCAAGCCTCAGGGCTGATCGACCGGCTGCGTGCCATAAAGCTCGGCAGCACGCTTTTCGAAAGCGGCGACCATCTTGCGAAACGCTCGGTCAAAATACTGTCCGGCAATCCGCTCGAACATCCGGTTCTTGAAGGTGAAATCAACCGAGAATTCGATCTCGCAGCTTTCCAGACCATACGGCCTGAAGAGCCAGCGATTGTCGAGATCGGACAAGGGCCCATCGACATAGTGCACGTTGATTTCATGCGGACGATCCTTGGTCACCCGCGAGGTGAAGCTTTCCCTGATCGATTTGAACCCTACTACCATATCGGCCAGCATCTCGGTTTCGCTGTCCCGCCGCACTCTCGTTGCGATCACCCAGGGCAGGAATTCGCGATATCGCCCGACATCGGCGACCAGATCGAACATCTGCTCCGGGGTGTAAGGCAGCTGCCGCACTTCATGGATGCCTGGCATGGTTGCGCGCTTATGCTGGCATGCGCTCGGCACGCTTGCCGAGCTTTTCCTCGCGCGCCTTCTGCATCTGGGCGAAATCATCGCCGGCATGATAGCTCGATCGCGTGAGCGGACTGGATGCGACCTGCAGGAAGCCTTTCGCCCGCGCGATCGAACCAAAGGCGGAAAATGCCTTGGGGGTTACAAACTCGGCGACCTTGGCATGTTTGGGCGTGGGCTGGAGATACTGGCCCATTGTGATGAAATCGACTTCGGCGCTGCGCATGTCGTCCATCACCTGATGGACTTCGAGGCGCTCTTCGCCAAGGCCCAGCATGATCCCCGATTTCGTGAAGATCAGCGGGTTGTGCGATTTGACCTCCTCAAGCAGCCGCAAGGACGCATAATAGCGCGCGCCAGGCCGGATCGTTGGATAAAGTCGGGGGACGGTCTCGAGATTGTGATTGAAGACATCGGGGCCTGCCTCGCAGATCGCCTCGATTGCCGGCCGCATCTTGCCGCGAAAGTCGGGAGTGAGGATCTCGATCGTCGTATCAGGCGTATTGCGGCGCAGGGCTTCGATCACCTTGACGAACTGGCCCGCCCCGCCATCGGGCAGATCATCACGGTCGACCGACGTAATCACGATGTGTTCAAGCCCAAGCTTAGCGGCGGCGACTGCGGTGTTCTCCGGTTCGAGGGGATCGACTGCCCGCGGCATCCCGGTCTTCACATTGCAGAACGCGCAGGCTCTTGTGCATACATCACCCAGGATCATGACCGTGGCGTGTTTCTTGGTCCAGCACTCGCCAATATTGGGGCAGGCCGCTTCTTCGCAAACGGTGTTCAGGTTCAATTCGCGCATCAGCTTGCGAGTTTCGTGATAGCCCTGGCTCACCGGAGCGCGAACCCTGATCCAATCAGGCTTGCGCTGGCGCGGTTGCCGAGCTTCTTCAGGGGCAGCGCTGGGCGGGTTGGCAAGATCGTTCATGATGCAGTATCTAAGCATGGGCTCAGCGGCTCGCAAGCGGTCGCGATGGCTCAGTTGATCGCCGCAGGCTTCTCTCCAGCGCGGGCGGATAATGCCTTCCTGAGCAGCGGACGCATAAATCGGTTGCTCATGCACGCGTGCTCGCCCATTTGAACAGGCATGCCAAACAGCCAAGCCGACAACATCGCTCTGCTGATCGATGCAGATAACGCCAGCCATGCGGCCATCGATCCGGTACTGACAGTCCTTGCGGAGCTTGGGCAGGTCAATATCCGGCGTGCTTATGGCAACTGGCGCAAGACAACCCTCAAAGGCTGGATCGACAAGATGCATCGCTACGGGATCGAGCCCCAGCAGCAATTCGATCTGACCAAGGGCAAGAATGCAACCGACATGAAGATGACGATCGATGCGCTCGATCTGCTCTATAGTCGCCGAGTGCACGGCTTTGGGATCATGAGTTCTGATAGCGATTTCATGCCGCTTGCCATGCGGATCCGGCAGGATGGCTTGCCGGTCTATGGGTTCGGCGGAGCAAAGACCCCGGAAGCCTTTCGCCAGGCGTGTTCGCGCTTTATCGACGTGAACAATTTGATCCGGGCGGAAAAGGCCGACAAGGAGCGCACCCGTTCGATCAAGGAGGTCCTTCCTCCACCAATCGCTGCAGCCGAACACGGCAAGATCGACGATGATCTGCTCAATCTGCTGGTCGATGCCTATAATGCCAGCAAGCGCGACGAGAACGGCTACGCAAAGCTATCCGAAGTTGGCCAGCGCGCGGGCAATCGCTCAAGTTTCGATACCCGCAATTATGGCTTTACGAGGCTGTCCGATCTGATCGAAACCATCCCCAATTTCGGAAGCGAGAGGCGCAGCAATGGAGAGGTCTGGGTCAAGCGTCTGCGTTAATCGCTTTGCCCGGCGCTGCTCTGTTCGCAAGTTTCATGGGACAGGTAGCGTCAAATGGACGCGCAAAGCTTTCATCGCCAAGCGCGCCCACTGTCGAGATTCAAGGCGAGATCATTCAGCCGAGCTGGCTTGCGTTTGAGCCGTCGCCGACGCGCTCGTTGCGCTGCTTTGAGCATCAGCATAGGCCGCCCAAAGCTTTGCGATCGGCATACGTTCGCCCGAAACCTTGGCGAAGGTTTCCGTAGCAGCCGCATAATTGCCGGTGCCGATCTGCGCGATGCCAAGGCGGGTCAGGGCTTCGTTGACATCCGCACCTGGCATACCGAGCGCCTTTTCGAAGAAGCCCGCTGCCTTGGCATACTCCCCGTAGCTCAGGAATGCATTGCCAGCAGCGACGACCGTGCGCAGGCCGGCATCGCCAGCGCTGGCATCTCGCTCGAGTGCGGGCAAATCGGCGCGGTCACCAGCGATCCGCCCTGAAGCAGTCGAGAATGCCTCGGCGACATAGGTATCGTCGCGGCCGATGACGCCCGAGGCAAAGCCCTCTTCAATCAGATCTTTAACCTCTTTGGGAAGCCGGCGGGCATCAGCAGTTTCGATGTAGAAGATGTAATCGTTCTTTTCGGTCAGCGCATCGAGCCGGCGGCTAAGACGGAGGAGATCGAGCATCTCGCCGCCGTCATAATCGTTGAGGTTGCGCGCAAGGTTGATTGCATCGCGCCAGTTGCTCGCGGAGGGGAACTCGTCGACCCACTTGATTGCTACATCATAGACCTGAGGAACGATCTCGTTCTGATATGCGACCGTGATCCCGCGGCGATACCAACGCTCGTTCACATCAAGGCCCTGCGCCCGGCGGCTATCGATCGCCTGGTTGAGATAATCGAGACCCGCAGCGTATTCCGCGTTCGAGAAATAGCTCTCCGCCATGGCAATCTGAAGGTCTTCAGGGCCGATTTCTGCGGTCGAGAAATTGGCATCGATCGCGGCCTGAAGATAGGGGCGCGCCTTTGCAAACTCGTTTTGCGCAGTCGCAAGCTGATAGGCGATGAAATTATACTGCCCGACATTCTCAGCCGGTACCTTCCCGCTCGCCAGCATGATCCCCATGCCTTCGAGCTGGACGGCCCGATCGCCGGCCTTGATGCCCGCATTGTAGACAAGTCCGCCACCGGCAAGCTTCTCATCGGGCGAATTGGCAAGCGGAATGACACTGCGCACCTGAGGAATGAGCGCGGAAGCATCGGCCCCTTCGGCATTCAGAGCCTGGTTTACCGGCTGATACGCCTCGATGAACTCCTTGGAGTATTGTGGCTTGCTCTCGTCCTCTTCCTTCTTTTCCTTCTTCTTGCGCTGGGCTTGCGCTTCAGCCGGGAATAGCGCGCCCGAAACGACAGCTGCGCCGGTTGCCAGGGCGATGGCGAGGACGAGATTAGAGGCTTGCTTGCGCAAGGTGATCGTGGTCATGGGTCAATGTCTCCCGTGGGTTTTTATTCAAAGCGTTGAAGCCAGTCGCCCCGCGGTTGCGCGGCATGGCATTGCGGCCGCGTATTTGGACGAGCGCCTCGCAATTTGCAAACCTTGGTACCCGCACTGCGCTGAACAGGCTTTGAATGAATGCGGAGGCCGAACCGGGCTGTTTTGGGACAGGCGCCTCCAAGTGTGGAAAAACAGCCCAGTGTACCTTTTATGTTCTGCGTGTTCGGTGGCGCATCGCTCTTGTGCAACCTACATGTCATGAAGCCGGACAAAACCGGGCTACTCCACAAATACTGGCACAATCGCCAGCATCGCAACTGGCAGATATCCTTTGAGCGAAGAAACTGACACCCTAGACCCCGCAGCACCTGATCCCAGAGGGAATTTCGGCCGGATCGACATCGTCGACGAAATGAAGACGAGTTATCTCGATTACGCGATGAGCGTTATCGTGAGCCGCGCGCTGCCCGATGTGCGCGATGGACTCAAGCCGGTCCACCGCCGCATTCTCTTTGCCAGCCAGGAGGGCGGTTTCGTCGCGGGTCGCCCCTATCGCAAGAGCGCCAAGATCGTCGGCGATGTGATGGGCAATTATCACCCGCACGGAGATGCCGCGATCTATGATGCGCTCGCGCGCATGACACAGGACTGGTCGATGCGTGTGCCGCTGGTCGATGGCCAGGGCAATTTTGGCTCGATGGACCCTGATCCGCCGGCCTCGATGCGTTATACCGAGGCCCGGCTCGCACGGGTTGCCAACACGCTGCTTGATGATCTCGACAAGGACACGGTCGATTTCGCAGACAATTATGATGGATCGCGCCGCGAGCCGACCGTGCTACCTGCGCGCTTTCCCAATCTGCTAGTCAACGGCGCGGGCGGCATCGCGGTCGGAATGGCGACCAATGTTCCCCCGCACAATCTGGGCGAGGTAATCGATGGCTGCCTGGCCTACATAGAGAACCCGGCGATCACCTCTGAGGAGCTGATCGAATTTATTCCTGGCCCTGACTTTCCCACTGCCCCCCTGATCCTTGGTTCAGGCGGCTCACGTTCGGCTTACACGACAGGACGCGGATCGATCATGATGCGCGCGCGCCACGAAATCGAGGAACGGCGCGGCGACAGGCGCTCGATCGTCCTCACGTCGATCCCCTATCAGGTCGGGAAATCGGGGCTTGTCGAAAAGATCGCTGATGCGGCCAAGGAAAAGCGCATCGAGGGCATTTCCGACATTCGCGACGAAAGCTCGCGCACTGGCGTGCGCGTCGTCATCGATCTAAAGCGCGATGCCTCGAGCGAAGTCGTGCTCAATCAGTTGTGGCGCTACACGCCCGCGCAATCCTCGTTCCCGGCAAACATGCTCGCGATCCGCGGTGGTCGGCCCGAAACGCTGTCATTGCGCGAAATCATCAAGAGCTTCATCGCTTTTCGCGAGGAGGTCATCACCCGACGCACCAAGTACGAGCTCAACAAGGCGCGCGAAAGAGCGCATGTTTTGCTCGGGCTCGTCGTTGCGGTCTCCAATCTCGACGAAGTCGTCGCGATGATCCGCGGCGCGGCCAACCCGGCTCAGGCCCGCGCGCGGCTGCTCGCGAAGGAATGGCCCATCGGGGATATCGCCCAATACATCAAGCTGGTGGAGGCGATCGAGGTGAGCGCCGATGAAGCCGGCGGAACCTATCGCCTGTCCGAGCGACAGGTCAAAGCAATCCTCGATCTGCGGCTCCACCGGCTGACCGCGCTTGGCCGCGACGAGATCGGGGATGAACTCAAGGAGCTGGCAACGACGATCGAAGAGCTGCTTTCGATCCTCGCCGACCGGGCCAAACTCTATGCGGTCATGCGCGAAGAGCTGGAGGAAGTGCGCGCGACCTATGCAACGCCGCGTGTATCCGAAATTGCTCCAGCATGGGATGGTCTCGACGATGAAGACCTGATCGAACGCGAGGACATGGTCGTTACAGTCACCCATGGCGGCTATATCAAGCGCACGCCGCTCGGCACGTTTCGCGCCCAGGCGCGCGGCGGCAAGGGCCGTTCCGGGATGGCCACCAAGGACGAAGACGCCGTCACCGAGCTCTTCGTCACATCGACGCACACCCCGGTCCTGTTCTTTACCAATACAGGCCGCGTCTATCGCATGAAGGTGTGGAAGTTGCCCGAGGGCGGCCCGCAAACGAGGGGTCGCCCAATGGTAAACCTTTTGCCGCTGGGAGAAGACGAACTGGTCACGAATGTCTTGCCGCTACCCGAAGACGAGGCCGAGTGGGCACGACTGAACATCGTTTTTGCCACGCATCAAGGCATGGTCCGGCGCAATTCGATGGACGCATTCACCAATATTCCCTCGAACGGCAAATATGCGATGGGGTTTGTCGAAGGCTCGGGCGATCGGTTGATCGGTGTCGAGCTACTCGATGAAAGCCAGGAGATCTTCCTCGCATCAACGACTGGCAAGGCGATCCGGTTCGCAGCCACCGGCGCAAGGGAAACCAAAAGCCGCACAGGCATCGGCGTTCAGGGCATGGGCCCGAAAGGGGCAATCAAGGTTGTGAGCCTTGCTGTCCTCAATTCGACCGGGACCACGCTCGAGGAACGCGAGGCCTATCTGCGTGCAGCGCCTTGGAAGAATAACGGTGCCGAGCCGGAGCTTCCGCCAGAGCGGGTGGCGCAGATGGCAGAGAAGGAGCAGTTCATCCTCACGATCTGCGCGCGTGGCTATGGCAAGATCAGTTCCTCCTTCGAATACCGCACAACCGGGCGAGGCGGAAAGGGCGTCGTCAATATCGGCGAACCCGAAAGTGATCCCGAGCGCAACGGGCCAGTCGTCGCCAGCTTCCCGGTGAACCATGGCGATCAGATCATGCTGGTTACCGATCAGGGCAAGCTCATTCGTCTTGGCATCGAATTTCGACACCTCATCGATGGCGGGTTCGAGGAGCACAAGGGCTGGGCGATCTATGGACGCGGATCGTCGGGCAATCGCCTCTTCAACGTTGCCGAAAACGAGCGGATCGTCAGCGTTGCCCGGATCGACGAAACCGAAGAGCCGGAGAATGAGGCCGAGGAAGCTGTCGTCGAGGAAATGGTCGATCGGCGCGGAGGCGGGGACGAAACGGCACCCCCGACAACGGCCCACTCGGACAAGAACATCGATGGGGAGCCGGGCGGCTGATCTTCGCGCTCACCCTGCCTCTAGGGAATGACCACCTCGCTGAGTGCGCAAGGTCTGCACGACCCCGGTCGCGATCAGCAACTGGCCGACATAATAGCTCGGCCAGACGAATGCGTCCGAAAAGGCGCCTGGATCGAATGGCCCGTTGCGCGCAAAAATCAGCCAGTCGCTGATGATGAACAGCACAGCGCCGAACCCGACCCGGCTCTTCGGAAAGGCGCTGATCCATGCAAACGCGGCCATCGCACCGAGGCCAACCGCGTAAATTGCAATTAGCGGATTGCCGCTGACAGCATAGGAGACGAAGATCGTTACGCCGAGCAAACCTGCCGCAATCGCTCTGTCGAGCGGAGCAATGGGGAGTTCCCGCCGACGCCAGTAGAGGCCGCAGGCAATCAGATGCGAGAGCAGGAAGACCGCTCCGCCCATTCTGAAATTGACTTCGAGCACCATGTCGGCAGCCGCCGCCAAGGCAAGGGTCAGCACCAGCAAAGCCCCGTCGATCCCGCTCGTGCGGCGCAGCGCATAAATGGTGAGAAAACCCACCCCCGCTCCCTTCAGCAGGATGAGCCACAGCCCGCCGACCGGATTGTTCCAGACGAAGTAATAGGTCGCGGCGGCGAGCACACTCGCTGCGATCCAGGGCCGATATTCGACCAGTGCCTTGTGCGCCATGTCTGTGTTGTGCCCCCTGCCCGGTTTTTGCGGCCCAATTCCCTTGCAGCGCCGCTATCACGCAATTACCTCTCGCGCCATCATGCAACATGAAGTGCACATTATCGGCGGCGGTCTGGCTGGTTCGGAAGCGGCCTGGCAGCTGGCGGAGCGCGGGATCAGAGTGCGCCTTTCGGAAATGCGGGGCTCAGGGGAGACGACTGCTGCGCATCAAACCGATGGGCTTGCCGAACTCGTCTGCTCCAATTCCTTCCGCTCCGACGATGACACGAAAAACGCAGTCGGCCTGCTCCACCACGAGATGCGGGCGCTCGGCAGCCTTGTGATGCGCGCTGGTGAAGTCGCGCGGGTTCCTGCGGGAAGCGCAATGGCGGTCGATCGCGATGTATTCAGCGCCGAAGTTGACAGGACCTTGCGCAAGCACCCCAACATCACCATCGTGCGCGAGCGGGTCGACCAGCTTCCACAAACAGGGCTGACGATCGTTGCCACCGGTCCGCTGACCGCCTCCGGTCTTGCTCAGAGCATTGTCCGCGCAACGGGCGAAGAACGCCTCGCCTTCTTCGATGCGATTGCACCCATAATCCACCGGGACAGCATCGACATGAGCAAGTGCTGGATCCAGTCACGCTGGAACAAGCGCACGCAGGCCTCGAATGAAGCGGGCGACTACATCAATTGCCCGATGACCAAGGAGCAATATCTCGCCTTTCACAAAGGGCTGATCGAAGGCGAGAAGACCGAGTTCAAGGAATGGGAGAAAGACACGCCCTATTTCGATGGCTGCATGCCGATCGAGGTGATGGCCGAGCGCGGGGTCGAGACGCTGCGCTATGGCCCGATGAAGGGTGTGGGGCTCGACAACCCCTTTGACACGAGCGAGGAGCATCCTCAGGGGCGCTGGCCCTATGCCGTGGTTCAGTTGCGGCAGGACAACAAGTTGGGCACGCTGTGGAACATGGTCGGCTTTCAGACCAAGCTCAAATATGGCGCGCAAGTGGAGTTGTTCCGCACGATTCCCGGCCTCGAACATGCAGAGTTCGCCCGGCTCGGCGGACTTCATCGCAACACGTTCCTCAACAGCCCCAACGTGCTGGATCGTCAGCTCCGCCTCAAATCCGCGCCGCATATCCGCTTTGCCGGCCAGGTCACTGGCTGCGAGGGCTACGTCGAAAGCGCGGCAATCGGACTTGTCGCAGGGATCATGGCTGCATGTGAGCTGGCCGGCACACAATGGACGCCCTTACCCTCAACGACGGCCATGGGTGCCCTTCTCAGCCATATCACGGGCGATGCGCAAGCCGATACATTCCAGCCCATGAACGTCAATTTCGGCCTGTTCCCGCCGCTCCACGAAGTCCGCAAGAAAGTCCGCAAGGAGGCCTACACGAATCGCGCCAAAGAGGATCTTTCAAGCTGGATCAGAACCCTGCGCGAGCCAATGCCCGCCTGATCCGGGCACTGGCCCCGTCAGCACTTGCAAGCGGGCTTTGCAGGCTTGCGCTTTGGCGCCGTCGTTGTGAATTCCTGGGGCGTCAAGCGATCATTGCCGTCTGCATCGGCACCCTCGAAGCGCTTCACCGTCGTCACTGCCCATTCCTCGAAAGTCAGCAGATTGTTGCCATCGACATCGAGCTTGCGAAACGAATCCGTGCGGCTCGAGAGCATTTCGTTGCGGGTGATGATGCGATCGCGGTTGCGATCATAGCGGAAAAAGCGCCTCTCCTCGCGGCTGAGTTCGCTTGCCTCGGGTGGCTCCGGGCCCTGCAGATCGCCCGGATCGACTTGCGGCAATTCGTCTAGTGAAGGCTCGGGCTCTTCAGCCTCGGGCGGCGGCGGCGCGTTTCGCTCGATTTGCGCGCGACCCTGCCACCAGGTGAGCCCGACCCCTGCAAGAAGAAGCCCTGCCAAAACTCCCAAGATTGCCTGCCGCATCCTCGCCCTGCCCCGCTGCCACATCCGCGCCCGCCTGGTGTGATCCCATTTTGAACACTGCCTGACAAGCCACTCGCGCCTAGCGCCCGAGCAATCCTGCCTTGAACGCTGCGAGAGCAGCCCCGCGCCCTTCCATCAAGGGTCTGCCGCCGCGCTGCAGGGCGCGCACGCCCAGCGCGCCAAGAATGGCGATGCCGCGGGCCTCGCGAGGGAGGCGCGCGCGCTTCATATCGGCCTGAAACCCAAGCGAACGCACCATCTCACGATCCTTATCGCCGGAGAGGTTTGCTGCTAGATCGGCATAGCACCAGCACAGGCACGTGGTTTCAAGCGGTTTTGCAAACGCGGCAAAGGCCGGTTTGCCCTCGAACAACGCCAGAAAGGGGGCTGCGCGCGACTGTGCGAAAGCGCGCGCGTCGATCTCGTCCAGCGCGCCCTCGCCGAGCAAATGCTCCCAGCCATCGACCAGTTTGACGAGCAGGGTTTCGTTGCTCTCGAACAGATCTCCAAGCGCATCAAGCACACGGTCGCCCCGCGGACGCTCGTGGTGCGGGCGCTCCAAGGCCTCGCGCCACCAGGCAAGACGCAGCTGGCCGAGCATGGGCTCGCTCGTGGCCGAAACGATCCGCGCAAGCCGTCGATCGAAGCGAAACAAAGCGTCGAGCGCTGCTCGCATGTCCGGAGGCGAATAGGCCAACGCCAATCGCGCCTCACGGCTGAGGTCCGCATCGCTCGTGGATTCGCTCTCACTCACAGCGACGCGCTAGGCCATCAGGCGCGCCGCCAAGTCAAGTCTCGTGCTGGTGGGTGGGAGTCCGGAATGGGGCTGGCCGCCTCTAGCTGTCGCAGCTCTGGACAGGCACTCCTGTAACCGGGGTAATGCTCATCAGCGGGCCACCGCGTGTTCGATACATCGCGCGTTCCTCGAAGATTGCACCCTCCGGCAGAAAAGAGCTGACAAGTTCCGCGCTCACGATCTCTTCGTAGGGGAAGAACACTTCGGTGAGAATGACCATCTGGTTTTGTCGCAACTCGATATCGTTGGGCAGCTCGATTTCGGGCCCTTCTGCGACATCGTCGCCAGTCCACTGCTCTCCAAACCGGCTTTCGAAGCTATCCTTGACCCGGCACCTTTGCCAGGCAACCTTGTTCTGGATCTCGTCATCATCCGGGTCGCGCACGCCAACGACTGCGGTCACAATGACATTGCCGTTATCATTGAAATCAAACGGAGCGGCGATCAATTCGACGGCCTCGAACATGTCCCGGATCTGGCGCTCGTTTGGGGGGACCTGGTTGCTCGCAACCTGATCGGCAATGGTTGCCGCAATGCGTTCGGTCTTCTGGCGCGCGAGCACCACGTTGGCGAATTCGATGCCGACTAGTCCGAAGCCGACGAAAATCGGCAAGGTGTAGGCAAATTCGATCAACGCGAGGCCCGCAATGTCGAGCTTGAGCTTGCGCAGTCTTCCCATGAAGCGATTATGGACAAGAGAGCTTCTGGCTCGGGCGATCAGAGTGCGCATGTTACATCCGTGAAAGGCTCGTTACGGACGACCGTGACAGAGCGGATCTGGTAGAAATCGCGTCCGCCATTGATCTGATCCGAGACCCAGGGAACGAGCGAGGCGACATTATATGTTGCAGTGAAGCGCACGACTTCGCCGAACGAGCCGAAATCGCCCGATTCGCCCATGTCGTCATCCCACTCCCCATTGCCGTTGACGTCGGTGTAGCTTTCGCCTTCGTCGCGCACGCCGTTATCATTGCCGTCGACGAATGGTTCGGGATTGCCGACGTCGCCAAATTCCTGACCATAGGATTCGACTTCCACCTGGGGTGGGAGGCCATCGGAGCTCGCGATAACTTGCATGCGCCGCACGATCCCCTCTTCAATGGCTTCGGCGTTCTCGTTCGGACAATCCGAAACGCGCGATTCGCGCGAAGCGGCCAGCACCGCGCTCTCGAGGGTCGAGCGAGCGAAAATAACATAGCCCACCTCGAGCAGGCCGAGGATGAACAGCGCCATGACCGGGAACACGAAGGCGAATTCGACCGCCGTGACGCCCGCTTCATCGCCCGCCAGTTTTCGGCGAACCGCCCTCACCGCGTCAGCCTCAGATTGACGAGTTCAGCTGCGATCGTCTTGAACGCCTCATCCAGTTCCTCGCCGTCCGATGCATCGAAATAGTGAGTGTTCGGATCGGTCGCGCAGGCCTGGAACAGCTGCTTGGCGTCATTGTTGTTCAACCGGAAAGCGATGGTGTAAAGCTGAATGCCATCGTCCTTCGCTGCTTCGCAGACCTTGCGGAAGCGCCTCTCCAGTTGTGTGATGTTGGCATTCTTCGTCGTGGTATCAGTCATGCGACGATCTTCGTAAGTGCCATAGGCTGTGTAGGCCGTATCGAAGATCTTGCTACCTCCGCCGCTCGGCGTGCGACCATCATCGCGGCTGTCGAAGATACCATCGGTCATGAAGATGATGACCTTGTTGACCGGCTTGTCATCGGGACGGTTGCGCAGGAAGAAATCGTCGCGCTCGAGCAGACGATAGGCCCACACGAGCGCAGGCGTGTGGAACGTGCCGATGTTGGGCAGCGCGAAGTTGTCCTCGTCGATATATTCCTTGAGGCTTGTGAGTGTCCGATCATATTCGACCGGCAGTGCTTCAGCCGGGCAGACATAGTTGGGCGAAGGACCGTTCAGGCTTCTCGACCCGCTCGCGCGCGCATTTTCGTTTGCGCTGGCATAGACCTTGGCCTCTTCATACTTGTCTCTTTCGGATGATGGGAGCCGGTCGATCGAGACGATCGCATTGCTGTGGCTGCAAGCCAGATCATTGCCCGAGTTTCTGTGAACGCAGATTGTGTCCCCATCCGGATCAAACCGGCGCATCAGTGCCTCTTTTACGGCCGGGATACCGAGAATGCGCCGACGATTGTTGGGCACCTCGTACTGATTGTCCCGCTTGTCGAAGGAATCGACCGTAATGGGAGGATAGATATAGGGCTCGATAGTCGGCATGCCGTCTTCGCCGGGTAGCAGCTTGGTTATGTCGTATGCGCCGGTTTCCATCGTGAAGGGGTCATTGGACACATCCTGGATCGTCGCATCCGCGTTGACGCAGCCCTTCCAGGCGAGCGGGTCCGAGCGATTGATGTTCGTGTAGTGCGGGTAGTTGGTGACCTTCGAGCTGTCCCGATCGCGCACGAGGTGCCCGACATTCACGTTGATGTTGTAGGGCACCATGCCGATCGCAATGCCTTCGCGGCGCTCCTGGCCATTGAAGACCGTCTCGACAAAATTGGTCGCGGCCACCTTGAGTTCGGCCATCTTGGCGCCCGCCATCGAACCGGTGTTGTCGAGCACGACCACCGCCTCGACATTGCGTGGAAGAGTGTCCGTAGCCTGTGCCTGGGCCTGCGCAGAAAAGGTCAGGGTCGGCATTCCAACGAGGCGCAGGAATGTGGTGTTGATCGTGCCCGAGGCGCTGATGTCGGCGATCACGACCTTGTCGACCTCTCGAACATCGACCTCCTCCTGATTGAGGGTCGATCCGAGATATCCTCCCAGAAAGTTCGCAGAGAGGTAGTCCTTGCCGACTTGCTCGGCGGCGGTGTCGGTCGTGCCGCTCACCTGCTTGGCGCGCACAGCTGCGAGCGCGCCAGCATCGACCGCGCCCTGAAGCTTGGACTGGGCAAGATAGACCCTGCCAAAATCAACCCCGCCGCCGATCATGGCCATGCAGGGGATCAGACCGGCCGCCATAATAGGAAGCACGCTGGCCTGCGTGTCGCGCTTGAGGGATGTCAGCGTCTTGCGAGCAAACGATGTTGCGCGCCCAAGCTTGTTCTGCCCCACCATTGAATGCTCCGATTGCGTTATTCTGCAATCGAGCGCACTATGGGAAGAACCTTACCAAACCCTCAAGGCCCAGCCTTTAGCCTTTGCTAACTTTGATCTTTGAAGCCCTGATCAAACGTAGCAAACCGTCTTCGCCGCCGCGACGATACGCGCTGCATCGATCAGCGCCAGCTTCTCGAGATTGGCAGCGTAGGGCAGCGGCACATCTTCGTTGCACACGCGCAGGACCGGAGCATCGAGATCATCGAAGCCCTCTTCCATGCAGATCGCGATGACTTCGCTTGCGATCGAGCAGGTCGGCCAGCCCTCTTCGGCCACGATCAGCCGGTTGGTCTTGGCAAGACTGGCTAGAATGGCCTCTCTGTCGAGCGGGCGCAGGGTGCGAAGATCGATCACCTCGGCATCGATACCTTCTTCGCTCAGCGTTCCGGCCGCTTCGAGCGCCAGGCCCACGCCGATCGAATAGCTCACAATCGTTACATCAGCCCCATCGCGCACGATCCGCGCCTTGCCGATAGGAAGGACATGATCATCGAGATCGGGCACTTCGAAGCTGCGGCCATAGACCAGTTCGTTCTCGAGAAAGACGACTGGATCCTCGCTGCGGATCGCCGCCTTCAGAAGGCCTTTGGCGTCCGAACTGTCGTAAGGAGCGATCACGATCAGGCCCGGCACGCTTGCATACCAGGGCCCGTAATTCTGCGAATGCTGGGCCCCTACCCGGCTGGCCGCACCATTGGGTCCGCGAAAGACCACCGGACAGCGCATTTGCCCGCCCGACATATAGTTGGTCTTGGCAGCCGAGTTCACAATGTGGTCGATGGCCTGCATCGCGAAATTGAAGGTCATGAACTCGACGACCGGCCTCAAGCCGCCCATCGCGGCACCGGTACCGATGCCGGCAAAGCCATACTCCGTGATCGGAGTGTCGATGACGCGCCTGGGGCCGAATTCATCAAGCAGGCCCTGTGTTACCTTGTAGGCGCCCTGATATTCGGCGACTTCCTCGCCCATGATGAACACACGCTTGTCGGCGCGCATTTCCTCAGCCATCGCGTCACGCAACGCCTCACGGACGGTGACGGCTGTGAAGCTGGTGCCTTCGGGGATTTCCGGGTCGGATGACCTTGCCTCAGCCTTGGGCGGCTTGAACCCTGCTGACGGCTCAACTTCTTGCCCGGCCTTTGTGTCGGCTTGGTCGGCTTCGGTCTTCTCAGGCTCCTTGTCCCCTGCGGGCGCTTCAACGTCCCCGGCATCTTCGCCCTCGCCAGCCATCATCGCAATGACGGTGCCGACCGCGACGTTTTCGGTGCCTTCCTCGATCAGGATCTTTGCGAGGGTTCCCTCGTCGATCGCTTCGAATTCCATTGTCGCCTTGTCGGTCTCGATCTCGGCGATGATATCGCCCGGCTCGATCGTATCGCCCTCGGCCTTGAGCCATCGGGCAAGCGTTCCCTCTTCCATAGTCGGCGAAAGCGCGGGCATCTTTAGTTCGATAGCCATCGCTCAGTAATCCTCCACCAGCACGTCGGTGTAGAGTTCGCCCGCCTCGGGCTCGGGCGAGCTTTCGGCAAAGTCGGCAGCTTCTACGACGCGCGCCCGGATCGCCTTGTCAACCGACTTGAGTTCGCCCTCATCCTTGCCCGCCTCGATCAGTTCCTTCTTGAGGCGCTCGATCGGGTCATGATGATCGCGCTGATCCTGCACCTCTTCGCGGGTGCGATACTTGGCCGGATCAGACATCGAGTGTCCGCGATAGCGATAGGTGTTGCATTCCATCAGCACCGGCCCCTTGCCTTCGCGCACATGTTTGAACGCGACTTCGGCCGCGGCGCGCACCTCGAGCACATCCATCCCGTTCACTTCCATGCCCGGAATGCGAAACGCTGTGCCGCGGCGGTAGAAACGCGTTTCAGCAGAGGAGCGCTTGGTCGCGGTGCCCATCGCATACTGATTGTCCTCAACGACAAAAACGATCGGCAGGTTCCACAAGGCAGCCATGTTGAAGGTTTCGTAGACCTGGCCCTGATTGGCCGCGCCATCGCCGAAATAGGCAAGGCAGATCCCGCCATCCTCGTTATACTGATGCGCAAAGGCGAGCCCTCCGCCCAGAGCCACCTGCGCGCCGACAATGCCATGGCCGCCATAGAATTTGTGCTCGGTCGAGAACATGTGCATCGAACCGCCCTTGCCCTTCGAAATGCCCGCCTGTCGCCCGGTCAATTCGGCCATGATCACATTGGGATCGAGCCCATAGGCAAGCATGTGCCCATGATCGCGATACCCGGTGATGACGCTGTCCTTGTCGCCATCGAGCGCACTCTGCAGCCCGATCGCCACCGCTTCCTGCCCGATATACAGGTGGCAGAATCCGCCAATCAGGCCGAGCCCGTAAAGCTGACCAGCCTTCTCCTCAAAGCGGCGGATGAGGAGCATCTGTTCGTAGAACTCGAGCATCTGCTCTTCGCTCGCGTCGAACCGCTTCGCCTTCTCGAATTCGTCCTGCAGCGAATGAAGGATGAAATCGGGATCATCTGACGGCGCGAGCGCCGGCTTGCTGCTCGGTTTCTTCCGCGCAGTGCGTAAAGAGGTGGATGAGGAGGTTTTGCTGGTCTTGGCCAAAGCGAGACATCCTTTGTTGCGGCGACGTGTTGAAGCGGGGGTGCGGTCGTGTCGCGCGTATAGGCGGGAGGCTTCGGGCTCCGCAACAAAAAGCGCCGGGACAGGTCCAGATATCCCGTTCAGTCCTTGAGTGTAACCACCACTTCGTCAGGATGCAGCACACCGAGATTGCGACGCACCAGCTCGCCGGCGAGATCGGGATCGGCATGGCGCGGATCAAGCAGATCGACACGGTTGGCCAGCGCATCGCGCCGATCTTTAAGGATCGCGATCTCGGCCTTGCGCTCCTGCAGTGCAACCGCACTTTCGCGCCAGGCAAACAGCCCCCACGGCCCCGCGATCGCGAGCCCTGTCAGCACGAGAAGGATCGCGAGCGCACCATAGAGCTTGATCTGGTCGACCGGTCGGCTCAAGCGGACACGCCCATCGACGCTCGATAGTCCTGCGCCTGCCTTGATGCTGTCCATTGCTCGCCTCCCCTTCGCGATGTCCGCCAAGAATCACACTTGGACAGCTTGATCAAGCCCCGAGCGACGGGTGAGCGAATTTATCGCCCGGACCGTTGCCTTCCAAGAGACATCCAGAGCACTCTTGGCGTCCACATCTTCGCGACCTTTCAGCCTCAATAGGAGCGCGGCAGTCCGAGCACATGTTCGGCAAGATAGGACAGGATGAGATTGGTCGAGACCGGCGCCACGGTGTAAAGCCGCGCCTCGCGGAACTTGCGCTCGACATCGTATTCCTCGGCGAAACCAAAGCCGCCATGGGTCTGCACGCACATATCGGCCGCAGCCCAGCTGGCCTCGGAGGCGAGCAGCTTGGCCATGTTCGCCTCCTCGCCCGGATTGCCGCCGCCATCGTAGACATGAGCAGCGTGGTGAACCATCAGCTCGGCCGCGCGCATTTGTGCATAACAGCGCGCAATCGGGAACTGGACTCCCTGATTTTGTCCGATCGGGCGAGCAAAGACGTTGCGATCGCTCGCATAGGCGCTCGCCTTCTCGATGAACCACTTGGCATCGCCGATGCACTCTGCCGCGATCAGGATGCGCTCGGCGTTCATGCCCGAGAGGATGTAGCGAAAGCCCATCCCTTCCTCGCCCACCAGCGCATTAGCGGGAATGCGCAGATCATCGAGGAACACCTCGCAGGACGAATGGTTCATCATCGTGCGGATCGGCTTGATGCTCATGCCGGCCTTGAGCGCTGCCTGCATGTCGATCAAGAACAGCGAGAGACCTTGCGTTTTTTTCTCCACTTCCTCGCACGGCGTGGTGCGCGCCAGCAACAGCATCAGGTCGGAATGTTCAGCCCGGCTCGTCCAGATCTTCTGGCCGTTGATGACATATTCGTCGCCCTCGCGCACAGCGCGCGTCTTGAGGCTGAGCGTATCGGTTCCGCTGGTCGGTTCGGAAACGCCGAAGGCCTGCAGGCGCAGCGAGCCATCGGCGATCCTGGGCAGGTAGTGCGCCTTCTGTGCCTCTGAGCCATAACGCAGCAGCGTGTTCATGATATACATCTGCGCGTGCGCCGAAGAGCCGTTACACCCGGTCGCCTGGATTTCCTCCATGATGACGCAGGCCGCATCGAGGCTGAGGCCGCTGCCACCATATTCAGTCGGGATCAGCGCTCCGAGAAATCCGGCCCTGGTGAGCGCATTTACGAACTCGGCCGGGTATTCGCGATTTGCGTCTTTCTCGCGCCAATATGGCCCCGGAAACTCCGCGCACAGTGCGCGCACAGCGCGGCGGATCGTGGTCAATTCTTCGGTTTCGTTTATCATGCGCGCCGTGATGATCCCTCTCTCGCCAATCTCGCGCTGATGCCTGCGCGCTCCCGCGCTGTCCACCACCGGCGCGGGCGAATTCGGAACTGATCGACCCCCAGCTCCGTTGCAAGGCCTAACCAAAGGAATTGCCCAGCCTATGCTCGAAACCCTGATCGATCAGCTCAACCTGATGGCAACCGAAACCGTGCGCGCGCTGCCCAGTCTCGTCATAGCCCTCGCGATCTTGTTCGTGACCGCAATCGTTGCGAAAATCAGCCTTGGGATCGCCAACCGCACCGTTGCGCGAACGAGCCTGCGCCCGAGCCTGCGCACACTCGTGCAAACGCTGGTTAAGCTTGGTGTTTGGGTGCTGGGACTGCTGATCGCCGGGGTCGTGATCTTCCCCGGACTGACTGTGGGCAGCCTGATCGCAGGACTTGGCATTGGTGCGGTCGCGATCGGGTTTGCGTTTCAGGATATCTTCGAGAACTTCCTCGCCGGCGTGCTCATCATGGTGCGCGAGAAGATGCGCATCGGCGATGTTATCGAATGCGAAGGCATAGTCGGCAAGGTCGATCACATCACCTTGCGCGAGACCCATATACGGGCGCTTTCGGGCGAGCTCACGATCGTGCCCAATTCGATCCTGTTCAAGAACCCGGTCGAAATCCTCACCGATGACAAATTGCGCCGCCACGAAGTCGTGGTGGGCGTCGCCTATGATACCGATCTCGAACACGCCGCGAGCGTCATTCGCAAAGCCGTGAGCGCGCTGGACGATCTCGATAGCGAAAAGGGGCTCGACGTGTTTGCAACCGAATACAATTCCTCCTCCATCGACTTTCTCGTGCGCTGGTGGGCCGGCTCCACGCCGCGTGCCGGTTGGGAATCGAAGGATCAGGTCGTGCGCGCCATCAAGCGCGGGCTTGATGAGGCAGGGATCGAAATTCCTTTCCCCTACATCACCCACACATTCAAGGAGCGCGTCCCAATGGGACACGAGCCAGGCGAAGCAGCCTAGCGGTGAACGTCAAACCTTCTCGTGTTAGGCGTTGATCCGCAAAATGGAGAGCCGCACATGAAAATCCTCACCTCGGACCCTGCCCGCTTCGTCGATCTGCCAGATTATCCCTATGCCGAACACTGGACCGCGATCGAGCTGGGCGAAGGGCATGTTGGGCAGATGCACTATCTCGACGAGGGACCGCGCGACGGTCCGGCTGTTCTGCTGTTTCATGGCGAACCCAGCTGGAGCTTCCTCTATCGCAAGATGATCCCGGTCCTTGTCGATGCAGGTTTGCGCTGTCTGGCGCCCGATCTCATCGGTTTTGGCAAGAGCGACAAACCCGATGATATCGGCTTCTACACTTATGATCGGCATGTCGACTGGCTGCAGCAATGGCGCAACGCGGTGGTGCCGGAAGATGCGGCGCTGTTCTGCCAGGACTGGGGCGGATTGCTGGGCCTGAGAATTGTCGGCGAGGAGCCCGACCGGTTCACCTGCGTGGTTGCAAGCAACACCTTCCTGCCGACCGGCGGCACGCCCTCCCCGGCTTTCCTTGCCTGGCGCGAATTTGCCAAGAGCTCGCCCGAATTCAGGATTGGCGAACTGCTTCAGCGCGCCACCGCGACAGAGCGGACGCCCGCCGAAATCGCCGCTTACGATGCGCCCTTCCCTGATGAACCATCCAAGGCGGGTGCGCGCGCTTTCCCGGCGCTCGTCCCGGTCGAAGACGGGATGGACGGGATCGAGCAGAACCAGCGCGCGTGGAAAGGGCTCGCCAGGTTCGAGCGCCCCTTCCTCACGCTCTTCGGCGAAGACGATCCGGTGGCAGGCGGGCTCGCCGAGCCGCTGATCGAGCGCATTCCCGGCGCGAAGGGACAGCCCCATGCGATGCTTTCGGCCTGCGGTCATTTCTGTCAGGAGGATCGCCCGGACGAACTCGCGCAAGGGGTGATCCAAATGGCAAGAAAGGCCGGGATGATTTCCTGATCCGTCCCACGCTGATGGGGCTAGAGCGCGCCAGCGCCCGCTTGCCCCTCGACGCGCCGCTTGATGCGCTCTTACCACTTGCTATCACCGGGGGGAAGGAGTTGTTGATCCATGCGCACATCCATCAAAGCCAGAACCGTCTTCGCATTTGTCTGCAGCCTTTGCCCTGCCCTTCCGCTGTTGGCGCAGGAGGGTTATCGCCTGCCGCCTGCCGATGTCGCCGATATCGTGACCCGCGCGCCGAGCCCGAGCGTATCGGTGTCGCCCGACAATGACCTGATGCTGCTGATGGAGCGCGAGGCGCTGCCTCCGGTGGCGGACCTGGCCAAGCCGATGGAAAAGCTCGCCGGGCTCAGGCTCGATGCGAGCATCAATGATCGCCACGCGACGCGCAACTTCGTTGGCCTCTCGCTTCAGGATATTGATACGGGCACCGTGCGCAGCATCGCGCTGCCGGCCAATGCCGATATCTCCGATGTCGCCTGGTCAGCCGACGGCTCCAGGATCCTCTTCACCAATACGCTCGAGGCCGCGATCGATCTCCACGTGCTCGACACGGCCAGCGCGCGCGCTCAAAAGGTGATGGATGGCGGGATCAACCCGATCTTCCAGAGCCCCTCTTTTCTGCCTGGCGGCTCGTTGCTCGTCCTCGTCATCCCGGAGGACCGGGGCGCGATGCCGACCGAATCGCTGACCCCAACCGGTCCTGCGATCCAGAATGCCTCAGGCGGGCAGGAAGCCCAGACGCGCACCTATCAGGATCTTCTCGAGAATCCGCACGACGAGGCCATGTTCAAATGGCTCGGGACCAGTCAGCCCGTGATCATGAATCCCGATGGCACGGGCAAGCGCGCGATTGGCGAAGCGCGCATCTATACCAGCGTGACGGCCTCGCCCGATGGTCAGTACCTGCTGATGGAATGGCTGAGCGAGCCGTTCTCCTATCAGGTGCCCTGGTATCGCTTTCCGCTGACAAGCGCGGTCTACACGATGGACGGCGAGCTCGTCTCGACCATCGCGCAGCAGCCGCTTGCCGATGCTCTCCCGGTTCAGGGCGTCATCACCGGCCCGCGGAACATCCAGTGGCATCCGACCGAGGATGCACTGCTGATGTGGGTCGAGGCCCAGGACAGGGGCGATCCGCGCGTCGAGACAGACAACCGCGACAACGTGCTTGCGCTCGCCGCCCCATTCGATGGCGAGGCCCGGGTTCTGGCGCGGCTCGAGGACCGCGCGGTGAGCGCAACGGGGATCGAAGGCTCGGACGATTTGCTTATCTACGATTATGACCGCGACACGCGCGAATATCGCCAGACGCTCGTCGATGTGCGCGATGGCACAACGCCGCGCGAGTTGAGCATTCGCAATATCCAGGATGCCTATAATGATCCAGGCAGCCCGCTCATGACCATGACCGAGCGCGGAACCTCGGTCGCTCGCAACTCAGGTGGCAAGCTCCTGCTCACAGGGTCGGGCGCCACGCCCGACGGCCTTCGCCCGTTCCTGCGCCGGTTCGATCTCGCGACCATGGAAACCGAAGAGCTGTGGCGCAATTCGGGCGAGCAGCTGGAATTCGTGATCGATGTGCTGAATGAGGATGCAAGCGCGTTCCTGACGCTCTACGAAAGCCCGCTCAATCCTGGCAATGTCAAGCTTTACATCGATGACGAAGAGCGGTTCCTCACCGATTTTCCCGATCCGCATCCCGAGCTCACAGGCATCAAACGCGAGCTTGTGACCTACACGCGCGCAGATGGAGTCGAGCTGACAGCCACACTTTATCTCCCCCCTGAATACCAGGAGGGCGACAAGCTGCCAGTCGTCATCTGGGCCTATCCGCGCGAATTCAACGACGCTGCAACCGCCGGGCAGAACCGCGATTCGCCCTATCGCTTCACGCGCATTGGCGGCTACTCACATCTGTTCTTTCTCACACAAGGCTATGCCGTGCTCGACCGTGCCTCGATGCCGGTGGTCGGATCAGACCCGGAAACGGTCAACGACACCTTCATCGAGCAAGTCGTTGCCAATGCACAGGCAGCGGTCGATTTCACCGTCGAACGCGGCTTTGGCGATGGGGAGCGCGTGGGCGTGGGCGGGCATTCCTATGGCGCCTTCATGACCGCGCACCTGCTCGCGCAGAGCGATCTGTTCAAGGCGGGCATCGCCCGGTCCGGAGCCTATAACCGCACCTTGACCCCGTTCGGCTTCCAGGCCGAGCGGCGCATTTTCTGGGACACGCCCGAGACCTATTACAAGCTCAGCCCGTTCATGGCGGCCAATCAGATCAACGAGCCAATGCTCCTCATTCACGGCGCAAACGACAACAATTCGGGCACCTTCCCGCAGCAATCGGAACGGATGTTTGCTGCGATCAAGGGCACGGGCGGCACAGCGCGGCTTGTTATGCTGCCGCATGAATCGCATGGCTATCGCGGGCGGGAATCGGTGCTTCACACGCTCGCTGAAATGTTCGACTGGTTCGATACGCATGTCAAAGGCGTCGGCGCGGACGAGGGTGGATGAGCAGCACGCCCCGCGCCCGAAGCGCCCGGTCCGGGCGGCAGGATCAAAGCCTCTACACCTGACCGGCCCGATGATGTACCGTCATCTCGGTGAGAGACGAATTGCAAGCTCGCAGTGGACCATCCGGCACGCCTCCCGAAGACATTCAGGCAGCCTATCTCCGGTTGCTCGAAATGCAGGAGCTTGTCTCCGATCTCCTCCCCCAGTTCCTGCATTGCTCAACCAGCGATGTACCGCGGCAGATCGATGATGCGCTCGCCCGGCTCGGAAGCTTTGTTGGCGCGGATCGCGCTTACGTGTTCGCCTTTGAACCTGGCGAGCGGATGAGCAACACGCACGAATGGTGTGCGCACGGGATCCAGCCCGAAATCGAAAGCCTGCAGGACTTGCCGCGCGGTGTCGTACATTATTGGCTCGAACCTCTCGCGCGGGGCGAACCGGTCTACGTGCCCGATGTCGCCGCGCTGCCCGACGACCGCGAGCGCGAGCGTGACATCCTCTCACGGCAAGGCATTCGGTCGCTGCTGGTCGTGCCAATGCTCAAGAGCGGCGAATTGTCTGGTTTTGTCGGGTTCGATGCCGTTTGCAGCCATCGCACCTTTTCCGAAGGCGAAGTCAATCTGCTGACGCTGGTGGCCGATCTTATCTGCGCGGGTCTTGTGCGCGAAGAGACCGAACAGAAGATGGCGAAGGCCCAGGCCCGGCTCGAGCGGCAGGAGGAGCGCTTCCGCATCATCGCCGATACGGTCAGCGATGTCCTGTGGGATTATGACATGGAGGAGCAGAAGGTCTGGGTCACACCCGAATGGCCCACGAAGATCGGCCTTAATGTCGAAGGGGAACACTTCGGCTTTCTTTCCTGGCGCGACTATGTTCATCCGGACGATCTGCCTCGCGTGCTGGCCTCCTTGCGCGACGCGATCCGATCGGGTTCGGATCGCTGGGAATACGAATATCGCGGGTTGGGCAGCGATGGCGTAGTTATCGATGTCGAGGTCAAGGGTTCGATCCTGCGACGCGGAGATGGCTGGGCAGTCCGGATTCTTGGCAATCTGAGGAACATAACCGAGGAAAACCGCCGCCGAGACGGCTTCACCCGGTCGCGCGCGCTCGAGGCCGTCGGCCAGATGACAGGCGGGATAGCACATGATTTCAACAATCTGCTGGCGATCATTCAGGGCAATGCCGAATTGCTCGAAATGAGCGATCTGGACGAAGAGGACGCCGAGAGCGTCGCACTGATCAGCAAGGCAGCCCAATCCTCGGCGCAATTGACCGCCCGCCTGCTGTCGTTTGCCGGCCAGAACCGGCTCAATCTAGCCCGCGTTGACCTGCACGACGTGGTAACCGAGCTTGTCCCGCTGCTCAGATCCGGCCTCACCGAAGCGGTCGATCTCGAGATCGACATTGCACCGGGAGCCTTTGCGATCATAGTGGATCAGGCGGCGCTCGAGCAGGCCATCATCAATCTCGCGGTGAATTCGCGCGATGCGATGCATTCTGGTGGCACGGTACGCATTATGTGCGAGCCCCATAGGGTCCTGAAGAATGACGGCAGGTCTGCAAATGACCTGACACCGGGAGACTATGTCTGCATCAAAGTGATCGATGATGGCAAAGGCATGGAGAGCGACGTGCTCGCCAAGGCGCTCGAGCCATTCTTTACAACCAAGGATGTTGGCAAGGGAACGGGGCTTGGGCTGAGCATGGTGTTTGGATTTGCGCGCCAGTCGGGCGGTGCATTGGCAATCGAGAGCACGCTTGGCGAAGGCACGGTGGCAAGCCTTTATCTCCCCCTCAGCGAACCGCCGCCTGCTCCGTCGGAGGGCGCCCGGCCCGACGCGGTTCAATCCTTGCCCGCAAGCGGGCGCATCCTTGTTGCCGAGGATCAGAGCGATGTCCGCAAGCATGTCGTCAAGGTGTTGAGACAGGCGGGGTTTGACGTGTGCTGTGCGCCCAACGCTCATCAGGCGCTCACGCGGCTGACAAACGGCGAACGGTTCGATGTCCTGTTCACGGATGTGCTCATGCCGGGCGGCATGAACGGAGTGCAACTGGCCGAAGCGGCGGCCAAGATCGATCCCGAGATGGACGTACTGTTCACCTCCGGCTTTCCCGCCGATGCTTTCGATCAGATCGGGATCGATCCGGCCCGCACGCTCCACCTGCTCAAGAAGCCCTACAGGGCATCCGAACTCATCAGCACGCTGGGCGAGTTGCTGCGCAATCGGCCTGAGGCTGCATCCGAAACGCAAGCGAACCGTTAACCCGGTTTTCAGCAACTGCACGCGTGCCGCAATAAGACAGCCGCAAATCGACTTGGCTAGAGCCCTTAACGACGCTGCGCGAAGGCCATAGAACGACACCGGCAGACTGCACGCTGCCATGCACACAGCAAGCGGCGTGGAGATTAGCGCGCGGGCTCGCCCGCTGGACATGCGGCGAGGAAGCTCATGGACTGGATGACACTCAATATCGGTTCGCAGATCGCCCTCACCCAAGGCGATTTCAGGTTGATCGGCACACAAGCCGGGCGCGAAACCGTTACTCTGCTCACGCCCGATGCGGGCACGCTCTCGGTCGAATTCGATCCCTCGTTCAATGCAGGCGGCGATGCGATCGTGTTCGCCGATCCCGCCAGCGCGTTTGCGATCGAGCGCTCGGGCTCGAGTGTCATCGTAAGCAATCCTTCGCTCAACGCGACCATTCCTGTCGGGTTAGAAGGCATCTCCGTCTCGTTCGCCGATCCCGACACGGCGGGCGAATTCAACACCTATCTGCTTCGCATCGACCCGCAGACGCAAAGCGTGATGCTCGGAGACCTTGCGATAGAGCCGGGTGAGCGCATGACATTGTCGGCTATGCAGGGCGCCGCATTCGGCGCGACGATCACGGTCGCGAGCATCGAGGAATTGCGCCTCGCGCTCGCCGATCCGAGCTATTCGACGATCCTTGTCCAGCCCGGCGATTACCTCGTGAGCGAAAGCGATCCTGCCTATTTCTGGGGCCAGTCCGGCATCTTCATCGATCGCGATATCACGATCGCGAGCGCCAGCCCCGGCGCACGCGCCAATTTCCTCGCCGGTTTCGATATCGCCAAAGGCATCTTCGTCACCGGCGCCGACGCGGACGTCACCTTCATGGGGATCGGCTTTGCCGACACGCGGATCAATTTCGGCTACCAGTCCGGCACCGCCAACTATGCCGGCATCCGCGCCGAGGGAGGCGACATCACCGTCATCGACAGCGCCTTCACCAACAACTTCAACGCGATCAAGGGCAATGGCGGCACTCTCACCGTTCGCGGTTCGAGCTTCATCGACAATGGCAGCATCAACGGCGCGGGCCAGGAGCACCACATCTACTGGGAGGGCGATGCCGTCCTCATCGAGGACAGCCTGTTCGAGGACAGCGGCTATGGCCACGCGATCAAGACCGTCACCTACGATGAGACTCGCATCATCGATTCGACCATCATTGATGGCCCCAAGGCAGCCCCCCCGATCGACATCGGTGGCGGCGGCGACCTCTTCATCGAGGGGAACACCATTACCAAGCTGACGGGCGCCACCAACGGATTCGTGATCCAGTACGACACCGTGCGCCAGGATGGCGTTGCGGGCGCGATCCGGATCGAGGGCAACACTATCACCTCGACCAGCAATCCCTATGGCTTCCCGACCACCAAGCTGATCAAGAACCTCTCCCAGACGACTGCGATCATCGCTGACAATGACCTGCGCGGCAATTTCGAACCCAACCTCCTGTTCGGCGATGCGAGCTTTGCCGGCAACCGGATCGACGGAATCGCTGTTCCCGACATTGGCTGGCGGGCCAATGCCGACCTGCTGAGCGAGGAGGATGACGAACTGTTCCTCCCCGGCATCACAGGCAACCGCGATGGCGATGTGTGGCAGGCAACCGATGGCGGCGCAGGCGATGACCTCATCGTGGGCACCCCTGATCTCGATATCCTCATCGGCGGTCCCGGCGCCGACATCCTCGCGGGCGGCGAAGGCGATGACTGGCTCTTGGGCGATGATGGCGATGATATCCTGTTCGCCGGCTCCGCAACGCCGGGCACCTTCCGCTATGACAACCTCCATGGCGGCGCGGGCGCGGACTTCCTCACGATCGGCCCCATCGCCGCCGGCAACCGCGCCTTCGTCACCATGAATGGCGGCGATGGTGATGACATCCTCGATGCGCGCATTGCCGATCTCTTCGCCCTCATCGGCGGCGCGGGCGACGACATCCTGATCGGCTCGCAGATCGAGACCGACGCCTGGACCCAGATCAACGCCGGCCCCGGAGACGATGTCGCCATCAGCGGCAATGGCTACACGCACTACCTGTTCGGCGGCACCGGGACTGACACGCTCATCTATCGCGGCGCCCACGGCACAGACCTCGAGATCGCCACGATCGGCGATGGCTCGATCTGGATCACCGCGCTCACCGAAGCCGGGCGCAGCGAGGCCAGTCAGTATGGCGAGCGGGCCTATTCCTTCGAGTTCATTCAGTTCGCCAACGGCCTCTACGATGTCGCCGCCGATGCCTTCCTGCCGGGCGAAGTGCGGGTCGATGTCGCCGCGATCCTGGCCACTCCCGTCCCCGACTTTCCCGGCCCTGTCAGCGGCTCACCCGCTCCCGCAGCCGGCGCTCCGCCCATCACCGGCGACCCGCAAGCCCCGCCGGTCGTTCGTGGGACCGACACCGTGCCCTTCCCCCTCACCACCAACACCTACGAGGCCACCAGCTACTCGCAGGGCACCCCCGCCAATGACCGCGTGCTGACCCAGACCATCTCCAACACCTTCGTGTGGACCGGCGCGGGAGATGATCACATCACGCTCTCGGGCCAGAACCTCAATGCCGATGCACAGGAGGGCGACGATGTCCTTGTCGCGCTCGAGCGCAGCGTCACCATGCACGGCGGCAGCGGGGCCGACATCTTCGCGTTCGACCTCATTGCCTTTGACGCCTTCCCCGAAGCGCGCCGCGACATGGGCACGATTGCGGATTTCGAGGACGGGATCGACCGCATCGCCTTCATCAATTCCCCTTTCGCCGGTTTCGACGAGATCGCCGGGCTGATGGTGCAGGATGGCGAGGATGTGGTGATCGACCTTGGCGAGGAGTACTTGCGCATCCTCAACACCCAGCTCGCCATGCTCGGCGCCTCCGACTTCCTCTTCGCCTGAGCCAGCGCGCTCACCTTCAGAAGTGCACCGCCCTTCCATAGGCGTCGAGCACGCTTTCGTGCATCATCTCGCTGAGGGTCGGGTGCGGGAAGACGGTCTGCATCAGCTCGGCCTCGGTCGTCTCGAGCACCTTGCCCACGGTGTAGCCCTGGATCAGTTCGGTCACTTCCGCGCCGACCATGTGTGCGCCCAAGAGCTCGCCGGTTGCCGCATCGAACACGGTCTTGATGAAGCCCTCCGCTTCGCCCAGCGCGATCGCCTTGCCGTTGCCGATGAAGGGGAAGTTGCCGACCTTCACATCGTAGCCCGCTTCCTTCGCCTTCGCCTCGGTCAGCCCGACGCTGGCCACCTGCGGGTGGCAATAGGTGCAGCCCGGGATCGCATTGCGGTCGATCGGATGCGGGTGGACCTCGCTGTTGCCAAGCTCCTGCGCGATGGCCTCGGCGCAGGTGACGCCCTCGTGGCTCGCCTTGTGCGCGAGCCACGGGCCAGGCGTGCAATCGCCGATTGCCCATAGGCCCTTCGTCTTGGTGCGACCGTAGTCGTCGATCTGGATGAAGCCGCGCTCCATCTCCGCCAGCTCCTCGAGCCCGATCCCTTCGGTGTTCGGCACGATGCCGATCGCGCTGATGACATGGCTGAACTCGGCAGTCTGGGTCTTGCCGTCCTTGTCCTTGATCGTCGCCTTGACGCCCTTGGCACCGACCTCGAGCGCCTCGACCCCGGCACCGGTCATGATGCTGACCCCCTGCTTGGTAAACGACTTTGCGAGGAAGGCAGAGACCTCCTCGTCCTCGACCGGCACGATCCGATCGAGCATCTCGACCACCGTCACCTCGCAGTCCATATCGTTGTAGAAGCTCGCAAACTCGATCCCGATCGCGCCCGATCCGATCACCAGCAGCTTGCTCGGCATCTCAGGCGGCACCATGGCGTGGCGATAGGTCCAGATGCGCTTGCCGTCCGCAGGCGCGAAGGGCAGGTCGCGCGCGCGCGCGCCGGTCGCAACGATCAGGTGGCGGGCCTCGAGCGCCTGCTCGCCCTTCCCTGCCCCGGACCCCGATCCGGGGTCGCCCTTCACCGTAAGCGTCGTCGGCCCCGTCAGCCTCCCCTCGCCCATGTAGACGGTGATCTTGTTCTTCTTCATCAGGTGGCTAACGCCCTGATTGAGCTGTTTGGCGACCCCGCGGCTGCGCTTGACGATGGCATCGAGATCGGCCTCGATTGCGCCTGCAACCTTGAGGCCATACTCGCTGGCATTGTCCATGTAGTGCTTGATTTCGGCCGAGCGCAGCATCGCCTTCGTTGGAATGCAGCCCCAGTTGAGACAGATGCCGCCCAGGTTCTCGCGCTCGACGATCGCGACCTTGAGCCCAAGCTGCGCCGCGCGGATCGCCGCCACGTAGCCGCCGGGGCCGGACCCCAGCACGATCACGTCATAGTCTGCTGCCATCAGCTGGCCTCCCATCCCTCAATTCGTCGCATCTGAGCCACGGTTGATACAAGTGTTACAGTGTCCTGGCGCAAAAAACCGATCCGGCACGCGGGTGCCTGCAAAGCCTGCTGCCGATCAGGAAAGAGCGCCGTTCTCATGCCCCGCTCCATGCCACCGTGCGCCGGTGTAGGACAGGGCGAATTGCCCAGGCTCATCCTGCCATAAGGTCGACCAGACGGCGCTCGATCCAACCCGAGCGGCAGGGACCGGCATAATCCTGCGCTTGCGCGATCGCCGCACCCGTCTCGCACTCGCTCAGCGTCTGATCGGGCCCTGCGAAGACGATCCCCAGCCATTCGCCTTCGCTCTCGCAGATGCTGACCGGCGTGGCGGGCTTCAGAAGATCGATCTCTCGGCCCTCTGGATTGGGCGAGTGGCGCACCTGCACGCGCATGTCCTCGCCCTTGCTCTCGCCTCCGCCCTGGCGGATTTCGCCATAGCCACCGCAGGCATCGGCGCCGGTGCCGGCAAGCCCGGTGCGCACGGGCCGCGGATCGGGCGCCTCCTCGAGCCGCTCGTCCGTCAGCGCCTCGTCGGCACTTTCCTGGAGCGCCTCGGCGCGGCTTTCATCTACCATTTTGCCAGCGCTGTTGACAGCTTGGCTTCCGTCCACAACGGCCTCGTCGACCTCACCCGAACAGGCGGCAAGACCGAGCGCGCAGGCTAGCATGACATGGCGCGCCCTCATACCACCAGCCCCATCGGGTTTTCACACAGCTGCTTGATCGCCTCCATCAGCTGCGCGCCGTCCGCGCCGTCGATCGCGCGGTGATCGAAGCTGCCGCTCGCATGGAGCACGGTCGCGACGGCGAGTTCGCCGTCAACCACGTAAGGCTGCTGCTGCCCAGCGCCGACCGCAAGGATCATGCTCTGCGGCGGATTGATCACCGCATCGAACTGCTTGATCCCGAACATGCCGAGATTGGAGAGGCTCGCGGTCCCGCCCTGATATTCGTGCGGCTGGAGCTTGCCCTCGCGCGCCTTGCCCGCGAGTTCCTTCATCTCCCTGGATATCTGCGCAAGGCCCTTGGTATCCGCCTCGGTGATCACCGGGGTGATGAGGCCCGAAGGGGCTGCGACCGCGACCGAAATATCGGCGCGCGAATATTTGCGCATGATATCGCCGTGGAAGCTGACATTGCATTGCGGCACCCGCATGAGCGCGCGCGCAAGTGCCTTGATCAGCAGATCGTTGACCGAGAGCTTGACCCCGTCCGCTTCGAGGCTCGCATTCAATTGCTTGCGCAGATCGAGCAGCGGATCGAGCCGGATGTCCATCGTGAGGTAATAATGCGGGACCGTCTGCTTGCTCTCGGTAAGGCGGCGGGCGATGACCTTGCGCACATTCGAGAGCTTCTCCTCTTCGAACGGGATGCCGAAATCGGGAATGTCGGTTTTGGGCTTTTGCTCGGGCGTCGGCGCGGCAGCCTCTTTGGCCGCGTCCTTTTCCGGCTTGGCAGCGGCCTTGGCGGGCTCGAACGCCTCGATATCCGCCTTGACGATCCGCCCGCCCAGGCCCGAACCCTCGATCTCACCGAGCTCATAGCCCGCTTCCTCGGCGAGCTTGCGCGCGAGCGGCGAGGCGATGATGCGTGCGCCTTCGCGGCCGGGAGCGGAGCGGGCCGCGACCTCGCCGCCTGCCGCCGCCACGATGTCGCTCTTGACGATCCGGCCACCAGCGCCGCTGCCCTCGATCCCGGCAAGCTCGATGCCCTGCTGCTCGGCGATGCGCCGCGCGAGCGGGCTTGCCCTGGGCGTTTCGCCATCAGAGGCGCTGGGCGCGGGTGCTGGAGCAGGGGCGGGCGCTGGGACGGGAGCAGGCGCGGGAGCAGGAGCCGCATCATCCTCGGCTTCACCGGCAGGAGCGCTCACATCGTCCGGATCCTCGCCTTCCTCGGCGAGCATCGCGATGACCGTGCCCACGGCGACATTCTCGCTGCCTTCGGAGACAACGATCTTAGCAACCACGCCTTCATCGACCGCCTCGAATTCCATCGTCGCCTTGTCGGTCTCGATTTCGGCCATGATATCGCCCGCGCTGACCGTGTCGCCAACGCCGACGAGCCATTTGGCGAGCGTGCCCTCTTCCATCGTCGGCGAGAGCGCGGGCATCTTGATTTCGATCGGCATGCGGGGGGGAGACTCCGGCGATGAGATTGCGAGAACGGGCGGGATCTCGGTTAGGCCATGTGACCGGGCACGGGCAAGCCCCCGGCACACGCGATGATGCCCCCGCACGCATGCCCTTTCGCGCACGGCCTGCCCAGCATTGGCTTGCAATCGGACGGATTTGAGGAAATACCCGCCCTCGCCGGAGAGGAGGATTATGCGGACATTTCTCGTCATCACCGATGAGAGCGAGGAGGCGCGCGCGGCGCTGCGTTTCGCGGCGCGCCGGGCGGCCTCGGTCGATGGCGCGGTGCACGTGCTCGCGCTCGTCCCGCAGCAGAATTTCAACGCGTTTGGCGGCGTCCAGGCGACGATCGAGGAAGAAGCGCGCGACCGCGCCGAGGTTCTCGCACATGGCGTTGCGGGCAATCTGTTCGCCGAAAGCGGCATCATGCCCACGATCTCGGTGAAGATCGGCAATGGTCAACGCATCGTCAGCGAATTTCTCGAGGAACACAGCGAAGTCGCCGCCCTCGTGCTCGGCGCAGCAGCGGGCGGATCGCCCGGCCCGCTGGTCACGCACTTTTCCGCGCATGCCGGGAGCCTGCCCTGCCCGCTCTATGTCATCCCGGCCGATTACGACGAGAAGGACAGCGATCACATGGTGTGATGCCTGATGCGCTCCCTGCCCTTCTGATCACCCCTGAGATTGCCCTTTTCGGGCCTCGTCAGGTGAGCGTGCCGCGCGTCGGATAATCCTTGTCGATCACGTAATCGATCCCCTGCAGAAGCTGGTCGAGCGGGGGCCGCGTGAAGGGCGCATTCTGGACGCTGGCGAAATAGAGCGTGCCATCGGGCCGCACGAGGAACATGCCGGGTTCGGAAAAGATCTCGGGCTCATCGGTGCCTTCGCGTCCGGGCGAGAGATAGAGGCCCCATTCGCGCGCGCCCGTTTCGGAAAGATCATAGGCGAGCGGGACATCGCCCGTTTCCCATTTCGCATCCACTTCCATCGCGCGCGCCTTTTCGTCCATCGAGACCGCGACGACATTGATCCCGCGCTTCGTGAATTCGTCAAGCATTCCCGCGAGCGCCTTGAGCTGGCCGCGGCAGATCGGGCAGTGCTTGCCGCGATAGAACACGACGAGCGTGAAATGCTCAGGGCTCTGCTTGGCAAGATCGTATTGCGCGCCGATCGTGAGCTCGAGCTTGAGGTCGGGGACGGGTTCACCGGGTTTCAGCATGGTCTTCTCCTTTTTGCTGAACCAATGTTCGCCGCGGCGCGAAGTTTCGTGACACTACTTTCGCTTTCGCCCCTGATGGCGAATATTGCCCGGGCGCCCGCGCTTGCCGGTCATGTGCTTGCCCCGCCCACTTTGCCGCCCGTCTTGCCGCGCGCCGCCTTCGGTGCGGCGAGGCTGCGCGCGCTGGCCGCGCTGCTCAAGCGCTTCGCCATCGCTGTCGACGGGCACGAATTTGAGCGCTCCGGTCAGCGCATTGGCTTCGGCAAGCTTGAGCCTGAGCCGGTCGCCCGCGGCATAGCGCGTGCCGCTATCCGCGCCGATCAGCGCCTGTGCGGCCTCGTCGTGGCGGAAATATTCACGGCCCAGCGTGGAGATCGGCACGAGCCCGTCGCCCCCCAGTCCCACGATGGTTGCAAAGAAGCCGAAGCCCTGCACGCCCGTGATGCGCGTGTCGAACACTTCGCCCACGCGGCCCGAAAGCCAGGCGGCGACATAGCGATCGATCGTGTCGCGTTCGGCTTCCATCGCGCGGCGCTCGGTCTGGCTGATCTGGTCACTGATCGCCTGGAGATCATCGCGGTCGCGCTCGGCGAGGCCCGAAGTCGCAGGCAGCGAGCCGGGGGGCTCGGGCTGTTCGAGCCTGTAGGCATCGACCAGCGCGCGGTGCACCAGGAGGTCCGAATAGCGCCGGATCGGCGAGGTGAAGTGGGCATAGGAGCCCAGCGAGAGGCCGAAATGGCCGGTATTGGCGGGCCCATAATAGGCCTGCGTCTGGCTGCGCAGGACGGCTTCCATCAGCAGCGCCTTTTCCGCTTCGTCCGAAACGTCCGCCAGCATCGCGTTAAATAGTCCGGGCGTGATCACCTGGCCGAGCGCGAGCTTGCGGTCCATCGTCGCGAGATAATCGCGCAGCGCGATCAGCTTTTCGCGGCTGGGCGGCTCGTGATTGCGATAGACGACCGGGGCCGTCTTGGCTTCGAGCGCCTTGGCCGCGGCGACATTGGCCGCGATCATGAAATCCTCGACGACGCGGTGAGCATCGAGCCGTTCGCGCACCGCGATCTCGGCGATCCGCCCATCCTCGCCCAGCACCACGCGGCGCTCGGGCAATTCGAGCTCGAGCGGATCGCGCGCCTCGCGCGCGGCGGCGAGCGCGCGCCATGCGGCCCACAGATTGGCGAGATGCTCGGGCGGATCGCCTCCATCGACTGCCTTTTGCGCATCCTCATAGGCAATGTTGTGCGCAATCCGCACGAGCGCGCGGGTGAAGCGGTGGCTTGTCACCTTGCCTTGCGCGTCGATCCGCAGATGACACGCCATCGCCGCGCGGTCTGCGCCCTCCTTCAAGGAGCACACATCAGCCGAAAGGATCTCGGGCAGCATCGGCACCACGCGATCAGGGAAATAGACCGAATTGCCGCGCTTCCTCGCCTCCTTGTCGAGCGCCGAGCCGGGTCTGACATAGAAGCTCACATCGGCAATCGCGACGAGCGCGTTGAACCCGCCCTGCCCATCAGGCTCGGCCCAGATCGCGTCGTCGTGGTCGCGCGCATCGGCGGGGTCGATCGCGACGATCGGGAGATGGCGCAGATCCTCGCGGCTTTTCTCGGACAGCCTGAGGCGCGCGGAGCGCGGCGCTTCCTCGAGCGCTTCCTCGGGGAAGACATACGGAATGCCGTGCTTGGCGATCGCGATCAGGCTGAAGGAGCCGGGCGCCAGCGGATCGCCATAGACCTCGGTGATGCGGACCCCGGCGCGCTCGCTGCGACCGTTGCGCTCGGCTAGGACCAGCTGGCCTTCCTCTGCCGCGCCCAGATCCTTGATCGGAGGCGAGGTGCGGATGCGCTTGTCGATCGGTGCAAGCCAGGCCTTGCCTGCCTTGTCGATCTCGACAACGCCCATCAGACCTTCGGTGCGCGCGGGCAATTTCTTCATCGGATAGGCGACCCAGCCGCGCTGGGTCTCCTCGGTGCGACTGAGAACCCGGTCGCCGCGCTTGAGCGCAGGCGCGCGGGCCTCCCGCTTGCTGCCACCCCTGGCTTTCGCCTTGCGCATGGTGAGCCGGGGCGCATCATCGGGCGCATCGGGCGACCAGTTATCGGGCACCGCGATCGCCTCGCCATCCGCAATCTCGACAACCCGCAGGACCGTGACCTTCGGAACGCCGCCCATGCGATGGTAAGCGGTCTTCTTGCCGTCGATCAGGCCTTCCTCGGCCATATCTTTGAGCAGGCGTTTGAGCGCGATTTTCTCCTGGCCCTTAAGGCCGAAGGCCTTGGCGATCTCGCGCTTGCCGGCAGGAGTGTCGGAGGACTGGATGAATTCGAGGACCTGCTCTGCACTGGGCAGGCCCTGGGGGTGGTTCGGTTTTGCCATTGCGGCCCCCTTACCCGCTCGTGCGGAGCTTGTCGAAAGCTGTGTGGGTCGCGTCGCTAGTAAGCCCGCGCGATGAGGATGCGCTCGGTCGCGGGGGCTCCGGTGAAGAGGCAGGTGCCGCTGGCGGGCTCGGCCCCGCGGGGGACATTGCGGATGGTGAGCTGCAGCGATTTCAATTGTTCGACCACCTTGGCGAGCGCCTCTCCGGTGGGCTTCGACCACTGAGCCTCGAGCCAGCCCGGATATTTCCCGCCCTCGCGGAAATGCGCCTCGACTTGGCTCCACTGCGAAATGCCGCGCGTGATGTTGGCATCGCGCCGCGCCGCCGCCTCGTCGAACAGCGCCTGCTGGATCGCCTCGAGCAGCGCGGGCGCCTGCCCCACGAAACCCTCGCGCGCGATGAACTGCATGGCGGGCTTGCCGCTCGCCGTATCCCAGATTGCATCGCGCCGCAGCATCGCGACCTTGCCGCCTTCCATGTCGCGCGGGCCGACCTCGATGATGATCGGCGCGCCCTTGCGCACCCAGTCCCAACGCTTGGCCGAAGCCTTGCCCGGTCCCTTGTCGTGCAGCACGCGGATCGGCTCGCCGAGCGCGGAAACGCCTGCGAGCATGCCGCGCAGCTCCTCGCAATAGGCGAGCACCGCCTCGTCCTCGGGCTTGTCGCGCAGCATCGGCAGGATAACGATCTGGTGCGGCGCGATGCGCGGCGGCACGCGCAGGCCATCATCGTCGCCATGGGTCATGATGATCGCGCCCACCATCCGGGTCGAGACGCCCCAGCTGGTCGTGTGGCAGTATTGCTGCCCGCCCTCGCGGTCCTGATACTGGATGCCGGCGGCCTTCGCGAAATTGGTGCCGAGATAATGCGAGGTGCCCGCCTGTAGCGCCTTGCCGTCCTGCATCATCGCCTCGATCGACCAGGTCTCGTCCGCGCCCGGAAAGCGCTCGTTCTCGGGCTTCTCGCCCGCGATCACGGGAAGTGCCAGGTCCTCCTCGGCGCAGGCGCGATACATCTCGAGCGCGCGGTGCGTTTCGGCTAGCGCCTCTTCGCGGGTCGCGTGCGCGGTGTGGCCCTCCTGCCAGAGAAATTCGCTCGTGCGCAGAAACATGCGCGTGCGCATCTCCCAGCGCACAACATTGCCCCACTGGTTGAGCATGAGCGGCAGATCGCGCCAGCTCTGCACCCAGCGCGCCATGGCATCGCCGATGATCGTCTCCGAGGTTGGGCGCACGACCAGCGGCTCCTCGAGCTTTGCCTCGGGATCGGGGATCAGCCGGCCTTGCCCGTCCGCGATCAGCCGGTGATGCGTTACGACCGCCATCTCTTTCGCAAACCCATCGACATGCGCAGCCTCGCGTTCGAAATTGGCGAGCGGAATGAAAATGGGGAAATAGGTGTTCGAAACGCCCGCAGCCTTGATCCGGTCATCCATCAGGCGCTGGATGCGCTCCCAGATGCCATAGCCCCACGGCTTGATCACCATGCAGCCGCGCACGCCCGATTCCTCGGCCATGTCGGCAGCGGCAATGACCTCCTGATACCATTTGGCAAAATCGTCCGCGCGCCTCGAATTGAGCGCGTGCCGGATGGCGGGGGCGGTGTTCGACACTGAAAAGGCTTCCTGCTGCGTCTCGTGCCGCCCGGATCGTGTTGCGGCGCTGGATGATGGGTGTGCGCGTGGCGCTATTTGCTGAGTTCGTCCAGCTTCTTCTGCATCGCTGCCATCTGTTCGCGCAAGACGTCGATCTCGCGGCTCGAAGCTTCCTTGGCGGGCTCAGCCTCACGCCGGGCATCGGCGCGGGCCTTGCCCGAGCCGGGGATAAAGGCATCGGCAGCTGCGCGCATCATCGCCATATTGGTCTCGTGGATCGCGGAGATCGGGCCGGTGTTCAGGCCTTTCTCGAAGGCCTCGCGGATATTGGCCTGGTTCTGCCGGAAGTTCGCCATGCTCGCTTCGAGATAGCTAGGCATGAAGGCCTGCATCGAATTGCCATACATGCCGATCAGCTGGCGCAGGAAGCTCACCGGAAGCATCTGACCGCCATTGGCCTCTTCATCCATGATGATCTGGGTGAGGATCGAATGGGTTATATCATCGCCCGATTTTGCATCGAGCACCTGGAAATCGATATTCTCGCGCACCATACGCGCCAGATCGTCGAGCGTAATATAGGAGGAAGAGCGGGTGTTGTAGAGCCGCCGGTTGGCGTATTTCTTGATGATGACACTGTCTTGCGGCTGGTCGTTATCGGCGCTCTGAGGGGTCTTGGCCATGGGGGGATCCTGATTACTGGAGTGCGCCGAAGGCTTTAGCACCTGCACAATGTGCAGCGCAATATCATGTCGCCGAGCGCTTCAGCCGCGAGCCCAGCGTTGTGAGCAATTCATATTGTGAAACAGAACTTTGCCGCGCAGCATCAGGCAGGCAGAACGGGACTTCGAGCCAGTCTCCCGCGCGGCAATCGGGGGCGTTTGTGCAATCGACCACAATCATATCCATCGAGACCTTGCCGATCACGGGCAAGGCCGCATCGCCGCGCGCAAACACCGCGCCGGGCCCGCGCGCGCGCAGGAAGCCATCGGCATAGCCGAGCGAGACGGTCGCGATGCGCATGTCGGATAGGGCGGTGTATTCGCCATTATAGCCGACCTTCTCGCCCTTCTGGATCGCCTTGGTCTGGATGATTGCAGCCTCGATCCGGGCCACCGGCCTGATCGCATCGGCCAACTCGCCGCGCGGAACCCCGCCATAGAGCGCAAGTCCGGGCCGGGTGAGATCGAACGCATAGGGCTCGCCAAGCGCGATCCCGGCGCTGTTGGCAAGGCTGCGCCGCTTGTGGGCAATGCGCGGCAGCGCGCTGCGAAAGACATCGAGCTGGCGCGCATTGTCGACCGTGTTTTCATCGGCGCAGGCCAGATGCGACATCGCAATATCGATATCGAGCGCCGCGATTTCAGGCTCGCCGATCTCGTGCGGGGCTATGCCGAGGCGGTTGATCCCGGTGTCGATCATCAGATGACACGGCGCTCCGCCACTCGCTTCGGCCCACAGCCGCGCCTGATGGAGCGAATTGATCACCGGGGTGATCCCGAGGCTCGCACCATAGTCCGCCTCCGCGCGGTTCAGCGGACCGTGCAGCACGGCGATCTGGGCCGGCGGGACATGCGCAAGCAGCGCGGCCACCTCGCTCCAGTGCGCCACGAAGAAGGCGCCCGCGCCGCAATCGCGCAAGGCCGGCACGCACGCATCGACCCCGAGGCCATAGCAATCCGCCTTGACCGCCGCACCCGCGCTCGCCGCGCCCGAAAGCCGATCGAGCGCGCGCCAGTTTGCTGCGAGCGCATCGGCATCGATGCTCAGCCGCAGCGTTGCGGGCGGGGGCTTGGGCAGCGTTTGCAGCAAAGGGGCGCGATCAGGCAGGGTCATCGGCAAAATCGCGCGGCGGCCCGCCCGCAATGCCCCACCAAGCCACCAGCACGCCAAAGGCGACGACCCCCCAGGTATACCACAGGCCGGCATAGATATTGCCCGTACTCGCCACGATCACGCTCGCGATCAGCGGCAGGAACCCGCCGAGATAGCCTGCGCCGATATGATAGGGGATCGACATCGAGGAATAGCGGATGCGCGGGGGAAACATTTCGGACAAAAGCGCGGCAACCGAGCCGTAGGTGAGCGCGGAAAGCAGGCCGAGCCCGAGCAGGATCGCGATGATCCCGACAATCGCGGCGAGGCCCGGCTTCTGCTTGGTGAAATCGAACCCATATCGCGTGAGCGCTGCGCGAACGCCCTCGCTGCGCGCGGTGCCGCTTTCGAGCCATTCGGGCGCGATCGCAATCTTCTCGCCGCCGGCCGTCAAGGCGAGCTCATTCCCTTGCGAAAGGCTGTAGGGCACGCCCGCAGCAGTCAGCGTTTCGAGGATCTTGCCGCAATTGGTCTGCTCGCGGTCGAACAGTTCAGCGAACGGATCGGTCACGCATTGCGGCCCGCTCACAGCAATTTGCGTGCGCTCGGCCGCGCTTTGCAGGCCCGGATTGGCAAGGCTCCCCAGCCCCCAAAAGGCCGGAAACAGCAAGACGAGCGCCCCCACAGCGCCGATCATGATCGGCAGCTTGCGCCCTACTGTGTCGGACCATTTGCCGACGACGAGATAGAAACTCATCGAGATCGCGCCCGCGACCAGCAGGATAATCTCGACCGTCTGTGGATCGACATTCATCGGCCCGCGCAGGAAGCTGAGAGCGGAGAAGAAAGCGGTGTACCAGATCGTCGTCAGGATGCCAGTGATGCCGAACAGAGCAACGAAGATGCGCTTGGGATTGCCGGGATAGGTGAAGCTCTCGACGAACGGATTGCCCGCAATCTGCCCTTCGGCCTTCATCGCCTGGAACACCGGGCTTTCTGACAGCATGAGCCGCATCCACAGCGAAATGGCAAGCAGCGCGATCGAGAGCAGAAACGGGATGCGCCAGCCCCACGCCTCGAAATCCTGCGCCGGGATCAGCGCGCGGCACGAAAGCACGACGATGATCGAGAGGACGAAGCCTCCGGCAACACTCGCCTGGATGAAACTGGTGTAGAAGCCGCGCTTTTCAGGCGGTGCGTGTTCGGCGACATAGATCGCCGCGCCGCCATATTCGCCGCCCAGCGCCAGCCCCTGGATGACGCGCAAGCCGATGACGATGATCGGTGCTGCAACCCCGATCTGATCGACCGTCGGGATGAAACCGACCCCGGCGGTGGCAATGCCCATCAGCGTGACGGTGACGAGGAAGGTGTATTTGCGCCCGAGCTTGTCGCCCAGAAAGCCGAACAGGATCGCGCCGATCGGGCGAAAGGCAAAGCCAACCGCGAAGGTCGACCAGACGAGCAGCAGGCCGAGCGTGGGATCATCGACATTGTAGAACGCATCCTTGAGGATATAGGCGAGCGTTCCGTAGATGAAGAAATCATACCATTCGAAGATCGTCCCCGCCGAGGACGCGCCGATGACGAGGCGGATTTCCTTCTCGGTCGGTTCGCGCGCGGCGAGCGCGCCCGCTTCTGCGCCGGCTGCCTCACCTGGCCCCTGCGATGATCCTTGCGATGATCCGTGTCCCGCTGGTGTTGCCTGTGACATGATGCTGCGTTCAATCCCTGTTTTGCGCGGCCCTCGCGCGGCGTTTTTGCGAGCAAGAACCGCGAGTGTTAGCGTGCGCTGCCCGGCGAGGAAAGCGCAAGGCTGGCCGCCCGCCACGGCAGAAGCAGCGCGCCGTGCCGTCCGGCATGCTCGCGCGCTGGTTCGATCGCTCCCATGCCCGGCCAATCGGGCAGGCCCCCGCCCTGCGTGAGCCAGCGCCCTGTCGCATCGAGCGCCGCCTCGATGCGCGAGCGCGGCATGCCGATGATAGCGCCAGCCAGGATCGCCGCCGAGGCCTGTCCGATCGCGCAGGCCGAGAGCTGGATCCCGATGCGGCTTACCCTTTCCTCCTCACTCCGGCCCTCCCCTTGCGCCAGATCGAGCCCGATCGTGACATGGCTGCCGCAAACGGGCGAGCGCGCGCTTGCCCGGCGCTCGAAATCCTCGTCGAAGGGATAGAGCGCGAGCGAGGCCGAAAGCCCGAGAATGGCGGGCGTGTAGAGCCTGGTCGATTGGCGGGCGGTGCTCATGCCGGCCCTGCGGCTTGCGCTTGCTCCTCCTGATCGCGGCGCAGCTGCGATCGCCGCTCGGCGAGCAACTGGACGAGCTGGCGCGAAAAGGCGTCTGCCGCCGGATAGGAGCGCGCGGTCGTGATCCAGGCCGGGCGACCCTGAGCGCCCCAGATCGTATCGAATCCGAGCACGAGGACCGAGAACATGAACACGACGATCAGCGTCCCCTTGACCGCGCCGAACCCGAAGCCGAGCACCCGGTCGATCGGCCCCAGGACCGAGCCGCGCGAGGCTTCACCGGCATTGGATGCGATAACCTTCATCGCCGCATAGGGGATCAGGAGGAGCAGCACGAAGGCAAGCAGCGGGGTGGCCGGTTCGGCGTTGTAGAAATCGCGCAGCCACTCGGTCAGCGGTCCGTGGAGATAGTGCACAGAAAAGGCAGCGAGAACCCACGCACTGAGCGAGAGCACCTCCTGCACAAGCCCACGCATGAAGCCCGCAACCGCCGCCAAGAGGACCAGCACCAGTACGATCAAGTCGAACACCGCCATAGACCTTGCGAATTATGCGCTGCCCATCACCTGGTCAACGAGGTTTCCCACTTGCCGGATCGGCGCATATTTGAGGCTGGATGAATCGGTCTTGGCATCGGATGGACCGTAACCGCGCGCAAAGCCGAGCTTGGCGGCCTCGCGCAGGCGCAGATCGCAATGCGCAACTGGGCGGATTTCGCCCGAGAGCGACACTTCGCCGAACCACACCGCCTGCTCGGGCAGCGGCCTGTCAGCGAGCGCCGAGATGAGCGCGGCGGCAACCGCAAGATCGGCCGCCGGATCAGCGAGGCGATAGCCGCCTGCGATGTTGAGATAGACCTCGGCCGAGGAGAAATTGAGCCCGCAGCGCGATTCGAGCACGGCAAGCAGCATGGCAAGCCGCCCGTTATCCCATCCCACGACCGCGCGGCGCGGGGTCGCACCCGATTGCAGCCGCACGATCAGCGCCTGGATCTCGACCAGAACAGGCCTTGTGCCTTCGAGCGCGGGAAAGACTGCGCTGCCCGCGAGCGGCTGATCGCGGCCCGAGAGAAACAGCATCGAGGGATTGGAGACTTCCTCGAGCCCCTCGCCCGCCATCGCGAAAACGCCGATCTCGTCGACCGCGCCGAAGCGGTTCTTCAGCGCGCGCAGGATGCGATACTGGTGGCTGCGCTCGCCCTCGAAGCTCATGACGACATCGACCATGTGTTCGAGCACGCGCGGCCCCGCGATCGAGCCATCCTTGGTGACATGGCCGACCAGCACCAGCGCGGTGCCTTTTTCCTTGGCGAAGCGGATCAGCTCCAGCGCGCAGCCGCGCACCTGGCTGACCGTGCCCGGCGCGCCCTCGATCGTGTCGGAATGCATGGTCTGGATCGAATCGATGATGAGGAGCGCGGGCGGCTCGCCATGGCCGAGCGTGGTGAGGATATCGCGCACCGAGGTTTCCGACGCGAGCCGGATCGGCGAATCGGCCACGCCCAGGCGCGCTGCGCGCAATCGCACCTGCCCTGCGGCTTCCTCGCCGCTGACGTAAACGACATCGCCCTCGCCTGATTGCGCGTTCGCGCGCGCAATGGTCGCGGCGGTCTGGAGCAGCAGGGTCGATTTCCCGATCCCCGGATCGCCCCCCATCAACACCGCCGAGCCCGGCACGAGCCCCCCGCCCAGCGCCCGGTCAAATTCGGCAAGGCCAGTCGAGCGGCGGACCGGCAGCGGGGTGGGCTGATTGAGCGCGACGAACTTGATGCCGCGCCCCCCGCGCGAAAGATCGTGCTTCTGCGAAAAGACCGTGGCAGGCGCATCCTCGGTGAGCGTGTTCCACTCGCCGCACTCGCCGCACTGCCCCTGCCAGCGCGGGCTCACCGCCCCGCAATTGGCGCACACATATTGCCGCTTCGTCTTCGCCATGATGGATCGGCTTTAACCAGAACAGAAGTCGAACGCAATTGCATCCGGGCGGGTTTGGGCGATAGAGGTGCAAGCGATGCTGCAGAAGGAACTCAGACTGGCCCTGGTGTGCTATGGCGGCGTCAGCCTCGCTGTCTACATGCACGGCGTCACCAAGGAGATCTGGCACCTTGCCCGCGCAAGCCGCGCGTTTCATGCCGGGGGCGGCGAGCCGCTCGAAGGCGTGGCCGGAGCCTATCGCGCGCTGCTCGAGGAGATCGAGACCGAAAGCGCCTTGCGCCTGCGCGTGCTGCCCGACGTGCTGACAGGTGCCAGCGCGGGCGGGATCAATGCCGTGTTTCTTGCCCAGGCGGTCCATTCGGGCCAGTCGCTCGAGCCGCTCACCGAGCTGTGGCTGCAGAATGCCGATGTGAGCGAGCTTACCGATCCCGGCGCGCGCCCGATGTGGCGCTATGCCAAGTTCTGGGCGCAGCCGATTGCGGAATGGTTTCTCCAGCGGCCGGGCAATGCGGTGAGCGAGACCGTCTCGCCCGAGACGCGCGGCGAAGTGCGACGCAAGGTCTCGCAGCTGGTGCGCGGGCGCTGGTTCAGCCCGCCCTTCTCGGGAGACCGGTTTTCCGGAATGCTGTTCGAGGCGCTCGAACTGATGAGCAAGGGCGAGCGCGGTGAACCGCTGCTGCCCGAGGCGCATCCGCTCGATCTCTCGGTCACGGCGACCGATTTCAGAGGGCATGTCGAGCTCTTGCGACTGAATTCACCCGCAATCGTCGAGGAGACCGAGCATCGCATGCCGATCGGGTTTCATGCCGCGACGCGCTCTGGCGAGCTGCTGGGCGACCGGCTCGAACTCGTCCTCGCCGCGCGCGCGACCGCGAGCTTTCCCGGCGCCTTCCCACCGCTCACGCTGGGCGAGATCGACCGGCTTGCCAAACGCGAAGGACACGAATGGAAAAGCCGCGCAGCCTTTCTCGAACGGATCATGCCGGCCTATCACCGCGCCGAGACGACGGAAGATGTCGCGCTGATCGATGGTTCGGTGCTCGTCAACGCGCCATTCGGTGCGGCGCTCGAGAGCATTGCCGGGCGCCCATCGCAGCGCGCGGTCGATCGGCGGATTGTCTATGTCGACCCGCGTCCCGATCGCATCGGCGCAAACACCGCCAGCGCAGCCGAACCGGTCGGCTTTTTCGGGGCAATCTTCGGTTCGCTCTCGACGATCCCGCGCGAACAGCCGATCCGTGACGATCTCGAGCGGATCGAGCGCAAATCACGCGATGCAATGCGCCTGCGCCGGATCGTCATGAGCATGCGCCCCGATATCGATCGCGCGGTCGAAAAGCTGTTCGGGCGCACCTTCTTTCTCGATAGCCCCACCCCGCGCCGCCTTGCCAACTGGCGCGCCAAGGCCCAGCAGGCCGCCGCCGAGCGGGCCGGCTTCGCCTTCAACGCCTATGCCCAGACCAAGCTTGCCGGGATCATCGACCGGATCGCCGCGATCACGCACGAAGCCGCCCCCGGCCTCGGCCATGCCGATTGCAGCCTGATCGCGGAGCGGCTGCGCGATCATCTGCTCGAACAGGGTCTCGATAGGCTGATCGAGGAAAGCGGCGGGGCGAGCGAAGCGGCGATAGCCTTCTTCCGGGTGCACGATATCGGCTTTCGCATCCGCCGGCTGAATCTGCTCGCCCGGCGCTGCTCGCGTGAATGGGAGGTGGACCCCGAGATTTCCGACGATGCGCTCGATCTTGCGCGCACGCATATCCATGCAATCCTCGCAGTCTACCAGCGTGCGGACTGCTCGGCGACCGATAATCCGGCATTTGCGCAGATCGCGCACACGGTCATGGAAGAGCCCGGCGCAGTGCTCGATTTCTGTGCCGGCACAAGGCTGCTGCCCGAGACCGACGAGCAGGCCGAAATCCTCCTTGCCGCCGCGCTCGAGGCGATGCCGCGCGACCTGCGCCGCCGCATGCTGCTCACCTATGTAGGCTTTCCCTTCTACGATATCGCGACAATGCCGCTGTTTCAGCGCGACGGGTTTGACGAATACAATCCGGTCAAGATCGATCGCATCTCGCCCAATGACGCGACCTCGATCCGCGAAGGCGGGGCTCAGGCCAGTCTGCGCGGGATCGAGTTCTACAATTTCGGGGCCTTTTTCAGCCGCGATTATCGCGAGAACGATTACCTTTGGGGCCGACTGCACGGCGCCGAACGGATGATCGACCTCGTCGCCTCGACCCTGCCGCACCCGCTCGAGGATGCCCGTCTGCGCCGCGCCAAGGCCCGCGCCTTCCTCGCGATTCTCGATGAGGAACTGGCCGCCGGGCGCTGCGCTGCCGGGCTCGTCGAGACGGTGCGCAGCGAAGTGATCGCCCGGCTCGGATAGCCCGAGCCGCAGTGCGCATCAGGTGCCGAAGGCGTCTTTCAGCTTGGATAAGAAGCTGCGGCTCTCGGGGCATTCATCGCCTGTCTCGGTCTCGCGGAATTCTTCGAGGATCTCGCGCTGGCGGCGCGAAAGCTTGGTCGGCGTCTCGACCTTGATCTCGACCACCAGATCGCCGCGCCCGCGCCCCTGCAGGACCGGCATGCCCGCGCCGCGCACGCGCAGCTGCTTGCCCGACTGGATGCCGGTGGGGATGTCGATCGTGTTGGTCGAGCCATCAAGATCGGGGATCTCGACCTTCCCGCCAAGCGCAGCCGTGGTGAAGCTGACCGGCACGCGCGTTGCGAGCGTGGTGCCTTCGCGTTCGAACAGGGCATGCGGCTTGACGTGGATGAAGATATAGAGATCGCCCGGCGGCGCGCCGCGCGCGCCTGCTTCGCCCTTGCCCGCAAGCCGGATGCGCGTGCCCGTATCAACGCCCGGCGGGATCTCGACATCGAGCGTCTGCGCGCGGTCAACCCGGCCCTCGCCCTTGCAATCCTTGCATGGATCCTCGAGCACCGCCCCGCGCCCTCCGCAATGGGGGCACGGGCGCTCGATCACGAACAGGCCTTGCTTGGCCCGCACCGTGCCGCGCCCGTGGCAGACATGACACCCGCGCTCGCCGGTGCCGGGCTTCGCGCCCGAGCCCTCACAGGTCTCGCATGGTTGGCTGACCTCGATCTCGATTTGGGTGTGCTTGCCGTCAAACGCGTCTTCGAGGCCGATCTGCATGTCATAACGCAGATCGGCGCCGCGGCGCTGCTGCTGGCGCTGGCCGCCCATGCCTCCACCGCCGCCAAAGGCGCTGCCGAAAATGGTCTCGAAGATATCGCCGATATCGGCGAAATCGCCCTGCGGTCCGCGCCCGCCGCCAAATCCGCCAGAGCCGCCCATGCCTTGGGTGAAGGCATCGTGGCCGAAGCGATCATAGGCCGCGCGCTTCTGCGGGTCTTTCAGACATTCATAGGCCTCATTGCAGGCCTTGAACTTCGCCTCCGCCTCTGCATCGCCCGGATTGCGATCCGGGTGCCACCTCATCGCGAGCTTGCGATAGGCGGACTTGATCGTTGCCCCATCGGCATCGCGCGAGACCTGGAGGGTGGAATAGTAGTCGGTGCTGGTCGCCATTATCCTGCCTTTCAACCATCCGCGCCCATCGCGCTCATGGCGAGACGGGCGCGGCAGTCTTGAGGGTCAATCGCTCAGCCCTTCTTGTCTTCGTCCACCTCGGAGAATTCGGCGTCGACGACATCCTCGTCGCTCTCGGCGGAAGCCTCGTCTGATGCCTCGCCGCCTTCGGCAGCGCCGGCGCCGGCCGCCTGCTCCTTCTCGTAGATCTGCTGGCCCATCTTCATGGCCGCCTCGGTAAGCGCCTGTGCCTTGGCATTGATCGCTTCGGCATCATCGCCTTCGAGCGCGCTCTTGGCTTCGGCCAGCGCGGTTTCCACCGCCGACTTGGTGTCCGCATCGATCTTGTCGCCATGCTCTTCGAGCTGCTTCTCGGTCGTGTGGACGAGACTGTCGGCCTGATTGCGCGCCTCGGCGCTCTCGCGACGCTTCTTGTCCTCTTCGGCGAACTTTTCCGCATCCTGAACCATCTGGTCGATATCGGAATCGCTGAGCCCGCCCGAGGCCTGGATCTTGATCGTCTGCTCCTTGCCGGTGCCCTTGTCCTTGGCGCTGACCGAGACGATGCCGTTCGCATCGATATCGAAGGTAACTTCGATCTGCGGCACACCGCGCGGGGCTGGCGGAATTCCGACAAGGTCGAAATTGCCGAGCAGCTTGTTGTCAGCAGCCATCTCGCGCTCACCCTGGAAGACCTTGATCGTCACCGCGTTTTGGTTGTCCTCGGCGGTGGAATAGGTCTGGGTCTTCTTGGTGGGGATCGTGGTGTTGCGATCAATCATGCGGGTGAAGACGCCGCCCAAAGTCTCAATACCGAGCGAAAGCGGGGTCACGTCGAGCAGCAGCACGTCCTTGACATCGCCCTGCAGCACGCCTGCCTGAATGGCGGCACCCATGGCGACGACTTCATCCGGGTTCACGCCAGTATGCGGCTTGGCCTCGAAGAACTTCTCGACCACTTCGCGCACCTTGGGCATGCGGGTCATGCCGCCGACGAGGATCACCTCGTCGATCTCGTCCTTGGTCACGCCCGCATCGGCCAGCGCCTTCTTGCACGGCTCGAGCGTGCGATTGATGAGATCGCCGACAAGCTTTTCGAGATCCGACCGGCTGATCGTCTCGACAAGGTGCAGCGGGGTGGATGAGCCGCCTTCCATGCGCGCGGTGATGAAGGGCAGGTTGACCTCGGTCGTCGCCGAGCTCGAAAGTTCGATCTTGGCCTTTTCGGCGGCTTCCTTGAGACGCTGAAGCGCGAGCTTGTCGGTCTTCAGGTCCATGTTTTCCTTCTTCTTGAAGGCTGCGGCAAGATGTTCGACAATCGCATTGTCGAAGTCTTCACCGCCAAGGAACGTGTCGCCATTGGTCGACTTCACTTCGAACACGCCATCGCCGATCTCGAGGATCGAGACGTCGAAAGTGCCGCCGCCAAGGTCATAGACCGCGATGGTCTTGCCGTCTTCCTTGTCCATGCCATAGGCGAGCGCGGCCGCCGTCGGCTCGTTGATGATGCGAAGGACTTCGAGACCGGCGATCTGCCCTGCATCCTTGGTCGCCTGGCGCTGGGCATCGTTGAAATAGGCGGGCACGGTGATGACGGCCTGATCGACCGTTTCACCCAGATAGGCTTCGGCGGTTTCCTTCATCTTCTGAAGGATAAAGGCGCTGATCTGCGAGGGCGAATAATCCTCGCCGCCCGCCTGCACCCAGGCATCGCCATTCTTGCCCTTGACGATATTGTAGGGGACGATCTCAATGTCCTTCTTAGTCATCGGATCGTCGAACCGGCGCCCGATCAGGCGCTTGATCGCAAACAGGGTGTTGTCCGGATTGGTTACGGCCTGGCGCTTGGCAGGCTGGCCGATCAGGCGCTCATTGTCCTTGGTGAAGGCAACAATCGAAGGCGTCGTGCGCGCGCCTTCGGAGTTTTCGATAACCTTGGGCTTGCCCGCGTCCATGACGGCCACGCAGCTATTGGTCGTTCCGAGGTCGATACCGATTACTTTACCCATTACTTCCCCATATCTTTCATCATGTTGGACACCGCTGCCTTGCGCTTCCCCTGTGTCTGGCCCAAAGGCCCAGCCTGCGGGCAAAGCGGCTTGGCGGCTCGAATATGACGCGGATATAGGAGTGGTTTTGCTTGGCACAAGAGACGCAGCGACCTAGTTTTGAGCAAAACGCAACATGGCAAATGACGATTGTGGGAAAGGGATAATCGATGAAACGATCACATCGCACCTGGCGCACGCTGGCCACAGCTGCCGCGCTCGGCCTTGCCGGCAGCCTTGGCGCCTGCGCGCAGGAAAGCGAGACGACCGCCGCCGCGCCTGCCGAGGAAGGAACCATACCCGGCATGACGATCTCGAACGCGCGCCTCGTGCTCGCCCCGGTCGCGGGCAATCCGGCGGCGGTCTATTTCGATCTCGCCTATGAGGGCGAAAAGGGCCTGACGATCAGGAAAGCCGATGTCACGCAGGCCGGGTCCGCGATGCTGCATCAATATGGCGAATACGATTTCAAGGTGCAGATGATGGAGGCGCTCCCGATCCCGCTCACCAAGGGCACCAGGGTCGAATTCAAGCCGGGCGATCTGCATGTCATGGCGATGGAACCGGATGAAAGCCTCGCGCCCGGCGATACGGTCGAAGTGATGCTGACCGTTTCGGGTGGGATGACCCACACCTTCGAAGCCCCGGTGCGCGCTGCAGGAGAAGAGCGCTGACGAAGAGCGCGCCGGAGCAGCCCAGCGCTGTTCCGGACCCGCGCGCACAGCCCTGCCCGGCGGGCGGTGAACGCGGGCTGACGGCGGGCGAAATCGCGCTGGCCCGCAGCATATTCGGCGATGCGATCGATTATGAGCCGGTGCGCATCCGGCGGCGCAAATGGTTCCCGCTGCAGCCGCGCAAGGTCACCATGGCGCCAAACGGCCACCTGCACTTTCATCCCAGGGGCACAGCCTATTGCGACGATTTCGCGCGCGAAGCCGTGCTGCGCCAGGGATTGCTGATCCACGAGCTCACCCATGTCTGGCAGACCCAGACGCGCGGGCGCTGGTATCTCGTGCTCAACCGGCATCCCTTCTGCCGTTATGACTATGCCCTGAAGCCTGGCTGGCCGCTCACCCGCTATGGAATCGAGCAGCAGGCGATGATCGTTCAGCACGCCTTCTGGTTGCGGCGCGGTGTCAGGCTGGCAGGGGTCGCCGACAAGACAGCCTATGAGTGGCTCGTCCGGTTTGCCGGCGCTTCATCCTGATCAGGCGTTCAATAGCGCGGATCGGCAGGATAGCCGCGCGTCCCGAAGCAGTCCTCATCGAGATAGCCGTTGCGGTCGTATCCGTCGCAGCCATCATCCTTGTCGACAAAATACCCGGCAAGCCCGCCCGCAGCCGCGCCAGCAAGCGCATAAGTGCCGATATCCTGGCCGGTAACCGCAGCAACGCCGGCACCCGCCGCAGCGCCTGCCAGACCGCCTTCAGCGGCATAATTATCCGCGCATGCGCCCAGCGAGAACGTGCTTGCAGCAAGGGCGGCCGAGGTCATTAGGGTCTTCATCGTGCATCTCCTGATTGGCCCCCGGTTTGATCATTCTACGGCGATGCGACGCTGATCGTTCCGAAAAAGGCGCGCAATCCATTTTCCTTCCCTTGCCGCGCGCTGCGTTTTAGAGCCCCGCCAGAGCAAGCCAGAAAGGAGCGGAGCAAGCCATGATCGAGCAAGACCGGAAGGATGGCACGCACATCATCACGATGGATGATGGCAAGGTGAACGCGCTCAACAAGGACAAGCTCGATGCGCTGGTCGAGGCGCTGGCCGATTGTGCAGGCGATCAGGCTCCCGTTATCCTGAAGGGGCGCAAGGGTATCTGGTCGGCGGGGTTCGATCTCAAGGGCTTTGCCGCAGGCGCCGATGCCGCGCTCGCGCAGCTCGAAGCCGGGCGCCAGGCGATCCTGGCGATCCTGAAGCACCCCGCCCCGGTGATCACGGTGTGCGAAGGCCATGCCTATCCGATGGGGGCCTTCCTCATGCTGGCCGCCGATCATGCGATCGGGATCGAGGGCAAGTTCGTGTGCGGGATGAACGAGAGCAAGATCGGCATGGTCCTGCCGCTTTATGCAACCGCTCTTGGCATGGCGCGCCTTGCGCCTGCGGGCCGCAAGGCAGTGGCGAGCGGGCGCATGTTTGCACCGGGCGAAGCGCTTGCGGCAGGCTATTTCGACGAAGTGATTGCCCCGGACGAGCTCGAAGCCGTGCTTGCTGCGCGTGCCGAACACATGAAATCGCTCAATGCCGGAGCTTTTGCCGGCAACAAGGCCATCATCAACCAGCAGGTCATTGCCGACGTCGAAGCCGCGCCGCTGCCCCGGCTTTGACGGGCGAGGCGGATCGTGCGACCAAACCGCTGAACCGAACGCGCGCGCCCGCTCCTTGCTCCCCCATTGCGGGTCGATCCGTGCTATGGTCCATACTGTGCGGAAAAGAGGGGGATGAGCGATGATCTGGCAACGGCTGTTTGGCAAAGCCGAGAATGACAATCCGGGTCGCTCGGGAAAACGGGTGACGCACGTCCACGGAGACCGGGCGATCGAATACACCGCGCGCGGCGATGCCAAACAATCCGAACAGGACGATCCGGTGGGCTGGCGACCGGTCAATCCGCTCGAGGAGCAGATGGCGCAGATCCCCCATTCGACCGATGCGCAATTCGCCTTCGCGCGCATGCTGCTCGATAGCGAAGTCCTGCTGGCGACCGCACGTCCGCCCGAAAATGCGCGCGAGCGCACCCTCGATGCGGACGAGCAATTCGACATTCTGTGCTTCGATGACAATCAGGGCGGGAGCGCAGCGGGCATCTTCACCTCCGAAGCACGGCTCGCCGATGCGCTCGGACCCGAGACGGGATTTCTTGCGCTCAGCGGGCGTGCCGCGCTCGAAGCGGTGGCGAACACGGGCGCGATCATCAATCCAGGGCGCGGGCTCTGGGCGCTCTATTCCCCGCCCACGATCGAGCGCATCCTTTCAGGCGATATCTGACGCGCGCGGGCCGGCCGGGCGGGCCTGGCCCGCCGCGCGCGGCTCAGTCGGGCTTCTTTGCCACGCCCACCATCGCCGGGCGCAGCAGGCGATCCTTGATCATCCAGCCCGATTGCATCTCCTGGATCACCGTGCCCGGCTCATGATCGCTGCTGGGGATTTCCATCATCGCCTGATGCTGGTTGGGATCGAGCGGCATGCCCTTGGCCGCGATGCGCTCGATGCCGTGGCTCTTGAAGACCTTCTCGAGCTCTCGCTGGGTCGCCTCGATGCCCACGACCAGCCCCTTCATCTTGTCATCCTCGCGCAAGGCATCGGGGATTGCCTCGACCGCGCGCGAGAGATTGTCCCAGACCGAAAGCACATCGCGCGCAAAGCCGGTGCTCGCATAATTGCGGGCATCCTGCATTTCCTTTTCCATCCGGCGACGGATGTTCTGGGTCTCAGCGCGCGCATAGAGCGTATCCTGCTCGGCCCTGGCCAGTTTTTCACGCAGCTCCGCAAGCTCGGATGCAAGGCCCATCGCTTCATCCAGACCCTCGTCGAAATCCTCGAATGCCTTGTTGAAATCCTTGCCCTCGGAGGGTTCATCGCCCTCGAGAAACTCCTTCGGCACGCCCTTCAGCTCGTTTGCGGCCGCATCGTCTTGCTGCGGCTTATCGTTATCGCTCATGTGGTTTTCCAGCTTCGCACAATGGGTTGGTGGGATTGTTACGCGATCAGTTTGCCCAGCGACCGCGCGGTCCAGTCCACCATGGGGACCACGCGCGCGTAATTCAACCGCGTCGGCCCGATCACGCCGAGCACGCCCACCACCCGGCCTTCGCGGTCGCGATAGGGCGAAGCGATGACCGAAGAGCCCGAAAGCCCGAACAGGCGGTTTTCGCTGCCGATGAAGATGCGCGTCGCCTCTGCCTCGCGCGCGCTTTCGAGCAGGGCTGCGATCGATTGCTTGTTTTCAAGATCATCAAGCAGCGAGCGCACCCGCTCGATATCGTGCATTGCGCTTTCGTCGAGCAGGTTGGCCGCGCCGCGCACGATCAGCACCGGGCGCTCGCCTGCATCCTCGCTCCAGATCGCAAGCCCGCGCTCGACAAGATCACGGCTCGCAGCGTCAAGCTCGGTGCGCCCGGCGGCGATTTCGGATCGCATGCGCGTTGCCGCATCGCTCAGGCTGCGCCCCGATAGCCGCGCACTGATATAGTTCGAGGCCTGTTCGAGCGCGGCGCCATCGATCCCATCGCCAAGCTCGATCACGCGGTTCTCGATCCCGCCATCCTCGCCGACCAGCACGGCCAGCGCGCGCTGTCGCCCTTCGGGCCCCTGACCAAGGCTGACAAGGCTGAACTGCGCAAGCCGCTGTTCGCGCGTAGGCACCATCACCATGCCCGCAGCGCCGGAAAGATCGGACAGCAGCGTGCTCGCCTTGGCCAGCGCCTGCTCGACCGGGCCATCCTCTGCCAGCCCTGCCTCGATCCGCTCGCGCTCCTCCGGGGTGAGCTCGGCCACGCGCATCATGCCATCCACGAAGATCCTGAGACCCGCATCGGTCGGCATGCGGCCCGCGCTGGTGTGCGGGGCTTCGAGCAGGCCGAGCTTTTCGAGATCGGCCAGCACCGAGCGGATCGAGGCGGGTGAAAGATTGAGCGTTCCATCCGCGGCAAGCGCCTTCGAGCCGACCGGAGCGCCATGCTCGATGAAATCCTCGACCACCCGCCGGAAAATCTCGCGCGCGCGTTCGCTCAGTTCAAGGATTGGTGGTGATGCCATCCCTCTTTCATAAGATTTGGGCTTGCCGCTGCAAGTGGGTGATGCCAGTGGGCGCGTTCTCCACCAGGCTGAAAAGAGACCCTATCATGCGCCCATCCAACCGCGCCGCCGATGAAATGCGCGAGATCACGATCGAGACCGGTTTCACCAAGCATGCCGAGGGCTCATGCCTCATCAGTTTCGGCGATACGCGCGTCCTGTGCACCGCGAGCGTCGAGCGCAATGTGCCGCCCTGGATGCGGGGCAAGGGCGAAGGCTGGGTGACGGGCGAGTATTCGATGCTCCCGCGCGCCACGCATACGCGCGGCAGCCGCGAGGCTGCGCGCGGCAAGCAATCGGGCCGCACGCAGGAAATCCAGCGCCTGATCGGGCGGTCCTTGCGCGCGGTGGTCGATCTGAAGAAACTGGGCGAGCGGCAGATCACGCTCGATTGCGACGTGATCCAGGCCGATGGCGGCACGCGCACCGCTTCGATCTCGGGCGCCTGGGTGGCGCTGCGGCTCGCGGTCAACGGGCTAATCGAGGCGGGCGAGCTCAAGGAGGACCCGATCACCGGTCAGGTGGCAGCGATCTCGTGCGGGGTCTATGAAGGCACGCCGGTGCTCGATCTCGATTATGACGAGGACAGCAGCGCCGATGCCGATGCCAATTTTGTGCTGATCGAAGGCGGCGAGATCGCCGAAGTGCAGGCTACGGCGGAAGGCGCAACTTTCGATGAGGAACGCCTGTTGCGGCTCTTGCGGCTCGCGCAGATTGGCTGCAGCGAAATCTTCGCTGCGCAGATCGCGGCTGTGAAATGACGGCAAGCCCGGCTCCCGTTCGCAAATTGTCCGGCGGCTCGCTCGTCATCGCCACGCACAATGCCGGCAAGCTCAAGGAAATCTCCGCGCTGCTCGAGCCTTACGGGCTCAAATGCCTTTCGGCAGGATCGCTGGGCCTTGCCGAACCCGAGGAGACAGGCGCAACCTTCGCCGAAAACGCCGCGCTCAAGGCCCATGCGGCGGCCAAGGCAGCGCAATTGCCCGCGCTTGCCGATGACAGCGGGCTGGCGGTCGATGCGCTTGGCGGCAGACCCGGGGTCTATACTGCCGACTGGGCCGAGCGGCAATGGTTCGAGGGCGAGCCGGGGCGCGATTGGTATATGGCGATGGGCAAGGTCGAAGGGCTGCTCGCACAGATCGGCCCCGATGCGGATCGCAGCGCTGCTTTCCACTGCACGCTCGCGATTGCCTGGCCCGAGGGCGAGAGCGCGATCTACGAAGGGCGCTGCCCCGGCTCGCTCACATGGCCGCCGCGCGGGAAGCTGGGCTTCGGCTATGATCCGGTCTTCGTGCCGCATGGACACGATCAGACCTTTGGCGAGATCGCGCCGGAGAACAAGCACGCGATGAGCCACCGCGCCGATGCGTTTGCGAAACTCGTCGCCGATCAGTTCGGGGTCTAGCGCCGGGCAAGCTCGCGCGGCGCGGCAATCACCTCGCCCCAGACATTGCCTGCGGGCCAATAGCGGCACACCAGCACATCGAACTCCCGGTTGCTCGCAAGCGCGCAGCCTAGCTTGCGCGTCGAAGGCCAGACGATCTGCGTGTAGTGCCCGACATCGCCCCAGTTTCCGGTGCGCGAGACATGCGGGAAGGCGCCGGGAACGAAGTGGCGCTGCTCTGCGGCAAAGCTCGCGATCATCGCCTGCGCGGAATAGGCGCCGCGCGTTCCCATCCAAAGGTTTTCCCCGGTCGAGCGCCGCTCCTTCCGGCTCGAATGGCGCAGGCTGTTCTCGCGTGCGAGCTGCGTTGCCCATTGTTGCGCTTCGGTGGCAAGCCGCTCATCCCAGGCGAGCGGCGCGGCCCCGAATTGCGCGCGCAGCGAATTGTGCGCTGCGATCCAGGCAAGGCGCGGATCGTCCCCCTGCGATTGCGCGCGCGAGGGAGCGGCCATCAGGCCGAGGGCTGCGATCAGAGCCAGGGCAAAGCGCGCGAACATCGGCACAAGACTTGACTTTGATGGCTTAAGATTACCTGAAAGAAGCGATGGCCCGCGCGCTCTACATCCACTGGCCCTTCTGCGAGAAGAAGTGCCCCTATTGCGATTTCAATTCGCATGTCCGCGCCGAGGTGGACGAGGCGGCATGGCGCAAGGCGCTGATCGCTGACATACGCGCCGAAGCCGAGGTGGCGGGCGGCGAACCGCTGCGCTCAATTTTCTTTGGCGGCGGGACGCCCTCGCTGATGCCCCCCGCCCTGGTCGAGACGCTGCTCAAGGAGGCGCGCGCGCTGTGGGGGTTCGATGATGCGATCGAGATCACGCTCGAGGCCAATCCCTCCTCGGTCGAAGCAGCCAGGTTTGCCGATCTGGCGCGCGCCGGGGTGAACCGGGTGTCGCTCGGCGTGCAATCGCTCGAGGACGAGGTTCTGCAGTGGCTCGGCCGGCTCCATGGTGCACGCGAAGCGCTGGAGGCGCTCGAGACGGCGCAGAGGCATTTTGCCCGCACGAGCCTCGATCTCATCTATGCCCTGCCCGGCCAGACCCAGCAGCAATGGGAGAATGAGCTCACCCGCGCGCTCGATCTTGGCACCGGACATCTCTCGCTCTACCAGCTCACGATCGAGCCGGGCACGCGCTTTGCCACAGATGTGCGCCGAGATCTGTTCCGTCCGCTCGATGACGATGCCGCCGCCGATTTCTTCGCGCTCACGCAAGCGATGACCGCGTGCGCCGGGCGGCCCGCCTATGAGACGAGCAATCACGCCGCGCCCCGCGAGGAGAGCCAGCACAATCTCACCTATTGGCGCTATCAGGATTATTGCGGGATCGGGCCAGGCGCGCACGGACGGCGCGGCGCAATGGCGACCATGCGGCACAAAAAGCCCGAAAACTTCCTCAAAGCGGTGAACGAGCGTGGCCATGGCATCGCCGAGGCGCGCCATCTGCCCCCCGCCGAACAGGCAGCAGAAGCGCTGCTGATGGGTCTGCGCTTGGTCGAAGGGGTCGAGCTTGAAGCGCTTGGCGAGCGGTTCGGCATTGCAGCAAACGATCTGCTCGATGCAGGCAAAGTGGCCCGGTATGAAAGTCTCGGGCTGTTGCGAGGCGAGGGCCAGCACCTCAGCGTCACCCTGGCTGGACGCCCGCTGCTCGATGCGCTGCTGGGCGAGATTGTCAGCGATACGCTGTTGGCAGAGCGAGCAGGCGCGGCATGAGCGCAGAGCCGATCGCTGCGTGGGAAGCGCATTTGCGCGATGGTCGGCGTGCATCGCCCCACACGGTGCGCGCCTATGTCGCAGCGGCGCAGCGACTTGTGGCGCATGGCGGGGCTGGATCGCTCGAAGATGTCGCCGGTATGGAAGCGGCAGAATTGCGGCGTTTTCTCGCCCGCCGCCGCGCCGATGGGCTCGGCAATGCCAGCGCCGCGCGCGAACTCTCCGCGTGCAAGGCCTTCATCGCCTTTGCCCGCAAGGAGACCGGCGATCCCGACCCTGCGGCCCCGCGCCTGCGGGGGCCGCGCCTCAAGAAGGGCCTCCCGCGCCCGGTCACGCCCGATGAGGCGGTCAATCTTGCCGAAGGGGTCGAAAATCTGGGTAGCGCGAACTGGACCGGTGTGCGCGATCGCGCGGTGCTGCTCCTGATGTATGGCGCGGGGCTGCGCATCGCGGAAGCGCTCTCGCTCAAAGGGCGCGATGCGCCGCTGGGCGAGACATTGATGATTACCGGCAAGGGCGGCAAGCAGCGCATCGTTCCGATCCTGCCGATAACGCGCCAGGCGGTGAATGCCTATCTCGAGGCCTGCCCCTGGCCGATCACACCCGGCGAGCCGCTGTTCCGGGGCCTCAAGGGCGGGCCGCTTTCGCCCGGCATGGTGCAGCGCGCAATGGCACAGGCCCGCCGCGCGCTGGGCCTGCCTGAGACCGCAACGCCGCACGCCCTGCGCCATTCTTTCGCAACGCACCTTCTGAGCGCGGGTGTCGATCTGCGCTCGCTGCAGGAGCTGCTCGGCCACGCCTCGCTGGGCTCGACGCAGATCTACACCAAGGTTGATGCGGCGCAGATGCTTGCAGATTATCGCGCTGCGCATCCGCGCGCGAAAAAGGGCTAGTCCGAGGCTTCGGCCCCCTCGCGCGGCTGCCACGTGATCACCCGCCAGACATACCACGCAAACCCGATCGCCAGGCTTGCGATGATGACGACGCTGGCGATCTCCTCATAACGTTCGAGAAGGCCAGAAGCCGCCTGTCCACCCAGAATGATCGCGGCGTTCCAGACCAGCGAACCGAGCGTGGTGAACAGGCAGAAACGCCACAGGCTCATGCGCGCAAGCCCCGCAGGCAGCGAGACGATCGTGCGCAGGATCGGCGAGAAGCGCACGAAGAACACGATCGGTTCGCCGTGTTTGCGAAAAAAATGCCGTGCGCGCTCGAAATCGCTCCATTCGAAGGTGAGCCAGCGACCGAACCGGTCGATGAAGCGCCGCATCTGCTCCTCGCTCCAGCGCCGCCCGAGCCAGTACCAGAAGAGGTTGCCGAAGAGCGTGCCGGCAGTGCCTGCAATCAGCAGCGGTGCAAACGCCATGTCGCCGCGCGCGACCAGCACTCCCCCAAAGCCGAGGATGATCTCGGACGGGACCGGCGGCACGATGTTCTCCAGCGCCATCAGCGCGAAAATGCCGGCATAGCCGCCCCACAGGATCACTTCGAGAATCCAATCGGTCATAGGGTTGCAACGCGTGCAAGCCCTATTTGTTCATCGCTTGCAGACGCTGCTCGATCGCATCCCAGATCATGCCGGCAACATCGGTCCCGTCGAACTCGCTGATCGCCACTATTCCTGTCGGCGAAGTGACGTTGATTTCGGTCAGCCATTTGCCGCCGATCACGTCGATGCCGACGAAAGTGAGGCCGAGGCGCTTTAACTCCGGGCCCATCGCTTCGCAGATTGCGCGCTCGTGCGATGTCAGTTGTGTTGCCTCGGCACTTCCTCCCATCGCGAGGTTGGAGCGGAACTCGCCCTCGCCCGGTATTCGATTGATCGCCCCGGCGACCTCGCCATCGACCAGCACGATCCGCTTGTCGCCTGTCGCGACTTCGGGAAGGAAGGGCTGGACCATGTGGGGCTCGGGCCAGGTCTGGTTGAACACCTCGAACAAGGCGGTGAGATTGTCGCCGCTCTTCGGCACTCGGAAGATCGCCTTGCCACCATTGCCATGAATGGGTTTCACCACAACCGCGCCATGCTCGGCCATGAAGCGGCGCACCTCCTGGGCGCTGCGGGTGACGAGCGTGGGCGGCATGAACTCGCGATAATCGAGCACCATCACCTTTTCGGGCGCATTGCGAACATTGGCGGGATCGTTGACCACCAGAGTCTCGTCCTGAATGCGCTCGAGCAGGTGGGTTGCGGTGATGTAGCCCATGTGAAAAGGCGGGTCCTGCCGCATCAGCACGACATCGATATCGCGCCCGAGATCGAGCCGGACGCCTTCGCCCTTCTCGAAATGATCGCCGACAACGCGGCGCACCTTGACCGGGAAGCCCTCGGCAAGGAGCCGGTCATCAGCGTCGAGCGTGAGGCTTTCGACATGGTATTCGAACAGCTCGTATCCGCGCTCCTGTGCGGCCAGCATGAGCGCGAACGAACTGTCGCCCTTGATGTTGATGGTCTCGATTGGGTCCATCTGGACGGCGATCTTGAGTGTCATGCGCGGCTCCTAGGGCATCCAGGCATTGGCGATGTGGCGCGGTCTGATGCCCGGCGCAAGCAGGATCACGTCGATTGAGATATCATCGCCGGGGGCGGTATAAAGATGCGCGACTGCCTCGACGGCCGCGGCCACGCGTGCAAGCCGCCGTTCGTCGATCGCATCGGCGAGCGCGGCGGCCCGTTTGCGCCACTTGACTTCGATGAAGGCGGTTATCCCCGGCCTTTGCGCCACGAGATCGATCTCACCTGCTTTGGTCTTCACCCGCTCGGCGATGATCCGCCAGCCTTGCGCGACAAGCCACTGAGCAGCCTTTGCCTCACCCTCGCGTCCCTGCCGATCGGCCAGCTGGCGCTTCTCGCTCATGGGGCCTTCAGTTCGACCGCGCGGGCATAGAGGGTCTGGCGATCAAGCCCGGTCGCCTTGGCGACGCGCGCAGCGGCCTTGCTGGGCGATGTTTCGCGTAAAGCTTCGCGCAGCAGCGCATCGGGATCGCCTGCATCCTTGGCATCCTGCGAAAGCGGCGGGCCGACCATGAGCACGATCTCCCCCCTGGGCGGATGCGCTGTGTAGTGCGCTGCAAGCTCGGAGGCGCTCCCGCTGCGGCATTCCTCGTGCAGCTTGGTAATCTCGCGCGCAACGGCGATTTCGCGCTCCGGCCACAATTCGCGCAGCGCCGCGAGGGCGCGCACGAGCCGCGGTGCAGTTTCGTAGAAGATGAGCGTCGCCGGCACTTGCGAAAGCCCCCGGAGGACATCGCGCCTTGCCTTGTCCTTGACCGGAAGAAACCCTGCAAAACAGAACCGGTCATTGGGCAGCCCTGCCAGCGTGAGCCCCGCAATCGCCGCGCATGCGCCCGGAATGCTCGTGATCGCAATCCCTCCATCGCGCGCCTCGCGCACTAGGCGATAGCCCGGATCGGAAATCAGCGGCGTGCCTGCATCGCTCACCAGGGCAACCGCCTCGTTCCGGGCGCGCGCGAGCAGCCGGGCCCGGCGCGCCTCGTCAGCATGGTCGTCATAACGCTGCATCCTCGTCGCAATCCCCAGATGCGCGAGCAGGCGGCCCGTCACGCGCGTATCCTCGCAGGCGATCACGTCGCATCGTGCCAGAATGTCGGCTGCCCGCATGGTTATGTCACCAAGATTGCCAATTGGCGTCGCCACGATATAGAGCCCGGCGGGCAAGGATTGGCGGGGATGCGATTCAATCGCGGGATCGGTTTTGGACGTGGTCACAGCGCGTCTTTGGATGAGCACAGTGGGGTCTTCAAGAATGAAGCTTGATTTTAAGAGCGCCGCGCGGCGGCTGGGCAGCGTCTTTTCAATGCGCTCGCTCGCAATCGCTGGCGCGGCAGGGTTGCTCGCGGGCTGCCAGATCGTGCCCAAGACCGAGCCTGTCACCGCTCCGCCCCCGCCCGCGCAGACCCAGCAGCCCACTCCCGGCGCAACCCCGCTGCCCAGCGATGAAACGCGCCACCGCGTCGCGCTGCTTCTGCCGATGTCCGGCGATACAGCAGCGGTCGGCCAGTCGCTCGCCAATGCAACGACGATGGCGCTGCTCGACACCAATGCGAGCAATCTGCGCATAACGACCTATGACACCGCGCGCGGCGCAGGCGAAGCTGCGCGCCAAGCGATCGCGGATGGCAATCGGCTGATCCTTGGCCCGCTGCTTTCTGGCAATGTCGCCCCCGTTCAGGCGCAGGCGCGCCCCGCGCAGGTGCCTGCCATCTCATTTTCGAACGATACCAGCGTTGCCGCGGCCGACGTGTTTCTGATGGGCCATGTCCCCGAGCAATCGATCCGGCGCACTGTGCGCTATGCCCGGGCGCAAGGCTCGAATGCCTTCGCCGCGCTTGTTCCTTCGGGCGATTACGGTGCGCGCTCCTATGATGCCCTCGAAAGCGCGATCGGCGAGTTTGGCGGGCGGATCGTGGGGGTCGAACGCTATGCGCGGGGCAACACATCTATTCTCGGGGCCGCCCAGCGGCTTCGCGCAACCGGCGGCTATGATACCGTGCTGATCGCCGATGGGGCGCGGCTCGCACTGCAGGCCGCCGGAGAGCTCAAGCGCAGCGGCGCGCAGGGCACGCAATTGCTGGGCACCGAATTATGGAGCGGGGAAGCCGCCCTAACCCGTTCGCCCGAAGCCAATGGCGCGCTGTTCTCCGCCGTTTCGGACGATCGCTTCAGACGCTTCGCCGAAAGCTATGAAGCGCGCTTTGGGATTAAGCCCTATCGCATTGCGACACTGGGCTATGATGCGGTCCTGCTCACCTTGCGGATCGCGCGCGACTGGCAGGTGGGCACGGTCTTCCCGGTCGGCGAGCTGTTCGATCGCGGGGGTTTCCTCGGCGTTGACGGTGCTTTCCGCTTTGGGCGCAACGGCATTGCCGAACGCGCGCTCGAAGTGCGCCAGGTGAGCGGCAATTCCGTCATGGCCGTGGACCCGGCGCCGACCTCGTTCTGACCGGCTGGCAAGCGCGTCCCCTCACAGCCAGTTGCGCAAAAGAGCCGGGCGCGCGCTTGTCGGCGAGGACGAGTGCTGCCTATATCGACCCCATGTCCGACGACCTGTTCGAAAACGCACCTGCCACAAGCGGCGACTACAACGCCTCCGCGATCGAAGTCCTCGAAGGTCTGGAGCCTGTGCGGCGGCGGCCGGGCATGTATATCGGGGGCACCGATGAACGCGCCTTGCACCACCTCGCCGCCGAAGTGCTCGACAACTCGATGGACGAGGCGGTCGCGGGCCATGCGAACCGGATCGAGGTCCGCCTCGAGGAAGGCAACCGCCTCTCGATCAGCGATAACGGACGCGGCATCCCGGTCGATGAACATCCCAAATTTCCCGGCAAGTCGACGCTCGAGGTAATCCTCTCGACGCTGCACTCGGGCGGAAAGTTTTCTGGCAAGGCCTATGCGACCAGCGGCGGCTTGCACGGCGTCGGCGTGAGCGTTGTCAACGCCCTCTCCTCGCACACCCGTGTCGAAGTCGCCCGCGACCGGCAGCTTTATGCGCAGGAGTTCGCGCGCGGACAGACGCTTGGCCCGATCGAGACCATCGGCGCAGCGCCCAATCGGCGCGGCACCACCGTCAATTTCACTCCAGACCCCGAGATTTTCGGCGACCGGCAGTTCAAACCTGCGCGCCTGTTCAAGCTTGCGCGCTCGAAGGCCTATCTTTTCGCAGGGGTCGAGATCCGGTGGAAATGCGATCCGGCGCTCGCCGGCGAGGATGTGCCCGAAGAAGCGGTTTTCAAGTTTCCCGGCGGCCTCGCCGATCATCTCGCCGAACAGGTCGGCACGCGCGAATGCGTGACTGCGCAGCCCTTTACCGGACGGCAGGCTTTCGCCGAGGATGAAAGTGGCATCTCGCAAGGCCGGGTCGAATGGGCGATCGCCTGGCCGCTCTATTCCGACGGCTCGACCAGCTGGTATTGCAACACCGTGCCCACGCCCGATGGCGGGACGCACGAACAAGGCTTGCGCGCCGCGCTGACCAAGGGCCTGCGCGCGTTCGGCGATCTGACGGGCGCGAAAAAGGCTAGGGAAATCGCGGCCGATGACGTGATGACCGGCTGCGAAGTCATGCTCAGTGTGTTCATCCGCGACCCGCAATTCCAGTCGCAGACCAAGGACCGGCTGACCTCGCCCGAGGCCTCGCGCCTCGTCGAAAATGCCGTGCGCGATCATTTCGACCATTTCCTGACCGACAACATGGACCGGGGCCGCGCTTTGCTCGGCGAAGTGCTCGAGCGCATGGAAGAGCGTCTCAAGCGCAAGGCCGAGCGCGAGATCAAGCGCAAAAGCGCGACCAACGCCAAGAAGCTGCGCCTGCCCGGCAAGCTGACCGATTGTTCGGGCGAGGGCGATGCAGAGACCGAGCTGTTCATCGTCGAGGGCGATTCGGCGGGCGGGAGCGCCAAGCAGGCGCGCAATCGCAAGACTCAGGCGATCCTGCCGATCCGGGGCAAGATCCTAAACGTCGCATCCGCCACCGCCGACAAGATCCGCGCCAATTCCGAAATCGCCGATCTCATCCTCGCGCTGGGCTGCGGCACGCGCAAGGATTGCGATGCACAGGCCCTGCGTTATGACCGGATCATCATCATGACCGATGCCGATGTCGACGGCGCACATATCGCCACGCTGCTGATGACCTTCTTCTTCCAGGAGATGGCCGATGTGGTGAAGAAAGGGCATCTCTTCCTTGCCAAGCCCCCGCTCTATCGGCTGACAGCGGGCAAGGAGAGCCGTTATGCCAGTGACGATGCCCACCGCGCCGAGCTCGAGGCGACGGTTTTCAAGGGCAAGAAGGTCGAGATCGGGCGGTTCAAGGGTCTGGGCGAGATGAACCCGCAGCAATTGCGCGAGACAACGATGAACCCCGATACGCGCAGCCTCATCCGAATCACCCTCCCGCCTGAATTCGAGCAACGTGCGGCGGTCAAGCAGCTTGTCGACCAGCTGATGGGCCGCAATCCCGAACACCGCTTCAACTTCATCCAGAACCACGCCAAGGATATTGATCGCGACATGATCGATGCCTGATCAGCGCCCCGACCCGCGGCTGGAAGACATCATGGCGGGCGACCGGCGCCTGTCGCGTCCCGATGCCTCGCTGCCCGATTGGGAAGTGCCCGACAGCGCCTATCGCCCGATCCCGATTGTGTGGTTCACCGCCGCCATGCTAGTTCAGATGGCGGCGCTCTCGGGAGTCTTCTGGCTGCTCGCCAGCGCGCCTAGGCTCTACACGGTTCTGCTGGCAGGCCTCATCACCGGCGCAATCTTCGCATGGACATGGGCACGCGGGATGCGTGCAGCGACACTCGGCTGGCGCGCGGCCACGATCGCGGTGCTGACAGGCCAACTCGGCTTCATCCTGCTGGCGCTCGCAGGGCGGCTATGATCCTCGGGAAAGCCCACCTGCTGCGACACGTCGCCTTCGTGTTACTTGCCGCGCTCGCCCTGATCGGCCCGTTCAGCGCGCAAGCGCAGAATGAAGCCTCACCCATCGAGCGCCGGGCAGAAGATGTCGTCAGCCTGATGCGGGGCGAGACGATACCACCCGACGAGATCTTCACGCCCGCTTTCCTCGCCGCCATCGCGCCCGAGCAGCTTGACGCGCTGTTTGCCCAGATGCGCAGCCTCCATGGCGCTCCGCTGGGCGTCGAGAGCGTCACGCCGCCCGGCGCCACGCGCGCAAGTCTGGCGATCCGCATGGAGCGCGCCATCGTGCGCGGCGGGATCGCGATTGCCCCGGCGCAGGGCGGACGCATCAGCGAGCTTCTCTTTCAGAGCTATGAGCCGGTTTCGAACGGCACCGCGGGCCCGATCCAACAGGAGCTCGCCGCTCTGCCCGGCACCGTCACCGCATATTTCGGCCCGCTCGATGGCGGTCCTCCACGGCTCAGTTTCAATCCAGACACGCAGAACGCGCTCGGCTCGACGATGAAGCTCTATCTCCTCGCCCAGCTTGGCCGTGAGGTTGCACAGGGCAAGCGTTCGTGGAACGATGTGGTGTCGCTCTCCACAAAGAGCTTCCCTAGCGGGATGCTGCAGGATTGGCCCGCCGGTGCGCCCGTCACACTCCACACCCTTGCAAGCCTGATGATCTCGATCAGCGACAACACCGCAACCGACATTCTTACCCGGTTGCTCGGACAGGAGGCGATAGCCGACATGCTGCGTCGCTCGGGCCATGCGGACCCTGCGCTCAACGCGCCGTGGATGACAACGCGCGAGCTGTTCCTCCTGAAAGGCGGCAAACGCTCGCGCATGCGCTCCTATGTGAGCGGTTCGCAGGACGAACGCGCTCGCATCCTCGCCGGGATCGAGCGCCCGGCGGTAAGCGTCGATGATGTTAACGCGGCCTTTGCCAAAGGCCCTGTCGCGCTCGGGATCGAATGGTTCGCTTCGCCGCGCGATCTCGCCGGGCTCCTGCGCGCCATGCTGGCAGAGAGCGACAGCCAGGTCTTCACGATCATGGCGATCAATGAGAGCTTTCCGGGCAGCCGGCGCGATGCCTGGCGTTATGTCGGATTCAAGGGCGGCTCCGAACCGGGCGTGCTCAATCTCACCTGGCTGCTGACCGACGCTGGAGGCCGTGACCATATCCTGACGCTCGGCTGGAGCAATCCGGATGCGCCGGTGGAGGAAGCGCGGCTCGAAGCGCTGGCCCGGCGCATCCTCGAGGAGCGCAGCTGAGCCCTTGCGTGCGCGGTTGGCTGCGCCTAACCCGGCGGCTGATAGTTTATCCGTTGCACAGGGAATTCCATGACTGACGAGACGACCAGCCAGACGCGCTTCGAAGGAACCAGCAATTATGTTGCGACCGAGGACCTCAAGGTGGCGGTCAATGCGGCGGTGACCTTGCGCCGACCGCTGCTCGTCAAGGGCGAGCCGGGCACCGGCAAAACCGTGCTCGCGCATGAGATTTCCAAGGCGATCGAAGCCCCGCTGATCGAGTGGAACATCAAGTCATCCACCAAAGCGCATCAGGGTCTCTATGAATATGATGCGGTTGCGCGCCTGCGCGATGGCCAGCTCGGCGAAGAGCGGGTCCACGATATCCGCAACTACATCAAGAAGGGCAAGCTATGGGAGGCCTTCACTTCGCCGCAGCTCCCTGTCCTCCTGATCGACGAGATCGACAAGGCCGATATCGAGTTTCCCAACGACCTGTTGCAGGAACTCGACCGGATGAGTTTCGACGTCTACGAAACGCAGGAGCGGATCGAGGCCAAAGAGCGCCCGATCGTCGTCATCACCTCCAACAACGAGAAGGAACTGCCCGACGCGTTCCTGCGCCGCTGTTTCTTCCACTACATCAAGTTTCCCGATCGCGAGACGATGCAGGCGATCATCGACGTCCACTTCCCCGATATCCAGAAGACTCTCGTAAAGAAGGCGATGGACATCTTCTACGAGCTGCGCGAAGTGCCAGGCCTCAAGAAAAAGCCCTCGACCAGCGAACTGCTAGACTGGCTCAAGCTGCTGCTGCACGAGGATATGCCCCTCGAGGTCTTGCAGGATGCCAACCCCAACAGCGCGATCCCGCCGCTGCACGGTGCGCTCCTGAAGAACGAGCAGGACATCATGCTGTTCGAACGCCTCGCCTTCATGGCACGGCGCAATCCGGGCTGAGGGCTCGGCCCATGGCGCTGAAGCTTTCGGCGATCTGGGCGCTTCTCGTCGGCCTCACCCTCGCGGGCTTGGAGGTCCGCGCGAACTGGGGCGATTGGCAGTTCTGGCCCTTCTGGGTGGTCGATTTCGTTGCTGCCGGCTTGCTGCTTGCGGGCTTTTTCGCATGGTGGCGCGGGCTTGCGATCGCGCGGGCGCTGCTCGCAGCCGCCTGGGGCTTTACGCTGGGGATGGCGTGGATGTCGCTGGGTTTCAATATCGAGGCAGGACCTGACCCCGCGCGCGACGCGCGATTGGATGGCGGCTATCTGCTGCTCGTCGCAACGCTTGTCGCTTCGGCCTTTGCGGGCTTGGCGCTGAGCTTGTTTGGCGCAAGGCAGCCCGGCAAGCGTTAGATCACGGCTCCGCTGAAGCTGTAGGCAAATTTCATGTCGCCCCAGCGCTCGCCATTGAAGCGCAGCGGGACATAGACGCTGCGCACCACGGCATAGCCCTCGCCCTCGATCGGCTGACGAAACACCGCAAGCCGATAGGGCGCTTCGCTCTTGAGTCCGGCCTGATCGGCGGCATCCATGATCATCCGGCCATTGCGGCAAAAACGCGTATCGTGCGCCAGATCGCCGGTGGGCGCGCGGGTGAACTTGTCGATATGGGTCGGCATGAAGCCGTTGATATCGGCGCACACCGTCGCGAGACTTTCTGCGATCGTGTCGGTCGAGCGGTTGAGGATCGGCTTCCAGACCCTTTCGGCAAAGCCCGTGATCTGAGTGGTGAAGCGTTCGGGGGCCGAACCCTTGATCGGCTGGTAGTTGCGGTCGAACACGGCGCTACGCGAGATCTCGCCGCTTGCGATCGCACTTTCGGTGACTTCGATCAACTCGCGGGCCACACTGATGGCATGCTCGGCCATTGCCTGATCACGCGGGGAAAGGCCGGCCTGGACAAGCCCGTCGAACATGTCGTTGGCGATCCGCTCGAGCCCGGCGGCCTCGTCCTGCGTCTTGGCGAGTTCCTGCTCGTTGGCGTGGGTGACCTTGTCATAGCGCACCAGCACATCCTTGACCGAGTTGACATGACTGCTGATCGTCCCCGTCGAACGCCCGATGACATCGTTCTGCTGGTCAACCTCCTTGACGAGGCTTCCCACGCTCGAGATCGTCTGCTCGATCTGCGACACCGAGGCCTTCGCTTCGCCGCTCGCCAGGCTTCCGGCCTCGATCCGCCCGATCACCGTGCTCGCCTCTTCGCCCAAAGAGGCGATGGTCTGTGCGATCTGATCGGTGGCACGGCGGGTGTCGCTCGCCAGGCCTTTGACCTCGCTCGCGACGACCGCGAACGTGCGGCCTGCATCGCCTGCGCGCATCGCCTCGATGGTTGCGTTCAATGCAAGGATATTGGTCGTCTCGGCGATATCGTCGATATCCTGCGCGCTGCGACGGACCTGTTCCATCGCGGCCGAAAAGCTGGTGACATGCTGGCCGAGCGTATCGACCATCTCGAGTAGCGCGTTGATCTGGCCCAGCGAGGACTGGATGAGCGCCGTGCCCTCGTTGAGGCGCTCGATTGCGCGCTCGGACAGCAGCCGTGCTTCATCGCTCGCTTCGGAAACCTTGTGCTGGTCTGCTTCGAGCGCGGCGACCGTGCCCTGCAGCGCCTGATGTTCCTCGCGCAGCGCCTTCGATGAAGCGATCACCTGTTCGACCACACCCGCCACATGCGAGCATCCCAGCGTGACCGCCCCGCAGGCCTCGGGAATCTGATCCAGCGCTGCTGCGTTGTCGGTGTCGATTGCAATTGGCTTCATGGTCGAACGGCCCCGCTCATCGCCTGTCCAAAGGGAAAGACGGTGTGTATCCGCAGCCATAATCGCGCATGGTTAGCGAAGCTTTAATGGACGTCCGGCGCGCATAGCAGGGCTGGCGCAGATATGCAGATAGGGCTAGACCGCCGAGCATGTTCTTCAATTTCACCGATGAGCTCAGAGCCGCAGGGATCGGCGCCAGCTTCAAGGAGCATCTCACATTGCTCGAAGCGCTCGAAAAGGACGTGATCGAGCAGACGCCCGAGGCATTCTATTATCTTTCCCGCGCGACCTTTGTGAAGGATGAAGGCCTGCTCGACCGCTTCGACCAAGTGTTCCAGAAGGTCTTCAAGGGGATCATGTCCGATTATGGCCAGAGCCCGGTCGAGATCCCCGAAGACTGGCTCAAATCGGTCGCACAGAAGTTCCTCTCCGAAGAGGAAATGGCTGAGATCGAGAAGCTCGGCGACTGGGACGAGATCATGGAGACGCTCAAGAAGCGGCTCGAGGAGCAGGAAAAGCGCCACGAGGGCGGCAACAAGTGGATCGGCACAGGCGGCACCTCGCCCTTCGGCAATTCGGGGTACAATCCCGAAGGCGTGCGGATCGGCGGGGAAAGCAAGCACAAGCGCGCGGTGAAAGTCTGGGAAAAGCGCGAGTTCAAGAATCTCGACAACACCAAGGAACTGGGCACGCGGAACATCAAGATGGCCTTGCGCCGCCTCAGACGCTTCGCGCGCGAGGGCAATCCCGATCAGCTCGATCTCGATGCAACAATCGAGGGGACCGCCAAGCAGGGCTGGCTCGACATCCACATGCGGCCCGAGCGCAGGAATGCGGTGAAGCTGCTGCTGTTCCTCGACGTCGGCGGATCGATGGACCCGTTCATCAAGCTCGTCGAGGAATTGTTCAGCGCCGCGACCGCCGAGTTCAAGAACCTTGAATTCTTCTACTTCCACAACTGCCTCTACGAAGGCGTTTGGAAGGACAACAAGCGCCGCTGGCAGGAGCGCACCAGGACCTGGGACGTGCTCCACAAATACGGCCATGATTACAAGGTGGTGTTCGTCGGCGACGCAGCTATGAGCCCTTACGAGATCACGCATGCGGGCGGCAGCGTCGAGCACATGAACGAGGAAGCAGGCGCGACCTGGCTCCAGCGTGTGACCAACACCTACCCCGCGACCGTCTGGCTCAACCCCGTGCCCGAGAAGCAATGGGGCTATTCGCAATCGACCAAGATGATCAAGCAATTGGTGGGTGATCGGATGTATCCGCTAACGCTGGACGGGCTTGACGATGCGATGCGCGAGCTCTCCCGCAAGCAGGGGCATTGAGCGAGCTACTAGAGGAGCTTGACCAGAAAGATTTCGCGCGATGCCTGAATTGTCGGGATCGCGATTTCGCCGGTTTCTCGAAAGCCGTTCTTGAGATGCCAGGCAAGCGGCTCATGCTCGTCGCTTTCGCAGGACGTCATCACGATTCTTGCGCCGCGCGAGGATGCGCGTCGCTCGAAATAGTCCAATAGCAGGGAGCCTGCGCCGGCTCTGCGCTCGGATGGATCGACATGGATCATGTCAATGTAAGGGATTTTCCCCCAGAACCAGCTCCAGCGCAGAAAACCCGCTGGTTGGCCATCGCGCTCGGCGATCAGATACTCGCCGAGTTCGACGCAGCGCACGATCCAGCGCTCATCGACCCACCTGTCGTTGGCGACTAGCCATTGTCGATGGTGGTCCTGGGCTAGGCAAACTTCATGGGCCATATTTGCTCATTGGGCAGATCGGTGATTGCGCTGCGATATCGTGCCGACGGTTTGGCTGTCATGCGCCCGGCCCGCTCAATAAAGCAAATGCTCGCGCACCGTCTGCACCCACGCCGCCTCGTCGGCTGAGGCGAGCGCATCGAGATCGTCGGGCCGCGCGGCGGAATCATCGACCCATTCGCGTAAAGTCGGCCCGCCGTTGATCACGTCGATGGCGAGCCGCTCCAGCTCGTACTCGTAGGGAAAATCACGCCAGAGCGGATAATCGGGATAGAGCGTGCGGATCGCCTTGAAGGCGAGCGCCTGCAAACGCCACGGCTTGAACGCACCGTGATCGTAATCCGGCCCTTCGGCGTGCATCATCAGCGCGTTGCAGAGATTTCCTGAGTATTTGTGGAAGGTCGGCTCGAACCAGCATTCGCGCACGCGCGCCCCTTCGCACCAGTCGGGCGCCATGCGCCGCATCAGCTTCCATACGCCGCGCGCATCGACATCGGGCGCGCCAAACAACACTTCAAGCGGCCGCGTCGTCCCCCTGCCCTCGGACAGCGTCGTGCCCTCGAGCATCACCGTCCCGGCATAGCAGCGCGCCATGTTAAGGCTGGCGGCGTTGGGCGAGGGGTTGATCCAGATGCGGCTCGCTGGCCAGCCATACCCGCTCGCGATCGCGCCCGTCCCGGCATCGGGCTCCCAGCCCTGCATCGCGACCACCCGGTACTCCACATCGAGCCCGAAATGCGCGATGAACCAGTGCCCCATCTCGCCCATCGTGAGGCCATGGCGCATCGGCATGGGGGCTGCACCCACGAAGCTCTCCTGACCCGGCACCAGCAGCGTTCCCTCGACCGGGCGCCCTGCGGGATTGGGGCGATCGAGCACCCAGACCTCTTTCCCATGCCGCGCGGCCTCCTCGAGGAGATAAAGCAGCGTGGTGACGAAGGTGTAGATCCGGCAGCCCAGATCCTGCAGGTCGAACAGGAAGACGTCCGCGCTTCCCATCATCTGCCCGGTGGGCCGGCGCACCTCGCCATAGAGAGAGAAGATCGGGATGCCGTAGGCCGGATCGATTTCGTCGGCGGTCTCGACCATATTGTCCTGCTTGTCGCCCTTGAGGCCATGCTGCGGGCCGAACGCGCTTGTGACGCTCACCCCCGCCGCGATCAACGCATCGAGGCTGTGCGAAAGATCGCGTGTCACGCTCGCCGGATGAGCGACAAGTGCGACCCTGCGCCCCTTGAGCCGGTCGAGCAGATCCGGGTCTGCAAGCAGGCGATCGATGCCGAACGAAATGTCATGAGCCATGGCTGATCGGTTGGAACAGCGCGCGCAGCGATGCAAGAGGACAAATCAGCGAGCAGGACAAATAGCGCAAACGGGAACCACAACACCCGCCCAAGGGTTCAACCCGTATGGATTACACCGCGCTCACCGCTGCGCTGATCTATGGGATCGGCCTCAACATCGCTGGCGGAGTGCTGACCGATGTTGGCGAGTGGTATCACCGCCTTGAAAAGCCGTGGTTTCAGCCTCCTGGCTGGGCCTTCGCTCCGGCCTGGACGATCATCCTCGGGCTTGCAGGCTGGGCGCTCTATATCGGTTTGGCCCAAGCGCCCACCGCCACGGCGTACTGGACAGTCGCAATCGCCTTTGCCGTCAACAGCGTCTTTCATTTCCTGTGGTCGCCGTTGTTCTTCACGTTAAAGCGGCCCGACTGGTCGCTGGTCGAGAACTGGGCGCTTATCACTTCGTGCATCGTGCTTGCCTTCGTGCTTGAGCCGATCTCGACCTTCGCGGCATGGCTGATCCTGCCCTATATCGTTTGGACCTGCTTTGCGCAGGCGATCAACTGGGAAGTGGTCAAGCTCAACGGCCCGTTCGGCAAGGCGGCAAATCAGGCTTCCTAGCGCTCAACGATAAGCTGTCGGCAGGCCTCGGAATGAAATTCGGGCTGGCCCGGCCCGAAAGCCAGCGCCCAATATTGCATCGCTCCATCCTGATGCTCGACGATTGCGTTGAGAGCCACTTGCGCGGGCGCCGGCAAATCGGCGGCGATGCTCGCCTTGAGGACCAGTTCGCCCACCCCGTCGCGCGCGCCGTGCGAACACGAAAGCGCGATTGCCTCGACGGGGCCATCGCGCATGCCTTCGCGGAAACTGTCGAAATCATAGGCCGCCCATCGCCCAGAGGGGGAGAGATTGAACTCGGCATAGCCGGGCTGTCCGATCGGCTGCCAGAAGACCTCGAAGCAGGTTGTCTGCCACAGATTGTCGGTGCGCATGCTCGGCCCCGCCTCGGGCACCTTGATCGCACCTATCCCCCCCTCGAGCCGGAAAATCGCCTCAACGCCGGTGTGCGTGGCTTCGATATCGGCAGTAACCGCGCGAATGGGGCCTAGATCGCATGTGCGATGAAGCATGAGAGCGTGCATCCAGCGCCTATTGCCGAGGAAGCGCGCCGCAGCAAGCCTCTGGCAGCAAGCATTCACCGCTGATAAGCGCGATCCTCATGAGCACAGCTTACGAATCCGATCTGCTCCGCCTGCTCGAGGGCCGCGGCTATATTCATCAGGTGACCGATCCCGGCGCGCTCGATGCGCTTGCCGCCAAGCAGATCGTGCCTGGCTATATCGGCTTTGATGCAACAGCTCCCTCGCTCCATGTCGGCAGCCTCGTCCAAATCATGATGCTGAGGCGCCTGCAGCAGGCGGGCCACAAGCCGATTGTCGTGATGGGCGGCGGGACGACCAAGATCGGCGATCCATCGGGCAAGGATGAGAGCCGCAAGCTGCTCACGCCCGAAATCATCGATGCCAACATCGCCTCAATCTTCACCGTCTTCGAGCGCCTGCTCACCTTCGGCGACGGGCCCACCGATGCCGTGATGGTGAACAATGACGAGTGGCTCTCGCAGCTGGGCTATATCGAGCTGCTGCGCGATGTCGGCCCGCATTTCACGATCAACCGGATGCTGACCTTCGATTCCGTTCGCCTGAGGCTCGATCGCGAACAGCCGCTGACCTTCCTCGAATTCAACTACATGATCCTGCAGGCCTATGATTTTGTCGAGCTCGCGCGGCGCTATGGCTGCCGGCTGCAAATGGGCGGCTCAGATCAGTGGGGCAATATCGTCAACGGGATGGAACTGGGCCGCAGGCTCGAGGGGCGCGAGCTGTTCGGGCTCACCACGCCGCTGCTCACCACCGCCGATGGCGCCAAGATGGGCAAGACCGCGAGCGGCGCGGTCTGGCTCAATGAAGATGCGCTTGCGGCCTACGATTTCTGGCAATACTGGCGCAATTGCGATGATCGCGATGTCGGACGCTTTCTGCGGTTGTTCACCGATCTTGAGCTTGCCGAGATCGCGCGGCTAGAAGCGCTCGAGGGGGCGGAGATCAATGACGCCAAGATCGTGCTCGCCAACGAGGTGACACGGCTCGTGCGCGGGGGCGATGCGGCACGCACCGCCGAGGCGACCGCGCGCGAAACCTTTGCCGGCGGCGGTGCGGGCGAGGACTTGCCAACACTCGCGGTGGGCGCTGAAGGGATGCGGATCGGCGCAGTGCTGACCAAGCTGGGCTTCACCGCATCCAACGGTGAAGCCAAGCGCAAGCTCGGTGAAGGCGCGGTCAGGCTCGATGGCGAAGCGGTGAGCGATCCGGGCTTCATAATTCTGCCTGCTGGCGAGACGCCGATCAAACTCAGTCTCGGCAAGAAGAAGCACGCGCTCATCACGCGATAGGCTTTCATCACGCGATAGGCTTTGTCCATCTTGCTTACCGAAGCGTTAGGCCAAGCATTTTACCAAATGTCAGCCTTTATCCGGCATTAGGATGAGACTTCTGCGGTGTGTGGGAGGCCCATGTGCAGTGGGCAGGATGTGTGACAAGGGAGCCCGAGGGTGTCAGCAGGAGCCAATCTGAGCGTGACCGATCTGCGCCGCGCCGTGCGTCATCCGGTTGATTTCCCCGCTATCGTCGAACACTTCACCCACGGCGATCTCAATCTGCATGTGTGCAACCTGTCCGCACACGGGTTCATGATTGATGATGCACAGCAGCTTCAGCGCGGTGACCGGGTGATGATTCGCCTTCCGGTTGTCGGCCGGATCGAGGCCTATGTGATCTGGACCCGCGACGATCGAGCAGGCTTCCAGTTCGAAAGGATCATTCGCCTCGATGATTTCATGGCGATGATCGATACGATCCAACCCAATCCGCGCCTGCGGCGCAAGCGCTAGACGAGAGTATCGCGCAGACGCGCCTGAGCTGACGGCTTGGCAGCACAGCGTTGGCCTGCCATGGGCGCGGGCGTGAACGACACCGCCCACCCGCAGCCGACCCACCCGATCCAGGTTGCCAATTTCCGAATCTACTGGCTGAACCGGCTCGCCCGCACGCTCGCGCAAGATGCCGTGCTGCTCGTGATCGCCTGGCAGGTCTACAATATCGCGCGCGATGCCGGAATGAGCGTTGCGCAGGCATCAGGCCAGCTGGCGCTCATCGGCCTCTTGCAATTTGCGCCGCTGTTCCTGCTCTCGCCCTTCACAGGGCTCGCCGCAGACCGGTTTGACCGGCGCACGATCGCGCAAGCAACCGCGCTCACGCAGCTTGGTTGTGCGGGCATCCTTGGTCTGGTGACGTTCCAGGGCACGATGAATATCCCGATCCTGTTCGCTATCGCGGTGATCTTCGGGGTTGCGCGCGGCTTCGCGGGCCCCGCGCTGTCTGCTCTCGCACCCAATCTTGTGCCAAAGGCCTTGCTGCCCACCGCTATCGCGCTTTCCTCGATCTCGTGGCAGGCGGGGCGCATTATCGGCCCGGCCATGGGCGGCCTGCTTTACGAAATCGCTCCAAGCCTGCCCTATGCGGTTGCTGCCGGGCTGTTCGGAATTTCGTTCATCGCGCTGGGCTTCATCGGCAAGGTACCCCAACCCCCCATGCGCCGCGATCAGCGACCAATCGGCCAGATCCTCGACGGGCTTGCCTATGTCGTGCGCAACAAGATGGTGCTGGGCTCGATCACGCTCGATCTGGCTGCTGTCTTCCTCGCAGGCGCAACGGCGCTTTTCCCGGTCTATGCGCGCGATATCCTGCATGTGGGCGCGAGCGGTCTCAGCCAGCTCGCCGCCGCCCCGGCGATCGGTGCCGGAGTTATGGCGGCGTGGTTTTCCTTTCGCCCGATGAAGACCAATGTCGGGCCCAAGATGCTCTGGTCGGTTGCCATCTTTGGCGCTGCGACGATCGCGTTTGCCTTCTCCACCTGGATGCCGCTGAGCCTCGCCATGCTGTTCATCGTTGGCGCGACCGACATGTTCAGCGTCTATGTGCGCCAGTCGCTCGTGCAGTTGCACACGCCTGACGACAAGCGCGGGCGGGTCTCGTCCGTCAGCCTGCTCGCTATCAGCGCATCCAATGAAGGCGGTGATTTCTTCTCCGGCTCGCTCGCCTATCTCCTCGGACCGGTTGCCGCAGTGGCGGCAGGCGGTGCGGGCGCGATCTTCACGGTCGCCGCCTGGGCACGGCTCTTCCCGGTCCTCGTCACGACAAAGACCTTCGATCCGCCGCCAGAAATGTTAGAAGGCACGCCAAACCACAGCAAAGGGAGCCCGTCATGAAAGCAGCACATATCCTCGAGACCATCGGCAACACCCCGCATGTCCGGCTTGCGAGGCTGTTTCCCGAACATGAGGTCTGGCTGAAGTCCGAGCGTGCCAATCCGGGCGGCTCGATCAAGGATCGCATCGCGCTCGCCATGGTCGAGGATGCCGAGGCGTCGGGCGCATTGAAACCGGGCGGGACGATTGTCGAGCCCACTTCGGGCAACACCGGGATCGGCCTTGCGATGGTGGCTGCGGTCAAGGGCTACAAGCTCGTCCTCGTGATGCCGGAATCGATGTCGATCGAGCGCCGCCGCCTCATGCTCGCCTATGGCGCGACCTTCGATCTGACCGCAAAGGAAAAGGGGATGAAGGGCGCGATAGAGCGGGCCGGCGAGATCGTCTCGGAGACCGAGGGCGCATGGATGCCGAGCCAGTTCGAGAACCCGGCCAATGCCAGAGTCCATGCTGCAACGACGGCGAAGGAGATCCTCGCCGATTTTGCCGATGAGCCGATCGACGTAATGATCACCGGGGTCGGCACGGGCGGCCATATCACAGGCTGCGCCGAGGAACTCAAGAAGCACTGGAGCGGTTTCAAGGCCTTTGCGGTCGAACCCGAAGCCTCGCCCGTCATCAGTGGCGGCGAGCCTGGGCCACATCCGATCCAGGGCATCGGCGCCGGCTTCATTCCCGGCAACCTTCACACAGACGCGATCGATGGCGCGATTGCCGTGGGCGCGGATGAAGCAAAGAACATGGCGCGGCGCGCAGCGCGCGAGGAAGGCATGCTGATCGGCATCTCATCGGGCGCAACTTTGGCCGCCATCGCAAAGAAGCTGCCCGACCTTGCCTCTGGCGCGCGCGTCATGGGCTTCAACTACGACACCGGCGAGCGCTATCTCTCGGTGCCCGATTTCCTGCCGACTGAATAGCGCAGCGCCCGTGGGAGCGATGTCCTTTGCGCCCGCAACAGGAAAACCTGAGCCACCCAGCTCGCGCCAGCATCTATGACACGGCGTTTGCGTTGTTGTTACCTGTGTCCCGAAGGCTTGCCATTTGTGTTCATCGCACCGCCCTTGAAGGGCCCGCGTCTTCCACTATAACGCCGCATTGAAATCAATAAGTTGACAAGTAGGCCAACCGCGCAAGGGCGGACGCCGCATCGAGAGAAGCGCTATGGATCTTTTTGTACTGAACTCCGGATCGCAAACGACGCTTGCCGCTGGCTCCTTCAATATCTTCGGCGTTGCGAACAGCGATGAAACGGTCATCCTCGCTCAGCCGCCGAGCGGTTCGCTCGACCTCGAGTTTGATCCCTCGTTCAACACCGGCGGGGATACGATCGCTTTCGCAGGGGATGCGCAGGACTACACGATCCAGCTCAGCGGCTCGAGCGTTACCATAACCAATGGCCCGATCACCGCGACCATTCCGGTCGGGCTCGGCGGCACCAATATCATCTTCTACGGGACAGGCCCGATCGAGGAAGGCGATCTGCGCAGCTTGCGGATCGATCCGCCGGTCAATGGTTCGGACGGCCAGAACGGCGTTGTCGTCCTGGGCGATCAGGTGATTGAATCTGGCGATCCGGCAGTGGGTGTCGCTCCGCTCGCGCAGTCGCTCGCTTTTACGGGCTCATTCTCCACCGCCGTGCCGGAAAACCAGACCGCTGCGTTTGACACGGATCTTGTCGGCAGCCCCGACGTGGTTTTTGCCCTTGGCGGCGCAGATGTCGGCCTCTTTTCGATCAACGAGCAGACGGGCATCGTCACATTCAACGATGCGCCCGATTTCGAGATGCCCGCCGATGCTGATGGCGACAATGTCTACGAGCTGAGCGTTTCGGCAAGCGCAATGGGCAATACGGTCGCGCAGGATGTCAGCATCACGGTGACCGATGTCGAGGAAACGATCGCCAGCGACGGGCAGATCAGGATCGCAACGGGCCTGCGCCAGGCGATTGCGCCGACAGCGAGCGAGGAAAACGATGCCGGCCGGCTCAACAGCGATGGCGAATTCGTCAGCGTCTTCGGGGTTGCTCCGGCCATCACGGGCCTTGTGGGCGTCGATACCGAAATCGAGAATGCGCCGGCTGATGCGCGGATCATCATCAATGGCGAGAACCAGACCGTTGGCCAAGGCAACAACAACACCAGCCAGCTCTTCGGCGTCATCCAGCTCGAGGACAGCGAATCCGATGATCTTCTCGTCGAGATCGAGAATACCGCGCGCGTCGATGGCGAACTGATCATCGAGGAATTGATCGTCAATCGCTCGGACGTGAATGACGACACGACAGTCGCGAACGAGATACTGACGATCAATTCGGGCGGATCACGAGAGACCAGCAATATCATCCGCGAGCTTTCCGCCGGCGAGACGGAGGACTTGTTCCTCACCGGATCGCAGAGTCTCGGGCTGGTCGTAGGTGCGCTCGCAGCGGGCCCGGAAACGGATTTCCTGATAGATGCCAGTGCGCTTGATGAAAGGGTGATGCTCGGCATCGAAGGCAATGTCCTTGATAGCGGCGATGACGATGAGATTTTCGGCACAGACGATGCTGCCGATCGGCTCGCGCTGATTGGCACGCTTGATGCCGGCACCAATCCGAGCATCAACGGGATCGAGAATATCCAGTTCGGAATCGTCGGCCAGAGCCTGTTTGGCGATGCTACCAAGAGCCCCGGGCGCACGGTGGAAGGCGAATTCGATTTCTCCGATGTCGATGACATCAACAACACGATCACGATCACGAATCTGAGCGGTGCACTGCGCCTGATCAACTTTGCCGACGATACGCTTATCAATGTCGGCGATGGCACGGCCGGCGCCGAGGCTCCGATCACGCAGTTCAACGACACACTTGACATGATGCCGGTCAACAATTCGCTCACTTTCAACGGGGCCGACAGCAGGGATGCGATCACCGTCAATCTCACTCCTTTCCTCGGCGGCAGTGCCGGGGGGCTGCTCGATGCCCCCGCGACCGATTATTTTGCATTGCCCGCATCGACCGAGGATTTCATCGACATCAACGGGTTCGAGATCGCGACGCTGACGATCAGTCGCCAGATCACGCTCGACGCTTCGGCCTCGAACTATGCACTTGACCTGCGGCTGGACGATGGTGCCGGGATCGACCTGAACGACGCTAGTCTCTCGCTCGATGACGATGCGGCTGATTTCGTGACCGACATGGGCACTGGGCTCGACGCTGTAAGGGTCGATGGCGCGCTCGACCAGCTCACGATCCTGGGTGGCCAGACCGACCGCGAGGACGCGCTCGATGTGGGCAATGCCCTGCTCGGCTCCATCGCGATCGTCGATATCAGCAACTACCACGGCACCTTCACGGGCACCGTGGTCAACGCAGTCGAGGTCGATGACGACGATGTCGACAGCGCCAATGTCGATCGCACCTTCATCATCGGCGATGATGATATCGACATCACGCTCCAGCCCCTTATCGGTGGCAATGATGCGGATTCGATTGACACCAACACCACCTTCCGTTTCACCGATCCGACACCGACCAGCGGCGATGTGGACGGCATGGCGACCTGGACGATCACCAATTTCGTGATTGCCGATGACGACGATTCGCTGATCACGAATTCGGACCTGTCGAATTTCTCGCAGCTCGATTTTGGCGGGCTTGGCCTCTCGAACTTCTCCGAGCTCGTGATCGAACCCGATGGGATGGGCAACACGATCATTACCGCCGAAGATGCCCAGTGGCAGGTTATCCTGATCGATATCGATCCTCTCGAACTGACATCGGATTCGGAGAATTTCGCGTTCACCGGAAGCGCCAGCTCGCCGAGTGCCGATCTCACTCTTGCCCCCACTCCCGATCCGGCCATGGCGCTGGTTGAGAGCTTTGCTTTGGCATAAGCGCCAAGCAATCAGCCGAGGAGTTCGACAACATGATGGATGCTCCGCGCGCGCTAAGCTAGGTTCGTCTGTATGACCGACACGAACACGGCCCGAAGGCAAAGCGCGCGCACCATCCTCGATCAGCTGATCGCGTTCGACACGACCTCGCGCAACAGCAACCTTGCGCTGATCGAGTGGGTCGAAGCCTATCTTTCCGGCCATGGAATCAAGAGCAAACGTGTTAGCAATGCGAGCGGTCGCAAGGCCAACCTTTTCGCGACCTGCGGACCGATGGTGCCCGGCGGCGTCATCCTCTCGGGCCATAGCGATGTCGTGCCGGTCGACGGGCAGGACTGGTTAAGCGACCCCTGGACCACGCGCGAAGAAGCGGGTCGTCTCTATGGTCGGGGCACATCAGACATGAAGACCTTCATCGCGTTCGCGCTCGCGTGGGCTCCGGCGTTCGCACAAGGATCACGACCGGTCCACCTCGCGATCAGCTATGATGAAGAGGTCGGCTGCAAGGGCGCGCCCGCCATGATCGAGCGGCTGCGAGGCGAAATCCCCGAGCCGCGTCTTGCGATTATCGGCGAGCCGACGATGATGAAGCTGGTCACCGGGCATAAAGGCATCAGAGTGCACGAAGTCGAGGTGCGCGGCATCGAAGCGCACAGTTCGCTGGTCGATCATGGCCTCTCGGCCAACGAAATTGCGATCGACCTCATGCACTCGCTAATGACGCTTGCGCGCAAGCTGCGCTCCGAAGCCGACCCGGCAAGCGGCTTCGATCCCGCCTGGCCGACGCTGACGATTGGCGTGATGCGAGGGGGCGAAGCGGTCAACATCCTGGCAGGCCATGCGCGTTTCGCGTTCGACCTGCGATGCCCGCCCGGCCATGATCCGGACGCAATCCTCGCCCCGTTTCTCGAGCTGTGCGACAAGCACGACCGCGAGGCGAAGGCGCGCTTTGGCGAAGCGGGGGTGCGCGTAACGCAGCTCTCGAATGCCCCGCCGCTCAGCGCCGAAGGCAGCCAAGGCGCTGCCCGGTTCGTGCGCCGGCTGACAGGGGAGAATTCCCCGCCATCAAAAGTGTCCTACGGGACAGAAGCGGGACAGTTTCAGCAGGCGGGATTTGCCTCGATCGTCTGCGGGCCGGGTTCGATCGAACACGCGCACCAGCCCGATGAATGGATCGCGCTCGATCAGCTCGAGCAATGCGGACGGTTCATGGAGCGGCTCGCCGCAGAGCTGGCCCAAGACGAATAGCAAGCGCGCTGAAGGCCCGGCCTCCCGCGGGCGAGCCGGGCCTCTTGGCTCCAGAGCGCAGACGCGGATCAGGCCGCGGTCGCGAAGGCCTCTTCGGGAAGCGCCATCATGTTGTCGCTGCCCGCTTCGAGCTTGCGCCGCAGCGCGCCCGCATCGGGCAGGAAACGCTCGGCATAATAGGCCGCCGAAGTCAGCTTGGCTTCGTAGAAGGCGGTGTCGCTCGCCCCGCCCTTGAGCGCGGCATCGGCAACTTTCGCCATCTTGAGCCAGAAGAAGCCGAGCGTGACGATGCCCATGATGTGCATGTAATGATGCGCGCCCGCGCCCAGATGGTTGGGGTTCGCCATCGCGTTGTTCATGAACCACATCGTCGCGGCTTTCTGCTCGCCCAGCGCCTTCTCGAGCTTCTCCGCCAGATCGGCCAGCGCTTCGTTGCCTTTGGCTTCGGCGATCTCGTCATCGATCATCTTGAAGAAGGCCTGCACGGCGCGCCCGCCTTTGCTGGCGAGTTTGCGGCCGCACAGGTCCATTGCCTGCACGCCGTTGGTGCCCTCATAGATCATCGCAATGCGGCTATCGCGCACGAACTGCTCCATGCCCCATTCCTTGACGTAGCCGTGCCCGCCATAGACCTGCTGCATGTTGTTCGCGATGTCATAGCCCTTGTCGGTGCCATAGCCCTTGATGACGGGGGTCATCAGCCCGATGAGATCGTCGGCCAGCTGGCGCTCTTCCTCGGTCTGCGCCTTGTGCGTCAGATCGACCTGGAGCGCGCCCCACAGATAGAATGCGCGCATGCCTTCATTGAAGACTTTGGCATCCATCAGCATCCGGCGCACATCGGGGTGAACAAAGATCGGATCGGCCTTGGCGTCGGTATCCTTGGGGCCGGTGAGTGCGCGGCCCTGGCGGCGATCGAGCGCATAGGTGACGGCGTTCTGATAGGAAACCTCAGCCTGCGCGAGACCCTGAATGCCCACGCCCAGACGCGCGGCATTCATCATGATGAACATGGCCGCCAGACCCTTGTTCTCCTCGCCAACCATGTAGCCCGTAGCTTCGTCATAGTTGAGCACGCAGGTCGCGTTGCCGTGAATGCCCATCTTCTTCTCTATCGAGCCGCACGTGACGCCGTTGCGCTCCCCCGGCTCGCCATTCTCGTCGAGGATGTACTTGGGCACGATGAAGAGCGAGATGCCCTTCGAGGAATCCGGCGCGCCCGGCGTCTTGGCGAGGACGAGGTGGATGATGTTGCTGGTGAGATCGTGCTCGCCGGCCGAAATGAAGATCTTGGTTCCAGTGATCTTGTAGCTGCCATCATCCTGCGGCTCGGCCTTTGTGCGGATCATGCCGAGATCGGTCCCGCAATGCGGTTCGGTCAGGTTCATCGTACCCGACCATTCGCCCGAAATCATCTTGGGCAGATAGGTCTCCTTCTGCTCCTGAGATCCGGCAGCCTCGATCGCCGCCGATGCGCCATTGGTGAGCCCGGGATACATGCCGAACGCCTGATTGGCCGTCGCGGTGAATTCCTCCATCAGCATGCCAAGCACATGCGGCAGACCTTGCCCGCCGAATTCCTCGGACTTGGAAAGTGTGCCCCACCCGCCTTCGACATAGGCCTGATAGGCTTCCTTGAAGCCATCAGGCGTTGTGACAGAGCCATCTTCATGGCGCGTGCAGCCCTGCTCATCGCCGATCTGGTTGATCGGGGCGAGCACCTCGCTCGCAAACTTGCCCGCTTCGTTGACAATCGCCTCGATCATGTCGGGCGTTGCGTTTTCGAAGCCGGGCAGATTGCCATAGCTGGCAAGGTCAAGCATCTCGTTGATGACGAAGCGCGCGTCGCGCGTGGGTGCGGTGTAGGTTGGCATCAGGCGATCCCCTTTCGAGCGTGTCGTGGTTCGATAAACAGTTTGGCGGGTTTCAGCCGAGTTCGAGCTGTTCGATCTCGGCGACGAAGGCGGTGAGTTCCTTGATCGAGGAATCGATATCGGCGCGCTGCGCCTTGAGCTTGGCGATATGCACCCGGCATTTCTCTACCGTGACGCGGCGCTGTTCGACGCGGCCATCGTCAAGATCGTAAAGGTCGATCATCTCACGGATCTCGGTGAGGCTGAAACCGACATTCTTGGCGCGCATGATCCAGGCAAGCCGGGCGCGATCGCGCTTGGAATAGACCCGCGTCAACCCGACCCGCGCCGGGCTGATCAACCCTTCATCCTCATAAAAGCGCAAGGCGCGTGCGGTGCAGCCGAATTCCGAGGTCAGGTCGGAAATCGAAAACTGCTCGCGCGCAAGCTTGTCGGGGCGCTCGAGATGCGCACCATTGCGGCGCTGTCCCTCGCCCGGCTCGGCGGGGATCTGGGCGGATTTGTGTTCGGGTGCGGTAGCCATGACACACGAGCTACCTTACCTTTACGTCAGCGTCAAGTCTTGACCTTAACGATAGAGCATTGCGGCGAGGGCGTCCCACGATCCCTGTTACGCCAAACCGACCGATTTGTTGCAGCCATACAACAGACACCCGAAAAACATGCAGCATTGCGCAGTTTAGCCTTCACCTCGAAGGTCTGCGATGGAACACAGGCGACGCTGGCGCTGAGGGGCGTTGGCGATCCGGGCTTCGGACCTTTCAGAATGAAGTTCAGGGGGTGGCCGATCGCTGAGCAACAACGGGGTGTTGCCAGATCGGTCATAAGATGAGGGATTGGGTCCTGGTGGCGAAATTAGGGGGTCGCCACCTGAGCTCTGGAAAGAGCGGTTGCCGATCGTTTCGTCACGCGGCGCCCGAGGTCTTCTGGCCTCGGGCGTTTGCTTTTGGTGCGCCCGCAGCCTTGCCTGCGCTGGGAGAAGCCAGCACGTCGCGTGCGTGGCGCCTCGAGCGCGCTACCTTTCGGCAGTCCGGGCAAAGCAGGCGATCCGCACCGACGCGGCGCCCGCCTCAAACAGTGCATCGACGCAGGCATCGCTTGTCGCCCCGCTCGTGAGCACGTCATCTACCAGCACGATATCCTGACCGCGAACCATGGCGCGCCGCGCTGATGCGACCCGGATGGCTCCTGCGAGCGCCCGGCGGCGCTCTTGCTGGCCGAGCCCGCCCAGGCGCGGTGTGCGCCGCGTGCGCTCGAGCGCATCGATGCACACCGTGCCCTTGCCATGGCGCGACAGCTCGCGCGCGAGCAGTGCCGCCTGGTTGAAGCCCCGCTCCCACAAACGCATGCGATGCAGTGGCACGGGGACGAGCAGCGGAGCCGCGCCCGCCGGCGGATCGGGCAGATGCTGCGCCATCATCTGCCCCATCAGCCCAGCCAGCGCGATCTTCCCGCCGCGTTTGAAGCGCAGCACGATGTCGCGCGATATGTCGGTATAGAGCGTAGCGGCGATGATGCCGGCATGGCGCGGCGCTGGCCTGTTGCAAAGCGCACACTGCCCGTCATCGCGCACGGTTCGCCCGCCCCCCTCGCTAACAGGCTCTTGGCAGGCCGAACAAGCGGGCTCGCCCGGCGTCTCGATCTGGCTCCAGCATTCGACGCACAGCCCTGCGTGCTGTGCCAGCGAAGCTCCGCATAGGGGGCAGCGCGGCGGATAGACAATGTCCACCACCGGGCTCAGCGCCCCTTTGAGTTCGTCCGCCCACTTCATCAGCCCATCGAATACTGCCATGTCTTGCGCATGGCGAGCAAGATCGGCAGTGCACGGCGCGCATGATCACCCCGCAAGTCCCCCGCATCTTCTCGCCCGCTCGCGCCATCCATCGCCGAACGCGCGCGCAGCGGCTCGAGCAGCGCCGCGGAGAGGACGCCGCGCGCTTCATCTGCGATGACATGATCGACGATGTGATCGAGCGGCTCGCCTTCGTGCGCCACAGCCCGGAGCGCGCGCTGGTGCTGGGCGATGGATCGGCGCGGCTCGCGCGACATCTGGCAGCGCAGGGCTGCGCCGTGACCCAGGCCGATCTGATCGAGCGGCCGGGCAACTATGCGATCGAGCTCGAAGCGCCCTTCCCGTTTGCCGGGTTCGACCTTGTCGCCGTGCTCGGCCTGCTTGATGCGGTCAACGATGTTCCGGGCGCGCTGATCCACATCCGCAATGCGCTGCGCCCGCGCGGGCTCGCCATCGCCAGCTTCGTGGGCGGCGCGAGCCTTCCCGTGCTGCGCGAGGCGATGCTCGCCGCCGAGCCAGAGCGGCCCGCAGCGCGCATCCACCCGATGATCGACCCGCGCGCCGCACCCGCCCTCCTCCAGCGGGCGGGCTGGAGCGATCCGGTGGTCGATACGCACGCGCTCACGGTGCGCTATCGCAGCCTTGCCCGGCTCGTCCACGACCTGCGCGAACAGGGCCTCGCCAGCGCGCTCGCCGATGCGCCGCCGCCGCTCGGCAGGGCCGCCTTTGCCCGCGCGCGCACCGCCTTCGAGGCCCGCGCCGATGCCGATGGCAAGACGCCCGAGACCTTCGAGATCATCACTCTCACCGGGCGGCGCTCTCTGGCCGGGACCTAGCCTTTCGCCGCAAGCGCCGCCTGCGCCGCCGCAAGCCGCGCGATCGGCACCCGGTAGGGCGAGGCGCTGACATAATCGAGCCCGACCTCCTCGCAGAACGCGATGCTTGCGGGATCGCCGCCATGCTCGCCGCAAATGCCGAGCTTGATGTCGGGCCGCGTGCTGCGCCCGCTCTCCGCCGCCATTTCGACCAACTGGCCCACCCCGTCAACATCGAGGCTGACGAACGGATCGCGCGGGAAGATGCCCTTCTCGACATAGGCGCCGAGGAAGCGCGCCGAATCATCGCGGCTCACGCCCAGCGTCGTCTGGGTCAGGTCGTTGGTGCCGAAGCTGAAGAACGCGCCTTCTTCCGCGATCTCGCCCGCCATCAGCGCCGCGCGCGGCAGCTCGATCATCGTGCCCACGAGGTAATCGACCCGCGTCCCCTTCTCCGCGAACACCTCGCCCGCCACCCGGTCCACGAGCGCGCGCAGGATCGCGAGCTCGCGCTGCGTTGCCACGAGCGGGATCATGATCTCCGGCAGCGGTGCCTCGCCGCTCGCCTTCTGGACCGCGCAGGCGGCCTCGAAGATGGCGCGCGCCTGCATCTCGTAGATCTCGGGGAAGGTGATCCCGAGGCGGCAGCCGCGATGGCCCAGCATCGGGTTGAACTCATGCAGCTCGCCCGCGCGGCGCTTGAGGTGATCGACCCCGAGCCCGGTCGCATCCGAGAGCTCGGCAAACTCGGCATCGCCGTGCGGCAGGAACTCGTGCAGCGGCGGATCGAGCAGTCGGATCGTGCAGGGCAGCCCGGCCATCACCTCGAAGATCGCGGTGAAGTCGCTGCGCTGCTCAGGCAACAGCACGTCGAGCGCGGCGCGCCGGCCGGCCTCGTCCTCGGCGAGGATCATCTGGCGCACCGCCTTGATGCGCCCTGCATCGAAGAACATGTGCTCGGTCCGGCACAAGCCGATCCCTTCCGCGCCGAACTGGCGCGCCATCCGGCAGTCCTCGGGCGTCTCGGCATTGGTGCGCACGCGCATTCGGCGCAGGCCATCGGCCCATTCCATCAGCGTCGCAAAGTCGCCCACCAGTTCGGGATCGATCGTGGGCACGATGCCGAGCATGACCTGCCCGTTGGCCCCGTCGAGCGTGATCTCCTCGCCCTCCTTGAGCTCGTGCTGGCCGATCCTGAGCGTGCGCGCCTTGCGATCGATCGCGACCGAGCTCGCGCCCGAGACGCACGGGCGCCCCATGCCGCGCGCAACCACAGCCGCATGGCTCGTCATCCCGCCGCGCGCGGTAAGGATGCCTTGCGCTGCGTGCATGCCGTGGATGTCCTCCGGGCTTGTCTCGACCCGCACCAGGATCACCTTCTCGCCCCGGTTCGCCCATTGCTCGGCGGTATCGGCATCGAGCACGATCTTGCCCGCCGCCGCGCCTGGCGAGGCGGGGAGGCCCGTGGTCAGCACGTTGCGCTCGGCCTCGGGGTCGAGCGTCGGGTGAAGCAGCTGATCGAGCGCCATCGGGTCGATCCGAGCGACCGCCTGTTCCTGGCTGATCAGCCCCTCGCCGACCATCTCGACCGCCATCCTGAGCGCGGCCTTGGCGGTGCGCTTGCCGTTTCTCGTCTGGAGCATCCACAGCTTGCCGCGCTCGACGGTGAACTCGATGTCCTGCATGTCCTTGTAGTGCGCTTCGAGCAGGTCGAACACGCGCGAGAGCTCGCCATAGGCTTCGGGCAACGCCTCTTCCATGCTGAGCGGCTTCGCGCCCGCCGCCTCGCGGGCAGACTGTGTCAGGTATTGCGGCGTGCGGATCCCGGCGACCACGTCCTCGCCTTGCGCGTTGATGAGGTATTCGCCGTAATAGCTGCGTTCGCCGGTGGCCGGATCGCGTGTGAAGGCGACGCCGGTGGCACTGGTATCGCCCATATTGCCGAACACCATTGCCTGCACGTTGACCGCCGTGCCCCAATCGGCCGGAATGTCGTTCAGTCGGCGGTAGATCTTGGCGCGCTCCGAATCCCAGCTGCCGAACACCGCCGCGATCGCGCCCCAGAGCTGCTCGTGCACATCCTGCGGGAAGGGCTTGCCGCGTTCGCCTTCCACGATCGCCTTGAACTCACCAACCAGCGCGCGCCATTCATCGGCGCTGAGCTCGGTATCGGCATAATAGCCATTGTCCTCCTTGACGATCTCGAGCGCTTCCTCGAACAGCCCATGATCGAGCCCGAGCACGACGTCGGAGTACATCTGGATGAAGCGGCGATAGCTGTCCCAGGCGAAGCGCTCGTCTTCGCTTACCGCCGCGAGCCCCTCGACCGTCTCGTCATTGAGCCCCAGGTTGAGCACCGTGTCCATCATGCCGGGCATCGAGACCCGCGCGCCCGAGCGCACCGAGACGAGCAGCGGATCGCCTGCATCGCCAAAGCGCTTTCCCACCGCTGCCTCGATATGCGCCAGCGCCCTGGCGACCTCTGCCTTCAGCTCCTCGCGAAACGCCTCGCCCGCTTGGAGATAGCGCACGCACTCCTCGGTCGTGATCGTGAAGCCGGGTGGCACTGGCAGGCCGATCGAGGCCATCTCGGCAAGGTTGGCGCCCTTGCCGCCGGTGATGGTCTTGTCCTTCTGCCGGGGATCGCTGTGATCCGCCTCGCCGCCGAACGGGTAGACTGTCTGCACTTGCCTTCATCCTTCTGCGGGGGTCCACCCCGCCCTGCAGCAGCGCTCGGCTCGTCGCAGCCAGAGCACGCTTGATACAACTGTTACACTGTCCAGGCGTTAAAAACCCGCCCGGCCCCAACGGCCCATCATTTGCCTGCCCCAGAATCTTTGTGCGCAGCTTCGCGCGCCTGCCAGTGCGCATGGAGCCGATCCGCGAAACCGCCGAAAAAGACGATCCGTGCGAGCCCCTCGCATTTGACCGCCGTATATTCCCCCTTGATCGTCGCCCCGCGATAGACCTCGCTCACCCCTGTCCAGGGAACGAATATTGGCGGATGAAAGACCTTCAGAAACGACCCGGTGCGAATATACAGTCCCTCACCGTCAAACCCGGCGGTGATCACATGACGATAATTCGCCGGAGCGATTTCGTTTCCCATCATCATCGAGAGGCCCGATGTGGTCGTGATCGATGCCGGTGCCTGTGCGGGGCCGCGATGCCTCGTCGCGAGCCCTGCCCATCCGCGCAGCGAGGTGACGAGGCACACGACAAAGAAGATCGCGGCAAACAGGCCGACGAAGAACCCGAGACCAAGGACCAGCACCAGCCAGGCCGGAACCTGATCGCTGAGATCGATGACAACGCGGTTTGCCCGCTCGCCGGCAAGATCATCGGCAAAGGCTGCCCCCTGGCTGACCGGCTGGAGCAGCATCATCCCTCGATCCGGCTGAAATCGGCCACGGCGTGGACCGCATCGCGAAACCGCGCGAGTAGCGCGAGGCGCGCATCGCGCTTGTCAGCCTGCGGATCGTTCACCGTCACCTCCTCGAAAAACCGATCGATCGGGGCGCGCAAGCTCGCGAGCGCCGCCATGGCCGCCTCGAAATCCTCTGCCTCAATCGCGGCGGCCGCCTCGGGCTCCGCTTTTGCAAGCGCCTCGATCAGCGTTCTTTCCGCCTTTTCCGGCGTGTAGGAAAGATCTTTACCAGACGGGTGTTGTGAGATCGCGCTGCTTGCCGCCGAGCGCATGGCATCGTCGAATTCGGGATTGCCGAGCAGCGCGAGCGGGTCTTCCTCGCCGGTGGGCTCGACGCTGTCGTCGCGCGCGGGGGTGCGCTCGTAGCCCTCCTTTTTGAGGATATTGGCCGCGCGCTTGTAGCCGGCGAGCAGGTTGGCGCCCTCATCGGTCTCGATGAAGCTCTGGAGCGCCTTCACGCGGGCAAGCAGCCGCACGAGATCATCCTCGCCGCCCAGCGCGAACACCGCGTCGATCAGGTCGTGGCGGACACCCGCCTCGCGCTGCTGGACCTTGAGGCGGTCGATCAAAAACTCGCGAATCGACACTATCGTCGACAACCGATTTTTCTCGTGTCTCTCGTGCTCGCTCGAAGCAAGCCCGGTGGCGCTAAAGGTGTTGATCCGCAAAGCGTTGTGCGTGATCAGCCTAATGAAACCAAGGCCAGCGCGCCGCAGCGCGAACGGGTCCTTCGACCCCGTCGGCTTCTCATCGATTGCGAAGAACCCGACCAGCGTATCGAGCTTGTCCGCCAGCGACACCGCCACCGTAACCGGTGCGGTGGGCACTTCGTCGCCCTGCCCGACCGGCTTGTAGTGATCGCGAATCGCCTCGGCGACCTCCACCGGCAGGCCCTCCTTGGCGGCGTAGTAGCCGCCCATCAGGCCCTGCAATTCAGGGAATTCGCCGACCATCTCGGTGACGAGATCGGCCTTGCACAGCCGCGCGGCCTGTTCGGCGAGGTCGGCCAATTCATCGTTCCCCCGCGAAGGCGGGGGTCCAGAGCCATCTTGCGCTTTGCCACCCTGGGTCCCCGCCTGCGCGGGGATGCGGTCGGTGACAATCCCCTCCTCAACCAACCACCGCGCCAGTTTCGCCACGCGCTCCACCTTGTCGGCGACCGTGCCGAGCTTCTCGTGGAAGGTGATCCGCGCTAGCCCCTCGGAATGCTCCTTGAGCGTCTTCTTCTGGTCGACCTCCCAGAAGAAGCGCGCATCGGCGAGCCGCGCGGCGAGCACCTTGCGGTTGCCATCGACCACCACGGCCGGATCGAGCGCGTCGATATTCGCGGTGCAGATAAAGGCGTTGGCGAGCTGACCCTGCTTGTCCTCGCACACGAAATATTTCTGGTTCACCCGCGCAGTCAGCTGGATGACCTCAGGCGGAACGTCGAGAAACGCCTCGTCGAAGCGGCCGAGCAACGGGACGGGCCACTCGGTGAGGCCCGCATTCTCGATCACCAGCCCCTCATCTTCGACCAGCACGAGCCCGGCTGCCTTGGCCGCCTTCCTCGCGCCTTCGCGGATGATCCCGGCACGCTCGGCGTGATCGACGATGACGAAAGCCTCGCGCAGCTTCGCGGCATAATCGTCAGCGCCTTCGATCGCGATCGGCCCCCTCGAATGAAACCGATGACCCAGCGTCTCGCGCCCGCTCGCGAGCCCTTCCATGACAACGGGCACGATTTCGCCATCGAGCAAGGCGACGATCCCGGTGAGCGGGCGGACCCAGCGCGTGCTTTCGGGGCTGATCGAGGCAGCGCCCCAGCGCATCGATTTGGGCCAGGAGAAATCGCGGATGATCGCAGGGATCGCGGCGGCGAGCAGATCGGAGACCGATTGTCCGGGCCTCTCGATCACGGCGAAATAGGTCGCCCTGCCCTTGATCTCGCGGGTCTCGAGCGCATCTAGCGCCACGCCGGTCTTGCGGCAAAAGCCCTCGATCGCCTTGTCCGGCGCGCCCACGGGTGGCCCCTTGGCCTCTTCGGACACGGCCTTCGTCTCGAGCGGCAGGCCGCGCGCGATCAGCGCAAGGCGGCGCGGGGTCGAGAACACCGTGATCTTGCCGCATTGAACGCCCGATGCATCAAGCTCACGCCGGAACAGCCTTTCGAGCTCTGCGCGCGCACCGGTTTGCATGCGCGCAGGGATTTCTTCGCACAGCAGTTCGAGCAGGAAATCGGCCATTATGCGAGGCTCCATTCCGGATAGGACTGCGCCCAGCGCTCGGCCATCTGCTCGGCATAGGACTCGCACGAGCCGCGCGCCAGATCGCGCACCCGGCCCATATAGCTCGCGCGCTCCTGCACGCTGATCACGCCGCGCGCCTGCAACAGGTTGAAGATATGGCTCGCCTCGATCGCCTGCTCATAGGCGGCAATCGGCACGCCCGCTGCGAGCGCATTGCGACATTCGGCCTCGGCCCGCGCAAACAGATCGAACAGCGCATCGGTCTCGGCGACCTCGAAATTCCATTTCGACATCTGCCGCTCGTTTTCGAGAAACACCTCGCCATAGGTGACGGGCGGGAGATTATCCTGCGCGTCGTTGTTCGAGCCAGCGGGGAGGTTGAAGGCGAGATCATAGACGTTGTCGACGCCCTGGATATACATGGCGAGCCGCTCGAGCCCGTAGGTCAACTCGCCTGCGACCGGCTTGCAATCGTATCCGCCCATCTGCTGGAAATAGGTGAACTGGGTGACTTCCATCCCGTCGCACCACACTTCCCAGCCCAGCCCCCAGGCGCCGAGCGTCGGCGATTCCCAGTCATCCTCGACAAAGCGGATATCGTGGCGCAGCGGATCGATCCCGATCGCCTCGAGGCTGGCGAGATAAAGATCCTGAATATCGGCCGGGCTGGGCTTGAGGATCACCTGATACTGGTAATAATGCTGGAGCCGGTTAGGGTTCTCGCCATAGCGCCCGTCGGTCGGACGGCGGCAGGGCTGGACAAACGCGGCATTCCACGGCTCGGGGCCGAGCGCGCGCAAGGTGGTCGCGGTGTGAAACGTGCCTGCGCCCATGCGCATGTCATAGGGCTGCAGGATGAGGCAGCCCTGCGCGCTCCAGAAATCGTGCAGCGCCAGGATCATGTCCTGAAAACTGTGCGCCGGATCGCGCGCGCGCAGCACAGGTGTCAGCGGTTTCTCACTCATGGCGCTCGCCCATGGCTCATGCCCCGTGAAGCGTCAACGCCGCAGCGCAGCATGGCCCGATCTGCCGGACGGACGGTGTCAGTATCGCATGACCAAAGGTAAGGTTCTCTTGACATAGTCAGCAAATCACGACATATAGTCAGGCATACCTTACATCGTGTCATTCTAGCCCGATAGCAAACACCATGCTCAAACAGTTCACTTCATGTTCGCAAAGGCCAATGTCGCACTCTGAAGCGCTCGCCTTCTGGATCGCCATCGGCGCCTGCCTTTTCAGCACGCTCACCTGAAGGAGACCATCGATGACCTCGCTCACCGAAACGATCTGCATGAAGCGCTGGCACGCCTATGGCCTGATCGCGCTGAGCGGATTTGCGATCGGCAACATACTCGCCAAGACCCTCGCCGCTCTCGGCTCGTGAGCCTTGCGCCGCCCCCTGCCCCAGTCAGTTCTCGACCAAGGGAGACTTCTTGAATGACCTACAAGGAATCCTCGCTGCTTGTGAGAACTCTGGCCCGAGCCACGCTGTTCTTCGCCGGCTGCGGATTTTCCACACCGGCGGCGAAACTCGCCCAACTGGTTTTTTGAGCCTCGTGAAAAACCGCCTCAAGGTGCTGCGCGCCGAGCGCGACTGGAGCCAGGCGGAGCTTGCCGGGCGGCTCGACGTCTCGCGCCAGGCGGTCAACGCGATCGAGACCGGCAAGCATGACCCGTCCCTCCCGCTCGCGTTTCGCATCGCGCGCCTGTTCGACATGGCGATCGAGGATATCTTCGACGCCGGAGAAAACCCGTGACCGACACCACATCCGCCACTCCGCGCCCAGGCGAGGCGCGCACCCGCCAGCGCCGCCGTCGGCAAGTGCTGTTCTGCCTCGTCGCCGTGCTGTTCGGGTTCGGCATCGGCGCGGCGACCGGCTTGTTCGACGAGGGCGATGGCAACCTGTTTTCAGGAGAATGGGAAGCGCTCGCGCTGCCGCCCTGGGTCGCCCTGACCCTCGCCGTGGCGCTCGCGCTCGGCTTTATCGCCCTGCCGCTGTGGGGCTTCACCCAGATCGACGACTTCAAGCGCGAAATCAATCTCGTGGGCTACACCGGCGGATGCTTCGCCGCGATCGCGGGCTTCCCGATCTGGGCGGTGCTGTACGCGGGCGGCTTTGCGCCCGCGCCGCACGCGTTCGGCCTGTGGCTCCTCGCCTTTGGAGGCCTGCTTGCCTCCTATGCCTTTGCCTGGCTGCGCGCGCTGTGATGCGATGGAAGGTGGCGCACGCAAACAGTCATTTCCCGTCAATCCAATCGCCCCTATGAATCCCTCCAGCAAAAGGAACTCTCGCCTATGAAACTCAAGACCATGCTTGCCGCTCCAATCGCCAGCCTTGCTCTGATCGGCGCCGCGCCTGCCTTCGCGCAGGCAGACGCCGCGCTCGAAGGCCCGGCGCTGTGGAAGGTCGCCGATGAAGACACCACGATCTATCTGTTCGGCACCGTCCATGCCCTGCCCAAGGAGATCGAGTGGTATGACGAGGATGTCGCTGCCGCGCTGACCGCGTCGGATACGCTGGTGACTGAAATCCGGATGGACCCGGCGAGCGAGCAGGCCATGCAGCAATACACCATGCAGGCCGGGATGCTCCCGGCCGGCACGACCTTGCGCTCGCTGCTCGATGAAGAACAGATCGCCGCTTATGAAGCGGCCCTGGGCAAGCTGGGCATGCCCGCGCAGGCGTTTGACCAGTTCGAGCCCTGGATGGCCGGGCTCACGCTGACCATGCTGCCGCTCATCCAGCAGGGCTATTCGCCCGATAGCGGGGTCGAGAAGGTGCTGCTGGGCAAGATCGCCGAGGGCACAGCGCAAGATGCGCTCGAGACAGTCGAATTTCAGATCGGCATCTTCGACGGGCTCGATGAGGAAAAGCAGATCGCCTTTCTTATGGAGGCGGCCGAGGGCGTCGATGAAGCCAAGCAGATGCTCGATGCGATGGTCGCTGAATGGATCGAAGGCGATGCCGATGCGCTTGCGCAGCTCATGAACGAGGGGCTGAGCGATGCCGAGATCGCCAGCGCGCTGCTCTATGATCGCAACGCCACATGGGCCGACTGGATCGACACGCGGCTCGAGACGACGCCGGGCACGGTGTTCATGGCGGTGGGCGCGGGGCATCTTGCGGGCGCGAAGAGCGTGCAGGAATACCTTGCCCAGCGCGGGATCACGGTGACGCGCGTCCAGTAATGCGCGCCTTTGTGGCAAGCGGCGCTGCGCGCAGCCGGGTCGGCGAGGCCCTGCGCCCGCGCGCAGCGGCGCTGGCGCTGTGGCTGGGCGCGGGCGCTTTGCTTTCCGGCTGCACAGGCGAACCGGCCCAGCCAACAGAGCAAGCGCCGCCAGCGTCCCAGCCCTCCTCCAGCCCGATCCTTCACGAAATCACCGATCCCGAAGGGCGCATCCAGGGCTGGCTGCTGGGCACGATCCACGCGCTACCCGATGGCACGCTGTGGCGCACCGGCGCGATCGATCGGGCGATCGATAAGGCCGATTATCTGATCGTCGAAATCGCGGACCCTGGCAGCGCCGCCGCTCGCGCAGCCTTTCTCGAGCTCTCTGCCAGCGCGGGCCTTCCCCCACTCGCGCAACGCATCGCGCCGCCCTTGCGCGGCGAGCTGAGCGAGCTTGCCAGCGCCGCGGGCACCAGCCTTGCCGCTTTCGGATCGACCGAGACCTGGGCTGCCGCGCTGATCCTTGCGCAGGCGATGCGCACGGGCGATCCGGCGAACGGCGTAGACCGCGCGCTGATCGCGCAATTTTCCGGGCGTGATATTCGCGAACTCGAAGGCGCGCGGGCGCAGTTACGGATTTTCGATTCGCTTGCAGAGGAGGACCAGCGCGCGCTGCTCGAAAGCGTGATCGGAGATTTTGGCGACGGCATCGATCAGGCGGGCGAATTGCGCACCGCCTGGCTCACCGGCAATGCAGCGCGGATCGAAGCGGCGACGCGCACGGGGATGCTGGCCGATCCCGAGCTGCGCGAAGCAATCCTGATCGCCCGCAACCGCGCCTGGGCCGCGCGGCTGGATGCGCTGCTGGCACGAGGCGAGCCACCGCTCATCGCGGTCGGCGCGGCGCATCTGGTGGGCCCTGATGGCCTTCCCGCATTGCTCGAAGCGCGCGGGTATACGCTGCGTCCACAGCCGTAAGCCTGGGCGCAGCCACTCCGCCCGGCGCGATCCGGGCGTGCGTTTATCCTTGCCAAACCGGCCCGCTCGCCCTAATGGCCCGCGCTTCGGCGCCCTGGTCATCCCTGGAGGCGGAGCGCTGGCACAAGACATTCAACACGCATTCGAAAGGCACGAGACATGAGCGACGCTCTCAATCTGCCGGCCGAACGCCGCGAACGGGCAGGCAAGGGAGCCTCCCGAGCACTTCGCCGCGAAGGTCGGATCCCCGCTGTCATCTATGGCGGCAAGGAAGAACCCACCCCGATCCACCTCGAGGAAAAGGAGCTGGTGAAGCAACTCAACACCGGCCACTTCATGAACTCGATCGTGAATATCGAGGTGAACGGCAAGAGCGTGCGCACGCTGCCCAAGGATGTGGCGCTGCACCCGGTGACCGATCGCCCGACCCATGCCGATTTCCTGCGGCTTTCGCGCGATGCAAAGATCGAGGTCGATATTCCGGTGGTCTTCATCAACGAAGAGAAATCGCCCGGCCTCAAGAAGGGCGGCGTGCTTAACGTGGTGCGTCATGAGCTCGAACTGATTTGCGAGGCGGACAAAATCCCCAGCGAGATCGCAATCGACGTCTCGGGCCGAGAAGTGGGCGATTCGATCCACATCAGCGAAATCACCCTGCCCGAAGGCAGCACCAGCGCGATCACCGATCGCGATTTCACCATCGCCACACTGGTTGCCCCGTCCGCGCTCAAGAAGAGCGAAGGCGATACGAGCGAGGAAGAGCCCGCCGATGCGGTTCCCGCCACCGAACAGGGCGAGGAAAACGACGATACGCAGGCCGAGCAGGACTAAGCCTCGCTCACCCTTTCGGGTCACCACAACGCTATCACCAGAACACCGGGCCGGGAAACCAGCCCGGTGTTTCTGTATCCGCCCCGCCCCTTTCAGACACCCGGTTGGCCCGGCGGCTTGGCAAGCCGCAGCAAGGCCCCTAACGCCGGCGCATGCAAATCTGGGCAGGTCTTGGCAATCCGGGCGAGAAATATGCGCTCCACCGGCACAATGTCGGCTTTATGGCGCTCGATACGATCGCGCATGCCCATGGCTTTGGCCCCGAGCAGAAGAAGTTTTCAGGGCTCGTGCGCGAAGGGCGGATCGGCGGGCACAAGGTGCTGCTGCTCAGACCCATGACCTTCATGAACGAGAGCGGGCGCAGCGTTGCCGAGGCGATGCGCTTTTTCAAACTCGAGCCGGGCGCGCTCAGCGTGTTTCACGACGAGCTCGATCTTGCGCCCTTCAAGGTCAAGGTCAAGCAAGGCGGCGGCACGGCAGGGCACAATGGCCTGCGCTCGATAGACCGGCATCTGGGAGCCGACTTCCGCCGGGTGCGCATCGGGATCGGCCATCCCGGACACAAGGACCGGGTGAGCGGATATGTGCTCGGCAATTATGCCAAGAGCGAGATGGACGCTCTGGCAGACATGCTCGGCGCAATCAGCGCGGAAGCCGAATGGCTCGCGGCGGGCGATGATCCGCGCTTCATGAGCGATGTGGCACTGCGGCTGCAGGAGTGATCCGGCACGCATCGCGTCCGCGCGCGTTGATCGAGGCATGAAGACTGAAATCCGCTCCAACTGGTCGCACGCCATCCTCATCTGCCGCAAATGCAACAAGAAGGCGAAGAAGCGCGGGGCGCGCTTTGGCCGCGAAGGGACCACGCTCACCAAGGCACTCAAGCATGAACTGGGCACCAGAAAGGGCCGCAAGGCGAGCCTCGGGCTCGTCGAGGTTGGCTGCCTCGATGTCTGCCCGAAGAACGGCGTTGTGCTGGTCGACAGCCGCACGCCCGGCCAATGGCGCATCCTCACCCCCGATGCCGATATCGCCGAACTTGCCCGCCAGCTCGAGAGCGTCGAGGGCTGAACGCTGGCGCGCAGCCGCTGAGCGGGTTATCCTTTTGGCAAACAAGGGAGAGAGACCATGACCTCGATCAACCGCCGCACGCTTCTGGCAGGCGCCGCGGCCACCGGCGCGCTCGCCGCCGGCGCCACGATGGCCGCGCCCGATGCCTTTGCGAGCACGCCCGATCTCACCGGCAAGAGCGTCTTGATCACAGGCTGTTCGAGCGGCTTTGGCCGGCTCGCGGCCGAGAATTTCGCGCGCAGCGGCGCCAAGGTGTTTGCCACCATGCGCCGTCTCCCCCGCCCCGAAGGCGCCGAGCTCGAAGCGCTTGCGAGGGGCGAAGGGCTCGATCTGCACGTCATCGAGATCGATGTTCTGTCGGATGAGCAGATCGCAGCAGGCGTGGCGCGCGCCGAACAGATCAATGGCGGTCCGCTCGATGTGCTTGTCAACAATGCCGGGATCGGGATCACCTCGCCCGTTGAAGTGCAGGACATGGAGGCAACCCGGCTCATCTTCGAGACCAACGTGTTCGGCCCGCACCGCATGGCGCGCGCAGTGCTGCCGGGCATGCGAGCGCAGGGCTCGGGCTATATCATCCAGATATCCTCGCAGCTGGGCCGCGTGATCGTGCCCAATGCGGGGCATTATTCGGCGACCAAGTTCGCCCTGGAAGCGATGGGCGAGCAGATGGCCTATGAGCTCGTCCCACACGGGATCGACGTCTCGATCATCGAGCCGGGCGGGTATCCCACCGAGGTCTGGGTCAACCGCAATCGCTATTCCGCTGCCCTGAAGGAGCGCGCCGAGCAGATCCACACGTCCGGCTATCCGCAGGCCGTCGCGCGGATGGGAGAGGAGGACGGCACGACCCGCACCGCCGATCCGATGGATGTGCCGCGCGTGATGGCGCAGTTCATCGCGATGCCGCCCGGCACCCGGCCCTTGCGCCGCGCGGTCCATCCCGGATCCAAGCCACAGCTCGCAATCAACGAGGTTGCGGCGAAAACGCAGGTCGAATGGCTCGGCGGATCGGGCTATGGCCCGTGGATCAAGGCGGTCCACGGCGCCTGATTGACGCCAAGAGGCCACTGGTCATTTTGCCGCGCCGGCGCTAAGGCGCCCGCCCATCTCCTCGTGCGCCAGATGGCGCGTGGCCAGCAATTTCAGGAATTATCCTCCATGGGTTTCAAATGCGGTATCGTGGGCCTGCCCAATGTCGGCAAGTCCACCTTGTTCAACGCGCTCACCGAGACGCAGGCTGCGCAGGCGGCAAACTATCCCTTCTGTACAATCGAGCCCAATGTCGGGCAGGTCGCGGTGCCCGATGAGCGGCTCGATCGGATCGCCGCCATCGCCAAGAGCGCCAAGGTGATCGCGACCCAGCTCAGCTTCGTTGATATTGCGGGGCTGGTCAAAGGCGCGAGCGCGGGCGAGGGTCTGGGAAACCAGTTTCTCGGCAATATCCGCGAGGTCGATGCGATCGTGCATGTCTTGCGGTGCTTCGAGGATGACGACATCCAGCATGTCGCCAACAAGGTCGATCCGATCGCCGATTCCGAAGTGGTCGAGACCGAGCTGATGCTGGCCGATCTCGAAAGCCTCGAAAAGCGCGTGCCCAATGCGGCCAAGCGTGCAACCAGCGGCGACAAGGAGGCCAAGGTACTCGCCTCGGTGCTCGGCCAGGCGCTCGAATTGCTGCGCGAGGGCAAGCCCGCCCGGCTGACCGAGCCCAAGGACGACGAGGAGGCAAAAGCCTTCGCGCAGGCGCAACTGCTGACGGCCAAGCCCGTGCTCTATGTCTGCAATGTTGCCGAGGAGGACGCGGCGCAAGGCAATGCGCTCTCGCAGCAGGTCTTCGCCAAGGCCGAGGCCGAGGGCGCGCAGGCGGTCGTGGTCTCGGCAGCGATCGAGGCCGAGCTCGTCGCGATGCCGCCCGAAGACCGCGCAGAATACCTGGCCGAGCTCGGGCTCACCGAAAGCGGGCTCACACGCGTCATCCGTGCGGGCTACAAGCTGCTGGGCCTCAAGACCTTCTTCACCGCCGGACCCAAGGAGACGCGCGCCTGGACCTTCCCCGAAGGCGCCCGCGCCCCGCAGGCCGCCGGCGAGATCCACACCGATTTCGAACGCGGCTTCATCCGCGCCGAGACGATCGCTTACGAGGACTACATCACGCTCGGCGGCGAAGGCCCGGCGCGCGAGGCAGGCAGGCTGCGCCAGGAAGGCAAGGACTATCTCGTCCAGGATGGCGATGTGATGCTATTCAAGTTCAACGTGTGATCTGACCGGCTGCTTGCCACCGATCAGGTCGATCGGTAGCGCCCGATCACAACGGTCGCGATCGCCAACAAAAGGATGGCTCCTGCATCATAAAGCACGTTTTCAGGCGCCATTTCCTTGCCCTGCAACACGATCAGGCGCGCGATCGCGGTGATCGCGATGAAGATCGGGAAGACGAAGAACGAGCCTTTCTCGGTGTAGAACACCGCGATCATGCCGATGACCTCGGTGTAAAGGAACATGAGCAGAAGATCGGCGAGTTCGATCGTCCCGCGCTCGATCACCGAGCGCACCTCGATCCCCACCGCGCCCAGCGTCATCAGCAGCGTGATGACAAGCACGATCCGCTCGACAATCTTGAACGCACCCGCAGCCTTCTCGGCATGGTCGTTATCGGGTTCGCGTTCGGATAGTTTGTCGCTCGGCACGGTCATTGCGCGCCCACTCTACCGGAAGCAGAGCTCCAAAGCGACCGGTTATGCAAGGCCTGCCCCGGCCTTCAGCGCCAAGACGCACGCGACAAACCCGGCTTTTGCGGAACGTTGCGCGCAAACCCTCCGTTGGTCTTAGACAGACATCAGGAGAGACGAGGTGGTAGACAAATCCGAAAAGTTCAATTGGCTCGTGCGGCTGGGCTATCTGTCGCGCGCCGTGCTTTACACCATGCTCGGCCTCATCGCGCTGACCGGCGCGCAGGCGATCAGCGAGGGGACCGATGGCATATTCAGGGCCATCGAGACCTATCCCGCTGGCACAGCGATCTTGTGGCTGATGGCCGCTGGCCTGATCGGCTATGCGCTCTTTCGCCTTGCCTCGCCCGTTTTCGATATCGAGAACAATGGCTCGGACACCAAGGGCTGGGCAAAGCGCATCGGCCATGCCGGCTCGGCTGTGGGCCATGCCGCGCTTGCCTATTCGGCCTTCAAGTTCGCCAGCGATTCAGGCGGCGGCAATGGCGGCGGCGCGCAGCAGGCGGCCTCGGGCGTGCTCGGCGCAGAGTTTGGCGGGCTGATACTCGGGATATTGGGGCTCGTCTTCTTCATCGTCGCGGCGGTCCAGTTCAAGAAGGGCATTGGCGGCGAGTTCATGGCGCGCATTGCGCCGTCCGCGCCCGATTTCACCCGCATGCTCGGCGGGATCGGCTTCAGCGCGCGCGGCGTCGTCTATGCCATCATCGGCTGGTCGCTCGTTCAGGCGGGCTTTTTCTCGGGCGGCGCGCAGCAGATCCGCACGCTGGGCGATGCCCTTGCCGAACTGGCAGGCCAGGGCGCGCTGTTCACGATCACCGCGATCGGCTTGCTGACCTTCGGCATCTTCAGCCTGATCCTCGCGCGCTATCGAATCATTCCGAAACTGGATCGCGATGCAGGCGTGCCGCAATTCCGCGCAGCGTGACATGAACGCAAGCCGCGCCCTGAGCGCCAGGGCGCGGCTGCGATCGGGCCATCAAGCTCGGGGCTGGGATGGCGCGGGAACGCAATCGAGCGTTGCAAACCCTTCATGGATGAGCCGTTTGAGCGGATCGCGCAGCAGCACCATCGCATCGGCGCTGAACCGGCCCTCCTCTCTGACCGCACCGGATGGATCGGCGAGCTCGATCTCGAGCGAATAGGCCCGGCCATCGAAATGCTGGGCGACTTCGAATGCAAGCGCGCTCTTGCCGGGATAGGCCGCGAAGGTATGAGGCTCGCCATCGATGACGGCATAGGCAACTTCGGGCGTGGCAATGATGATCGGTCCGGGATCGTTGAGCCGCGAGAGGCTGCAAAAGGCCCCGCTCACGCGTTCCGTCGCCAGTGCGCCCTCGCCCAGCGCCTCAAGCTGAACCGCGATCGCCGGCCCGCGTGCGGCTTCGTTGATCTCTTCATAATCGAGCGGCGCTGGCGCGCCGGCGGGTGCGCCATCGCACGCGGCGATGAGACACGGGAAAAGCAGAGCCAGCCAACGCATCAGTGCCGTCCAAACAGCTTCTCGACGTCTTCCATGTCGAGTTTCACCCATGTCGGCCTGCCATGATTGCACTGGCCTGAACGCGGAGTGGCTTCCATCTCGCGCAAAAGGGCATTCATCTCAGCTACCGAAAGCACCCGTCCTGCGCGCACGGAGCCATGACACGCCATGGTCGCAAGGACATAATCGAGCCGCTCTGCAAGCAGCAGCGCGCCGCTCTCATCCTGGCGCCCATGCTTGGCGATATCGTCGGCAAGATCGCGCAGCAGCTGGCCGGTATCGGCCTTGGCGATGGCAGCGGGAACAGCGCGCACGAGCATGGCAGCAGGGCCAAACCGCTCGACCTGGAGGCCGAAGCGCGCCAGCCCTTCGGCAGCCTCTTCGAGCCGGTCGCAATCGGCCTCGTCCAGTTCGACCACGTCGGGCACAAGAAGCGCCTGCGAGCGCCGCGCCGCTTCGTCGGCGCCTGCGCGCTTGAGCCGTTCAAGCACAAGCCGCTCGTGCGCGGCGTGCTGATCGACGAGAATCAGGCCATCTGCGCTTTCGGCGACGATATAGGTGTTCGCAACCTGCCCGCGCGCGATGCCGAGCGGATAGCGCGCCGCCTCCTGCGGCAGCGGCGCGGCTTCCTCGGCCCGACCCTGCGGAAGCGCTTCGCTTTGCCCGGCGCTCCACTCAGCGCGCGGTTCAAACACGCGCTCCTCGCCCGCGGGTGGGTGCGACTGGCTCGATGGCGGCGCAGACCAGTCGGCCCCCTCGAAGATCGAGCGCAGCGCGGCTGGCTCTTCGCGAACGGGTTCGGCCTGCCAGCGCTCCATCGCCGTGCGATCGGGCCCTTGCGCCGCGCGCCGGTCGCCGCTCGCAAGCGCCTGCCGCAGCCCCGAAACGATGAAGCCGCGAACGCCCGCAGCGTCGCGAAAGCGTACTTCGGTCTTGGCAGGATGAACGTTCACATCAACGTCCTGCGGCGGGATCTCGAGAAACAGCGCAAGCACGGCATGGCGATCGCGCGCGAGCATGTCCGAATAGGCCCCGCGCACAGCGCCTGTCAGCAACTTGTCCTTCACCGGGCGGCCATTGACGAACAGATACTGATGATCAGCGACGCCGCGATTGAAGGTCGGCAGGCCCGCAAGCCCGGTCAATCGCATGATCCCGTGCGGCCCTTCACGCTCGAGCGCGATCTCGACAGCATTGTCCTTGAGTTCGCGCGCGACGATCTGCGCGATGCGGGTCGGGAGATCCTCGCCGCCCTGCAAGGCGAGCGCACGCCGCAGCTTGCCCTCGCTGCCATTTTCGAGCGTGAAGGCGATATCGGGCCGCGCCATGGCAAGCCGCCGCACGATATCGAGCGAGGCGATATATTCGCTGCGCGCGGTGCGCAGGAACTTGCGCCGCGCGGGGATCTTCGCGAAGATCTCGTCCACCCGGATCCGCGTGCCCGGAGGGAGAGCGGCGGGTGCATTGACGATCCGTTCGCCATGATCGACCACCATGCGCCAGCCCTCGCTCGCACCGCGCGCCCGGCTCTCGATCGAAAGCCGCGCCACGCTCGCGATCGAAGGCAGCGCCTCGCCGCGAAAGCCCAGCGTCTCGACCAGCTCGATCGCGCCGCCCGGTCCGATGAGGGAATCGGGCAATTTGGAGGTTGCATGGCGCTCGAGCGCAAGCCCGATCTCCTCGCGGCTCATCCCCCAGCCATCATCGCTTACTTCGAGGCGCGTCAGCCCCCCATCGACGAGCGAAACGGCGATCCGTCCGGCGCCGGCATCCATTGCATTCTCGACCAGTTCCTTGAGCGCGGAGGCAGGTCGTTCGACCACTTCGCCCGCCGCAATCCGGTCAACGAGCAGGGAAGGCAATCGGCGGATCTGGGGCATGGTTTTGCAATCCTAGCGACGAGGCGCCTTTAATTCGAGAGCAGCGGTGTAAAATTTGACCCTCAGTCAACAAATATTTTGGCCTTTTTGCCAAGGTTTCGCTAGGCGGTCAGCGAGTTTGCCGCAGAGGGATCGGGCATGCGCTCAAGGCTCTGCCCATCGCAAGCATGCTCCTCCCGCATTTTGATGGAACAACGATAAAATGAGCTTCTTTGCCAACCTGTTCAAATTCGGCTCGCAGAACATGGCGATCGATCTGGGGACAGCCAACACGCTGGTCTATGTGCAAGACCAGGGGATCATCCTCAACGAGCCCAGCGTGGTCGCGATCGAGACGATCAACGGGATCAAGCGCGTGAAAGCGGTGGGCGATGATGCGAAGATGATGATGGGCAAGACGCCCGACACGATCGAGGCGATCCGCCCGTTGCGCGATGGCGTCATCGCCGACATCGAGATCGCCGAGGAAATGATCAAGCATTTCATCCGCAAGGTCCATGGCAAGCGCAACCTGTTTCGCTATCCCGAAATTGTGATCTGCGTGCCCTCGGGTTCAACCTCGGTTGAAAAGCGCGCGATCCGCGATGCCGCAAGCAATGCGGGCGCGAGCGAAGTTCACCTGATCCTCGAACCGATGGCAGCCGCGATCGGCGCGGACATGCCGGTGACCGAGCCGGTCGGCTCGATGGTGGTCGATATCGGCGGCGGCACGACCGAGGTCGCGGTGCTCAGCTTGCGCGGCCTGGCCTACACCACCAGCGTGCGCACCGGGGGGGACAAGATGGATGAGGCGATCGTCAGCTATGTGCGCCGCCACCACAACCTTCTGATCGGCGATGCGACTGCCGAGCGGATCAAGAAGGATTATGGCATCGCGATGGTGCCCGAAGATGGCGTCGGCGAGACGATCACATTGAAGGGCCGCGATCTGGTCAACGGGGTTCCCAAGGAGATCACGATCAACCAGGCGCATGTTGCCGAGGCACTGTCCGAACCGATCGGCGCGATTGTCGAGGGCGTGCGCATCGCGCTTGAGAACACCGCGCCCGAACTGGCTGCGGATATCGTCGACCAGGGTATAGTGCTCACAGGCGGCGGTGCCCTGATCCGACGGCTCGACGAGCATCTGCGCGAGGAAACGGGCCTGCCCGTTTCGATCGCCGAAGATCCGCTGACCTGCGTAGCCATCGGAACGGGGCGTGCGATGGAAGATCCGATCTATCGCGGCGTCCTGATGACCGCCTGATCACCCGGAGACCAAGCGCTAGGAGAGAGGAAAACACCCTATGGCGCCGCCCTCATCGCGCCGATCGGGCTTTTCGAAGAAAGCGCAGTATTCGGCGTTCACCGGCTATTTGCTGGCCACTCTTGGAGCGCTGCTGGGCCTTGCGCTGCTGGCGCTTTCGCTGTGGCAACCGCGCGCGTTCAGCCCCTTGCGCGGGGCGGCGCAGGATACGATCGCGCCGGTTGCGGAAACCACCGCCTCGGTGCGCGCCGGATCGAATTCGGCGTGGGACACGATTACGGCCTACTGGAATGCCGGGCGCCAGAATGCCGCGCTGCGCCAAGAAATGGAGATTGCACGCATCCGCCTCGCTGAAGCCGAAGCGCTTGCCAGTGAGAACGAGCGTCTCAAGGCGTTGCTCGCGCTGGCGACCGGCGAGATCGAACCGGTCGCGACCGCGCGACTGATCGGCTCGAGCGCGGCGAGCAGCCGGCGGTTTGCCTATCTTGGCGTCGGGCGGATCGATGGCGTCAAGGTGGGCATGCCGGTGCGCTCGGCGCGCGGCGTGGTCGGGCGCGTGCTCGAAGTCGCACGCGCTTCTTCGCGCATCCTGCTGTTGACCGACACCGAAAGCGTGCTTCCCGTGCGCAGCGCCTCCGATGATATCGCCGCCTTTGCCGAAGGGCGCGGCGACGGCTTCCTGCGAGTGCGGCTGATCAATCTCGGGCTCAATCCGCTCGAAGTGGGTGATGTCTTGCTGACGAGCGGGGCCGGCGGCTATTTCCGCCCCGGTGTTGCCGTTGGCATCATCACCGAGCTGACGCCCGATGGCGGCCTCGCCCGGCTCATGGCAGACCCTTCGGAAACCGATTTCGTCTCGGTCGAGCCGATCTACGAGCCGGTTGCGCTCGATGCGGCGCAAACTCCGCCGACAAGGGCAATCCCCGGCAGCGGCGAGCAGGCTCCTGATCCAGAGCCGGAGGGCTGATGGAACGGCTCAATCCCGCCTCGCGCTCGGATCGCTACGGCACCCGGATAAACCGGGTCCAATCGCCTCTGCGCGCAAATGGTGTGCCCTATGTCAGCGTCATGCTCGGCTCGCTTGTGCCCTTTGTGCTGCTGGCAGGTGTTCTGCCGATCGTGCCGCCACTGGGCTTTCTCATGCTGATCGGCTGGCGGATCATGCGGCCTGGACTTTTCCCGTTGTGGGTCGGCGTGCCGCTCGGCGCGTTCGACGATCTGGTCAGCGGCCAGCCCTTCGGCAGCGCCATTCTGCTCTGGTCAATCGCGATGATCGCCTATGAGGCCGTGGAAGCACGGTTTCCCTGGCGCGGATTCTGGCAGGACTGGTTCAGTGCAGGTCTTGCTGTCCTCGTGTATATCTGCGCTGCCATGATTGTTTCAGGAGCCCCCCTCACCGCCTCGCTGGCGATCGCCGTTGCGCCGCAGATCGCGCTCTCGATCATGCTCTATCCGATCATCGCCCAGATCATCGCATCGCTCGATCGCTTCCGCCTGGTCCGCACGCGGAGGATCGGTTGAAGAAGCTCTTCTCTTCCAGGGGTTCAGGCCTGCGCCAGGCCCCTCTCGTCAACGCCTCCACGCTCAAGAACACCTTCGATCGCCGCAGCATGCTGATCGGTTCGATCCAGGGCGGCGTGGGCATTTTGCTGGCGGCTCGGATGAGCTATCTGGCGATTGCGGAGAACGAGAAGTATCGGCTCGAATCCGAAAGCAACCGGGTCAATCTCACACTGATCCCGCCGCGGCGCGGTTGGATTCTGGATCGCGACGGCTCGCCGCTCGCTTCCAACAGGGCCGATTTTCGCGTCGATATCATCCCCGAACGGCTGACTGATGCGGAGGCGACCATCGAGGAGATCGGCGCGCTGATCGGGCTCGAGCCAACGCGGATTTCCGATCTCAAGCTCGAGGTCGCCCGCTCGCGCGGATTTGCTCCGATCGAAGTTGCAAGCGGGCTCGACTATGAACAGTTCGCCGCCCTGAGCGTGCGGCTGCCCGATATGCAGGGCGTCGTCCCGCAGCGAGGCTTCTCGCGCTATTATCCGACCGGCTCGAGCGTCGGCCATCTGATCGGCTATGTCGGACCGGCTTCGGCCGAGGAATATGAGCAGGATCGCAATCCCCTGCTGATCACGCCGGGTTACAAGATCGGCAAGGACGGGCTCGAGAAGCAGTTCGAACAGCGTCTGCGCGGGGTTCCGGGCGCGCGCCGGGTGGAAGTGACCGCGAGTGGGCGGATCGTGCGCGATCTCGAAACGCGCGAGGATATCCAGGGCGATGCGGTGCGCTTGACGATTGATGGCCCGCTGCAGGATTATGCCGCGCGCCGGATCGGGCTCGAGAGCGGTTCGGTTGTTGTGATGGACTGCATCACCGGCGACCTTTTGTGCATGGCCTCGATGCCGAGCTTTGATCCCAACAGCTTTTCCGATGGCATTGGCAGCGTCGAATATTCGATGCTGCGCGAAGACGAGCGTGTGCCCTTGCGCAACAAGGTCTTGAAGGGGCTCTACCCGCCCGGCTCGACCGTCAAGCCGATGCATTGCATGGCCTTCCTCAAGGCCGGGATCGATCCCGAGGAGACGATCGTGTGCGGCGGCGGGCGCCGGATCGGCAATCGCTTCTTCCGGTGCCACTCGAACCACGGCACCGTCAACATGGACAAGGCGATCGCGCAATCGTGCGACAGCTATTTTTACCATTTCGCGCAGGCCGTCGGCTTCGATGCGGTGGCCGAGACCGCGAAATCGCTCGGCATGGGACAGGAATTTCCTCTTCCCGTCACCAGCCAGTTCTACGGCACTGTCCCCACGCCCGAATGGAAGCTCAACAAGTTTGGCCGCAAGTGGGAATCCTTCGACACTGTCAACGCCTCGATCGGACAGGGATACTACCTCGCCAGCCCGTTGCAGCTTGCAGTGATGAGCGCGCGGCTCGCGACCGGCAAGCGGCTCAACCCCCGCCTCATCCTCGGCAGCGATCCGGCCAATCCGCCAAGCTATGGGTTTGCAGCAGAGCACATCAACCATGTGCGCCAGGCGATGAGCAATGTCGTGAACGGCGCCGGGACTGCCCGGCGTGCGGCGCTGCCGATCGAAGGCGTCAAGATCGCCGGCAAGACGGGCACCGCCCAGGTTGTTTCGCTGAGCGTTTCGGACGGGCGCAGCGGTCCGTGGAAGTATCGCGACCATGGCCTTTTCGTCTTCTTCGCACCCACCGATCGGCCCCGTTATGCCGGCGCGGTCGTGATCGAGCATGGCGGGGGCTCGGGCGCGGCCTATCCGATCGCGCGCGACGTGATGACCTTCCTGTTCGATCCGGAAAAGGGCCTTGATGCCCTGAAGTCGCTCGAGCAGAGCTGGGGCGGCACCGCGCAGGAACGGCTCGACAAGCGCTATGCCGCCTATGCTGCCGAGCGCGGAACCGATGTCACCTTGCCGCCCAGACGCGACGAGGAGATTTTCGACCGGGTCGAGGCCGAAGCGCGGCTCGCAGCTGCCCGCAACCAGGCGCTGGGCGATGAGGCGATCGTGCCGCGCGGTGATGGCGGTGAGGCTCCGGCGGGAACCCCGCCGCCAGGCAGCGCAATCCCCGGCACCGCCCCCGCGGGCGGCACGGGAGCGGCAGACAGGTGAACACCTTCATTCCAGAACCGATCGCGCGCCAGCCCTGGGGGATGCTCATCCCGCTGTTCATGCTGGTCGCGTTCGGGGCCGCCGTTCTCTATTCTGCGGCGGGGGGCTCGATGCAGCCCTTTGCCAGCTCGCATCTGCTCCGCTTTCTCGTCGCGCTCGTGATGGCCGGGGTCATCTCGATCCTGCCGCGCGAACTGGTGCGCTTTCTCACCTATCCCGCTTATGTGATCGTGCTCGTCATGCTCATCGGCGTCGAGGCGATGGGGGCCCTGCGCGGCGGGAGCCAGCGCTGGCTCGATCTCGGCTTCGTGGTGCTCCAGCCCTCCGAGCTGATGAAACCGGTCATCGTGGTGACACTGGCGCAATTTTATTCGATGCTGCCCGTCGGCATGATCGGGACCTGGCGCGCGCTGCTCGTGCCGGGGGCAATGATCGCGCTTCCGGTGGGCCTGGTGCTGATGCAGCCCGATCTGGGCACGAGCCTTGCAATCCTGTTCGGCGGGGCGGTCGTCATGCTGCTTGCGGGCCTGCCGATGCGCTGGTTCCTTGCCGCCGGTGCGGCCGGCGCGGCGCTTGCTCCGCTCGTCTTTTTCTTCGGGCTCAAGGATTATCAGCGTCAGCGCATCCTCACCATGTTCAACACCGACGACGACGTGCTGGGCGCCAGCTATCACATCAATCAGTCCAAGATCGCAATCGGCTCGGGCGGAATCTTCGGCAAGGGCTTCAACAACGGCTCGCAAAGCCATCTGCAATACCTGCCCGAGCCGCACACCGATTTCGTGTTCGCGACAATGGCCGAGGAATGGGGTCTGATCGGCGGGCTGTTCGTACTGGCCGTCTTCAGCATCATCCTGCGCTGGGGGCTGACGGTCGCGCGCGAGAGTCGGGATCGGTTTGCAAGCCTGCTCGCGGCCGGGATGACGGCGACGATCTTCTTCTACATCGCGGTCAATCTGCTGATGGTCATGGGGCTTGCGCCGGTGGTCGGCATTCCGCTCCCTTTCATGAGCCATGGCGGCTCCTCGATGCTCACCAACATGATCTGTATCGGCGCGCTGATGATGGTCAATCGCTGGAACCAGAACGCACCGCGCGCCGGTCTTCTATCCTGAGACAGGAAACAGGCGGGCAGCCTCAGCCGCTGATCAGCCCGAGCTTGATCGCTTTCACGCTCGCACCGACGCGATCGGAAACCTCGAGCTTGCCATAGACCCGCTTCAAATAGGTCTTCACCGTATCGGGCGAGAGATCGAGTATCGCCGCGATCGAGGCCATCGACTTTCCGCGCGCCGTCCATGTCAGCACTTCGACTTCGCGCTCGGAAAGGGCAGGCACTTCGCCGCTCTGATCTAGCAGCCGGCAAATGCGCTGATGCGCGGCCTGCGCGACCGAGCGGACAGTGCCCAGCGCATGGTTCGAGACGCGTTCAATCGGAATGTCGAAATCGAACGCGGCATAGGCCGCCCTTCCCCCTGGCCCGAACAGCGGCACGCCGAACCCGTGGACGAGGCCGAATTCGCGCATCTTGGCGAAATAGGCTTCATTGCCCGGTGTGTTTTGCCCAATCTCCATCGCATCGGCCCAGCTCAGCATCGCACCATGCCGGATCACACGTGCAGGGATCGGATCGTGCAGCCGGAACTCCTCGGTTTCATAAAGCTCCATCCATTGCTCGCTGAAGCCTTCGGCATAGACGCCGGTCGTCATTGAGGTCGGGGACTCGAAAGGCGGCGTCACGTGATAGCTCATGCGCTTTACCCCAAGGCTCTTGCAAACCTCGCGCCCGTATTCGAGCACCGCGCCGACATCGTCCAGCGCATCAATTCGATTGAAATGCCGCTGCATGGAAATCCCGACATAGCACAAAGTCCCCCAACTGGGCGACTTTTCCCTTTGCATGGCTGCGCTTAAATCGGGCTTCATCGGATTGGGAGACCGGCAAGTGGCCGGCGGCGTGTCGTGGACAGACGAGCGGCGGGCCGATTGTGGCTTGCACCGATCAGGCAAAGCATTGAAACCACTGGAGGCACGATGATACGGTCGGGTCATAAGAGTTGGCGTGCGCGCGACGAAGACGACGAGGAATTTGCCGGCTGTGCCAACAGCGCAAAGGATCAGTTGCTGACCGCCCTGCTGATCGATGCCGTTGCGCATCGGCGCGGCCAGGGCAAGAAGACAACCCTGCGCGATGTTCATACCCTGCTGGGGATCGGGCAACCGGTCGCCCTGCGCCTCGTGCGGCGGCTTGAGAACGAAGGCGTTGCCTGCATCAAGCCGTGTCTTCTCGATACGCTCGCGTCCGAAATCATCATTTCGAGCGCCATCCTCGATGGGATCGATCAGGCCCGCCAGAAGAGGCCGCGAGCCGACATTTGAGCATCGGCGCGGGCCATTTGCGGGCATGCGGAGAAAGTCGGTACTTGATCTTGCCCGAAGGCACGCTAAATGCAGCGCCTCGCGCGAATCGCAAAGCGTGATCGCACGGCTCGCAACGCCCGCATCGCCCAGACAATGCGCGGCGCCAAATCGGGCGATCAGTGAGATACGAGCACCGTGTGGACGCATAGCTCAGTTGGTAGAGCAGCTGACTCTTAATCAGCGGGTCCTAGGTTCGAACCCTAGTGCGTCCACCATTTCCTCCCGACTTTCTCGCTGGCCTGACCTCGTGAACGGATTGTCTGGCTGGGCTGCTTGCCCGCATGTGTGCCCGCCCTCAAGGGGGTGTCAGCCGCGCGACCGGCTCGCCGACATTCCGGAGCCATGCAGGCACGAGGCGGGCGATGCAGCCCCATCCTCACGGACTTGATGATCGCCTTTGCTGCAGGATACCTTCGCACTTGCAGCAAGGCCACTCAGCAGCTAGGAAATCACCACTTCATCGGACCTGGCGCTGCCGGGTGGCTCGGCCCGGCGCCTATCCTCGGGACAATTCTAGAACCAGCACCAGATCGATCCGGGCGTCTTCGCAGCGCATCAAGCGCGCGTTCACTGGCCCGGGTGCACGATCTGGCTTCAGGAACCTTGCATGGTCGACCTTCCCGCGATCAGTGGCCCGCTGACACGCGAATGGCTTTCAAATCCCCGGCGCGATATTCTTGCCGGGATCGTCGTCGCGCTCGCGCTCATTCCCGAAGCGATCGGCTTTTCGATCATTGCCGGGGTCGATCCGCGCGTGGGTCTCTACGCTTCTTTCTCGATCGCGGTGATTATCGCGCTGGTCGGCGGACGTCCGGGAATGATCTCGGCCGCGACCGCCGCGATAGCCGTGCTGGTGGGCCCGCTGGTGCGCGATCACGGGGTCGAATATCTGTTTGCCGCCACGATCCTGATGGGCGTTTTCCAGGGCATTGCGGGATTCTTGCGGATGCATCTGCTGATGCAATATGTCTCGCGTTCGGTCATCACCGGCTTTGTCAATGCCTTGGCCATCCTGATCTTCATCGCGCAATTGCCCGAGCTGATCGATGTGCCCGTGCTGACTTACGCGCTAGTCGCAGGCGGGCTCGCCGTCATCTATCTGTTCCCGCTCTTGTCGCGCGCCGTGCCCTCGCCGCTTGTGGCGATCGCGCTTTTGACCGCGCTCGCCTTCTATGCGGGCTTTGACGTGCGCACCGTGGGCGACATGGGCGACTTGCCCGATGCGCTGCCCAGCTTCCTCATTCCCGATGTGCCCTTCACGCTCGAGACCTTGCGCATCATCGCGCCCTTCTCGGCGACCATGGCGGCGGTCGGCCTGCTCGAATCGATGCTCACCGCGCAAATCGTTGACGACCTCACCGATACGCCGTCCGACAAGCAGCGCGAGATGAAAGGCCAGGGCATCGCCAATTTCGTCACCGGCTTTTTTGGTGGCATGGGCGGCTGCGCGATGATCGGGCAATCGGTGATCAATGTTAAATCGGGCGGGGAAACGCGCCTTTCGACCTTTACGGCGGGCGTGTTCCTGCTGTTTCTCTTGCTGATGCTCGGTCCGCTCGTCGCGATTATCCCGATGGCCGCGCTCGTGGCGGTCATGATCATGGTTTCGATCGGCACGTTCTCGTGGCGCTCGATCCGCGACATTCGCCATCACCCCTGGCAATCCTCGGTGGTGATGATCGTCACCGTGGTCGTGGTTGTCTGGACGCATGACCTTGCCCAAGGCGTTGCCGCGGGTGTGATCCTTTCAGGCCTGTTCTTTGCCGGCAAGGTCAAGCGCCTGTTTACAGTCACCAGCGCGCTTTCGCCCGATCAACGGACCCGGACCTATCGGATCGCGGGACAGGTGTTCTTTGCCTCGGCTGATAATTTCGTCGCCGCATTCGATTACCGTGAAGTGATCGACCGGGTGGTGATCGATGTCGCACAGGCGCACTTCTGGGATATCTCGGCAGTCGAAACCCTTGACAAGGCGATCCTGAAATTCCGCCGTGAGGGCACGGTTGTCGAGGTGATCGGGCTCAACCCCGAAAGCGCGGCCATGATCGAGCTCTACGCGACGCACGACAAACCCGGCGCAGATGCGCAGCTGGGCGCGCACTGATGAAAGAGCAGTCCATGGAACATATCCTCGCCGCGATCGATCCTTCCGCCTATGCGACGAGCGTTTGCGGCTATGCCGGTTGGGCAGCGCAGCGCCTCAGCCTGCCGGTCGAATTGCTGCATGTTGTCCGGCGACAGGATCCTGTAACCGCGCGCCGCGATCTCTCGGGCGCGATTGGCCTCGGGGTGAAGAGCGAGCTGATGGAAGAGCTCGTGCGGCTTTCGGAAGCGGGCAGCCGGGTCGAGATCGAGAAAGGCCGAGTGATCCTCGAAGCCGGCGAACAATTGCTGCGCGAGGCGGGGATCGACAATGTCATGGCCACGCATCGCCATGGCGGCGTGGTCGAGACGATCGTCGAGCGCGAGGAGACGGCGCGTCTGCTAGTGATCGGCAAGCGCGGGATCGACCACGAATCCGCCCCCGATCAGATCGGTTCGATCATTGAGCGGGTGGTGCGCGCCAGCGCGAAGCCGGTACTCGTCGCCTCGCGTGCCTTCGCACCGCCTTCGCATGTCGTGTTCGCCTATGATGCGAGACCTGCTGCAAGGCGGGCGCTCGAGCGCCTCGCAAATTCGCCGTTGTTCGAAGGCCTGCCGATCACGATCGTGATGGCCGAAGCGCAAGGCGAGGCGAAACGCGCCGAGCTGGCCGCGGCGCAAGACAGCTTTTCTGAAAGCCATGAAGTCACCGCTGTATCCGAGCCCGGCAAGGCAGAACAGGTCATCCCCGCCGCGGTTGCCGCGGCCCGCGATCCGCTGCTTGTGATGGGCGCCTATGGCCATTCGCCCCTTCGCCGAATGATCCTTGGCAGCACGACCACCGAGATGATCCGCACGGTCAAGGCGCCGGTCTTGCTGGTGAGGTAGCTAAGGCGCCTTGATTTCGAGCGCCTGCGTCTCGCGCCGCTGCTTCGCGGCGGCCTGCCTTAGCGTTCGATAACCTGCTGCGACATGGGCGCGAGCTTGGCGAGCAGACGATTCTGGGCCGCAAACGGGACACCTGCACTTCGCATCGCGGTTTGGAGATTTTCGACCAGCGCGTTCATGTCCGCCTTGGTAACGCCCATCCCTTCGTGCGAAGTGCGCATGTCGCGGCCGGTGTAGTCGCAGCCCGCGCCCAGCAGAAAGCAGAATTGTTCGCCGAGCACGCGCTCGAGCCTCACCAGATCATGGGCCTCGAAGATCGCCGCGATGCGCGGATCGGCGGCCGAGAGCTCGACAGTGCGCGTAGCGATCCGACGAATTCCATCGCGCCCGCCAAAGTCTGCGACGAGCTGCGCATTGTCATAAGGCGTGGCTCCGGCATTGGCGTTGGACTGTTCATAAGGTTCCACCGGCAGCTCGCCCGTGATCGGATCGCGCTCCTGCACCTCGACGCCGAATTCGGCGTCCCAATCGGTGTCTTCGGCCGGGGCTTGTTGCAGCAGCATCAGGGCCGTGCTGGCGGCGGCTATGAGGGACGTGACGATCAGCATGGTAAAAGCTCCGCTCAAAGCGATCAGAAGGCGACCTGCGCGGAGAGAAAACCGCCGCGTTGGTCAGGGAAAGTGGCGAGCGAACCCAGATCGACATAGGCTGCGGTCAGGGTGAGGTGATCAGTGAGGGCATAGGCAGCAAAGACGTCCATCCAGTCATCTTCGCCAAGGCCAAGATTGTCGGGCTTGGAGCGATATTCCGCGCCGATCACCGCGCGCCGCGAGAGTTGGTAGCCGATCGAGCCTTCGACCTGCAGATGATGGCCCTGCCCCGGTGCACCAAAGCCGAGCAGGCCGAGCTGGTTGGCCTCGGTCAGGCGCAACGTCGCATTGATCAGCAGACTTCTGGCCAGAAGCAGCTTGGTCGCGCTCAAGGTGTAATCCGTCCCTTCAGCCTCGCCAGCGCCCAGCGCACGCACCAGCGCGCCATCGCGGCTGCGCTTGTGTTCCACGCCGATCGCGATCTGCGGCATCCAGGGATCGCCATAGACCAGATCGCCCGCCACGCGCAGTTTTGCGCCGAAGGTGTCGAGATTGAACGTGTAGCCCTGCCCGATGCCGAGCGCAGCGCCAGCATCGCGCGTGTCGAAATCTGCTCGCGCAACGCTCAATTCCAGCCTGTCGCCAATGCCCAGCGCGGCACCATAGGAACGCCAGCCAAAATCGGGCAGCTCGATCGCCGTAGCATGCGCCGAAGCGCCAATCCCGCCGGGCGTCTGGCGCCCGCCGATCGTCGCCCAGCGTGCAATCCCGCCGCCCGAGGATCCCTCGACATTCGAGACACCATTGGTGAGAAGCAGCTTGCCACCCTCGAACCAGCGCACCTTGCCAAGCCCAAGGCCGCGCGCCTCCAGCGCACTCGCATCGCGGCTCACCGGCTGCTGCGCGCGGAGCGCCGGTGCAGGGTCAGGCGGCGGCGCGGCGGCGGTGTTCGCAGACCCGGGAGCGGAGACAGCAGGGGTCTCAACCACGGGAACAAATGCGATCTGCGTTGTATCGGTCTCGAGCACGGGAGCAATCGCGATCCGAGGCGCATCCGTTTCAGGCACAGCTGTGGGCGCGCCAGCGGCGATCAGACTGAGCAATGTGAACAGCATCGCGACAGCGTTAAGCGAAATATCCTAAACAGCGCCTAAACCAAAGTGCGAGAGAATTTTAAGTTGTACCGTCTACTGCGTGCAATCACTGATGTTGAGCCACCGATTTCCTGTTTTGCTACCGGCGCTTATCGCTGTATCTCTCGCCCTGGCCGCCGGGGCGCAGAGTGCCTTTGCGGCCGCCCAGCCCTCGTTGCGGGTGCAGGTGGTTGATGCAAGGGGCGTGCCGGTGCGCAATGCGGTGGTCGAGCTGCGAGGCGCGAAGGCTGCCAGCGGACCGATCCGGTTCCCTTGGAAAATGGGCATGGCGCAAAGAAACCGCCAATTCACGCCCGGCACGCTGATCGTCGCCAGGGGCAGCACGGTGGCCTTCCCCAATCTCGATAAGGTGCGCCATTCGATCTATTCCTTCTCGAAGCCCGCGAGCTTCGAAATCGAGCTCTATGGCCGCGACCAGACCCGCACCCACACCTTCAAGGTCGCCGGCAGCGTCAAGCTGGGGTGCAACATTCATGACGAAATGCGCGGCTATATCCGCGTCACCGATACACCCCACGCCGCCAAGACCGATCACAACGGCTTTGTCACACTCGAAGGTTTGCCGGTCGGTCGTGCCCGGCTGACAGTCTGGCACCCGATGCTGCGCGCGCGCGATAACGAAAGCGCTTTTGCAATCGCGATCAGTGGCGGCGCGCAGACGCGCAAGCTCAAGGTGGCGATGCGATGATCCCGGCAGCAAAGGCCGCACGCCCGCTGCGTGCGGCTTGCTCGAAAATTGCAGCGCTCCGCTTCGGCTCGTTTAGCACGCGCATCGCGCTGCTTTATGGAAGCCTATTCGCGGTTGTGCTGGGTCTGGTCGTGACGCTTGCCGCGGGCGGGCTCGCACGATTTGCCGAAGCCGGAGCGGCGCGCGATCTTGCTGCCAATGCCCGCGTCTTCGATGAGATCCTTGCCGCCCGCGCGAACCAGATGGGAGACCAGGCGAAGGTTCTGGCGCGCGATTTCGGCTTTCGCGAAGCAGTGGCGACGGGCGACAAGCCGACCATTTCCAGCGCCCTTGAAAGCCTCGAAGCGCGCGTCAACAGCGATGTGGCATTTGTGCTGACGCTGGATGGCGATTTGCTCGCTGCCGATGGCCCAGGCATTCCTGCGGCCGAAAGTGTCTGGTCGCGGCTCGAGGCAGGCAATACGCGCGGAATCATCGGATCGCGTGACGATCTTGCGCTTGCCGCAGCAGCGCCGATCGAAGCGCCTGACCTCATCGGGTGGCTCGTGATCGCACAGCCGCTGGACCGGGCCGAGCTCGACCGACTTGTCGAACTCGCTCCGATCGCTCTGGAAGCGCAGGTGATCGATGCCAGCAATCAGCCTGTCTGGCTGCGCGAAACGGCATCTCGGGCGGTATTTGAACGCGAAGCCGGAGGCGAGCGCTTCCTCTATCACCTGTCCGATCTTGCCGTGCTGCAGGATGGCATTGCTCCGCAATTGGTGCTGCGCCATGCGCTCGCCCGGTCGCTTGCCCCCTATGCCAGTCTGAAAGGCTGGCTGATCGTGCTGGCGGCTGGCGGAATCGCGCTGGTGCTCGCACTCAGCTGGAAGGTCGCGCGTTCGGTCACCGAGCCGCTCAAGCAGCTTGACGAGGCGACCCGGCTGATCGGCGAAGGGCGCGATGTCAGTCTCACGGTCAGGACCGACGACGAAATCGGAAGGCTCGCGGGCAGCTTCAATGCCATGGCTGCCGCTATCGAGGAACGCGAGCGCCAGATCATCCATGTCGGTCTGCACGACGAGCTCACCGGACTGCCCAACCGCAAGCTGTTCACCGAACAGCTCGCCAGCACGCTTGCGCGCCGCAAGCCCGATGAGCGCTTGATGGTCGCCTATGTCGATCTCGATGATTTCAAGATGGTCAACGACACGCTCGGCCACCCTGCCGGCGACACGTTGCTGCGGCAGGTGGCCGATCACCTTTGCGAAGATCTGCCCGATGCGCTCATCGCGCGGCTTGGGGGCGATGAGTTCGCTATCCTGATCGACGGAATCGACGAAAAGGCGAGCCTCGGGAGCATCGCCGATGGCTTGCAGCGCAGCTTCGAGCGGACGCTCACGGTCGAGCGGCAGAATGCTTCGTGCGGCGCGAGCATCGGCATTGCCATGGCCCCCGTCGATGGCGATGACGGCATCACGCTGATGAAGAATGCCGATCTCGCGCTCTATCGCGCCAAGCACGAGGGCAAGTCGACCTACCATTTCTTCGAACCCGCGCTCGATGAAGCGGCGCGCCGACGCCGTCAGCTCGAAGTCGACCTACGTGCCGCCATCAAGGAGGGCCGGTTCGAATTATATTTTCAGCCGCTCTACAGCCTGGCCAAGAAGCGGTTGACCGGCTTCGAAGCGCTGATCCGCTGGAACCATCCCGCGCGTGGGACGGTCAGCCCGGCAGAATTCATCACTCTGGCAGAAGAAACCGGTCTGATAATCCCGATCGGTGAATGGGTTTTGCGCGAAGCGTGCCATCAGGCAAGCACCTGGCCCGACGATGTCTCGGTTGCCGTCAATGTCTCGCCCAAGCAATTCGCATCGAGCGGGATCACCGGCACCGTGCTTTCGGCCCTGTCTGCGAGCGGCCTTGCGCCCCACCGTCTGGAACTGGAGATTACCGAGAGCATTTTCATTGCCGATGTCGACAAGACGCTGGCAACGCTGCACTCGCTTCGCAATCTGGGCGTGCGGATCGCGCTCGATGATTTTGGCACGGGTTATTCCTCGCTGAGTTATCTGCGCTCGTTTCCCTTCGACAAGGTCAAGATCGACAAGAGTTTCGTCGAAGACCTCGGGACCACCATGAATGGCCATGCGGTGATCCGCGCGATTACCACGCTGGCGACGGCCCTGGGGATGGAGACGCTGGCCGAAGGGGTTGAGGATATCACGCAATTCGAGGTGCTCGAACGCGAGGGCTGCCAGAATATTCAGGGCTTTCTGTTCTCCCGGCCCGTCCCCGCCCAAGCAGTCGCGGGGCTGCTGCGCGATGGGGCGGGATATCAGCGCCAGCTCAGCAGATAGGGCTGCTCTTCGCCTTGCAGGCGCGGCTTCCCAGCCAGCGCGCTGCACGCCGCTATTCCGACAGCAAAGACCCGGCCAGAATACGCAGACCGACAAACACGACGAGGATCGCAGTAAGCCAGCGCACCCAGCGCACCGGCAGCAGGCGCATCGCGACCAGGCTCCCGATCTGCCCCCCGATCGCGACCGCAATCAGCAAGGGCAGCGCCGCGCTCACCGCGCCGCCCAGCACTTCGCCGCCCTGCTTGAGCAATTGGCCCGCCAGGCCGAACAGTGAATTGACGAGAATGAAGAAGCTCGCGGTCGCAGCGATCTGGCGCGCAGAGCGCCAGCGCGCAAGATGGAGGAGCGGTGCAAGGAAGATACCCCCGCCAATGCCCACAAGCCCTGCAAGATAGCCAAGCGGCGCTGATGCAAGCGGCATGAAGCGCGCCGCCCTCGAAGGCTTGCCAAGAGCGTCTTCGGTGACGGGGAGGAACATGGCGGCCCCGGTCAGGACGAGGCTTGCCCCGAGCAGGAGCATGAAGGAAGCCTCGCTGATCGGCGTCAGCCCGCCCAGCAAGGCCGCCGGCGCAGCAAGCGCCGTCAGCAGCGCAGCCCCGCGCCAGGGCAGAATTCTTGCGCGCGCAAAGCGCACCGCGCTTCCCGCAACAACAACAATGTTGCACGCCAGCGCGACGATCGGCAGCAGCCGGAAATCAAGCCCCGAAAGCGCCAGCAGCGCCGCATAGGTCGAGCCCCCGCCAAACCCGACGCTCGCATAAAGCGCGGCAGTGACGAGAAAGCCGAGTGCCAGCAGAAGCGGAACCGCCCCGATCACAGGCGCGCCGCCCCTCTAGCGATCAGACCTGAGCGGCGACTGGCGGAATGCCGACCGCGCCGTGGCAATGTTTGTATTTCTTGCCCGAACCACACGGGCACGGCGCGTTGCGGTTGATGTTGAGATGGGCGTAGGGGTTTTCGGTGATCTTGCCGCCTGAGCCGACTTCCGCGCGCGGCGATCCGGCGAGCGAGCCGAACAGGTCGGGCCGCCGCTCTGAACCGTCACCGTCGTTCGAATTGTCGATCCCGGTCAGCGGATCGATATGGCTCGTCAGGAAGTCGGGCAGATCCGGCAATTCGCGTGGTTCGGGCTGGGAAATGCGCAGCTCCGAGCGGAAGAGCAGCTTGGTGACCTCTTCGCGCAAGGTATCGAGCATGGTCTCGAACAGGCCGAATGCTTCCTGCTTGTATTCATTGATCGGCTGCTTTTGCGCAATACCGCGCATCCAGATGACCTGACGCAGAGCATCAAGCGTTGCGAGGTGCTCCTTCCAGTGAAAATCGAGCTGGCGCAGCAACGCATCCTTTTCGACCATGCGCCAGATCGAGGCATCGGTCGCCGCGATCTTCTTTTCCATGATCTCGTCGGTCATGGTGCGCAGGCGTTCCTCGAGCAGCTCGGGTTCGACCTGGTCTTCCTCGAGCCATTCGTCGATCGGCGGCTCGAGACCGAAGATCTCCTGGACCTTCTCCTTAAGCCCCGCAACGTCCCATTGCTCGGGATAGGAGCCAGGCGGGCAGGCTGTGCCCACGATCGAATTGATCGTGTCATGGCGCATATCAACGACAACGTCATCGACCGCCTCTGCATCCATGATTTCGGAACGCTGCTCGTAGATCACCTTGCGCTGATCGTTCATTACGTCGTCATACTGCACGACCTGCTTGCGCGTGTCGTAATTGCGCGCCTCGACCTTCTTCTGAGCAGTCTCGATCGCCTTAGAGAGCCACTTGGAGCCGATCGCCTCGCCATCGGCGAGATTTGAATTCATCATCTTGGCAAACAGCGTGTCCGGCCCGAAAATCCGCAGGAGATCGTCCTCGAGGCACAGATAAAAGCGCGAGAGGCCCGGATCGCCCTGCCGGCCCGAACGGCCGCGCAGCTGGTTGTCGATCCGCCGGCTTTCATGACGCTCGGTGCCCAGCACGAACAGACCGCCGGCTTCGAGCACCTTCTGCTTTTCCGCCGCGACCTCTTCCTTGAGCCGGGCGATCGCCGCATCGCGTTCTGGGCCCTCGTCCATATGACCAAGCTCGTCGTTGATACGGAAATCGAGATTCCCGCCCAGCTGGATGTCGGTGCCGCGGCCCGCCATGTTCGTCGCGATCGTTACAGCGCCAAGCCGCCCTGCCTGCGCAACGATACGCGCCTCGCGCTCATGCTGGCGCGCGTTGAGCACTTCGTGCCTGACGCCTTCCTGATCGAGAAAGTTAGAGAGCATTTCGGATTTCTCGATCGAGACCGTACCGACCAGGATCGGTTGGCCCTTCTCGTTGTGCTCCTTGATCGTCTGGGCGATTGCCTTGAACTTGTCGGTGGTGTTCTTGTAGAATTCGTCGTCCTCGTCGATCCGCGCGATCGGCAGATTGGTCGGGATCTCGACGACATTGACCTTGTAGATATCCCAGAATTCCGCCGCTTCGGTGGCTGCGGTCCCGGTCATGCCCGAAAGCTTGGGATACATGCGGAAATAGTTCTGGAAGGTGATCGAGGCCATCGTCTGGTTTTCGGGCTCGATCTTGACGCCTTCCTTCGCCTCGACTGCCTGGTGAAGTCCGTTCGACCAGCGCCGCCCGTCCATCATGCGGCCCGTGAACTCGTCGATGATCACCACCTTGTCGTCCTTGACGATGTAGTGATCATCGCGCCGGAACATGTGGACCGCCTTCAAGGCCTGGTCGAGATGGTGCACGACCTGCGTGTTCTCGACATCGTAGAGGTTCTCTGTCTCGAGCAGGCCTTTCTCGATGAGGATATTCTCAACCTCCTCGAGGCCGTCTTCGGTCAGCTGAATGTTCTTGGTCTTCTCGTCCTTCTCATACCATTCCTCAGGGATTTCCTTGGCAACTGCATCGAGCGCAACGTAAAGCTCGGACTTGTCTTCGGTTGGCCCGGAAATGATCAGCGGGGTGCGCGCCTCGTCGATCAGAATCGAATCGACCTCATCGACGATTGCGTAGGCGAACGGGCGCTGCACCATCTGCGAGCGTTCATGCTTCATGTTGTCGCGTAGATAATCGAAGCCGAACTCGTTGTTGGTGCCGTAGGTAATGTCCGAATTGTAGGCGTCACGCTTGGCATATTCGTCCATGTTCGGAAGGATCGTGCCCACGCTGAGACCGAGCCAATTGTAAAGCTGGCCCATCCACTCTGCATCGCGTGCCGCGAGGTAATCATTGACCGTGATGACATGGACGCCCTTGCCTTCCACCGCGTTCAGATAGACCGCGAGCGTCGCCATCAGCGTCTTGCCCTCGCCGGTGCGCATCTCGGCGATTTCGCCGCGGTGCAGGACAATCCCGCCAATCAGCTGCACATCGAAATGGCGCATGCCGAACACGCGCACCGAGGCCTCGCGCACGGTTGCAAAGGCCTCGGGCAGGATATCCTCAAGCGTGCTCCCATCGTCGAGCAGCTTGCGAAACTTTTCAGTCTGGGCGCGCAAATCATCATCGCTGAGCGCCTGCATCTGCGGCTCCAGTGCATTGATGGCGTCGACGGTCTTGCTGAGCGATTTCACGTAGCGATCGTTGGAAGAGCCAAAGATCGACTTCATCAAGGTATCAAGCATTGCAAACAGTCCTGGGTCTTGGGCGATGCGCCAACGGACCTCCAAGGCCGGTGGGCGTCATCGTGAAAAGGGGTTCTGGAATCGGGATCGATGGCCATGCACGGCGCGCGATCCTCGCGGGGGTGCCGCTTTAATTGCCGCGCGCGGCAACGCGCCGTCTCAGCCGGGTGCGCCGATAAGGGGCACCTCACAGCATGCCGGGGCAAGGCTGCTATTCGTGCGAGCGATCAATGCCGATGACGAGCGCGGGGCGGACAATCTCGGCACAAAGACCACGGCCAGCAAGAGCCCTGTCAGCCTCAAGCCGATCGGCTCCGTCGCAGGCGACCACACAGGCAATAACTGCGCTGTTCGGGGTCTTGACCGCTTGCGCCAGCGACTGGACGCCGCAGGGCAGATTGTCCGGACGCGCTGCCTGCGCGGGCGCCTGCAAGGCAGCAAGGCCGGACAAGAGTGCAAGAAAGGCGAAGAACTGACGCGTCATTTCAGCGCAAGATAGGATGATTGCCGCAATTCGTCCACTCGCAATGCCTCGCATCAACAGTCTCGCGTGCAATCGCACCTTCGACCTTGGTTGACCCGGTCTGCAATTGCGCGATTGCTTTCGTCCGCTACTCTCTCATATGGCAGCGGCCGGTTATGGAACTCTCAACATCCCCGCTCGCTCTGCCCTTTCCCGATCTGCCGGCCATCGAAGGCGTCTCATTGCGAGTTGCCCGCGCGCAATATAAGGACTGGGACCGTTGCGATCTCACCTTTGTCGAGCTCGCATCGGGGACCAGCCTTGCAGGCGTCTTCACGAAGAATGTGTGCTGTTCGAGCGAGGTCGAGATCGGCCGTCACAGTGTCGCGGGCGGAACTGCACGCGCGCTCATCGTCAATGCAGGCAATTCGAACGCCTTTACCGGCCATCGCGGGCGCGCGGCGGTCGAACAGATTTGCGCGCAAGTCTCGCAGCATCTGTCCTGCGATCCGCTCGAAGTGCTCGTCTCCTCAACTGGTGTGATTGGCGTACCGCTGCCCAAGGAAAAAGCCCGCGCCGGAGTGGAGGCGGCACTCGCGGCCCAGCCATGCAGCTGGGAAGATGCCGCCAGGGCCATTTGCACGACCGACACCTTTGCCAAGGGGGCCGGCGCCTCAGCGATGCTGGGCGATACGAAAGTCAAGTTTGCGGGCATCATCAAGGGCAGCGGCATGATCGCGCCCGACATGGCAACCATGCTCGGCTATGTCTTCACCGATGCAGCGATCACTCCTCAGTTTCTCCAGCAATGCCTCGCCCAGGTCAATCGATCGACCTTTTCTTGCATCACGGTCGACAGCGATACGTCGACCAGCGACACCGTGCTCGTCTTTGCCACGGGCAAGGCGGGCAATGCGCCCCTTGCCGGTTTTGACGATCCGGGCGCGGATGCCTTCTTGGCAGCCCTCAACGATTTGTGCCGCGAGCTTGCCCAGCTGGTCGTGCGCGATGGAGAAGGCGCATCGAAATTCATCACAGTCCGCGTCTCGGGTGCGGTCAACGATGAAAGCGCCCGACGCATCGGCCTCGCGATCGCCAATTCCCCGCTCGTCAAGACCGCGATTGCCGGAGAAGACGCCAATTGGGGCCGGGTCGTGATGGCGGTGGGCAAAGCGGGCGAACCGGCCGACCGCGACCGGCTCTCGATCGCCTTTGGCGGCATCTGGACGGCGCGCGAGGGCCTGCCGATCGAAGATTATGACGAAGCGCCCGTGGCCGAGCATCTCAAGGGAGCGAATATCGACCTCGCAGTCGATCTGGGGCTTGGCTCGGGGCGCGCCTCCATATGGACCTGCGATCTCACCCATGGCTACATTTCGATCAACGCGGATTATCGGTCATGAGCGCCCTCACCGCGCTTGATGGCGAACTGCGCGATCTGATGCGATTTGCCGCGAGGCGCTCGATGCTCCCGCGCTTCCAGGCCCTGCGCAGAGACGAAATTGAAATGAAGGGCAAGGACGATCCTGTGACCATTGTCGATCGCGAGGTCGAGGCGTTCCTCAGCGAAGCTCTGGCCAAGCTTGCCCCCGGCGTTGCCATTGTCGGCGAGGAGGCCGCCGCAGCGGATGACACCATACTGGAACATCTGGCCGGACAGTGCTGGATTATCGACCCTCTCGATGGCACCGCCAATTTCACGCAGGGGCGCGAGCCGTTTGGCATCATCATCGCGCTGGCGGATGGGGGAAGCACGGTGGGCGGCTGGATCTACGATCCGGGCAAGGACCGCCTGTGTCACGCAAGAAGGGGCGAAGGGGCGTTCATCGACGGCGCGCCCATTGCCGCGAAACCCACCGGAAAATCTCCACCCGTGGCAGCGATCGCCAGGGGCTTCCTGTCCCCCGAAGAAATCGCGCAGGTCGAACGCCGGATCGATCCGCATTATCAAATGGTCGAAATACCGCGCTGCGCGGCCGAGCAGTATCCGCGCCTCGCGCTGGGCGAAAACGATGTTTCCAGCTTCGGGCGCACCCTGCCCTGGGATCATGCGGCAGGCGCGCTCTGGCTCAACGAAGCAGGAGGCAAATGCGCGCGCCGCGATGGCAGCGAATATCGGGTCGATCGCTATGCCGAGCCCGGCCTGTTTGCCGCATCGAGCCCCGCTATCTGGGAAGATTTCGTCGCGCGACTCGAAGGCTAAGCGCGGCGGCAGGCGCGGCGGATTACAGCTCGCTCTGCAGCCAGTCCTTGAGCTGGCTCTTGGGCGCAGCACCAACCTTCTGCGCAACCGGCTCACCGTTCTTGAACAGCACCATCAGCGGGATCGACTGGACACCCATGCCGCCGGGAACCTCGGGGTTCTCCATGATGTCCATCTTGGCGATGGTCACCTGTTCGCCGAGTTCCTCGCTCAATTCCTCGAGCGCGGGCGCGATCATCTTGCAAGGGCCGCACCATTCGGCCCAGAAATCGACCAGAACGGGCTTCTCGCTTTCGAGCACATCGGCCTTGAAGCTGTCGTCGGTAACGTTGACGGTGGACATTTATCGAACTCCTGATGATTGCCTTGCGCTCAACTTAGGGGCCTTTGCGAAGGGCTCAATATGCCAGCGTATCCGATCCACGATAGCTTTCCTGCGCGTTGACCAATTCCTGCTTGTATCGCGAGAGGATGTCGCCGGGCAATGCAAGCAACTGCGGTGTCTGTGTGTAAAGCAGGCCCGCGCGGATTTCGCGAGCAGGATAGACCGCCTCGAGTGCGAGGGCATAGGCTGCCATCTGGCGCATCGTGGCGCGCGGGATTCCGGCAAGGTCAGCGGGAGGTCGGCGGGTCGTCTTGAAATCGATGAACCGGATGCAATCGTCCTCGATCAGCAAACGGTCGAGCGTTCCGGCAACGACAAGACCGCCCACGCTGGCGCTCAAGGGCACTTCAGCCAGACCGCCGGGGGCGAAGAGCTCGGCAAAGCCCGGGCTTTCCAGCACTTGCAGAGCGTTGTCGAGGATGTCTTCGCGCTGCGCCTGTGCAAGATCGCGGGCCTGGCGCGCAAGGTAATCGCTGGCCGCCTCTCGCCGTTCCGGGTGCGGGACATCGGGCAGGCGCTCGAGCAGCTTGTGAATGAGAACGCCGCGCCGTGCCGCCAGATCAACCGCCTGGCCATCCGACGAGGCCGAAGAGGCGAGCGGCGGATCGGCGCTGAGATCTTCGCCTGCCTGGCTGGGCGCAAGCGGCCTTGGAGGGCGCGGTTCCGCGCGGATGGGGCGAAGCGCCCACTCGGGTAGGTCAGCGCGCGCGCTCACATCATCTTGTGCTGCCCGCGTTTCCTCGATCAAAGCCCGCTCGCCCCATTCCAGCCGCGCGCCCCAGATCGGATCGGCAATCTCACCGGTTTCGAACACAGGTTCGAGGGCTGCATACCAGCTTTGCTCAGGCACCCCTTTCTTGGCCTCTCGCGAATTCAGTGCTCCGCCAATGAACAGCGCTTCCTCGGCGCGCGTCATCGCTACATACAGCAGGCGCCAATGCTCCTGCAGATCGCTCTTGCGGGCCGTTTCCTCGGCATCCTGAAGGGGCCCTGCGCGTTCATCCTTCGATAGCGTAGGGAGCGGCACCTGGCGGACGGGCGATGGATCACCCGGCAATTGTTCGCCGATGCTCAGGTCGCTGCCCTGGCCCGGCTCGCCGGTCGCATCAGCCAGAATCACGATCGGCGCCTGAAGGCCCTTCGATCCGTGCACCGTGAGGACCCGGACCTGCCCGGCCGCATTGTCGGGATCGCGCTTGAGATCGGTCGTGCCTGCATCAAACCATTCGAAGAAACCTGCAAGGCTGGGGATGTGAGACGCTTCAAAAGCAGCTGAGGCATTGAGCAATTCATCGAGCGGGTCGTTTGCCTCGCGGCCGAGCCGCGCCACCAGCCGCTCGCGGCCCCGCCACGGCCCTGTTAGTATCCACGCAATCTGCGCCTGCGGTGTTTCGTAATCAGCGCGGCTCAACAGATCGCGCAGAAGGCCGGCCGCCTCGCAAGCGCGCGGGTCTGCATGCTGGCGCAGATGATCCCACAGGGACCGGCCCTTGGGGCGGATCGCCAACTCGAGAAGATCCTGCTGGTTCCATCCGACAAGCGGCGAGGTCAGCACATGGGCACATTCGAGATCGTCCAGCGGCTGCGCGGCAAACCGCAGGGCGCTCATTACATCGCGCACCGCCAGGGGTGCTCCCAGACGCAGCCGATCGACCCCTGCCACGGGCACTCCCGTCTCGTGCAGCCGGGCGACGATCTGCGCGGCAAGCTCCTTGCGCTTTCTTACGAGGATCATGATATCGCCCGGCCCAGCAAGGCGCGAGGTCCCACCCTTTTCGAGCACGAAGGGCTCGGCGCCGCTGATCCATTGCTTGACCTGCTGGGCTATCCTGCTCGCAAGCGCGCTATCGTGGCTTGCCACCCAGTCGCGCTCTTCAGGTTCCTCGGTTTCGGGTGCTGACGCGATGACAGGCTTCCACAGGGCGACCAGCCCCGCACGCTCGTCGCCTTTGTGCTCGGACGGCGCGGTCTTGAGACCAAACGCTTCGTAGCCGAGCGTCTCGATCGCCTTGTTGACGAACCGAAGCACGATGTCCGCAGTGCGGAAGGATTGCCCGAGGTCAAGATCCCGCCAGGCCGGAGCTTCGCGCCCGTCCCCTGCGGCAAGCGCATTTCTTCGCGCCGCGATCACCCTAGCGCGGATGCGATCGCGCGCGCTTTCGTAGTTTTCCGGACTGGTGCCCTGAAAGCCGAAGATCGCCTGCTTGTAATCGCCCACGGTGAAGATGGTGCGCAGCTTGGTGCCTGCTGCGCCCTCGCCCGAGAAAAAGTCGTCGATGATCGCCTCGACGATGTCCCATTGCGCCTGATTTGTATCCTGCGCCTCATCAATAAGGATATGGTCAAACCGCCGGTCAATCTTGTAGCTGATCCACTGCGCAGCATCGCTCTGCCCCAGAAGCCGCGCCGCCTTGCGGATAAGATCGTCGAAATCGAGCAGCCCCTCGCGCTGTTTGGCGCGGCTCCAGCGGGTCGCAAAGGCACGGCCCAGTTCCAGCGCGGCGGTGAGAAGCTCGGCAAGAGCAAGCAGCGCCTGCCGTTCGCGATATTGGCCTATGCTGTCGGCGATCTTTGCCTGCCACTGCGGGAGTCGCGGCTCTTGCTTGGTGGGCTTGTCCATTTTGCGGGGTGTCCCCGTTTGCGTCAGGACTGTGCGAAAAAAACCCTCGATCTTCACCGCGCGCGCTTCAGGCGCACAATCGAGCCAGAGCGCGATGAATTCGGCTGCTGCTTCGCCGGTCTTGCCTTTCCAGCCCTGCATCAGGGGCAGCATCTGCCGAAGCTCATCATCGGGAAAGATATCGGGATCGAGCACCTCCTCGGCCCAGGCCGCATCGGCACTGGCCGGAATATCAAGCAGGCGGCGAACCCTTGCATCCATCGGCGATTGCCAGCCTTGCGCTCCTTCCCAAAGCTCCTCCTGCGCCGCGCAGCGCATCAGCCATTGCTGCAAGGCTCCGGGATCCTTGCGAGTAGTGAAAAGCTCGGATGCGGTGAGTAGGCGGGTATCCCTGTTCGCTTCTGCCTCGGACAGCATCTCGCCCATGACTTCGCGCAAGAGCAGCGTGCGCTCACGATCCTCGATCGGCCGGGCGCCGGGAGCAAGGTCGGCCTCATTGGGGAACTGGCCGATCAGCCATTGCGAGAAGGCGTGGATCGTATCGATCCGCAAGCCTCCCCCTGGGCAATCGAGCACGCTGGCAAACAAGGTGCGTGCGCGGTCCTGCGTGGCGGGATCGAACGGCGCCCCGAGCGCCCGCAGATCCGCAACCAGTTCGGTTGGTTCAAGCCGTACCCAGTTTGCGAGGATGGCATTGATCCGGTTGGCCATCTCGGCGGCGCCCGCTTTGGTGAAGGTGAGGCACAGGATTTGCGAGGGATCGACATCGGGCCGGAGAAGCAGCCGCAGGACGCGTGCGGAAAGGACCTGCGTCTTGCCCGTGCCTGCCGATGCGGAGAGCCAGATGTTTTCATTTGGATTGACGGCGCCGCGCTGATTGCCGGCAAGCGTATAGACCTTCTCGCTCATCCGGGCTCACCCCGCGCATGCGTGGCGGCTGCATCGTTCTGGCCAGCACCCTCAAACGCCCATTCCTCCAGCCGCATCAGCTGATCGTAATCCGAATACCCCGGATAATCCGGGTTCTCCTTCGCTATGAAGGGATCGCGCCCGAGGATGTAGCGTGTAATGGCTTGGTCCAGATATCGCTCATGCTCGGGCAGAAACTGCTCGGGTGTCAGACCCGATTTCCGCGTGTCCTTCCTGAGGGGCTCTTCGCGGTAGCCGAAACCGCCTTCTTTTTTAGCACGCCCGAAAGACCAGTATTCAAAGCTCGAGGCGAGACCGGCGATCTCGCCCTTTGGTCCCTTGAAGCAGCCCTCGCGCGCGATCAGTCCGAGCACGCCGAGTTGCAGTGCGAAACCGTTCTCGACTTGTGCAGGGCTTGGCGGTCCGCCGGTCTTGTAGTCGATAATGCCGAGGCTGCCATCGCAGTGGCGATCGATGCGGTCTGCTTTGCCGAAAATTCGCACACCGCGATGGTTCATCTCGCCCCAGATCTCGCTCGCAAGGACTTCGCGGCCCGCCCGGCGCGCCTCGTCGATCCACAGCTCGAACCGGCTCAGGGCGGCCATCAGGCGCGGGCGCCACAAGCCCCAGAAGAGCGGATGCGGATTGGTCTTCAAAAGCTCCGCTTCGGCAAACGGCACGAGGCGAAGGCCCGGTTCGCTCGGGCGCGCTTGGTGCCACTTGTCGAGGATATCGTGCATCAGCGTACCGCGCAGGGCGGGATCGCTGAATGGATCGGCAGCAAGCGGCTGGAGCTTTTCGAGCCGCAGGATCTTCTGGGCATAGAATTGATAGGGATCGCCAAGCAGACGATCGAGCGCGGTCGCGCTGATATCGACAGTCCGCAGTTCCGGGGAGGGATCAGGCCGGGGGCGACGCGCTGGCGGCACCGGCGCGGGCGCACGATCGAGCAATTGCAGGATCGAAGGGGTGGCTGTTTCGCGGTGATCCTTCGCAAGGGCTTTGCCGAGCAAGGCCTCCACCCGCAGGAGAAATCGCGAAGGCCGCGTTGGCCCCCCGGCGTCGCGTTCGGCGCGGCTGAGGATGACCTCGGGCGCTCCCATGGCGCCAGCAAGGTCATGCGCGGCAAGCCCGATGCGAAACTCGGCGCCCGGCACCCCGAGACGCCTGAGGATGGGCGGAGCAATCAAGGCATCGGCGGCTGGAACCTGCGGCCAGCTGCCTTCATTGAGCCCGGCGCAAATCACCAGATCGCTGCGCGTCATGCGCGATTCAAGGAGGCCATAGATGGCAACCCTGGGATGCCCCCCGTAAGCGGGCCTCACAGCGACCTCCTCCATCGCATCGCGCAAGACCCTTGCAAGATCGCGCACCGCAAGGGTCGTGCCCAGTTCGCTGGCATGAAAGCGCAGATTGTCCAGCAGTGCGGAAAGCGCGCGGCCATCGGCCTGCTCCCAGATGCGCGTCCCAGCCAATGCCTCTGCGCACGCGACAAGCCGTTCGATCGCATCGCCCAGCATCACCTCGTCGCCAAGCTGCGAGATCGGAGCGAGCAGGTCTTCGATCTCGCTAAACCATTCGGTCAGGCCGGCGCGTGTTGCGATCGCAGCGAGTGGTCCGAAGTCCGCAGAAGGCTCCGGCCCGCGCAGCGCCTTTTCGAACTGGCGAAGACGGGCAAGCCAAGCGGCCCGCACAGCGGGATCGGAAGCCTTGACGAGCGGATGGCCGAGCGTTGCGATCAGCGTCACGGGGCGAGGCCCTTGAGCGCCAAGCTCTGCCAGAAGCGCGGCAAGCCGTCCGGCGGGCGTCAACCCGAGCGGCTTGCCCGCGGTGTCGTCGGCGATGATGTTCCAGCGGGCAAGATGCTGGATCACCCGGCGCGTCAACGCACGGTCTGCGCTTATCACGCTTACCCGTTTGCCAGGCGTCTCCAGAGCCTCCCGAACCAGCAGTGCGATCGCCTGCGCTTCTTCCTCGTTCGTCGCGTTTGTCATCAGCCGCACACCGGCAAGTCTGCGCTCCTGCGGCTTCAGGTCCACCCATGCCCGACTCGCTTCGGGCGGCAGGAACAGCGAGCTGATCGCGCGGCTGCGCGCTGGCGGGGCAGCTGCCATCCCACGCCGATGCCACGGGCGAACCTCTTGTCTGGCTATTCCCATGCGAGAGAGGAGCAGCTTGAGATGATATTGCGGATGGGTCAGGGCATCGCGCCTGCCGAATATATCGCCGCCCGGCTCGTTCGCCGCGCCCGCGCGGCCCAGCTCGTCCCATGCCGCTTCGCTCATCGCGAGATCGAGATCGGGCAGGATGACAGCGCCCTTGGGCAGCTGCGATATGGTCCGCAGGAGGCGCGCAAGCGCAGGCGCAGCACTCGTTACCCCCGCAGCGATGATCGGAGATTGAGGCGGCTGCGTGCGCCAGCGTTCGCGCGCCCGGTCAAACAGCAGATTGCGCCGGGTGCCTGCATCGATCTCGCCGCGTTCTTCAAGGCGCGCGAGCCAGCGCTGCTGGACCCGCGCAAACAGGCGGATCGAATTCTGCCAGTGCGAGGACACATCCTGCATCGCGTCGAGAATGGCCTCGCTCGTCAGATCGGCGGGTGTTTTCTCCTCTACCAGAAGCCGATCCATCGCCCGTGCAATCTCGCGCGCAAGCTTCATTCGGGCAGGCGCTGCCAGCGGCCTTGCCCCTTCCTCCTTCAGCTCGATCTCGATCAGGCGCGCCAGCTCGAGCCAGCGCCGGATCGGTTCAACAGCAGGCGCAATCCCTGCGCTACCGAGCGGATCAAGCACATGACCGAGCGCTTCATCCAGATCGAGATCACCCACGGTAACCATGCGCGGCAGCAGCATGCCAAACTTTGCGCTTGCCGAAGCTTGACCAGTGCTCTCGTCCTGCCTCTCTCCGAGCTGACGGGTGAAGGCCTCGGTGATCGTGCGCGCCGCGCGCGTGCTGGGCACGAGCAAGATCAGCCGGGCAAGCCCGAGGCCGGGCTCGCTGAAGCGCGGGACCAGCCCCGCAACCAGCGCATCGGCGAACCCGCGATGCGCCGCGATCGAAAAGATGGCGGGTGCAGATCTATCCACGCCGCAGCGCGTTTTCAGTCGGCGCGATCGCCTGCGGAGTGCCGACCTCGAACCATTGCCCGGTAAACGAGACGCCATAGAGGCGCCCCTCCTCGATCGCACGATTCCACAAAAGGTTGGTCGAGAATTTGCCCTTGGGAGCATCGCGCAGGAGGGCATGCGACACGAGCTGAATACCGGTGAAGATGAAGGGCGCCATGCGTCCCGGCTTGCGGCGCGAGAGCAGTCCGCGCGAATCCATGTGAAAATCGCCCTCGCCCGAAAAATTGAAGGCCCTCACATGCGAGACAAGCAGAAGAAGCGCGTCCATTCGTTCGGGATCCCAGCGCTGCGAGAGCTCGCAGAAGGCGCTGCGCGGCCCGTCGAGCCAGATATTGTCGGCGTTCAGACAGAAAAACGGATCGGGCAGCTTGCTCTGCGCCTTGATCAGCCCGCCCCCTGTCTCGAGCAAAAGATCGCGTTCGTCAGAAATCGTTACCCGCGGCTGAGCGCGCTCAAGCACATGAGCTTCGAGCGCATCGGCAAGATAATGCACATTGACGACCGCCCGCTCGATCCCTGCATCAGCCAGACGATCAAGCGCATGATCGATGAGCGGCTTGCCGGCAACGCGAACAAGCGGCTTGGGCGTGGTCGCGGTCAGAGGACGCATGCGCTTGCCCAGCCCGGCGGCGAGCACCATGGCTGTATCGCTCGCCAAGGGGTCACGGCTGGTCATGTGATCGTTCCTCCGCCGCTTTGCCGAAGCTCCTGCGGGATATTGGTGGCGAACCAGATTGCAACCGGTTCGAGCGCCGGGTGCGCCAGATCGCGCTCGATCGCGGCCCAGACCCGCGGGATCAGGGCAAGATATCGCGGCTTGCCGTCGCGTTTGAACAGCCGTGTGAAAATGCCGACGATCTTGGCATTGCGCTGGGCACCAAGCCGCGCATAATCGGCTCTGAAATCCGCGTGTGCGCCGACACGATCGGTGTAGCGCTGAAGCATCGCCTCCTCGAGTTCGAGCGATACGTCGCGGCGCGCATCCTGCAGCAGCGAGACCAGATCATAGGCGCGGTGTCCGGCCAGAGCGTCCTGAAAATCGATCAGGCCCTGCGGCCGCGACGGTGTTCCGCCGAGGAGCATGATATTCTCGGCATGATAGTCGCGCAGAACCGTAACCGGCTGAGCCTGGCGCTCGATGAGTGGTGCAAGCACCTCCCCCCAAGCCGCTGCATATCCATCGACATCGACCCGGAGCGATTGTGCCGGGCAATACCATTCCACCAGCAGCGACGCCTCCTTGAGATAGGTGGGCAAATCATATGGTGGAAATGGGCCAGCGGGCCGCCTGTGAAGGTCGATCAAGGCATCGACAGCGCCTTCATAGGCTTTGCGCTCATCCTGCGGGTTCGCATCGAGCCAGTCACGCATGCGGTCATTGCCGAAATCCTCGGTCAACACCCAGCCCTCGCGCGGGTGCTGCGCCAGGATCTCGGGCGCTCGCATCCCGTTTTCGCGCAGCCACCGGGCGACATCGAGAAAGGGCTGCGGATCTTCATGCGGCAAGGGTGCATACATCAGCATCCCCGCGCGCCCATCTGCGCGTTTCAATCGGAAATAGCGCCTGAACGAAGCATCACCGGGGATGGGCTCGATCGCTGCCCCGCCCCAACCGGACGCCGTCACGAATTCGTCGAGACCTTCTGGCAGCTCACTCATGGCCCCCGCCCTTGCCAAGCTTTGCCTGCTTTCACAATTGCAATCCGCCCCTCACCCGCAGTTTGAAGGGTGATCGAGAGACACCCCGGCTCATGCACGAAGCCCCCCGCCTTCTCAGGCCATTCGGCAATCAGCGCTGCCCCTTCGCGATAATCATCGAGCCCAAGTTCCTCGGCTTCGCGCGGATCGCCAAGGCGATAGAAATCAGCATGGGCGACGGGCAGTCGCAAGGGCGGGGAAGAATAGGTCTCGATGATCGTGAAGGTCGGCGATGGCACGTCTCCCGGTTCGCCCAGCGCGACAATGATCGCCCTTGCCAGCGTCGTCTTGCCGGTGCCCAGCGCACCCGAAAGCGCAACGACATCGCCCGCCTGAAGCCGCTTCGCAATCGCAGCTCCCAATCGCTCCATCGCATCGAGATCGATCAGCTCATGGCGCGTTGATGCGTTCATGGCAGCTTGATGATCGCTGTTGTGCCCACGCCCTCTTCGCTCGACATCTCGAGCTTCCCATCATGCGCTTCGATCAGTTGGCGAGCGAGCGGAATTCCCAGACCGTCGCGCTTTCCAACCTCACCGTGCTCGCCAGCGACAGCGCCTGCCATCGCGCGTTCGAGCGCCTGCCGGCTCATGCCGGTCCCGTTGTCCGAAATCACGATCATCGCCTGCCATTGCTCAGCCTCATTTGGCCGCGGAACCTCGATGAGAATCTGACCGCCCTTGGGCGTTCCCGCGATCGCATTGTCCAGCAAATGCTTGACGGCGCGCCCGATCTGGCGCCGGTCAGCAATGGCGATGCGATGCCGCTTGCCCTTGAGATCGAGCCCGATGCCCGCCGCGACAATCTGGGCCTCGCGCTCCCGAACGATCTCGGTCAGGAAGGGTAGAAGCTCGATTTTCTCCTTCTGAATCGGCAGAAGGCCAGCCTCGCTCTGGGAGAGATCGAGCACGTTCTCGACCTGCTCGGTAAGCCGCGACACCGATGTGAGGATAGCATCGACATACTCGCCTGCCTCCGGGCTCAGATCTCCCGCAGCGCCGCTCGCCAGCAATTCGGCAAAGCCGCCAATGCTGGTGAGCGGGGTGCGGAATTCATACGACATGTTGGCAAGAAAGCGCGTCTTGACGGCATCTGCCTCCTCGAGCGCCACCGCCCGCTCGCGCAGCGCCTTTTCGGCCATTTGCGAATCGGTGATGTCGAGCACTGTCAAAAGGCCATTACCATCGGGCAGCGGGATGCCGGCAAAGCGCAAGGTCCTCCCATCGGCCAGCTCCACGCGCCCCCCGCGCTCGCGCCGATCGAGTGTCGCCGCGCGCACGACTGCGCCGATCTGCTCCGCCTGTTCGGGCTGCGCGAGATTGGCCGCGATCGCCTCGAGCAAGCCTTCAGCGCTGGGGTGGGTGTCGAGAAATTCCGAAGTCAGTCCCCATGTCCCCGCAAAGCTGCGATTCCAGAGCTGGACCGAGCCATCAGGCGCAAATATCGCGAGCGCTTCGAACAGACTGTCGAGCGTGGCGGTTCTTGTGCGCAGCAGCGTGTCACGCGTCGCGGAAAGGGCGAGGCTCTCGGTGCGATCCTCTGCAATCAACACCAATCCGCCATCAGGCATGGGCTGAGCGACAATGCGCAAATGAGTACTGTCGGGAAGCGGCCATGCTTCCTCCTGCGTGCCCGCCGCGCCAAACCAGGCCGCGTGTTCGCTGCGCCATTCGGGAAAATCGCGCACCTCGGGAGTGCGTCCCTTCTCGCGCGCATCGGACAGAAACCGCTCGAACGCAATGCCCCCGCCAGGGATGTCCTCACCGGTATCCGGACCCAGCGCAAACAGTCGACGAAACGGCCGATTGGCAAAGATCAGACACTCCTGCGGGTCGAACTGCGCAACGCCGACCGAAATCTGATCGAGCATGGTGCGCTGCGCATGGCGATAGGCCCTGAATTCGCGGCGCTGTTGCTGCTGTTCCTCGATATCGATCGCATAGCCTGCCACCCCGTCGCGCCCGAGCGGAAGATCACTCACACGCAGGGTGCGCCGCTCGCCGAGAATGGTTGCCGCCACAATGCGCTGATTTGACGCCTGATCCTGCATGCTTGCCCGCGCAATGTCCGCCGGGCTGACGCCTTCTTCAGCTTCGAGAAGCTCGATCTGGCCTTGCACGACGGCTTCCGCATTGTTGGCGCCAACCGCCTCGACATAAGCCTTGTTGACCAGCTGGAGAGCCATATCCTTGTCTCGGAACCACATCGGCATTGGCGCTGCCTCGATCAGCCCGATCAGCGCTGCAAAATCCGCTCGCGCTCGCGCGGCCTCATGGCGCAGCGCCGACAGCTCGTCCTGGCTTTCGGAAAAGTCGAACACCCAAACAATCGCTGCGCCGCCCGGCGAAACCTGCGGATCTGCAAGCGATCCATGCAGAGAAAGACTGCGGGCCGATCCGGGCAGGCTGAGCGTCATCTTGAACGGATTGGCGCTTTTCTGGGTAAGGCGCACATTGCGCCCCAGCTCGTCGACCTGCGCCTGCGTGAGGCCATGTTCGCTGGCCAGTTCGGAGAGATATTGCGGCAGGCCGTCGAGGCCCAGCCAGCGGGCAAGCCGCTCGGGCGCCTCGATCCGTCCATCGACCCTGACAAGCAGCGGAACGGCCGGCGAGAAATCGAGCAGGTGCTGCATGCGCTTGAGCGAAGTCGCCAGCGCCTTGGTGCGCCCCGCCTTCGCTCCGGCTCTCAGCACGAGTATGCCGGCCGCAATGGTCCATGCGGCAAGGACAAGGCCAACAAGAGCAGCAGCGATCGGCGTCAACACCATAGCCCAGCAGCTATGCCGGGGGGCAGGCAGATGCAACTGGCCAGATGCGGGAGTTCACCCGCAAAGGGCGATCATTGCATACACAAAGCTCACCGCGGAGCCGCCGAGCGCACCAAAGCGCGCCCGGGCGACCCGATGCGTCTGTTCAGCCTGGGCCGATCAGTAGCGATAATGATCCGGCTTGAACGGACCTTCGGCTGGGACGCCGATATAATCGGCCTGCTTTTGGGAGAGCTTCGTCAGCTCGACACCAAGCTTTTCAAGATGCAGCGCGGCGACTTTCTCATCGAGGTGCTTGGGCAGGACATAGACGTCATTGTCGTATTCGTCCGACTTGGTGTAAAGTTCGATCTGAGCCAGCGTCTGGTTGGTGAAGCTCGCGCTCATGACGAAGCTCGGGTGGCCGGTCGCGCAGCCCAGGTTCACCAGACGGCCCTTCGCGAGGATCAACAGGCTTTTGCCATCGGGCAATGTCACCATGTCCGTCCCTTCCTTGATCTCCTTCCACTCATAATTGTCGAGTGCGGAAATCTGGATCTCGCTGTCGAAGTGGCCGATATTGCAAACGATGGCCATGTTCTTCATCGATTTCATGTGCTCGCCGGTGATCACGTCCTCGTTGCCGGTGGCGGTGACAAAGATGTCGGCACGCTTGGTGGCCTCCTCCATCGAGACGACTTCATAGCCGTCCATCGCCGCCTGCAACGCGCAAATCGGGTCGATCTCGGTGACCATGACGCGGGCGCCGCCATCGCGCAGACTTGCCGCCGACCCCTTGCCGACATCGCCATATCCGGCAACGCAGGCTACCTTGCCCGCCAGCATCACGTCGGTCGCGCGGCGGATCGCATCAACGAGCGATTCCTTGCAGCCGTAGAGATTGTCGAACTTGGACTTGGTGACCGAATCGTTCACGTTGATCGCCGGAAAGGGAAGCTTGCCAGCCTTGGAGATCTGATAAAGGCGCATCACGCCCGTCGTGGTCTCTTCGGACACGCCCTTGATGTTCTTGACCGAGCGCGTGAGATAGCCGGGCTTGGCCTTAACGAACGCCTTGAGGGCCCGCTGCATTTCGATCTCTTCGGCGTTTTGCGGTGCGGGCATCTCTTCGCCCGCCTCGAGCCGCGCGCCCCACAGCGCGAACATGGTCGCATCGCCGCCATCGTCGAGGATCATGTTGGCGGTAAGATCCGGATCGTCCTTGGTCGACCAGTCGAAAATGCGGCCCACATAGTCCCAGTAATCTGCAAGGCTCTCGCCCTTGATCGCGAAAACCGGGATACCCTGATCGGCGATCGCGGCGGCGGCATGGTCCTGCGTCGAAAAGATGTTGCAGGTCGCCCAGCGTACCTGTGCCCCGAGCGCAACCAGCGTCTCGATCAGCACGGCCGTCTGGATCGTCATGTGCAGCGAGCCGGTGATGCGCGCGCCTTTCAAGGGCTGCGCAGCGCCATATTCTTCGCGCAGAGCCATGAGGCCCGGCATTTCGGTTTCGGCAATCGCGATCTCGTCGCGGCCATATTGCGCAAGGCCGATATCCTTGATGACATGGTTGGGTTCGAGGGCGGCGGTGGCCATGGCCGGTCTCCTGTGTTCGAGTGAAGGCATGCAAGGCGCAATCGCCCGCAATGCCCGAAGATGGGCTGCCCATAGCCGGGCAGCGGTGCGCGAGCAATGCCAATATAAAGTTTTCTTTATATCCCGCAAAGCGCTTCTGCGCCCGAAGCACACCAACGCAGCAATCAAAACATGCAAGAGCGCCATCGTTCGGAGCAAGCCAGTGCTCCGAAATTCACGCTATCATGCAATTTGTGCATTCGCGCGCCTTGATCGCGCAATGATCGACGCCTAGCTCGACCGGACAAGAATTCCGGATCAAGGAGAAAAACCGATGACGATCAGTGTTGGCGACAAGCTGCCCGAGGCCAATTTGGTCAAAGCCACTCCAGAAGGACCGCAGCCCGTCACGGCCAGTAACTTTTTCGCCGGCAAGAAGGTTGCGCTGTTCTCCGTCCCGGGCGCTTTCACGCCGACCTGTTCCGCCAAGCACCTGCCAGGCTTTGTGGAGAAGGCTGATGAGCTCAAAGCCAAAGGCATCGACGAGATCGTCGGCACAGCAGTGAACGATGCGTTTGTTATGGATGCGTGGAACAAATCAGCAGGCAGCCAGCACATTACCATGCTCGCCGATGGAAACGGCGAATTCGTCGAAGCGCTCGGCCTGACGATGGACGGAACGGGATTTGGCATGGGCAAACGCGGGCAGCGCTTCTCGATGGTCATCAATGATGGCGTGGTCGAACAGTTGAACGTCGAAGCCCCCGGAGATTTCAAGGTCTCAAGCGCTGAGCATATGCTCGATAAGCTCTGAGCGATGCTGGCTGGCCGGAGGAAAGGGCCCCGCTGCGGCGCCCTTTCCTCTGTAATCATGCGTTCGAGCAGCCAATCGCCCCGTAATCCAAGCGGTAGTGGCGGAGAAGGTTTTGGGTAGTGCGCGCCTTGCTCATTCGAGCGGCGGAGCGCCGTTTGCGACCCAGACCACGACCGCCACCGCTATTCCGGCAGCGATCCCAAGATTTGCCCAACGCATCGTCGAATTTTCCTCAAGCCCCGGCGCTTCAGTCTTTTCGCCCGACACCATCGGGCTCACCAGATCATCCCGCTTGAACGCGCCGTAATAGGCGATCGCTGCCAGATGGAGCGCAACCAGACCCAGCACCACCCAGTAGAACCATTCATGCCAATCGGTCAGCGTATCGGCGGTCGAAACGCTGACGATAGCGTTGAGCGGTCCGGTTGCGCCGTCATAGGGATCACCGGCGAACAATCCCGCCCCCACCTGCATCAGCATTGCACCAAGCAGAGCCAAAACGCTCAGCGCCGCCAGCGGGCTGTGTCCGATCCTGTGATCGAGGCGCCCGCGCAGATAATCGAGCACCGCACGCGGGCCGCGCACAAACGAGGCGAAGCGGGCTGTGCGGGTGCCGAGAAAACCCCAGATGATGCGAAAGATGAGCAGGCCAAGCAGCGTCAGGCCAAGCCGCTTGTGCCAGGTCCACTGCGAATTCTCCGCCGACCACCACAAGGCAGGCACCAGAATTGCAAAGCTCCAGTGCGTCAGCCGAAGCGGCAGATCCCAGACACGCATTGTGGCGTCAGCCGAAAACCGCGAAGAGTTCTTGGCCAGAGCCGGATCAGTCGTCGTCGAGCCGGAAGCTGTCATGGCAATTCTTGCAGGCTCCGCCGAGCTCCTTGACATAGGCGCCGACAGCTGCCGGATCACCGGCTTCCGCCAGTTTCACCATTTCGGCGCTGCGATCAACCAGCATCTGATGGGCCTCGGCAAATTCGTCAGGTTTGGCCCAGATCGCTGGTAACGCTTCGGTATCATAACCGTCCTCGAGCGAGGTGCCTTCGGGGAAGTGACCTTCGACTTTCTGCGCTGCGGTGTTGATATCGCTCGCGGAGGCGAGGATGATCGCCGTATCGGGCGAGCCGCTCTCAAGCTGGGTCCGGATCGCCTTGAAGGAGTCTCCGATGGCTTCGAAGTTGTCTTGCCGTTCATCGATCACCGCAGGTTCTGGCCCGGCGGCAGCTTGTGTTTCGCCCTGCGGCTCACCGGCACAAGCCGCTAAAAAGCTTGCCGCAAAGGCGGGGGCAAGGAACTTGGCAAAACGCGAGGTGCTCATCAACGATCTCCTGACTTTCCTGTAATCCCGGCCAGCGATAGAGCATGGATGACCGGCGATGACAATGCCCGCTTCATCGGGCCGCAGGGCACGCTAGTAGCCCATCAGGCTCATCACTTCCTTGCGGCTGCGATGATCTTCGAGAAAGCAGCCCATCATGCGGCTTGTCAGCATCCCGACTTCGTGTACTTTCACCCCTCGCCCTGTCATGCAGCCATGCTCGGCTTCGATGACAACCGCAACACCGCGCGGTTCGAGATTTTCCCAGATGCACTGCGCGACTTCTGCCGTCAGCCGCTCTTGCACCTGCAGGCGATGGGCAAATCCATGCAGCACGCGTGCTAGCTTCGAAATCCCCACGACCTTGTTGTCCGGTAGATAGGCGATATGCGCCTTGCCGGTGATCGGAGCCATATGATGCTCGCAATGCGATTGAAACGGGATATCCTTGAGCAGGACGATCTCGTCATAGCCGCCCACTTCCTCGAAAATACGCGTGAGATGGATCGAGGGGTCTTCCTGGTTGCCCCGGCAATATTCAAGCCAGGCGCGCCCGACCCTCTTGGGCGTGTCGATCAGGCCCTCACGGGTCGGATCGTCACCGGTCCAGCGAATGAGGGTGCGAATCGCTTCCTGCACATCCTCCGGCACATCCGGCTTGCCAAAAGGATTATCAGGATCGAATTCACCTTCGCCATGCACGTTCACGTAATTCATGAAGCTTCGTCTTTCTTCGCAGGTGGACGGACCTGGTGCAGGGCCCTTGGGTGGTCGGTCGTGATCCCGGGCACAGAATGATTTGAGCCACCTTTGGTTCCGTCATGAGGAACCCATGGCATCAGGCTGGCCCTGCCAATAGTGCAAGCGATGCCCGTCATTGCAGCCTTCTGGGATATAGGCGTGAACATCGAACCTTACACGTGCTGCTGTCAAGTATCGAGGCAAATCAATAGCAGGATCATTGATGATCGCCCATCATTCACAAGGCTCGCTTCTTCAAGCCAATCGAATGCCGCAGGGACAGATGTGGAACCAAAGTCGAATGCTGACCTTTGAACGGCGCCTGAAAGAGCAAGGCAAAAACCATGCGATCAGCGTCCTGATGGGCGCATGAGCTTGTTTTCGAGCCCTTTCTCGCCTCGTTCGACTGCGCAGCCTTGGCACTGGTACATAATCGCAATTGGCGAGGATCAGCTGCTTGAAGCCAAAAAAGCCCACCCCGCGCGGGATGGGCTTTCTTGGCGCGCCAGGAAGGATTCGAACCTCCGACCGCCTGATTCGTAGTCAGGTACTCTATCCAGCTGAGCTACTGGCGCGCGTGAGGGGCGGCACATAAGGGCGCTTGGCGCGAATGGCAATCCCTGATTGTCATCTCTTTAGCCCGCATCACAGGGTGTTTGACAACTCCTCGCAAAGAGGCGCTGCCTTGAGCGCCCCGCACATAGTCCCTTTTTGTCGGCCCGCCTTTGCAGATGCCAAGCCTGATGTGCTTATCGTGCAAGTATTTTCTCGCAGAGCCATTGATCGAGTGGCGGCTTGGCCAGCTTCGATGCCTGCTCGGGCGAGAACCAATCGACCCGACCGCCTTCCAATGATCGCGGCTGCCCGCTGAATGCGCTGACTTTGTAAAGCAGAATGACAATGGGCCGATTGCCCGCGCCGACTGTTTCCTGAGCAAAGAAAAGCGGCTCGCAGTGCCGCCTCAGAACGCCAATTCCCAGTTCCTCAGTAAGCTCTCTGATCAGAGATTCTACAGGAATTTCATGATCTTCGATCTTCCCACCAGGAAACTCCCAAAGCCCGCCATGCGCTTTGTCCGGTGGCCTTTGATGCATCAGCCAGCGACCATCAGCGCGCGCGATGGCCGCTGCTGCGACGGGAAGCCAGGCGGAAATCATGTCGGTTTTTTTTCCATCGGATCGCAGCCAGTCAACTTTTTCTTAATCTCCGGAGGCGATTTAGTCCGTGTCAGACACGTAATGACAGGGGCGTCCCAATGAATTGGATGAAATTCCTAAAGCACATTGGAAACGACAATCAGGGTGCCACCGCTGTCGAATACGGGCTGATCCTTGGTCTGATCGTAATTGCCATGCTGGGTGCTCTGCAGTCAGTGGCCGACACGACGATAGAAATGTGGAGCAACGTTGAGACCAAGAGTGTGAGTGCAATGACCAATTAAGCTTTTTGAAAGGTCGCGAGTTAGGATTTTTTCAAGAGCTGCTTTGTAAACCACAGGGGTCTGTTCGAAATCTGCGGATGGGCACCGGGTACCGAAGACCAAACCAGGAGACTAGATATGAAGTTCATCAACAAGCTGGCGCGCAACGAAGAAGGCGCAACCGCAATCGAATACGGCCTCATCGCTGCCCTGATCGCCGTCGCTGCGATCACCGCCATGCAGAGCCTCGGCAACACCCTTTCGGACACGTTCTCGACCGTCAACACCTCGATGGCGAACGCTGACGCCGGCGAATAAGGCTCGGCTCCGAATTGGGACATTGTCCCTAGAAAAAACGAAAGCGGCGGGGTTTCCCCGCCGCTTTTTTTTGCTCCGCCGTTCAGCCTTGTCCAGTCGGGCACGGCCAGCAGCGGAATTCTTCGCGCATCAGATCCTCAGCGCGCTCGCACGACCAATTTGACCTTCTGCCCCTCGCGCAGCGTATCGCTCGAGCCTAGAGCGTTCAGCACCCGAAACCGCTCCTCGCGCGCCGATGTATAGGCCATCCGGCTCGCCAGGCTGCTGACAGTGTCGCCGCGCTGCACGGTGACGACATCAATGCGCCTGCCTACGATCGAGCTCGCCTCGCTCGCGCTGATCCGGCGCATGGATTGGAACATGGGATTGAAGGTTCCCGCTTGTCCGGCAGGCGCGATCGCGGCGAAATGATAAGCCCTGTCACGAGCGAACTCATAGGCGAAGATCACCAGATCAACGTTCGAATTGCCATTGCGAACACGCGCCGTGCCATAAACGGCCGGCAGGCCATTCACTGTGGTGCGTTGCATTTGCTGGGGCGCGATAGTCGTATTTTGTCCGCCAATCGACGCGAATTGCTGGCGCACATAACTGTCGAGATCGCCGGCATAGGGCGCAAGCGTGAGCTGGGCTTGTCCGCTCTGGCCATTGATGCTCACCGCGCTGCTCGAATTGACCATGTAGAAACCCTGGGGCGCGGTGAAGGAAAGGCGCAGATCGGGATGGATGAACCGATTACCTTCGATCACGCCCTGCTTGGGATCATCGCCGTAGAGCAGCCCGTCGATCCGGCTGAGAAAAGTATCGCGATTGGTGATCCCACTGCCCAGCCCCTGCGCCTTGCCAAGCGCGGTTTGCACGCGGCTGGCGGGATCGGGGTGCGTCGAGGCCCATTCCGGCACGCTGGCATTGCGACCCTGAATCCGCGCCTCGAGGGCATTTTGCGCCGCAAGGCTTGCAAGGACAGTGCCCATGGCGCGCGGATCATAGCCCGCGCGGGTAAGATAGAGAATGCCCAGATCGTCTGCTTCGCTCTCCTGCCCGCGCGAATAGCGCAAGGTGAGCAACTGCGATCCCTGCAGGAAAGTGCGCGACAAGGTATCGCCGATCCCGCTGTCGCCGAGCAGGATCGAGCTGCCGATAGCGCCCAGCACGCCGAGGATCGAATTGCGCTGCGCGGCCTGTTGCCTGCGCTGTGAATGGCGCGCCGCTACATGGCCGACTTCATGCCCCATGACTGCCGCGAGTTCGGCCTCGTTGTTCATGAGAGTGACGAGTTGCCGGGTCGTGTAGACATAGCCGCCCGGAACGGCGAAGGCGTTGTGAACGGGCGAATTGAGCAAGCTTACAGTAAAGCTTTCGCGCGCGCCGCCCAGCCCTGAATGGACCGCAACGTTCTTGGTGATCATCTCGACATAATCGGCGTGCGGACCATTCATCGCGCCGCCGAACTGCGCGAGCAATTGAGCATGGTATTCGGCGCCCTGCTGGGCCTCGGCTGGCGTGATCGGGGTGGAAGCCGATGGAATTGAGGCCCCGGCAACGCAGGCGCTGACCACGAGTGCGCCGGCCGAGACAGCCCAGAAGCGCGCCAGCGGGCCCGGTTTGGGTTTCCTGAAGCGTTGTGGCAGGCGCGATTGGCGGCGTCCCTCTGGGTTGGCGGTCGGATTGGGCATGAGCAAGGCCTCTTGTTGGCGATTTTGTAGTTATCGTACCAATACACAAATGCAGGCGGGCGTTCCGACAAGCGCGCGATCACCCGCCGAGCTGCAAAAACCGTTCTTCCCGCATACGCAAAAGCTCGTCGGCCGAATGCTTCGAGAGCGTTGCAAGCTCTTCGCTGATCGCTTCGCCCAGTCTTGCAGCGGCGGCCGCAGGATCGCGGTGAGCTCCGCCTAGGGGCTCTTTCACGATCCGGTCGATTACGTTCAGTCGTTTGAGATGCTGGGCAGTAACCTTCATCGCCTGCGCGGCTTCGGATGCCTTTTCGCTCGTGCGCCAGAGGATCGAAGCGCATCCCTCAGGTGAAATCACCGAATAAACCGCGTGCTCCATCATCAGAACGCGCTCGGCGCTCGCGAGCGCCACCGCGCCGCCCGAGCCTCCCTCGCCCACGATCACCGCACACATCGGAACAGGCAGACCCAGGCAGGCCTCGGTCGATCGGGCAATCGCCTCGGCCTGGCCGCGCTCTTCCGCCTCAATCCCGGGAAATGCGCCCGAAGTGTCCACCAGCGTCACGACCGGCAATCCGAACCGGCCAGCAAGTTTCATCAGTCGGATTGCCTTGCGATAGCCTTCCGGCTTGCCCATGCCGAAATTGTGCCGGATCCTGCTTTGGGTGTCGTGCCCCTTTTCGTGGCCGATCAGCATCACCCGGCGATCGCCAAGCATTGCGAAGCCGCCCATGATCGCTTCGTCATCGCCAAACGCGCGATCTCCGCCCAGCGGCACAAAATCGCGGAACGCATGCTCGACATAGTCGCGAAAATGCGGTCTTGCAGGATGCCTTGCGACCTGCGTCTTCTGCCACGGTGTAAGCGATGCATAGGTGCTGGCGAGCAGCTCCGTGCTCTTTGCCTCCAGCCGGGTTATTTCGCTTTTGACATCGACCGAATGATCAGCGTCGACGCCGCGGAGTTCGGAAATGCGTTCTTCCAGAACAGCAACCGGTTTCTCGAAATCGAGATAGGAAATCATGCTTCAAGCGCTAGTCGGTGGTGGACGGTGCGGCAAGTCCCTTCGTCCCAAGTGGATGGCGCGCATTGACGATCTCGACAAGCCTGGCGGCATCGACATGCGTGTAAATCTGGGTCGTGGCGATATCGGCATGTCCCAGCAAGGTCTGCACCGTGCGCAGGCCCGCGCCACCTTCGAGCAGATGGGTAGCAAAAGCATGACGAAGAACATGGGGACTCACACCAGAAGGTTCGAGCCCGGCACGCAAGGCAAGCTGCTTGAGCATCTGGAAGAGGCGTATCCGGGTGATATGTTTGCCGCTGCGCGAGGGAAAGAGAAAGGGCGAGTGCGGATCGCCAGGCCTCTCCTGAAGCCATGCCTGCACGGCTTGATGCGCACGAGCGCTTACCGGGACGAGCCTGCTGGTATCGCCCTTGCCCTTGATCGTCATGATCGGCGCATCGCGAGGCAAGGCGACGCACGGCAGCGAAACAACCTCGCTGGCGCGAAGGCCCGAGCCATACAGGAGCTCGATCAAGGCCAGCAACCGCACCGGCCCTGCCCGGCCCGAGCTCGCTTCGAGCTGAGCACGCGCAAACAGCACCTCAATATCATCATGACTCAGCGTCTTGGGAAGCGCACGGCGCGCCTTGGGCTGAGGCAGCGCGGAGGATGGATCATCTTCGCGCCATCCCTCATCCACCGCAAAGGCGAAGAACTGGCGCAGCGCAGAAGCCTTGCGCGCAACGCTTGACGGCGCGAGCTCAGCCCACAGACCGGCGAGCACTGCTACATCAGCGCGCGTGACGGATGACAGGTCGCCGATATGCGCCTCTGCGCCTGCGAGATCTCGCCCATAGGCAGCCAGCGTGTTGGCCGAAGCTCCGCGCTCCGAACTCATCATGTCAAGAAATGCGCGCGCCGCCTCCGACATCAAGCGCCCCCGCGCATCAGCCACGCGCAACCGCTTCGGCGGCGATCATCCGAGCTTCGGCTTCCAGTCCGACACGAACGAGCGAATCGATGATGGTGTAGAGATGAAGCGGCGTCATCTGCGACCAGCTTTCGCCCTGCATACCCAAGCCGACGAGGAGCACGACGAGCGCCTGGTTGTTGACCTGCGCTGCCCGCGAAATCATCTGTCGCCAGCGAGTCTGGCGATCAAGCCCCAGCGAAAGACGGCTCTCGAAGCTCGAAAGATCGCCCGGATCGAGGCGCCCGAGCCCTGCAAGTCCTGCTATCAGAAATCGCGAACGGATCTGCGCCGCGCTGCTGTCGTCATCGATAAAGGCATTGATCCCTCCCGTGCTGGCTTCGCCGCCGATTGGATCGCCAAGCGCAATCAGGGCCCAGGCCTCGCTTCCCTCATCGACCATGGCATCCCAGCTTGCAGCATCGCGATCGAGCCCTGCTGCCAGCATTGCGGAAACAAGCCCGCCCGCCGCCTCGCCATAGGCAGAGGCGGGCGGGACCCTGGCTGCTGCATAGGCGGTGAGGATATATCCGGCATAATCGCTTTCGCCTTGATCTGCATCGAATGCATTCCACAGCCCCTCGATTGCCTTGATACGTTGCGCGGGATCGCTCGCCATATAGGCACTGCGCAATTGCTGTGCGCGATCGCCAAGGGGGCCGGTAATCGCCTCGTCGGCATACAATTCGCTGTAAAGATCTACCAGAGCGCGCGCGGACAATATCCCCTCACTCGCAGCGCGCGACGCAAATCGGGCGCGCGAGGCGAGCGGAGCCATCGCCATTGTTGCCCCCGCGCGCGTAAAATAGGCAGGAGCATCGTCAAACAGGCGATCGGGCACAGGCTCGCCAACCGCATTCGCAAGCGCAAACCGCCATGCATTGAGGCTGTCTACCTCCTCCCACTCGATCGAGACCCCGCGTTGGCCGCGCCCGGCAGCGCCCGCATAGCGTCGCGCGAGAAGGATATCGATCTCAGGGGCGATCTCGTTGTTGAATGCAGCATCCAGAAGCGAAACGGCGCGCGTGCTCTCCCCGGCATAGGCGTTGCAGATGGCGCTGAGCATCACCCAGCGAGGATCGGCGTCACGCTCCTCGCGCGAGAGGCCGCGAAGCTGCACGTAGGGACACGCGCCGACCGGATCGGCCGCGCCAATATAGGCTGTGATGGCCTCGCGCCCGAGCGCCTGGTTCCAATTGCCGGCATCCACATCCTGCGCCAGCGCCCGCGCGACCGGGAATTCACCCATCCGGTTGAGCACGCCGATACGAAGAGCGGCAAATTCGACTGGATCCATTCCTTGAGGCGCCGAAAGCCTGCTCGCCAGTGCCCGCCGCAAGAGGATATGTCCCCAGCGTGAGACAAGCGGTCCCCCGATCCCTGCAAGCACCGCGCGCACAAGCCTTTGCGGTTGGCGCGCAAGGCTGGCGGTTTTCAGGCCGCCCTCGGCAGGCGCCAGCAGACCGACCTGCGAGAGCGCCCGGCGTGCAGCGGGAGGCATGTCATATTTCGGCTTGAGGCCGAACAGATCATCGAGCTGGTCGGTCGAGAGATCTTCAAGCTCCTCGAGCGAGGGCAGATCGGCCAGTTCCTCGGCGGAAAGATCAGCCGCTGGCGGCATGGTCGGCGCCGCGCCCGCGCTCCCTGGAGGCGGCGCGACGGGTGTGCCGAGAGGGGCGGTGCCCGGAGGACCGGCAGTTGGAGCGGCCTGGGGCCGGGCGGGCGATGGAGAGGGGGAAGGTGCAGGATCATCAAAACCGGGCGGCAGCAGGGATTCGGGAGCCGACTGCTCCTCCTGCGCGCTTGCGATCCCCGCCAGCAGCGCACCCACAAAAGCTCCGGCAAACCCTCCGACAAGCGCAATCCGACGAACGCTCGGTCCATGCTCACGTCCTCGCGCGGTGCTCTTCATCGGGCATGCTCCTGCACTGCAGTCTTGCTGACCGGTTCGATTATCGGCCTGATCGGCTCCTCGCCACCATCGATCCAGGCGACGACAAGAACCGCCAGCAGTGCGGCTCCTGCGATCAGCAGCGGTCGCCGCAAACGAAATGCGGGTTGGTTGTGCTGCGGCCGTGAGCGGTCGCGATTCGACCGCTTGCGCGGAGGCGGAGGGGCCGAAGCAGGCGAGAGGTTCATATTGCGCGCGTCTTAGCCCATCTATAGGCGAACGGGCAATGACCCAGAGAACTCATCACCAATCGCCCAAGGGCGCACTGGATATCGCCGGGATCGCCGTGCGGATTGACCGACCAGTGGTTCTGGTCGGGCTGATGGGTGCGGGCAAGTCAACCGTTGGAAGACGGCTCGCCGCGATGCTCGATCGATGTTTTGTTGATGCAGATGATGCCATAGAGGATGCCGCCCAGCGCAGCATTTCCGAAATTTTCGAGGAATATGGCGAAGCCTATTTTCGGGATGGCGAACGGCGCGTGATCGCCCGGCTGATCGACGAGCACGCTGGCGTTATCGCCACCGGCGGAGGGGCCTTCATCGATGATGAAACGCGTTCGCTTATCCTGGCGCGATGCATCGCCGTATGGATCGATTGTGAGCTCAATCTGCTCGTCGAGCGCACTGCTCGCAGGGATAATCGGCCACTTCTGAAAACCGGCAACCCGCGCGAGATTCTCGGGCGTCTGCTCAAAGAGCGCGCCCCGTTTTACAGCCAGGCGCATATTCGCGTTGAAGGCGGCGATGGGCTGCATGCCGACACGGCCAAGGCGATCATTTCCGCGATCGGAGAATGGCTCGAATGACCATGCGTCAAACAATCGAGGTCGCACTCGGTGGCCGCAGCTATGATGTCGTTATCGAGCCGGGCCTGCTCTCGCGGTTCGATGAAACGGCGGCTCCTCTGCTGGCCGGATACGCTGGCGCTCGGTGCGTCCCCTTCGTCGCGGATGCGAACACGCATCGGCTTTTTGGAGAAACGCTGGGCGCCGCGCTCGATCGCGCTGGATGCATCGCCGACTGGTTCGTGGTCGAAGCCGGGGAAAGCGCCAAGAGCTGGTCCAATCTGGAACGGCTGACCGATTGGCTGCTGGGCCTGGAGATCACACGGTCCGATCATGTCTTTGCGCTGGGTGGAGGGGTTATCGGAGATCTGGCCGGTTTTGGCTGCGCGATTACAAAGCGCGGCTGCGGATTCGTGCAGATCCCGACGACGCTGCTCGCACAGGTCGACAGTTCGGTCGGTGGCAAGACCGCGATCAACACCAGCATGGGCAAGAACCTCATCGGCGCCTTTCATCAACCCTCTGCTGTGCTCATCGATCCGTTGGTCCTGGCCAGTCTTCCACCGCGAGAAATGGGTGCCGGGCTGGCAGAGATCATCAAGTATGGCCTTCTCGGTGATGCCGAATTCTTTGCCTGGCTCGAGGACAATGCACGCGGCGTTCTTGATCGCAGCGAACACGAGCTGGGCCATGCGATCGCCACGAGTATCCGGACAAAGGCATGCATCGTTGCCGCTGACGAGCGCGAGACGAGCGGGGTGCGCGCGCTGCTCAATCTGGGTCACACGTTCGGCCATGCGCTCGAGGCGCAGACGGGGTTTGGCGAGCGACTCCTGCACGGCGAAGCGGTCGCTGCCGGGATGGTGCTTGCAGCGCGCTATTCCGCGCGGCGCGGCGAATTAAGCGATGAAAGCGCCGAGCGCGCGCGCGCCTTGATCGCGCACAGTAACCTGCCCGCTTCGGTTTCCGGTCTTGATCTTCGATGCGATGGGAAGGCGCTTGTCGATCACATGCGCCATGACAAGAAAATGGAAACAGGCACCTTGCCGTTCGTCCTTCTTCAAGGGATCGGCGAGGCGTATCTTGCGCGCGATGTCGAGCTTGATGACGTGGCCGCTTTTCTCGATCAGGAATTGCAGGCAGGCTGACCGCGCGAGGCGCGCAATCGGGGGTTTGTCATGGCGCGGATAATCCTGCTCAATGGATGCAGCAGCGCGGGCAAGTCTAGCCTTGCGCGAGCGATCCAGCGCGCAGGCGACACCCCTCGCAACCAGGCGTGGTTGCATGTCGCGATGGACGAGATCATCGCCATGCTTCCCGACGGCAGGGAAACAGAGCCCGACTGGTTTCCGCTCAGCCGGGCAGGCGGGCTCGTTCGCATCGACACAGGCCCACGCGGCTCAAGCCTTTTGAGCGCCATGCGCGGCTTCATCTTCGACCTGGCGGAAAGACACTTGGATGTGATCGTCGATCAAGTCTGCACACACGAAGAGATCGCAGAATATCGTGCAAGGCTCGCCCGCCACGCTCTGCTAGTCGTCAAGGTCGATGCACCGCACGCCATCCTCGAACAGCGCGAGCACGCCCGAGGCGACCGGATCGCAGGAATTGCTGCGGAGCAATCCCGGCGCATTCGCAAGGGGATTGCCTATGATCTGATCGTCAGCAACAGCGACGGACGGCTCGATCTGTGCGCTGCTGAGATCCTTGCCGCTCTGGAGAACGCCTGAGCGAAAACCTCAGCCTGCCGAAAGCGTCGGCATGCGCGAAACCTTGGGGGTGATATCGCTCAGGCGCATCGAGGGTTTGCCCTCGCGCTCTGTGCTCGGGTTCGCATCGTGATTGGTGCTGCCCAGGCCGCCGGGACGTTCGGCACTCACCAGCGCATCGTGCTCGGCAAGCACCTTGGCGATCTCGCCGCGCCGCTCGAGGACGATCCTTGCCGCAAGATAGGCTGCCTCCTCGCCCTCGCCGAGCCGCGCGAAGAATGCGGCCAGATCGCTCACGGTCGCATCATCGGCGGACTTGAAGAAGTTGCCGCTATTATCGAAAAATCCCGTTCCTGCTCTGGCCATGATCGAATTCCCACCGGGTTGTCGCGCCAGATCGCGCGCTCTCGATTCTCACCTAGCGGGCTATTTGCAAACAATTAACCAGTAGCTTTGGTTTATCGGCAAGTAACCTTGCGGACTATCTCGCTTCTATTCAAGCTCGAGAATTACTGCATCGACCGCGAGGCTCTCGCCTTCGGAATGGTTGACCTTTGCGATCGTGCCTTCCTTTTCGGCGCGCAGAATGTTCTCCATCTTCATCGCCTCGACCGTCGCAAGTGGCTGACCGGGCTGCACCACATCGCCGCTCTCGACATGCAGTTTGACGAGCACGCCCGGCATCGGGCAGATCAGCATACGAGAGAAATCGGGTGGCTCCTTCTCGAGCATGATGCTCTCGTGGCGAGCAAGCGCGAGCGGGAGGACGAAAGCGCGCGTCGCAGCGCCGCGTGTCGTGATCACCCAGTGCGCCCCGTCTCGCTCGACGATAAGGCCGTATTCCCTTCCCTCGGCATCGGTGGCGGTTGCCTCAACCATGCCGGGCATCCAGTCGCAATTGCCCTCGATCCGAACCCCATCCACGATAGCGTGGCCGTCGCCGAGAACGACTTCGTGGCGAGAATCGCCGATCTTGACCATCCACTCATTGGTGACGCGCAGAACCCCGGGCCGCCCATCATCGCCGTCAAGCTGGCCCGAAATGCGCCGTGCGCGGCTTTGCCACGTGAATTCGTTGCCCGCGCAGATCGCGGCGAGCATGCGCTGGAAATCCTCGCTGATCGGGGCGCCTGTGAACCCCTCGGGATATTGCTCTGCGATAAAGCCGGTAGTGAGATCGCCTGATCGAAACCGTTTGTGCTGCATGATCGCGCTGAGAAAATCGACATTGTGGCCGAGCCCCTTGATATGAAACGCATCGAGCGCTTCGATCTGGAGGTCTGCGGCTTCTTCGCGGGTCGGTGCCCAGGTGATGAGCTTGGCGATCATCGGATCGTAGAAGATCGAGACCTCGCCGCCTTCGAACACGCCATCGTCAACGCGGATGCTACCCGCACCATGCGCGACGCCGCGGCGCGGCTTGCCGGCAACCTCGCCATCGTCACTCCAGCCTTCCACGGTGGGTGAGTAGTGCACAAGACGCCCGGTGGAGGGCAGAAAGCCGCGATAGGGGTCTTCGGCATAGACGCGGTTTTCGATCGACCAGCCATCGATCCTGATGTCATCCTGCGTGAAGGCTAGTTTTTCGCCTGCGGCCACCCGGATCATCTGCTCTACCAGATCAATGCCGGTTATCGCTTCGGTTACGGGATGCTCGACCTGAAGCCGAGTATTCATCTCCAGGAAGTAGAAGCTCTCGCCCGTCTTGTCCGCGCCCGAGACGATCAGTTCAACCGTCCCTGCGGAATGGTAATCCACCGCGCGCGCCAGAGCGACGCATTGTTCGCCCATAGCCTCGCGCATTTTCTCGGTAACGAACGGCGATGGCGCCTCCTCGACGACCTTTTGATGGCGCCGCTGGATCGAGCATTCACGTTCGTTGAGGTAAAGAATATTGCCGTGTTGGTCGCCGAGGATCTGGATCTCGATGTGGCGCGGGTTCTGGATGAATTTCTCGATGAAAACGCGGTCATCGCCGAAGGAATTGAGTCCTTCGCGCCTGGTCGCCTCGAAGCCTTCGCGAACGTCTTTCTCGGACCAGGCGAGGCGCATACCCTTGCCTCCGCCCCCGGCGCTGGCCTTCATCATTACCGGATAGCCGATATCGTTTGCGATCTCGACGGCGTGATCAGTGTCGCGGATTTCGCCCACAAAGCCGGGGACGACATTGACACCGGCTTTCTGCGCGAGCTTTTTCGATTCGATCTTGTCGCCCATCGCTGCAATCGCGCTGGCTGGTGGGCCGATAAATGCGATGTTTTCTGCGCCAAGCGCTTCGACGAAGCTCGCGCGCTCCGATAGAAAGCCATAGCCCGGATGCACCGCTTGCGCGCCGGTCTGCTTGCAGGCAGCGATGATCTTCTCCGTGACCAGATAACTCTCGGCAGCCGGGGAAGGACCGATATGGACGGCCTCATCGGCCATGCGCACGAACGGAGCATGACGGTCCGCGTCCGAATAGACCGCGACCGTTGCGATACCCATGCGCTGCGCGGTCTGGATGACGCGGCAGGCGATCTCACCGCGATTGGCAATCAGGATCTTGGGAAACATCATTTCTCCGGCGCGATGGGTTCGTCGTTCTCGCCAGAGCCTATGCCGTGCGAGCGCGGGGGGTGCAACCGCGTGCGATACCGCTAGCCCTCACCGCTTCGCACGCCCGCGCTTTAGTCATTTTCGACCAGACTGCGCAGCTCTCTGGTGCGCTCCTCGGTCAGCGCCGTCTTGCAGGTCGAGACCAGCAACGGCTCAAGGCTTCCGCCGCGCGCGAAATAGCCATCAAGCCGGCAATGCGCATCGCGGTAGGCAAGCCAAGCCCGCTGCGCTTCGAGCAGGCTCGCGAAGTAACCGGGGCGCCTGTCCCGTTCGGGCGTATTGTACTTGGCCCAGCGTTGATCGCGCCCTTTCATGGTGAGGCGGGTTTCCTTCCATTGCGCATTGAGCGCTGCATCGGCTTTCGCGAATTCTTCTGCGGCGCACATGTTCATCGCCTGCTGAACTCCGCGATCGGCCGCCTCGCGGTCGCATTGGGCCATCCCGGCGGGCTGGGCGAGCATAAGCAGAAGGCTTGCGATCATGAAACACTCCTCTGGGCGGCATATTCGATCAGACTGTTGGCATAGGCTGGCGCCCCGCGCCGCTCTCCCTCTCCGCTTACGAGCGAACGCACGGCCTTCGCAAGCATGTCGATATTGGCGGTCTCCAGCGCACCGAGCGGCTCGACATAGATCCCGATCGTGAAAACGATCGCTCCGGTTTGCGGCAATCGTCGAAGGGTCTGGCGTTCGGAGCGGACGAACAGCGCCTCGCCGGCATTGTGCGGGGTTACGTGAGCGAAGGCTTCGCCGGGCGGGCGCGGTTCGATCCAGCGCCGCGCAGGCGTGGCGGCGATGAACCAGTTGCAGCGGCCAAAGATCATGCCGGGACGAAGTGTGTCCATGAACCGGTCGACCCCGTCCGCGAGCTGCTCTTCGTAGCCCGCGATCGGCGCATGGAGTGCGCGCAGCGCAAGCCCGATCTTGTCTGCCGGATGCCAATCGGATGGCCAGGCCACCGCCGCACCGATCAGCCGATAGCAATCATCCTCCCGGGCCTTCGTCAGCAGACACATATCCTCATGCGCAGCACAGGCGGCTTGCGCGAGTGCCCCTTCGACCCCAAGCATGGCGGCAAGCTCATGCCCCGGTGCCGCAGCATCCGGAGTGAGTTCAATGCCCTCGGGCCAATCGGCGAAGGCACGGGCCCGGGCCTGCAGATCGGGATCGGGTTGCAGCCAATCGGCCTCTGACAAACGCACGAGCCCCATGCGCAGCTGCCCACCCCCGCGCGCCTTGGGCAAAAGCGCATCGACGCCGAAACCGAGCGTCATGCGCGCTTCACTCGGCAGGCTGTGCGGCATTCGCCGCCCACTGCGCCTTCCTCTGGGATTCTTCACCCTCAAGCGCGATCATGCCAAGCTTGCCCAGCAGAGCCGCATCGCTGTCGTCGCCGGCATTGGGCGCGGTCAGCAATTTGTCACCGGTGAAGATCGAATTGGCGCCCGCGAGAAAGCACAGGGCCTGCGCCGCCTCCGACATGCTCTCGCGCCCCGCGGAGAGGCGCACCATGCTCATCGGCATGGTGATCCGGGCCGCAGCAACGGTGCGGACGAACTCGATATCGTCGATCTTTGCCATCGGCGTATCGGCGAGCATGTCGCCCAGCACCGTGCCCTTTACCGGAACCAGCGCATTCACCGGCACACTTTCTGGATGCCGGGGCAAGGTTGCGAGCGTGTGGATGAAGCCGACCCTGTCTTGCCGCGTCTCGCCCATGCCCACGATTCCGCCCGAACAGACGCTAATCCCGGAATTGCGCACATTTTCGAGAGTATCGAGGCGACACTGGAAATCGCGCGTGGAAATCACCCGCTCGTAATATTCGGGGCTGCTGTCGATGTTGTGGTTATAATAATCGAGGCCTGCCTCGGCCAGCATATCCGCCTGGTGCGGCTCGAGCATGCCGAGCGTCATGCAGGTCTCCAGACCCATTTCGGAAACGCCTTTCACGATCTCGACGATCGCGGGCATATCGCGGTCCTTGGGATTGCGCCATGCTGCTCCCATGCAGAAGCGCTGGCTGCCCGCGTCCTTGGCTTGGGCTGCCCGCTGGAGCACGGCCTGCACATCCATCAGCTTGGTCGCCTCGACGCCGCTCCCGGCATGGACCGATTGCGAGCAATAGCCGCAATCCTCGGGGCAACCACCGGTCTTGATCGAAAGCAGCGTGCACAGCTGGACCTGCTCGGCCGGATGGTTTTCGCGGTGGATCAAAGCCGCACGAAACATCAGTTCGGTGAATGGGAGGTCGAAGAGGTCCGCGATTTCCTCGCGGGTCCAGTCGGTTCTCGCGTTGGTCATGATCAGGCATCCCCGCTAGCCCTGACCCTCAAAGGGCCCTAACTCTGGTTGTGCTTCCAGCCCTAGAGGAGGCAGCGGGCCTTCGACAAGTTCATCGAAGACGGCAAGTGATCCCTAAGCCATAAGGGCCTGCGCGATATCGGCCTTGATATCCTCGATATGTTCGATCCCGACCGACACGCGCACCACATCGGGGCCAGCGCCGGCGGCAATCAGTTCGCCTTCAGAAAGCTGGCTGTGGGTCGTTGAGGCAGGGTGGATGATGAGCGAGCGCGTATCGCCGATATTCGCCAGATGGCTCAGCAGCTTGACGTTCGAGACGAGCCTTGTGCCCGCCTCGTATCCGCCCTTGAGGCCGAAGGTGAACACCGCCCCGCCCTTCCCGCCGAGATATTTCTGCGCCAGAGCGTTGTAAGGATCGCCAGGAAGGCCTGCATAGCTCACCCATTCGACCTCTTCACGACCCTCGAGCCACTGGGCCAATGCGAGCGCATTCTCGCAATGGCGCTCCATGCGCAGGTGCAGGGTCTCCATCCCCGTGAGCGCGAGGAAGGCGTTCATCGGCGCCATCGCCGGGCCCAGATCGCGCAGCCCCATCACGCGGCAGGCGATGATGAAGGCGATCGGACCGATGGGCTCGAGCGCATCGACGAGGACCGCGCCATGATACGAGCCATTGGGCCTGGTGAGCGAGGGATACTTTTCCCCTTGCGCCTTCCAGTCAAACTTGCCCGAATCGACGATCATCCCGCCGATCGAATTGCCATGTCCGTTGAGGAACTTGGTCATCGAATGTACGACAATGTCAGCGCCATGCTCGAACGGGCGGCACAGCGCAGGCGTCGCCATTGTGTTGTCGACCACCAGCGGCACCCCGCCTGCGTGCGCAACATCCGCGATAGCTGCGATATCGCTGACAATGCCGCCTGGATTGGCGAGGCTCTCGATAAAGACGAGGCGCGTGTTGTCGTCCATCGCAGCGCGGACCTTTTCGGGATGATCAGCATCGACGAAGCGCGTCTCCCAGCCGAACTTGCGGATTGCCTCGCCCATCTGGTTGAGCGAGCCGCCATACAGCTTCTTCGCCGCAACGATGTTGCAACCCGGCTCCATCAGCGTGTGGAACACCAGCAATTGCGCCGCATGGCCCGATGCAACGCCGAGTGCCCCCACGCCCCCTTCCAGCGCGGCGACCTTTTTCTCGAGCGCATCATTGGTGGGGTTCATGATGCGCGAGTAGATGTTGCCGAATTCGGCAAGGCTGAAGAGATTGGCCGCGTGTTCGGGGCTGTCGAAAACGTAGCTTGAAGTCTGATAGATCGGGGTGATCCGCGCCTTTGTCGTAGGGTCGGGCTGCGTTCCGGCATGAACTGTGAGCGTTTCGGGGCGGGTTTCGGGGGGCAGCTGGGTCATCGGTCAGTCTCTCCTGTCGGGATACGCGGAGTCGGGCGGTACAGGGCCTGCCTCTCCTTTCCGGCAATCTACCGCCATTCCATATTCGCTCAACCAGTCTGCCCGCGTGGGGAGCACGAATTGCAGTGCTTCAGGAAGCAGTTGGTGCAGCGTGTTGGCGTGGCGCACATGCGTTGCCCGGCGATCGGCGAAACAGATTGCGGGGCCAGCGGCGTCGACAAGCCGCAGCGTTCCCTCCTGCGTGGCGCCGCCTTCATCGGCTAGCGAGACAAAAAGTGGCGGACGAGGGCGATGCGGCAGCACCACGAAATCGCGCGAGAGCGATTGCAGGTTCCACTGCATGCTGGGGGAAAGCGCTGCATAGCCCTCGAACAATTCGGGAGCTTCGATCCAGGTCTGCACCACGAAATGTCCCGCCGCGCTCTCGCCGATCAGAAAGGCGCGCCCATCGTGGCGATAGCTTCGGCGCAGCAGCGGCAGGACGCTTTCGGCGATCCAGGCGCGAAACTGCTCGGCTTCGCCCGCTGCCGGATAGCGCTCTACCTCGGCCTCGTCGCGCGTTGGCGGGAGCAATTCGCGCTGCCGATCGACCGTCTCGATCCCGACAAGGATGGCTGGCTCGCTGCGCCCCCACAGCTGGTTCCAGCGCTCGATCCCGAAACCGAGGAAGATATCCTGTTTGGTGCCGCCATCGAGCAGCAGGACGAGCGGGTAGGTCGCATCGCTTTCGTCATAGCCTTGCGGGAACAGCACATTGACCCGCCGCGGCGCGTCGTGGGTTTCGAGCGTATGCGCCTCGCCGACCTGGATCGGCGCGACTGATGTTGCGGGCTGGAGCGCGTCATCCGCGCCAGCAGGCTGGATCAGCAAGGCGGTGAAGACGGCAAACCATGCCGGCTTTATCACTCCGCCGCCTCATCCAGCGCGGACTCGGCCGGGGGCATGTTGTGCCCGAGCATGGTCAGGATATCTGCCGCACATTCCACGACATTGGAGCCCGGGCCATAAATGCCCTGAACCCCGGCATCGCGCAGGAAATCATAATCGGTCGCCGGGATCACGCCGCCAGCGGTCACCTTGATATCGCCGTGCCCGGCCTCCTTCAGCAGGCGGATCAGTTCGGGGATCAGCGTCTTGTGCCCCGCCGCAAGGCTCGAGCAGCCGACCACGTCGACGCCGTTTTCGAGCGCCATGTCGCGCGCTTCCTCGGGCGTCTGGAAGAGCGGGCCGGAGACGACCTCGAAACCCATGTCGCTGAACGCGCTGGCGATCACGTTCGCGCCGCGGTCGTGGCCGTCCTGGCCCATCTTGGCGACCATGATCTTCGGCTTGCGCCCCAAGCGCCGCTCGACCGCCTCGACCCCGCTCGTCACCTGTTCCCAGCGGCGGTCGAATTCATAGGCGGTCTTATAGACGCCGCTGACGGGCTTGGGCGTCGCATCGTGCCGGCCGAAGACCTCTTCCATCGCCTGCGAAATCTCTCCGAGCGTCGCATCATGCCGCGCGGCCTCGACCGCGAGTTCGAGCACATTTGCAGCGCCCTTGCAGCCCTCCGTCAGCGCCGCGAGCGCCTTGCGACAGGCATCCTCGTCGCGCTTCACGCGGATGTGTTCGATGCGCGCGATCTGGCCCTTCCTCACCTTGGCATTGTCGATGTCGAGCGTCTCGATCGGGTCTTCGGTCTCCTTGCGATACTTGTTGACCCCGACGATCACCGTCTCGCCCCGATCGACCTTGGTCTGCTTTTCCGCCGCCGCGCGCTCGATCGCGGCCTTGGGTGCGCCGGCATCGACATAGGCCGTCATCCCGCCCGCCGCGTCCACCTCGGCGATGAGCTTTTCCGCCTCGTCCACCAAAGTGGCGGTCAGCGCCTCGATATAGTGCGAACCGCCAAGCGGATCGACGACATTGGTGATGCCGCTCTCCTCCTGGAGCACGAGCTGGGTGTTGCGGGCAATGCGGGCGGAGAAATCGGTCGGCAGCGCGATCGCCTCGTCGAGCGCATTGGTGTGGAGCGATTGCGTCCCGCCCAAAGTCGCCGCCATCGCCTCGATCGTGGTGCGGATGACGTTGTTGTAGGGGTCCTGCTCCTGCAGGCTCACGCCCGAGGTCTGGCAGTGAGTCCGCAGCATCTTCGACTTATCGGTCTTCGCGCCGAGATCGTCCATCACCCGATACCAGAGTGTGCGGGCGGCGCGCAGCTTGGCGATCTCCATGAAGAAGTTCATGCCGATGCCGAAGAAAAACGACAGGCGCGGCGCGAAGGCGTCGATGTCGAGCCCGGCCTCCATCGCGCGCTCCACATAGGCCTTGCCGTCGGCGATGGTGAAGGCGAGCTCCTGCACCGCCGTCGCGCCGGCCTCGTGCATGTGATAGCCCGAGATCGAAATGCTGTTGAATCTTGGCATGTTGGCCGAGGTATACGCGATGATGTCCGAGACGATCCGCATGCTCGGCTCAGGGGGATAGATATAGGTGTTGCGGACCATGAACTCCTTGAGGATGTCGTTCTGGATGGTGCCTGAAAGCTTCTCCTGCGCGACGCCCGATCGTTCGGCGGCGACGATGTAGAACGCCATGACCGGGATGACAGCGCCGTTCATGGTCATCGACACGCTCATTTCATCCAATGGGATCTGGTCGAACAGGATCTCCATGTCCTTGACGGTGTCGATCGCGACCCCCGCCTTGCCGACATCGCCCAGAACACGCGGATGATCGCTGTCATAGCCGCGGTGTGTGGCGAGATCGAAAGCCACGCTGAGGCCCTTCTGCCCGGCGGCGAGGTTCCGCCTGTAGAAGGCGTTCGATTCCTCGGCGGTCGAAAAGCCCGCATATTGGCGGATCGTCCATGGGCGACCGGCATACATGCTCGCCTTCACCCCGCGCGTGAACGGGGCGAAGCCCGGCAGACCCGGGTCCCAGCCCTCGTGGTCCTCGGCTGAGTAGAGCGGCTTGATGTCGAAACCCTCTGGCGTATGCCAGGTGAGATCGCGGCCACGCGATTCCTTGTCGGCAAGGGCTTTCCAGTCGGCAGGGGTCGGTTTGTCGGTCATGCTGAGCCTATACAAGCAATCGTCGCCCCCGCGAAGACAGGGGTCTGTCTTTCTCGTCGAGTGGTCACTTCAATCGGGGCTCAGGCCCCTTTGAACACCGCCTTGCGCTTTTCCAGGAAGGCCGCGCCCCCTTCCCTCGCATCCGCGCTCGCGCCCGCAATCCGCTGCGCCTCGGCTTCAGCGAGCATCACGGTATCGGCAGCGCCATCGAGCGCGCCGGCGATGTTGCGCTTGATGTGCCGGAGCGCGAGCGTCGGCCCGTTCGCCAGCTTCTCGGCGAGCGCGCGCGCCTCGTCCATCAGCAGATCGTCATCGACGCAGCGATAGATCAGGCCCCATTCCTCGGCTTGCAGCGCGCTGATCTTTTCGCCCAGCATCATCATGCGGGTTGCGCGCGCACGGCCGATTGCGCGGGTGAGCATCCAGGTCGAGCCGCCATCGGGCACCAGCCCGATATTGACGAAGGCCTGGAGGAAATAGGCCGAGCGTCCGGCAATGGTGAAGTCGGCGGCCAAAGCGAGGCTGCATCCCACGCCCGCAGCCGGCCCGTTGACCGCGCAGATGACGGGCATTTCGGCGCGCAGGATCTGGCTGATCGCGGGGTTGTAATGCCGGGTGAGCGCTTCGTGGCTCCCGCCCTTTGCCGAAGCATCACGCGCGGAAAGATCGGCGCCCGAGCAGAAGCCCTTGCCCTCGCCGGTGATGAGCACGCAGCGCGCGCCATCGAGGTCGTAGAACACCTGCCCGATCTCGTCGGCCATCTGCGGAGGCATGGCGTTGAGGCGTTCAGGCCGGTTGAGCGTGATGGTGGTGAGCGGTCCGTCGCTTTCCACGCGGATGGTTTCATATTGGGCCATTGGTCTCTTCTCTCCCGTTCGCTCCCTTGCGTGTCGCAGGGCGAATCAGCGGCTTCGTGCTTCGACAAGCTCAGCACGAACGGTTCGGTTTTGAAACCTTAATGCGCTTGCCCCGGCGTCTCCATGATCTCGGTCAGTATGCCCTGCATGTCCTTGGGGTGGACAAAGAAGATCGGCGTGCCGTGCGCGCCCGGAATGGTCGGGCCGAGGATGCGCTTGCCCTGCCCTTCGAACCAGGCGCGCGCTTCCTCGATGTCCTCGACCTCGAAGCAGACATGGTGCTGCCCGCCCGCCGGGTTCTTGGCGAGGAACGCGCTGATCGCGGTTTCACCGGGCTTGAGTTCCTCGATGAGCTCGATCTGCGTGCCGTCCATGCCGGTGTGGGTCGGCGTATCGACGAAGACGACCTTGAGCCCGCGATCCTCGAGGATGATTTCCTCGGAGAAGGAGGTCGCGCCCATCACGTCGCGGTAATGGGTAACCGCTGCGTTCATCTCGGGCACTGCATATCCGACATGGTTCATTCGGCCGAGCTTCATCACTTCCTCCATCAATCGCTGCGAGGTACTTTGGTCAGCGCGCCGCGGATGGAAGCGCCGATGGCAAGCCCTGCGCCAACCACGATCCAATCTGGATCAAACCAAAAAACCGGCGATCCGGCCGCCAAGCAGCCCGATCCCTGACCACAACCAGATTGCCCAGTACTTCATCACAGCGGAATGTTGTCATGCTTCTTCCAGGGGTTCTCCAGCTGCTTCGTCCGCAGCTTCCTCAGCCCCAGCGCCACCCGGCGCCGCGTCGAGTGCGGGGGGATCACCTCGTCGATATAGCCCCGTGAGGCCGCGACGAAGGGGTTGGCGAAGCGGTCTTCGTATTCCTTCGTCTTCTCGGCGATCTTCTCCGGGTCGTCGCGGTCTTGCCGGAAGATGATCTCGACCGCGCCCTTTGCGCCCATCACGGCGATCTCGGCGGTGGGCCAGGCATAGTTGAGATCGCCCCTCAGGTGCTTTGACGCCATCACGTCATAGGCCCCGCCATAGGCCTTGCGCGTGATGATTGTGATCTTGGGCACGGTCGCCTCGGCATAGGCGAACAGAAGCTTGGCGCCGTGTTTGATGATGCCGCCGAGTTCCTGGCTCGTGCCGGGAAGGAAGCCGGGGACGTCGACGAAGGTCACGATGGGAATCTCGAACGCATCGCAGAACCGCACGAAGCGCGCCGCTTTCTTGGCAGACGCGATGTCGAGCACGCCCGCAAGCACCATCGGCTGGTTTGCCACCACGCCTACAGTGCGCCCCTCGATCCGGCCAAAACCGCAGATGATGTTCGCCGCATGCGCAGGCTGGATCTCGAAGAAATCGCCCTCGTCCAGTGTCTTGGCGATCACTTCGTGCATGTCATAGGGCTGGTTGGCATTATCGGGGATGAGCGTGTCGAGGCTTGGCTCCTCGCGGTCCCACGGGTCCATAGTGGGAATTTCGGGCACGCTCTCGCGGTTCGACAGCGGCAGGAAATCGAAGAAGCGGCGCGCCGCGAGCAGCGCCTCGATATCGTTTTCGTAGGCAACATCGGCAACGCTGGTCTTGGTGGTGTGGGTGACGGCGCCGCCCAGTTCCTCTTGGCTCACCACCTCGCCCGTCACGGTCTTGACCACTTCGGGGCCGGTCACGAACATGTACGAGCTGTCCTTCACCATGAAGATGAAATCGGTCATGGCCGGCGAATAGACCGCCCCGCCCGCACACGGCCCCATGATCAGGCTCAATTGCGGGACAACCCCGCTTGCGAGCACATTGCGCTGGAAGACTTCGGCATAGCCGCCGAGCGAAGCGACGCCCTCCTGAATGCGCGCGCCGCCCGAATCGTTGAGCCCGATGACGGGCGCGCCGACCTTCATCGCGGCGTCCATGATCTTGCAGATCTTCTCGGCATGGCGCTTCGAGAGCGAGCCGCCGAACACGGTGAAATCCTGGCTGAAAACGTAGACCAGCCGACCGTTGATCGTGCCCGAGCCCGTCACCACACCATCACCGGGAATGATCTGATCCTGCATGCCGAAATCGACGCAATCATGCTCGACATAGGTATCGACCTCTTCGAAGCTCCCCGCATCGAGCAACACGTCCAATCGTTCGCGCGCGGTGAGTTTGCCCTTGGCGTGCTGGGCATCGATCCGCTTTTGCCCCCCGCCCATCCGGGCAGCTTCGCGGCGGCGTTCCATTTCGACGATATTGGCGGACATTGCGCGCTCCTGGCATCCCTGGTTGCGTTTGCGCCCTGCGTTGCCTTAGCACTCGCCCAGCGTCAACTTGCGCTGGGTTCGGGTTTGCGAAAGAGGCTGGCTAACATGCGCGAGGTTGATATCTGCATTATCGGTGGCGGCATTGCCGGGCTCTCGCTCGGCGCACGTTGCGCTGCGCATGGCAGCGTGGTGGTGCTCGAGGCGGAGAGCCAGCCGGGCTACCACGCTTCGGGACGCAGCGTTGCGTTTGCGCATTACGGGTTGGGCAATGATGCGATCAAGGCGCTCACCGCGCTCAGCATGGACGCGCTTGCAGCGCCCGCCGCCGATGGGCATCCGCCTGTCGCCTCGATCCACCCCGCGCTCCACATCGCCCGCGCGCACCAGATCGAGGCGCTCGATGCCCTCGAAGCGGTCCATGCGCTCTATCGCTGCAACTATGCCCGGATCAGCGCGCAGGAGGCGCGCACATATCTGCCCGCGCTCAGCACCGGTCCCGATCATTGCGCCGATGCCCTGATCGATCATGGTTCGCTCAAGCTCGATGCCGATGCCATGGTGCAAGGTGCCCTTCGCCAGCTGCGCGCGCGGGGCGGTGATCTGATTGCACGGGCGCAGGTTCGCAGCCTTTCGCGCGAAAGCGGCAACTGGAAGGTGGAAGCGGGCGAGGCGCAGCTTCGCGCGCGGCTCCTCGTCAATGCCGCTGGCGCCTGGGCGGACGAGATCGCCCAGCTTGCCGGTGCCCAGCCGATCGGGATCGAACCGCGCCGCCGCACCGTCATTTCCTTTGCCGGCCCGCAAGGTATCGACGTGCTGCACTGGCCGTTCGTCAAGACAATAGGCGAAGGGTTCTACTTGCTGCCCGAGGGCACCGGCCGCCTGCTCGCCTCGCCGATGGACGAAACGCCCAGTCCCCCGTGCGACGCCGCACCCGAGGAGCTTGATGTCGCAACGATCGCCCACCGGATCGAGGAAGCGAGCGATCTGGCCGTCGCGCGCATCGAGCACAGCTGGGCGGGGCTGCGCACATTTGCCCGCGACGAGCTGCCCGTGGTCGGCCATGATGAGCAATGCCCCGGCTTCTTCTGGTTTGCCGGGCAAGGCGGCGCTGGTCTGCAGATCTCGCCCGCGCTTGCGCGCATCGGGGAGGCGCTCGCATGCGAGCTTGCATGGCCCGGCGATTGCGCCGCAGCGGGCCTGAGCGCTGCACAGCTGAGCCCCGAGCGCTTTCGCGGCTAAACCTTTACGACACCCTTCGCGATCAGGCTTATCCCCGTATCGGCAATCGTGTCCTCGACCGGGCGCATCGTCCAGCCCAGCCGCTCCTTTGCGTGGCTTGCATCGATGTGGCGGACCTTGCCCAGTTCGCTCTTGATCCCGCGCACTTCGGGATTGACGAGGCCGAGCACGCTGACCAGCCAATCGGGCATCCTGCGCGTGGGGACCTTGCGCGCCTTCTCGCCGAGCCGCTCGCGCAGCACCGCGCCCACTTCGATCGCCTTCAAAAACGGCCCCGCGCCAAGGAACCGCTCGCCCGCGAGCCCCGGCTCCTCAAGCGCTTTCACATGCAGATCGGCAATGTCGCGGATGTCGACGATCGGGAAGCCGAGATCGGGCGCCATCGGCATCGAGCCATCGAGCAATTGCTGCACCAGTTCGACCGAAGCTGAGAAATCAGGGCTTTCGACTGGGCCGAGCACCATGCCCGGATTGACCGAGACGAATTCCATCTCCCCGCCATGCGCGGCCACCCAATCGCGCGCGGCGCGCTCGGCGATGGTCTTGGATTTGACATAGGGGTAGGCGTCGGGGTGATCGAGATTGGTCCAGTCGCTCTCGTCGCAGGTGTATTCGCCGCGATCGCGGCCATAGACGACGGCGGCGGTCGAACTGGTCTGGACGAAGCGCTCGGCGCCCGCCTCCTTTGCGAAGCGCAAGGCGCGCAAGGTGCCCTCGCGCGCAGGCACGATCAGTTCGTCCTCGTGGCGTGGCGGTTTGGCGGGAATGGGCGATGCGACATGGGCAACATGGCTGCACCCGGCATTGGCCTCAGCCCAGCCCTCATCGGACATGAGATCGCCTGTGTAAACCGCGAAGCGATCCGGCCCCGGATTGCCTAGCCGCTCGCGCAGCACAGCTTCGCTCCTGGCGGCATTGCGCACCGTCGTATGAACATTCCAGCCGCGCTCGAGCAATTGCCGGATGAATTCGCCCGCAATGTAGCCGGTGCCGCCCGTTACCAGAACTGTGCCTGCCATGATCGCTGCTCCCGTTTCGGGATTAGTAACGCAAGGTTCTCCAACCCACGAGCTATTTCAACAAAACGAGCTCTTCCGCCACTGTCGGATGGATTGCGGTCGTGGCATCGAAATCGGCCTTGCTCAGTCCCGCCTTCACGGCAACGGCGGCGGCCTGCATGATTTCAGGAGCATCCGGCCCGATCATGTGCATCCCGAGAATCTTCTGGTTGGCCGCATCGCAGATCATCTTCACAAGGCTGCGTTCGTTGCGCCCGGCAAGGACATTTTTCATCGGGCGAAAGTCCGAGGTGTAAACCGCGACATTGCCATACTGTTCCTTGGCTTCACGCTCATTCAGCCCGACCGAGCAGATCGGTGGGTGACTGAAAACGGCACTGGGGATGCAGGAATGATCCACCGCGTAGGGCTCGTCCGGACCAAACACGCTATCGGCAAAGGCCTGGCCTTCACGGATTGCGACCGGGGTCAACTGCACCCGGTCGGTCACATCGCCCACTGCATAGATATGATCGACGCTGGTCTTCGAATACTCGTCGACCTTGATCTCGCCCCTCCTGCCGAGCTCGACGCCGACAGTATCCAGGCCCAGTCCCTCGACATTGGGCACACGCCCTGTTGCCGCCATCACAAGATCAAAATGACGCGCTTCCTTGCCGGCGAACTGCACTTCGAAGCGGCCATCCGACATCTTCTCGAGCTTTTCGATCTGAGTGTTGAAAAGGAACTCGATACCCTTCGTCATCGAAATCTGCATCAGGCGGTCGCGCAGCGCAAAATCGTATTGTCGCAAAATAGTGTCGGACCGGTTCGCAACAACGACCTGGCAGCCGAATTCGTTGAAGATCCCGGCGAATTCGTTGGCGATATAGCCGCCACCCAGGATCAGGATGCAGTCTGGCACCTTATCGAGATGGAACGCCTCATTGGACGTTATCGCATGCTCGTTGCCCGGAAAATCGGGAATGTGCGGGCGGGCACCAGTCGCAACGAGAATATATTTCGCAGTGACGGTCTTGCCACTGGCGAGCGTGATCTCGTGATCACCGGTAATTTCTGCACGCTCATGGAAAAGGGTAACATCGTGCTTCTCGAGCGTCTCGGTGTAGACGCCCTCGATCCGGCTGACATCCTTCATGACATGATCGCGCAGGCGCACCCAGTCAAAGCGCTTGCCTTCGATCGTCCAGCCGAAGTGCTGCGCGTCTTCCAAATCCTCGGCGAAGTGCGCGCCGAAAACGAGCATCTTCTTGGGCACGCAGCCGCGGATGACGCAGGTTCCCCCGACCCGAAACTCCTCCGCCGCCGCAACCCGCGCACCGTGCGCGGCGGCGACCCGGCTCGCGCGCGTTCCGCCCGAGCCGATCCCGATAGTGAAGAGGTCGTAGTCGTATTCGCTGTCGGCCATTGGCTGTTCTCCCGTTCAATCGGGAAGCGATATGGCCCGCCATGGCAGCTGTGCCAAGCTAGGTTTCGAGAAACAGGGCGTTGTCGCGCAGGAGCTGATAGGCCTTGATGTCCTCGATCTGAATAAGATCGGAATCCCTCACCCCGGTGTTGCGCTTCAGCAGATAGTGGATCGCCTTTTCCGCCCCCTTCCCGATGCCGAGCAGAGCAACCATAACGTCGGGATCGTGATCGAGCACGCGGTCAAACAGCATCGAGGTATTCATCGGATCGAAGCCGAAGCCCAGGAATCCGAGCCTGCGCCCCTGTGCGATCTCGGCCATCAGGAAGCTGGAGAAACGCTTGTCCTTTGCCCGTTCGCTCGCCGTGAAGAAATTGCGTGAGAGGGCCAGCCAGTCCTCGGCATCCTCTGCGCCCCATTCGATCGGCTCACCTGAGGAAAACTGCCACGGCAGCGGTCCGGCAAAGCCATAGGGGTGAATGATGCGCATGTGGGTGGCAACCATCTGCTGCGCTTCCTCGATCTCCATCCCGAATGCCATATTGAGCACCCAGGGCATGTAGTGTTCGATCGATCGGTCATAATTGAAGCAGACGATCGAGAGCTTGTCGAAGCACTGCTCGGCCTGCGCGCGCGGCACGCCCTTGGTGATCAGCTGGCCCAGCTGGAAGAGCCAGTTTTCCGAGCCTCTCAACGGCAATTCGCCGGGCGCACGCGGCTCGATCGCCAGCGTCGATTTGCTCTCGGCCTGTAGCGCGTAATACGCCAGAGCAATCTTGCCCACCGCAATCACCAGCGGATTGCCGCCATATTGCTCGAGCACCTGATCGATCGACGACGTAACAAGCGAGGCGAACCGGATCGTCTGCCCGGCTTCCATCATTGCCTCAGGCGTCGTATCAAGCCGGTCGGCGACGCTCTCGAAGATGTGCGCGAAAGCGACCATGTCGCGGGTTTGCAATTGCGATCCCAGCCGCTCGAAATCGAACCCGGCTGCGATCCGGTTGAGCAGCTCGGCCCCGGTGGGCATCTCGATCTCGCAATTGGCCCCTGCGCCTACCACCAAAGTTGTCTCGGTCCGGATCATGGCTGGTTGATTTGCTCCCGTTCAAGCCTGCGCAAGGGCAATAGGGGCCTATGCTTAACATGCGCTTTCGCAAGCCGCGCAAGCGTGCCGGTCTCGCGGCAGGTCAGCGCTGGCGGCTGCGCTGCCCACTGTCCTGACCCTTGCCATTCGAGCCGCCCTGGCCGCGCGCGCGGCGCGAGGATCCGCCGCCGCCCGCACGTTGGCCACCGGGACGACCCTTGCGGGCGGAATGTTTGGATTTGGGACGGTTCTGGGTTTTGTCCTCTGCGGGCCGCGCAGCGCCACCGTTCGCGCCGCCAACCGGCTTTGGCGCGATCTTCTTCCTAGAGACCCGCGTCGCGCCGCGCGGCGGCGGTTTGGTGGGCCCCACGCCTTCAACCACAGCGCGGAAATTGTCCGGCAGCGCCAGCCGCTCAAGGCTTGCACCGGTCGTCTTTTGGATATCCTTCAGATAGGCGCGCTCGTCCTCGGCGCAAAAAGCAATCGCAACGCCATCGCGCCCGGCGCGCGCGGTGCGCCCGATCCGGTGAACATATTGCTCCGGCACATTGGGCAGCTCGTAATTGATCACATGGCTGACGCCCGGAATATCGATCCCGCGCGCGGCGACATCGGTCGCGATGAGCAGCTTCGTGCGGCCCGAGCGAAACTCCTCGAGCGCGCGGATGCGCTGGCCTTGAGTCTTGTTGCCGTGGATCGCATTGGCATTGATTCCGGAGCGGCTCAGCTTCTTGACGACCCGATCCGCACCGTGCTTCGTGCGGGTGAAGATCAGCACACGTTCCAATTCGCCGGGCACTTTGTGGCGCCCTGAAAGAAAGAGTTCGAGCAGCGCAGTCTTCTCATCCTGCTGGACCATGAAGAGATACTGATCGATGCGCTCAGCCGTAGTGCTCTCGGGCGTAACCGAAACCTGCACCGGCCGCTCGCAATAGCCCGCGATCAGTTCCTTGATCGCGCGCGGCATGGTCGCGCTGAAGAACAGCGTCTGGCGCTCTTTCGGCACGAGCTGGTTGATGCGCCGCAAGGCATGGATGAAACCCAGATCGAGCATCTGGTCGGCTTCATCGAGCACAAGCACTTCGACAGATGAGAGATTGAAGGCCTTCTGGTCGATCAGATCGAGCAAGCGGCCCGGAGTGGCGACAAGGATATCGGTGCCGCGATGCAGCTTGTTGCGATCCTTGTTGACGCTGGTCCCGCCGACGATCGACTGGACCTTCAGCCCGGCGAGCGCGCCATAGTCCTTGGCGCTCGCCGCGATCTGGCCCGCCAGTTCGCGAGTGGGCGCGAGCACGAGCATGCGGCACGATTTGAACGGGATGCGATTGTCGGATGCGCGCAGGCGATCGATTGAAGGCAGCATGAAGGCCGCCGTCTTGCCGGTGCCCGTCTGGGCAATGCCGACGAGATCGCGCCCTTCCAGCACGGGCGGGATTGCCTGCTCCTGGATCGGGGTCGGCGTATCATAGCCCTTGAGCTCGAGCGCCTGAAGAACGGGCTGCGAAAGCCCGAGATCGGAAAATTGTGTCATGAAAACTCGCAATGAAATGCGCAGCGCGCGCAAGGCCTAAGCCGCGCGTGTTCGCAGGGGAAAATGACCGCCCGCGTGAATAGGGAAGCTGTTGGTTGAAATGCGCGAAGAGACCAAAGATCATCCCGCAGGATGTCGTTTCACGCTGGCCTTGTCCTTCGCGCCGCGGCACGCAAATGGGCGCTCTTGGGCCAGGTGTCAAGCATTCAGCCTTCGGCGCGCAATTCCCTGTAGGACAAGGTATGCTCGAATGTGCCCGCAATCGGTTCGCTCTTAGCGTCGAGCGCGGGCTCGAATGTGTGGTGCTCCATCAGCACTTCGCACAGCTTGAGGTTGATATAGGTCCGCCGAAATTCCTGCGTGATCTTGCACGCGGTCGGCTCGCCATGTTCATCGACATCGATCCGATAGCCCACTTCCGCGCGCCAGATGCGCAGGCGAGACGAGGTGCTGAGGAAGCGCTGCCCGCCATCGAAACTGACAAGCCTCACCTCGCGCGGGCCCTGCGGCTTGTTCGCGGTTTGCGAGCTGTCTTCGCTCTGTTTCTTGCCCGTCGCGATAGCCTCTTGCGCCCAAGCTGTGCCGCCGGTCGCGATAAGAAAGGCGCAGGCAAGGGCTGTGTTGGGCAAAACGGGCATGAAGGAGGCGACCTCAAGAGCATGGCGATCAGCAGACGGAACCGCGAGCATACGCCTCTTGCTCCACAGTGCAAATCCTCACCATTCTACAGCGCGCCTGAAAGGCTTGGGGGAGCGCTTCAAGCGGTGGAGCAATGGGCAGGTGGGCTCAAGCGAGCCCGGCCGCCGCAATCAGCGCGCGCGTGCTCGGATCGAACGCGCCCTCGCCCGCCTCGATCTGGTTGGCAATCGTCTTGCCCAGCTCGACGCCGAACTGATCGAACGGGTTGATTCCCATCAAGACCGCATTGGCGAAGGTGCGATGTTCATGAAAGGCGATGAGCGCGCCCAGACTGGCAGCGTCGATATCATCGAGCAGGAACATGGTCGAAGGGCGATCGCCGGGATATTCACGCTCGGCCTCGCCCGCGGATTTGCCCGCCATCAGCGCCGCACCTTGAGCAAGGCAGTTCATCAACAGTGCCCTGTGATGCGCCGGATCGAGCGCGTCGCCCGGCGCGATCGCGGCAATGAAGTCCACCGGCAGGAGATGCGTGCCCTGATGCAGCAGTTGGAAAACCGCGTGCTGCGCATCGGTCCCCACCCCGCCCCAGGTGATCGGTGCGCTCGGCCCATCGAGCGGCTCACCGCTCGCTGTCACGCGCTTGCCGTTCGATTCCATTTCGAGTTGCTGGAGATAATCGGGAAACAGCGCGAGCCGCTCGTCATAGGCGAACACCGCGCGGGTCTGGCAGCCGCGCAGCTGCGCATAATACTGATCGGCAAAGGCGGCCATCAGCGGGCCGTTGCGGCGGCCCTCGCTTGCGACAAAATGGCTGTCGATCGCATGCGCGCCGCCGAGGAATTCGCGAAACTCCTCCATCCCGATCGCCAGCGCGATAGGAAAGCCGATGCTTGACCAGATCGAATAGCGACCGCCCACGCTTGTGGGAAAGGGCAGGATGCGCGTTTCATCGACGCCCCATTCTACCGCGCGCTCCGGGCTCGCCGTCAGCGCGACCACCCGCCCGCTCGGATCATCGACCCCTTCGCGCGCCAGCCAGTCAAGCGCGCTCGCCGCATTGGTCATCGTCTCGATCGTGGTGAAAGTCTTGGAAGCGACCGCGATCAAGGTCTTTGCAGGATCGCATGCGGCAAACGCGGCCTCGAGAGCGAGGCCATCGATGTTCGAGACGACATGGACATCGACTCTGGCGAGATCGCGCGTCAGCGCATCGACCGCGAGCGCCGGGCCGAGCGCCGAGCCGCCAATGCCGATATGGATGAGATGGCGCACATCGCCCATCGCGCCTTCATGGATCGCATCGACCAGCAGCCCCATGCGCGCAAGCAGCGCCTCGGCCTCCTCAACCGCCGCAGGATCGCCGCTGCCACGCATCGCGGCATGGGTTGCGGCGCGGCCCTCGCTGGGATTGACGATCCCGCCCTGAAACAGCGCCGTGCGCGCTTCGGCGAACCCGCGAGCCTTGGCCAGAGTTTCGAAGGCATCCAGAGCCTCGCTGGTGAGATGCGTTTTCGACCAGTCGATCAGCATTCCGGCGCGCTCGCCCTGCACGCCGGGCCATTCGAGCCGCACCGACATCGCCTCGAAGCGCCGGGCATCAGCCTCGAACAGTGTTTGAACCGGCCGGGTCTCGATCGCTCGCAGGCGTTCCCACGCCTCGGCGCTGTGCGCGGGTTTGATCGGCATGAGACGGCAATCTCCTTTGCTTGGCAATGCGCGTGCGCCTAAGGGGGTGAGCGATGGATGTTAAGAGCAAATCGGACCGGCAGATCGAGGCGCCGCCCTCCTCCTTGCCCCCGCAAGGCCTGCGCGCTTCCGCAAGGCGCCCGGCAGATCCGTTCGTCACGAGCCTTGTCAAGCTGGTCGTGATCGTGGTGGCCTGCGTGCTCGTCATCCGCACGCTGATCGTCGCGCCGTTCTCGATCCCATCGGAAAGCATGCTGCCGCGGCTGTGGAACGGCGATTATCTGCTCGCGGCGAAATGGCCCTATGGCTATTCGGGCAATTCGCTCCCCATCGCCGCACCGCAGTTTGCGGGGCGGGCTTTTGCGCGCGCGCCCCGGCGCGGCGATATCGTGATTTTCAAGCACCCGCTCGATCAGACCGACTATATCAAGCGCGTCATCGCCGTGCCCGGAGACCGCATTGCGCTCAGCGACGGGCGGCCGATCCTCAATGGAACAGCGCTGCCGCAGCGCAGGATGGCGGACTTCGTAATCCCCGTCTCGCTCAACACCGGATGCCACTCGGGCGGACGCGAGGTGCGCGGGCAAACGGGGCAGAGCCTGTGCGCCTATACGAGATTTCGCGAGACCCTTCCTTCGGGAAAATCCTATGGCGTGCTCGATTTCGGCTGGTCGGATGGCGATGACATGAGCCCGGTGACAGTCCCTGAAGGCCACGTCTTCGTGATGGGAGACAACCGCGACAATTCGCGCGACAGCCGTTTTCCCGCGATGATCGGGCTCGGCGTGGGCATGGTCTCGCAGGATCTGCTGGTCGGGCGCGCGCAGATCATCGTCTGGTCGAGCGATGGCAGCGCCGATTGGTTCAGACCCTGGAGCTGGGGCCCGGCAACGCGCTGGGATCGGATCGGAGAGCCGCTGTGAGCGCGCCGCCCGACGAAGGCGGCGCCCCGGCCGCCTCGCAAGGCGAGCTTGCCCCCGCAACCAGGGCCTGGCTCGATGACCATGGCTTTGTGGTCAAGTCCCCGGAATTGTGGCTTCAGGCGCTCACCCATGGCAGCTTCAACAATGCAAGCCCGGCAGCTCGCGGCAAGGCTTCGCCCGATTATCAGCGGCTCGAATTTCTCGGCGACCGGGTGCTCGGGCTTGCTGTGTCCGCCTGGCTCTATGAAGCAGGCGATGCGAGCGAGGGCCAGCTCTCGCAGCGCCTCAACGCGCTCGTCAGCGGGGCGACCTGCGCGCGCATAGCCCGCACGCTGGGCGTGCCCGAGCATCTTCGGCTGGGCAAGCAGGCGCGCGAGGATGGCGGGGCAGACAGCGACAACATTCTGGGCGATGTGATGGAGGCGCTGATCGGCGCCTGTTTTCTCGAACATGGCTATGCCAGGGCGCGCGCGATCGTCTATCGGCTGTGGGATCGCGAGCTTGGGGGCGATGCGGGCAAGGCCAAACATCCCAAGAGCGCGCTGCAGGAATGGGCCGCCAGCCATCGCCGCGCGGTGCCTGCCTACCGGATCGTTGAACGCAGCGGCCCTGATCATGCGATGCGCTTCACAGTCGAGGTGAGCATTGCCTCGCTGGGCGCGGCGCGCGGCACGGCGAGCAGCAAGAGCGAAGCGGAAAAGCGCGCCGCCAAGGCTTTCTTGGAGGAATTCGGATGAACGACGACGAACGCGAGACGCTGGAAAACCCGAACCGCGAGGCTGCGCAAGGCGGGCCGGCAGCCCGCAGCCGCGCGGCAGCACAACGCATGATACGCGACGAGGATGCAGGCCAATGACTCCAGCGCAAAACAAGCCGATGTCCCCCCGGAAAAAATGCGGCGTCATCGCGGTGATCGGCGCGCCCAATGCGGGCAAGTCAACGCTCGTCAATCAGCTTGTCGGCCAGAAGGTCGCGATCACCAGCGCCAAGGCGCAGACGACGCGCGCGCGCATGATGGGGATCGCGCTGTTTGCGCTTGTGCAAATGATCCTCGTCGATACGCCGGGCATTTTCGCGCCGCGCCGACGGCTCGATCGAGCGATGGTGAGCGCTGCGTGGGAAGGCACCCAGAGCGCCGATGCCGTGCTCCTGATCGTCGATCCGCTGAAGCAGCGCCGGCACGAGCTCGAGCCCCTGCTTGACGCGCTCGAACAGCGACCTGAGAAGAAAATCCTCGTTCTCAACAAGGTCGACAAGGCGAGGAAGGAGCCGCTGCTCGAACTCGCGCAGGAGCTTGGCGCGCGGCTCTCTTTCGAGGAGGTGTTTTTCGTCTCCGCGCTGACAGGTGACGGGGTGCCCGAGATGAAAGAGGCGCTCGCCAAGCTCATGCCCGAAGGCGAATGGATGTATCCCGAAGATCAGGTCTCGGATGCATCAGAACGCCTGCTCGCCGCCGAGATCACCCGCGAACAGCTCTATCGCCAGCTCCATGAAGAGCTGCCCTATGACAGCGCGGTGCGCCCCGAGCTCTATCAACATCGCCCCGATGGCAGCCTCGAGATCCACCAGCAGATCCTCGTCGCACGAGAGAGCCAGCGCGCGATCGTGCTTGGCAAGGGGGGCAGCCGCATCAAGGCGATCGGCGAGGCCGCGCGGGCAGAACTTGCCGAACTGCTCGGCGTCAAGGTCCACCTTTTTCTGCACGTGAAGCATGCCGAAGGCTGGAGCGAGGACAGGGAAGTGTTTGAAGAGATGGGGCTCGATTGGGTGAAGTGATCACCCCCGCCCGTGCTTCTCCAGCTTGGCGCGCAGGTCCGCTTCCTCGAACGGCTTGACGAGATAATCGTCCGCGCCCGCCTTGATGCCTTCGTGGATATCCTTGGCATCGCCATTGGACGTGCAGAAAACCACGATCGGCGGCTTGGGCGTAGGAATAGCGCGCAACTGGCGCACGAATTCGATCCCGTTCATTTCGGGCATGTTCCAGTCGGTCAGCACGAGATGCGGCATCGCCTTCTTGCACCGGGCAAGCGCCTCGGTGCCGTCCTGCGCCTCGACCGGCACGAAGCCCAGCGACCTTGCGATTTTACCCGAGACCTTGCGGATCACCCGGCTGTCATCGACGATGAGGCAGACCTTCGCCTGCGTCTGACGCACTTCGGCGGGCGAGGCGCCATCGCGCATGGCCTTGGCCGCAGCGACGATCGCATCGACTTTCTCGACCCCGCCGGACTGGGCCGGATCGACCGGGTCACGCTGCGCGGCCCGGCGATCGCTTTCGCCTTCGCCCTCGCGCGCATCGATCACGTCGCGCACATCCTCGGGCGCCTCGATCGGGCGCGCGTTTTCGGGAGCCTCGGCGAGCTTTTCAGCCAGCGTCTTGCCCTGCATGCCATTGGCGCCGCCCTTGCCCTTGCCCGGGCCGGTGTTGCGTTTGATCAGATTTTGAATGGCTCGGCCTCCCCTGCAACAGCGCCAAAATCGGCCTTTGGATCATGCGCGGAAAGGCCGGCGGGATCGAGCGATCCATAACCGTCGGCCTCGTCAACCTCGCCGCCCAACTCGCCAGGGGTCATGCGCACATGCAGATACGGCATCCACACATCGCCAAACTCGGCTTTCTGAAACCACACATCCAGCACGTCATAGCTTGCCCACATGCCATCGGGCTCGCGCAGACGAATCCCCTCGCCGATCCGCGGCACCGCAGCAAAGCGAATGCGCGTCTGGGTCTGGTGCGTCTCGTTCTGAACTTCGATCTCAATCACAATTGCGGTCCCTGGCCCTGCAACCGTGTCTAGGGGAGAATACTAAATGATTTACCAACACGCAGCCCGGATCGGGACGCAGGGATCGAGCCGATTGGCCCGCGCCCGGCGATGGCTGCCTGACAGTGGGGATTTGCGCAGCGCGCTCACGTTACGGGCCGGAAAGGCCGCCCGCCTCATTGCGCGACAATTGTGGGGAATCAAGTGGTTGTCGAATCGGCCTGCCTGGCGCCGGCCTTGGTCGCGGCGGACTTGCGGGCAGGCGCTTTCTTTGTCGCTGGCTTTTTCTTGGCGGCAGGCTTTTTCTTGGCAGGCGCTTTCTTGCGACCCTTCTTCTTTGCAGGCGCCTTGGCGGCGCGCTCATCGATCAGCGTGATCGCCTGCTCGGCGGTGATATCCTCCGGCTTGGTCTCCTTCGGGATCGTTGCATTGGTCGTGCCGTCGGTCACATAGGGGCCATAGCGCCCTTCCATCACCTTGATCTCGCCGCCGCTCTTGGGATGCTCGCCCAGCGTCTTGATCGGCTCGCGCGCTGCGCCCCGGCCACCTTTACGATTGGCCGCTTCGGCGAGCAGCACGACCGCCTGGTTCATGCCCGTCTCGAACACGTCGCGCGTCGAGGAGAGTTTGGCGTATTTGCCATCGTGGCGCAGATAAGGACCGTAGCGCCCGATCGCCGCCTCGATTTCCTTGCCGGTCTCGGGATGCGCGCCAACGATGCGCGGCAGATCGAGCAGCCTGACCGCCCAGTCGAGATCGAAATCGTCGAGATCCTTCGGAATCGAGGCGCGCTTCTTCTTATCCTCGATCTCCATCTCTACATAGGGCCCGAAGCGGCCCGATTTGCGATGGATTTCCGCGCCCGTTTCCGGATGCGTCCCCATCAGCCCGTCCTGCGCCGGGTCCGCGCCATCCGCGCCCGGCTGCGCGAAGCGGCGCGTGTACTTGCAATCGGGATAGTTCGCGCACGCGACAAACGCCCCAAACCGCCCACCGCGCAGATGCAGCTTCCCGCCTGAGCGGCCCTCCGATTCGCACAAGGGGCACGCGCGCGGATCGGTGCCGTCCTCGCGGGGCGGGAAGAGATAGTCGGAAAGATACAGATCGAGCGCCTCGGTCACCTCGCTCGGGAGCTTTTCCATCACCTCATCGGTCTTGGGTTTGAAATCGCGCCAGAATTTCGCGAGCAACTCCTTGTAGTCCTCGCGCCCGTCCGAGACGACGTCGAGCTCATCCTCGAGCTCGGCAGTAAAATCATAGGCGACATAGGTCGGGAAGAAGCGCTCGAGAAACGCGGTCAGCAGCCGCCCGCTCTCCTCGGCGAAGAAGCGGTTCTTCTCCATCCGGACATAGTCGCGGTCGCGCAGCGTCTGGATCGTCGAGGCATAGGTCGAAGGGCGGCCAATGCCCAGTTCCTCGAGCCGCTTGACGAGGCTTGCCTCGGAAAAGCGCGGGGGCGGCTGGGTGAAATGCTGGTTCGCCTCGACCCCCTTCTTGGCCGGACAATCGCCCTTGCGCAGGTGCGGCAGGAGACGGTCCTCATCCTCGTCCTTGTCGTCAAAGCCCTCCTGATAAACCGCGAAAAAGCCGGGGAACTTGATCACCTGGCCATTGGCCCGCAATTCGTGGCTGCCGGTTGCATCGCGCAGGGTGATGCTGGTACGCTCAAGCTGCGCGGTCGCCATCTGGCTCGCCATGGCGCGCTTGAAGATCAGCGAATAAAGCTTGGCCTCATCGCCGCTGCCCGCCTTCTCGCGGGTGAAATCGGTCGGTCGGATCGCTTCGTGGGCTTCCTGCGCATTCTTCGCCTTGGTGCTGTAGAAACGCGGCTTTTCAGGCAGGTAGGCGCTGTCATAACGCTGCCCGATCGCCTCGCGCACGGCGGCAATGGCGCTTGGGTCCATCTGCACCCCGTCGGTCCGCATATAAGTGATCGCGCCCGCTTCGTAGAGATTTTGCGCACACCGCATGGTGTGGCTCGCCGAAAAGCCCAGCTTGCGGGAGGCTTCCTGCTGCAGGGTCGAAGTCGTGAACGGCGGCGCGGGATTGCGCTTGACCGGCTTGGTCTCGACCTCCTCGACCGTAAAGCGCCCGCCTTCGACTGCGGCCTTGGCTTCAAGCGCAATGCCCTCGTGGCCCAGTGAGAGCTTCTCCAGCTTCTCTCCGCGAAATCGCACGAGCCGCCCATCGAACTGCGTCCCATCATGCTCGAGCTTGGCGATCACCGACCAATATTCATCGGGCCGGAACGCTTCGATCTCGCGCTCGCGCTCGACGATGAGCCTGAGCGCAACCGATTGCACGCGGCCCGCCGACTTGGCGCCCGGCAGCTTGCGCCAGAGCACGGGAGAAAGCGTGAAGCCAAACAGGTAATCGAGAGCGCGCCGCCCGAGATAGGCATCGATCAGCGGCTGATCGAGCTCGCGCGGGCGTCCCATCGCATCGGTCACAGCCTGCTTGGTGATCGAGTTGAACGTCACCCGATCGACCTTCGCGGGGAGCGCCCGGCGCTTTTTCAGAAGGTCCATCACATGCCAGCTGATCGCCTCACCTTCGCGATCAGGGTCAGTCGCCAAAACCAGCCGCTCGGCGCCCTTGGCGGCATCGGCGATCGCCTTGACCTGTTCGCGGTTGCGCTTGTCGGCATAGACCTCCCAGTCCATCGCGAATTCCTCGTCGGGCCGCACGCTCCCATCCTTGGGCGGCAGATCGCGGACATGGCCATAGGAGGCGAGGACCTTGAAATCTTTGCCGAGATATTTCTCGATGGTCTTCGCCTTGGCGGGCGATTCAACGATGACGAGCTGCATGGATCGGGTCTTGTGTCCTTACGTGCGTGTATACGCGCGAGGGTGGCGAGTGTTTCCGGGGCGCGTCAAGTAGGGGCGGTTTGCCTGGCGGGCAAGCTCTCGTCTTTCCGAAAGATGGTCCGCAAGGGAGCCTCGCGGCATGGGCGCGTTCGGAACAAGGCGGCGGCTGATCGGCTTGATAGACATAACCTTTTGCCATCCAACGAGGATATTGACGATGATCCGTACCCCCCTTTCGCTCGCCCTTGCCGCCGCGCTGTGCGGCGTCCCCGGCGCCGCCGCCGCGCAGAATGCCGCATCCGACACCGTCATGGTCGAGGTCGAAAACAGTGCTGGCGAGGATGCCGGCACAGCCGAATTCGAGCAATTGCGCCATGGCCTGCTCGTGCGTCTGCGCCTGACCAATCTCACAGAGGGCGGCCACGGCGTCCACCTGCACGAGACAGGGGCCTGCTCGCCCGATCTCAAGGCTGCCGGGAGCCACTACAATCCGCTCGGCTCGGCGCATGGCTTCGATGCCAAGGGCGGCTATCATGTCGGTGCGCTCACCAATGTGTTTGCCGGCGCAGATGGCATCGCCAAGGCCGATATCTTTGTCCCTCAAGTGAGCCTGCACGGGCCTGAAAACGATCGCTATCCCTTCACGCTCAAGGATGATGACGGGACCGCGCTCATGATCCATGCCGACGAGGACGATTATGTCTCCATGAGCTCTGCAGGCGCGCGCGAGGCGTGCGGGGTCGTGTTTGCGCCCGAGGGCTGATCAAAGCCGGCTGACCGCGCCTCCCGCATGGCGTTCGAGTTCGCCCGCCAGTTCGAGCTCGAGCAGGGCCATGTTGACTTCGGCGCTGCTTGCGCCCGCCTGCCGGACAAGTTCATCGATGCCGATCGGCGCCTTGGTCAGGAGCCGGGCGATGGCCTCGCCGATTGCGCCATCGCTCGCCCGCGCCTCGCCCCATTGCATGGTGCGCAAGGCGGCATAATCGAACGCCCCGCCGCTTTCGGCAACGCGAAAGGCGGAGCGGACTGCCCCGGTGAAGCCTTCGACCAGTTCGATCACGTCTTCAGGGCTTTGCACCAGCACCGCTCCATCGCGGATCAGCTGGTTGCAGCCGAGCGCGCGGGTATCGAGCGGCGATCCCGGGATCGCCATGACTTCGCGCCCTGCCTCGCCCGCAAGGCGCGCGGTGATGAGCGTGCCCGATCTGGGCGCCGCTTCGACCACCAGCGTGCCGCTCGCGAGCCCGGCAATGATCCGGTTGCGACTGGGGAAATGGCGCCCGCGCGGCTCGGTGCCTGGAGGCTGTTCGGCGATCAGCAGCGCCTCGTGCGCGATCTTCTCCTGCAAGGCGGCGTGCTGAGGCGGATAGGCGATGTCGATCCCGCTCGCGATCACGCCGATCGTCCGAGGAAATGCGCCTTCATGGCTCGCCCCGTCGATCCCGCGCGCCAACCCTGAGACGATCACGAATCCCGCCTCGACAAGCTGCGCGGCCCAGTCGCGCGCAAGCTTGACCGAAGCGGCCGAGGCATTGCGCGCGCCGACCATGGCGATGGCGGGCTGGCTCGCTAGCGCGAGATCGCCGCGCGCCGTGATGATCGGCGGGGCACTTTCGATTTCGGCGAGGAGCGCGGGATAATCGCGCTGATCGTGAAACACATAGCGCGCACCCGCCGCGCGCACGGCCGCCGCTTCGCGCTCGATTCGCTCGGCCGGCGCGGGGCGATAGGCGCTCTTGCCGCGGCTCCCGAGCTCGGGCAGCGCTTCGAGCGCCGCGCGCGCACTGCCAAAGCGCGCGAGCAGCTGGCGATAGCTCACCGGCCCAATATTGGGCGAGCGCAAGAGGCGGATCCGGTCAAACGCTTCGGCCTGGCCGAGCGCGGGCGCGGCGCTGAGCTGGGCCTCGTTCATCCCTTGCTGCCGATCTTGGGCTCACGCCCGGCGATGATCCGCTTGATATTCGCCTCATGCTTGATGAAGACGATCACCTGGATCGCGAGCAGCGGAAGGAACGTGATCCCGATTGCGGGATATCCGATGAATGGCGCGATGAAAGCGGCAACGGGCGCGGCCGTCACAGCGCAGAGCGAGGCGATCGAGGAGGTCCGCGTGATCGCGATCGCCGCGGCCCAGATGGCTGCGCACAGCAGCATGATCGGCCAGGCAATCGCACCGCACACGCCCGCCGCCGTCGCAAATCCCTTGCCGCCCTTGAAGGCGAGCCAGGGCGGATAGCAATGGCCTGCAACCGCCGCGAGGCCTGCCAGCCCTTCGTTTCCGGGGAACAGCGCCCGCGCAATCAGCACCGCAGCGACGCCCTTGCCCGCATCGAGCAGCACGGTGGCGAGCGCGAGGCCCTTGTTGCCGGTGCGCAGCACATTGGTCGCCCCGATCGAGCCGCTGCCGATCTCGCGCACATCGCCCAGCCCCGCTGCACGGGTGAGCAAAAGGCCGAAGGGGATCGAGCCGATGGCAAAGCCGATCACGGTTGCGAGCAAAGCGTCCATGCCCCCTCATACCGCGCCCGTCTGATTCGTCTAAGGTCTTGAGTGGCAATCGCGCGGGGGCACCTGGCGATTACGGCCTGATCGTACTCTTGCGAAGGCGGACGCGTTGCTGATCCTGCTTCATGGCGCGCAGCATCGCTGTGGAAAGACCCACCGGGCGCAATACAGCCAGGCAGATCGCGCCCGAACTTTGTGTATCGCGTGGTGCGGTCGCAAAGCGGCTCAAGCGCTCGCGCCGCAGGATGAGTGTCCGCTCATCGCACCCAGCGGCACGAGCGGGCATGGATGAACCGCAATCAGCAGCGCCAGAGGATTGACCGCGCGCAGCGGCTCGGCCATCTGCGCTTGCGCTGATGGCCGAGCCTGCTGATCCCATCCTCCTGTTCGATTCAGGCGTTGGCGGCCTCACCGTCCTTGATGCCCTGCGCGCGCTTCTGCCCGATGCGCCGGTGATCTATGCCGCCGATTATGCCGGCATCCCTTATGGCGCAAAAACCGAAGCCGAAGTCGCCGCGCGGGTGTCAGGGCTGCTCGGGCGGATGAGCGAGCGCTACGCCCCGCGCCTTGCCTGCATCGCGTGCAACACCGCCTCGACGATCGCGCTTGGCATGGTGCGCGATGTACTCGAGATCCCGATTGTGGGCACGGTCCCCGCGATCAAGCCTGCCGCGCTTGCAACCAGGACCGGCGCGATTGGCCTGCTCGGCACGCAGGCGACAATTCGCCAGGTCTATGTCGATCAGCTCGAGCGCGAATTTGCCGCGGGCAAGGCACTGGTGCGCCATGCCGCGCCCGATCTGGTCGGCGAGGCGGAAGCGAAACTGCGCGGGCGCCCGGTCGATCGCGCGGCGATTGCGCGCGCGCTTTCAGGGGTGAGCGAGGCTGGTGGCACGCGGGTTGATCAGGTGGTGCTGGGCTGTACGCATTTTCCGCTTCTGCGCAGCGAGCTGGCCGATGTCGCCCGCAGCGAACTGGGTATGAGCAAGGTGCCCGCCTTCATCGACGGCGCCGGCGGTATCGCTCGGCGCATCGTGCATCTGCTCGAAGGCCAGGTGTTCGATCCTGCCGCGCCGAGCCGCTTTGTCATGACCGGGGCGCCGGGCGCTGCCGACGGGCTCGAGGAAGCCTTGCGCGCGCGCCATCTGATCGGACCCGAACCGTTCTGATCCGATGCCCGTAGCTTCCCGGCAATGCTTGCGAACGGATCGCAAAGATCGAGGTGGCAAAAATGCGAACGCTGACCTAGTTTCCCGATGAAACCAACACGATGGCCGTGCATTTTCGCAGGGCATCCTCCAGCAACCGGGCCCTCAGGGCTGATCGCTGCGACAGGCCGAGGCCCGCGCGGCAACAGACGAGCGAGACGGCAAGAGACGTGAATTACGATCAGATTTTCGATGCAGCGATCGACCGGCTTCACGAAGAAGGGCGCTACCGGGTTTTCATCGATATCCTGCGCAACAAGGGCGCCTATCCCAATGCACGCTGCTTTCATGGCCATAACGGTCCCAAGCCGATAACTGTCTGGTGTTCCAACGATTATCTCGCGATGGGCCAGCATGACAAGGTCATCGGCGCGATGGAAGAGGCGCTGCATGATGTGGGCGCGGGCAGCGGCGGCACGCGCAATATCGGCGGCAACACCCACCTGCATGTCGAGCTCGAGCGCGAGCTTGCCGATCTTCATGGCAAGCAGGGCGCGCTGCTCTTCACCAGCGGCTATGTCTCGAACGATGCGACGCTTTCGACGCTCGCCAAGCTGCTGCCGGGCTGCGTGATCTTCTCCGATGAGCTCAACCATGCGAGCATGATCGCCGGCATCCGCAATTCCGGCTGCGAGAAGCGCATCTATCGGCACAATGATGTGGCCCATCTCGAAGAGCTGCTCGCCGCCGAAGCGCCCGAGACGCCCAAGCTGATCGCCTTCGAGAGCGTCTATTCGATGGAGGGCGACACCGCGCCGATCCATGCGATCTGCGACCTCGCCGAGAAATACAACGCGTTGACCTATATCGACGAGGTCCACGCGGTCGGCATGTATGGGGCGCGCGGCGGCGGGATCTCCGAGCGGGACAATGCAGCCGAGCGGATCGACATCATCGAGGGCACGCTCGGCAAGGCGTTCGGCGTGATGGGCGGCTATATCGCGGCCGACACCCGCGTGATCGACTGCATCCGCTCCTATGCGCCGGGCTTCATCTTCACGACCTCGCTCTCGCCCGTGCTCGTGGCCGGTGTGCTCGCATCGGTGCGGCATCTCAAGCAATCGAATGTCGAGCGCAACGCCCAGCAGGCCGCTGCCGCCATGCTCAAGCTCAAATTCGCCGAGAGCGGCCTGCCGGTGATGGATTCGACCACGCACATCGTCCCGCTGATGGTGGGCGATCCGGTGCGCGCGAAAAAGATCAGCGATATCCTGCTCGCCGAATACGGCGTCTATGTGCAGCCGATCAACTTCCCGACCGTGCCGCGCGGCACCGAACGCCTGCGCTTCACGCCGGGCCCGCATCACACCGAAGGCATGATGGATGAGCTCACCGAAGCACTCGTCGAAATCTGGGACCGGCTCGATCTCGCGCTTGCCGAGGCGGCCTGAACGCGCGGATCGCGCCGGGCGCATCGGATAAAGACAGAGGCATTGATGAGCACACCATTCGGCTCGCCGGACATGACCTATGCGGACATCGTGCGCTCGCGCCGCTCGATCCGCGGCTATGTCGATCGCGCCGTCCCGCGCAAACTGATCGAGGAGGTGCTGAGCCTAGCCATGCGCTCGCCGACCTCGATGAACACCCAGCCCTGGCACTTCCACGTCATCACCGGGGAGCCCCTGGACCGCATCCGCCGGGGTAACACGCAAGCCATTCTCGCCGGCGAACCCGACAGCCGCGAATTTCGCCGGGGCGAGCCCTTTGCAGGCGTTCACCGCGAGCGCCAGATCGGGGTCGCCAAACAGCTTTTCGCCGCAATGGGCATCGCCCGCGACGACAAGGAGGCGCGCCAGGACTGGGTGCTGCGCGGCTTTCGCCAGTTCGATGCGCCGGTCTGCGTGATCATCGCCTATGACCGCGAACTCTCAGGCTCCGATGATACCGCCTTCGATTGCGGCGCGGTAACGACAGCGCTCGTCAATGCGGCGTGGTCGAGAGGGCTTGGCTGCGTGATCAATTCGCAAGGGATCATGCAGAGCCCGGTCGTGCGCGAACATGCCGGCATTCCGGAGACCCAAGTGATCATGAAAGCGGTCGCACTGGGCTGGCCTGATCCCGATTTCCCCGCCAATGCCGTGGTGAGCGAGCGCAAGAGCCTCGATGAAGCCGCGCGTTTCGTGGGGTTCGACGAGGCCTAGCCGGGCGGGCGTCAGGCGTTCGCGGCCCGGTCGGCCCGGTCGATCGGCGCTTCGTCAAACGCGCCCTGCCCCGGCCCTTGGGCAGCCGCCACCGGCACGAGCGGCTCGGCCAACGCGTCGAAATGCAGCCCCCGGCCATAGGTGCGCGTCGTGGCAAAGCCGGCCGCGGAAAAGGCGTGCGAGAGCCGCTCGCCATCGCTCCAGCGCTCGTCATGCTCGTAGAAGATGCCGAAAATCCGCCCGGCATGGCGCGAACCGAGCAATTGCTCGATCACGGTGATCTCGTGGCCCTCGACATCGATCTTGACGAAGATCGGCAGCCCCTCGGGCAAATGCGGATCGAGCGCCTCGACGGTGCGCAGCCAGACGCGCTGAAGCCGGACATCGGATTGCTCAGGGCCCAGATGCTCTTCAAGCGTTGCCACCCCGCTATGCGCGCGGCGCAGCGCAATCGTGGACACCGCATTTTGATCCGAAAGCCCGAACTTGAGCGCAGCGGCGCGGTCGGCAAGACCATTGAGCGCAAGATTGCGCTTGAGACGCGCATGCGTCTGCGCAACGGGTTCGAGCGCGACGATCTTCGCGCAATGCGGGTTCTGCCCCGCAATCAGCGAGAACAGCCCCTGATTGGCGCCGATATCGAGAAAGGCGAAGGGCCGGTCGATCGAATGGATGAGATCGGCGAGATAGCGGCCATAGGTGCCATAATGGCAATAGGCATAGGTCCGGTCGTTCCAGTTGGGAACCATCGCCGCGCCATAGACCGTCATCGCTGCACGCGCCCGGCGCGATCCGCCCGCAAGCACGCCGAGCCGTTCGCCCGCCTGCTTCACATGGCGCATTGCACGCGCCCGGACCACGCGCAGATGCCGCCAGAACAGGAAATCTCGTGCCATTGCGCGGGGACAGTGCTCGGCCCATTGCGGCCATGGCGCCGGAGGCGCGGAAATCGGGACAACGGCGTTCAATTCGCGCATACCTTCATCAAAAGTGCAAATTCAAAGGAAGGGCGGTTAGCCGATACGAAGATGACAGCAAAGCAACAATTCGGATCGGTGCGGCCAGCCGATGCTCAATTGCGATAGCGCATCGTGACACTGAGCGGCGTGATCCCGGAGCCTGCGGAAAAGGCCGCCTTTTCCACCCCGGGCGGGCGCGGGATACCAAGGAAGCTGCCGATCTCGGGATTGTTCGAAAGCCCGGCGCCATCGGTCGAGAAATCGGTCTCGCGATTGCCGTTCTCATCGTGCTGGACCGCGATCGCATAGCGCCCCGAAGCGGGCACGGGAACGCACACGGTCATCCCGCCTGCGCGCGGGCGGGCATCGATCCGCAACAGGTAACGCTTGGATTTGAGCCAGTCGCGCGCGCTCGCCTTGTAGATCCGCACGAACAGATTGCCCTTGCCCGAGCGTAGCCCCTGCACCTCGAGGCGCACCGCAGGCCCCTCGCCGGGCGCGCAGGCGCGCAGATCGTTGCCGCTCACTTGCGCATAGCCGGCTTGCAACTGCGCCTGCGCACCAGCCCCCGTGCCGAGCGCCAGCAAGCCCAGCGCTGCGAGCGCCGCGCGCCGGAGCCGGTCTTCCTGTTTCACCAAACCCTTTGCCAATTGTGTTCACCTCGCAATCTGGCCGTATCGTCGAGCTGCGGGCCTAGAGCGGGCGAGGTGAATGCAGGCTTGCGCTCTCTCGCGCCCGGCCCCTGGCGCCCTATCCTTCGGCGGCGCGCGTGTTGACCACGAGCATATCGGCATCAAGGAAGCGCAGCATGTCGCTCGTATTGCTGCCCAGCGTCGCCTGGCGAAAGCCCGAGGCACCATGGCTGCCGACCGCGACAAGCGCATCGGGATGATCCTTCAGGCATTCGCTGACCGCCTGATACGCCCCTCCGCGCAGGAGACTGGTGGTCGCTTCGGCCAGCCGCGGCTCGCGCTCGGCGATGATCTCGAGGAAGCGATCCATCTTCTTGCGCTCATCGCCTTCCATCTCCTGCGCGACATAGCCATCGCGGTTGAAGCCTTCGAATGGCACGTGCCAGGCGTGGCAGATATGGATCTTCGCATCGGGAAAGAGCCGCGCGGCCTCGATGATCGCATGCGCGGATGCGGCGGAAAAATCGGTGCCCGCAACGATCTGTTGGTAAGCATCGCGCACGCGCTTCTTCACCACCAGGACCGGCTTCTGGGTGTGGCGCAGGACATAATCGACCGCGGTGCCCATGAAAAAATCGCCCAGCGAATTGTACCGCGCCGGGCCGATCAGCAGCATTTCAGCCGCCTCGCCCTCGCATTCGCCTGCGATCGCGACCGGAGGCGAGCCCTCGGGGTAGGCAAATTCGATCGGCCCGCTGCCCTGATCGGTGCCCGCGCCATAGCCCACGCATTGCTCCATGCGGCGCTCCAACTCGGCTCCATCGGGGGCGTTCTTCTTGGCCGGATCAATCGCATGAACGAACCGCAGGCACCGCCCGGTATCGCGCCCGAGCTGCAACGCGCGATCGATCGCGCGATCGGCGCGGCTGGTGAAATCGGTGGCGACGATGATGCAGGGCTTGGTCATGGCGGTCTCCTTATGCGGCGCTGCATAGATTAGCCCGGTCATCGCCCTGCTGCAATTGATTTGCAGAGGCAGGTTGACAGATCTGCCCGTCAGCCCCGAACGACACGCCGCGCCGCGCGCGGGCCGGTGGGCGAGCTATTCCTCGCCCGCCGAAGCCTCGGCGGCATAATCGCCTCGCGGACGATCGATCAGCCCGGCAAAGAAGATCGCATTCATCAACAGCTTCTCGGTGCCCGCATAAGTGCCACGGAAGACCGGATTGTCCGCCATCAGTATGACCGCGCCGCGCCCCATGCGCTGCGCGACCACTGCGGGCGTGCCGCCGATCTCGCTGAGGCGCCGCTCGGAGGCATAGCCGGTGAGGAGGGGATTGGCGGTGTATTGCACGGGGACGGCGAAGGGATCCTTTTCGGGCCGCATCAGCGTGAAGGTCACATTGCGGTGCACCGGCAGATCGCGGTCGGCATAGCCGAAGCCGAGCGGATGCGTCACGTCGAGATCCGCCGCGAAGATCGATCCGCCGATCACATGGCGCGCATCCTCGACGCCCATCTCGGCAAAGTCGAGCCGCTGCGGGCCGCCCTCGCCATCGTCCTCATCCTCGTCCTCCGGCTTGTCCTCCTTGCGCCCCATGATCGCGCCTTGCGCCCACAGCGCGCCCTGGCGAGTAGCGATGAGCGTGCCGCCGGCCTTGATCCAGTCGCTCACCGCCCTCGTTAGCCCTTCGCCGAGCGCGGCATTGCCGCCGACGAGCACGAGGTGGGTGTATTGGCTCCAGTCGAGCGAGGAGAGCTCCTCCTTGGCAACGATGGTGACGGGCATGCGGTGATTGTGATCGAGCGTCCACCACACCTCGCCCACATCATAGAAGGAGAGGCCGCCCTCATAGGCGAGCACCACGCGCGGATTTTCGAGCGCACGGAAGATGCCCGATGCGCCCAGATCAGCGCCCGTCGTCGGCGTGAGACCGGAGGTTGCGGCATAGACCGGCACGCCGTCCTCGCGCGCAATGGTCTGCATGATCGCGTGGATCTCCTCGCGGCTTGCCTCCTGGCGCTCGAGCGGGACAAAGATCGCGCCGCGCCCCATCGGGACATCGCCGGCGGTAGTCGAGACGATCGTCTCTTCCATCGCGGCGCGCGCCATCACATCCTCGGCGAGCAGGCGACCGAGCGCGCGCGGCGCATAGGTGTGCGACCAGTCAAAGACATAGCCATAGGAAGCAACCGGCGGTGCTGCGGCGGGCCGGAAGGCGCCATCAGCCCGGCTGCCGCGCGCCAGGCTGCTGCCCACCTCGTCATATTGCAGATCATAGGCGAGCGGCAGGGTCCAGCCCGAGACATCGTAGAAGATGTTTTCCTCAAAGCGCGTAATCCGCCCGAAGATGCCGCGGATCATCCGGTTGTTGATCTGCGCCTTGGGCACGAAATAGCTCGATCCGGCGGGATAGCTGCGCCCGTTGACGGTGCTGGTCGAGGCCAGTTCGCTCACCTCGATATCGTGCATGTTGAGAAGGCGCACGAAGCGCGCCGCGCGTTCCGGATCGCCGGGCGCGGTGAACACCCAGCCGCCGCTGCCCGCTTGCCGCCTGTTCTCGGCGAAGAAATCGCGCTGATAGGCGGTGATCTCGGAGCGCAGATCGAGCGCGCCCTGAATGCTGGTGAGCGCAGTGCGGAAATGGGTACGCGCGTTGTCGGCCGTCTCGACAAGGCCGCGCTCGGTCATCACTGCGCCGCCGCGCGCCGCGCCCCCTTCGAACAGGATGCCCAGCGAGCCGTTGATCTGCGGATAAGTCGAGCCCTTGCCGATATAGAAATTGTCGAACCCTTCCTCGGTCGTATAGAGCCGCGCCTCTGAATCGAGGAATGCCGCGTGGCGGCGCGCGATCGCGAAGGTAAGCTCGCGCGCACGATCGGGGATCAGCGGATTGCGCCGTTTGGCTTCGCCGGGGTGGAAATAATAGGGGCTGTCCGAGCCCATCTCGTGATAATCGACCGAGAGCATCGGCTTCCATTTGTGCCACTGACGGATCCAGGCCTGGCTCTCGGGCTGGGTCAGCAGCAGCCACTGGCGGTTGAGATCGAACCAGTAATGGTTGGTGCGCGCCTTGGTCCACAGATTGTGCGCGGCATCGTTGATGTCGGTGTTGTCGGCATAGGACCAGAAAGTCTCGACATGGTCGATCCGGCGGGCGTGACCATCGGGATTGAAGGGCACGGTGATGACGAGAACGGCATCCGATAGCTGCGCCTCGATCGCGGGGCCTTGCGCGGCGGCGAGATGATAGAGGAACGGGACAGCGCCCTCCATCCCCGAGGTTTCCGCGCCGTGCACGCCCCAGTTGATCCACAGCACCATGGGCGCTGCATCGGGCGCAGCCTGACCGCGCAGGCGCGCAAGATGCGTCTGGCGGATGCTTTCGAGATTGGCGTGGTTCGCCGGACTGGTGACGATGAAGGTGAGCAGCGCTCGGCGCTCGTGCGAATAGCCGATCGTCTCGACCGTGATCCGGTCCGAGCGCGCCGCGAGGCCGCGCAGATAGGCGATCATGTCGTCATATCGCACCGGGCGCTCGCCGATCTCGTAGCCCGCTTCCTCCTCGAAAGCGGGCACACTCGCATCATAGGTGACACCGTCCACCTGGAAGAACTCGACCGGCTTGGCCGCAGCCGGACCCGTGGGCAGAATAGCGCAGATAAGGATCGCGAAGACGGCAAGAGTGCAGCGCAGCATTGGAGCTCCTAGGACAAACAGGGACTTGCGCGGCAACACTAACCGCGCCGCGCGCTTTATCAAGCGGCGAACCGGTTTGGAGGAGGGCCAGGCTGTGGACCGCGCGCAAAGGCCGCAAGGCGGGAATGCGCCCAGCCCGGCCCGGCGCCCTATCGCAGGCTGACGACGTTGTCGCTCGCCTCGCGCTGGCGCGATCCGTCGAAGAGGCTCATCATCGGCTCGTCCTCGGCCCTGACCACAAGCGCTTCGCCATAGCCGTTGAAACCGGTCTTCATCGCCGCGCCATAAGCGCCGAGCATGCCGATCTCGATGAAATCGCCCGCCTTGATGTCGCCCGGCAGCGGAAACGGCCCGGCCATGAAGTCGGCGTCATCGCAAGTCGGCCCGTAAAAGGCGAAATCCTCATGCGGATCGAGGTGATTTTCCGCCAGCGCACTCACCGGATAGCGCCACGCGACGTGGGCTGCATCGTAGAGCGCGCCATAGGCGCCATCGTTGATGTAGAGCTCGTTGCCGCGACGCTTGGTGACCTGCACGATCATCGAGGAATATTCCGCGCACAGCGCGCGGCCCGGCTCGCACCACAGTTCGGCGTTGTAGGCAATCGGCAGCGCGTAGAAATGCTGATGGATGATCGAGAAATAATCCTCGAGCGGGGGCGGCTCCATGCCCGGATATATGCTCGGGAAACCCCCGCCGACATCGATCATGTCGATCACCACGCTCGCCTCGGCGATCGCCGCGCGGGTGCGATCGAGCGCCTGGACGAAGGCGAACGGCGTCATCGCCTGGCTGCCGACATGGAAGCACACGCCCAGCCAGTCGCAATGCTGGCGCGCCTGCTGGAGCAGCGCGGGCGCCTCGGTCAGATCGCAGCCGAACTTGGCGGCAAGGCTCAATTCGGAATATTCGCTCGAAACGCGCAGCCGCACGCACAGCCTCAGATCGCGCGCAGGCTCGCCCGTCTCACGATCGCGACACGCCTCGACGATCTTGGCAAGCTCCTCAGGCGTGTCGAGGCTGAAAGTCCTCACGCCATGCTCGTGATAGGCCTCGGCGATCGCGCTCTTCGTCTTGATCGGGTGCATGAAGCACAGCGTCGCTTGCGGAAGCAGGCCGCGCACAAGCCGCACCTCGGCAATCGAGGCCACGTCGTAATGCGTGACGCCAGCGCCCCACAGCACCTCGATCAGATCGGGCGCGGGATTGGCCTTGACGGCATAGAGCACCTTGCCAGGAAAGCGATCCACGAAGAAACGCGCCGCGCGCTCAGCAGCGTGCGGGCGGTTCACGATCACGGGATCGTCCGGCGAAAGGGCGCGGGCTACAGCTTGTGCGTTGGGAAAGATGTGCAACTCAAGGGACCCCCAGAAGGTTTAGTGTGGAACCAAACGGTTTTGAGGCTGCCTTGCGGTAGGTGTCCCTTGGGGCAGCGGAAGCGCGCATATAAGCCGCCCCAAAAATTGCGCAACCCAAAACTTGCCGCTTGCGGCGAGCTGGGCAGTGCATGGCCGTTGGCGGGTTTTCCCTTCCAACGAATGGCGCTGAAATCGTTCCGAAAAACCCGCGCTGCGGGCCGAATGGCTAGAATGCGACGCGCGGTGCCTGATCGACGGTGCCGAGCTCGGAATCGTCGAGCCGATGAAAATCGGCCTCATCAAAGCCCAGCGCGTCGGCAAACAGCACCGCGGGGAAGCTCTCGCGCGCAGTGTTGAAGCGCGAGACTGCGGCATTCAGCGCGCGGCGCGCGGCGGCGAGCTTGTCCTCGACATCGGCGAGCTCGCGCTGCAATTCCTGGAAATTGGCGCTCGCCTTCAGATCCGGATAGGCCTCGCCCAGCGCCAGCAGATTATCGAGCGCGACCCGCAATTGCTGTTCATCGCTCGAACTGGGATCGCCCGCCGCCGCCTTGCTGCGCGCCGCGATCACAGCCTCGAGCGTGCCTGCCTCGTGGCTCGCATAGCCTTTCACCGTCTCGACCAGATTGGGGATCAGATCATGCCGCTGGCGCAGCTGCGCATCGATATCGGCCACGCCCTGACGGACATTCTGCCTGAGGCGCACGAGCTTGTTGTAAATGCCGATCAGCGCGATCGCGCCGACAACCACGATCCCGATGATCGCCAGAAGCACTATTTCCATCGCTCACCCCTCTGAGAACTGCCCGGATTATAGTATCAGGCAATTGTTAAGGGAAAAGGGCCTGGTGCAAGCGGGGGGAGCGAATTGTGCGCGCGGACATTGATACGATGCTCGAAGGCAGGTTGGGCGAAGTCCTTGCACAAGAGCGCGAGCGGCTGAGGATCGCCAAGGCCGCGATACGCAAACGCCAGTTGATCGGCGCGGCGATCGCGCTCCCGGCGATCGGCATCCTCTGGCTGATTCCCGAGTTCGGCATCGAGGAGGAATGGGCGCTCAAGCTGCTGGTATCAATGGTGATCCTCGTCGTTCCCCTCGCCCTTGCCAGCCGGAACGCTGTCAATCTCCATATCGATATCAAGGAAGCGGTGAACGGCGCGCTCGCTGCCGAGCTCGGCCTCGAATATTCCAGCGCGGTCAAGCGGGGCGAGGAATGGCGAGTGGCACGGATCTATGCGCTCGTGCCCAAATACAACACATCCTCGTTTCAGGACATGTGGACAGGGGAGGTCGATGGCCACGCCTTCAAGGTCTACGAGGTCTATCTCGCGCAGCGCAGCGGGAGCGGGGCAGACGCCAGCGAAAACGTGCGATTTCGCGGCGCGATCATCGCGCTTGATTTCGGCCGCCGGTTTCGCTCCACCACCCTGCTTCGGCCGGCCGGCACGACGCGGGGCTTTCTCGGGCTCGACAGCGCGGATGAAATGACAACGGCGGGCTACCGGCTTGATCGGGTCACGCTTGAAGACCTCCGGTTCAGCGACATGATCGAGGTCTACAGCACCGACCAGGTCGAAGCGCACCGGCTGCTTCATCCCGCTTTTCTCGATCGGATCATGGAGGCCGCGCGCGGCTCGTTCTCAGGCAGTATTCGCGCGCTGTTCCACGAGGGCCAGGTGATTATCGCGCTGGAGGCCGGCAACCTGTTCGAAAGCGCGAGCTACAAAGGCGGATCGGATGCGGAGAAAATCGGGCGCACCGTGCGCGAGCTGCAAACGGTCACGAAGATCGCGCGCGCGTTGAATCAGGATGAGCGCGGCGAGGCAACGGCCTAGCGCGGAATTAACCCACGGCTCGCTATGATGCGGGCGATGGAGTAGACCGGACGACGCGCGAGCGGGGGCACCAAGAGCCATGCAGATCGATATCGACCAGCTTATGCGCGGCGAGCTCGGGCGCTGGCTCGAAGAGCAGGGCGCGATGCGCAGTGCTGCGCGCGAGAAGGCGCTGTGGCGCTGGACGATCGGAGCTGCGCTCCTGCTCCCGGTGCTCGCCTTCGTCTGGTTCGTCCCGTTTGCGCTCGGCGATTTTCGCATGGCGATCTCGGCAATCGGGGCGATGGGCGTTTCGGCCTGGGGCTACATGCCGATCAATGCGGCCAAGCGCACGATCAAGATCGGCATCAATTCCGCGATCGCGCGCTCGCTCGGCATCGAATATGCGCAAGAGGTCCAGCCGGGTGGCGAATTCCGCGCGGCGATGACCTATGGCCTCCTGCCCTCGCACGATCGAAAATCCTGCGAGGATCGCTGGTTCGGCACGCTCGCGGGGCACCGCTTCAGCCTCTATGAAACGCATCTGGAAGAGCGGCGCGGCTCGGGCAAGCGGCGGCGCTGGGTGACGGTGTTTCGCGGGGCGCTGATCGACATGCAATTTGGCCGCCCGTTCCACTCGACCACGCTGCTCCAGCGCGCGGGCAAGCACAAGGCGTGGTTCGGGCTCGGCGCCACCAAGGAGACGGTGAGCTTTGGCGGCCACCGGCTCGATTTCGTCGATCAGGTCCATCCCGATTTCGAGGATCTGTTCGATCTCTACAGCGATGATCAGGTCGAGGCGCGCATGCTGGTGCATCCCTCCTACATCGAACATCTCCTCGCGCTCGAGGCGGCCTTCAAGGGCGAGGCCATTCGCGCGCTGTTCAGGCAGGGCGAGGTGATCATCGCGGTCAAGAGCGGGCGCCTGTTCGAAAGCGGGGCGATGGATGCGAGCGGCGACCGTGCGCGCGCGCAGGCCGCCGCAGAGCAGTTTGCAGCGATGGCGCGGCTGGCAATGGCGATCAACCAGACCGAGCGCGGGGGCGTGCTCGAGCGAGGCGATCCGGCGGCCTAGCTCAGCCGGTCGCGAAAATCCTCGTATTCGAAGCGCTTGACACAGTCCAAAGCGTCGGTTTCGCTATCCCACAGCCAGATGCTCGGCAATTGCACCCCGTTGAAGGTGTTGGTCTTGACCATCGAATAATGCGCCTGATCGAGGAAGGCGAAGCGCGCGCCGGGCTCGGCAGGGACAGGCAGGCGATAATCGCCGATCACGTCGCCTGCGAGGCAGGACGGGCCGCCGAGGCGAATGGGGATCGTCTCCTCGCCGCGTTCGCCCAGCATGGCCGGGCGATAGGGCGCTTCGAGCACGTCGGGCATATGGCAGGTCGCCGAGATGTCGGTGATGCCAAGCGGCACTTCGTTGAAGAAGGTATCGAGCAGCGTGCCGACCAGAATGCCCGCATCGAGCGCGATGGCCTCGCCCGGCTCGAGGACGATTTCAGCGCCGGTATCAGCGGCGGCATCGCGCAGGAATTCGACCAGTTCGTCGCGCTCGTAATCGGCGCGGGTGATATGATGCCCGCCGCCCATATTGATCCATTTGAGCTGCCCGAACCACGGCTCGATCGCGTCGAACACCCTGTCCCACGTCGCGCGCAGGGGTTCGAAGGTCTGTTCGCACAGATTGTGGAAGTGGATGCCCTCGACGCCTTCCATATGCTCTTCGGTTAGTTGATCGAGCGGGAAGCCGAGGCGCGATCCGGGCGCGGAAGGATCGTATTTGGGCACTTCGCCCGTGGCGATCATGGGATTGAGCCTGAGCCCCACCGAGACATCGCCGCCGGTTGTCGCTGCGTGATCAAGGATCAGCGCGGCGCGGCGCATCTGGTCGGGGCTGTTGAAGATGACATGATCGGAGAGGCGGCAGACTTCTTCGAGATCCTCGGGCTTGTAGGCGGCCGAGTAGGTCGCGATCTCGCCATCGTAGAACTCGCTCGCAAGCCGCGCTTCCCACAGGCCGGAAGTGGAGACGCCGTCGAGATATTCGCCGATGATGGGCGCGGTCGACCACATCGAGAAGGCCTTCAGCGCCGCGAACACCTTGATGCTCGCGCCATCGCTGGCGGCCTCGTCGCGCAGCTGTGCCAGGATCTGGCAATTGGCGCGCAGCTTGGCGGCGTCCACCACAAAGGCGGGCGTGTCGACGCGGGAGAGATCGAAGCGGGCAAAGGCGCCCGGATCGCCGGCTTTGGTCTGCATCAGATCACCGGCACTTTCACATTGCCGCTCGCATCGCGCACCGAATAGCTGAAGCCTTCGGTTTCCCACCCGGCCTGCGCTCCGCCATGCCGGCCGTCCATCGCGATCGCCGCCATGCCGCCGCCGAACTGGTACCCGCGGTCAGTGATCCGCTTGATCGCGGCCTCGCATGCGAGTTGCGGCGGCATACCTTGCCGCATGAGCTCGACCGCATGATAGCATGGCAAAAAGCGCATCATGACATCGCCATTCCCCGTCGCTACCGCGCCGCCGACTTCCTGATCGCCATAAGAGCCCGCACCGGGGATCGGCGAATCGCCCACACGTCCCGGTATCTTGAACTCGCGCCCGTTGGTGGAGCATCCGACGCTAAGGTTGCCGTCTGCATCGACCGCAACGGTGCCAACCGTGTCATGCCCCGGCAAGCCGTCGGGCGTTCCGATGGGCTCGGCGTTGAAGGCGTCGGTGGGCTCACCCTTCGCCGCCCATTCCTCCCACCGGGTTTGTGAGCGCACATTGGTGAGCGAGGTCTCGGCAAATCCCATGCGCGCGGCAAACCGCGTTGCATCATCGCCGACGATCAGCGTGTGCTGCGTCTCCTCCATGACCTTGCGCGCGACAGAGATGGCGCGCTTGACCCGCTTCAGGCACCCCACGCCGCCCCAATCATGGGTCGGACCCCACAGGATCGTCGCATCCAGCGTCGTCTCACCCACTTCATTGGGGACCCCCCCGTAGCCCACCCAGTATTCGTCCGGGAGCAGCTCGACGTAATTGATGGCCTTCTCGACCGCATCCAGCGCCGAACCACCACCCGAGATGATCGGCCAGCCTTGCTCGTTCGCGCCGGGGCCAAAGTCCCATGTCGTGAGAATGAAAGGTCCGTTTGCCTTTCCGCCGACCCCCGCTCCAGCTTGCGCCGAAAGCCGCGTGGTGGCGGCCAAGCCTGCGGCAGCCGATGAGGCGCCAATGAACCCGCGACGAGTAAGGATGCCCTTGTCGCTCATCCTCAGAAATCCACCGGCCCGTCGAGCTCGGCGACCTGCCACGGAAGGCCATGCGCGTTCAGCATCTCCATGAAGGGATCGGGGTCGAGCTCCTCCATGTTGAACACGCCCTCGCCGCTCCACTTGCCCGTCACCATCATCGCCGCGCCGATCATTGCAGGCACGCCCGTGGTGTAGGAGACGGCCTGGTTGCCGGTCTCCTCATAGGCCGCCTCGTGGCTGCAGATGTTGTTGATATAGAAGGTCTTCTCGCGAGAACCGTCCAAGGCTTCTCCGGTCGCGATCACGCCGATATTGGTGTTGCCCTTGGTCGTCTCGCCCAGCGTCTCGGGCTTGGGCAGGACGGCGGCGAGGAATTGCAGCGGGATGATTTCACGGCCCTGATAGCGAACCGGGTCGATCCGCGTCATGCCGACATTCTGGAGCACGGTGAGGTGCTTGATATATTCATCGCCGAAAGTCATCCAGAAGCGCGCGCGCTCGATCTCGGGGTTGAATTTGGTGATGCTCTCGAGCTCCTCGTGATACATCATGTAGGCGCTCTTGACGCCGACCGCCTCGAAATCGAATTCAGTGCGCGTGGACATCGCCGGAGTCTCGACCCATTCGCCGTCTTCCCAGTGGCGGGCGGGCGCGGTGACTTCGCGGATGTTGATCTCGGGATTGAAATTGGTGGCGAAAGCCTGACCGTGATCTCCGCCATTGCAATCGAGAATGTCGAGCTGGCGGATCGACTTCAGCCTGTGCTTCTTGAGCCACATCGTGAAAACGCTGGTCACGCCCGGATCGAAGCCCGAACCCAAGAGCGCCATCAGCCCCTTCTCCTTGAACCGGTCGTGATAGGCCCACTGCCACTTGTATTCGAACTTGGCCTCGTCCTTGGGCTCGTAATTGGCCGTATCGAGATAGTGCACGCCCGCTTCGAGGCAGGCGTCCATGATCGGGAGATCCTGATAGGGCAGCGCCAGATTGACCACGAGGCTGGCCCCGACCTTCCTGATCAGATTGACCATGGCGGGCACTTCCTCGGCGTCGATCTCATAGGTCGCAATCTCGACCCCTGTGCGCTCCTTCACGCTTGCCGCAATCGCATCACACTTGGCGCGGGTGCGGCTGGCGAGGTGGATTTCGGGGAAAATGTCGGCGTTCATCGCCATCTTGTGAACGCAAACCGAGCTCACGCCCCCTGCCCCGATCACGAGTACCTTTGCCATTGGTTCAGCCTTTCCAATTCGAATCTGGCGCCGCTCCTAGGCCAATGCGCCGCAAGCGACAATTGATCCGATATTTCCTACCGCGTAAGGCGCGGTGTACAGGGGCTGGCCATGATCGACCGCCTGCCCTTGCCAAGCTGCCTGCACCGCATGCCGCGCGCTCCGGGCGATCGTGCATGCGGCCCTGATTTTTTAGCGCCAGGACACTGTAACATGTGTATCAACCGTGCCGCATGAGCGATGAAGCGTTGAACGATGTGCCGCGCGATCGCGCGCCGCTGGGCAATCGCCTGCCCACGCATGAAGGCACGCTTGCCGCCGCGCGCGCGGTGGCGATGATCCTGCGCAAAACGCCGCTGCTCCCGGTCGAGATCGGCGGACAGCGCTGCTTCGTGAAGGCCGAGAACCTCCAGCCGATCGGGGCCTTCAAGATCAGGGGCGCGTGGTGGCGGCTCGTCAACCTCACCCGCGCCGAGCGGCGCGCCGGAGTGGTCGCGGTCTCGAGCGGCAATCATGCGCAAGGAATTGCCTGGGCGGCGCGGCGACTGGGGATCAGCGCGACGATCGTCATGCCGCGCGATGCGCCGCAGGTGAAGCTTGCCAACACGCGCTCGCTCGGCGCCGAGGTGGTGCTGTATGAAAGGCCCGGCGAAGACCGCGATGAGGTCGCAGCCCGGCTGATCCAAGAGCGCGCGGAGGCAGGCGCCCGGCCCACGCTCGTTCATGCCTTCGGCGATCCATGGGTGATCGAGGGCCAGGGCTCGGCCGGGATCGAGCTGAGCCAGCAGATCGGCTATGGCGGCCCTTCGCGGATCGTCGCGTGTTGCGGCGGCGGCGGGCTTGCCGCCGGGCTCGCGCTCGCCTGCCCTGATGCAGCGATCCACCTCGTCGAGCCAGAAGGCTGGGACATGGTCGGGCGCGCGGTCGCGAGCGGCAGGATCGTCCAGGCGGGCGCCGATGCTCCGCCAACCATCTGCGATGCGCTTCAGCCAACCGCGACGAAGCCGATCAACCTGGCGATCCTCGAGGGCCGCTGCGAGCCGGGGCTGACCGTGAGCGATGAGGAGGTCCGCCATGCACAGCGCTGGGCCTTTGCCAGCCTGCAGCTCGTGATCGAGCCGGGCGGCGCCGCCGCGCTCGCCGCCGCGCTCGCGGGCAAGGTCGAGCTCGACGAGCGCAGCGTGATCATGCTGACGGGCGGCAATGCCGATCCTGCGCGCTTTGCGCAAACGCTGATCGAACAGACAGATGGCGGCGATCCGATCCCGACCGGTGGATGAGCTGTGGAAACCGTCACACACTCGACATGCGCGGCGCATAATGCGAAGGCTTGAGCAGATTCAAAGGTAAGACAAGACAATGGCAGTTCAGGCAAAACGGATCATTGAGGACGCGGTCGTGCGCAAGGATGCAAAGGCGGGCGACAAACTGCTCGACCGCGCCTTCGCGCTCGCGTTCAAGGGGCTGGTCTATGCGCAGATCTGGGAAGATCCGGTGGTCGATATGGAGGGCCTCGAGCTCCAGCCCGACAGCCGCCTGATGTGCATCGCAAGCGGGAGCTGCAACGCGCTCTCCTATCTTACGGCAAACCCGGCAAGCGTCACCGCGGTCGATCTCAACCATGCGCATGTCGCGCTGGGCCAGCTCAAGATCACCGCGATCAAGCACCTGCCGAACTATGAGCGCTTCCATCGCTTCTTCGCGCATGCCGATCACAAGGAGAACCGCGAGGTCTACACCACGATGATCGCGCCGCATCTCGATCCCGAAAGCCGCCGCTATTGGGAAAAGCGCGACATCAAGGGCCGCCGCCGCATCTCCTACTTCACCAAGGGGCTCTACAAGCGCGGTCTGCTGGGCAACTTCATCGGCCTCGCGCACCTCTTTGCCAAGCTCTACAAGATCGACCTCTCCAGAGTGCTCGAAGCGCAGACGCTCGAGGAGCAGCGCGAGGCATTCGAGAGCGAGCTGGCGCCGGTGTTCGAGAAGCGCTTCATCCGCTGGCTGACCAATCAGCCCGCCTCGCTGTTCGGCCTCGGCATTCCCCCGGCGCAGTTCGAGCATTTGGCAGGCGATGAGCGCATGGCCGAAGTGCTGCGCCGCCGGCTCGAGAAGCTCGCCTGCGATTTCGAGGTGAAAGACAACTACTTCGCCTGGCAGGCCTTTGGCCGCGGCTACAGCCGCGCCGAGGATGCTCCGCTTCCGCCCTATCTCCAGCGCCGCAACTGGGAGGCGATGCGCGAGCGGATCGATCGGCTCGAAGTGATCCGCGCCAACATGGTCGAATGGATCGGCGCGAGCGAACCTGCCAGCATGGACCGGTTCGTGCTGCTCGATGCGCAGGACTGGATGAACAACGCCCAGCTCGATGATCTGTGGACGAAGATCACCAACGCCTCGCGCCCCGGTGCGCGCGTGCTCTTCCGCACCGCAGCCGAACCGAGCCTGCTGACCGGGCGGCTCGACGAGGCGATCCTCTCGCGCTGGACCTATCTCGAAGAGCAATCCGCTGATCTCACGGCGCGCGATCGCTCGTCCATCTATGGCGGCGTTCACCTCTACGAGCTCAAGTGATGAGCGCGAATTCGACCACCGGGCCCGCGCATGCCGCGCTGATGGACAGCGTCTACAAGGGCCAGCGCCACATCTATGACGCAACCCGCAAATACTACCTGTTTGGCCGCGACACGCTGATCGAGGGGCTCGATGCGCGCCCCGGCATGCGCGTGCTCGAGATCGCCTGCGGGACGGGGCGCAACATGGCGAAGATCGCCAAGGCCTGGCCCGGCGTGCGGCTTTTCGGCCTCGATATCTCGGAAGAGATGCTCAAGAATGCGCGCCGCGCGCTGGGCGAAGGCGCAGTGCTGGGCGCAGGTGATGCCTGCTCTTTCGATGCCGGCGACCTGCTGGGCGAAGAGGCGTTCGAGCGGGTGGTGATCTCCTATTCGCTCTCGATGATCCCTGACTGGGAAGCCGCGCTCGATCATGCAGCAGCGCAGCTCGCACCCGGCGGCGAGCTGCACGTGGTCGATTTCGGCGATCTCACCGGGCTGCCCGGCCCGCTCGAAAAAGGGCTCCACGCCTGGCTCGCCAGGTTCCACGTCCAAACCCGCAGCGCGCTCCCCGAAGCGGCCGGACAGATCGCGGCGAAGCGCGGGCTCGAGCTTACCTCAAGGCGCGGGAAACTTGGCTATTTCCAGCTCCACGTGCTTGTCCGCCTGCGCTAGACCGAGCCGGGCTTGCAGTGATTGACAAGCGCGTTCGGGATCCGCAGGTAGAGCCGACGCAGACAGGGGATCATCGTCATGCAAGCGCAAATCCTGGCACCGGCAGCCGTGCTGGTGGTGTGGACCCTCATCGTGCTTTTGTGGATCATCCCGTCGCGCTTCGGTGCGGTGGCGAAGATCGAGGACAAGCGCGCGTTGCCGCAGAAGGCCGGTGCGCGCGGCGGCGATCTCGAAGGCGTCATCCCGGACAAGGCCAACTGGCCCGCGCACAACCACACCCATCTCCACGAGCAGCCGACCCTGTTCTATGCGACCGTGCTGATCCTGGCCGTGATCGGCCCTGGACCGCTCGATATCCTGCTCGCCTGGATCTATGTCGGCCTGCGGATAGTTCATTCGCTGTGGCAGATCCTAGTCAACACCATCCCGGTGCGCTTCCTCTTCTTCCTCGCCAGCACAATTGCGCTGATCGTGCTCGCCGTGCGCGCAGCCTCGGCGACGCTGCTCGCCGATCCGGCAGCGCTACCCGGCTGAGGCGGCGCGCTGCGTTGCAATGAGAGAACAGATCATCCTTATGGGCATGGACATCCTGCAACCCGCAATCGCGCTGATGATCTGGACGATGATCATCTGGGCGCTGATGTACGCAACGCGCATCCCGGCGATGCAAAAGGCGAAGATCCAGCCAGACGATGCCCAGCTGACAGGCCTGCTCGATCAGAAACTGCCGCGCCAGGTCCAGTGGAAGGCGCACAATTACAATCACTTGCACGAGCAGCCGACGGTCTTTTACGCGGTTTCGATCATCCTTGCCATCCTCGGGCATGGCGACGGGATGAACGCCTTCCTCGCCTGGATCTATGTCGGCCTGCGCGTCATTCACAGCCTCGTCCAGGTGACTGCGAACAAGGTCGTGGTGCGCTTCGTCCTGTTCGCGATCTCGAGTGTGGTGCTGATTGCACTGATCGCAAGCGCGGCGATGGTCGTCTTCGGCACGGGGACCGAGATCCAGCCGCGCTGAGCCGGATCACTCGGCCGCTTGGGGCTCGGCCTCGCGCGCTTCCTCGAGAGTTGCGAGATAACGCTCGCCATCGAGCGCGGCCATGCAGCCCATGCCCGCCGCCGTTACCGCCTGGCGATAGACATGATCGGTCACGTCTCCGGCTGCAAACACGCCGGGGATCTCGGTCTTGGGCGTGCCCGGCTCGACATCGAGATAGCCCGCCTCGTCCATCGGCAGCTTGTCTCTGAAAAGCTCGGTCGCAGGCGCGTGGCCGATCGCGACAAAGGCGCCATCGGCCTTGATCGTCGAGCGCTCCCCGGTCTGCGTGTCCCTGAGCACGAGATGATCGAGCGCGCCGTTCTCGCCCGCCTCGAAGCTCTCGACCGTCTTGTTCCACAAGGTGCTGATCTTGGGGCTCTTGAACAGGCGATCCTGCAGGATCTTCTCCGCGCGCAATTCGTCGCGGCGATGAATCAGCGTCACATCGTCGGAATGGTTGGTGAGATAGAGCGCTTCCTCGACCGCCGTGTTGCCGCCGCCGATCACGACGACCTTCTTGCCGCGATAGAAGAAGCCATCGCAGGTGGCACAGGCCGAGACGCCCTTGCCGCCAAGCTCCTGTTCGCCCGGAACGCCAAGCCACTTGGCCTGCGCGCCGGTCGCGATAACGATCGTCTCGGCGATATATTCATCGCCGCTATCGCCAATCGCACGGAACGGGCTGCCATTGTCGAGATCGACCGAGGTGATAATGTCATACATCATGCGCGTGCCGACATGCTCGGCCTGCGCCTTCATCTCCTCCATCAGCCAGGGGCCCTGGATCACCTCGCGATAGCCGGGATAGTTCTCGACATCGGTGGTGATCGTAAGCTGCCCGCCGGGCTGCAGGCCCTGGACCACGATCGGCTCGAGCATAGCGCGTGCGGCATAGATCGCGGCGCTGTATCCGGCCGGGCCGGAGCCGATGATGAGCATCTTGGTATGATGGGTTGCCATGATCCGTCTCGCCGTCTGGTTGATTGGTCGGAGCAATATGGGCGCTGAGCGCCCGCTTGTCAGCCCTGTGCCTTAGCTGATGAAGCGCGCGCGCAGGCGAGCTTTTCTTTGCTCGTCCACACCTAAATTTTGCGCAAGATAGGCATCGATCGAGCCTGCAAGCCGGGTGATCTCGGCAAAATAGGTCTCGATATATTCAGGGCGCACGCCCATCAGATTGACGAGCGCACCTGGCGTGATCTCGGCATAGACATCGCGCATGCGCGGTAGCGACTGACGCTCGAGCACGGCCTGTGTCGGCGCATCATTGGTCCGCAGGAATTCCGCAATCACATCCTCGCGCGAGACGCCCAGCACATGGAGCAGCAGGCTCGCTGCAATCCCGGTGCGATCCTTGCCGGCAAAGCAATGGACAAGGCTTGCGCCCTCGCGCTCATCGAGCGCTTCGAAATAGCGCGTGAACATCTCGAGCATCGCCGGGTTGACCGGCATGCGGGTGTAGACCGCCTGCATCCGGTCGAACGCCTTCTGCTCATCCATCACCAGCGTGCCGCCGCCGCCTTCATGCGGCGGGGAATTGCTGGTCTCGCCCTCATAGGCGATCACTTCGGCGGCAAAATCGCCCGCGCGCCGGCACGGAAAGCGCGAGCGCTCGCTCGCCCCGCGCAGATCGATCACGGTGCGGATGCCGAGCTGGCCGAGCGCCTCGAGATCGGCATCGCTCGCCTCCCAGTGCTGCCCCGAGCGCCACAGCAGCCCAATCTTCACCCGGCCTTCGCCCGGCACGGTCCACCCGCCATAATCGCGCAGGTTGTGAATGCCCTGGGTTGCAACAAAGGGTTCGAGAATCATGGCTTGCGGTGTGGCGATCCAGACGCGCGGCGGCAATGCCAAAATTAGGTAATCAGCACGGGGGCCCTGCCAAGCAGGCCTTGGTCCGCGCGGCGCTAGAGCAGCGATCCGCCCGAGACAAAGGACGCCCATGATGGCCCGCATCCTGATTGCCGATGATGATGAACTGATCGCCGAGCTTGCCGCCGAGGTGCTGATCGATTTCGGCCATGCCTGCGGCTGGGTAACGAGCGCGGAGGCCGCTTTCGAGCTCGCACACAAGCGGCGGCCCGATATCCTGCTGCTCGATCAGGATTTGCCGGGCATGTCGGGGATCACGCTCCTGCGCAAGTTTCGCGGCTCGCCGCTGTTCTACGATCTGCCGGTGATCATGTTCACCGCGATGAGCGGCGCCCAGGACGAAGCGCAGGCGATCTATGCGGGCGCGCAGGATTATGTCCGCAAGCCATTCGATCCCGCCGCGCTCACGAGCCGGGTCGCGCGCGTGCTGGCACGCACGCAAGGGCGCCCGCAACATGTCGATCTCAAGGCGAAGATGATGCGCGGCTCAGGCCAGCTAAGCGAGACCGAGCGCGGGGTGCGGCGCATCCTTTGAACGCGGTCCCGGCGGTCATCAGGCACTGTGCGCAACGCTCATGGGCGCGGCGAACTCCAGCGCGACGGACTCGATAAAGACCTGTTCGAACACCAGCGCCAGTAGCGAAGCCTCGCTCGCAGTCAGCCTCTGGCTGCCGGTGTGGAGCCTGATCGCAGCCAATGCCCTGCGAGCGCCCGGCTCCAGTGTCAGCGCGGCTCTGGCCACAGGCTCGATCATGGCGGGAGTAATGACGAGATCATCGACAGAAAGGTCGAGCGCTTCCTCGATCATGGCCTGGGGCGCAAAACCGCGCCCGGGGCAACGCAGATAGATCGTCTGCCGCGCGAACAGGCCCAGCAGGAGATCGGCGATAAATCCTGCATCGCGGTGCGCGCCGCGCCATGAGAGCCGCGTGCCGCCGATCGGCGTGCCGAGCGCGTCCGCAAGCGCTACCAGCTGACGCTCGATTCCGGGCCCCGTCATGATGGCAAGGCGAGGGCGATGGCCCTCCGGCCCTGCGCCCGCCAGCGCAAGCAGCGCGCCGGGGCTATCGCGCAGCGGATCGAGCAGCGCAGGCAGACCGCAGCGAAAGTGCTCATGAGCCCCCCGCTGATCGACCAGGACGATCCCTTCCCGCCCGCTGCATTGCCCGCGCGCCAGCTGTGCGCGCAGGGCGGCAAGACCCTGGCTTTCGAGCGGAAGATAGACAAAGCCGCCGATCGTGCAGGCGACGAAATCGATCACCGAATCAAACCCGCCGCGCTCACCGCACAGCACATCGCCGGGCACGAGCCCCTCTTCGCGCAGCGCGTTGCGGCGGGCATGGGCGCTGGTCCAGATATTGCCGGCGGAAAGGATCGTCTCGCCTCGGGCATCGCAGGTTTGCAAGACCGGGGTGCCGCTGCCCTTCATGAGCTGTTTGAACAGCGCCCTCATGCGGCGTGCGGTGCATAATCGGGCCATGCCGCGAGCCGCAAACCTGCCGGAACGCTGCGTCCCAGACGTAGGATCGCCCCGCGCTCGGCGATAAAGGAGGCCGCCCGGCTCACTTCGCGCGCGATAGCAAGGCGTTCGTCCAGATTGATGAGCGCGGCCATGCTGCCTGGAACGATATCCTGATTGTATCCCTCGGCGGGCGAAGTCATGTTGCGGGCCGGAACGCCGCCGGCGCGCAGCGATTGCTCGAGCGCATTCATAAGCTGGTGCACCCCTTTGAGATGATCCTCGCGCGCGCATTCCAGGTTGCGCGGCAAGCCGCCGCTTTGCGCCGGATCGACCAGCAGGAAGGACTGCCGGTTAAGCACTTCGGCGCATTTGCACGCGATATCGAGCAGCTGATCGGCCGCACTTGCAAGGCCCGCACTATAAAACAGTCCGCCATGCGCGATCCATAGCTCCTCATCGCCGGCCACAAGGATCGGATTGTCGGACACCGAAAGGGCCTCTGCAACGATGCGCTCGGCGGCAAAGCGCAGCTGGCACAGAGCATTGCCGAAAACCTGCGGCGCGCAGCGGATCGAATAGCGTGGCTGGGGCGCGGCATTGGCGGCGACCCATAACTTCGCATCCTGCCCCTCCAGCTCGTGCCCCAGAAATCCAAGCCGTGCGCGCTCGATCATACTTCCGGCCTCGCGGTTGGGCTCGTGCAGCGGATTGATCGCGAGCGTGGCACCGGCGCAGAATTCTGCATCCAGGCCCAGCGCAATACTGGCAAGCGCGGTCACGCGGCAGGCCTCGCCCAGCAATGCCTCGACCTCGGCGAACAATTCGACGGCCAACGCGCTCATCATCGCGTTGGTGTTGACGAGGCCGAGGACATCGCGCGGGCCCCGCACGCCCGAGGTCTCGATCACCGGCGCAATGGCATGCGCCATCGGCACCAGATCGCCGCTCGCCCCGAGGCAGCCGAAGCGGGGAACGCGCGGCAGAACCGGACCATTGGAGAGCGCAGCGAGCGCGCGGATCGTTGCGGGATGGATCGCGGAAAAACCTTGCAGGCATTTGAGCGCCTGGATGCGCAAGGCGCGCCGCACAACGCGATCGGGCAGCGGCGCGCCCACGCCGACCTTGAGATAGGTCAGCAATTCACGCTGCTGGCGCTGCCAGTCGCCCGGATCGCGCGCATCCTCGATATCGGCGCCGTAATAGGTGTGAATGCCATAGATGCGCTTTTCGGGGTGCGCTTCGAGAAAGCCGATGAGCGCATGATGAGCGGCCCCCGCCTTCGCGAGCGCCTCGGGATCAGGTTCGAACGGCTCGCTCTTGTCGCCCAGCGCCAGCAGCGCCTTCATCTGCGCAGGCGCCCCGCCCTCAGCTGCCGGCTCGGTGCGCGCAGCATCCTGCTCATGCGCGAGCGTTTCGTGCGATGGCTCGATCAGTCGGTGTGCCATATTCATGCGCTGAACAATTCCTCTATATCGAGCACCATGACGAGTTCGGAGCCATTGCTCAGAACGCCCGCCACCCGGCGCGTGCCATTGTCGAACGGGAGCGGCTTGACCCGGCCGCGCGTGATGCCGTGGAGCTCCTCGGCGCGCACGGCCAGCCGGCCCGCTTCGCCAAGATCGGCAAAGATGACGAGATTGCTCTGCTGGTCGGCGCGGGCGCCGAACACGGCCATCGACGTATCGAGCACCCGATAGTGATCGCCATTGCCCATTATGAGCACATTGGCGGCGCAGGCAAGGCGGCCCGGATCGACCATTTCGATCTGGCTGACATGTTGTGCCGGGATGGCGAGCGCGGAGGAGCCCTCGCCATTGAACACCGAGAAGATCAGATATTCGGCATTGCCGCTCAGCATGAAATTGGATTCGATGATCAGTTCGCTGCCTGCGCCCGGCGTGTTCGACCAGCTGGCGAACAGCCCCGGAGGCAGCTCGTGCTTCGCGAGCTGAAAGTCGCTCGCACCAATCCCGTCATCGCGCAGCGTGAAGGTCAGCTTGCGCTCGCTGCGTTCGAGCGACCAGCAGAAGGTGAGATGCGCGCTCTTGCCCGCCGCCTCGCGCTCTGCCGGCGTCCGCTCGATCGAGCGTTCGAATATGTGCGCAAGCCAGCGGCGCGCTGCGGCGAAGAACAGGTCGCAAACGTCAGGCGGAATGAGCGCGCTCGGATCGCGATTGCGCGATTCGATGAGCGCCGTCACCTCGCATGTCGCCAGATGGCCGACCACTTCGACCTCGAGCGCTGCATGCAGATCGTCGAGCTGGATCCCTCCGCTGCTCTCGACGCTCTGGATCGAGCGCGAGATCGATTTGTCGAGCTTGGCCAGAAACTCGCGATCGGCAAGATGATCTGCGACATAATCGCGGATCGAATAGAGTTCGTGGAGGACTTCGTTCATGCCCTCGCCCGCCGAGCCTGTCGCCTCCATCAGCCGGTTGGCAAGCCGGGGAATGCGACTGACGGTGCCGAACGGATCGGCGGCCAGCTTGAGCGTCCAGAAGAGCTCCTGACGGGTCTGGAGGATCTCCAGCTTCTCGGCAATCTTGGAGAGCATCGAGGCCCGCGCCATCGTCATCGGGTCCGCCTGGCCCTTGAGCATGGTCTGATACTGCATCTGATCGTTGAGACGCGCCCATTCGTAGCGCGTCGCAAGCCAGGTCAGCGGAATGTGCTTTTCCGCCTCGCTCTCGTCATCCTCGAAGGTGAGATCGTCCATCGCCTCGCAAATGCGCTCGCACCGCTCGCGATATTCCGCCAAAATCTGGCTCAGCATGTCGTCGGTCACATCAGGCGTCAGCGCGACAACGCCCATGGCACCTTCAAGATGATCGGGATCGAGCAGCAACTCGCGCAGCGCTCTCACCTTGGAGGGATTGTGTTCCATCGGGTGTTCCAGGTGGGGGAAGGCAGCCCCAGGCGGCCGCCTTCCCGCGACATCACGATCGGTTTACTTCTTCTTGACGAAGACCCAGTTCGACCCCGACGCGCTATCGCGCTTCATGTGGATCGCCACATTGGTCGGTCGCAATTTATAGGTGAAGGTGTAGTTGAACTCGGCATCGAGCTCACCGGCTTCAACGCCCTTCTGAAACCGTCCGAAAAACAGCTTGTTGTTGGTGCAAGGGGCGATCTCGGTGAAGAAATTGCGGCCTTCGGCAGCAGCCGGCGTGACCCCGGCGAGCTCGGCTTCATAGGCGTTGTAGAGCTCGATCTTCCCTTCATCGTCGACCTTGACGATCCCGAAATCGGCGGCATCGGCAGCGGCGCGCGAAAGCGTGCCGAGATTGGTATCGATATCAGTGGTAACAAACGACATGGTTTTCTCCTAAAATTGTGCTTTCAGGGTTAAGTTAGACGGACCTGGGAGCGCCCGGCAGGACCGGGGCGGCGCCGCCGGGCGAAACCAGGCAAGACAAAGGGCTACGAACAGCCTTGTCCGCAGGCGCAGCGCAAGAACCGCCAGCGAACTCGCAGCGCCAAAGGAGGCGCGCCGCGATGATCGGGGATTGTCGTGAATTGGGGAGGCGGCAGGGCCGCGAGCGGCCGCGCGAGGCAGCCTGCCGAGCGCTCAGGCCGCCTGAGCGATGTGCTGCTTTTCCCGATAGAGCGAGACGAGCTGCGCTTCGAGGCTGGTGATCGTCTCTTCCTTGCGCGCAAGCACGATCTGCAGATCGCCGTTCGCTTCCTTTTCGCGGTACAGCTCGATCAGCTGTTCCTCGAGGCTCGAAATCGTATCGCGGATCGATGCAGCGCTGGCGGCGGCTTCCTGCTTTTCTTCATACAGGGCGACAAGCTGCTGTTCGAGACTTTCGATCATTCCGGTCGATTGCGCTGGCCTGATCGGTGAATGCTCAGTCATATTCCCTCCAGTAACTTGAGACTACGCTCGTTCTGATCCCGAACATTCTTCTAGGATTACTGTCTGAACTTTTCCCCTTCGCCAGACTAGGCAGATCATACTAAGCGCGGCCTGCCTGGCCCATCAGGAGGAATGGATGGCCAGCCCCGATCGCCCACGCTGCGAATGAAGGCATGCGGATTGCCCTGGGCGCGCGCGCACGAATAAGCGCCCCGGCAAGCCGCGCAGAAGCGATGCCGGCCTGATCGAGGAGCCTCAGAAGACGACCGTGCGAACCCCGTTCAGGAACACCCGGCCTTCGGCATGCGCATTGACCGCGCGCGAGAGCACGCGGGCCTCGAGATCGCGGCCCTTCTCGGCAAGGTCGCGGGCGGAATAGAGGTGATCGACCGCTTCGGCATCCTGCGCGATGATCGGCCCTTCATCGAGCTCGGCAGTCACGTAATGCGCGGTCGCCCCGATCAGCTTGACCCCGCGCGCATGCGCCTGATCGTAGGGCCGCGCACCCTTGAAGCTTGGCAGTGCGGAATGGTGTATGTTGATCGAGCGGCCTTCGAGCGAGCGCGCCGCGCCATTGCTGAGCACTTGCATATAGCGCGCAAGGACAACGAAATCAGCACTGTAGCGCGCAATGCAATCGAGCAGGGCAGCTTCGGCTTCGGGCTTTGTCTCGGGCGTGACGGGAATGTGATGAAACGGGATCTGATGCTGCCCGGCATGCCAGCGCAAGGTCTCGTGATTGGAGACGATCGCCGCGATCTGCGCGCCCAGCTTGCCGCGGCGCGCGCGATAGAGAAGATCGATCAGACAATGCTCGGCTTTGGAGACGAGGACGAGGGCGCGCGGTGCATCCTCGCGCCGCCGCAAGCTCCAGTGCATCGCGCGCCGCTTTGCCAGTTGGTCCAGATCGCGCTCGAAGCCGGCGCGCTCGAACCCGGCCGGGGCCGTGAAGGTCTGCCAGATGAAGAAGCGCCCGGTTTCCAGATCGGCGAAATCGTGGCTCTTGGTCACGCTGAGCCCTTGCTGCGCCACAAGCGTCGCGACATCGGCAAGCAGCCCGATCGCATCGGGCGCGGCTGCGCGCAGGATATAATCATGACCGGCCATGGCTGGCTTTCCCCGGCTGTTGCAAAACCCGTATGCGCTAGCCAGCAATGTGCGCCGTGTGAACGCCCGATCGCCGGTTCTGCCAAGAAAATGCGGAAGGCGCTCGGCTACGGGCATGCCGGCAAAACGCGAGCCTGGTGTCCCCGACAGGATTCGAACCTGTGGCCTTCGGATTAGGAATCCGACGCTCTATCCACCTGAGCTACGGGGACCCGGCAGACCCAGCCCCTATCGCCGAAAAAGCGCGCGTGCAAACCCTCCTTGTTAGCGGAACCAGCCTGCGACTTGCCAATTGAAATGATATGGAAGAAGCGATCGATATCATCGGCTGGTTCGAGAGCTGGGATCGGCTTGCCAATGTCGCGATCGGGGCGGTGTTCTTCTATTTCTACATCGTCATCCTCACGCGCATCCTGGGCAAGCGCACCACGAGCCAGATGAACAATTTCGACTGGATCATCACCATCGCGGTCGGCAGCCTGGCAGCAAGCGGGACGCTCCTGCGCAACATCGCCATCATTGAAGCGGCCGCCGCAATTCTGATCCTGGCCGCCGCGCAGTGGCTGACGACCAAACTCGCCTTCCACAGCGAGCGGTTCGAGCGTGTCATCAAGGACGAACCCACCTTGCTCACCGACCGGGGCGAATTGCTCCACGATGCAATGAAACGCACGCGGGTCTCCGAGGAGGAGATCATGAGCGCCTTGCGCGCCAACGGGCTGGCGAGCCTCAAGGATGCCGCCTGGGTGGTGCTTGAGAACAACGGCGAATTCAGCGTGATCCCCAAGGGCGATCCTGAACGCGAGGATGCCCCGCTGCTCGAAAGCGTCGCCCGGCCCGATCGGCAGGGGGCGGGCTAGTTGAGCTCGTCGGGCTCGGCGACGGGAAACGGCAACGGCGCAACCGGGACGCCCTCCTCGATCAGCGCGCGCGCTTCCTCAAGGCTGGCCTGGCCGTGAATGGGTGCCTCGTCGCGCTCGCCATAATGCATCGCGCGCGATTGCTCGGCAAAATCGCGCCCCACGAAAGTGCTCTTCTCGAGTGCCCTTGCCTGCGCCTCGGCGAGCCTGGTCATCGCCTCTTGCACTTCGGGCGTCAGCGGCATGTTGGAGAGCGGCGCGCTCTCCCCCGAGGCTTCTTGCTCGCCGGTTTCAGGGGCGCTGGCGCGCTGATCATTGTGCGCATTGCCCTTGGCAGGGACAGCCGGCGCCATCGGGGCCTTGCTCACTTCGAGCGTGCCACAGGTCGGGCAGGCGAGCAGCCCGCCTTTGCACTGGCGGTCAAAATCCGCTGAGGAGGAAAACCAGCCTTCGAACCGATGGCCGCTCGTGCACTGAAGATCATAGACTATCATGGCCTAGAGATTGGGGATGTTTCGCCGGTTGGCAAGACTGGGCACCTGCGCGCGCACTTCCGCGATGCGCGAAAGGTCAATGTCGCACAGGCACAGCCCCGGCTCCTCGCCGCCCATATCAAGCAAAACCTCGCCCCACGGATCGACCACGAGGCTGTGGCCATAGGTCGCGCGGCCATCTTCGTGTTCGCCCACCTGCGCGGCGGCGATGACGAAGGCCGAGGCCTCGATCGCGCGGGCGCGCAGGAGAACATGCCAGTGCGCGCGGCCTGTCGGCACGGTGAAGGCGGCGGGCACCGCGATCGCATCGCAGCGCGCCTGCCCCAGCGCCTCGAACAGGGCGGGAAAGCGCATGTCATAGCAGATCGTGAGCCCGAGCGTGCCCAAGGGGGTATCAGCGAGCGCCGCAGGCTGCTTGCCGGGCTCATAGGCGTTGCTCTCGCGCCAGGTCTCGCCGGTGGCGAGCTCAACGTCGAACATGTGGATCTTGTCATAGGTCGCCGGGGGCTCGCCATCGGCGCGGTAGTATTCGGCGCGATTGGCGCTCTTGCCGCTCGCCAGCGGCACCGGGCGCGAGCCGAGCGCAAGATCGATCCCGTTCGCGCGCGCCAGATCGCGCAGCCGCGCTTCCATCGAGCCATAGGCGGCGCTTGCCATCGTCTCGGCGCCGCGCCTGCGGTCCCGATCGAGCAGGAGCGACATTTCCGGGGTGAACAGAACCTGCGCGCCCGCCCGCGCCGCCTCGCCCATCGCCGCCTCGATTGCGGCGAAATTGGCGCGCGGGTCGATCCCAGAATTCATCTGGAGGAGCGCGATCCGTGGCATGGCGCGTGCCCGATCAGCCTGCCAGCAGCGCGTCGAGCGTGCCGGCCCGTTCGAGCGCGGCAAGATCGTCCGATCCGCCGACATGGGTTTCGCCGATGAAGATCTGCGGCACTGTCATTGCGCCGGGCGCACGTGCGAGCATTTCGTCGCGCTTTTCGCCGCCCATCGTGATGTCATATTCGTTGAATTCGGCGCCCTTTTGCGAAAGCAAATGCTTGGCGCGCACGCAGAAGGGGCAGGCAAACTTGGTGTAGATATCGATCGTCGGCTGACTCATGAATTGCTCGCAACATTGCTCTTGAACCGGGCTCGTTTCGTCCCAGATAGAACACGCTGCCGGGTTTCGCCAGTCATTGGGAGGCCCGGCGGTGACAGGACGAGCGCTGTGTGAGGCAGGCTCGCTGAACCGTTCAAATTGCTCAAGCAGAGGATTTGCAAAAATGTCACGTCTTGATTTCACTCCCTATCGCCGTAGCACCGTTGGTTTCGATCGCCTGTTTGACCTGCTCGAAAGCCAGGCGCGCCACAATGCCGGCGACAATTACCCCCCTTTCAACATCGCGCGGCGCGGAGATGACGAATATCGCATCACGCTCGCCGTGGCCGGTTTCCGGGCGCAGGATATCGACATCACCGCGCAGCAGAACCTGCTCGTCGTGCAGGGCAAGAAGCGCGAGGAAAACGATGACGGCACCGAAATGCTGCACCTTGGCATCGCCAATCGCGGCTTCGAGCGCCGGTTCGAACTTGCCGATTTCGTGCGCGTCGAGAGCGCCGATCTCGCCGATGGGCTGCTCACAATCGATCTCGTGCGGGAGGTGCCCGAGGCGATGAGGCCCAAGAAGATCGCGGTCAACGGCGCTGCGACGCTCAAGGCCGTCGAAACCAACTCGGACGATCAGGCCGACGCGGCCTGAGCTCCGCCGGGCGAGACCGCGAACACAAAATCAATCCGAAACGAAACGGGGCGGATCGCACAAGCGATCCGCCCCTGCGACATGCGTCGCCTCATCCGGCGAGGGACATCCGGGTCGCAGAAGACGCCCGCCACCGGTCGAGCTCGAATGAAAAAAGCGCGCCCCGCCCTGATCCCATCAGCGCGTTCCGGCTCTGGGCCATCCCGGCGCTGGGCCATCCGATTACGTGCGAAAAGACCAGCGCGTGGCGCCGAGCGAAAGATGCTTCCGCGCATGGTCCGTACGCCGCAATGAGGAAATCGCGCTGCCATGCGAACAGGACATTTCCTTGCGCTGCGCAGCGATGGTACAATTGTAAGAATACGACAAACCCTGAAACCTGGATACAATCTGCTGAAAAAACCGGTCGGGCTTGCGCTTTGGGAATGAATGCGTCCAACTGGCCGTAGGAACCATGTCCGCCCGCCGCAGCCGAGACCGGGCGCCTAGACGAGGCGCGATTGCTCGAGCGCAGCGGCGATGAAGCCGGCAAACAGCGGGTGCGGATCGAACGGGCGCGATTTCAGTTCGGGGTGAAACTGCACGCCGACAAACCAGGGATGATCGGGCCGCTCGACGATTTCGGGCAGGAGCCCATCAGGCGACATTCCGGCAAACACCAGCCCGCCCTTCTCGAGCGGCTCGATATAGGCGCTGTTGACCTCGTAGCGGTGGCGGTGGCGCTCCCAGATTGCAGCGGCCCCGCCATACATGCGCGCTGTATGGCTGTTCTGGAGCAGCTTGGCCTCATAGGCGCCCAGCCGCATCGTGCCGCCCAGATCGCCGCCCTCGACGCGCTTTTGCAGGCCCTCCTCGCTCATCCATTCGGTGATGATGCCCACAACAGGCTCGCGGGTTTCGCCAAATTCGGAGGACGAGGCCCGGGCAAAGCCCGCCTCGCGCGCGCCTTCGATGCAGGCCATCTGCATGCCAAGGCAGATCCCGAAGAAGGGCACGCGCCGCTGGCGGGCAAAGCGCACGCTTGCGATCTTGCCTTCCGAGCCGCGCTCGCCAAAGCCGCCGGGCACGAGAATGCCGTGCATCGGTTCAAGCTGCGAGACGAGCTCGGCCTCGTTCTCGCCTTCGAAAATCTCGGCATCGAGCCACTTGATGTTGACCCTCGCACGGTTGGCGAGCCCGCCATGGATCAGCGCCTCGTTCAGGCTCTTGTAGGCATCGGGCAGCCCGACATACTTGCCCACCACGCCGATCGTGACCTCGCCTTCGGGATTGAAATAGCGATCGGTGACATCCTGCCACGGCGCAAGATCGGGCGCGGGCGCATCGGTGATGCCAAAGCCGCGCAGGACTTCGGCATCGAGCCCCTCGGCGTGATATTGCAGCGGGACCGAATAGATCGAGGGCGCATCAAGCGCCGGGATCACCGCCTCGCGCCGCACATTGCAGAAATTGGCGATCTTCTGGCGTTCGGCCTCGGGGATCGGATGCTCCGCGCGGCACAAGAGCACGTCGGGCTTGATGCCCAGCGATGCGAGTTCGCGCACCGAGTGCTGGGTCGGCTTGGTCTTCAACTCGCCCGCCGCCGCGATATAGGGCACGAGCGTCACATGGACCGAGAGCGTCTGCCACGGTTCGAGCTCGTTTCGCAGCTGCCGGATCGCCTCCATGAAAGGCAGCGATTCGATATCGCCGACCGTCCCGCCGATCTCGCACAGGATGAAATCATGATCCTCCTGGCCTGCGAGCGCGAACTGCTTGATCGCGTCGGTCACATGCGGGATCACCTGGACCGTCGCGCCCAGAAAGTCGCCGCGGCGCTCCTTGGCGATGATGTCGCGATAGACGCGCCCGCTCGTGATATTGTCGCTCTGGCGTGCGGACACGCCGGTGAAGCGTTCATAATGCCCGAGATCGAGATCGGTCTCGGCGCCATCGTCGGTGACGAAGACCTCGCCGTGCTGATAGGGGCTCATCGTGCCCGGATCGACGTTGAGATAGGGGTCGAACTTGCGGATACGCACCTTGTAGCCGCGCGCCTGCAGGAGCGCGGCGAGGCTTGCCGCCATGAGACCTTTGCCAAGCGAGGAAACCACGCCGCCGGTGATGAAAATGTACCGCGCCATGGGATTTGGGCCTTAAGCCCTGGTTTGGATTCGGAGCAAGCGAATTGGCTCGGATCGCCTCAGCAATCCACACATCCGACCATTCCAAGCGGCTTATTCGGCGAGCGGATCGTCTGCCGGCGCGCCGGGCGCAGGAGCGCCCTCGCCTGCATCGCCCGGCGCGGGCTCTCCCAGCGGATCAGCCGTGCCCGCGCCCGGTGCCGGTTCGCCCAGCAGATCCTGCGCGCCCGAAGGTGTGACAGTGCGATCGAGCGTGGAGGTGACGCTCGAGGTGCTGCCCGTCTCGACCGCGACCGCTGCGAGCGCGATCGAGAGCGTCACGAAGGCGATCGCGAGCCATTTGGTCGCGCGGGTGAGGAAATCGGCCGCTCCGCGTGCGCCGAGCGCTCCGGTCGGGCTGCCGCCAATGCCGAGCCCTCCGCCTTCCGAACGCTGCATCAGGACAACGCCGACGAGCGCTGCAGCGACGAGCGCCTGGATGACGGTGAGGAAGAGGAAGAGGCCCATGGGATTTTCCGGATAAGGTGCGTGGGAAGGTTTCTGTCAGCTGCGATGTAGGAGCGCAGGCGCTCGCGCTCAAGTCTCTTGGGTCTCGGCCGCAGCGAGCGCGATGCTCATGAAGCTGTCCGCCGTCAGGCTCGCGCCGCCCACCAGCGCCCCGCCCACTTCGGGCACAGCGAAAATCTCGTTCGCATTTTCGGGCTTGACCGAGCCGCCATAAAGGATGCGCACCGCCCCGCCCTGCTCCTCGCCATACTGTTTGACCAGCAGCGCACGGATCTGAGAGTGCATCTCGCCGATGGCTGCGGGCGTGGCAGTATCGCCGGTGCCGATCGCCCAGATCGGTTCATACGCGATGGTGAGCCGCTCGCCTGCATCCTCGATCTCGGGCAAGGTCGCTTTCAGCTGGCGGGCAACGAAATCGAGCGCCTTGCCCTTGTTGCGCGTCTCGGCGCTTTCACCGCAACACAGGATCACCCGCAGGCCTGCCGCGAGCGCGGCGGAAACCTTGGCGCTGACGATGGCGTTGGTCTCGCCATGCCCTTCGCGCCGCTCGCTATGGCCCAGAATGACGAACTTGGCGCCCGCATCCGCGACCATGGTGGCGGAAATGTCGCCGGTATACGCGCCGTCTTCCTCGTGGTGGCAGTTCTGCGCGCCGACCGCGATCTGCTCGGCTTCGCGGTGAATTGGATGCAGCAGCGTGTATGGCGGAGCGAGCGCGACCTCGACCTTCATGTGGCGCTGGGCCGCACGGTCGATCGCGCGCGCTTCGGAAAGCATGGCTCTGGTGCCATGCATCTTCCAGTTTCCAACGATGTAGGGCCGCTCGGGCATGGTCATTCCTGCAAATGTGGCGAATCTTTGACCGCTTTAGGGTCGAAGGGCCGCGTGCGCTAGACGAGGAACGCGATCCAGTCAAAACACATGTGAGAATTGGCGCGGCGATGCGGCAGATGTTGCGGCAAGCAGGATGGGCCGATAAAGCGCGGCGATCTGATCGGCCGCGTCGCCCCGGTTCCGCATTTCCGGCGGGGCCAACGCGGCCTATCCAGCGCAGGAACACCACGGCTCATGATTTCCTTTTTCCGCAAGTTCTTCCAGTCGAAGATCGGCCTGCCCATCTTCATCGGGTTTCTCGCGATTGTCGCGCTGGCCTTTGCCGCAAGCGACATCACGGGCACGACCTTTGGCGGGATCAATACCAGCGAACGCGCCGCGCTGGTCGGCGATGACGGCATCGATGCCTCCGAACTGGCGAGCACTGCACAATCCGCGCTCGACCGCGCGCGCCAGGAAGATCCGACGATCACGATGGAGCAGCTGATCGCCGAAGGCGGGCTCGATGAAGTGCTCGACCAGCTGATCGATCGCTATGCGATCGGCGCCTATGCGGAAAACGCCGGCCTGCGCGCAGGGGACAATCTGGTGAACAGCGAAATCCTCCAGATCCCCGCCTTTCGCGGCCCCACGGGCGAATTCGACGAGGAGATCTACCGCGCCGCGCTCGCACGCCAGCGGATCAGTGATGCGATCCTGCGGCGCGATTTTGCCGATGGCCTGCTCGCCCAGCAGATCATGCTGCCCGCAATCAGATCGGCGCGCATGCCGCGCACCGTCGCCCGGCGCTATGCCTCGCTGCTGCTCGAGCGGCGCGAGGGCGAGATCGCGCTGATCCCCAGCGCGGTGTTCCTCGCCGAAGACGAGCCTTCGCCTGAAGCGCTTGCCGCCTTTTACGAGGACAACAAGGCCGATTATCGCCGCCCCGAGCAGCGCTCGTTGCGCTTTGCGGTGTTCGGCGCACAGGACATCAGCGCCGATGTGAGCGCGAGCGATGCCGAGATCGCCGCGCGCTATGAGGAAAACGCACAGGCCTATGCCGCGCGCGAGACCCGCAACATCACCTTGTTCGTCGTGCCCACCGAGGCTGCGGCGCAGGCGCTTGTCGGCCGTATCCGGGCCGGCGAGATCAGCCTCGAGGCCGCCGCGCGCGAAGCCGGCTTCAGCACCACCACCCTCACCGAACAGACCCGCGAGGACTTCGAACAGGCGCAAAGCTTTGCCGCAGCCGAACAGGTGTTTGCCACAGGGCGCGGCGAAATCGCCGATCCGGCGCGCAGCGCGCTGGGCTTCACCGTCGCACGGGTCGATGCGATCAATGTAACCCCGGCTCGCACTTTGGCTGAGGCGCGCAGCGAAATCGCCGAGGAAATCGCGAACCGTAAGCGCGCCGCCGCGCTGGCGGACATGAGCGCGCGGATCGAAGCCGAAGTCGATAGCGGCATCGCGCTCTCCGAAGTTGCCGAGAGCTTCGATCTCGAATTGCGCACGAGCGATCCGCTGCTCGCCGACGGGCGCAGCCTCGCCAATCCCGGGCAGCCGCCCAATCCTGTGCTGCGCCCGATCCTCGAACCCTCCTTCGGGATCGACGAGAGCCAGCCGCAGCTCGACGAGCTCGTCCCGGGTCAGCAATTCATCGTTTACGAAGTGGCCGAGATCACCCCGGCTGCCGCCCCCCCGCTCGCCGAGATCCGCGAGCGCGTGAGCGCGGATTTCATGCGGCAGAAGGCCAGTGTCAAGGCGCGCGCGGCGGCCGACCGAGTGCTTGCCAGAGTGCGCGAGGGCGCGTCGCTCGGCGTGGCGCTCGGCGAGGAGGAGGAGGAAGCCTTCCCGCCGGTCGACCGGATCGCGCTCAGTCGCGAACAATTGCTCCAGCAGACGCAGGGCAATGTCCCACCTGCGCTCGTGCTCATGTTCAGCATGGCGCAGGGCACCATCAAGCTACTCGAGGCGCCGCGCAATCAGGGCTGGATCCTGGTCGATCTCGAAACGATCGAGACCGGCGAGATGGCCGACGATGATCCGCTGCTCCAGCGCACGGTCGATCAGCTCGCGCAGACGCTCGAGAATGAATACACCGCGCAACTACGCCGCGCGATGCGCAAGGATGTCGGCGTGACGATCAACGAGGAAGCCGTCCGGAGCGTGCGCCAGCAATTGCTGGGCGAGAGCTGATCTGACGCCTGCAGATAATCCGCCAATTGTGAACCGCGACCCCGCCAGCCCAGCAACCCCGCGCGCATCGCACGCCTTGCGCAATGCCGGCTCGGCTGCGCGCGCGCTGGCGCAAGGCAAGCCCGCGCTTGTCTGGCGGCGGATCATCGCCGATAGCGATACGCCCGTGGGCGCGGCGCGGCGGCTGATCGAGCCGGGGCGCGGCGATTTCCTGCTCGAATCGGTCGAAGGCGGCGAAGTGCGCGGGCGTTACAGCCTGATCGGGCTCGATCCTGATCTGGTCTTTCGCGCAAGCGGCACGCAGGCAGCGCTAAACATCCGGTGGCAAACCGATCGCGGCGCGTTCACGCCGCTCGCGCGCGATCCCTTGAGCGAATTGCGCGCGCTTGCCGATGCCTGCCGGATCGATCTTGCCGATGCCGAGGAAGCCGGCCTGCCCCCGGCGCTCGCCTGCCTGGTGGGTTATTTCGGCTATGAGACGATCGGGCTCGTCGAGACGCTTGCGCGCGCGCCCACCTCGCCGCTCGATCTGCCCGACATGCTGTTCGTGCGGCCCACCGTGATCCTGATCTTTGATGGTCTCAAAGATACGCTCCACTGCGCCGCGCCGATCTGGGCCGACGCGTCCAACACCGCCGATCCTGCCGCCGCAATCGCGCGCGCGGGCGAGCGGATCGACGAGACGCTGCGCCGCCTTGCCGCCCCGCGCCCTGCCGAGCCACGGCTCGCCGATGGCGGCGCGGCGCTCGAACTCGAGCCGCAAATGGCCGAGGCCGATTACAAGGCGATGGTCGCGCGCGCCAAGGACTATATCTGCGCCGGAGACATCTTCCAGGTCGTCCTCGCGCAGCGTTTCACCTGCCCCTTCGAACTGCCCCCGCTCGCGCTCTACCGCGCGCTCCGGCGCGTGAACCCCTCGCCGTTTCTCTATTTCCTCGACCTGCCGGGCTTTGCGATCGTCGGCTCGAGCCCGGAGATCCTCGTGCGCGTGCGCAGCGATAATGCGGGCAAGCGCGAGGTGACGATCCGCCCGATCGCGGGCACGCGCCCGCGCGGCGCCACGCGCGCCGCCGACATCGCCGCCGAAGCAAGCCTGTTGGCCGATCCCAAAGAGCGCGCCGAACATCTCATGCTGCTTGATCTGGGGCGCAACGATGTGGGACGCGTGGCTGCAAGAGGAAGCGTTCAGGTGACTGACAGTTTTGCGATCGAGCGTTACAGCCATGTCATGCATATCGTGAGCAATGTGGTGGGCGAACTTGCGCCGGAGCGCGATGCGATCGATGCATTGTTCGCAGGGTTTCCGGCGGGCACCGTTTCGGGCGCGCCCAAGCTGCGCGCCTGCGAGATCATTGCCGAGCTGGAGCCCGAGACGCGCGGCGCCTATGCCGGAGGGGTCGGCTATTTCGCGCCCGATGGCTCGGTCGATAGCTGCATCGTGCTACGCACCGCAGTGATCAAGGACAAGGTGATGCATGTCCAGGCGGGTGCTGGGATCGTTGCGGACAGCGATCCCGCTTACGAGGCAGCCGAATGCCGCGCCAAGGCGGGCGCGCTGATCGCGGCGGCGCGTGAAGCGGTGCGGATCGCGGGCGAGCCGGGGTTCGGCCAATGAAGCGCGCTGCTCTCGCGATGCTGGCGCTATGCGCCGCGACACTTGCCGCCTGCACCGAACAGCCCGCGGGCGAGCCGGTGGTGCGCACCTCTCTCGATGGAACGAGCGAGACCGCCGAGATCGTCGAACGACCCGAGACGGCGCAAACCGCCGAGCCCGTTGCGCCCGCCCGGCAATCGCTGTGCCGCGCAGCGAGCTTCGAGGGCACAGCGCTCACCCATTGCACCGCGCAGCCGGCGGATCACACGATCGCAGTCACTTACGGGGCGGGCGATGGCAGTGTGCCCTATGGCTCGCTCACCGCTTATGCGGCCACGCTCGAGGACCAGAGCGCAATCGGCTTTGCCATGAATGGCGGCGCGTTCAGCGACGACATGCGCCCGCGCGGCTATCTGGTCGCTTCAGGCGCGCGGCTCGCCGAGCTCGATCGCAGCGCGGGCCCGGAAGGCAGGAACCTCAATTTCTACATGAAGCCGGGCGGCGTGTTCTTCGGCAGTGGCGGCACCTGGCGCATCCTCACCAATGAGAGGTTCTACCAGACCGTCACCGAGCGGCCCGAATTCGGCACGCAATCGGGGCCGATGCTGCTGATCGGGGGCGAGCGGCATCCTGATATCGCCGAGGATGGCAATTCGCTCGCGATCCGCAACGCGGTCGGTGTCGATGGCGATGGTGCGGCGCATTTCGTGATCGCCGATGCGCCGTTGAGCTTTGGCAAACTCGCGCGTTTCTTCAAAGAGGAGCTGGGGGTTGCCGATGCGCTGTTTCTCGACAGCAATTCATCCGCCTTGTGGGATCCGGCGACCGGGCGGCTCGATCAGGGGCGCGCCGGGCCGATCATCGTCGTGAGCCGGAAGGACGCCCCATGACCGGTCGCCGCACGCTCTATCCCGAGATCGAGCCTTATGCGAGCGGCATGCTCGATGTGGGCGAGGGGCATCAGCTCTATTATGAGCGCGTAGGTACGCCGGGCGCGAAGCCTGCGGTGTTCCTGCACGGGGGCCCTGGCGGCGGGATGGCGCCCTCGCATCGCCGCCAGTGGGATCCCGCGCGCTATGACGTCGTGCTGTTCGATCAGCGTGGCTGCGGCCGATCGCTCCCCTTTGCCGGGCTCGACCATAACGATACCTGGCACATCGTCGCCGATATGGAGGCGCTGCGCAGCCATTGCGGGTTTACGCGCTGGCAGGTGTTTGGCGGCAGCTGGGGTTCGACCCTCGCGCTTGCCTATGCGCAAAAGCATCCCGAGCGCGTATCCGAGCTGATCCTGCGCGGCATCTTTCTTGCCCGCCAGCGCGAGAAGCACTGGCTTTACACCTACGGCGCGAGCGAGATCATGCCCGAGCAGTGGGAGAGCTTTGCTGGTCTCATCCCCGAGGAAGAACGCGGCGATCTCGTCAGGGCCTATCACACGCGGCTCACGAGCGATGACGAGGAGACGCGCCTGGCCGCGGCGCGCGAATGGTCGTTGTGGGAAGGATCGGTGGCAACGCTGCTGCCCAACCCTGCGCTGATGAGCGAGTTCGCCGATCCGGCCAAGGCCGTGCCCTTCGCGCGGATCTGTGCGCGCTATTTTCTCGAGGATTTCTACCTCGAGGAGGCCCAGCTGCTGCGCGACGCAGACCGGATCGCGCATATCCCCGGCATCATCGTCCAGGGCCGCCACGATGTCTGCACCCCGCCTGCTTCTGCCTTCGCGCTCCACAAGGCGTGGCCCACGGCCGAGCTGTGGATCGTCGATGATGCGGGCCATTCGGCGGGCGAGCCGGGCATTATCGATGGCCTCGTGCGCGCGACCGACCGTTTCGCCGGAGACGCGGCATGAGCGCAGCGACGATCCTCGTCATCGACAATTACGACAGCTTCACCTTTAACCTCGTCCATTATCTGATGGAGCTGGGCGCCGAAGTCAGGGTCGAGCGCAACGATGCGCTGAGCGCCACGCAGGCGCTGGCGAGCGATGCTGCGGGGTTCCTCATCTCGCCCGGCCCGTGCACGCCCAATGAGGCCGGGATCAGCCTCGATCTCGTTGCCGCGTGCGCTGCCGAGGCGCGCCCGCTGCTGGGCGTGTGTCTGGGCCATCAGGCGATCGGGCAGCATTTCGGCGGGCGCGTGGCGCGCGGAGGGCTGATGCACGGCAAGACCTCGGATGTGACGCATGACGGCACCGGCGTCTTTGCAGGCCTGCCTTCGCCCTACCGCGCGACGCGCTATCACAGCCTCGAAGTGCTCGACATTCCCGCCTGTCTCATCCCCAACGCGCAGGCCGAAACGCCCGGCGAGGATCATCTCAGCATCATGGGCTTTCGCCACGCAAGCCTGCCGATCCACGGCGTCCAGTTCCATCCCGAGAGCATCGCCACCGAGCATGGCCATGCGCTCCTCGCCAATTTCCTCAAGCTGTGCGGGATTGAGCCCGTCCAGCACCAAGCCAGCAAGCAGAGCCTGCCCGCATGACCCATTTGCCCGATGTCGCCAGCCCGCTCACCGAGACCGAGGCCGAGACGGCGTTTGGCGTGCTGCTCGATGGCGCGCCAAGCGAGGAAGAGATCGAGACCTTCCTCGTCGCGCTCACGCAGCGCGGCGAAACCTCGAACGAGATCGCCGGCGCTGCGCGGGCGCTGCGCGCGCGGCTGATCCCGATCGAAGCGCCCGAAGATGCGATCGATGTCTGCGGCACGGGCGGCGATGGGCACCACACGCTCAATGTCTCGACCGCGGTCAGCCTCGTTGTTGCAGCCTGCGGCGTGCCGGTCGCCAAGCATGGCAACCGCGCCGCCTCCTCCAAGGCGGGCGCGGCCGATACGCTCGAAGCGCTGGGGCTCGATATGGAGGGCGCGGGGCGGACGGCCGAAAAGACTCTCGCCGAACTCGGCATCTGCTTCCTGTTCGCCAAGAACCACCACCCCGCAATGGCGCGCATCCAGCCCATCCGCAAGCGCATCGGCACGCGCACGATCTTCAACCTGATGGGCCCGCTCTCGAACCCCGCGCGGGTGAAAAGCCAGCTCATCGGCATCGCGCGGCCCGCTTATGTGCCGATCTATGCCGGTGCGTTGGCGAAGCTGGGCACAGGCAGCTCGATGATCGTCTCGGGCGATGAGGGGCTTGACGAACTCAGCCTCGCAGGCGGCAACGAAGTGGCGATGGTGACGGGATCGAGCTTTGTGATGCAGCGCCTCGATGCAAGCGAGGCGGGCCTGCCGCATGCCCCGGTCGAAGCGATCCGCGGCGGCGATCCTGCGTTCAACGCCGCCGCGCTGCGCAAGCTGCTCGAAGGCGAGCCGGGCGCCTATCGCGATGCGGTCGTGTTCAACGCGGCTGGCGCGCTCGCGGTTGCGAAACGGGGCGAGAGCTGGGAGGCGCGCGCGGCGATGGCGCGCGAGGCGATCGATACGGGCCGCGCGGCAAGGCTGCTCGACGACTGGATCGCGATGGCCCGATGAGCGGCTGCAAGCCATGAACAGACTGGAAGAGATCTGCGCCACCAAGCGCCGCGAAGTGCAGGCCCGCAAGGCCGCAACCACGCAGGCCGCGCTGGAGGAGGCCGTGCGCGCGCAGACCCCGCCGCGCGGGTTCGAGGCGGCCTTGCGCGCGCGCGCCGGGACCGGCTTTGCGCTGATCGCCGAGATCAAGCGCGCAAGCCCTTCCAAGGGTCTCATTCGCGAGGATTTTCGCCCGGCAGACCACGCCGCCGCCTATCAGCAGGGCGGCGCCGCGTGTCTTTCGGTCTTGACCGATGCGCCGTATTTTCAGGGCCACGAAGACTATCTCGTCGCCGCGCGCGCGGCGTGCGATCTGCCGGTCCTGCGCAAGGATTTCATGGTCGATCCGTGGCAATGCCTCGAGGCGCGCAGCATCGGGGCCGATGCGATCCTGATCATCGTCGCCGCGCTCGAGGATGGCGCGATGGCCGAAATCGAGGCCGGTGCACGCGAACAGGGCATGGATGTGCTGGTCGAGGTGCATGACGAGGCCGAGCTCGAGCGCGCCGGCACCGTGCTCTCCTCGCGCCTCATCGGAATCAACAATCGCGATCTGAAGACCTTCGAGACTTCGCTCGCAACCACCGAGCGGCTCGCCCGGCTCGCTCCGCGAGGCGCGCTGCTGGTGGGCGAGAGCGGGATTGCCTCGCATGCCGATCTTGAACGGCTGAGCGCAAGCGGCGTGCGCATCTTCCTCGTCGGCGAGAGCCTGATGCGCGCTCACGATGTGGCAGCCGCGACGCGCGCCCTGCTCGCGGGATGATGCGCGCGCGCCTGGCCCGATCCTTCGCCCTGTCCTACTCGCGCACGCTATGGCATTGCACGGCGATGATGCCGCCGCTCGCGCCTCTTTCCATCGCCCGCAAGGCGCCTCGCCCTGCCCCCGGCGCGCCGTCTGCACGCTTCCGGCTTTTTTGCGCCAGGACACTGTCACATCTGTATCAACCGTGGCCCCCATGCGACGAACCGAGCCGCCGGAGCCGCCAATGAGCAAGCTCACCCATCTTGGCCCCGATGGCTCGGCCCGCATGGTCGATGTTAGCGCCAAGCCCGCCACGCGCCGCCTCGCCATGGCCAGCGGGCGGATCGCGATGAGCGATGCGGCGCTCGAAGCGATCCGCGCGGGCGATGCGCCCAAAGGCGATGTGCTCGCCGCCGCGCGCATCGCGGGGATCATGGCCGCCAAGCGCACCGGCGAGCTCATCCCGCTGTGCCATCCGCTCGGGCTCGAAGCGGTGACGATCGACTTCGCCTTCGAGGAGAGAGCGATCCGCGCGAGCGCGACCGCCTCGCTCGAAGGCAAGACCGGGGTCGAGATGGAGGCGATGGTGGCGGTCTCGACTGCGCTGCTCACGATCTACGACATGGCCAAGGCGATCGACAAGGCGATGGTGATCGGCGAGGTTCGGCTGATCGAGAAGCGCGGCGGCAAATCGGGCTTGTGGCGGGCCGAGGGCGGACGGGCCGAGGAAGAGCGCGGCTGACATGCTCGATCTCGCTGAAGCGCAGGCCCGGCTGATCGCGCTCGCGCCGCTGATGCCGGTGATCAGCGCGCCGATTGCGCCGGGTCATGTGCGCTATCTGGCAGGCGATCTCTTCGCCCGGCGCACCCAGCCCGCGGCCGATCTCTCGGCGATGGATGGCTATGCGATCGCAGGGCCCGGCCCCTGGCGGCTGATCGGCGAGGCGCGCGCGGGCGCGCCATTTGAAGGATCGCTGGGCACGGGCGAATGCACCCGCATCTCGACCGGGGCGCACATGCCGCGAGGGGCCGAGCGAGTGCTGATCCAGGAGAACGCCGCGACCACAGGCGAGCGGATCGCGCTCGCGCCAGGAGAGAGCCTGCCGCAACCGATGCAGCATGTGCGCCGGCGCGGCTTCGACTTCAGCGAAGGCGAGACGCTGCTTGGCGCCGGCAGCGCGATCGGCCCGGCGCAGGAAGCGCTCGCGCTCGCAGCCGGGCACGATGCCTGCGCCCACCGCGAGGGCCCGCGCGTGATGGTGCTCGAAAGCGGAGATGAGCTTGCCGCCACCGCGTCTGCCGCGCGCCCTAGCCAGATCCCGGCGAGCAATGGTGCGATGATCGCCCGGCTCATCGCTCCCTATGCAAGCCGGATCGAGCGCCCGCCCCCTGTTGCCGACACCGCTGCAGCGCTCGCCGAGGCGCTCGCCGGGGCGCACGACGCAGACGTGCTCATCACGAGCGGCGGCGCCTCGGTCGGCGATCACGATCTCATAAGGCCGGCGCTGGAGGCATGGGGCGCGCGGATCGACTTCTGGAAGGTCGCGATCAAGCCGGGCAAACCGTTGCTCGTCGCGACGCGCGATCGCGCAGGCAGCCCGCGCGGAGCGCAAGTGATCCTGGGCTTGCCGGGCAATCCGGTCTCCAGCTTCGTCACCGCGTTCCTGTTCGCGCTTCCGCTGCTGCGCGCCTGCCTGGGCGCGGGCGAATGCATCGCGCGCCCGATCTTGCTCGAGGCGGGCGAGGATCTGCCTGCCACCGGCGCGCGGCGCGAGTTCATGCGCGCGATCCGCGAGGAAGGGCGCGTGAGGCTCGCCGGATCGCAGGATTCAAGCGCCCTGCGCGCGCTGGGCCTTGCCAATGCCCTGATCGAACGCGCGCCGGGGGAGGAAGCGGTCAAGGCGGGAGAGCGCGTTGCTGTTCATAACCTCCAGAATGGCTGAATTTCGGGCACCCTGGCTCGCAGTGCGCTTGACATGGCGTACAAGGTTGCCTAATTGTTCCGCATTCGTTCACCGTTTCGGTGAGCGGACAGTGCACGCAACGCACCGTTTCCTTCGCCCTTTGCGCGGGAAGCCTCGTGCCTCTTGGAGCACGCATGAATGGCAGCGCGGGTGGCTTGTGTGGGCGCAAGGCTTGCCGCGCATCTGCGACCAAGGGAGATTATCGCAATGCTGACGGCCAAGCAGCACGAACTCATTCAGTTCATCCAGCGAAGGCTGGAAGAAACGGGCATTTCGCCGAGTTTCGAGGAAATGAAAGAAGCGCTCGATCTCAAGAGCAAATCGGGCGTCCATCGCCTGATTTCAGCGCTTGAGGAGCGCGGCTTCATCCGCCGCCTGCCCAATCGTGCGCGCGCGCTCGAAGTGATCCGGCAGCCCGGGGATTCAACGCCCGCTTCGCGCGCCGCAAGGGCGAGCGCGCCAGCGGAAACGGTCATGCCAGGCGCCAGCGACACGGTGACGCGGCTGGGCGCTGCGCCGCCTTCCGCTCCCGCCATTCCCGAGCCCGCCAATGACGTGATCGAGATCCCGCTGCACGGGCGCATCGCGGCCGGCGCGCCGATCGAGGCAATCGAGGGGCAGAACTCGCTGCCCGTGCCCGCTGCGCTGCTGGGTCCGGGTGAGCACTATGCGCTCGAGGTGTCGGGCGATTCGATGATCGAGGCGGGTATCTTCGATGGCGATTTCGCGCTGGTGCGCCGGGCGGACAGCGCGCGCGATGGCGAAATCGTCGTCGCCCTGGTGCGCGGCGAGGAAGCGACGCTCAAATATCTGCACAAGGATGGCGGCAAGATCCGGCTCGATCCGGCCAATTCCGCCTATGAAGCGCAGGTCTATGCGCCTGGCGACGTGCAGGTTCAGGGCAAGCTGGCGGGGCTGCTGCGCCGCTATCACTGATCCGGCCGCGCCTGCGCGCGCCTTAGGGCGGATGCGGGCCGAGAGCGGCGGGCGCGGGCGAAGAGGTGTGCCCCAAGGGGCTCAGCGCGGGTCCGCTTCGTCTTCAGCCGAGCCGGCACCGCGCCACCAGCCATGGGCGCCCTGGCCGCTGGCAACATCGGTTATGCGCGCATTCGCAAGGTCGATCGCCAGCCCGCCGCGCTGCGCCAGCAAGCGCCGGTCCGCCCGCAGCCAGCGCGGTCGGCACGAGCGCGGGAGATACCGGTCGGCAACCACGATGTCCGAGCGCTCGCAGGCCGCAGCAAGCGCGCGTTCCTCGATCCGATCGCGGTTGCGCGCCATCAGCAGCGTCCAGTCGCGCGCGCCGCGCTCGATCGTGAGCACGCAGAACTCGCGCGAACAGCGTGCGCCAGGCCAATCCGCAAGCGCTATGGGATCACCCTGGACGCTGGAGAGCTCGATCAGGTTGTCGCGGGCATAGGCCGAGCGCGTGTCGCGCAGCGAAAGCAGGTGACCATCCCGGGTGACGATGCCGACATGCCGGCCCTCGCGGCCGATCAGGACATCGGGGATGGGCGTTGCGAGCAGCAGGCCGGTCGCGGCAAGGATCGGGGCAAAGCCCAAGAGCCGGGCGCACGAAGTCCACAAGGCGAGCCACAGCCCGCCGATGACAAACAGGCTGATCGTGAGCCCGCCCATCTGCGGCATCAGCTTGACTGCGCCGGGCTGCGCGGCGGTGAAGTGCGCCAGCGCCAGCAGCGCCTGCAGCGAGGCGTCGACCAGCGCCCAGATCGGCCAGCCCAGCCCGGCCAGATCGAACAGCAGGGCAAGCGCAATGAGCGGCATCGAAACGAAGGTCACAAGCGGGATCGCAAGGACATTGGCAAGCGCACCGTAAAGCCCCGCACGGTGGAAATGGAACAGCACGATCGGCATGAGCGCGAGTTCGACCACGAGGCCTGTCAGAAACAGCATCGCGATCTGCCGCCCGAGCCGCCGGGTGCTGCTCTCCTCGCGCGGCGCGAGGAAAGCCTTGACTGGGCCCGAGCTGTGTAGCGAAACGATCGCGACGACGGCCGCAAAGCTCATCTGGAAGCTTGGCCCCATGACGCTCTCTGGCCACATCAGCATGACAAAGCCTGCCGCAACGGCGACCATCCGCAACGAGAGCGCCTCGCGCCCGAGCGCGAGGGCGGCAAGCACGAGCAACGCCGCTGCACATGCGCGCACCTTGGGGACCTGCGCTCCGGTCAGCAATGTGTATGCAACCCCGGCCAGCGCGCCGACCGTGGCGGCAGCCACTGGCGCGCGGATCCGTAGTGCAATCGCCGGGAATGCGGCGAGCAGCTTGATCGCCGCAAAATAGGCTGCCGCAATAACGGCGCTGACATGCAGGCCGCTGATCGCGAGCAGATGGGTCAGCCCGGCATCGCGCATTGCCTTGGCATCGGCATCGTCGATCGCGCCCCTATCTCCGCTTGCAAAAGCCGCCGCAATCGTGCCCGGCGATCCCCCGACATGCGCGCGAACATGTTCGGACAGGCTGCGCTGAAGCGCCGCGAGGCCGCTTGCGGAAGGAGCGGGCGTCACGATCTCGGGCGGGCCGATCGCGCTGCCGGTCGCGCTGAGCCCCTTGAACCAGGCAGCGCGTGCAAAGTCGTAGGCGCCCGGCAGCATCGGGCTTGCAGGTGGCATCAGGCGCACCCGCATCCGCACCCGCGCACCTTCGGCAATCTCGGGGCGCGCCTCGCTGAGCGGGATGTTGACGCGGATCTTGCGCGCTTCGCCGCTCGCCGCATCGCGAATTGCAAGGGTGAGGCGAAAGCGTTCGCGCGCAGGTTGATCATCGCGCTCGAGCACGTAGCCCTCGATCCGCTCGACGACGGGGCGCTCGATCGGCTGCGCTCCGACCATTTCAGAGCGGGCCCAGATCACGGCCAGCCCGGCCGCAAAGACCAGCGCCGAGGCAGCGACAGCTCGGCGCAGATACTCGCGCTCTTCGCGGCCATGCCAGACCGTCTGCGCGAGGATTGCAATCAGGATGCCGGCGGCAATCGCGCCCGTCCATTGCCACGGCGTCTTGAGCGCGAACCACGCACAAATGCCGAGCGCGAAGATCACGCCCAGCCAGGGCGCCTTGTCGAACCCGGCATCCGCAAGAAAGCGTTCGGCGCGCCCGGCCACCAGCCCCGGCAGGGCCCGCCCCGCGCGACCAAACTCTGCCCCGCCTCGCACACTTGGGCTGGACAGCGCGCGGACCCTTTGCCACAGCCCCCCGCGGGCCTTGCGGGGCTCAGGCAATGCGGGCGCGTTGGTGGGCAAGCCGCCGGCGGGCTCGTCCCCCATAGGAATGATCGGCGCATCGGCCATCGGCCAATTCCCCCCTCGGGCTCGCCCGGCTGCGGCGAGGCGCCAAATGAATAGGATTTGTGCCTCTATGGCAAGCGACATCGTTACCCGCTTCGCGCCCTCGCCCACCGGCTTCCTGCATATCGGCGGCGCGCGCACGGCCTTGTTCAACTGGCTGTTCGCGCGCCATCATGGCGGCCGCGCGCTGCTGCGGATCGAGGATACCGACGCGAAGCGATCGACCCAGGAAGCAATCGATGCGATCCTCGACGGGCTCGATTGGCTCGGCCTCGATTATGACGCGCCGCCGGTCTTCCAGTCCGACCGGGCCGAGCGCCACGCCGAGGTCGCCCGCAAGCTGCTCGAGGGGGGACATGCGTACAAGTGCTATGCAACCAGCGAGGAATTGGAAGCGATGCGCGCCGAGCAGCGCGCGAACAAGCAGCCGATGCGCTATGACGGGCGCTGGCGCGATCGAGATCCCTGCGAAGCGGCCGAAGGCGCGCCTTTCGTTGTCCGGCTAAAGACCCCGCTCGAGGGAGAAACACTCATTCGCGACGCGGTTCAGGGCGAGGTGCGTGTCGCCAATGCGGAGCTCGACGATTACATCATCCTGCGCACCGACGGAACACCGACCTACATGCTTGCAGCCGTGGTCGATGATCATGATATGGGTGTGACCCATGTGATCCGCGGCGATGATCATCTCAACAACGCCTTTCGCCAGTTGCCGATCTACCGCGCGATGAACGAGGCGACCGGCGACTGGCCCGACCCGGTCTATGCGCATATCCCGCTGATCCACGGATCGGACGGGGCCAAGCTCTCCAAGCGCCACGGCGCGCTGGGCGTCGAGGCCTATCGCGACGAGCTTGGGATCCTCTCCGATGCGCTGTTCAACTATCTGTTGCGGCTGGGCTGGGGCCACGGCGACCGCGAGGAGATCACGCGCGCCGAGGCTATCGAGCTGTTTGATCTTTCCGGCGTTGGCAAGAGCCCGTCGCGCTTCGATCTCAAGAAGCTGGAAAACCTCAACGGTCACTACATTCGCGAGGCAAGCGACGAGCACCTGGTCGAGCTGGTGTTGAAGCGCATGCCCGAAGGCACCGACCCCGCGCCGCTGCACGCGGCTATGCCGGTCCTGAAGCCGCGTGCCAAGAATATTGGCGAACTGGTTGAAGGTGCTGGATTTCTTTATGCTACGAGGCCGCTCGAAATGACCGAAAAGGCCGCCGCTCTGCTTGATGCCGAAGCGCGCGAGCGGCTGGCGCGTGTCAGTGCAGCGCTTGGCGGTGAAAATAGCTGGACAATCGAAGCGCTCGAAGCCACTACCAAGGCGCTGGCCGAGCGACTGGGAGTGGGCTTTGGCAAGCTTGCGCAGCCAATGCGCGCTGCGCTGACTGGGACGACGACTTCGCCCGGAATTTTCGACGTTCTGGTCCTGCTGGGCCGGGACGAAGCCCTCGCTCGGCTCGACGCGCAAGCCGCGTAGGAGCCGCCCCGGCGCGGGCGTCAACTTGGACAGGAGACAGACTTTGGCAGACAAGCAGGCGAAACTGGAGCTTGGTGGCGATACGATCGATCTGCCGATCCACCACGGCAGCACCGGCCCCGACGTCATCGACATCCGCAAGCTCTATGGCACGACCGGCGCGTTCACCTTCGATCCGGGCTACAAGTCGACCGCGAGCTGCGAGAGCGCGCTAACCTATATCGATGGCGATGCGGGGGTGCTGCTCCATCGCGGCTATCCGATCGGCCAGCTTGCCGAGCAATCCAGCTTCATGGAAGTGAGTTATCTGCTGCTCAACGGCGAACTGCCGAGCAAGGACGAGCTCGACGACTTCACCTACACGATCACCCGCCACACCATGCTGCACGAGCAGCTGATGACCTTCTATCGCGGCTTCCGCCGCGACGCGCACCCGATGGCGATCATGTGCGGCGTGGTCGGTGCGCTCTCGGCGTTCTATCACGATTCGACCGACATCTCGGACCCCGAGCACCGCAAGATCTCCTCGCACCGCCTGATCGCCAAGATGCCGACCATCGCGGCGATGGCCTACAAGTATGCGATCGGTCAGCCCTTCCTCTATCCCGACAATTCGCTCTCCTACACCGGCAATTTCCTGCGCATGACCTTCGGCGTGCCCGCCGAGGAATACGAGGTGATCCCGGCGGTCGAAAAAGCGATGGACCGGATCTTCATCCTCCACGCCGACCACGAGCAGAACGCCTCGACCTCGACCGTGCGGCTTGCCGGCTCCTCGGGCGCAAACCCGTTTGCCTGCATTGCGGCGGGCATTGCGTGTCTGTGGGGCCCGGCGCATGGCGGCGCGAACGAAGCGGCGCTCAACATGCTGCGCGAGATCGGCACGCCCGATCGCATTCCGCATTACATCGAGCGCGCCAAGGACAAAAACGATCCGTTCCGCCTGATGGGCTTTGGCCACCGGGTCTACAAGAACTACGACCCGCGTGCGGCCGTGATGCAGAAGACGGTGCGCGAGGTGTTCGATGCGCTCAAGGTCAAGGACCCGGTGTTCGAAACCGCGCTGCAGCTTGAGGAAATCGCGCTCAACGACGATTACTTCAGGGAAAAGAAGCTCTTCCCGAATGTCGATTTCTATTCGGGCATCATCCTTTCTGCGATCGGTTTCCCCACCACCATGTTCACCGCGTTGTTTGCGCTGGCGCGCACAGTCGGCTGGGTGGCGCAGTATAACGAGATGATCTCGGACCCGGCGCAGGTTATCGGACGGCCGCGCCAGCTCTACACCGGGCCGACCCAGCGCGACTACGTGCCGATCGACCAGCGCTAGGCTGCGGCCCGTGCGGCTCGCCCTGCGCATCGTGGGCATCGCGCTGATCATGTTCGGCGCGATGTTTGCCGCCCAGGGTCTGGGCATCCTCATGTGGCCACCGCAAAGCGCGATGCTCGCTGAGCGCGAATGGGCGCTTTATGGCGGGCTGATGATCGGATTTGGCGCACTGGTCTTCGCGCTTTCCGGGCGGCTGCGCGCCGGGCGTGACTGACTAGGGCTCAACCGGGTCGGCCGCGCTATAGGCGGGCAGGCTCAGCCGGAAACTGGCGCCTTGTTCATGGCCGCTCGACAAGCGCAGCGCCCCGCCCATCGCCTTGGCGAGGCGATGCGAGATATACAGGCCCAGCCCCGAACCATCATCGCCGTTGCGCCCGAGCCGCTCGAACTTGTCGAAGATCCGGCTGCGCTGCTCGGGATCGATTCCGGGCCCTTCATCGGCGACCGTGATCGAGACCATGCCGGTTCCATCATCGGGATGGGTGCGAACGGTGACGGTGCTGCGTTCGGGGGAATAGGCGATCGCATTGCCGATGAGGTTGATGAGGATCTGCAGCACCCGGCGAAATTCGCCCGCGCCGATCTGCCCTGCATGCTCGCCCGGCAGATCGAGCGCGATCCGCTTGGCTTGCGCGCGCACGCCCAGAATGCCGGCGGCCCGGCGCGCCGCGTCTGCGAGATCGACCGGCTCGCGCTCGGCAGCAAAGCCGGGCGCCTCGACCACTTCGAGCTCGACAAGATCATCGAGCATACCGGTGAGATGCTGACCGGCCGCAACGATGTTGCCGGCATATTCCCTGTATTCGACGCGCAAGGGGCCCGCGAGCCGCGACCGGATTGTCTCTGCATTGGCGATGATGCGGGCGATCGGCTGACGCAGCACCGGAGTCAGCGCCCCCCCGATCAGCCTGGCATGCGCCTCTTCAGCAATCCTGGCCCTGTTGCGCTCTGCGGTGCGATCGACGAGCGGACGATCGGCGATCAGCAGCAGTTCAAAGCCGCGCGGTGTTCCGTTGGCCGGACCAAGCGGCAGCAGCCGCACCCGCCATTCGCGCGCCGAGCCTTCAAACGTGCAGCGCGCGCCATCAAGCAGGCGCCAGTGCAGCGGCTGTTTGTGCGCAAGATTGTGCAGATCGACCAGATCGGTCCACACGCTGTGCGGCGCTGCCTCATCGGCCGCTTGCAGGGCGGCGGCATCAGGCGCACTCGCGCTGAGCAGCTGGATGCGCTGGCGCGGATCGAGCCGCGCGCTGATTTCCGCGGCGGTGCGGTCGATTTCGTCGAGCCGCTCGGCGATCATCCGGGCGTCGGGCTCGGGCGCAGGGGTGCGTTGCCAGTTTTCGACGAGCATTTCGCAGCCGCCGCCCTGTGCTTCGGTCAGTGGATGCACGCGCACGAAGCCAGAGACGAAATCGACCCCGTCAAACGCGCTGAACTCCCGCGCAAGGCGAAGCCCCATGCGCCGGCCCTGCTGAACGAGATCGAGCAATTCGGGCACCGCCAGGATGCCGGGAATGGCCCCCCCGCACGCCTCGTGCAGCTCGGCGAGCGGATCGTCGGCCGAGAGCAGGCGATCACGGTCATCGGTAAGGCCGCGGGCGGCAAGCAGGGAGGCCTGGCGTTCCATCCGCTGCGGCCCTAACGCTCGCTGCCGAAAAAGGATTGGCGCAGGAGCTGATGTGCGCTCTCGCTCGACATCGTCTCGAGGCCATTGGGCAGCCGCAAGGCGGGCTCGAGCAGCAGAAACTGGCGCTCGATCGCTTCGCCGCCCAGCCCGGCAGCCCGCAGGCTGATCGCGAGGCGCGCAGCCTGCCCCTCATGGCAGGCCATCACCGCACGATCGCGCGATTGCCCGGTCAGTGTGCTAAGCGCGGTGGCAAACAGCGCAAAGCCGGCATGATCAAGCTCGAGCGCGGCAATCGCCCCCCGGCCCATCGCCGAGATGAGCCGACCGAGCAATCCGGCGCGGCTTGCGGCTTCGTCATAGCTCTGCTTGATTCCCTGAATCGCACTGCCGATTGCCGGGCCAAGCTCGGCCGGCGTCGAGAGCGCCCATAGCCGCACGGTACGCTCGAGGATGGCGGGCGCAAGCTCGCCAAGGGGCTGCTGCATGCGGCGCTGCGACTGGATGAACCGCGCCTGAGTTGCCATGGCGCTCATCGCGAGTTCGGCGCGCGCCGGATCGTCGGACGCGATCAGTTCCTGCCAGAGCGGGCTGAGTACGGGATCGACCGAAGAGCGCTGGTCGAGCCGTTCGGTGAGATAGCCTTCCATCGCCGCTGCATGACAATGCGCCAGGATCGTGTGATCGCTTGCGAGTTGATCTGCGAGTTCTTCCGATGGTACGAACTCATGATCCGAGGAACCGATGGTGCGATCCATCGCCTCGCCAAGCTGACGCGCCAGATCGTTAAGCATGCCGCGCACCCGCGCAATGATGGCATCGTTGATCAGGGCATGGCCAGAGCTTGCAAGCAAATGACCAAGGACGGGCGCAGCGCTCCCCAGCGCGCGGTCTGCACGCGCCAGTTCGTCCCTCAGGAGCGCCTCGACATTGCCCATCTCCTCGCTCGCCTCACACCCTCTTCATACAATCCATCCCCGCCGCCTTGCGCCAAAAAGCCGTGCGGCGCTGATATGCCAGATAGCCAAAGGTTCACAGTCGAAGATATTGAGACTGCTCCGCCCCCTTCCAGGAGACTGAAACCCATACTCCCCAATGGTTAAGGTCCTAGCTCAAGGAACAGGTGCACCCAGCGCAAATAAGTACTTGCTCCACGTCGGGACATAATATCCCCAGACGTTTCCGAGGCATGGGATTTTGCCGCCCAAGGACAGGCTCTTGCGATTAAGCGGTCGAAAAGCGCGACAGGACTTGCTCGATCTGCTTGAGCGCAGCAGGTTCACCGGGTGCCGAGGCGAGCGCATTTTCCGCCGCTTCGAGCAGCTCGGCAACGTGAAAGCTTGCAGCCAGGCCCTTCAGGCGCATCGCGGCGACGTGCCAGTTGCCATCACAGCGCGAACGCTGAAGCAGGTCGAGCTGGCGTGCAGCGCTTTGGAGAAAGGCCTTGCGCAATTCCTCGATCAGCGCCCGATCATCTCCGGCGGCTGCGGCAAGATTGGCGTCCAGCGCAAGGTTTTCATAAGCCATGACCTAGGTGGTACCCTCAGTGAGGTTAAAGCAGGGTTTATTGCGCTCTCGCCTGTGGTATCAGGTGCGGCATGTCGAGACGAGACCGGATCAAGGCAATAGGCGACGACGCTGCGGCCAAGGCGCTGGATCAGCGCGGCGATGCAGCGTCCGGTGCCCAAAATGCAGCGAGCGAAGAGGCGGTCGCAGATCCAGGGGTCGGTGCGATCGACGAAGCGGCCTGGCTCGAGCATGATGGCTTGTCCGGGCCGGAGCAAGCGGCGCCATCGCGGTTTTTGCAGGTCATCCCGGTCTTGTGCCTGCTCGCAGTGGTCGGCTGGAGCGCGTTTTTTGTCTGGGCGATGCGCGCTGAGCTGATGCGCGCGGGCGAGTTGCCGCCACGCGAATGGCTCGCCTGGATTGTCGACTGGTCGATCCCGTGCCTGCTGATCGGGATGGTGTGGCTTCTTGCGATGCGCAATTCGCGCGTCGAGGCCCATCGCTTTGCGCATGCAGCAAGGCTCCTGAGCCATGAGAGCGCCGCGCTCGAACAGCGCGTCTCCACGATCAATGGTGAACTCAGCCTGGCGCGCGAATTTCTCGCCTCGCAATCGCGTGATCTCGATGCGCTGGGCCGCATGGCAACCGAGCGCCTCTCGCAGCATTCCGACGAACTGAGGCAACTCATATCGGACAACAGCGAGCAGGTGAGCGCGATCGGCACGGTGAGCGAGACCGCGCTCGCCAACATGAAACGCCTGCGCGAGGATCTGCCCGTGATCGCCAATTCCGCGCGCGATGTGACCAACCAGATCGGCAGCGCCGGACGCACCGCGCACGATCAACTGGCCGATCTTGGCGAAGGGCTTGAACGCCTCGAGCAGGCTGGCAAAAGCACCGACGCACACGTCACGGCGCTGCTGCAAGAGATCGGTACGACACTGGGCGCATTTGATGAACGGGTGAATGCCATCGAAGGCAAAATGCGCGAGCGGTTCGAGGCGCTGCGCGGCCAAACCGCCGATTTCTCGAGCACGCTGAGCGCAACCGAGCAGGCCGCGCTCGCCGATCTGCGAGAGCGCATGGCCAACTTGGCGAGCGAGGCGCAGGCCGCGCATGAGCGTCTGCTCGAAGCAGGAACCGAGGCCCGAGGCCAGATCGACACCTCGCGCGAGAGCTGGCAATCCGAGATCGCCGCCATGCTTACCCGCCTCGACGAGCTCGATCGCAAGGCCGCAGAAGCCGCGCGCGAACGGATCCACCAGCTGCGCGCCGAAGCCTCCCGGTTCGATGACAGCCTCGAGCAGCGCGATGCCAAATTCGCCGAGGAAATGAGCCGCCGCCAGGACGAATTCGACACGCGCGAAGCACAGGCGAGCGAAGTTCTCGCACAGCGGCTGACCGAGCTCGACGACATGCTCATGCAGCGGCGCGAAGCACAGGGCGAACAGACCGAGAAGCTCGGGCGCGAAGTCGAACGGCTCGGCGAAGAGGTGACGCAGCTGGGCGAGGCGATCGCGGCGATCACGCAGGAGACCGCCGCCTCGCGCGCCGTTATTAGCGAGGGTGTCTCGCAGGTTGCTGCGCAGTTCGAAGCCGACAGGCAAGGCATTGCGAAGGTGAAGGCCGATCTCGCCGAGCTGACCGATGCGAGCGTGCGCCTGCTCGAAATCATCCAATCAGGCACCCAGCATAGCGGCACGCATCTGCCCGAAGCGATCGAAAATGCGATCACCCGTTTGAGCGCCTTCGAAGCACAGGCCGAACAGGCCTCGGCGCTGATCACCAGCACGAAGGATGAAGGCAGCGCGCTTAGCGAGCTGCTGGGCACGGCCAATTCCGAAATCGCCCGCGCGGATGCGGCCCTGCAGGATATTCGCGCCCGGCTTGAGGAAAACAGCGAAGAGGCGATCGCCCGGCTCGCGGGCCTGCGCGGCGGGCTGGCGAAGCTCAATGCGGAAAGCGAGGCCTATGCCGGCAGCATGCTCGAGAGCCTCCGACAAGCGGTTGCCGAGCTCGAGGAGGCAGCCCGCAGCGCGCTCGGCACGCTCGAGACGCAATCCTCCGAGAAGGTGCGCGCGCTCGCGGGCCAGCTGAGCCGGGATGCGGTCGAGGCGCTCGAACGCGCGCTGCGCAATGACAGCGCCGAAGCGATCGGCAAGTTCGAGCAATCCGCCGCGCATGCCTCGGGCATGGGCCGCGAGGTGACGATCCAGTTGCGCGATCAGCTGGTCAAGGTCAACGAGCTGACCAAGAACCTCGAGCAGCGCATCGCGCGCGCGCGCGAGCAGGCGCAGGAGCAGGTCGACAATGATTTCGCCCGGCGCATGGCGCTCATCACCGACAGCCTCAATTCAGCCTCGATCGATATCAAGGCCGCCCTTTCGAGCGAAGTTTCGGACACCGAGTGGGATGCCTATCTGAAGGGGGATCGCGGCATCTTCACGCGGCGCGCCGTGCGCCTCGCAAGCGCCAGCGAGGCGCGCGAAATCACCGAACTCTATCAGTCTGACGATGGTTTCAAGGCGAACGTCAATCGCTATATCCACGATTTCGAGGCGATGCTGCGCGCCATGCTTTCCACTCGTGATGGCAATGCGCTGAGCGTGACAATGCTGGGCTCGGACATGGGCAAGCTGTATGTCACCCTCGCCCAGGCGATCGAGCGGTTCCGCAAATAGCGGCTTTGCGCCTAGGCACGCGCGCCCAGCTTGACCGGCGGCTCGGGCAGGATGTCGATGTCTTCCACGGTAATCCAGCCATATTCATAGTTGAGCACGTAAAGGCTCGTCAGGATCACAGCGAGCGCGGTCGCCCGGATAATCAGCCGACCGGGACGGAAATTGGCCGGCGCGCTCTCGGCCTGGCCGGGGATCCTGGCCGCGCCGATCTCGTCGGCAGTGCGCACGCCGAACGGGAGCAGCACGAAGGCGCTCATCACCCAGATGAGAAAATAGATCGCAAGGATCGAGGTCCATTCCATTGCGCTGGCAGGATCGTCTAGCTGAAACCGGGCATCAGCACGCGCACCTGCGGGCTCTTGCCCGACCAGCGCCGCGCCGCGCGCCGTGCAGCAAGGCGTGCCGCTTCATGCACCGCTGCGCGATCGCGTGCGTCCTTGCCCTTGAGCTTGCCGATCGCCTTGAGGACATCGTCTTGCGCTTCGGCAACGAAATCGGGGTAATCCTCATCGAGCGGAAGCCCCACCGCCTCGATCAGCGGCGTCTCGCCGCGTGCCAGCACGACAACGAGAACGCCCTCGCCCGCGATCCGGCGACGCATCGTGATTGCATCGCCATCGGCCGGCGCGATGATATCGCCATCAAGCACGAGCCGCCCGCTGCGCACCGGCGCGATCACGCTCGGTTCGCCCGGCGCAAGCTTGACGATCTCGCCATTGCCCTGGACCACCGCATGCGGGATCTGGCAGGCTTTCCCCAGTCGCGCCTGTTCGCGCATGTGGCGCATCTCGCCATGGACGGGGACGAGGATTTCGGGCCGCAGCCAACTGTAGAGCGCCTCGAGCTCGGGCCGGCCCGGATGGCCCGAGACGTGGATCAGGCTCTGGCGGTCGGTCACCATCTCGATCCCCTTGGCGGCGAGCTGGTTCTGGATCTTGCCGATCGCGATCTCGTTGCCTGGAATGACGCGCGAGGAAAACAGCACCACATCGCCGCTCACCAGTTCGATCTGGTGGCTGTCATCGGCGATCCGGCTCAGCGCGGCGCGCGGCTCGCCCTGCCCGCCGGTCGCCAGGATCAGCACCTCGCCTCGCGGCAGCCCCATCGCAGTGTCGAAGTCGACCGGATCGGGGAAATCGGCAAGATAGCCGTTATCCTGCGAAACCTCGATGATCCGGTCAAGCGATCGCCCGGCGACGCAGATCTGGCGCCCGGTTTCGCGTGCAATATCGCCCAGGGTCTGCAGCCGCGCGACATTGCTGGCAAAGGTGGTAACGAGAACGCGCTTGCCTTCGTGGCGCGCGATCTCTTCCATCATCGCGCGGTACACTGCGCCTTCAGAGCCCGAGGGGCTGGGATTGAAGACATTGGTGCTGTCGCACACCAGCGCAAGCACGCCCTCATCGCCTATTTCGCGCAATTCCTCCTCGGTGGTCGGCTCGCCGATGATCGGTTCCTCATCGAGCTTCCAGTCGCCGGTGTGAAAGATGCGCCCGTGCGGCGTATCGATCAGCAGCGCGTTACCCTCGGCGATCGAATGGGCAAGCGGGAGATAGGTCACCTTGAACGGGCCAAGTTCGATCTCGCCATGGTCCTCCTCGATAATGTTGAGCTCAACCTCGCCGAGCAGCCCCGCCTCCTCGAGCTTGCGCGCGACGAGATCGGCGGTGAACGGCGTTGCATAGAGCGGCACGCCCAGATCGCCTGCAAAATAGGGCACCGCGCCGATATGGTCCTCATGCGCATGGGTGAGGACGATGCCAAGCAGATCGCGCGTGCGCTCTTCAATGAATTCGAGATCGGCAAACACGAGATCGACGCCGGGATATTCGCCGCCCGAAAAGGTCATCCCCAGATCGACCATCAGCCACTTGCCCTGGCAACCATAGAGATTGACGTTCATCCCGATCTCGCCCGAGCCGCCAAGCGCGAGAAACAGGAGTTCGTTTTCGGGGGTGAAGTCTTTTTTCAAGCCGGGCTCTCTTCAAACTGGAATACGAATGGGGGCGGTCAGCCGCGCGCCTGATCGGCAAGAATGGCGAGGCCCTCGATCGTGAGATCGGCATCGACATGATCGAACACATCGGTCGCCTTGTCGAACAGGATCGCGAGGCCGCCTGTGGCAACGACCTTGGCCGGACGGCCGATCTCGGCCTTCATGCGGGCAATAATCCCTTCCATCATCGCGACATAGCCCCAGAACACGCCGATCAACATCTGGTCTTCGGTGTTGCGACCGATGACGCTGGTGGTCTCGGGCGCACGAATGGCGATGCGTGGGAGCTTCGCCGTCTTGCCCACCAATGCGTCAAGCGAGAGGTTGATCCCGGGCGCGATCGAGCCGCCCTTGTAGGCCCCGGTGAAATCGATCGCTTCGAACTTGGTGGCGGTGCCGAAATCGACCGCAATCAGATCGCCGCCGTATTTGTGATGCGCGGCGAGAATGTTGAGCGCGCGGTCAGCGCCCAGCGTGCTGGGCTGATCGACATCGATCTCGAAGCGCCAGGCCGCCGCGCCCTGCCCTGCAAAAAGCGGCGTGATACCGAAATATTTCTGCGCGAGCACGCTGAGATTGTGATCCGCGCGCGGGACCACAGAGGCGAAGATGATCTGGGTTATATCCTCGCGCGCGACATTCTCGATGGCGAGCAGCTGGAGCAGCCAGACGGCATATTCATCGCCCGTGCGGCGCGGATCGGTCGCGATGCGCCAGCGAGCCTTGAGCGCAGGGATCCCCTCGCCGCTATTATCGAACAGCGCGAAGACGACATTGGTGTTTCCGACATCGGCAGCAAGCAGCATCGCTCTGGTCCCTCAAGTGATATCGCCTGCGCGAATGGCACGTTCCGAGCCATCCGCCAAGCGCAGCCGCAAGGCACCGTCGGCTTCTTCGAGGCCAGCAAAGGCGCCAGTGATGTGCGTGCCATCGGTGTCGTGCACTGTAATCGGCGCGCCGGGGGCGTGGTGCGAGATGGTTAGAAAGGTCTCCAGCACGCGGCCCAGCCCTGCCCCACGCCATTGCTCCAGATTGCGCGCGAAGGCGGCGGCAAGTTCGCGGGCAAAATCTTCCAAGCTGGGCGGCGCGACGACGTCTGCAAACGAGGCCGTCGCCCGGTCGGCCAGCTGCGGCGCGCGCGCGAGGTTGACCCCGATGCCCACAACCACCTGGCTGCCGACCATTTCGAGCAGGATGCCGGAGAGCTTGGCGCCTGCGAGCAGGACGTCATTGGGCCACTTCACCGCCAGTTTATCCGCGCTGGCGAGAAAATGGCGGGCGGCCCCGAACACGCTCAATGCAGCAACGAAGCTCAGGCTGGCCGAAGGGGGATCGCCCTTGCGCAAGTCAACCATGGTCGAACCCATGAAATTGCCCGCGCCATCGAACCATTCGCGACCCTGCCTCCCCCGCCCCGCGGTTTGCCTGCGAGCAACGAGCCAATCGCCCTGCTTCAGCCCCTCGCCGCGACGGATCGCGGCGGCAAGGTCCGCATTGGTCGAGCCGGTCTCTTCGACGAAGCGGATCAAACCGGGAGAAACAGCGAATTGGCCGCCTTGCCCGCAAGATCGCTGAGCGAAGGGGTGAGGAGATAGCCAAGCGGCGACACGATCGCGGCGGTGAGGAATAACAGCGCCCAATGCGCCGTCCCGCTCTTGCCGGTCACGACCCCGGCGGGTTCATCGAAGAACATCACCTTGACGAACTTGATGTAATAGAACGCGCCGATCACGCTCGCGGCGATCCCGATTGTGGCAAAGGCGACAAGCCCTGCCTCGACGGTCGCCTGGAATACCACGAACTTGCTGTAAAAGCCGAGCAGCGGCGGGATGCCGGCAAGGCTGAACATCTGGAAAAGCAGCGCCCAGGCGATTGCGGGGCGCGTGACGGAAAGCCCGGCGATGTCGCCGAAGGTCTCGAACAGCGCGCCATCCTCGCCCCGCAGCATCAGGAGTGCGGTGAAGCTGCCCAGGCTCATCGCGACATAGATGAACAGGTAGATCAGCATTGCGCTCGCGCCCGCAGCGTTCGCGACCGCGAGACCGAGCAGGATGAAGCCAATATTGTTGATCGAGGAATAGGCGAGCAGGCGCTTCAGGTTCTGCTGTCCGATCGCGCCCAGTGCACCAAAGAGGATCGAGGCGAGCGCCGTGAACATGACGATCTGTCGCCACGCCTCGACCTGAGAGCCGAACACGTCGAACACCACGCGCGCGGTCAGCGCGACGGCGGCGACCTTGGGCGCTGTCGCGAAAAAGGCGGTGACCGGGGTCGGTGCGCCTTCATAGACATCGGGTGTCCACATGTGGAACGGCACGGCGGCGATCTTGAAGGCGAGCCCGGCCATCACGAAGATCAAGCCAAACAGCGCGCCAGTTGCCAGCTCGCCTTCGAGCGCTGCGCGCACTCCGTCAAAAGCGGTCGCGCCGGTGAAGCCGTAGAGCAGGCTCATCCCATAGAGCAGGATGCCTGATGCGAGCGCACCGAGCACAAAGTATTTGAGCCCTGCTTCGGCCGAACGCGTATCCGCGCGCAGGATCGAGGCGAGGACATAAGCGGCAAGGCTGTTGAGTTCGAGCCCGAGATAAAGCGCCATGAAATCATTGGCCGAGACCATGATGCTCATGCCGAGCGCTGCAAACAGCACCAGGACGGAATATTCCGCGCGCATCCCGCGCTCTGCACCGGCGGCCTCGGAATTGAAGAAGGCAGGCGCCACCATCAGGCAGCCGATCGCGGCCAGATAGATGAGCGCCTTGGCAAACAGCGCGAAACTGTCCGCCTTGAGAAGGCCGCCAAATGCTAGCGCATCGATCCCCTGCACACCCGAATGGAGACCGGGCACGAGATGGACCCCTGCCATGAAGAAAGCCGATGCCGCTCCGATCGCGATGAAGCGGGCATGCTTGTCCCCGGCCCAGGCGGTCCACAACAGGAGGATGAGCCCCGCTGCTGTCAGGATGAGTTCGGGCGAGGTCAGGAGGAAGGAACGGGCGAAATCCATCAATGCGACCCTTCCGCCGAATGCTCTGCGCCATGCGCATGCGTGACGGCGTTGGCGGCCTCAGCACGCGGGGTGCCCATGACGAGGCGGCTATCGCCCGCGGGCCGCGCCGAAGCCATACGCGCATCGAGCGCGGCGATGTCATCGCGCATCGGCGCGAGGAAGCTCTCGGGGTAAACGCCCATCCACAGCACCACCGCCGCAATCGGCGCCATCATCGCCCATTCACGCGGCGTTATGTCGGCCATGGCCTGCGCCTCGGGATTTGTTTCGGGGCCGAAGGCGACCCGGCGATAAAGATAGAGCATGTAGGCAGCGCCCAGGATGATGCCGGTGGTGCAGACAAGCGCGACGAGGCTCGAGACCTGGTAGATGCCCGCCAGCGAGAGGAACTCGCCGACGAAGCCGCTCGTCCCCGGCAGGCCGATCGAGGCCATGGTGAACAGGAGGAAGAACACTGCGTAATAGGGCATGTTGTTGGAAAGCGCGCCGTAACGGTCAATCTCGCGGGTGTGCAGGCGATCGTAGATCACGCCCACGCACAGGAACAGCGCGCCCGAGACCAGGCCGTGGGAGAGCATGATGATAACCGCGCCCTCGAGCCCCTGAACGTTGAAAGCGAACAGGCCGACGGTCACGATCGCCATGTGCGCGACGGAGGAATAGGCGATCAGCTTCTTCATGTCGTGTTGCACCAGCGCGACGAGCGAGGTGTAGACCACCGCCACCATCGAGAGCGCGAACACCGCCCAGGCGAAATCAGCGCTCGCCTGCGGGAACATCGGCAGGCTGAAGCGCAGGAAGCCGTAGCCGCCCAGTTTCAGCAGCACACCTGCAAGGATCACCGAGCCCGCCGTGGGAGCCTGAACGTGCGCATCGGGCAGCCAGGTGTGAAACGGCCACATCGGCACCTTGACCGCGAAGCTTGCGAAGAAGGCGAGCCACAGCCAGGTCTGCGCGCTCGCCGGGAAATCATATTGCATGAGCGTCGGGATGTCCGAGGTGCCGGCTGTGGCAACCATCCAGAACATCGCCACCAGCATCACCACCGAGCCCAGCAGCGTGTACAGAAAGAACTTGTAGCTCGCGTATATCCGGTTGTCCCCGCCCCAAACGCCGATGATGAGATACATCGGAATGAGGCTCGCTTCAAAGAAGATGTAAAACAGGAAGATGTCCTGCGCTGCAAACACGCCGATCATGAGCAGTTCCATCAGCAGGAACGCAGCCATGTATTCGCCCACACGTTTCTCGATCGAGCCCCAGCTCGCAAGGATGCAGATCGGCATGAGGAAGACGCTGAGCATGATCAGCATCAGCGCGATGCCATCGATCCCGAGCGCGTAGGAGAACCCGGCGAAAAGCTCCGCGCGCTCGATGTATTGCCATTGCTCGCCGCCGAAATTCCAATGCGCCCACAGCGAAATGCCGAGGCCGAGCGTGACGAGCGTCGTCGCGAGCGCTGTCCAGCGCGCGGCATTGGCTTGTACGAACAGGCAGATCAGCGCGCCCAGGAAGGGCACGAGCAGCATGATCGAAAGGATCGGGAAACCGCCGGGGCTATCCATCGCTCACAGCCCCTTACAGCAATGCGTAGGTGGTCGCCGCGATCAGGCCGAGCAGCATGATCAGCGCGTAGGTATAGAGATAGCCCGACTGGATCGTCTTGGCGGCAAGGCTGCCGCGCTGGACGACCCAGGCAACGCCGTTCGGGCCGAAACGGTCAATCGTGCCGATGTCGCCCAATTTCCAGAACTGGCGGCCGAACCAGAAGGCTGGACGAACGAAGATCGCATCGTAAAGCTCGTCGAAATACCACTTGCGAAAGACAAACTGGTGCAGCGCTCCGAAGCGGCGCACGAAGGCATCGGGCACGCCGGGAGCAAGGATATAGGCGTAGACCGCCCCGCCCAGCCCCGCGAGCATCGCCACGGTTGCCGTGAGCTTGACCCACAGCGGCACGTCGTGGAGCGCATGGATCAGGTCCTCGTTGAAGAAGATCGAGCCGCCCCAGAAGGCGCCGCTGACGGCATCGGATGCGCCATCGATGAAGGGATACTTGTAGAGGAAGCCTGCGAACACCGCTCCGAGCGTCAGCACGATTAGCGGCACCAGCATCGACCATGGGCTTTCATGCGGGTGATAGCCCCCGGTGCGATCGCCGCCATCGGGATGCGGCACGCTGTGCGGACCCTTTTGGCTCGCATCTTCCTTGACGGCGGCGGATTGATCGTCCGCATGATGATCGCCCGCGTGGAGCGCATGCTGGATATGCTCGCTCTCGATCCAGCGCGGTGTGCCCCAGAAGGTGAGGAACATCAGGCGCCAGGAATAGAAGCTGGTGAGCAGCGCCGCGATCGCGCCCGCCCAGAAGGCGAACTGCGCCGCCCCAGTGCCGCGCGCGAAGGCCGCCTCGAGGATCGCGTCCTTGGAATAGAAGCCGGCGAAGCCGAAAACGCCGAGGAGGCCCACCCCGGTGATCGCGAGCGTGCCCGCCATCATCGCCCAGAAGGTGATTGGGATCGCTTTCCTGAGGCCCCCGTAATAGCGCATGTCCTGCTCGTGATGCATCGCATGAATGACCGAGCCCGCGCCGAGGAACAGCAGCGCCTTGAAAAAGGCATGGGTGAAGAGGTGGAACATCGCAACGCCATAGGCGCCGACGCCGGCGGCGAAGAACATGTAGCCCAGCTGCGAGCAGGTCGAATAGGCGATCACCCGCTTGATGTCCCACTGCGTCGTGCCGATCGTGGCGGCGAAGAAGCAGGTCGCGGCGCCGATTATGGTGATGAATGTGAGCGCGGTCGGTGCGGTTTCGAACATGGGCGAGAGGCGGCACAGCATAAACACGCCCGCGGTAACCATTGTGGCGGCGTGGATGAGGGCGGAGACAGGCGTTGGCCCCTCCATCGCATCGGGCAGCCAGGTGTGCAGGCCCAGCTGCGCCGACTTGCCCATCGCGCCCACGAACAGGAGGAGGCACAGGACATCCATCGTATAGACGCGAAAGCCGAGGAAACCGATCGTCGAACCGCTCATCGCAGGCGCGGCAGCCAGGATCTCGGGGATCGAAGTGGTCGCGAAAACGAGGAAGGTGCCGAAGATGCCGAGCATGAAGCCCAGATCGCCCACGCGGTTGACCACAAAGGCCTTGATCGCCGCCGCCCCCGCGCTCGGCTTGTGATACCAGAAGCCGATCAGGAGATAGGAGGCGAGCCCGACCCCTTCCCAGCCGAAGAACATCTGGACAAGGTTATCGGCGGTCACCAGCATCAGCATCGCGAAGGTGAACAGCGAGAGATAGGCGAAGAAGCGCGGCTGGGCCGGGTCTTCCTCCATGTAGCCCCAGGAATAGAGGTGCACGAGCGCGGAGACAGAGTTGATGACGACCAGCATCACCGCCGTCAGCGCATCGACGCGCAGGGCCCAGTCGAACGCCATATCGCCCGAGCGCACCCATTGCAGCACGGGCACGACCTCGGCGGTCGCGGTCCCCGAAAGAAAGCCGAGGAAGATCGGCCAGCTCAGCGCAGCGGAGAGAAACAGCGCGCCGGTGGTGATCGCCTTCGCCGCGAGCTTGCCGATGGCAGGAGCCCCGAAGCCTGCGATGATCGCGGCAAGGAGTGGCGCAAAGACGATAAGAAGAATGGGTTCCACGCCTCAGCTCACCCTTTCATCCGGTTGATATCATCCACCGCGATCGTGCCGTGGCCGCGGAAATAGATCACCAGAATGGCAAGCCCGATCGCCGCTTCGCCCGCCGCGACCGTCAGCACGAGCATGGCGAAGACCTGCCCCACCAAATCCTCCATGAACGCACTGAAGGCGACGAGATTGATATTGACCGCAAGCAGGATCAGCTCGATCGCCATCAGGATGACGATGACGTTCTTGCGATTGAGGAAGATGCCCAGCACGCCGAGCACGAACAGGATCGCGCCCACCACCAGATAATGTTCGATACCGATCGGCGACATTACAGCTCGACCCCCTCGCCGATGGTCGGCTGCTTGAGCACGGTTGCATCCTGCGGGCGGCGCGCGATCTGTTTCGCGACATTCTGCCGCCCGCGCGCGCCCGGCTTGGGCTCGCGGTGGGTGAGGACGATCGCGCCGATCATCGCAACCAGCAGAATGATGCCGGCGATTTCGAACAGCACGATATAGCGCCCGTAGAGCAGCGCTCCGATCGCCTCGATATTGCTCTGGCCGAGCGCCGCCTGCGCCGTTCCATCAGCCTCGCCGAGCGCAATACCGCCCGCGCTGTAGGCACCGAGCGCGAGGAACAGTTCGGCGAGCAGGATCGCGGCAATCGCAAGGCCGAGCGGAACATTGCGGATGAAGCCGGCGCGCATCGCGGCAAAATCGATATCGAGCATCATCACGACGAACAGGAACAGCACCGCAACAGCGCCGACATAAACGATGACGAGCAGCATCGCGATGAATTCCGCGCCCACAAGCACCATCAGGCCCGCTGCATTGAAGAAGGCCAGGATCAGCCACAGGACGCTGTGCACCGGATTGCGGCTCATGATCACCATGACCGCGCTCGCGATGACGACGCTTGCGAAAAGGTAGAAGGCAAGAGCCTGTATCATGGTGATAAACGCTGCGTCCCGGGCCGTGCGAAAGGCGCGGTTGGTTGGCAGCAATGTGATCCCTTAATTCGTCGTGAAACCGCCGCGCGGCGCCGGATTCGCTTATCCCTGTTGCAGTCTGCGCATGCCCCTAGCGATAGGGAGCGTCCGCTTCAAGATTGGCCGCGATGGCCCGTTCCCATTTGTCACCATTGGCGAGCAGCTTGGCCTTGTCGTAAAGCAGTTCCTCGCGCGTTTCGGTCGAATATTCGAAGTTCGGCCCCTCGACGATCGCATCGACCGGGCAGGCCTCCTGGCAGAAGCCGCAATAGATGCACTTGGTCATGTCGATATCGTAGCGCGTGGTGCGTCGGCTGCCATCCTCGCGCGGTTCGCTCTCGATCGTGATCGCCTGTGCGGGGCAGACAGCCTCGCACAACTTGCACGCAATGCAGCGTTCCTCGCCATTGGGATAGCGCCGCAACGCATGCTCGCCGCGAAACCGCGGGGAGAGCGGCGACTTCTCGAACGGGTAGTTGATCGTGACCTTGGGCTTGAAGAAATACTTCAGCGTCAGCGCATGCGCCTTGAGGAACTCGTAGAGCGTGAAGGATTTGAGGAGCTGGGTTGCTGAGGTCATGATTGGCCTTTCACAGCGTGGGGCTGTGGAGGGATGGTGTTGATGGATGTGGCGGATGCGGGAGCAGGGCCGCCCTCGCTCAGGATCGCATTGCGCTCGAAATGCCCCGTGGCCATCAGATAGCCGCTGATCAGCGCAACGAACATGAGGCTCATTGGGAGGAAGACTTTCCAGCCCAGCCGCATGAGCTGATCATATCGATATCGCGGCACGGTTCCCCAGATCCAGCTGAACATGAAGAAGAACATGAAGGTCTTCAGCAGGAACCAGATGATACCCGGAATCCAGTAAAGAAACGGCAATTCGACAGGCGGCAGCCAGCCGCCGAAGAAGAGCAGCGTGCACAAGGAACACATCAGGAGGATGTTGGCATATTCCCCGAGCCAGAACAGCGCGAAGGCCATGCTCGAATATTCGGTCTGATAGCCGGCCACGAGCTCGCTTTCGGCCTCGGTGAGGTCGAAGGGCGCGCGCGCTGTTTCGGCCAGCGCCGAGATGAAAAACACGACGAACATCGGAAAGAGCAGCGGATGCACGAAGTGCGCGTTGATGAAGCCCAGGCCAAAGCCCTGCTGGTTCATCACGATCGCGCTCATGTTGAAGCTGCCCGTAAACAGCACGACGCATACGAGAATGAACCCGATCGAAACCTCATAGGAGATCATCTGCGCCGCCGCGCGCATGGCCGAGAAGAACGGATATTTCGAGTTCGAAGCCCATCCGCTCATCACCACGCCATAAACCCCGAGCGAGGAGATCGCGAGAATGTAGAGCAGGCCCACATTGATATCGGCCATCACAACGCCCGCATCGAACGGGATCACCGCCCAGGCCGCGAGCGCGACGGTGAAGGTAATGATCGGCGCGAGCAGGAAGATGCCCTTGTTGGCCGCCGACGGGATGATGGTTTCCTGGAGGAAGACCTTGAGGCCATCCGCGAAGGACTGGAGCAGCCCGAACGGGCCGACCACGTTGGGCCCCTTGCGCAGCATGATCGCGCCCAACACCTTGCGATCGACATAGATCACCATCGCCACTGCCAGCATGACGAGCAGTGAGATCGTGACGATCCCGAGCACCGTCGCGATCGTCCAGGCCCATTCATAGGGAAGGCCAAGAGACTGGAAGAAGGGGGTCACCGCAGACGCTCCATGTAGATGTCGAGGCGGGTCAGAAGGGCAGCGGCGATGAGCAGCCAGCTGCCATAGAACACGGTGTCGATGATCGGACCATTGGTCGCGAGTGTCGCACCGACCGCGAGCACGAAGAACACGACGAGGAAGTGCGGCGTGAAGCGCGCCACGAAGCGGGTAAAGGCATCGCTCATTCAGCCGCCTCCTTGATTTCATGGGCATGGAGCAGCTCGGCCGAGCAGCGCTGCATCACCGCGCTCGCGCGCGCAATCGGATTGGTGAGATAGAAATCCTGGATCGGATAGGCGCTGATCTCGCCTTGCGCCTTGGCGCCCGTATCAGCTGCGGGCAGCGCGCCATAATCGACCAGACCTTCTTCGCCCAGCGCAGGCACTTCGCGCATCATCGCGGCCTGCAATTCGGCAAGACTGTCAAAACCGACATTCACATCGAGCACATCGGCAAGCGCGCGCAGGATCGTCCAGTCCTCACGCGCATCGCCCGGCGCAAACACGGCCTTTTCGGCGAACTGCACGCGCCCTTCGGTGTTCACATAGGTCCCGTCCTTCTCGGCATAGCTCGCCGCTGGCAGGATCACGTCGGCATGGTGCGCGCCCTTGTCGCCATGGTGGCCGATATAGACCTTGAGGCTGCCTTCGAAGGCCGCGTGGTCCATCTCGTCCGCGCCGAGGCTGAGGAGCACGCGCGGCTTTGCCGCAGCAAGATCGGCCATGCCGCCACCTTGCGCAAAGCCGAGCATGAGCGAGCCCATCCGTGCAGCCGACATGTGCAGCACGTTGAACCCGTTCCAGACAGCCCCGTCCTCTTGCTCGCGCACGAGCCTGAACTTGTCGACCAGCTTGAGCGCCGGGCCCAGCGCCTCATTCGCAAGCGCCGCGCCGCCCAGGATCACCGCCGGGCGCTCGGCTGCCTTCATCGCATCGCCCAGCGCCTTGGGAATACGATTGAGCACCTTCAGCTCTTCGCCGAGGAACTGCGCCGCGAAGGTCGTCTCCCAGTGCGGCCCGATCACGAACACCTTCGCGCCATGTTTGACAGCCTTCCTCAGGCGCACATTGACGAGCGCGGCTTCCCAGCGGATGTGGCTGCCGATGATCAGGATGCAATCGGCGGTCTCGATCCCGCTGAAGGTCGAATTGAAATTGACCGCCGCGAGGTTCGAAACATCATAGGTCATGCCCGTCTGGCGCGCTTCGACGAGGCTCGAGCCGCATGCCTTGAGCAGCGTCTTGGCCGCAAACATCGTCTCGCAATCGACCATGTCGCCAGCCACCGCCGCAATGCTCGATTTCTCGGGGCCGAGCGCCTCAGCGATCATCCCGAAAGCTTCGGACCACTCGCCCGGCTGCAAGCGCCCATCGCGCCGGACATAGACCCGGTCAAGCCGGCGCTTGGTCAGCCCGTCGACCTGATAACGGCCCTTGTCCGAGAGCCACTCCTCGTTGACCTCGTCATTGATGCGCGGCAGCGCGCGCATGACTTCGCGGCCCTTGGAGTGCAGCGAGATATTCGCGCCGACCGCATCGGAGACGTCGATCGAGAGCGTGCGCTTCAATTCCCATGGGCGCGCTTCGAACGCATAGGGCCGCGATGTGAGGGCTCCCACCGGGCACAGATCGATCACGTTCGCCGAGAGTTCGTGCGCGGCGGCCTGCTCGAGATAGGTCGTGATCTGCATGTCTTCGCCGCGATAGAGCGCGCCGAATTCGTCGACCCCGGCAATCTCCTCGGAGAAGCGCACGCAGCGCGTGCAGTGGATGCAGCGGGTCATGATCGTCTTGATCAGCGGGCCCATATATTTCTCGGTGACGGCGCGGCGATGCTCCTTGGTGCGCGCGCGGCCCCGGCCATAGGCCATCGCCTGGTCCTGCAGGTCGCACTCGCCGCCCTGATCGCAGATCGGGCAATCGAGCGGGTGGTTGACGAGCAGGAACTCCATCACCCCCTCGCGCGCCTTCTTGACCATCGGCGTGTCGGTGCGGATTTCCTGGTTGTCGGCGGCGGGCAGCGCACACGAAGCCTGCGGCTTGGGCGGGCCGGGCTTCACCTCGACGAGGCACATGCGGCAATTGCCCGCGATGCTGAGGCGCTCGTGATAACAGAAGCGCGGGATTTCCTTCCCCGCAAGTTCGCAGGCCTGCAGGACCGTTGCGCCCTGCGGGACTTCGATTTCCACGCCGTCTACGGTGACTTTAGGCATCGATCATCTCAACGCTTGAAATTGAAACGCGCAGTTCATGAACTTGCTGGGCGAGCCCTCCCATCAGAATAATGGCAATCGGCTGCAACAACTCGACAAGAAAATTGAGGGTAAGAAACGATCCCAAGCTATACCCGCTGTCGGCAAATATCAGTCCAATGGCAAGCAAGCTTCCGAACGGCAAATAAAGCAGCAGGAACCCGCCGATAACATAAAGGGAGATGGCTAGCTTCGATATGGAGGTACGTTTGGTGCTCATTCCGCCGCCTCCTGAATCTCTGGCGCTAACTTCGCATTGTGTTCCTCGATCCGGCGTTCAAGCTCGGGGCGGAAATGGCGGATAAGGCCCTGGATCGGCCAGGCCGCCGCATCGCCGAGCGCGCAGATCGTGTGGCCCTCGACCTGCTTGGTCACCTCGTGCAGCATGTCGATTTCCTCGATCGCTGCATCCCCGGTGCGCAGCCGCTCCATCACGCGCCACATCCAGCCCGTGCCCTCGCGGCACGGTGTGCACTGGCCGCAGCTTTCATGCTTGTAGAAATAGCTGATCCGGCTGATCGCGCGCACGATGTCGGTCGACTTGTCCATCACGATCACCGCCGCGGTGCCCAGCCCCGAGCCCAGTTCCTTGAGCCCGTCAAAATCCATTGTCGCAGAACGAATCTGTTCAGCAGGGACGAGCGGAACCGAAGAGCCGCCCGGGATCACGGCGAGCAGATTATCCCACCCGCCTCTGATGCCGCCGCAATGCTTCTCGATCAGCTCCTCGAAGGGGATGCTCATCGCTTCCTCGACGACGCAGGGGCGCTCGACATGGCCGCTGATCTGGAACAGCTTCGTGCCCGCATTGTTCTCGCGCCCGAAGCTCTTGAACCAGTCTGCCCCGCGCCGCAGGATTGTGGGCACCACCGCAATGCTCTCGACATTGTTGACCGTGGTCGGACAGCCATAAAGGCCCGCGCCTGCAGGAAACGGGGGCTTCAGGCGCGGCTGCCCCTTCTTGCCCTCGAGGCTCTCGATCATCGCGGTTTCTTCGCCGCAGATATAGGCGCCCGCGCCCCGGTGCAGGAAGACATCGAAGTCATAGCCCGAGCCGCACGCATCCTTGCCGATCAGCCCCGCTGCATAGGCCTCGTCAATCGCGGCCTGAAGCACTTCGGCCTCGCGGATATATTCGCCGCGAATATAGATATAGGCCGCCCGCGCACGCATCGCGAAGCCGGCGCACAGTGCCCCTTCGACGAGCTTGTGCGGATCGTGGCGGATGATCTCGCGGTCTTTGCACGAGCCCGGCTCGCTCTCATCGGCGTTGATAACGAGAAAGCTGGGCCGTCCGTCCTTGCTTTCCTTGGGCATGAACGACCACTTGAGGCCCGTGGGGAAGCCCGCTCCGCCCCGCCCGCGAAGGCCGGATGCCTTGATTTCCTCGATGATCGTTTCCTGCCCGCTCGCGAGCAGCGTCTTGGTCTCGTCCCAGTCGCCGCGCGTCTGCGCTGCCTTGAGCCCCCAATCCTGGAAGCCATAGACATTGGTGAAGATGCGGTCCTTGTCAGCCAGCATCGTTGCCATCCTTCTGCTTCGCCAATTGCAGCTGGCGCAGGGTCAAAACCTGAAAAATCAGCCCCATGCCCATCAGGGCGATGCCAAAGCCGCGGTCCCCTGTGGCGGCCAAATAGGCACCTGCCCCAAATCCGCCGAGCCCTGCGAAGAGCATGATCCACACCGCATGGCTCATCCGATCGCGCCCTGCTGCCACAGACCAAACAGCACCGCCGCGATCAGCACGATCACGCCCACGCGCACCAACCCCATCAGCACCTTGTAGGCGATGAAGGCGAAGAGCAGCGCCAGCGCAATCGATACGATCTCCATGAGCGATCACCACTCCCCCCGATAATCGTGATTGGCATCGACCATATCCCTGAGCGTCGTCGGGCCGCCCGAAGGCTCCGACGTGTGGCGCCCCGGCTCCTGCGTGCCCGGCTTCGGCTGTTCGCCGCGCGCCAGCGCATCGAGAACGCCGTCGAGCCGCTCCACCGTGAGGTCCTCGTAATTGTCATCGTTGATCTGAACCATCGGCGCAGTCGCGCAATTGCCCATGCATTCGACCTCGGTGAGGGTCCACAAACCGTCTTCGGAGACAGTGCCCTTCTTCATGCCCCGCGCCTTGCACGCGGCAATTATATCGTCCGAGCCACGCAGCATGCACGGCGTCGTCCCGCAGACCTGCACGTGGTATTTGCCGACAGGCTTCATGTTGTACATGAAATAGAAGGTCGCCACTTCGAGCACGCGGATCGCGGGCATATCGAGATAGTCGGCGACATATTCGATCACCGGCATCGGCAGCCAGCCTTGCGTATCGGTCTCAGCGCCGACCTGCCGCTGTGCCAGATCGAGCAGCGGCATGACCGCCGATTTCTGGCGGCCTTCGGGGTATTTCGCGATGTGCCAGTCGGCCTTCTTGCGGTTTTCGGGCGTCCATTCGAACGAGCCCCAGCGCGCGCGCAATTCGGGCGTATCGGGTGCGGGAGTGCGGTCAGCCATCGGCCCTGTCCTTCTGCGCGGAGAGCGACACCGTCAGCGACATCATGAGACCGAACAGGATCAGCCCCAGCCCAGAGGCGAAGTAGCCGAGCTCGAGCACACCCGAGACGTGCATCGCCAGCAGCAGGGCGCAGAGACCCATGCCCAGATAGATCGATCCCGTCATGTTCACCGGTCACACTCCCCGAACACCACATCGATCGCGCCCAGGATTGCGGTCGCGTCGGGCAACATGTGGCCCTTGCACATCATGTCCATCGCCTGGAGGTGGCTGAACGCTGTCGGGCGGATCTTGCAGCGATAGGGCTTGTTGGTCCCGTCGCTCACCAGATAGACGCCAAACTCGCCCTTGGGACTCTCCGTGGCGACATAGACCTCGCCCTTGGGCACGTGGAAGCCCTCGGTGTAGAGCTTGAAGTGGTGGATCAGCGCTTCCATCGTCTGCTTCATCTCGCCGCGCTTGGGCGGCACGACCTTGTTGTCTGTGCTGGCAATTGGCCCGCCAGGCAGATCGCGCAGACACTGCCTGATGATCTTCGCGCTCTCGCGCACTTCGGCAACGCGCACCATGAAACGATCATAGCAATCCGAATTGGTGCCCACCGGAATGTCGAATTCCATCCGGTCATAAACATCGTAGGGCTGCGATTTCCTGATGTCCCACGGAATGCCGGCAGCGCGGATCATCGGGCCAGAAAAGCCCCAGGCGACTGCATCATCGCGGCTGACGACAGCGATATCGACATTGCGCTGCTTGAAGATGCGATTGTCCATCACAAGGCTCATCGCATCGTCGAACAGCTGGAAAAAGCGGTTGTCGAGCCAGTCACCGATATCGACGAGCAGCTTTTCGGGTACGTCCTGATGCACCCCGCCGGGGCGGAAATAGGCCGAGTGCATCCGAGCGCCCGAGGCGCGCTCGAAGAAGTTCATGCAATCTTCGCGCAGGTCCATGATCCACAGGTTCGGCGTGAACGCGCCGACATCGAGCACGTGCGCGCCCATGTTGAGCATGTGATTGGAAATGCGGGTCAATTCGGCAAACAGCACGCGCAGATATTGCGCACGCAGCGGCACTTCGAGATCGAGCAGCTTCTCGATCGCCAACACGTAGCTGTGTTCCTGACACAGCGGCGAACAGTAATCGAGCCGGTCGAAATAGGGCAGCGCCTGGAGATAGGTCTTGTGCTCGATCAGCTTCTCGGTGCCGCGGTGGAGCAGGCCGACATGCGGATCGACCCGCTCGATCACTTCGCCATCAAGCTCCATTACCATGCGCAACACGCCGTGCGCGGCCGGGTGCTGCGGGCCGAAATTGATCGTGTAGTTCGTGATGACTTCGCCATCAGTGGTGGGCGATTGTTCGAGCTTCATGCTGACTTCCCGGGCTCCTCGGTGCCCTCTTCCTCGATATCCACCTCGATCATGTCGGGCGGGATCGCGTCTGTCCCCTCTTCGGCGCGCTCTTCGGCCCTGGGCCCGGCGCCCGTATCGGCGGGCTTTTCGGTGACTTTGGGCTTGTCGACTTGCCGGGCGCCGGTCGCCTTCTCGTCGCCGGGCAGGACATAGTCCGAACCCTCCCACGGCGAGAGGAAATCGAAAGTGCGCATGTCCTGCGCAAGTTCGACCGGCTCGTAGACGACGCGCTTCTCGTCTTCGGAATAGCGCAGCTCGGTATAGCCCGTCATCGGGAAATCCTTGCGGAAGGGATGGCCCTCGAAGCCGTAATCGGTGAGGATGCGGCGCAGATCCTTGTTGCCCGCAAAGGTCACGCCAAACATGTCGAAGACTTCGCGCTCGAGCCAGCCGGCATTGGGCCAAAGCGTCGTGACGGTGGGCACCGGCGTTTCCTCGTCGGTCGAGAGCTTGACCATGATCCGGTGGTTCTTCGTGAGCGAGAGCAGCATGTAGACGACTTCGAAACGCTCGGGCCGCTCGGGATAATCGGCGCCCGCGATCTCCATCAGCTGCTGGTATTTGTGATGATCGCGCAAGGCTCGAAGAACCCGCTCGATCTCGTCGCGCTTGGCGGTGAGGATGATTTCCCCATGCTCCTCGCGCGCGCCCTCGAGCCAGACACTCAGGGAGGACATCAGCGTATCGAGCACGCCTTCGTTCGAGGCATAGCGGGGAGCGGAATGGGCAGTCATCTTACGCAAGGGCCTTATCTCTCGATCGTCCCGATGCGGCGGATCTTGCGCTGCAATTGCATCACGCCATAGAGCAGCGCCTCGGCCGTCGGAGGGCAGCCGGGCACATAGATATCGACCGGCACGATCCGGTCACACCCGCGCACGACCGAATAGCTGTAATGATAATAGCCGCCGCCATTGGCACAGCTGCCCATGCTGATTACGTATTTCGGATCCGACATCTGATCGTAGACCTTGCGCAGCGCCGGGGCCATCTTGTTGCACAAGGTGCCTGCCACGATCATCAGGTCCGACTGGCGCGGGCTTGCGCGCGGGGCGATACCGAAGCGCTCCATGTCATAACGCGGCATGTTGACGTGGATCATCTCGACCGCGCAGCAGGCCAGGCCGAAGGTCATCCACCACAGCGAGCCGGTGCGCGCCCAGTTGAAGACGTCCTCGGTCGAGGTGAGGAGGAAGCCCTTGTCGTTGACCTCAGTCTGAAGCGCGTTGAAATAGTCCGCATCGGGCTGCTTCACTTCGCCGCCGCGCGCCGTCGGCATCGTCCGCGCAGCCTCGGCCGCGTCGATCGGGGCCTTGGGGGGCGTGATGATCGTCTTGTCGGAGGTGCTCATTCCCAGTCCAGAGCTCCTTTCTTCCATTCATAGGCCAGGCCGATCGCCAGGATGCCCAGAAACGTCATCATGCCGATCCAGCCGACCCAGCCCGTCTCGCCCAGGCTCACGGCCCAGGGAAACAGAAAGGCGGCTTCAAGGTCGAAGATGATGAAGCTGATCGCGACCAGATAGAAGCGCACATCGAACTGGCTGCGCGCATCCTCGAACGCCGGAAAACCGCATTCATATTCAGAGAGCTTCTCGGCATCGGGATTGTGCGTGCCGGTGAGCCGCGAGACGCCCATCGGCAGAAACACGAAAAGCACCGAAAATCCGAGCGCTATGAAGATGAAGATCAGTATCGGCAGATACTGGCTGAGGTCGATCACGGCGATGTCCAAGTTATTTATCCCGGTGCTCACCTAGGCTCGCTCCGGCGGCGGCGCAAGGGCGCTATTGGGGCAAAACTGCGCAGCCATGTTGCGCAAAAGCGAACGGTGGTCGCTTCGGCCATGGGTGCGATGCCAACGCACGCGTCCGTCACCCCGGATTGTCAGCCACGAGCGTCAGGCCGGCCAGCGCAACCCCTGACAATCCCGGTGCGCTGTCATTTCATCATGTTGGCCGCCGCCTTGCGCGTGGCGGCGCCATAGGGCGGCTTGAACCCGCCAAGCTTGGCGATGTCGATCCTGGGCTGGTGATAGACGCTGCGCGCATGGCTGAACTCGCGGAAACCCTCGATCGCGTGATAGCTGCCGATTCCCGAAGGCCCAACGCCGCCGAACGGGAGATCCTCCATCGAGACATGGAAGATCACGTCATTCGTCGTCACCCCGCCCGAAATCGTGCGGCTGAGCACGCGCTCCTGTTCGGCGGTGTCCTCGCCGAAATAGTAGAGACCGAGCGGGCGATCGTGCTCGTTGACGTAGTCGACCGCCTGATCGACCGCCTTGTAGGTCATCACCGGCAGGATCGGCCCGAAAATCTCCTCCTGCATGACCTTCATCTCGTCGGTCACGTTGCGGATGATGTTCAAGGGCATCTTACGCTGGTTCGCCCCGCCAAAATCCTCAGCGCCCGGATTGACCTCGATCACGTCTGCGCCCTTGCCGCGCGCATCCTCGATCAGCCCGTGCAGCCGCTCGAAATGGCGATCCGAGATGATCGAGGCATAATCGTCATTCTCGAGCAGAGTGGGATAAAGGTTGGCCACTCCCCCGGCAACGCCGGCCACCGCCTCGTCCTGCTGATCCTCGGGCACGATCATATAATCGGGCGAAAGACAGATCTGCCCCGCATTCATCATCTTGCCCAGCGCGATGCGCTCGCCCGCCTTCTCGAAATTGGCGCTGCGGCCCATGATCACAGGCGATTTGCCACCGAGCTCGAGCGTGACCGGCACGAGATTCTTCGCCGCCGCCTGCATCACCATGCGGCCCGTCGCGGTCGAGCCGGTGAAGACGAGATGATCGAAGGGCAATTCGGAGAAGGCCGCGGCAACCTCAGGCCCGCCGGTGATAACGGTGACCTCGTCGGGGGTGAAGAATTCGTCGACGAGATCAGCCATCAATTCGCTGGTGCGCTCGGTGAACTCGCTCGGCTTGATCATCGCGCGGTTGCCCGCTGCAAGCACCTGCATGAGCGGCGAAAAAGCGAGGTTGACCGGGAAGTTCCACGGCGAGAGTATCCCGATCACGCCCTTGGGCTCATAGCGCACTTCCGCCTTCGCGCCGAGCAGGCCGAGCGGAAACTGCACCGGGCGCTTCTCGGTCCTGGCCCATTTGTCCATGTTCTTGAGCGCATGCTTGCCCGCACCGACAGTGCCGGCGATATCGGTCAGCATCGATTGCTCCATCGCGCGGTTGCCGAAATCCGCGCTCATCGCCTTGCACAACGCCTCGGCGTTGTCCGAAAGCAGCGTCATTGCGCGCTTGATGCGGTCCTTGCGCAGTGCCATCGTCTCGGGGCGCGAGGCGGTAAAGGCATCGCGCTGGAGCTTGAGAAGCTGCTCGAGTTCGTCGCGCCGGTCATCGGCCATAGGGGTCTCTCCGCTCAGATCTGGTTGCACCGTGCCACTTGTCTCGCGCATTGAAGGCGCGCTTGCAAGCGTGCTCGCCCCAGCTGCCGGGCCCCTCAGCGTTTAAGACGAATTGCCAAGGCGCATCCGATTGCCAAGCGCCTGCGCCAACCCTACATCGCTGCTAAAACACGTATCACACGTTGCAAGGGATCAAAGCCATGCCTCAATTCGCCACTCAGGATCCGATCGTCATCCTCTCTTATGCGCGCACGCCGATGGGCGGAATGCAGGGCGCGCTGGCCGAAGTTTCGGCGACCGACCTCGGCGCGACCGCGGTGAAGGCGGCGGTCGAGCGTTCGGGGGTTTCACCTGAAAAGTTCGACCGGACCTATATGGGCTGCGTCCTGCCTGCCGGCCTCGGCCAGGCGCCTGCCCGCCAAGCCTCGATCAAGGCAGGTCTGCCCAAGTCTGTCCAGGCGACCACGGTCAACAAGGTTTGCGGCTCGGGGATGCAGACCGTGATCATGGGCGCAGAAGCGCTCGCGAGCGGGACGGTCGATTATGTCGTTGCGGGCGGGATGGAGAGCATGTCGGGCGCGCCCTATCTGCTCAAGAAGCACCGTTCAGGCGCGCGGCTCGGACACGATACGGCCTATGATCACATGTTCCTCGACGGCCTCGAGGATGCCTACGACGAAGGCCGCGCGATGGGCACCTTCGCGCAGGACACCGCCAACGAATACCAGCTCACCCGCGAGGACATGGACGCCTATTCGATCGAATCGCTCGCCCGCGCCAACAAGGCGATCGAAACCGGCGCCTTCGCCGATGAGGTCGTCCCCGTGACCTACGCCACCCGCAAAGGCGAGGCGACGGTCGACACCGACGAACAGCCCGGGCGCGGCATGCCCGACAAGATCCCGACCCTGCGCCCCGCCTTTGCCAAGGACGGGACGATTACTGCGGCAACCTCGAGCTCGATCTCCGATGGCGCCGCCGCCGTCGTGCTGACGCGCAAGAGCGTGGCTGCGGCCGAGGGCAAGGAGCCGGTCGCGCGGATCGTCGCGATGGCCGCCCATGCGCGCGAACCCAAGGATTTTACCGTGGCTCCCGTCGGCGCGATCGAGAAGGTGCTCGAGCAGGCCGGCTGGTCGGTCGATGATGTCGATCTGTGGGAAGTCAACGAGGCCTTCGCCTGCGTTGCGATGTTCGCGATGCGCGACATCGGGATCGATCACGCCAGGATCAACGTCAATGGCGGAGCGACCGCGCTCGGCCACCCGATCGGCGCCTCTGGCACGCGCATCATCGTGACGCTGCTCAACGCGCTCAGACAGCAGGGCAAGAAGCGCGGCGTTGCATCGCTGTGCATCGGCGGCGGGGAAGCGACCGCTGTCGCGGTGGAGATGGTCTGAGATCTGCGACTCGCTTGGGTTGCGCGGGCCATTGTGTTAGTCTCATCGCGTAGTCAGGAAGTCGAGGGATGAGCGCGATGAGGACCCTTGTAGGGCTTGTGATGCTGGCAGCGCTGGCCGCCTGCGCCGAGGGCGCAGCGGAGAGGCAGGGCAGCGATATCCAGCCCCACGAAGCTCCCGCCGGGCCTGCGACATACGGGATTGACGCCGTCACGATCGCCGATAGCAGCGAACGCCGCCAGACCTTGCTCACAGATGGCAGCTACAGCGACATCGGCCCTGACGGAGAAGAAATCGAGCGCGGGACCTGGCGCGAGGACGGTATGACACTGTGTTTCGATCCCGCAGACGAGCCGGGCGAGATCTGCTACATTGCTGCAAATCCGGGCGAGGACGGAAGCTTCGAAAAGATCGATCCCAAGGGCATTATCTATGCCCGCCTGCGCAGGATCGACGAAACCTTCGTGCTTGCTCCGCTGACAAGGTTTGCGGTTCTCGCCTGGGCGCGGTTGCTGTGAGGCGAACTGCCCCTATCCTTGCAATCGCCTTGCTTGGCGCCTGCGCCCCCGAGCCCGCTGGCGAGACGCCCGACGGCTCGATTCCCTCGCCCGCGCCTGCCGCAACACAGCCAATGGTGCCGGGCGTCTACGATATTGGGAGCGGGCCGGGAGCGCTGGCGCGGATCGATATCGCGCCCGATGGCAATTTCACCAATCTGGGTCCCGATGGCGCGGTGGTCGATCAGGGCACCTGGACGAGCGAGGGCAATGTCATCTGCTTTGATCTCGCGGGCGATGGCGAGGGCCGCGAAGAGCGCTGCTGGCGCAATGGAGAGCCCGACGCCGACGGAAGCTTCTTCTCGCGGCGCGTCAACGGGCCGGAGCATTATCTCGTGATCCCGGTGGAAGAGGAAGGCCCGCCGGTCGTCTGAGAAAGCACGGCGGGCAAAGGTCGAGCTCAGGCGCCCCCGCCTTCGGCATCTGCCGGTCCCGCGCCCTCTTCCTCGCCCCACAGGCGCGCGGCTTCGACCCAGCCCGTGCGCCCTGCAACATCGATCTCGCACCATGATGCCTCGCATCCGATCAGGCGGCCGACCACGCCCGGCTCGGCACGGAAGCGGATGGCCGATCCGCCTTGCGGCCGCTCGCGCAGGATTGCGAGCCCTTCGCCTGTGACGATGACGCCGCGCGCGCGGGAGAGCTGGCTGGCCGCGATCCAGCCCTGCGTCCCATCAGGATCGCGCACCAGCCGCCAGCCCTCGCGCTTGCGCACGACCCGCACCGGCAGACCTGCGCGGCGATAGACCCAGTCGATCGGATAGGCCGCGCCCGGCCCCACGCGCATATAGACCTTGTCATAGCGGATCGAGGCCCAATAGGGCGGCTCGCTGCCTTGCGCGCGCAGCGGCGCAGCAATCAGCAGGAGCCCCGCCAGCCCTGCCAGTGCTGCGCCCAGAACGCTCCATGTTGCAAACCGCGCCATATCCTGATCCGATAGCCTGCCCCGGCGCGGCGCGACAAGCGGCAAGAGCGCCCTCGCACACAGCTTCGCGCTTGACCGCGCCACCCTTGCGATATTAGCGCAGCGAGCAATGGTAGCTTCCCCATCCGCGCCCCAATCCGTCCAACAGCAGCCCCGGGGCAAGCATCCGGGCAAGCCGCGCGTCATCGTCACACGGCACCTGTTGCCCGCGGTCGAGGAGCGCATGCGCGAATTGTTCGATACCGTGCTCAATCCCGCCGATACGCCGATGGACGAGGCGGCGCTGATCGAGGCCATGACTGATTGCGACGTACTCGTGCCCACCGTGACCGACCGGATCACAGGCGACATGATTGCGCAGGCCGGTAAGCGGCTTGGGCTGATCGCCAATTTCGGCGCGGGGACAGAGCATATCGATCTGGCCGCGGCCGCCGCGCGCCGCATCATGGTCACCAACACGCCGGGCGTGTTCACCGATGACACGGCCGATATCGCGATGGCGATGATCCTGGGGGTGCCGCGCCGGATTCGCGAAGGCACCCAGCTCGTGCGCCGCGGCGAATGGACCGGCTGGGCGCCTTCAGGCCTGCTCGGGCGCAAGCTCGGCGGCAAGGTGCTGGGAATTGTCGGCATGGGCCGGATCGGGCAGGCCGTCGCGCACCGCGCGCGCGCCTTCGGGCTCAATGTCGTCTATCACAATCGCAAGCGCCTGCCCGAGGCCGTCGAGGGGATGCTGGGAGCGCGGTTCGAGGCGGACGTGGATACGCTGGTGGCCGCGGCCGATATCCTCACCCTGCATTGCCCGCTGACCGAAGACACGCGCGACCTGATCGATGCCCGCCGGATCGCGCTGATGAAACCGGGATCGAGCATCATCAACACTGCGCGCGGCGAGCTGATCGATCAGGAGGCGCTGATCGCGGCGCTCGAGGGCGGACATCTCGTGGGCGCCGGGCTCGATGTTTATCCCGATGAGCCGCAGGTCGATCAGCGGCTGCTCGATCATCCCAATGTCATGACCTTGCCGCATATCGGCAGCGCCACGCTGGAAGGGCGCGAGGCCTCGGGCGAGAAGGTGATCGCCAATATCCGCTTCTGGGCTGATGGCCATCGCCCGCCCGACCAGGTGCTGACGGCGCTGGTGAACTGAGCGCGCTTCGGGTGGACGCTCGCGAGGGGGCTCGATGATCGCGCGGCGATGGGGAGCTGCAAACCTTGCGGGCTTGCTCATGCTCGCGCTCGCGCTCCCCCACGTCCCGGCGCTTGCGCAGCCAGACGGGGCCGTCCTTGCCCCGGCGCTCGCCGATAGCGGGGACACTGGCTGGCTGCTCGCGGCCAGCCTGCTCGCGCTTCTTGCCGGCCTTGCCGGGCTGGCGCTGTTCTTCAGCGGACAGGCGCGCGCGGAGCAACGGGGCGCGGTCCTGCTGCTGTGCGCGGCCACGGCATGCCTGGCCTCGCTCGGCTGGGTCGCCGCGGGCTATACGCTCGCTTTCGGCCTGCCTGCGCCCGCGCCCGGCGTTGCATCGCCCGGCTGGATCGGCTCTGCCAACACGGCACTGCTCGCCGATATCGCCGCTCTAAGGCCCGGTACGCGCGTGCCCGAAAGCGCCTTTGCCCTCGTCCAGATGGGCTTTGCGATCCTGGCAAGCGTGCTCATGATCGGTGGATTTGCGGGGCGCGCGCGGGCCTCCTGGGCGCTGGGCTTTGCAGGGCTGTGGGGAATTGGCGTCTATGCACCGCTGGCGCACTGGCTGTGGGGCGGCGGGTGGCTCGCTCGGTTGGGCGCGCTCGACTTTGCCGGCGGGCTGGTGGTTCACACCTCGGCTGGCGTCTCTGCGCTGGTCATCGCGCTGCTGCTGGGCCCGCGCGCTGGCCCGACTGAAGCGAGCGCCGCGCCGCCCCAGCCCGAGCCATCCGATCGCTGCACGCTTGTTCTTGCCGGGGCGGCGCTATTCTGGATCGGCTCGCTCGCGCTTGCAGGCGCCAGCGCGCTCGGCGCGAACGACAATGCCGCCAGCGCCCTGCTCGCGGCCCATCTCGCTGCCAGCGCCGGCGCGCTTGTCTGGCTGCTGCTCGAACGAGTGGGGGGCCGCGCCGTGAATGTTGCAAGCTTTGCGCGCGGCGCATTTGCCGGATTGGCCACCATCGCGCCTGCCGCCGTGTTCATCGCGCCCGGCGCGGCCATGCTGCTGGGCGCGCTGGGCGCTGCGGCCTGCCATGGCGCGCTGCGCGAGTTCACGCAGCGCTGGCGGATCGGCGATGAGACGGGCGTGTTCGCCATCCATGGCGTGGGCGGGATCGTGGGAACGCTGCTTCTCGCCCTGTTCCTCTCTCCGGCCCTGGGCGGGACAGGCTATTTCGGCGCGGCCACCATGGCGAGCCAGCTGGCAGCGCAACTCGCCGGGATTGGCGCGGTGGTCCTGTGGAGCGGGTTTGCGAGCGCGATCATCGCGCTGGCGGTCTCGGCGATCGCGCCGATGCAGGCGCGTGAGCTTGGTGCCGCCCCGGACTAGCGGGCCATCAACGCTTCAGCGCCGGGCCGGGACATGCTCATCGAGCAGATCCAGCACGCGCGCGATCGAGCGGCGGCTGGCGGAGAACTCAAAATGCCGCTCGGGCACTTCAACCGCGAGATCGCGCTCGGCATCGGTCCCGCGCGAACAGGCCGGGGCGATGATCCCGTCATTGCGCGACCAGATCGCGATCGTGCGCACGGGCGGCTTGAGGCTGGGATCATCGGGCAACGGGGGTTCATCGACGCTGTGATCGTTGAGCGCCTCATAGACCCGCCAGGCATTGTTCGCCCGACGATCGCCCGAAAAGGGCGTGCCCAAGGTCATCACGAGCTGCACCTTTTCGGGATGCCGCTGCGCGAGAACGCGCGCATAAAGGCCGCCCAGGCTGATGCCGATCAGCGTGACAGGCGCTTCGTGACGGGCATGGACCTGCGCCAGGCGCGCCTCGGCGCGCGCGAAGAGCTGCGGGGTCACGCCCGTCACCACGCCGAGGCGCGAGGCATAGGCATGATAGCCCGAGGCGCGCAAAGTGCGCCGCATCAGCGATGTCGCCGGATCGGCCGAGAGAATGCCGGGTAAGACGAGCACCGGCGCGCCTGCTCCTGCGGCTTCGCGCAAAGGGCGATCGAGCCGCACCCGGCGCACCGGGCTCGACCAGATCAGCGCCAGATTGGGAATCTCGCGCGCCAGAAACGGCAGTCGTGGTGGCCTGTCATCCGGGAAGGTCTTGTGCATCAGGTCCGATATCCAGCGCAAACAATTGGTTGAACTCGCCCGGCTGATAATCCGCAAAGGCCGAACAGGGCCTGAACCCGAAGCTTGCATAAAGCGCGAGCGCAGGTTCGAACACGGGGCCCGAGCCGGTCTCGAGCCTGACCGTCGAAAAGCCGTGTGCGCGCGCCCGCTCGATCAGCGCGCTCAGCATTGCGCGCCCGGCGCCTGTCCGGCGCGCCTCAGGATGCGCGCGCATTGACTTGAGCTCGGCAAAATCCGCATGGCGCTTGAGCGCGCCGACGGCGAGCAACCGGCCAACTTCCCCGCGCGCCGCAAGCACCTCAACCTCGGCCTGCCTCAGGCCTGCAAGATCAAGCGCAAAGCTTGTCCCCGGCGGCGAGACTTCGGACATCTCGCGCTGATGATATTCAAGCAGAGCGACCACATCGGGCTCCGACAGGTCGCTGAGCGCGATGTGCATCAATCCCCCGTCAGGATCCGCTCGACCAGTTCGCCCACGCTCGGCGTGTAGCCATTCGAGAAAAACGGATCGGTCCTGAAGCGATAGGCCGAGTGCCCGGCAAAGGCGAGGTTCTTTTCCGGATCATCGCCATGCGCGATCTCCTGCAGCGTTTTCTGAATGCAGAAGCTGCGCGGATCGGCGAGGCGGCCGGTGGTGAAATCGTCATGATCCTTCCAGCTTGAAAACTGGCAATGCGAAAGGCAGCCCATGCAATCCTGCTGATCCTGCCGGATCGTGTCGCGCATTTCCGGTGTAACGAAGACAGCGGTCGCGTCGGGGGTCTTGAGCGCCTCGGTGTGACCTGCGCGCATCCAGCCTTGCGCCCTGGCCTTGTCTTCAGGGCGGACCCACATGCTGCGCGCCTTGCCTTCCTCGCCGAGCTGGACGGTGCCTTCTTCCTCGCCCCGCTTGAAGACGGGGATCTGCCGCTCGGAGCGGTGCATCAGATCATACAGGAAATCGGTCTTGACCGCGCTCGAATAAAAGCCGGTGGGCGAGAACTTGTGGAGCAGCACTTCGCCCGGCTCGACCTCGCGCAGACGATCCTTCCAGATCTGGGGGATCGGGCTCTCCCTGGTCAGCAGAGGCCGCGTGCCGAACTGGAAGGCGATGGCGCCGAGCTCGGGATTGTCGATCCAGTCTTCCCATTCGCGCAAATACCACACGCCGCCCGCCATCACGATCGGCACCGCGTCCGAAACGCCTTCGGCGCGCATCATCTCGCGCAGCGTCTTCACGCGCGGATAGGGATCCTGAGGCTGGCGCGGATCTTCGGCATTGGAGAGGCCGTTATGCCCGCCCGCCAGCCACGGATCTTCATAGACGACTGCCGCCATCAGCTCGGGCACATTCTTGTAGGATCGCTTCCACAGCGCACGAAAGGCCCGGCCCGAGCTCACGATCGGCAGGTAATAGACCCCATGCCGCGCGGCGATCTCGGCGAGCTTATAGGGCATGCCCGCCCCGCAGGTGACACCGGTAACGAGCCCATTCGTGCGGGCAAGCACGCCTTCGAGCACTTCCTGAGCGCCGCCCATTTCCCATAGCACATTGATATTGAGCGCGCCCTTGCCGCTCGCAATGTCGTGCGCGCGCTGAACCTGCGCGACGGCGCCCTCGATCGCATAGGCGATCAGCTCGCGGTGGCGCTCCTTGCGCGTTTCGCCGTGATAGACCTGCGGGATGACCTTACCATCCTCGTCATAGCTGTCAGCGTTAACCGCGCTGACCGTGCCAATGCCGCCCGCCGCCGCCCACGCGCCCGAACTTGCGTGATTGGTCGCCGACACGCCCTTGCCGCCCTCGATCAGCGGCCACACTTCGCGCGATCCGTAGCGGATCGGGCTCAATCCCTTGAACAAACTCATGCTCTCCTTGCGCTGCTCCAGAGCGGCGCGCCTTGCTATCGTGCGTGCTACGTAGTTGCAGGAGCGAGGCATCGCAATGCGCGGCTTGCGCGGTATCACCGGTGCGCGCGCCGCAGCGCGCATGACGCTCTGCTCAGCTGTTTGTGCACCTTTCGATCTGGTCAGGCTCGCGCCGCGTATCCCCGCGATTGAAGCGCGCGAAATAGCCCTTGATATCCGGCTGCTCGGTGAATTCGAGCAGATTATAACCAACCGCTTCGAATTCGCAGAATAGCAGCGCGGGCGGAATGCCCTGCTGATGGGTCGGGCGATCCGCTTCGACGACGATCACCTCGCCCGCTTCGCCAAGCGCGGGCCACATGCGATAGAGGAAGGCATAAGGCTCGGTCACTTCATGATAGACATGAACCAGGAAGATCCGGTCGAAACTGTCTACCGGAAGCTGCGGATCATCGGCCCGGCCAAGCTTGATCGAGATGTTGGAGAGCTCCTCGCGCTCGACCCGCTCGCCGAGCCGCTCGAGCACTGCGCGATCGATATCCTGCGCCAGCACGCGCCCGTCCTCGCCCACGCGTTCGGCGAGGCGCACGGTGTAATAGCCCTCGCCAGCGCCCAGATCGGCAATCGTCATCCCAGCGCGGATATTGGCCAGATCCATCACTGTTGTCGCCTCGCCGCGGCTGTCGCGCACGATCTCGTTGGAAAAACGGTCTGCGATGATCTCGGGTTCGGGCCGGTCAGCGGCGGGGAAGGCGAGCGCCGACTCGGGCCGATCTGCATCCTCATCGATCATGTCGCACGCGCCAAGCAGCATGGCGCAAGCGAGCAGCACGGCGCTGGGCATGGGCGCTGCAGCAGGAATGGAGAGTGTCTTGAGCCGGATCATTTCGCGTTTGCCAGCGCCCCCTTCAACGCCGCTGCGCCCGGCGCGCCAGCAGGCCTATTCGACATCCTCGACCTCGACCTTTTCGCCCGTCACCCGCTGCGCAAGCGCTGCCGAAATGAACAGGTCGATCTCGCCATCAAGCACCTTGTCGGGCGAGGACGATGTCACCCCGGTGCGCAGATCCTTCACCATCTGATAGGGCTGGAGCACGTAGGAGCGGATCTGGTGGCCCCAGCCGATGTCGCTCTTCTCCTGATATTCGCCCGAAGCCACCGCCTCGCGCTCGGCCATTTCGCGCTCGAACAGGCGCGCCTTGAGCATGTTCATCGCGGTCGCGCGGTTCTTGTGCTGCGAACGATCGTTCTGGCTCGCCACCACGATGCCGGTCGGCTGGTGGGTGATGCGCACGGCCGAATCGGTCGTGTTGACGTGCTGTCCGCCGGCGCCTGAGGCGCGGTAGGTGTCGATCTTGAGGTCGGCGGGGTTGATCTCGATGTCGATGTCATCGTCGATCACGGGATAGACCCACACGCTCGAGAACGAGGTGTGGCGCTTGGCGGCGCTATCATAGGGGCTGATGCGGACCAGGCGGTGCACCCCGCTCTCGGTCTTGCCATAGCCATAAGCGTTCTCGCCCTTGATTAGCAGCGTTGCCGACTTGATCCCGGCCTGATCGCCCGCCTGATATTCGACCGTCTCGACCTTGAAGCCGCGCCGCTCGGCCCAGCGGGCATACATGCGAAAGAGCATTTCGGCCCAGTCCTGGCTCTCCGTCCCGCCGGCGCCGGCATGGATCTCGAGATAGGTGTCGTTGCCATCGGCCTCGCCCGAGAGCAGCGCCTGAACCTTGTCGGCATCGGCGCGCTGCGCGAGGCGCTCGAGGCTCTTGAGGCCATCGTTGACGATGCTTTCCTCGCCCTCGACCTCGCCCATCTCGATGAACTCGATCGCATCGGCCATCTCTGCGGAAATCTCGTTGACGGTGTTGACCGCGGTTTCGAGCGTCTTCTGCTCGCGGCTCACCGCCTGGGCCTCTCTCGGATTGTCCCACAGCGAGGGATCCTGCACCCGCGCGTTGAGCTCATCGAGACGCCGCAGCGCGCGCTCCCAGTCTAGCGACTGGCGCACCAGCGCGAGCGCTGCCTCGATCCGGTCAATATGGGATTGGGCCTCGGCCCGCATGGCAATTCCTTCGAAAACAAGAGCGCCTCACCTAACGCCGCGCGCCTGATTGTAAAGCGAAGGCGAAGGGCGACACGGCGCGCTCCTGATGGCGCAGCGCCGCCTCAGCGCGCGAGGCGCTTGACCCCGGCCAATGTGCGCGAGACGTGCTGGCGATAATCGCCGCTCGAATAGACCGTGGAGATCCGACCATCGGGCGCGATGACATAGCTGGTTCGGCTGGCATACGGGCGCTCGGGCCCACCGACTTCGTATTGCGCCATCAGCGCGGCATTCGCCACGCCGACGGGGAAGGCATCGCGGCATTCCTTGCGGCTGAACTCCTTGAGCGTTGCGATATCATCGTTCGACATGCCGATCACGCTTGCGCCCAGCGCGCGAAACTCGGGCATGGCTTCGGCAAAGGCATTGGCCTCGAGCGTGCAGCCCGAGGTGAATGCCTTGGGGTAGAAATAGACCACCACCGGGCCCTGTTTGAGCGCGGCCCTCAGGCTGAAGCCGAATTCCTTGCCGGCCATCGCGGCCCTGGTGGTGAAATCGGGCGCGCGCGCGCCGGTTTCGAGCTGGGCCTGCGCGGGCAACGCGAGGCCACATGCGAGCAGAAGGGCGAAAAGGGCGCGTCGAAGCTGTGTCATGCGGTGAAAACCCCTGAAGAGCGATCCGGTTTCCCGATCGCGCTGGTGCGATGAAGGAGGAAGCGAAGAGGCCTAATAGATCCCGCCCTGCTCCTCGACGAAATTGACCGGCAGATCGCCGCGCCCTTCATTGCCGCGCCGCCCCGCGCCGCTGCGCCCACGGGCGATCAGCGCGAGGATCTCGTTGCGCTTGGCGGCGATCTCGTCCTGCCTGGTCGAGCGTTCGGGCTCGGTATCGGGCTTGAAGGCCTCCCAGATGATCCCCGACATCGGATCGCCCGAGGGCCAGCCATCGAACACGCGCTTGCCCGTGCGCCGATCGACCCGCACCATTCGCACGCCTTCGGGCGCGATGGCGGGCGTATCGGACCAGCGCTCGCGCGTCTTCCTGATGAAATCCTTGATGATCGGCGCCACGATCGTGCCGCCAAACGCATAGCCGCCCAGATTGCGCGGCGTATCATAGCCCAGATAGGCGCCCGCGATCATCCGCTGGGTACCGCCGATGAACCACACGTCCTTGGGACCCGTCGTCGTCCCCGTCTTGCCGAACAGCGGCAGATCGAGATCGCGCAGGATCGTCGCAGTGCCGCGCTCGACCACGCCTTCGAGCATGTGCATCGTCTGGAAGGCGGTGCGCGCATCCATCGCCTGGCGGCCCTTGAGCCCCAGGCGCGGCATAGGCTCGCCGTCCCATTCGGGCATGTTGCAGCGGTTGCAATCGCGCGTGTCGGCCCGCCAGATCACAATGCCGCGGCGATCCTGGACATAATCGATCACGCTGGGCTCGTTATAGCGCCCGTGATTGGCGAGCGTTGCATAGGCGGCGACCATGTCGATCACCGTGCTCTCTTCCGAGCCCAGCGCGGTCGCGGCATAGGGATCGGCATCCTCGCTGATGCCGAGTGTCTCGATCGTCTTGACGACATTATCCATGCCCGCCTGCATCCCGATCTGGACGGTCATGATGTTCTGCGATTGCTCAAGCCCGTAGCGCAGCGGAAATTCGCCCGCGCGCCCGCCGCGAATGCATTTCTCGCCCTTGGCACGGCCCTGATAATAACAGAAACGCGAATTATCGATCTTGGTCGAGGGCGTCATCCCGTTATCGAGCCCGGTGGCATAGACGAATGGCTTGATCGTCGAACCGGGCTGGCGCATCGCCTGGGTGGCGCGGTTGAAATCGGACAGGCGATCATCGAACCCGCCCTGCATTGCGAGGATGCGGCCATATTGCGCATCCTGCACGATCATCCCGCCCGAAGCCCCCGGCACGACTGCAATCCGCCAGGCATTGCCCGAGGGCCGCACCGTGATGACTGCCCCCGGCTGCATCCTTGAGGGCGGGCTCACGAGTTGCGCCTCTTCGCCATCGGCAAACCCGATCCGCGCGGCAGTCCCGTTGTTCTCGATCACGACGGCAACGCGCCAGTCCTTGTAGCTGACCGTGAGGTAGGAGCTGGCGAGCTGGCCCTGCCAGTTGCCTTCCTCCATATCGATCGTCGCGATCGGGCCGGCCCAGCCGCGCGCGCCGTGATAGCGCAGCAGCCCGTCGCGCAGCGCCTCGCGCGCCGCGCGCTGGAGCTCGATATCGAGCGAAGTGCGCACCCACAGCCCGCCGGCATAGACGCTGTTCGAGCCGTCCTCGGCGGTCTCGCCGAATTGCGCGATCAGCTGGCGGCGCACCTCCTCGATGAAATAGCCCGCATCCGCGCTGCGCTGGCTGCGCTGGCGCTTGAGGCCGAGCGGTTTTGCTGCCGCTGCGGCGCGCTCGGCCGAGGTGATGAAGCCATTGTCCTGCATCTGCGCGAGCACGAAGGCACGCCGCTCCAGCGCCGCCTGTTCCTGGCCCGAGCGGCCATAGCGCTCGGGTGCCTTGGGCAGGATCGCGAGAAACGCGATCTCGTGAAGCTGAAGATCGCCCACATCCTTGTCGAAATAGGCGCGCGCGGCGGCCTGCACGCCATAGGAGCGCCGCCCGAGCGGGATCTCATTGAGATAGAGTTCGAGGATTTCCTGCTTGCTCAGAACCCCTTCGATCCGGCTCGCAAGGATCATCTCCTTCAGCTTGCGCGTGACCGAATATTCATCGCCCAGCAGCAGGATCTTGGCGAGCTGCTGGGTGATCGTCGAGCCGCCGACCGCGCGCTCGCCCGAGCCGAACTTGGTCGCATAATCGAACACCGCATTGGCCGTGCCGGTGAAATCGACACCGCCATGCGAATAGAAGGTCTTGTCCTCGGCCGAGATATAGGCCTGTTTGAGCCGCTCGGGAAAATCGCCATATTGCAGCTGCACGCGCCGTTCGCGGGCATAGGAATGGATGATCTCGCCATCTCCCCCGCGCACCACAGTGGGCAGCGGGGTCTCGTATTCGAGCAGGCTGCTGGCATCGGGCAGATCGCTTGCCAGCCACACGAACACCGCGATCCACAGCGCAAGGAACATCGCCGCGCCTGCAACCAGCAGCTTGTACCAGATGCTCGCGCGCCATCTGGCGAGCAGCCAGCCGCCCAGCATCGCAAGATCGCGGGCGATGCGATAACGGATATAGGCGATCAGGGGGAGCGGGGCAGTATCGGTCATGATCAGCGCGGTGTGATTACAACAGTGCGCACGGGCGTGCCAGCGCTTTTGTGCCCCCGGAGCAAACGCTTATCCGATGCGGCCGAAGTCGGGTGGCGGCGCCCCGGCGCGCTGTCAGCGGGCGCGCCGGGGTGCGCCGAGCGCATCGCTGCGCGCCGTATCGAGCGCCTCGACATCGCTGCGCCGTGCGAAATAGACCGAGATCGCGCGCGCGAGCACCTGCGCATAGGATTCGCGCCCCTCCTCGTTGGTGAGCCTTGCGCGATCCTCGCGGCTCGTCACGAAGCCGCTTTCGAACAGCACGGCGGGCACGTCGGGCGCGCGCAGCACGGCGAGCGCGGCTCGGCGCTGCGCGGATGGGTGGAATGCGATGCGCCCTTCCCCCTCGCGCTCGATCAGCGCGGCAAATTCGGTCGACTGGTCCTGCGTGCGCCCTTGCGAGAGCTCGACGAGCACCTGGCTCACGACATCGCTCTGATCCTCGATCGCCACGCCGTTCAGCCGGTCGGCATCGTTTTCGCGCGCGGCAAAGCGGGCGGCGGCCTCGCTCGAGGCCTCGGTCGAGAGCGTGTAGACGCTGGCGCCCGAAACATCGCTCGATTGGCCGGCCGAATCCGCATGGATCGAGAGGAACAGATCTGCATCGAGCCGCCGCGCAATCTCGGAGCGTTCGCCGAGCGAGACGATGCGATCCTCCGCCCGCGTCAGCGCGACGCGCAGCGTGCCCTGCTCGACCAGCAGATCGCGCAGCCGCAGCGCAATCGCGAGCACGATATCCTTTTCGCGCACCCCCTCGCCGATCGCGCCGGGATCGCGCCCGCCATGGCCCGGATCAATCACGACGAGCGGCCTTGAAGGATCGCGCGCGCCCGCAATCGGCGGCAGCTCGGCATCGGTTGGCGCGCCGCCCAGCGCCACGCGCACCACATATTCGCGCCCGATCTCGGGCACGGGAATATGCTCGCCCAGCGCCTTGGCCGCACCCATGAGAAGCGCGGGCAGAGCCAGTACCAGCAACAAAAGTACACGAAAGCTCATGATTGTCCCGGTCTTGGACTCGCAAAAGCACTTGCGCAAGAGAGTTGCCCATGACAACCGGCAATGCTAGTTGGATCGGATGGGCATGGGAGCCCTCACGCCGGATCGCGCCGTCGAGCCCGAACGCGCGGCAGTTTTCCCATGGCTTTCGCAAGCCGGCGGCAGGTGCCGCCTATGGCTTTATAAAACAGGTTGATGCAGTGACGCGACGCTATTCCTCGCCCGATCAACGCCCGCAGCGCCACCAAGGCGCCGCCGGCGAGGCGAGAGCGATTTTCCAGACGGCCGCGAAGCCGTGCGTGAGCGCCACAGCAGACACGATCCTCGCGCTTTGTCCCCAACAAGGTCACAGCGCGATTTCCACTTTGAACCCTACAGGCAGCCTCGGCACGCCGAGCCCTGCCCTTATTACAACACAGCGCCCGCAGCGCTCGCGAAGGAGAGCTGCGACAGGCGCCCGGAGACACATACATGGCAACGCGCATGCTAATCGATGCGCGCCACTCGGAAGAAACCCGGGTGGCGGTTCTCAAAGGCAACCGAATTGAGGAGTTCGACTTCGAATCTGCTGAACACAAGCAGATCAAGGGCAATATATACCTAGCGAAAGTCACGAGGGTCGAACCCTCGCTGCAGGCCGCGTTCGTCGATTTCGGCGGCAATCGGCACGGTTTCCTCGCTTTCAGCGAAATCCATCCCGACTATTACCAGATCCCGCAATCCGATCGCGAGGCGCTGCTCGCCGAGGAAGCCGAAGCGGCCGCCGAGGAAGCGCGCCTGCGCGATGAGGAAGAGGCTGACGGCGTTCCTCCGGGCGATGAATACGATGCGGACGAGGAAAGCGCCGAGAGCCTCGCCGAGGACCTCGCCGAAGACGGGCTCGAGGAAGTCGACACATCGGAGGATCAGGACCGCGTCTCGACGATCGAGGATGGCGCCTTCGACGATGACGATGATGACGACGACGACGAGGATGACGGCGACGACAGCGCGGCGAACAGCGAGGATGAGACCGGCGAGGATGAGGGCGCCCCGCGCCGCGGTCGTTCACGCTCGCGCCGTCGCCAGGGCGGCAAGGGCCCCAGAGGCGGCAAGGGCGGCAAGGGCGGCCGCTCCAGAGCCAAGGAAGTCGACGAGGTGCGCGCCAAGCGCCTGGCGCTGCGCCGCCGCTACAAGATCCAGGACGTCATCCAGCGCCGCCAGGTGCTGCTCGTCCAGGTCGTCAAGGAAGAGCGCGGCAACAAGGGCGCGGCGCTCACGACCTATCTGAGCCTCGCCGGGCGCTACACCGTGCTGATGCCCAATTCCTCGCATGGCGGCGGGATCAGCCGCAAGATCAGCTCGGCAAGCGATCGCAAGCGCTTGAAGCAGGTCGTTTCCGATCTCTCGCTGCCCAAGTCGATGGGGCTGATCGTGCGCACCGCCGGGCTCAGCCGCACCAAGACCGAGATCAAGCGCGATTTCGACTATCTCGCGCGGCTGTGGGACGAGATCCGCCAGACGACGCTCAAATCGACCGCGCCCAGCCTGATCCATTCCGACAGCGACCTCATCAAGCGCGCCATCCGCGACATCTACAATCGCGAGATCGAGGAAGTCGTCGTCGAGGGCGAAGAGGGCTACAAGAGCGCGAAGGCCTTCATGAAGATGCTGATGCCCAGCCATGCGCGGCGGGTGAAGGCCTATTCGGACCCGGTCCCCCTGTTCCAGCGCTATGGCGCAGAAGATCAGCTGCGCGCGATGTACGATCCGATGGTCCAGCTCAAATCGGGCGGCTATCTCATCATCAACCCGACCGAGGCGCTCGTCTCGATCGACATCAACTCCGGCCGCTCCACCAAGGAGCACGGGATCGAGCAGACCGCGCTCCACACCAATCTCGAGGCAGCCAAGGAAATCGCGCGCCAGCTGCGCCTGCGCGACATGGCCGGGCTCGTCGTCATCGACTTCATCGACATGGAATACAATTCCAACACCCGCAAGGTCGAGAAGGCGATGAAGGAGGCCTTGAAGTCCGATCGCGCGCGCATCCAGGTCGGCCGGATCAGCTCCTTTGGCCTGATGGAAATGAGCCGCCAGCGCTTGCGCACCGGCGTGCTCGAGGCGACCACCCGCGCCTGCCCGCATTGCGATGGCACCGGCCTCGTGCGCACCGCCTCCTCGGCGGGCCTTTCGGCGCTGCGCCTGATCGAGGACGAGGCAGCCAAGGGCAAGGGCACAATCATCAAGCTCGCCGCCAGCACCGAGGCAGCGATCTATCTCCTCAACGAAAAGCGCGATGATCTGGTCGAGATCGAACAGCGCTATGGCGTCACGGTCGAAGTTGTCCCCGAAGGCGAGGATGAAGGCGCCAAGATGTCGGTCTCGAGCCACGGGCCCCGGCCCGCCGAAGCGCCCAGGTTCGAACCGATCCTCGATGACGAGGACGATGACGACGAACCCACCGAAGAGGAATCCTACGACGACGAGGATGGCGATGACGAGGATGATGGCGGGCGCAAGAAACGCCGCCGCCGTCGCCGCGGAGGTCGCGGGCGCGGCAAGAAGCGCGCTGAAGACAACGAGAACCAGTCCGATTCGTCAGACAGCGACGATGACGGGGACAATGTCGGCGAAAACGACAACGAGAACGAGAACGAGAACGGCGAGGATAAGCCCAAACGGCGGCGCCGGCGCGGCGGTCGTGGCAGGCGCCGCAAGCCGGGTGACGAGGAAACGGGCTCGGCCCATGATGAGGGCGGCGATGCGGGCGAGGTGAACGAAGCCCCGTCGAAGCAGGCCGAAGCCGCCAGCGAAGGAGAGGCTGCGCCTGAGGCACAGGACGCGGCGCCTTCGCAGGACAAGGAGCAGGAACCCGCGCAGGACGATGCGGCCCCGGCAGCGCAGGAGAAGCCCAAGCGCAAACGCGCCCCGCGCAAGAAGAAGGCCGAAGTCGAGGCAGAGGCAGCGCAAGCGGCGGACCCGCCTGCCCAGGCCGAAACCGAAGCGGAAGCGGAAGCCCCGCCCGAAAAGCCCAAGCGCAAACGCGCCCCGCGCAAGAAGAAGGCCGAAGCCGAGCCCGCGCCCGAAACAGCGCCCAAACCTCCGGGCGAGGCGCTCACTCCGCCCGCCGAAGCCGCCGAAGTGGCCGAGCAGGTCAAGGAAGACGTGATGGTCGTGGCCGGACCGGACAACGCTCCGGAAACCGCCGAGGCCATGGCCGAGGAGAAAACGCCGGGCGCCGAGGCATCCGCTGCGAGCGAGAGCGACGAAGGCGACGACGCGCCCAAGAAGCGCGGCTGGTGGCAGCGCACCTTCGGCGAATAGCGATCGCCTAGGAAAGTTCGGCCACGGTCGATGCCGCAGGCTGAAGCGAAATGATGCGCTCGACGCATTCCCCGGCATAAAGGGCCACGACTTCGAGCCTGTCTTCGCGCATTTCGGGGGTCAGGCTCGAAGGGGTGTAAAGCGGCAAGCGGAGGGATTGACGCTCGACCAGAACCTGGACGTTGACCCGACCAGAAAGCTTCGCGGTAATCCCGGATGCGGCATGGATCGGATAGAGCCAGCTCGGCTCCATGCCCGCCTTGGAGCACCATTTGTCCGTGGCCGCATTTCGCACAACCCTGTGCGGATCGCGCCAGCCCATTCCGAACAGATTGGTCACAATCGTCTCTTTGGCCTCGATCAGGCGATGCTTGTAGGCCGGATGCGCGGCGGCCTCCGGCGATGCCAGGAACCGGGTGCCACTGACCACCGCATCCGCCCCGAGCAAGCGTGCCTGGCTTGCGCTGGCGCGATCGTGAATGCCGCCTGCCGCGCAAACCAGCGCCCGGGGCAACGCGTCGCGAACCTGCGCGAGCAAGTCCGCAAGCCGCAAGGCCCCGCGAACATGCCCGCCGGCCTCATGGCCCTGGACAATCACTCCGTCGGCGCCGTGCGCGATCACCATCCTCGCTTCCTCGACGCTTCCCACCTGGAACAGCACAATCTTGCCGGCCCCTTTCAGTGCGGCGAGGATCTTCCTGTCGAAGCCGAAGAAGAGCGTGACGATGGGAACGCGGCTCGCGATACACGCTTCGACATGCCCCTTCTCGATGATCGGGAGAAGCAGATTGGCAGCGAAAGTCTTCCCCGCAAGCGATTGCTCGATCCGTCGCAGCTCTTGAACGAAAGCATTGACGGGCAGATAGCTCAGGGTGCCCAATCCCCCTGCCTTGCTGACGGCAGTCACCAGATCATGACGGGCGACCGCGCCCATCGCCCCTTGCAGGACCGGCTTTTCGATTGAGAGCAGATCACGAGCATCGGGCAATGGCAGGCCTCCCAGGTTCTCGCCTGATACCATCCATCACCTTGCGATGGAAATGGCAGCAGGCCGATCACAGCCGCGCCCTCGCCCCGAAACCGATCAGGCCGGCACTTCCTCGCCCGCAAAATCGAACACCCTGCCGCTTGCTTCGGGTTCGAGCCCTGCCAGCACGCCCAGCAGGTTTGCCGCCGCCTCGGCCGGCTCGGTCAACTGGCCTTTGGGCAGGTTTGACTGGAACGGTTCGGACAGCGCGCTGTCGACCGTGCCGGGATGCAGGCCCACGATCACGCCCTGCTTGTGCGTGCGGCCCATCTCCAGCGCGAAATTCTTCATCAGCATGTTGAGCGCCGCCTTGGAGGCGCGATAGGAATGCCACCCGCCAAGGCCATTGTCCGAGATCGAGCCGACCCGCGCCGAGAGCGCGGCAAATACGAAGCGTTCGCGCCGCGGCATCAGGGGCAGGAAATGCTTGGCGATCAGCGCCGGGCCGATCGTGTTGAGCGCAAGCACCTCGGCCATCGCCGCGGCATCGAGCCGCTTGAGCGTGCGCTCGGGCCCGGTCCCGTCGGCAAGCGTGAGCACCCCGCTCGCCACGATCACCCATTCGGGCGGATCATCCTTCATCGCGAGGGCGGCTGCAGCGATGCTGTCCTCGTCCTTGAGATCGAACGCGAAGGGGCTGAAATCGGGGCCGACGGGCTCGATCCCCTTGCGCGATCCGGCGTGGATCGTCTTGCAGCCCGCCTCGGCAAGCGCGTGGCACAAGGCGCGCCCGATCCCGCCCGTGCTGCCGAACACCGCTGCGCTGGCCGGTGCGCCTTCGGGCCATTTTCCTACTTCGTTCATGCGCTGTAGAGCGGGCGAACCATGACGAAGTTCCCGAGCCTCGATACGCCCGGTGCGCCGCTTGCGCGCCTCTGTGATCGCGCCGCCAGCGCAGCGGGCAGGCCGCGCGATCGCAATGTGGGCTTTTTGCGCCAGGACACTGTAACATCTGTATCAGCCGTGCTGTACGAGCGACGAACCGGGCATCCAGCGCCTTGCCCGGCGCGCGGGCGTGCAGACTTGCCGCGGGCGCAAGGCCGGTCTCAAAGCAAGCAACACCGTGCGGCTTGCCTCACAGGAGCGATGCGCTAGATAGAAGGGCGAAATTACTCTGGGATCACTGGGACCACACGATCATGGCGACATTCACGCTTCCGAAGAACTCGAAGATCACCGGCACTGGCCAGGTTCACAAGGCGCAAGGCGCGAGCCGCACCAAGAGTTTCAAGGTCTATCGCTATGATCCCGACAGCGGCAAGAACCCGCGCTATGACAAGTTTGAGATCGATCTCGACGAATGTGGGCCGATGGTGCTCGATGCCCTGTTCAAGATCAAGAACGAGATCGATCCCACGCTGACCTTCCGCCGCTCGTGCCGCGAGGGGATCTGCGGATCGTGTTCGATGAACATGAACGGCAAGAATGGCCTCGCCTGCACCACTGCGATCGAGGATCTGAAAGGCGAGATCCGCATAACCCCGCTGCCGCACATGGATGTGATCAAGGATCTGGTCCCCGATTTCACGCACTTCTATGCGCAATATGCCTCGATCCGCCCCTGGCTGCAGACCGTCAGCCCGACGCCTTCGGGCAAGGAGCGGCTGCAAAGCCCCGAGCAGCGCGAGCAGCTCGATGGCCTTTACGAGTGCATCTTGTGCGCCTGCTGTTCGACCGCGTGCCCGAGCTATTGGTGGAATTCGGACAAGTTCCTTGGTCCTGCGATCCTGCTTCAGGCCTATCGCTGGCTCGCCGACAGCCGCGACGAGATGACCGGCGAACGGCTCGACCAGCTGGAGGACCCGTTCCGCCTCTATCGCTGCCATACGATCATGAACTGCGCGAATGTCTGCCCCAAGGGGCTCAATCCCGCCAAGGCGATCGCGGAAACCAAGAAGATGATGGCCGAGCGCGCGATCTAGCCAGCGATGCCGGCAGCGCAGGCAGGCAAGCGGCGGCTTTCCTACTGCATGCCGGATATGCCATGAACGAACGGCGGCGCGGGGCTTGCCTTGCGATCATCGGGCCTTATCGCGGGCCATCATGAGCACTGCACCGAATCGAGCGAAGGTTCCGTTCGACTTCCATCCGATCGATCCGGCCGATGCCGGCGGCGAGGAAGGCTGGCACAGCTGGAACCTCGTCGATCGAACGCGCTACAACACCGCCGTGCTGGGCGAGCTGCATGTGAGGCGAGAGGAAGAACGGTGCCGCCTGCGCATGTTCCCCGAGCGCCATCACACCAATCTGGGGGACAACATCCATGGCGCTGCAACGCTTGGCCTCATCGATATCGCGCTGTTTGCGACCATGCACATGGTTGGCAGCGGCGAAGCAGGGCCCTCGGTGACGGTCGAGCTCTCGACGCAGTTCGTGGGCGCGGGCGACCCCGCCCGCCCGCTCGATGCGCTGACCGAGATCGTGCAGGAGACGGGGCGGCTGATGTTCGTGCGCGGACAATGCGTGCAGCGCGATGATGCAGGCGCGCAGTGGACCGTGGCGAGCTATTCGGGGATCATCCGCAAGATGAAGCCGCGCACGCAGTCCGGCGCTGAAATGGCGGGGTCATGAGCGGCCTGCTCGCGCGCTATGAGCAGCTCATCGCCGATGGGCAATTGCGCCCCGACCGCGATCAGCGCCAGGCCGCGATGCGGCTCGACCGGCTCGCCAAGGAGCTCGAGGAGCACCGGCCCGGCGGGCTGATCGCGCAGTTCTTCGGCAAGGGTCCGGGCCTTGCGCGCGGGGTCTATATGTGGGGCGGCGTGGGGCGCGGCAAATCGATGCTGATGGATCTGTTCCACGATACCCTTGCGATTCCCGAGAAGCGCCGCGTGCACTTTCATGCCTTCATGCAGGAGGTGCATGCGGCGATGCGCGAGGCGCGCAAGGACCGTCCGGGCGATCCGATCCCGGTGGTCGCCGAGCAGCTTGCGCAAGGCGTGCGCTGCCTCGCCTTCGACGAGATGGTGGTGACCAATTCGGCCGATGCGATGATCATGAGCCGCCTGTTCACCCAGCTGATCTGCGAGCGCAAGGTGACGATCGTGACGACCTCCAACCGGCGCCCAGGCGATCTCTACAAGGACGGGCTCAACCGCGAGCACTTCCTCCCTTTCATCGATCTGATCGACGCCGAGCTCGACGTGCTCGGCCTCAATGGCGAGGTCGACTACCGGCTCGACCGCATCGCGGGGCTTGCCACCTGGCACACGCCGATCGGTCAGGAAGCGACCGACACGGTGCGCGAGGCGTTCTTCCGGCTCACCGATTTCGACCCCGAAGATGCCGCCAACGTGCCGACCGGCGAGCTCACGGTCAGCGCCAACCGTTCGCTCCATGTGCCCAAGAGCCTCAAGGGCGTGGGCGTGTTCAGCTTCAAGCGGCTGTGCGGCGAAGCGCGCGGCGCGGCCGATTACCTTGCGATCGCGCGCGCCTTTCACACCGTGATCATCGTCGGTATCCCGCGCCTAGGCCCTGAGAAGCGCAACGAGGCGGCGCGCTTCGTGACGCTGATCGACGCGCTCTACGAGCACCGCGTCAAGCTGTTCGCCACCGCCGAGGCGGATCCGCACGCGCTCTATCAGTCGGGCGATGGCGCGTTCGAATTCGAGCGCACCGTCAGCCGATTGAACGAGATGCAGAGCGATGCCTACATGGCGCTGGGCCACGGGACGCAGGAATGAGCGATCAGGCCTCGATGCGCAATTGTGCAAGCGAGCGCTCGAGCATGATCAGCTGCCAGAGCACGCGCGAATGGTCGCGGCGCCCGGCGATGTGCTCGTTAGCCAGCGCACCAAGCCGCGCCGTGTCGAACCAGCCGGTCTGCGCCAGGGCCGAGTGCTGTGCGATCGCGCGCGCCTCGGCGGCAAGCGGACCGCGCAGCCACGCAGCGATCGGGGTGACGAAGCCCTGCTTGGGGCGATAGAGGATATCGGCGGGCAGATGATCCTCCATCGCAGATTTGAGCAGGGCCTTGCCGGTCCCTCCCCTCACCCGCAGGCGATCGGGCAGCCTGGCGGCAAATTCCACGAGGCGATGATCAAGCAACGGTTCGCGCGCCTCGAGGCTGACGGCCATGCTGGCGCGATCGACCTTGGTGAGGATATCGCCGGGCAGCCAGAACTTGAGATCGGCATATTGCGCCCGGTCAAGCCCGGTTCGCGCAGGCGCTGCGCGCATCAGGGCGATCAGTTCATCCTCGGCCCGTGCGCCCGAAAGCGCGTTGGCAAAGCCGGGCGAATAGAGCGCCGCGCGCGCATCTGCAGGCGTGATCGCGAGCGCGCGGGCATAGCCCTCCTCGCCCGATGCGGCGAGCGCGAGCAAGGTCGATCGGGCGCGCAGCGGGCGCGGGGCCCAATCCGCCTGGGGCCAGATGCGCCCGGCTGGGCCCAGCACGGCCGCGCGCACAGCGGCCGGGATCATCGCTCTCACACGCTCTTCATGGGCATGGAACACCTGGCGCCGATAGCCGGCAAAGGCCTCGTCGGCCCCATCGCCCGAGAGCGCCACCGTTACATGGCGCCGCGCAAGCGCGCACACCCTGTAGGTCGGCAGGGCGGAGGCATCGGCGAAGGGTTCATCGAACATGCCCGCAAGCGCATCGACCGCGCCGAACTCGTCTGCGGCAACCGTGTGCGCATGATGATCGGTGCGATACTGATCGGCGATCCGCTGCGCATAGGCGGTCTCGTCGAGCGAAGCCTCGTCAAACCCGATCGAGCAAGTCGTGATCGGATGATCGTTTGCCTCGCTCATGAGCGCTACCACGCTCGAGGAATCGACGCCGCCCGAAAGGAACGCACCGAGCGGCACATCGGCCTCCATCCGCGATCGCACCGCGCGCGCGAGATGATCGCGCAGCGCCTCAGCCAGCTCAGCCTCGCTCGCTTCGCTACGCCCGGAAAAGTCGATATCCCACCATTGCCGCTGGGCTGGCATGCCCTTGCCCGCTTCGAGGAGCAGGAAGTGCCCCGCGGCAAGCTTGGTCACGCCCTTGAGGATCGAGTGGGTATCAGGGACATAGCCCCAGGTCATAAACGCATCGAGCGCGACCGGGCTGAGCTTTCTGGCAAGCCCGCCATGGGCAAGCAGCCCCTTGAGTTCCGAGGCGAAGGCGAGGCTGCCATCGGGAAGCTGCGCGAGGAACAGCGGCTTCACGCCGAACCGGTCGCGCGCGAGGAAGAGCGCACGCCGATCGTGATCATAGAGCGCAAAGGCGAACATGCCATCGAGCCGCGCGAGGCAATCCATGCCCCAGCGCTGCCATGCTGCGAGGATGACCTCAGTGTCTCCGTGCGTCAGGAAGCGGGCGCCCTCGGCTTCGAGCTCGGTACGCAAGGCGCGGTAATTGTAGATCTCTCCGTTGAAGACGATCGTTGCGCGGCCATTGGCGGCGTGCATCGGCTGGGGCGATCCAGCCAGATCGATGATCGAGAGACGGCGGTGGCCGAGCGCAGCGCTGTGCATCTCGCCTGCCTTGGTCCAGACGCCTGCGCCGTCCGGCCCGCGATGCGCCATGGCATCGCACATCCGCTCGATCGTGGCGCCCTCGATCGGCTCGGAGCTCGATGCGCGAAAGACCCCTGCAATGCCGCACATGGCTCAGCTCACCATCGGCTTAAAACGGCGCTGCGGGGGCAAAAATCGCCGCTGCGATCGCCGCAGCAACGCTTAGCGCAGCCACCGCGCCCAGCCCTGCGCCAGATGCGGCGGGTCCGCGCTCGAGCTGCGCGATGTGGGCGCTGGCGTTCACACAGTCCTCGCTCGGGCCATAATCCTCCGGCTCGCTTTCGAAAAACCGCCAGGCGCCGGCAAGAATGATGATGACGACAAGCGCAAAGAAGATCCAGCCATAGAAGATATGATCAAACCCGGCGGCAAACTCGACGCCTGCAAATTGAGCGATGTAGATCGTGCCCCAGGCCCGCACCCCGTTCGCAAGCACGGGGACGATGACCGAGGCGGCCACGAACAGCGCGCGACGGCGCCAGCTTTGAAAGCGGGTGAAGCACACGAGAACGGCGAGCGTGACCATTGCGACCAGGAATTTGACCCCCGAACATGCCTCGGCAACGATGAAGAGGCCAACGGGGGTATCAATGAAGATGCCATCAATCACGGCAGGGATCCCGCTCCACAATGTGAGCGCAATCGCAATCTGGGCGGTGATCGACTGGAGGGCCGGAATGATCTCGTCGCCAAAGGGCACGAGGAATGCGGCAAAGGCGATCGGGAGCGCGAGAAAGGCCGCAATCCTGACCCCGAGCATCGCCACCACCACGCCCTGCACCGCGCCCACCGCCCCGGCATGGGCAAGAAGGTTGATCCCGCTGATCCGGCCCGTCAGCCACAGCGCAAGCCCTGCTGCCACCAGCGCAAGCCCAGGAAGGAAGAGCCGCGGCGTCATCCGCGCAAGCGCCTCTGCCTTGAGCCAGACGAGCCAGGAGATGATCGGCGGGACGAGCAGGATGTGATTGTAGGTGTCGATGTTCCACCACTGGTGAATCATCTCGCCCCATTCGCGCGCGGTCACGATGCCTATCGCAAGGCATGCAAGGGCCAGCATGCCGAGCGGGATGCGCCATTGCGGCGCGAGCGCGGCAGCAAGGCCCGCTCGCTCAAGGCCGGGCTCCGGCGAAGCGGTCTCATGCGACATGGCGGGCCCCCGTTTGAGGGCGGCTCGCGATCATGCTTGCCAATGGGGCAAGGCACGCTGCCCAATCATGGCGAGCGAGCACGAAGGCGCGCGCTGCATTGCCCATCGCGCGCGCGGCCGCCGCGTCTTCAAGCACGGGCCGCACCCGGTCCATCATCGCCGCAGGATCGGCAGGCGCGACGAGCCATTCGCTGCCATCGTGCGCAGCGATCCCGGTTGCCGCCTCCAGGGTCAACAGCACTGGCCGCGCCATCGCCATCGCCTCAAGCACCTTGTTCTGCACGCCGCGTGCGATCAGCAGCGGCGCAATCACGCAGCTTGCCCCGGCCAGAAAGGGCTTCACATCGGGCACTTCGCCCCAGATCGTGACCCCTGGCCGTTCCCCTAGGCTGACGAGCGGCGCACGCGGCGCGCGGCCCACGATGTGAAGCTGTGCTGCAGGAAAGAGCGCGCGCGCTGCGGGCAGGAATTCATCGATCGCCCAGCAGGCGGCCTGTTCGTTGGGGCGATAATCCATCTGCCCGGTGAATACGAAATGCGGTCCCGGCGCGCGCTTGAGGGCTTCGTGCGGATCAACGTGCGCCGGATCGAACAACTGAGCATCGATCCCGTTGCCGATCACGCGGATTTGGGGACGATGGCGGGCGCCAAGCCGGCTGCGGAACAGATCGGCCTCGGCCTCACTGATGAGGATCGTCGTCGCGGCCCGCGCCGCGAGCCGCGCTTCCTCGCGCGCAAGCAATCGGCCTTCACGCGCATTGAGCCAGGGGCGTTCGCCGGCAGCGGCATAGCTTTCGAACTTGGCGCTATCGACATCGCACAGATCGACAATGACCTCCCCGGCGAAATCATCCGGGACATACTGCCCCATCTGGCCCGAAAACACGACGATCGTCGATATTGGCTGGCTCGCAAGCGTCGCCCTGACCCAGCCTGCCAGGCCTGCATGATGAAACGCGGTGAGGCTTACGGGCCTGTGCGAAAGCACAGCCTCGGCACCTGCAAGCGAGAGCGGTTTGCGCCGCCGGGGCGCATGATGGCTCGCGGCGAGATCCGCAAGCTCGCCCAACGCGGCGCGATCGGCCCCTGTCTCGGTGAAGCAGCCGACATGAACCCGGTTCTGGCGCGCCAGAAACCGCAACAGATGATGCGCGCGGATCTTGTCGCCGCGATCGGGCGGAAACGGCACGCGGTGGGCAAGAAAGAGGATATCGCTCATCGCCGCACCCTCAAGCCAGGCCCCGCGCGATCCAGGGTCCGAGCGTGTTCGCCACGGGCAGCGGCAGCTTCTTCCACAGCGCGATCTTGCGCGCATAGGCCGCGCTCGCGGGATCGACATCGCGAGGCTGTGCTCCCGGTGCATTCCATTGGCCATAGACAAGCGGCTCGGGCTCGAAGCCCCAGTTCTTCTTGAAATGATAGGGCCCGCTGCCGGTCTTGGATCGGCCGAAGTCAAACCGCTGCGCCCCGCGGCGGCGGGCGTGCAGCATCAGCTCGTAATACATGCGCTCGTTCGCGCGGGCGCCGCGAGCCGCAAAAGTGCCCCCGCCCCAGAACGGGAGGACCGCACCAGCATGATAGAACGAGAGCACGCTCGCGATCGGCTTGCCCTCATGCAGCACGGTGAGGATGTCGCTTGTGTTGGCAAAGGCTGCAAGCATTTCCCGAAACAGCCGCGCGGGAAAAACTGGCGTTCCCAGATTGCGCACGCTCTCGCTGTAGACGGCATAATGCGCGGACTGGTCATCGCGCGCTCTGCCGATGCGTACCTCCAGATCGCCTTTGAGGCTCTTGCGCACTTCGGCGCGGGCCTTGCGCGGGATCGCGCAGAGCTGGGCCTCATCATCGCGGGCCAATGGACCTGCAAAGCCGCAATGCCGATCAGCGATCCTGCGCCAGCCCTCGCCCTGCGGGATCGGACCGCCGCGCAGCTCGAGACTTGCTGCGCCGCTGCGCAGCGCATGCGCCTGCGCAGCGGCTGCCAGCGCGCTGACAGCCTCCTCGCTTCGCGCAAGGATACCGCCGCCAACCCCAAAGCCACTTGAAACGAGTGCCTTGCCGAACAGCGCCGAGCGCACCTGGATGAGCGGCAGCCAGCCGGTCATGACACCCATCTGCTCGGATACGAGCCCAAGCGCCTTGTGCCCCGTCGCCCGTTCGACCGCGCGCAGCCAATCCGGCAGCTGAAACAGGCTCCCGCCTTCTTCTGCAAGAAAGGCGCAGACCCGCTCCATCTCGCGCTGAGATCCGAAATCGGCGCTGCGAACCTGATGCTTCAAGGCGACCGGCGCATTCATCAGTTGGCCTCTGGCTGCCCGATCTGTGGCTCAGCTGCCATGGGCAATTCCTGCGTCCGTGCAGCCTCGCGCCGCGCGATCAATTCCATCCGGCTCCATTCGAACTCGTGAACGAGTTCAGCGAGCTTCCCGGCCATCTTCGCGAGGCCTGTATAGTGGCGCAGGCGCGAGCGGATCCGCGCGCCGGGCACGCGTGGCTGATCGGGATCGATTTCCCAGGGGTGGAAATAGAAGATTGCCGGACGCTCATCGCGGCGATTGACTCGCCGGATCGCCCAGCGCGAAAACGCATAAGGCAAGACGCGGAAAAATCCACCACCCCCCGCCGCTACGCGGCGATCGCCGATCATCGCGGTCGTTACCGGCAATTCGATCAGCGTTGACCAGGGCAAGGGCCGAAAGGCAAACCGGGGCGCCTCGGGCCAGCCATAATGATCATGCACCACCGGAGCAACGCTGGACGAATACAGATAGCCTTGCGCGGCGAGCTCTTTGTAGGCCCAAGGCGTGCGCTGATCGATCGAGAAACTCGGCGCACGATATCCGATCACCTCACAGCCTGCACAATCCTCGAGGATTTCGCGCGCCTTGCGAATATCCTCGGCAAAAGCGGGCCGGTCGAGCGTGAAAACGCGGGCATGATCATAGCCATGACTGGCGATCTCATGGCCCGCTTCGGCAATGCGCCGGATCATCGCGGGATGCCGCCGGGCGATCCAGCCCAGCGTGAAGAAGGTCGCTTTGACCTGCGCCTGGTCGAACAGTTCAAGGATGCGATCCACATTGCCTTCGACCCGCGAACTCAGCCCGCCCCATGCCTCGCGCTCGATCACATTCTCGAACGCGCCGACCTGAAACCAGTCCTCGACATCGACCGAGAGGCCGTTCGTGATGCGGCGGCGTTCGAGCGGTTCGGTCAGCGGATCAAAATTGTGTGACTGCTCCATCGTCACGCCGCCTTTTGCGCAGCATCGTCCTCAAGCCACTCGATCAGCATGGCAAGCACGTGGCGAAACGAGCGTTCCTGCTCTTCAAGCCGTGCTTCAAGGCTCTCGACCACCTGCATGAACTGCGCATCGACAGGATCATGGGCCTGAAGCCCGCTGATCGCCGCTTCGAGCTGCGCCATCCGGGCCTCGCGGTCGAGGCCGAGCGCTTCGTCCGGTGCGTTTTCACCACGGTCTGACGCGGGTTCCCGGGCGGCTGGCGGCACCGCTTGCATGGGCGCATTATCGGACCCGGCCTCGCTTCCGCGCGCCTGATCTGCGGCCATTTCCTCGCAAACTGCCTCGAGCATCGCGATGTCGAGCGCATCGCATTCCTCGATCGCGCCGAGCAGGAGCAGCCGGTTCATGACCTGGTTGACCTTGCGCGGGATGCCGCCTGTCGCCTCGTAAAGCGCTGGAAGCAGGCCTTCACCAAGCGTCGGCCGATCCTGCCAGTCGACCTGGCCCAGCCGATGGCGCACATAATCCTCGACTTCGTCGGCGTTGAGCGCTTCGAGATGGTGCGAGGCGATGATGCGCTGGCGCAGCTGATCCAGATCGGGATGGCGCGCAAGAGTGCGGCGAAACTCCGGCTGTCCGAGCAGCAGGCATTGCAACAGCGGATGCGATCCGAGCTGGAAATTCGAGAGCATGCGCAGTTCTTCGAGCGCGGTGAATTCAAGCCCCTGGCACTCGTCGACGATCAGCAGGCACCGCCGACCCTCGCGGGCTTCATCCTGCAGGAAGTGCTCGATCGCGCCGAGCGCGCTCGCTTTGTCATGCCCCTCGACCGGCAGCCCGAAGGATTGCGCAACGACATGGATCAGTTCCTCTCCATCAAGCGCGCTGGTCACAATATGCGCGACCGTGATCGCTGCGCGATCGATCCGCTCCATCAGATGGGCCACCAGCGTCGATTTGCCAGCACCGATCTCGCCCGTGATGACGATGAAACCTTCGCCCTGATCGAGCCCATAGCCCAGATAGCTCAGCGCCTTCTTGTGGCTTGCGCTCTCGAAATAGAATTGCGGATCAGGCGTGAGCTGAAACGGACGTGCGCTGAAGCCATAGAATTGTTCGTACATGATATTGGGCTCCGTGGATCAGAAATCATATCGCAGGCCAACCAGCGCGCTGGCGGCCGCAAAATCAGCGTCGGTGAACTCGCTGTCGATGTAATCGAGGCTGAGCGCAGCGCGCGCGGAGAGTTTGCGGGTGATCGAGCGATTATAGGCGGCCGAAGCGCCATAGCCGGTCAGGTCGGTATTGTCGGTCCCGCTAGTGAACCAGTTCACGTAGGCATTGGCGCCGAATGTACCGCTCTGCCCGATCGGGGAATTGACCGTTCCGGTGATGTAGTAGCTTTCATCGGCCAGGCCGTCGATCGCTTCGAAGACGGTTCCTTCCGCGCCGATGAATTCGCGCCTGTCATAGCCTGCTGCGATCGCTGCATTCATGCGGCCAAACTCGCGGCCATAGCTGATCTGGCCGCCGCGCCCGCGAAAGGCCGTTGAACGGATCGATCCGAGCAGCCCGAGGCCGAGCGCGCCATCCGCGCCGGTGACGAGCCCCGTAAAATCGCCGGTCAGCGGGTTGCGCGCCGCGGTGAAATCGCTCGAGACGGCGGCAAGCGAATTGTTGAGCGCGCCGCCAAAGCTCGTGATGCCGTCATAGACATTGATGCTGAGATTGCCGCGGCGATCGGGCGCATAGCTGAAATTGCCGTAATAGGTCGTCGAATCGTAGCGCTTGCCCACGGTCGCGGTAAGCGATGTGCGCGAGGAAGGCCGCCACTGGACGCCGACATCCCAGATAAGCCCGTCGACATCGAACGCGAGGCGGCGCGGCTCGCTTGTATCGGTGATGAACCGTCCATCCTCGCCAATGATCGGAACGCCGTCGGCATCGCGCAGCGCATCGCGGCTGGAGACCTCGACATCCTCGTAGCCGAGCCCGCCGACAACTGCGAGACTGTCACTCAGGGGCACAGTAACATCGGCCCGCACGAACAGATCGCGCACCCGCTGATCGAGGTTGGAGATATCCTCCTGGAAACCGCCCGCAGTCACGCCAAGCCCGACCGGGAGCGGATCGCCCGCGCGCGTGCCGGCGCGGACCTGGCCCGAATAGGTAACGCTCTCATCGAACGCATCGAAAGCGGTCCCTTCGGTATTGACGAAGGCATTGTCCGTCTCGAGCCGGTTGTATCCCACCCGCGCCACGGCCGTCAGATCGACAGCGCCTGCGCGCGTGGCAATGCTCGGCCCGGCATAGAGGCTGTAGATCTGGCTCGCCTGGTCTTCGGCCACGAGCGGATTGCTGGTGACTCCGCCGCCACCATCGATCCGGGTCCGCGAAGCCAGCGCGCCCGCCTCGAAGGTCACCGCCTGCGGCACGATCGCGAGCGAGCCGCGCGCGATGCCGCTTAGCGTATCGGTGTCGATCTGGTCGCCGTAGCCGATATTGCGTTCATAGCGCAGCGAGACCGATGCAGCACTGTTGCGCCCCTGGACATTCGCATCAACGCCTGCTGCAATCTGTGTGAAGGTGAGAACCTCATCCCCCGGCATGAGCTCGGCGGTGAGGATCTGGCTCACTTCGATGTAGGGCTGGACAAAGCTGCTCGAACCTGAGCTGCCGGAACCGGGAGTGCCAGCTTCGCCCCCCCCCCCGACCGCTTGCGCGAAAACCGCACTGGTGCTGGCACTGGCCAGTCCGAACAGAATGCCACCGCGCACGGCTGCGCGACACAGATTTGCATAGAGGCGCATCAGTATGTCTCCCGCTCGCCATAGGTGCCAAAGCGGCGACCCGACGGGCTGTATTTTGCGGCATTGAGCAGCAATTTGAGATCGGGACAGGCCGAGAGCAGCTGCCGGGCATCCTCGATCGCGACCCGGCTCGTCTGCTCGGCACGCACCACCAGCAGCGCCTGGCCGCAATGCGCGGCAAGCTCGGCAGCCGGAGATGCGGCCAGCGCGGGCGGTGTGTCGAAGATGAGATAGCGATTGGGCGCGCCGCTCGTCAGGCGAGCGAGCACCTGTGAGGTGCGCGCGCTGGCGAGATATTCGGTATCGCGCGAACTGATCGCCCCGGCAGGCATGATGAAGAGTCCGTCGATGTCTGTCTGGATCGCCAGGTTTTCAGGGCGGAGAGAGGAATCCGCCAGAGCGTCCATCAGGCCCGCTTCGCTAACGATCCCGAGCCGCCGAGTCAGCGAGGGTTTGTGCATGTCGGCATCGATCAGCAGGACTTCGGTGTCGCGCTCAGCAGCCAGCGCTATCGCAAGGTTGGAGGCGCAGAACGTCTTGCCCTCCCCCGTATGCGGCGAACACACCAGCAAGCGGCGGGCGGCATCGCTGCCCGCGATCCGCGCATCGGCGAGCACTTCGCGTTTCACGATCCGAAACTCCTCGAGGAGGCCACTGACCGGGTCTTCCGGCACGATCAGGCCTTCTGCGCGCAGGGCCTCGCGATCGATTGCCTGAAACGGGCCGCCGAGTGCGATGCGGGGTTCGCTTGGTGCAGGCTGGCGTGCAGGCTGGCGTGGCGCGTGCGCTGCTGGCTCGATCTCTTCGGTATTGCTCCCCGCGGTCTTGCTCGCCGGTGCATGATCCAGGCCCAGCGTCTTGCGAGGGGCAGCCGGAAGCTTCCTGGGCACGCGGGCTGCATCGAACCGGTCAAGCCCGAACGCTGCGTCCGCGCGTTCCAGCAGCGAAGAGCGTCGACCGTCGCCGGGTTTGACAGGCTTTGCCGTTGATGGCTCGATCTTGCTGTGCTTGGTCATCAATGCTTCCTCACGCCACCGATCCGACGGTGACAATCTCGATCGCGAGCAGGATGACGAGCACTCCGACCAGCCCTGCGCTGGCCCCTGCGAATTGCTTGAGGCGGCGCCGCGCAAGCGCCCGCGTGGTTTCCGAAACCGCCAGCGAAATCGCGCCGATCACCGGGAGATCGAAGCTGCGTTCGAGCTTCTGCGCTGTCATGAAGGTAGAGCGCATTTGGCCAAGCCCATAAGCGACCCCTGCTCCTGCAGCGCAGCCTGCGATGAGCACGCCCACAAGCAGCAGCGGGCGATTGGGCGCAGAGGGCTTTTGCGGAACGACCGGCGGATCGATCAGGTCGAACTTGAACTGGCTGGTCTCATCATCGACTTCACCGCGCGTGCGAATATCCTCGCGGTCTTGGAGCAGCTTTTCATAATTCTGGCGCAGCACGTCATAGTCGCGGCTGATCCGGTTGGCTTCGGCAGCGACGGCGGGTTCGGATGCCTGGCTCGCCTGGAGCGAGGAGATCTGCGACTGGATCGCCGCGCGGCGCGATTGCAGCGCCTCGATATTGGCGAGCCTGTCGGACCGGATCGCGACGAGCGAGGCATAGGCTTGGTTGGGCGTGCCGACCTCTTCATCGGGCCCGGCAAGCTCAGCCTGCTGGCGCAGAATAACCACCTGCTTGAGCGCCGCCTCGACATCGGGATGCTGATCCTTGAGCCCACGCGCACGCAGGGCTGCAAGCTGCTGCTGCGCTTCGGCAAGCGCGGCCTTGGCCCCGCCCGCTGAGCCCGGAAGCGTACGCGGCGTTCCCTGGATCTGACCGTTGAGAGCCGCGAGCGAGCTTTCCGCCCCCGCAAGATCGGCCTCGATATCGCGCATCTCGGTGCGCAGTTCCTGAATCTTGTTCGAAAGCGAGGCCGATCCGCCGATGAGATCGGGATATTCGGCCTCGAACGCAAGACGTCGCGCCTCCGCTTCCTCGAGCTCCTTCTTGCGCTCGGCCAGCTGCTCGTCAAGCTTGGCAATAGCGCGGTTCACATCGATGCGGCTGCCCGCAATGTGCTCCTCGCGGAAAATGTCGAGCAGTTTCTGAACGACATCGCGCGCCAAAACAGCGTTCTGCGCGTCGGTCAGATCGCGCTTGCCCACCGTTGCCGAGATCGAGAACAGGCTGTTCTGCTCGCTGCGCACGCGCACCTGCTCGGTAAGATCGGCGACTGCAGCGTTCATCTCGGGTCGATCGGTGATGCCCTCTCCGAGCCTTGTACCGCGCACGACCTTTTCAAGATTGACAGCGCTGGCCAGCGTCTGGCGCACCCGGTCGATCTCTTCACGGCCATCGCCGGCAATGCCGAGCTGTTCGGACAGGACATCATCGACATCGACATAGATGCGCGCCCGCGATTCGTAGGAATTGGGGATCATCGCGACAAACGCCCAGCCCGCCAGGCACACGGCCCATGCGACGCCAAGCGCCAGCCAGCGGCGGTTCCAGACCGAATAGAGCGCCGTGCGCACCTCGTCGAAAATATCGTCCATGCCTGCCCCGCGCGCCTCTCGTTAGAATCGGCTCTGCGGGATCGAGATCGTATCACCCGGACGCAGCGCGACATTGGCGCTCGCATCGCCCTTGTCGAGAAGATCCTTGAGGCGCAGGCGATAAAGCTTGTTGGTCTCGGTTTCGGTATCGAAGCGTGTCAGCGTTGCGCGGTTGCCTGCGGCAAACTCGCCCAGCCCGCCCACAGCGATCATCGCATCGAGCACGGTCATGTTGGTGCGATAGGGCAGCGCTGCCGGCTGCGCGCCGGCGCCTGTGATGCGGATCTGCTGCGTAAGATCACCGACCGGATCGTTGACGATCACCGAGACGATCGGTTGCTCGATATATTCGATCAGAACTTCGCGGATATCGCTTTCAAGCTCGGTGGGCGTCTTGCCGACAGCGACCATGTCGCGCACCAGCGGAATCGTGATCCGGCCATCGGGCCGCACCTGAATGTCCTCGGCGCTCAGCTCGGGATTGCGCCAGACGTGGATGGTGATGTTGTCGGAAGGCCCAAGGATGTAATCCTCCTTGGGCGGCGCCGGTTCGGCAGTGTAGGTGACGGGCGGAAGCTCAGCGCTCGGAGCGCTGGCGCACGCGCCAAGCGCCGCGCTTGCCAGCGCCGCCGCTGCAATTCGATTGAACGATCGCGAATGATGCATCGATGGTTATCCTCGGCCAAGTTCAACCCTGCCCGGGCCATGGCGCAGGAGCGACCTGCGCACCCAGGTGGGCGTGTTTCACGGGTTTTCTCGCCGAAAATGGTGAACATAGTGTTAGTCATCACGGGCCCAAATCAGCGATATCCCAATATGAGACAGGGATTTGCGCGTGACTTAACCGGCTTCGAGGGCTGTTCAGACGAGCATTTCGCCAGCCGGGCCATGGCCCAGAAATGCCGCAGGACTCGCACTCGCCCCATAGGCTCCTGCACAGAACACCGCGACCAGATCGCCAACCCCGGCGCGCGGCAACTTCGCTGCATCCGCGAGCCGATCGAGCGGTGTGCAAAGACAGCCAACCACGTTAACCACTTCCTCGGGCTCGGCATCAAACCGCGTGGCGATCGCCACGGGATAATTGCGCCGCACAACCGTGCCGAAATTGCCCGATGCCGCCAACTGGTGGTGGAGCCCGCCATCGGTCACCAGATAGGTTATTCCGTAGCTGACCTTGCGATCGACAATGCGGGTCAGATAGACCCCGGCCTCGCCGACCAGATAGCGACCAAGCTCCAGGCATAGCTCGGTCTCCTGCAAAATTTGGGGCAAGGCGGCCACAGCTTCGCTCAAAGCGGCCCCGATCGACGTCAAATCGAGGGGTTCATCCCCGGGAAAGTAGGGGATGCCAAACCCCCCGCCCAGGTTGATCTTGGGCGGCGCTGCGCCGATCTTTTCAGAAAGATCACTCCCGAGTTTCATGGTGTTATGCTGCGAACTTATGATCGCATCTGCGCTGAGCGCCTGGCTTCCTGTGAAGATATGCAGTCCGCGCCAGAGCGCCCCTTCGTCGATGATGCGGCGCGCAAGCGCTGGGACACGCTCGGCATCAACGCCGAACGGTTTTGCCCCGCCGCCCATTTTCATGCCCGAGCCCTTGATCTCGAAATCGGGATTGACCCGGATCGCCAGTTGAGGCGCGATCGAGAGATCATGACCAATGGCCAAGGCGCGCTCGGCCTCGCCTTCGGACTCGCAATTGAGCGTGACCCCCGCCTTGATTGCGGCGCGAAGCTCGTCATCGCGTTTGCCAGGGCCCGCAAAGCTCACTCTGGCGGGATCGATGCCCTGTGCCCGCACCAGCTCGAGCTCGCCCGATGAGGCGATATCGAATCCGTCCAGCAGCGGATCCATCAGCGATAGGATGGCGGGCAAGGGGTTGGCCTTGATCGCATAATTGATCCCGATCCGCGCTGGCAGCGCTTCGCGCAGCGCAGCAATACGGCCCTCGATCAGCTGGGACGAATAGACGAACAGCGGGGTGGACCCGGCCTTGCGCGCCCAGTGGCTCGCAGGCTGCCCGCCGATCGCAAGCTCCCCCTCTTTCACATCATACCCTTGCGGTATCGGACCAAGTGGCTTGATCTTCATGGCTGGTTCGGTTCCTCGGTGGCAAGTGCGTGCAGCAAAGCCGTGCGATCGATCTTACCATTGGGGTTGAGCGGCATGGCGGCGCGCCAATGCACTTTTCGTGGCTGCATGAAACCGGGCAGTTCACGCGCAAGCAGCTTCGCCAGAGCAGCGCGCGTTTCCTCAGTCTCCTCACCGCGAACCACCAGGTGGATCGCCTCACCCAATCGTTCGTCCGGGACGCCCAGGGCAATCGCTTCGGCGATTGCATCGAGCGACAAGACCGTATTCTCGATCTCGTGCGGGCTGATCCGGTTGCCCGAGCTCTTGATCATCGCATCGCGGCGCCCGGCGAAATAGAGCAGTCCGTCCGCATCGCGGCGCACCCGGTCGCCAGACCAGACTGCGATACCGCCATATTGCGATGCCGCAGGCGCAGGCCTGAACCGCCGCGCTGTCCGCTCCGGATCGCGCCAGTAGCCCTGGGCAACGAGCGGCCCGCAATGGACCAGTTCGCCCTCTTCTTCTGCCTGTGCAAGCTCGCCTACATCGTTGATCACGAGGATTTCCGCAAACGGGATCGCCCGCCCCATCGATGTCGGGTGCGTATCGACCAGCGCGGGATCGAGATAGGTCGATCGAAATGCCTCGGTCAGGCCATACATCGGCACAAGCTCAGCGCCCGGCGCCAGCGCGCGCAGGTTCTTGACCAGCTCGCGCGACAGAGCACCGCCACTATTGGTGAGCCGACGCAAGCTCCCTGTCGCCTGGACCGGCCAGTCAAGCTCGGCGAGCTGGACCCACAGCGGGGGAACCGCCGCCAGCGTCGTGATGCCATGGCGCTCGCAGGCCTTCATCACATCGCGCGCGAACAGATAATCGAGCGGGACAACCGCTCCCCCGGCATACCAGGTCGAAAGCAGCTGGCTTTGTCCATAATCGAAAGAAAGCGGAAGCACGGCCAGCGTCACGTCATCGCTTGCAAGCTTCAGATAATGCGCCACGCTCACAGCGCCGAGCCACAGATTGGCATGGCTGAGCAACACACCCTTGGGCTGGCCGGTCGAGCCACTGGTATAAAGGATCGCCGCAAGGGCATCGCCCGGCGCATCTGAAGGCTCCAGCATCGCTCCTGCTGCCTCTGCCATGGCGAGCGTCTCGCTCTCCTCAAGCACGAGGCACGATCCGGGCAGATCATCCGGTGCCAGCGAGGCCAGCCGAGCCTTGGTGCCGATCAGCAGGCTTGCACCGCTATCGGTCAGGATATGCGCAGCCTGGGCGCGCTTGAGCAGCGGATTGATCGGCACATGCACCATGCCTGCCCGCGCTGCGGCAAGCGGCAAAAGGCAGGTGAGCTCGCCCTTTGCTGCCCAGCTTGCCACCCTGGCTCCCGGCTCTCCCAGCTTGCGCTTGAGCCAGCCGGCGAGCACAGCGACACGGTGCCTTAACTCCGCATGATCGAACATCTTATCACGAAGCACGAGCGCGGTGTGCTCCTCATCCCCGCGCTCGCCTGCCAATTCGACGAGGTGATCGATCGGTCGCACATCAGGGATGGGCTGTGGAGACGGAGCGCGCTGGTTTGACATGAGCCTTTACACAGGGGAATTGTCGGGCCGGAGCCGTCAATTGGGAGCACCGGGACGTGGTCGATGTGCGGTATCATGGCAGCGTTAAGGATGTGCAAGCCCTGTTTGGGCCGAACAGCGCCTGCTCGCCGTTCGATCGGCTCTCCTGGTTTGCGCTGCTCGAGGAGACCGGGCAGACGCCGCTGATTGCGCTTGCACAGGATGAGGGGGAGCGCGCCGCGCTTGTCCTCGCACCGCGCCGCGCGCGGCTGGAGGCCTTCACCAACTGGTACAGCTTTACCTGGCGCCCGCTCGGCACCCTTTCACAGCGTTCTGCATCGCTGATCACCGCCATCGCAGCCGATCTCAGGCAAAGGGTGCCCCGCGTGAGCCTGTCCCCTGTTCCCGGCGAAGATGGCACAGCAGGTCTGCTGAGCGCAGCGTTCGAAGAAGCAGGCTGGCGCGTCTCGGCAACACAATGCGACACCAATCACGTGCTCGATGTGGCGGGGCGCAGTTTCGCGCAGTACCGGACGACCCTTCCGGGGCGCTTGCGAACAACGCTCGCGCGCAAGGCGAAGAAGATCGAGACCCGGATCCTCGATCGCTTTGAACCCGCCGCCTATGCACACTACGAGCGCATCTATGCTCAGAGCTGGAAACCGCGCGAAGGCGAACCTGCCATGCTGCGCGCCTTTGCACGCAACGAGGGGGCCGCGGGGCGACTGCGCCTGGGTCTGGCCTTTCACGATGGCGAACCGATCGCGGCGCAATTTTGGACCGTCGAGCACGGCACCGCCTATATTCACAAGCTCGCCCACCTCGAAAGCCACAAACATCTTTCCGCCGGGAGCTGTCTGTCCGCTGCGCTGTTCGAACACACGATCGATCGCGATCATGCCGCGCTGATCGATTTCGGCACCGGCGATGAACCCTACAAGGCAGACTGGATGGACAGCACAAGGCCGCGCTACCGGATCGATTGCCTCGATCCGGGCAATCCGCGCGCCTGGGTCGAACTGGCGCTCCGCGCGGCCAGACGCGTGCGCGACGGAGCAGCGCCAAGACTTGCGCCGAGCGCGCTTGATGGCTAATTGCGCGCGCCTGTCGTTGCGAACTTTATTGGCCATGCCGTAGGGTTCGCCCGCGACCCGCACTGTTGAGCGAGATCGCGGCAGAACAAGGTATCCGATAGGCCATGAACACAAAGCCCGCTTCTAGCGCCAAGCAGAACACCAAGATCGACGTGCCGGCCAAAATCGGCTTGGACGATCAACTCAAGTCGATCCTCAGTGACGTGTTGGGCATCGAGCTAGCCGAAACCCGGGAATTCCGGCCTTATACCGGTCTGTTCGGGCACTTGCCCGAACTCGATTCCATGGCCGTTGCCGGCCTGCTCACCGAGATCGAGGACCGCCTCGACATTGTGATCGAGGATGATGAGGTCGATGGGGAAATTCTTGAGACTTATGGCGCCCTGCTCGGATTTGTCGAAGCCAAGAAGCTCGAACGCTAGTATCGCAATACACGGCATTCCGAGCGGAAGTCTGCGCGCGTGATCGATACCTGGCAAGTCCCTCTTGGCGAAGGCGAAAGCCGTCAGGAATTGCTGGCACGCTTTGCGAGCGGGCGCGATACTCGCGTGCTGATCCTCCCGGCCTGGTTCGATGAGGCCAATCGGCTGCGGCATTTCACGATTGAAACGATGCGCCGACTTGATGAAGCGGGAATTGACAGCTTCCTGCCCGATCTGCCGGGATGCAATGAAAGCCTAGCCCCGCTTGAAAAGCAAACCCTTGGTAGCTGGCGCCTGGCTGCGCAGGCGGCTGCGCATGAATTCGCTGCCACACATGTCCTCGCCATGCGCAGCGCAGCACTGATCGCGCCTGGTTCGCTGCCGGGCTGGAACTATGCGCCGCAATCCGGCTCTGCTCAGCTCAGGCGCATGGTGCGCGCGCGCCTCCTCGCAGCGCGTGAGGCGGGGCTATCCGAGACGCGCGAAGACCTGATGCAGCAAGGCAAACACGAGGGATTGATGCTGGCGGGCTGGCCGCTTGGCTCAGCGCTGTTCGAGGCGCTCGCCGCAAGCGATGATGCGCCAGGGGATCATGCTCGAGCGACGATCGAACAGTCCGAGATCGGCGGGGCCGGTCTGTGGCTGCGCAGCGAACCCACGCATGATCCCGCGCAGTCGCAATCCCTGGCAGAGCGCATCATTGCCGATCTGCGTGCAGCCCCCTTGTCCGCTTCATGAGCCGGCTGCCGCTCACTTTCGCTTGTGGAAGCCTCACGCTCGCGGGCACGCTCGACACAGCGCCCGGCACGACCGGCCTGCTGATCGTGAGCGGCGGCTCCGAGATCCGCGCTGGCGCATTTGGCGGGCAATCGTTGCTGGCTGCGCGGATCGCCGAAGCCGGGTTTCCCGCCTTCCGGTTCGATCGTCGCGGCATCGGGGACAGCGAGGGTCAGGATCGCGGATTTCGCTCGAGCCAGCGCGATATCAGGGCCGCGCTCGAGGCTTTTCGGGCGATCGCACCGCAGGTCGAGCGGGTCGTGGGCTTTGGCAATTGCGATGCAGCGTCCGCGCTGATGCTGCGCGGCGGCGAAGGGTTTGACGGGCTTGTCCTGGCCAATCCCTGGACAATCGAGATTGAGGACGATGCGGCCGCTCTGCCCGCGCGCGCGATCCGTTCTCGCTATGCCGAAAAGCTCAAGAACCCGCGCGAGCTGGCCCGCCTGCTGACCGGAGGCGTCAGTCTTGCAAAGCTGGTGCGGGGCCTCGCCCGGGCAGCAAGGCCGGCTTCATCCGCGCCTGCAGGTCTGGCCGATGAGATGGCGCGCGGTCTGGCGCGGTTCGAAGGCCAGGCCAGCCTGCTGCTCGCCGAGCGCGACCGCACCGCGCAGGTCTTTGCGCAAAGCTGGAGCCAGGCCGATCCGCGCCTCCACTGGCTGAGCGGGGCCGGCCATGCCTTTGCCCTGCCGCACGAACGCGAATGGCTCGAGACGCGGGTCCTCGAGGCCCTGCGGCGCTAATCAGCGCTCGAACAGGCTGGCAAGCTCGACATGGGTCGACCAACGAAACTGGCCGACCGGGCGCACCTGCGCGAGCGAAAAACCGGCTTCCTTGAGCATCGCCCCATCGCGCGACCAGCTCGAGGGGTTGCAACTCACATAAACGATCCGCTCAACCTTGCTGGCGGCAAGCTCGGCGATCTGCGTGCGCGCACCGGCGCGCGGAGGATCGAGCACGACCAGATCGAATCGGTTGAGCTCGTCAGGCTGATAGGGATTGCGGAAAAGATCCCGGTGCTGCGCATAAACGCTCGCGCCGCTGGCCCTGGCTGCAGCCTGGCAGGAAAGATGCGCGGCTTGGTCCGCCTCGGCAGCAAGGACTCTGGCGCGTCCGGCGAGGGCAAAGGCGAATGTCCCGAGGCCGGAAAACAGATCAAGCGCGGTGCGCGCATCGCCCGCCCACTCGCACGCATCGGCGACCAACCGGGCCTCGGCATCCTGTGTTGCCTGGAGAAACGCGCCGACGGGCAGAGGAACCCGCGCGCCTGAAAGGCTGATCGTCAGCGGTTCGGGCTCCCACACGATTTCGGCGCCAAACCCCTGATCGAGGCTCAGCCGGGCCAGGCCGGTATCGCGGGCAAAATCGAGCACGGCTTCGGTTTCGCGCAGGCCCTCGATCACCAGGTTTGAAAGCGCCACATCGCAGCCCTGATCGCTCTGCGCCAGATGGACATCGAGCCCGCCCTTGCCCGCAAACCGGGCGAGCAAGGCCCTGAGCAACGGCACCAGCCCGGCCAGCCGCGGCGCAAGCACGGGGCATTCGCGTTGATCGACGATCCGATGCGAGCCCGCCTCACGAAAGCCGAGCAGCGCCCCCTTTGCGCTGCGCACCGCATGGAGCGTTGCACGCCGGCGCGCGCCAGGCGGCGAAAGGTGCGTTTCCAGAAGCTTGTGCGGAACAAGCCCCTGGCCCTCGGCGGCGCCCACCACGCGATCCCTCACGAAATGTGCAAGCGCGGCCTCGTCCGCGTGCTGGAGGGTGCATCCGCCGCAGGTTCCAAAATGCGTGCAGGCCGGGTCAAGATGATGGGGGCCTCGTTCGACATTGCCGGCCTCATCGACGACATCGCCCGGCACCGCGAACGGCACATGCCGCCCGCTGCGCGTGACCCCATCGCCTTTTGCCGCGATGCGAATGATGGGCTCGGTCTCGCTCATAAGCGACGATCAAGACACTGCGCGAGGGCTGCCGGGAGCCTGGCAGCCAAGTCTTCAGGAGTGAAGGCAGGCCCGGCGCGACGTGCCGCTTCGCCATGCAGCCAGATGCTCTCGCAAGCCGCATCAAAGGGATCGGACCCGCTGGCCAGTCGACTTGCTACGATACCTGCGAGCACATCGCCGCTGCCTGCGACCGATAGCCAGCTTGTTGCCGGCGGACCGATCGCGAGGCGTCCTTGCGGGCAGGCGACGAACGTGTCCGCGCCCTTGGCGACGATGGTCATGCCGCTCACCCGTGCCAGTGCGCGGGCCCGGTCCATCCGGCCCTCGGCAATGACGTTGAAAGCGTTGCAAAGCTGGTCAAGCTCGCCCTCATGCGGGGTCGCGATGATTGGATTGGCGCGCTGCCGATCGAAATCGCCCCGCTTGAGCAAAACCAGCGCATCGGCATCGAGCACCAGCGGCAAGGGCGCCTTGAGCCCAGCGCAAAGCCTTGTGCGCGCGGCGGAATCGCGCCCAAGCCCGGGGCCCACGAGCGCAGCAGCAATCCGCTCGTCAGCGAGAACGTCCTCGAGCGGCCCCTCCTCTAAGACGAGGCTCGGCGGGACGCGGGCCTTGTCCACCTCGCCCAGCAGTTTCACATAACCAGCACCGCCGCGCTGCGCAGCGCTTGCTGCGAGCAGCGCAGCGCCTGGCATGGCACCTGCAACGATGGCACACAGCCCGCGGGTGTACTTGTGCGCCGATCTGGCAGGCGGGTCGATCCGTGGACGCTCGATCCGCCGGGCCGCGCCCTCGATCGAACCGATCCCGATGGGGATCAGCCGCAACGTCCCCATCAGATTGCGCGCGCGGGCAAGGCAGTGCGCATATTTCCACGCGCCCAATGCCAGCGTCACATCGCAGGCGGGCAGCCGTTCGGTTAGGATCCCGCCGCTATCACTCGCAATGCCGGAGGGCATATCGATCGCGATCAGCGTTGCATGGCGGCGGGCGAGATCGCGCAGCAAGAGAGCGTGTTCGGCGATGAGCGGCCGCGCGAGGCCCGAGCCAAACAGGCAGTCCACCAGCACGCTGCCCTTCGCCTGTTTGCCTGAGGACATGACCGCCGCACCTTCAAGCGCCAACCAGCTTTCTCGCGCCTGTCTTGCCTGATCCGTTCCAGGTTCGAGCGGAGCGACAACCTGAACATCCAGTCCTGCGCGGCGGCATTCGCGCGCAATCACATAGCCATCGCCGCCATTATTGCCGGGGCCGCACAGGACAGTGATAGCTCGCCCCGCTGCGATGCGCAAAACCCAGTGCGCTGCAGCCCCGGCCGCGCGCTCCATCAGTGCAAACGGGCTTAGTCCCGCATCGAACAAGGCCTCTTCGGCGGCACCCATCTGCGCCGCGGTCAAAACCTGTGCGAGGCTCACTCGGCTTTGGGCCCCAGCATTGCGCGCTCGATGCGGTAGCGGTCCGAGCCGACGGCAAGCTCGGCCACCGCGCCATCCGGCTCCTCGCGCACGCTCAGATCCTCCGCGCCATCGACAAGCGTGATCGTTCCGTTCTGCGGGTCCACGGAAAAACGGCGGAAACCGCCATCGGGCCCATGGATCGCAAACCGCGTGCCTGCATCGCCAAGCAGTTCCAGAATGCAGTCTGACGCGAAATCCGCACCATCAAGTGCGCATTCAATCCGCTCACCCTCAGGCTCCCCGCTTTCGAGGGCGCAGGCGCCGAGCAAAGCAGCAAGCCCGCAAGGCAGAGCGGTTCGAACCAGAGCGGGCCTAGATATCAGCGTAGACATGCGTTTCTGCCTTTGCGCCGGGATGTGTAAGAGCTCCGGTTCGCGCGGGGCCGACATTCTGGGCATAGCGCCACAACGTGCCCGACTGGTAGTCATTGCTGCGCGGGCGCCAGGCCTCACGGCGCTTTGCCAGAACAGCTTCATCGACCTCGAGATCAATCGTTCCCGCTTCGGCATCGATGCTGATCCGATCGCCATCCTCAACCAGGGCGATCGGGCCGCATTCGGCCGCCTCTGGGCCAACATGGCCGATGCAAAAGCCCCTCGTAGCCCCAGAAAAGCGACCGTCGGTAATCAGCGCCACCTTTTCGCCCATCCCCTGCCCATAGAGTGCAGCGGTCGTTGCCAGCATTTCGCGCATGCCTGGGCCGCCCTTGGGGCCCTCATAACGAATGACGATGACGCTGCCTTCGGAAATGTCCCGGGCTTCAACGGCTGCGAAAGCATCTTCCTCGCACTCGAAGACACGCGCCGTGCCCGCGAACTGGAGGCGCTGCATACCGGCAACCTTCACGATCGCACCATCAGGTGCAAGCGAGCCCTTCAGCCCGACCACTCCGCCGGTCGGGGTGATCGGATTGCTGTAGTCGTAGAAGACTTTCTGATCGGGGTTCCAAGTGATCTGTTCGATATTTTCGCCGAGCGTCTTGCCAGTGACGGTGATCGGACTGGGATCAAGAAAGCCGCCATCAAGCAATGTTTTCATGCCCATGTAGATGCCGCCTGCCTCGTGCATGTCCCGGGCCACATACTGCCCGCCCGGCTGCAGATCAGCGATATAGGGCGTGGATTTGAATATCTCCGCAACATCGAACAGGTCAAAATCGACCCCGCATTCGCTCGCCATAGCTGGCAGGTGAAGCGCGGCGTTGGTTGATCCGCCGGTTGCTGCCACGACCCTGGCGGCGTTTTCAAAGGCGGTGCGAGTGCAAATGTCACGCGGGCGCAGATCGTGTTCGAGCAAAGACATGATCTGCCGCCCGGCGCCAACTGCGATTTCTTCACGAGATCTGTAAGGAGCGGGAACCATGTTGCTGCTGGGCAAGGACAATCCGATTGCCTCTCCGACACAGGCCATGGTGTTCGCAGTGAACTGGCCGCCGCATGCACCATGTCCGGGACAGGCCACCTTTTCGAGCGCGATCAACTCGTGCAACGGGCAATTGCCTGCCGAAAACTGGCCGACGGCCTCAAAAACGTCCTTCACATTGACGTCCTTGCCCTTGAAGGTGCCAGGCAGGATCGAGCCGCCATAGACAAAGATGCTCGGGATATTGAGCCGCAGCATCGCCATCATCATGCCAGGCAAGCTCTTGTCACAACCGGCGAAGCCGACCAGCGCATCATAACAATGCCCGCGCACCGAAAGCTCGATCGAATCGGCGATCACCTCGCGGCTGACAAGCGAGCTCTTCATTCCCTGATGGCCCATCGCAATGCCATCGGTGACGGTGATTGTGTTGAAGCGGCGCGGGGTTCCGCCGCCTTCGATGACGCCCTCGCGCGCGATGTCGGCCTGCGCATTCAAGGTTGTGTTGCAGGGCGCAGAATCGTTGCCAGCGCTTACCACCCCCACGAAGGGCTGATTGATCTCCTCCTCGGTCATGCCCATCGCGTAGTAATACGAGCGGTGCGGTGCGCGCTCAGGGCCGAGGGAGACATGGCGGCTCGGGAGCTTCGCCTTGTCGAACTTTGATGCCATCTTGCCTGTTTCCCCGTCACTATTGTCGGCCGCGTCGCTTGACGCGTGCGTTTGTCCTGCCTTCAGCGCAGCGCCAAGGCAACCCTGCCCGCTACATCCGCAAGCATTGCCGCCCAGCGCGCCTGATCGGCACGGGTGGCGATCAGATCCTGCCTGATCTCAATGGCGCAATAAGGCCGATCATGCGCTTCGGCGTGGCGGTTCATGGTCGCATTGAGATCGCGGCCCGAATAGGGCTCGTTCTCGCCTGTCGTGAGGCCCAGTTCTTCGAACAGCCGTATGGCATGACGCGCAGCTCGATCGTCCTCATTGAACAGCAGCCCCACTTGCCAGGGGCGTTGTTCGTCGCTCGTGGCCAGAGCAGGCGTGAAACTGTGGATCGAGAGGATCAGATGGGGCGCGTGCTGATCAAGCCACCGGGCCAGAGCCTCGTGATAAGGCCGGTAGAAACGCTCAATGCGCGCCTCGACATTCGCGCCAATATTGCCAGGCACGAGATGCCCATCGCTTTCCACTGGCACGAGCGCGGGATGATCTTCCTCTCGGTGAAGATCGATCACCAACCGACTGACCTTCGCGACATGGGCGGGCATGCAATGGTCGCGCGCAAGCCGCCGCACGATCCCGTCGACCCCGATATCGACAGCGATATGCTGATCCAGAAGCTCCGACGCGATGCCCAGATCGATATCGCCGGGCATAGCATTGGAAGCATGATCGCCAACGCATACGATGCGCGGCTCGCCCGGCGCTGCGGGCGCAAAATCTCCGATCTGCTCAAAGACGGCCTGTGCTTCCATCCTTCGGCGTTAGCGCAAGATGCCCGTCATGCGCCACCATTTCGGATGATGCGCTGCGATCGCCTCATCCGCCGCTGCAAGCGCCTCCTGGGTGTCATAAAGCGCAAAACAGGTCGCGCCGGAGCCCGACATGCGCGCCAGCCATGCGCCGCTTGACTCAAGCGCTGCAAGGATATCGGCAATCTGCGGGCACAATGACTGCGCCGGGATGGTCAGATCATTGCGGCCCTGCTGCGCGATTTCGCGTGCGCTGGCTTCGGGCAAGGGACCGCGATCGACCGCGTCCCAGGCCTTGAACACGGGCCCCGTGGAAAGCGGCTCGCGCGGATTCACGAGCAGGACTGGCGTGCCTGCGAGATCGTTGTCTACCGGCGCGAGATCGGTCCCTGTCCCCTGCCCGAGCGCCATTTCGCTCAGCACGCACGAAGGGACATCAGCGCCCAGCCGCGCCGCACGCGCAGCGTGATCCTTCGGCAGCCCAAAAAGCCGATCGACCAGCCGGAAAACCGCCCCAGCATCGGCCGATCCGCCGCCCAGCCCGGCTGCGACCGGGAGGTTCTTCTCGAGCGTGATCGCAAGCCCCTCTCGCCGCGGCAATGCCGCCAACGCGCGGGCCACAAGATTGTCAAGCGGGGTATCGAGCCCACCGGCAAATTCCCCGCAAATCATCAGGCGGTCCTCGTCGCTGATCTGCGCATGGAGCACATCGCCTGCATCGACAAAGGCAAACAGCGTCTCAAGCTCATGATAGCCGTCCTCGCGCCGCCTGCGAACATGCAGCGCAAGGTTGATCTTGGCATAGGCGATTTCAGCGAAGGTCTCGGCGCTGCGAGCGGCTGCATCCATCACATGTTCGGATAGTTTGGCCCGCCGCCGCCCTCGGGCGTCACCCAGTTGATGTTCTGGTTGGGATCCTTGATGTCGCAAGTCTTGCAGTGGACGCAGTTCTGCGAATTGATGACGAATTTGGGCTCCTCGCCCTCTTCCTCGACCCATTCGTAGACCCCCGCCGGGCAATAGCGCGAAGAGGGGCCGGCAAATTCCTCAAACTCGCTCTCCTTCTGCAGCTCCCAGTCCTTGACCTGAAGGTGATTGGGCTGGTCCTCAGCGTGATTGGTGTAGCTGTAGGCGACGTTGGTGAGGCGGTCGAAGCTGATTTCGCCGTCGGGCTTGGGATATTCGATCCGAGGATGCAGATCAGCGCGCTGCGTCATCGTGTAATCGGCATGATGCTTCATCGAGATCGGGAGCCCGATCTTCAAGGTGCGCATCCACATGTCGACGCCGGCGATGAGCGACCCGATATCCTCGCCATATTTGGCAACCGCAGGCTCGGCGTTGCGGACCTTCTTGAGCTCATCGGCGATCCAGCTCGAGCGCAAGGTGCTCTCATAGGTCTGAAGCTCGGGCTGGCTCTCGTGATTCTCGATCTCGGCCGCGATCGCGTCTGCGGCGAGCATGCCGCTTTTCATCGCGGTATGACTGCCCTTGATGCGCGGCACATTGACGAAGCCCGCCGAGCAGCCGATCAATGCGCCGCCGGGAAAGGCGAGCTTGGGCACAGATTGCCAGCCGCCTTCGTTGATGACGCGCGCGCCATATGCAACCCGCTTGCCGCCTTCGAGATATTCGCGGATCGCGGGATGCTGTTTCCAGCGCTGGAATTCCTGATAGGGCGAGACCCAGGGGTTCTTGTAATCGAGCGCGGTGACAAAGCCGATCGCGACCTGATTGTTGGCCTGATGGTAGAAGAAGCCGCCGCCCCAGGTGCCGCTTTCGCTGAGCGGCCACCCCTGGGTGTGAATCACGCGGCCCGGAACATGCTTGGCCGGATCGATATCCCACAATTCCTTGACGCCAAGGCCATAGACCTGCGGCTCGCAATTGGCTTCCAGGTCGAAGCGTTGTTTCAGCTGCTTCGTCAGCGAACCGCGCGCGCCTTCGGCAAACAGGGTATATTTTGCCTCGATCTCCATGCCGGGCTGAAAATCAGGCTTGTGGCTGCCATCAGCGGCTATCCCCATGTCCTGCGTGATGACGCCGGTGACCTTGCCGCTTTCATCGAACATGACTTCAGACGCCGGAAAGCCAGGAAAGACCATCACGCCGAGGGCCTCAGCCTGTTCGGCAAGCCAGCGGCACATATTGGCGAGCGAGCCGGTATAACACCCATCATTGCTCATCAGCGGGGGCATCAGCATATGCGGCAGACTGGTCTTGCCCGTCTTGCCGAGCACCCAGTGCCAGTTATCCGTCACCGGGGTTTCGGCCATCGGGCAATCCATGTTGCGCCAGTCGGGCAGCAATTCGTCGAGCGCCTTGGGATCGACGACCGCGCCCGAGAGGATATGCGCCCCGATCTCCGAGCCCTTCTCAAGGACCACGACCTCGAGCTCTTCATTCAACTGTTTGAGTCGGATCGACGCTGCAAGCCCCGCGGGACCTCCACCGACGATCACGACATCGCATGGCATCGATTCACGTTCGATCATTATTTGCTCTTATCCTGCTTACCGCTGATTTACGCTCATTGACCGGCGAAAGACGCTCGGTTCGGCGCACTCCTGTTTCTATCCACTTGATAAGCGGCGCAAGGACAGTCAAGGCTTCTCTCGATCCGTATGAGCACTTCGCACGACAGTCTTGCCCAGCTGCTGGACGCTTCCAGCAAATGGTGGATCGCCGCCGGAGTGGATCAACGTTTCAGCGATGACGCTACGGTCTGGCTGGCAGACGATGCGCCAAGCACCCAGCCCGGCCCGCAGAAACAAGCTGATGACGTCGATCCAGCGTTCGATCCGGGCGATGGCGGTGAGGAAGGCTTGCAGAGCGCGCCGGCCGAAAACCTGCTTGGCGATGAGCCCCCATCGACATTGGCCGCGTTTTGGCAATTCTGGCTTGAAGCACCCGGCCTGCAGACCGGGCCGCTGCGCGCGCGCATCGCGCCGCGCGGCCCGGCGGAGCCTGCGCTGATGGTGCTGGTGGTCGAACCCGAACGGACCGATTCCGACCGGCTGCTGAGTGGGCCGCAGGGTGCGCTGCTGGCGCGCATGCTTCAGGCGATGGGGATAGCGCAAGAGGCGGTCTATTTCGCCTCCGCCCTGCCTGCTCACACTCCGATGGCTGACACTGATGCGATCGCACGAAGCGGCATGGCCGCTGTGCTCGCTTATCACATCGGATTGGTACAACCGCGCGCTATCCTGGCCTTCGGCTCCAGTCTGGCTCCCCTGCTGAATCCGGAGGCATCAGCAACGCAAGGCGGTTTACGGGAAAATAACCCTAACTCGTCAATACCCCCTATCCTAGTGAGCGAGGCCCTTTCTAGCCTCATGGAAATGCCCCGGCTCAAGGCGAGATTCTGGCGGAGATGGATCGAATGGTTGGCGCAGCAATCATGATCAGCGCCCGGCGCACGTGCACTGTGCTCGGCATCGGTCTGGGGGCCGCCATGCTCGCGGCCACACCGGGCCTCGCGCAGGACATCCGGATTTCCGGCAGCATGGCCGCGCATTACGATCGTCCCGACATACCGGCCAGCGATCGCAACGCGGCGATCCCCCGCATTCTGAATGAGCAGGAGAGGGAGCTCTCCATGCAAGTTTTTGCAGCGATTGACCGGGAGGATTGGAGCACCGTCGAGGCGCTGCTCGACCGAATCGAGGGAAGCCTCCTCCATCAAAGCGCGGCCGCCGAATATTATACCCATGCAAACAGTCCCAAGGTCAGCGCCGAGGCGATCGCGAAGTGGTTTTCCTATGGGACGCAGCTTCCCCAGGCCCAGCAGATCGGACGATTGGGCGCGCGCAGGGGACTGGAAGAGTTGCCCCCCTTCCCTTCCGAGCAAGGTTTCAGCCGACAACCCGCTGCCGCAAAGCGCATCCGCCCTGCGACAGTGCGTGATGGGACAATGCCAGATGAAACGCGCAGCCTGATCCTTGATGCGATCAGGAACGATGATCCGCAGGCGGCCCTTGCCGCGCTCCAGGAAATCGACCATGCGTTGAGCTCGCAGGCACGCGCGGAATGGCGCCAGAGGGTCGCCTGGAGCTTCTATATCGAGAATGACGACGAAAGCGCGCTGGCGCTCGCCGAGACAGTCCAGCAAGGCGCCGGAGACTGGGTCGCCGAAGGAGATTGGGTCGCCGGCCTTGCGGCATGGCGGCTGGGCTATTGCGCGCTTTCGAGCGAAGCATTCGCCCGCGCCGCCCAGCGCTCGGCCAATCCCGAGCTGACCGCCGCCGCACATTATTGGGCGCACCGCGCACTTGTTCGATGCCGCGAACCGGGCGCCGCGAGCGAGCACCTTGCCGCTGCCGCGCGCCACGATGAGACGCTTTACGGCATGCTTGCAGCCGATCAGCTAGGTCTTGAGCTTGCCACCCCATCGCAGACCAGCGGTTTCACCAGCGATGATTGGAAGAGCCTTCAAGATCGGAAGAATGTGCGGCTC